>CDZD01043528.1_pt1 | contig 530291 bp, 492 predicted proteins | sample 554771 | NCBI WGS metagenome assembly CDZD01 (sample SAMEA3182069, study PRJEB8094) | gut metagenome | biome: human; feature: gut; material: Stool; isolation source: human stools | place: Canada | collected 2011-11-08
GTCCGGATCACATACATATGCTGCTTGAGATCCCACCCAAAATTGCGGTTTCGAGCTTTGTGGGATACCTGAAAGGCAAAAGCTCGCTGATGATCTACGAACAGTTCCCAAATCTGAAGTACAAGTACAGAAACCGCGAATTTTGGTGTCGCGGGTACTATGTAGATACCGTGGGGAAGAATGCGAAGAAAATAGAGGAGTACATTCGGAATCAATTAGAGGAAGATAGGATGGGCGAACAACTGACAATGGGCAACTTCTAAGCCCGTTTACGGGCGGCTGGTAGCAAGCCCCATGCAGATGTCAGACCGTACCAACGCCGCATGAGGCGTGGCTGGTAACATAGGGCTTCGCCCGTCTAAGAAATACCCCCGGCTTGGCCGGGGGATATTTATTATGCCCGCCGCACCTTGACACCGCAGGCGATCCCCGCTATCATGGAGGGACTTACATAGAAAAGGAGAGCGTACTATGAAAAATCTGATATTCCTCGTCATCGCGCTGGTGCTGGCCGTCGTGGCCACCGTGCTGGCCTTCATCTTCCTCGTGCCGGAAAAGCGCCGGGAGAAGCTGAACGCCTTCGGCAAGTTTCTCCACGATGCCTTGAACTTCAAGTACCTGATCGTGGAGAAAGTCCTGCAGGCACTGTACATCTTCGCCACGGCCTTTGTGATCCTCTACGGCGTGCTGCAGCTGTTCAACGTCCAGCAGAGCTACTGGGGCGGCGGCGCCACATGGATGGGCGGCAGGGGCCTGCTGCTCATCATTCTGGGGCCCATCGCCGTGCGTCTGAGCTATGAGCTGATGATGATGGCCGTCCTGCTGGTGAAGAACGTGATGGAGATCAACCGCAAGCTGGCCGACCAGACCGGCTCCGCCGGGGCGGACGTGTTCCGCACCCCCGACGTGCAGGAGCTGAAGGCGGCCGTCCAGAGCCACAAGGCGGACGCACCCGCCGCGGAGAACACGGACACCCCTGAGCAGGAGCAGTAAACACGCACAAAAAGGCCGTCCGGTTCACACCGGACGGCCTTTTTATGCGTTTTTAGGAGGTCAGCGCAGCGCGCCGATGATGCTCCGGTACTTGTTGATGTCCGAGCCGCCGTTCCACGTCATGAAGCCGCCGGTGCAGCCGGTGTCCCGCAGAGCCTTGACCTCCGCCGCCACCTCCGCCTCGCCGTAGGTGTTGTACGGCTCCCACAAGGCGTTGTACGCCTGGATCCATGTGCGCACCGCCGCCGGCGAAGCCGTCTCCGCCTGCCGCTGGGCCGCCGCCGCGCCGAACATGTGCACCGTATCATAGGGATGCTCCCACGGCTTGTAGTCGCCCTGCGCACTGTAATGGTCGGGATAGGGCATGCCGGAGATGGCGTCCACCGCCGCGCTGATGGCCGGCCAGTACTGGCCGCAGGCGGTGACGTAGGGGTTGGCGCACTCGCCGAACACGTCGCCGGACAGGTAGTACCCGGCGCTGTGAAGCCGCTCCGCCGCGTACAGCAGGAACCGCTGCACCGCCTGTGCCTTGCTCTCGCCGTAGGTGTTGCGGTAGTCGATGGTGCCCGCCTTTTCGTAGCTATACGCCCCGTCGGGGAAGCGGATGTAGTCGAACTGGATCTCGTTGAAGCCCAGGGCCGCCGCCTCCAGCGCCAGATCCACCTTGTACCGCCACACCGTGCGGTCGTAGGCGCTGGGCCAGTACATGTGGCTGATCTGCAGGGGCGTTCCGTTCAGGTCGCAGATGACCTGCTCCGGGTGATCCGCCGCCAGATGGGCGTCGTTGAACACGGTGATGCGGCCGATGAGGTAGTAGCCCGCGTCCTTCAGCTTCTGGACGTTGGCCCGGAAGCCCTCCATGGTGTCCATGGCCGCCGCGTAGGCCGAGGGGCTGTACTGCTGCATCACCGGCGAGGCGTAGGACACGGCGGTGCCGTCCACGATGTCCACCACAAAGGCGTTGACGCCGCTGCCCTCCGCCGCCTGCACATAGCTGTCGGCGTACTGGACGGCGGAGCCGTTGAGGTACAGCGCCCGCACCTCGTCGGGCATGTCGTTGCCGGGGATGGGGCCCTTCTCCACGGGGTAGTAGTCCAGCCCCGCCGCGTCGCCGCCGCCCCAGCTGTCGCCCCGGGAGGCGTGGAGCTGATACAGCGTCTCATCGTACTGGGCCAGCGCTTCCTCCTCCGTCATGCGGACGTTGTCGGCGGCGATATAGCCCTCGCCCCGGTCGCAGGACACCCGCCAGCGCAGCACCGCGCCGTCGGCGTCCAGCCCGTCAAAGCCCGTGACCGTCAGGGCCATGCCCTTTTCCACGGCGCAGCCGGGGATGGCCCCCGTCTCGTCCAGCAGGCTCATGCCCCGCAGGGCGTACACCGTGTCCACCTGCACCGCGTCCTCATAGCGCAGGGCCAGATGCTGCTTTTCCAGCAGCACATACGTCTCGCCGTTGACCACGCGGACGTATGCGCCGTCGCTGTCCATATCCGCCAGCACATAGTGCACCTCCGTGCCCCGGGTCAGGGAACCCAGCACCGCCCCCTCCCCGTCATATACAGGGACGGACGCCTCCGTGGCCGCCGCGTAGCCCACCGCCGTTTCCGGCGCGGGGGGCGGCAGCTGCTGGCGGTAGATATACACGCCCAGACAGGCCAGTCCCGCCAGACACAGCAGGGCGATGACGATGCCTGCGGCGCTGCCCCTTCTGCCGGCTCTCTCTTTTGTTGACATAAGCGTAGCTCTCCTTGTGCTCTTTGATCTTGTGCAGGTCATTATACGATATTCCACGCCGTATTTCTACCCAAATATTGTGGCGGCGCTGACAAATTTTTCTTATTTTTTGTGTTTCTCCCGCTTTTCAGGTAGACAACGACAAAAACCGATGGTATACTGTCAGTGATTATTGTTATGTAAATCAGCCGGTGCTTCTGCACCGCTCTACCGACTCTTTTATAAAGGCAGGGTGTATGCGATGAAATGGATGAAACAGGGCGCCGCTGCGGTACTGGTAGCCGCGCTGGCGCTGAGCCTGCTGGCCACCGGACTGATGGCCGCCAGCAAAAACTGGCTGGGCGCGGAGCTGGGCGATCTGAGCCAGTACTACGAGACGGGCAACAACGCCGATCCCGGCTTCTACTCCACGGTGGATGGCGATCAGGGCGGCACGTCCTACGGCATCTACATGTTCGCCAGCAACGCCGGCACGCCGCTGAGCTTTGTCCAGTGGCTGCAGGAGTTCAGCTCCGGCTCCATCTACCGCTATATGGGCGATAAGCTGTACAACGCCTACGCCTATAACCTCAGCGGCAAGTACGCCCCCGGCTACGGCAGCAACTTCAACGCCACATGGCGCAGCATCGGCGACGACTATCCGGAGGAGTTCACCCAGGCCCAGAAGGACTACTGGGAGACCCACGCCTACACGGATCTGCTGAACAATCTGAAGGCCGCCGTCCCCGCCTTTGACCTGAACGACTACTCCATCGCCCTGCGCAACGTGCTGTGGAGCCGCAGCGTCCACCACGGCGCCGGTGTGATCCGCGGTGCCAACAGCAGCGACGGCCGCAGCGGCGCCACCGGCGTGGTGCTCCGGGCTTTCGACAAGCTGGGCGGCTTCCGGAACCAGAGCGAGGCCCAGCTGATCCAGGCCATCTACGACGAGTGCAGCCGCCTCAGCGCCACGCCCGAAGCGGACAAGAGGAAGCGCATGTCCGGCGAGACGGCGGAAAAGTACGGCATCAGCGGCCAGTCCATGGCCTATTTCAGCGGCAACTCCGGCGACGTGCAGCTCAGCGTCTACCGCCGCCTGCACGTCAACGAGCCGGCGGACGCGCTGGTGATGCTGTACGCCAACTCCGACGCCCCGCTGGCTGACGGCGACTACCGCGTCTCCCCCCACGGCGCCACCGACCGGGCGCTGGCCGCCAACCTGTCCGGCCTGGCCAAGGCCGCCGACGCGGCCGCCGTCCGGCTGACCTACTACGCCAGCGGCTACTACACCCTGACCATCGACGGCAAGCGCCTCACCGACAGCAGCGGCAAGGCGGCGCTGTCCGCCCCCACCGCCGACAACAACCAGCTGTGGGAGCTGACCGGCAGCGGCTCCTACGTCCTGAAAAACCGCGGCACCGGCCGTATGCTGGCGCTGGCCGACAAGTCCGTGACCGTCACGAAGGACAGCGCCGCCGCCACGAAGCTCCAGTTCTCCGCCATCGGCGGCAGCTGGAACACCGAGGGCATGTTCTACCCCAGCAGTGAGGACTTCACCACCAAGCTGGTGTCCGGCCGCTCCTCCTATCCCCTGCGCGGCGTCGTCACCAGCAGCCTGCCCATCACCGGCATCACGGTGAAGGTGGTCTCCTCCGGCGGCGGCACCGGCTTCACCGCCTCCAGCAGCATCAAGGGCACCGTGTACTACTATGACCTGTGGAATCTGGACAGCGCCTGCGCCTTCAGCAAGCTCAGCGCCGGACAGTACACCATGACCATCACCGGCACCAACTCCGCCGGCTCTGTGACGCTGGCGGAGAGCCGCTTCACCGTGGATGTCAACGCCAACCCCGACCCCGGCGGCCTCACCGATGAGGAATACGTCGTGGCCTTCCAGGTGGGCGACACCACCATTGAAAGCCGTGTGTACAGCCTGACCGATACCTACGGCGAGCTGCCCACCGTGGAGGAGGCCGGGTTCCAGGGCTGGTTCCGCGGCGACGGCACCGAGGTCTCCCCCAACTCCCCGGTGGCCGCGTCCAACCACACGCTGTACGCCAAGTTCGGCGACCTCTACACCGTCACCTTTAAGGTGGACGGCGCCGTGGTGCGCACATTCAAGCTGTCCAAGGGCGAGCTGATCGCCGCCCCGTCCAACCCGGTGAAGGCGGCGGACAGCAGCTATACCTACAGCTTCAAGCAGTGGGTGGATCAGAACGGCGGCATCTTCACCGCCAACGCCATCTACATGGGCAATGCCGACATCACCTACACCGCCCAGTTCACCAAGACCGCCAAGTCCAGCGGCGGCGGCGGTGGCGGCGGCGGCGGTGGCAGCAGCACCGATCCCGATCCCATCAAGCCCACCGGCGCCTTCCTCACCGGCATCGCGCCGGAGACCTCCGTCAAGGCCCTGAATGTCTCCGGCTACACCGTGTACAGCGGTAAAACGGAGATCACCTCCGGCTATGTGGGCACGGGCATGACCGCCGTCAGCGGCAATGCCAGCCTGACCATCGTGGTCACCGGCGACGTCACCGGTGACGGACGCATCACCATCACCGATGTGGTGAAGCTGCAAAACTACGCCGCCGGCGCCGGCGATCTGAACGAAGCCGCCATGAAGGCTGCCGATATCAACGGCGACGGGCGCATCACCATCACCGATGTGGTGCAGGCCGCCCAGGTCACCGTGGGGCAGCGCACCATCTGAAGCGGGAGGTAACGCATGAAAAACAAGCTCTTTCGCACCGCCCTGTCCCTGACCGCCGCCGTACTGCTGGTACTGGCGCTCCTGCCCCGGCCGGCCTACGCCGCCGGCGCGTCCCTCTCCGGCAGCAGCAGCGTGCAGGCGGGCAACTCCGTGACGCTGACCCTGTCCGTCAACAGCAAGATCTACGGCCTGACGGCGGATCTCAACTGCGGCAGCAACCTGACCTTTACCAACTACACCTGCTCCGTCAGCGGCTGGAGCATTCTGGTGAATCAGAACCACTTCAGCGTCTACGGCACCTCCAGCGCCAGCGGCGCCGTCATCACCGTCACGCTGAAGGTGTCCTCCGGCACGCTGTCCGACACGGCGCTCAGCGCCAGCTTCGACAACATCGTGGCCTCCGACGGCGACAGCGATATCGACATGGGCTCCGCCACATGGTCGGGCACGGTGGCCGCCGCACCCAGCGACAACTGCTCCCTGTCCGCCATCATCGCCGGCAACTTCACGCTGAACCCGGCGTTCTCCCCCAACACGACGTACTACACCGCCAAGGTGCCATACAGCGTGGAAAAGCTGAATCTGGACTACAACCGGGCCGACAAGACCCAGTCCGTCTCCATCAGCGGCACCCAGCTGGCCGTGGGCCTCAACACCGTGACGCTGAAGGTCACGGCCGCCAACGGTGCCACCCGCACCTACACCATTGAGGTCACGCGGGAGCAGGATCCCAACTACAAGCCCTCCTCCGACGCTACTCTCTCCCAGCTGGGCATCGAGGGCGCGGCCCTCAGTCCCGCCTTCAGCAGCAGCGTCAGGGACTACATCGCCTACGTTCCCTTTGAGACGACCACGGTGAAGCTCTCCGCCGCCGCCAACGACAGCAAGGCCAGCGGCGTCAGCGGCACAGGCGACGTGACCATCGACAAGGACGGCGACAACCTCGTCACCGTCACCTGCACCGCCGAGGACAAGACCACCAAGGAGGCGTACACCATCCATGTGGTGCGCATGCCCCAGTACACCGGCATCGTGCCCACCGTCACCGTTACGGAGCCCGACCCGGAGCCGGTGCCCGATCCGGAGCCGGAAGTTCCCATGCTGGAGATCCCCCTGAACGTCAAGCTGCCCCTGCTGGGGGAGGTACGCACCTCCGTGGCCATCATCGGCGGTATGGTGCTGGTGGCGGGTCTGCTGTTCCTGCTGGGCCTGTTCATCGGCCGCAGTACCGGCGGCAATGACGACGATGGGCCGGACGATCCCCCTGCGCGGGACGACCGCCGCCCCCGCCGTGACCGCAGCCGCGATCGTGACCGTGACCGCCGGGAGGAGCGCCGCCCCGTCCAGACGCCGGAGCGCCCCCGCTCCACGCCCCGCATCGTACCCAGGGAGCCGGTGAAAAAGGCCGCTCCCCCGGTCCGGAACTGGGCGGATTTCGACATCCCGCTGGACGATGACGAGCCGCCTGCGCCCAAGGCGCAGCCCAAGTCCGCCGCCCCCGACCTCCCGCTGATGCAGGAGACGGTAGGCCGGACGCTGGCCGATCCTCCCACCCCCGGGGACGCGGAGGACGTGAGCACCATGTCGCTGGAGGATCTCCTGAAGGATATCCACAATATGTAACAAAAAAGCAGTTCCCTGCGGCGCAGGGAACTGCTTTTTGTCTGTGGCTATCCTGTTTTACCTGTTTTCAGCGCTTTTCCGCCCGCAGCGCCGCCGCGGCCGCACGGGCGGCCGCCGCCGCGTCCTCCGTATACACGTCCGCGCCGATCTCGTCGCAGAAGCTCTGGCTGATGGGCGCGCCGCCAACGAAGATCTTCACCCGGTCGCGGATGCCCCTCTCCTCCGCCAGCGCCACCACGCGGCGCATCTCCGACATGGTGGTGGTCAGCAGGGACGAGCAGGCGATGATGCCGCAGTCCTGCCGCAGCGCCGTCTCCACGAACTGCTCCGGGGACACGTCCACCCCCAGATCCACCACCTCGATGCCGCTGCCCTCCATCATGATCTTCACCAGATTCTTGCCGATATCGTGCATGTCGCCCCGCACCGTGCCGATGCAGGCCCGGCCCAGCCTTTCACCGCCGCTGCCGGCCATCAGGGGCTTCAGCACCGCCAGCGCCGCCTGCATGCACCGGGCGGCCATCAGCATCTCCGGCACGAAGGCACGGCTGGCGGAGAAGTCCTCGCCCAGCTGATCCATGCCCCGCACCAGCCCGCCGGACAGGATGTCCTGCGGCGTCAGGCCCTGCGCCAGCGCCTCCTGACACAGGGACAGCACCTTGTTCCGCTGTCCCCTCTGCAGGGCGGCGGCCAGACGGCTCAGCACGCCCTCCCCGGTATCCGCCGTTTTTTCCGCCGCCGCGCCCGCCGCCGGACGGGCCAGCACCCGCCGGGGCACCGGCGGCACATCGAACCGCGGCACATGCAGCTCGGCGTTGTAGGCATCGATGGCCCCGTTGATGCAGGCATCCACATGGGGGTACACCGCCCCCGGCAGGCCGTAGGTGATGGAGGGGATGAAGTGTCCCTGCGGACAGCAGTCCGCCAGCACCCGTCCCGCGTAGGCGCGTATCTCCTCCGGGGACGCGTCCGCCCGGTCGATAGCCGCGCCCATGCCGCCCATCAGCACCAGCCTTCCGTGCAGACGGCGCTGCAGGGCGGGGATGTCGTTCTCCGGCAGCACGCCCTGCCACACTTGAATGCCGACCTCCGCCATATCCTCCACGATGGGCGCCAGATAGGAGTCTGCGTGGTGGATGGCGATGCAGCCCCGGGAGCGGATGTATCCGTAGAACCGGCGGTACGGCTCCTTGAAGAACGCCCGCCACATCTCGGGCTTCATGAACAGGGCGTCCTTGGTGCCCCAGTCGTCGTGGGAGAAGATCACGTCCGGGCGCAGGCCGTCGATCAGCAGCTTCGCATAGGCCAGCCGGTATTCCAGAATGTACTCGATGAGGTCGTGCATCTCCTGCGGATGCTCGTAAAGGCCGGTCAGTGTGTTCTCGAAGCCCATGAGGAAGTGGCACTGCTCAAAGATGCCGGTGCCCATGAACCCCGCCAGCAGCCGCTCCTCGCCGCAGGCGGCCCGGGCCTGCTGCCGGCAGGCCTCCCAGCCGTCGGCACAGTGCGCCGCCAGATCCGGCGTGTGTACCGTCTCCCGCCAGCATGTCACGTCCGGGCACACCGCCAGACCGTCCTCCGTCACCGGCATCGGCCCCGGCGCATCCTCCGGAAAGCTGATGGTGGTGCCCCAGCGATCCACGCTGACGGTGCCCCGCTTCCGGTTGCCCCGCAGGTAGGTATTGGCCGGGTCGTTCAGGCACATATACAGCGCCTCGTACTGCCGCAGCTGCCGCTCCGGCTGGCCGTCCGGCTTCAAAAGCTCCAGAAAGTTCTCTTTTGCTGTCATCATGGCGCACTCACCTCACAAAGACTCTTGACAAAGCAGCCATATCCTGCTTAAAGTATTGGTAACATTATAAAAATCCCGCACTTTCCTGTCAAGTGCGGCCTGTCATTTCACAACGGAGGTATGGCTATGGAGCTTCGTTTCCCCCTTATTCTGGACGGCGCCACCGGCACCGAGCTGCAAAAGCGCGGCTACACCGGCGATGTCAGCGCCGAGCAGTGGACACTGTCCCACCCGGAGGCCATCCGCGCCATCCAGCGGGACTATGTGGCCGCCGGCAGTCAGGTGCTGTACACCCCCACCTTCGGCGGCAACGCCGTGAAGCTGGCGGAGCACGGCGTCACCGGTCAGACCGCCGATTATAACCGCCGTCTGGCCGCCCTTTCCCGGGAGGCGTCCGGCGGGCGGGCGCTGCTGGCGGGCGATCTGGCTCCCACCGGTCTGTTTCTCTCCCCGCTGGGCAGCGCGTCCTTCGACGATCTGGTGGATGCCTACGCCCAGCAGGTGTCCGGTCTGGAGGAGGCCGGCGTCGATCTCTATGTCATTGAGACGATGATGACCCTGTCCGATGCACGGGCCGCCGTGCTGGCCGTCCGCGCCGTCACCGACAAGCCCATTTTCGTCACGTTCACCTGCGACCGGAACGGCCGCAGCATCTCCGGTACCGACATCACCGCCGCCCTCACCGTGCTGCAGGGCATGGGCATCGACGCCTTCGGCCTGAACTGCTCCGCCGGGCCGGAGCAGATGCTGCCCCAGCTCCGGCGCCTGCGGGAGTACGCCCGCATCCCCCTGATCGCCAAGCCCAACGCGGGTATGCCCACCATTGTGGACGGCCGGACGGTGTACGACTGCCCGCCGGAGCAGTTCGTCTCGCTGGTGCCCGACATGCTGGCCTGCGGCGTCATGATCTTCGGCGGCTGCTGCGGCACCACCGCCGCCCATATCGCCGCCCTCCGCGCCGCGCTGGACGGCGCGTCCGTGACGCCCCCCGCCCCCCGGCACACCGAGCTGCTGCCCGCCGCCACGGAAAAGCTGCCCTGCTGTCTGCCCGCCGGCGCGGGCCACGGTCCCATCCTGTCCGTCACCCCCGATCTGGAGGATGCGCTGGCCGCCGCGCTGGAGGAGGACTTCCCCATGACGGCGCTGCGCCTGACCTCCCCGGCGGACGCCGCCGCGCTGGCCGAGTGCCAGTATATGCTGACCAAGCCCCTGTGCCTTGTCTGCGACGACGCGGCGGTGCTGGAGCAGGCGCTGCGGGTCTATCAGGGCCGCGCCCTGTACGAGGGCGCGCTGCCGGAGAATCTCCTCCGCCCACTGGCCGGCAAATACGGCCTGCTGTACTGACCGGAAAATCAAAAAAGAGGGCCGCTTCCTCCGGAAGCGGCCCTCTTTTTTCGTTATTCCATGGGCTTCAGGCGGAAGGTGTACACGCCCTCGGCGCACACAGCGCCCGCCGCGTCCTCCACCCACGCCCGGATAACGGCGATGCTGCGGCCCATGCGCACTGCCTCCGCGCAGGAGGTCAGATGCGCGCCCTGCGCCGCCGCCAGAAACCGCACCTCGCAATTGACGGTGCGGCACATGCTGCCACGGGTGCAGGCCGCCGAACCGGCCACCTGATCCATCATGGTGCAATACACGCCGCCGTGGACGATGCCCATAGGGTTGCGGTGCCGCTCCTCCAGCAGCAGCTCACCTCTGGCCCAGCCGTCCCCCAGCTCCGCCACCCGCATGCCGCCGGCGACGGCGTAGGTGCCCGGCTGGTTGGCCCGCTCCTTCAGCGCGTCATACCACACCTGCTTTTCCTGTTCTGTCATGGCTCATTTCCTTCCGTTAAGAGCGTCATTTCACCCAGTACCACGAAGCGGTAGTTGTCCGCCTCGTAGGAGCAGGTACACATGCCCACGATGCGCCCCGTGGGGACGCCCCGTCCGGCGTTGAAGGTGGACTGGCTGATGAAGCGGGACAGCGTCTCGTCGCTGAACGACGTGTTGAACACCTCATGCTCGCCCGGCACGATCAGCCCCGCGAACAGATCCACCCGGTACGTCCCCTCGTTGGTATACAGGTAGAAGGACGGGTGGGCGTCGTAGTACCACTGCTGCTTGTACCCGGAGATGGAGGCGAACATGGTACCGTCGGCCATATGGTGGCCGTAGAGCATGTTGCTCTGGGACGTGAAGTCCCGGTTGGCCCGTGCGTCCAGAAAGATGGTGCCGTAGGCACTGTAATTGCCGTACAGGTCGTGGTGCAGGTAATATTCGTTGTTGCCGTCGTAGGCGATGGGGTAGCTGATGGGCGTGCCGGGGCTGTACACGTACCCGATGATGTCGCTGTAGTGGGACTGCCACCAGCCCAGATCGATCTCCGCCGGGGGCGTCAGGTGGATGGACTTCTCCGCCGTTTCGGCGATGTCGGCCCGCAGCTGCTCCAGCGCCGCCGCCAGCGGCTCCGCCGCGGACAGCGCCGTCTCCTCCATCGCACCGGCCCGCGCCATGGCCGTCACCAGCACCGGCTGGCCCGCCGTCTCCGCCGGCGCGTCCGCCCCCGTCAGCTTCAGCGCCAGCCATGCCGGCAGGCACACCACGGCGGCGGCCAGCAGCAGCGCGATCCATCTGTTTTTCATCGGCTTCTCCCCCACGCACACAAAATACGGCCCTATTATACGCGGCTTTCCGCCGCACCGTCAAGATTTCCCGGAAAATTTCCCCAATTTTTGCGCCGCACACAGACACGGCGCACACAGACACGGCGCATAAAAAGACCGCCGCGCTCAAGCGCGGCGGTCTTTTTATGCGTTTGTTCTGTCAGCGGGGTACGGCTTATTTGTCGTACATCTCCACCAGCTTCTGCAGGTGCTCGAAGCGGGCCTTGGCCTCGTCCTCGTTGCGCTGGAACAGCACGTCCGCGCGCTCGGGGAACTCGCGGGTCAGACGGGAGTAGCGTGCCTCGTTCATCAGGAACTCCTGATAGCCGCCGGCAGGCGCCTTGGAATCCAGCGTGAACTTCTTGTCGCCGCCGTCGGGATTGTAGCGGAACAGATTCCAGTAGCCGCAGTCCACAGCCTTTTTCATTTCCTTCTGGCAGTTCATCATGCCGCCCTTGATGCTGTGCATCTCGCAGGGGCTGTAGCCGATAATCAGGGACGGGCCGTGATAGGCCTCGGCCTCGGTGATGGCCTTGATGGTCTGAGCGGGGTTGGCGCCCATAGCCACCTGTGCCACATACACATAGCCGTACTGCATGGCGATCTCGGCCAGGCTCTTCTTCTTGATCTCCTTACCGGCAGCGGCGAACTGTGCCACCTGACCGATGTTGGAGGCCTTGGAGGCCTGTCCGCCGGTGTTGGAGTACACCTCGGTATCGAACACGAAGATGTTCACATCCTGCTTGGAGGCGATAACGTGATCCAGACCGCCGTAGCCGATGTCGTAGGCCCAGCCGTCGCCGCCGAAGATCCACATGGACTTCTTGGCCAGATACTCCTTCTTGCTGAGGATGTCGGCCACCAGCGTACAGGCGGCGCAGTCGCAGAACAGCGCGCCCTTGGCCTTCAGCTCGGCGGCATGCTCGGCGAACTGCGGCACGGCGGCCAGCTCCTCCACGGTGCAGATGCTCTCCTCCAGCGCCTTGACATAGGCCTTGGCGGGCTCGGCGTTGGCAGTGCCGCCGTCCATGGTATCCAGCCACGCCTGTGCGGCGGCCTTCAGCTCCGGACGGGCCCACTCAACGGCGATGAGCTGGCGGGTCTCCTCGGCCAGATCCTCGCGGATCTTGTTCTGGCCGGTGAACATACCCAGACCGTGCTCCGCGTTGTCCTCAAACAGGGAGTTGCACCATGCGGGACCGTGGCCCTCCTTGTTGGTGCAGTAGGGAGAGGTAGCCGCGGGGCCGCCCCAGATGGAGGAGCAGCCGGTGGCGTTGGAAACATACATATGATCGCCGAACAGCTGGGTGACAAGACGGGCATAGCTGGTCTCGGCGCAGCCGGCGCAGGAGCCGGAGAACTCCAGCATGGGCTGCTTGAACTGGCTGCCCTTGACGGAATTGTCCTGCATATCCTTCTTCTCGGCGACCTCGGCCACGCAGTAGTCGAACACATCCTGCTGGGCAAGCTCGCCCTCCTGTGCCACCATGGTCAGCGCGTTGACGGGGCAGGCGCCGATGCAGACGCCGCAGCCCATGCAGTCCAGAGGGCTGACGGCCATGGTGAACTTGTACTCGCCCTTGCCCTTGCCGGCCTTCACGTCCACGATCTTGGCGGCCTCGGGAGCCTTGGCGGCCTCGTCGGCGGTCAGCGCGAAGGGACGGATGGTGGCGTGGGGGCAGACATAGGCGCACTGGTTGCACTGGATGCACTTCCCGGCGTCCCAAGTAGGAACGGACACGGCCACGCCGCGCTTCTCATAGGCGGCGGCGCCCAGCTCGAACTGGCCGTCCACATGATCCACGAAGGCGGAAACGGGCAGGCTGTCGCCGTCCATCTTGCCCACGGGCTCCAGAATATCCTTGACCATCTTCACCAGCTCGGGCTTGCCCTTGAGCTGCTTGGGCTCCCTGGTATCCACGGCATCGGCCCAGTCGGCGGGCACGTCGATCTTCTTGTAGGCGGTGGCGCCCAGATCGATGGCCTTGTAGTTCATATCCACCACGTCCTGGCCCTTCTTCAGGTAGGAGGCCTTGGCCTTCTCCTTCATGTAGGCGATGGCCTCCTCCTCCGGCATGACCTTGGCCAGAGAGAAGAACGCGGACTGGAGGATGGTGTTGTTGCGCTTGCCCATACCGATCTCGATAGCCAGATCAATGGCGTCGATGGTATACAGCTGGATGTTGTTCTGGGCGATATAGCGCTTGGACGCGGCGTCCATGTGGTGGTTCAGCTCGTCGAAGTCCCACTGGCAGTTGATCATATACACGCCGCCGGGCTTGACATCCTGCACCATCTTGAAGCCCTTGGTCACATAGCTGGGATTGTGGCAGGCCACGAAGTCGGCCTTGTTGATATAGTACGGGGAGCGGATGGGCTTGTCGCCGAAGCGCAGGTGGCTGATGGTGACGCCGCCGGTCTTCTTGGAGTCGTACTGGAAGTACGCCTGCACGTACTTGTCGGTGTGGTCGCCGATGATCTTGATGGAGTTCTTGTTGGCGCCCACGGTGCCGTCGCCGCCCAGACCCCAGAACTTGCACTCGATGGTGCCGGCCGCGGCGGTGTTGGGACAGTTCTGATCCTCGGGCAGGGAGATGTTGGTGACATCGTCCACAATGCCGATGGTGAACTGACGCTTCATCTCGTCCTTCTTCAGCTCGCTGTATACGGCAAACACGGAGGCGGGAGGCGTATCCTTGCTGCCCAGACCGTAGCGGCCGCCGATGACCTGCACGCGGTTCATGCCGGCATTGGCCAGCGCGGTGACGACATCCTGATACAGAGGCTCGCCCTGGGAGCCGGGCTCCTTGGTGCGGTCCAGCACCGCGATCTTCTTGACGGTGGCGGGAATGGCCTCGATCAGCTTCTCGGGGGCGAAGGGGCGGAACAGGCGCACCTTCACCAGACCCACCTTCTCGCCGTGGGCGTTCAGATAGTCGATGACCTCCTCGGCCACGTCGCAGATGGAGCCCATGGCCACGATCACGCGGTCAGCGTCGGCAGCGCCGTAGTAGTTGAACAGCTTATAGTCGGTACCCAGCTTGGCGTTGACCTTGTCCATGTACTTCTCCACCACGGCGGGCAGCTCGGTGTAGTACTTGTTGCAGGCCTCGCGGTGCTGGAAGAAGATGTCGCCGTTCTCGTGGCTGCCGCGCATATGGGGATGCTCGGGGTTCAGGGCGTGGCGGCGGAACTCGGCCACGGCGTCCATGTCGCACATATCCTTCAGATCCTCGTAGTCCCACACGGCGATCTTCTGGATCTCATGGCTGGTGCGGAAGCCGTCGAAGAAGTTGATGAAGGGCACCTTGCCGGACAGGGCGGCCAGATGCGCCACAGGGCTCAGATCCATGACCTCCTGCACGTTGCCCTCGCACAGCATGGCAAAGCCGGTCTGGCGGCAGGCCATGACATCGGAGTGATCGCCGAAGATGTTCAGGGCGTGGGTGGACACGGTACGGGCGGAAACGTGGAATACGCAGGGCAGCTGCTCCGCCGCGATCTTGTACATGTTGGGGATCATCAGCAGCAGGCCCTGAGACGCGGTGTAGGTGGTGGTCAGCGCGCCCGCGCCCAGAGAGCCGTGGACAGCGCCGGCGGCGCCGGCCTCAGACTGCATCTCGACGACCTTGACCCTGGTGCCGAAGATGTTCTTCAGGCCGTTGGCGCTCCACTGGTCGACAAAGTCGGCCATGGGGCTGGACGGTGTGATGGGGTAGATGGCAGCTACCTCGGAAAACGCATAGGAAACATGCGCTGCGGCGTTATTGCCATCCATGGATTTCATTTTTCTTACCATAACGTGCCTCCTTAAATAAATAGTCTTTTTCAAAATTTCCCGTGCCGCGCACAGGCGAAAGCGCTCCCTCCCCGTCCCTTTTCACCGCGGCCGGGGAGAAAGCTCCTGCCAAAGACGCCGGTTGAAGGCGCCTTCTTCGTTGATATTGTTGATAGTATCACAAACATTTCCCGCTGTAAACCTGATTTTTGTGATTTCCACTACTGTGAAACTTTTTTAGCGCCATGCACAAAAATTCTCACGCGCTGCCCCCCGGAAAGCGTCGTTCCGCGCAAAAGTCTCTCTGGTTTTTCCCCGGTTTTTGAAAAAAACCGCTGTTCACCGCCTGCATTTTATGGTAAGATGAAGTTTGAACGACAAATTGGAAGGGGGATGGCTGCCCATGGTGGTCACTGTGCGTTCTCTGGGTCTTACCGGCATCCGCGGCTACGAGGTGACGGTGGAGTGCTTCCTCTCCGGCGGACTGCCCGCCTTCGACATGGTGGGTCTGCCGGACGCCGCCGTCAAGGAGTCCCGGGAGCGCGTCCGCGCCGCCGTGAAGAACTGCGGCGCCAAATTCCCCGTCAGCCGCATCACCGTGAATCTGGCTCCCGCCCGTGTCCGCAAGGAGGGGACGCTGTACGACCTGCCCATCCTGTTGGGTATCCTTGCGGCGGCGGAGGAGCTGAAGCCCCTGCCGCAGGACGCCGCCTTTCTGGGCGAGCTGAGCCTCACCGGCGCGCTGCGCCCCGTCACCGGTGTGCTGCCCATGGCGCTGTGCGCCGCCCGGCTGGGGATCAAGACCCTGTACGTCCCGGCGCAGAACGCCGCTGAGGCCACGCTGGCCGACGGCCTCACCGTCTACGGTGTGGAGGATGTGTCCCAGCTCATCGCCCACCTCAGCGGCGACGCACCCATGACCCCCACCCCCCGCTGGCAGCCGGCGCCCTCTGCCCGTCCCCTGCCGGACTTTACCGACGTGATGGGGCAGGAGAACGTAAAGCGCGGGCTGGAGATCGCCGCCGCCGGCGGCCACAACGTGCTGCTCATCGGCTCCCCCGGCGCGGGCAAGTCCATGCTGGCACGGCGCATCCCCTCCATTCTCCCCGATATGACCCGCGCCGAATCCCTCCAGACCACGGAGATCTACTCCGTGGCCGGGATGACCGACGCCGCCCACCCGCTGGTGGATGTGCGGCCCTTCCGCAGCCCCCACCACACGGCCTCCACCGTGTCGCTGGCCGGCGGCGGCGGGACGCCCCGCCCCGGCGAGATATCGCTGGCCCACAACGGCGTGCTGTTTCTGGACGAGCTGCCGGAGTTCGACAAGTCGGCGCTGGAGACGCTGCGCCAGCCGCTGGAGGACGGCTTCGTCACCATCACCCGCGCCGCCGGGACGCTGACGCTGCCCAGCCGCTTCATGCTGGTGTGCGCCATGAACCCCTGCAAGTGCGGGTGGTACGGCCACCCCTCCGGCCGCTGCACCTGCTCGGAAAATCAGGTGGAGCAGTACATGCGCCGCATCTCCGGCCCGCTGCTGGACCGCATCGACATGTATATCGAGGTGCCCTCCGTGGAGTACGAGGCCATGCGCCGCCGGGAGCAGCCGGAGTCCTCCGCCGTTATCCGGCAGCGGGTCAACGCCGCCCGGGAGGTGCAGAAGCAGCGCTTTGCCGGCACGGAGGTGTCCTGCAACGCCTATATGACCCCCGCCATGATCGGGCGGTACTGCCGGCTGGACGACGCCGGTGAAAAGCTGATGCAGGGCGCCTTTGACCGTCTGGGCCTTACCGGCCGCAGCCACGACCGGATCCTGCGCATGGCCCGCACCATCGCCGATCTGGAGGGTGCCGAGGCCATCGAAGCCCCCCATCTGGCGGAGGCCATCCAGTACCGCAGCAGCAGCATCCTGAAGTGACCGCCGCCGCGTCCCCGCATAAACCGCACATCCCGTAGGGCGGGGCCAATGCGCCCCGCCGCGTCCCCGCATAAAACCGGATATAAGGAGAAACCATACCATGCACGAGATCATCCTGTGCAAGCTGGGCGAGGTGGTCCTGAAGGGCCTGAACCGCCGCAGCTTTGAGATGAAGCTGATGAGCAACATCCGCCGGCGCACCCAGCCGTTCGGCAAATTCAAGATCTACTCCCGCCAGTCCACCATCTATGTGGAGCCGACGGAGGACGCCTGCGACATCGCCGGGGCCTACGCCGCCTGCAAGCAGGTGTTCGGCATCATCGCCATCACCCGCGCCCTGCCCTGCGAGAAGTCCAGGGAGGCCATCCTCGACACCGCCAAGACCTATCTGGCCGGCGCTCTCACCGCCGCCAGGAGCTTCAAGGTGGAGAGCAAGCGCGCCGACAAGACCTTCCCCATGGGCAGCATCCAGCTGAGCCAGTGGGTGGGCGGCGCGCTGCACGACGCCTTCCCCCACCTGACGGTGGACGTCCACCACCCGGAGCTGACGGTGTATGTGGAGGTGCGCGAGGACGCGGCCTATGTCCACGGCCCGGCGGAGGCCGCCGCCGGCGGTCTGCCTCTGGGGATGGGCGGCCACGCGGTGAGTCTGCTGTCCGGCGGCATCGACAGTCCCGTCTCCAGCTATATGATCGCCAAGCGCGGCGTCCAGCTGGAGATGATCCACTTCGCCTCCCCTCCCTACACCAGTGAGCTGGCGCGGGAGAAGGTGCTGAAGCTGGCGCAGGAGCTGACGCCGTGGTGCGGCCGTCTGGCGGTGTTCATCATCCCCTTTACCGAGATTCAGGAGGAGATCCGCCGCAAATGTCCGGAGGATCACTTCACCCTCATCATGCGCCGCTTTATGATGCGCCTTGCCGATATGCTGGCGCAGGAGCTGCGCTGCCGCGCCCTCGTCACCGGCGAAAATCTGGGGCAGGTGGCCAGCCAGACCATGCAGGCGCTGGCCGTCAGTGAGGATGTCACCACCATGCCGGTGCTGCGGCCCCTCATCGGCCTTGACAAGGAGGAGATCGTGAAGATCGCCCGGAGGATCGGCACGTTCGACACATCCATCCTGCCCTATGAGGACTGCTGCACCGTGTTCACCCCCCGCCACCCCAAGACGAAGCCCAGCGTGGAGGAGACGCGGGAGTACGAGGCCGCGCTGGACGTGGAGGGCCTGTGCCGGCGGGCCATGGCCAACCGGGAGCTGATCCGCGTCAAGCCCACATTCTAAGGAGGCGTTTTCCATGCCCCGTACCGCGGAGATCATCGCCGTCGGCAGCGAGCTGCTGACCGGCGGCGTCACCAATACCAACGCCCGGCTCCTGTCGGAGCTGCTGACCGCCTCCGGCGTGGACGTGCTGTACCACACCGCCGTGGGCGACGATGAGGGCCGTCTGGAGGCCGCCGTCACCGCCGCGAAGCGCCGTGCGGAGCTGCTGGTGTTCACCGGCGGGCTTAGCCCCACCTACGACGACATGACGAAAACGGCGGTGTGCGCCGCGCTGGACACGCCGCTGGTGTTCCACCCGGAGGTGGCGGACGAGATACGCCGCTACTTCGACACCGTGTTCCATCGGGAGATGCTCGCCTGCAATCTCCAGCAGGCCTATCTGCCGGAGGGCTGCACCGTGTTCCATAACCCGGTGGGCACCGCCCCCGGCTGCGCCTTTTCCGCCGGCGGCGTCACCGCCGTGCTGCTGCCCGGCGTCCCCTCGGAGTGCCGCTATCTGGCGGAGCACTGCCTGCTGCCCTATCTGGCGCGGCTCCACGGGCAGGTCATCCGTTCCCACGACCTGCGGATCTTCGGCCTGACGGAGCCGCAGGTGCAGGAGCTTCTGTCCGACCTGCTGCGGCGGGAGGACGACCTGACGCTGGCGCCCTACGCCGGTACCGGCGAGGTGTCGCTGCACCTGTCGGCCCGTGCCGCCGATGAAGCCGCCTGCGAGGCCCGGATGGCCCCGCTGCTGGCGGAGGTGCGGCAGCGTCTGGGCGGCTGTCTCTACGGCGAGGACATTTCCGGACTGGAGGAGGCGGTGTTCCGTCTCTGCCGGGACAGACACCTGACCCTCTCCGCCGCCGAGAGCTGCACCGGCGGTCTGATCGCCAAGCGCCTGACGGATGTCCCCGGCGCGTCGCAGATCTTTCTGGGCGGCGTGGTCAGCTACACCAACGAGGTAAAAAACCACGTGCTGGGCGTCCCCGCCTCCCTGCTGGAGGCTTACGGCGCCGTGTCTGCCCCGGTGGCCCGCGCCATGGCCGTGGGCGTCCGCGTCCTCACCGGCTCCGACCTGGCTCTGTCCGTCACGGGACTGGCCGGCCCCGGCGGCGATGACCAGGGCACCCCCGTGGGAACCGTGTTCACGGCGCTGTCCGCGCCGGAGGGCATCTTTGTCCGCCGCCTGACGCTGGGCGGCAGTCGGGAGCGCATCCGCGTCCTGTCCGCCCACCACGCCTATGACCTGCTGCGCCGCTATCTCACCGATCAAATGACAGAAGGAGAATGACCCATGGCCAAGAACAACTACCGCATGAACGTGAACCAGTACGCCAATCAGGAGGACAACATCCGCAAGGCGAAGGGCAACCCCAACAAGAACATCCACCACAAGAAGAAAAACAGCAACTACGGCGGCTATACCGCCGGCAGCTACATGGCGCAGAGGATCATGGACAAGGCCAACCAGCAGGAGCGCGTCAAGCTGCCCACATGGCTGAAGGTCTGGCTGGGCGTGCTGTTCGCCGCCGTCATCGTGGTGCTGATCCTGCGCCTGACGGTGTACAAGGACAGCATCCTGCTCAACAGCCTGTCGTCCCTGCTGCTGGGTATCACCTGCCTGTCCCTGTTCTACATCCGTCGCTTCAAGCACACGAAAAAGGACAGCGGCCTGTACAAGGCCGTCACCGTGATCCTGACCCTCTGCGGCGTCATCTACACGTTCATGGGCGTGGTGGGACTGCTGACGCTGGCCGGTATCCTGTAAAAAATCGGATTTTTCGGCAAAATTGCCATTGACAAGGGCAGTTTTTGTGAGTATAGTAGCGTTATCTCAAGGAAACACCGAATAACTGCGATGAAGGAGACGCGCCCCGCCTCCCTGCCGCGCAAAGAGAGCCGCCGTTTGGTGCGAGGCGGACGGGCAGCCGGTCTGGGGTATCACTCCCGAGCATCCGCCTGATGGCCCCTGCGGGCCGGTAAGCGCGGACGGCGGCGGGCCGTTATCTCCCCGTGCCCACAGCTGGTGGGGCTGAGCGGCCGCACACGCGGCAACGAGAGTGGTACCGCAGAGGATGCTTTCACGCGCCTTTGTCTCTTAGGAGGCAAAGGCGCTTTTATTTTATCATCAAAAAATTCAGATAAAGGAGAAGCAACATGGAGTACAAGAAGACACTGAATATGCCCAAGAGCGGCTTTCCCATGCGGGCGGGCCTGCCCAAGCGCGAGCCGGACATGCTCAAGCACTGGGAGGAGCTCGACCTCTACAACGAGCTGCTGAAGAAGAACGAGGGCAAGCCCCTGTTCAACCTCCACGACGGCCCTCCGTTCTCCAACGGCGCGCTGCACATGGGCCACGCCCTTAACAAGTCCCTGAAGGACTTCATCACCCGTATGTACGCCATGCGGGGCTACTACACCCCCTATATCCCCGGCTGGGACAACCACGGCATGCCCATCGAGTCCGCCATCATCAAGCAGAACAAGCTGAACCACAAGGCCATGAGCGTGGCGGACTTCCGCACCGCCTGCCACGAGTTTGCCGACCACTATATCGACGTCCAGCGCGAGGGCTTCAAGCGTATGGGCGTGGTGGGCGACTGGGAGCACCCCTACAAGACCATGGATCCCGGCTTTGAAGCTCAGGAGGTTCGCGTTTTCGGCAGCATGTACCGCAACGGCCACATCTACAAGGGTCTCAAGCCCGTGTACTGGTGCCCCCACGACGAGACGGCGCTGGCCGAAGCGGAGATCGAGTACAAGGACGATCCCTGCACCACCGTCTACGTCAAGTTCCCCATGCACGATGATCTGGGCAAGCTGCCCCATCTGGATCACAGCAAGCTGTACTTCCTGATCTGGACCACCACCGTCTGGACGCTGCCCGGCAACCTGGCCATCGCCCTGCACCCCGACGAGAGCTACGCCGTGGTAAAGGCCCCCAACGGCGAGATGTATGTCGTGGCCGAGGCGCTGGCCCAGAAGGTCATGAGGATCGGCGGCTTCGACAGCTATGAGCTGGTGGAGACGCACCCCGGCAGCTTCTTTGAAAACATGCTGGCTGACCACCCCTTCCTGCCCAAGACCTCCCGTCTGGTGCTGGCGGATTACGTCACCATGGACTCCGGTACCGGCTGCGTCCACACCGCCCCCGGCTTCGGCGCCGACGACTATGTCACCTGCAAGCGCTACGGCATGGACATGGTGGTGCCCGTGGACGATCAGGGCAAACACACCGCCTACGCCGGCAAGTACGAGGGCATGACCACCGATGCGTCCAACCCCGTGATCCTGCAGGACATGAAGGACAACGGCTCCCTGTTCGCCAGCGAGGACATCATCCACAGCTACCCCCACTGCTGGCGCTGCAAGCAGCCCATCATCTTCCGCGCCACCCCCCAGTGGTTCTGCTCCGTGGACTCCTTCAAGGATGAGGCCATCGCCGCCTGCGAGGACGTGCGCTGGGTACCCTCCTGGGGCAAGGATCGCATGCGCTCCATGATCCTGGAGCGCACCGACTGGTGCATCAGCCGCCAGCGCCGCTGGGGCCTGCCCATCCCCGTGTTCTACTGCAAGGACTGCGGCAAGCCCGTCTGCACCGAGGAGAGCATCGAGGCCGTGGCCGGCCTGTTTGAGGAGAAGGGCTCCAACGCATGGTTCGATATGGACGCCGCCGATATCCTGCCCAAGGGCTTCACCTGCCCCCACTGCGGCAAGGCCGCCGGCTTTGAGAAGGAGACGGACACGCTGGACGGCTGGTTCGACTCCGGCTCCACCCACTTCGCCGCCATGGAGCGCGACCAGCACTTCTGGCCCGCCACCATGTATATCGAGGGTCTTGACCAGTACCGCGGCTGGTTCCAGTCCTCCCTGCTGGTGTCCGTGGGCGCGCTGGGCCGCGGCGCCCCGTTCAGAGAGTGCGTCACCCACGGCTGGACGGTGGACGGCGAGGGCAAGGCCATGCACAAGTCTCTGGGCAACGGTATGGATCCCGCCGAGATCTTCGAGAAGTACGGCGCCGACCTGCTGCGTCTGTGGGCCGGCTCCGCCGACTACCATGTGGACGTGCGCTGCTCCGACGAGATCTTCAAGCAGCTGAGCCAGAACTACCTGAAGTTCCGCAACACCTGCAAGTTCTGTCTGGACAATCTGGTGGGCTTCGACGCCGACCGGCTGGTGCAGCCCGACGAGCTGCTGCCGCTGGACAAGTGGGCCGTCACCCGCCTGAACAGTCTCATCGAGAAGGTGTTCGCCGCCTACGACAACTACGAGTTCCATGTGGTGTCCCACATGATCAACGACTTCTGCGTGGTGGATCTCAGCTCCTTCTACTTCGATATCATCAAGGATCGCCTGTACTGCGGCGAGGAGAACGGTCTGGAGCGCCGCAGCGCCCAGACGGCCGTGTGGATGATCCTGGACGCCATGACCCGCATGTTCGCTCCCATTCTGGCCTTCACCTGCGACGAGGTCTGGCTGGCCATGCCGCACCGCGCCGGCGACGACGCACGCAACGTCCTGTTCAACGAGATGGTGCAGCCCTATGCCGCCTACGCCCTCAGCCAGGAGGAGATGGGCAGATGGGCCCGCATCGCCGCCCTGCGTACCGCCGTCAACGGCGCGCTGGAGCAGGCCCGCGCCGACAAGACCATCGGCAAGAGCCTGGAGGCCGAGGTGGATCTCACCGTCACCGCCGAGGACGCCTTCCTGACGGAGATGGACGCCGATGCACTGGCGGATACCCTCATCGTCTCGCAGGTGCGCGTGGACGTGGGCGCGGAACAGGCCGTGGCCGTCCGTCCCGCCAGCGGCGCCAAGTGCCTGCGCTGCTGGAAGGTGCTGCCCACCGTGGGCAGCGATGCCCAGCACCCCGACCTGTGCCCCCGCTGCGCCGCCGTGGTGAAAAAGCTTCCCGTGGTGGAGTGATCTCCCCCCCCCGCCGCAAAGCCCCATATATTATAAAAGGAGGCCTGCCTTCCGGCAGGCCTCCTTTTATGTTCTGATGCACGCCCCTTATCCGACGTATGTTGCTATGGTCAGGTAGCAGGTGTCCAGTTCCCGATTCAGATCGCCCAGTTCGCTGTTGAAATCGCTGTATGTATAGCCGGCGCTGTTCAGCGCCAGATTGGTCAGCCGGATATAGGCATCGTAGTATGCCTTCAGCGCCTGATAGGCGTCCTCGTACCCCTCCGGTGCATCCTTAAGGCGGCTCATGCTCTCCGCCACGCTCTTCCGGTTGCTGTCAATAAACGCCCCCTTACTCTGAAAATCACTGTCTCCATACAGCTTGCCCAGTGCATCGTTGAAGTCCTCCAGAAACACGCCGTCCTCCATGGTATACGGGTCTGTACTTGCATCCCGCTCCTGATAGATACTGTTGTACCAGACGGAGGCTTGCACGGCTGCCACATCGTAAGCGTCCTCTGCATAGCCCTGTATCCGCTCCGCAACCTGCTTCAGCTCCTCCTGATAGGCGGCCGACTGTTGCTCCGCGTCCCGTTCCGCCGCCGCCTCTTTTCTCTGCTGGATACCCATTCCGATAAGGATGCCCACCACTACCAGCGCTGCGGCAATCACCGCTGTCAGCGCGATCCTCTTCGTTCCATGCGTCTGCCGCATCTCCCTCTCCTCCATGTTCCGTGCTCCTTTCCCGAGTATGGTATGGATATTGTACAACTTTTCCGAAATATACGCAAGCGCGTATACGCATTTGCGTATATTTTTCTACAATCATCTTACACGATGGGTGAGGTGATCGTATGACGGTAAAGGACGCGGTGGCTGTGCGGCTGCGGGACATCTGCGCCCGGCGCGGTATCCGGGCCAACGAACTGGCCAACATTTCCGGTGTCACGCCCTCCACGGTATACAGTCTGCTGGACACACGCCGCCGGGATGTCTCCGTTACTACGGTGAAAAAGCTGTGTGACGGGCTGGAGATAACGCTGGGCGAATTTTTTGCCGCGCCGGTTTTCGATGAGCTGGAGCAAGAGATACAGTAAAAGACAGAGGACACGCCAAAGCGTGTCCTCTGTCTTTAGCCTTTATTTTCCAGCTTCCGCAGCTGCTGCCGGAACTCCTCCGGCAGCGGACAGTGCAGCTCCACCGGCTGTCCGGTGCGGGGGTGGATGAACCGCAGCCCCACCGCGTGGAGGCACTGACCCGTCAGCCCCGGCACCGGCTTCCTCGCGCCGTACACCGTGTCCCCCAGAATGGGGTGGCCGATATAGGCCATGTGTACCCGGATCTGGTGGGTGCGCCCCGTCTCCAGCCGGCACCGCACATGCGTGACCCCCGGATACCGGGCGATGACCTCCCAGTGGGTCACGGCGGGCCGCCCGCCGGCCACCACCGCCATCCTCTTCCGGTCGGAGGGGTGCCGTCCGATGGGCGCGTCCACGGTGCCGCTGTCCTCCTTCAGGTTGCCCACCACCAGACACTCATACGTCCGGGCCAGCGTGTGACTGCTGAGTTGGGCGCTGAGCCCCAGATGGGCCGCGTCGTTCTTGGCGGCGATGATCAGCCCGCTGGTATCCCGGTCGATACGGTGTACGATGCCGGGCCGCTTCTCCCCGCCGATGCCGGACAGCGACGCGCCGCAGTGGTGCAGCAGCGCATTGACCAGCGTACCGTCCGGATGCCCCGGCGCGGGATGCACCACCAGCCCCGCCGGCTTGTTCACCACGATCACGTCCCCGTCCTCGTACACCACGTCCAGCGGGATGTCCTGCGGCTCCACCGCCGTCTCCCGCACCTCCGGCACCTCCACCGTCACCGTCTCGCCGCCGGTAAGGCGGCAGCTCTTGGCGGCGGGCTTGCCGTCCACGGATACCCGCCCCTCATCGATGTACCGCGCCGCCTGCGAGCGGGTCAGGCCGTTGGCGCGGGAGGCCACGAAGGCGTCCAGCCGCGCCCCGGCGTCCGCCGCCTCAGCAATCAGACGCAGCGTCATCCCTCGGCTCCTTTTTCTTGTCGTATTTCTCGTAAAACCACAGGTAGTACACAGCGCCCAGAATGACGCCCGCCACCACAAAGCAGTCCGCCAGATTGAAAATGGGGTAGCTGATGAACTGCAGGTCAAACATGTCCACCACATAGCCCCGGCACACCCGGTCGATGACGTTGCCGATGCCGCCGCCCAGGATCAGCACCCCCGCCGTCACCCCCAGCGGATGACGCACGATCTTCTTCACCAGCAGCCACGCCACCGCCAGCATCAGCACGATGGTCACGACGGCCAGCAGCCCGGTCTTGCCGGAGAAGCTGCTCCACGCCGCGCCGGTGTTGTGCAGTCGGGTCAGCTGCACCACGCCGGGCAGCAGCGGCGCGGACTGCCCCACCTCCAGATGGGACACCACCCACCACTTTAAAAGCTGGTCGCCCGCCACGCAGGCCGCCAGCGCCACGATATACCACATAGGGCATCCTCCCTGTTTTGGATTCCCTCCCATCATATCCCATTTGCCCGCCGTTTGCAACTTTTATTCTGCGGCTTTCTTGTATTGCGTTCCGCTCTATGCTATAATACAGTATTCAAATATCGCCCCGTATCAACACCGGGGCAGGGAGGCCCGACTTGGACAGAAAACAGGTATTGATCCCGGAGGAGCAGACGCTCCGCCAGCGGGATTTTGAACGGAAAATACGAGAGCTGCACGCCCAGCGCGGAAAGAGCGTCCGCGCACTGGTGGACACCTTCGGCTGCCAGCAGAACGTGGCCGACAGCCAGCACATCATGGGCATGCTGGAGGCCATGGGCTGCACCTTCGTCACCGCGCCGGAGGACGCGGATATCGTGGTGCTGAACACCTGCGCCATCCGCGACCACGCGGAAAAGCGGGTCTACGGCACGCTGGGCGCGCTGACCCATACGAAAAAGGCCAACCCGGAGCAGCTCATCTGCCTGTGCGGCTGCATGGCCCAGCGCCCGGAGGTGGCGGAGAAGGTGCGCCAGTCCTACCGCCATGTGGATCTGGTGTTCGGCCCCCAGGCGCTGTGGAAGTTCCCGGAGCTTCTCTATCAGGTCTACACCCGCCGGGGCCGCGTGTTCTCCGTGGAGGAGGAGCACGGCGCCATTGCCGAGGGTATGCCGGTGGTGCGGGAGGGCCGCACCCGCGCATGGGTGTCCATCATGTACGGCTGCAACAACTTCTGCTCCTACTGCATCGTCCCCTATGTGCGGGGGCGGGAGCGCAGCCGCGAGCCGGCGCGCATCATCGAGGAGGTGCGCCAGCTGGCCGCCGAGGGGTATAAGGAGATCACGCTGCTGGGGCAGAACGTCAACTCCTACGGCAAGGATCTGGATACGCCGTGGGACTTTGCCGACCTTTTAAGCGAGCTGGACAAGCTTGAGGGCGACTATCTCCTCCGCTTCATGTCCTCCCAGCCCAAGGACGCCAGCTATAAGCTGTTCGATACCATGGCCCGCTGCAAGCATGTGGCCAGACAGCTGCACCTGCCGGTGCAGTCCGGCTGCGACCGGGTGCTGCGGGCCATGAACCGGCCCTACGACCGGGCCAAATATCTGGATCTCATCACCTACGCCCGGAAGGTCATGCCCGATCTGGTGCTGACCAGCGATGTGATCATCGGCTTTCCCGGTGAGACGGAGGCCGAGGCCATGGAGACGGTGGCGCTGGTGGAGCAGGTGCGCTTCGACGCCCTGTTCACGTTCATCTTCTCCCCCCGCCCCGGCACCCCCGCCGCGAAAATGGACGACCCCGTGCCCCGCAGCGAGAAGCAGAAGTGGTTCGACCGCCTCTGCGACGCCCAGAACAGGATCTCCGAGGAAATACACGCCGGGTATGTGGGTGACACCCTCCGCTGCCTCATCGACGGCGAGAGCGACGACAGCCGCTGGCCGCTGACGGCCCGCACCGCCGGCGGACGGCTGGTGCATCTGGTGGGCAGCCCCGATGCCGTAGGCGCCTACCGCGACGTGAGGATCACCGACAGCAACACATGGGCGCTGTTCGGCGAGCTGGTATAAATTTTCCCCCAAAGGAGGCTTCCCCATGGCAGATCTGACCCCCATGATGCGCCAGTATATGGAGATCAAGGAGCAGAACCCCGACTCCATTCTGTTTTTCCGTCTGGGCGACTTCTACGAGATGTTCGGCCCCGACGCCCGCACGGCGTCCCGTGAGCTGGATCTGGCTCTGACCACACGGGACAAGGATAAGACCAAGTCCTTCGACGACAAGATCCCCATGTGCGGCATCCCCTACCACGCCTCCGACGCCTATATCGCCCGTCTCATCGCCAAGGGCTACAAGGTGGCCATCTGCGAGCAGACGGAGGATCCCGCCGCCGCCAAGGGGCTGGTGAAGCGGGATATCATCCGCGTCGTCACCCCCGGCACCGTCATTGACGAGTCCTGCCTCAGCGCCGAGCGCAGCAACTACCTGTGCGGCGTATATCTGGACGATACCGGCGCGGGCCTGTGCGCCTGCGACGTGTCCACCGGCAAGGCGCAGGCCACGGTGTTTACCGGCCCCGACCGGGTGCGGGCCCTGCTCAACGAGCTGGGACGCTTCTCCCCCGCCGAGGCGGTGATGAACGAGACGGCGTTCTTTGACGAGACGCTGCACCAGGCGCTGCGGGAGCGGTTTTCCTGCCACCTGGAAAAGCTGCCCGCCGCCCGGTTTGCCCCGGAGGAGGCGGAGAAGAAGGTACGCGCCCAGTTCGGGCAGGACGCGCTGGAGCGCCTGCCCCGGGACAACATGACGCCGCTGCTGGCGCTGGGCGGCCTGCTGGGCTATCTCTACGAGACGCAGAAGACCGATCTGGGCCACCTCGACCAGCTGACGTGGTACCGCACCGGCCAGTACATGGAGCTGGATCTGGCCGCCCGCCGCAATCTGGAGCTGACGGAGACGCTGCGGGGCAAGGAGAAGCGCGGCAGTCTGCTGTGGGTGCTGGACAAGACCAAGACCGCCATGGGCGCCCGGAATCTCCGGGCGTGGCTGCAGCAGCCGCTGGTGGACGTGGCCGCCATCGACCGGCGGCTCAGCGCCGTGGCGGCGCTGGCGGAGCACACCGTGGCCCGGGAGGAGCTGATACTGGCCCTCAGCGGCATCGCGGATATGGAGCGGCTTATCGGCCGGGTGGTCTACGGCTCCGCCGGCGGGCGGGATCTGGTGTCCCTCCGCGCCTCCATGGAGCGGCTGCCCGCCGTGAAGGCCCAGCTGGCATCGTTTCCCACCGGAGCGCTGCACCAGCTGGATCAGCAGCTGGAGGATCTCAACGATCTGGCGGCCCTCATCGGGCAGACGCTGGTGGACGAGCCGCCGTTCTCCGTCCGGGAGGGCGAGATGATCCGGGACGGCTTCGACCCGGAGGTGGATCGCCTGCGCGGCATCCTCCACGGCGGCAAGAGCTTTCTGGCGCAGATGGAGGCGGAGGAAAAGGAAAAGACCGGCATCCGCACCCTGAAGATCGGCTACAACAAGGTATTCGGCTATTATATCGAGGTATCCAATTCCTTCAAGGATCAGGTGCCCGCCCACTATATCCGCAAGCAGACGCTGGTCAACGGCGAGCGCTACATCACCCAGGAGCTGAAGGATCTGGAGCACGACGTGCTCACCGCCAAGGACCGGGACGCCGCGCTGGAGTACGAGCTGTTCGCCGCCCTGCGCACCAGGCTGGCGGAGGCCGTCACCCGTGTGCAGCTGGCCGCGTCCCTTGTTGCCCAGCTGGATACGCTTTGCTCCTTTGCCGCCGTGGCGGTGAAGAACAACTACTGCCGCCCCAGCGTGGACGAATCCGGCGTCATCGAGATACAGGCCGGCCGCCACCCGGTGGTGGAGAAGATGCGCCCTGACGCCCTGTTCGTCCCCAACGACACCTTGATGGGTGCCAAGGAGGAGCGGGTCAGCATCATCACCGGCCCCAATATGGCCGGTAAGTCCACCTACATGCGGCAGGTGGCGCTGATCGTCCTGATGGCGCAGGTGGGCAGCTTCGTTCCCGCCCACAGCGCCCGCATCGGCGTGGTGGATCGCATCTTCACCCGCATCGGCGCCAGCGACGACCTGTCCGCCGGACAGTCCACCTTTATGGTGGAGATGACGGAGGTGTCCGACATCCTCCGCACCGCCACCAAGAACAGCCTGCTGATCCTGGACGAGATCGGCCGGGGCACCTCCACCTTTGATGGGATGTCTATCGCCCGGGCGGTGCTGGAGCACTGTGCCGAAAAACTGAAGGCCAAGACGCTGTTCGCCACCCACTACCACGAGCTGACGGCGCTGGAGCAGACGCTGCCCAACGTCCGCAACTATAATATCGCCGTCCGCGCCCGGGGCGAGGACATCATCTTCCTGCGCAAGATCGTCCCCGGCGGGGCCGACCGCAGCTACGGCATTGAGGTAGCCAAGCTGGCGGGGCTGCCCGACAGCGTGCTCAAGCGCGCCCGGGCCATTCTGGAGGAGCTGGAGAGCCAGTCCGGCCGTCCCGCGCCCACCGCCGCGCCGGACGATCAGCTGTCGCTGTCGGCCATGGCCGAGAGCGAGACGGCAGACATCATCCGCCGGACGCAGGTGGACTCCCTCAGTCCGCTGGAGGCGCTGAACCTGCTGTACGAGCTGAAGAAGCGGCTCGGCTGATCCGGGCGCGGATATCCTGCAATTACCCTGCAAATATCCTGCAAATATCCTGCAAATATCCTGAAGCCGGCCTGCAATTTTTTGAAGGTATTTTGAAATTATTTTACGCCGCCGCGAGACGGCGCCGTCCCCTGAAAGGAGGCCCACCCATGCCCCAGATACAACAGCTCCCGCCCCATCTGGCCGATCTGATCGCCGCCGGCGAGGTGGTGGAGCGTCCCGCCTCCGTGTGCAAGGAGCTTCTGGAAAACGCGCTGGACGCCGGCGCGTCCGCCATCTCGGCGGAGCTGGAGCGGGGCGGTCTGACCTATATCCGCATCACGGACAACGGCTGCGGCATCGCGCCGGAGCAGTTGCCCACCGCTTTCCTGCGCCACGCCACCAGCAAGCTGCGCCGCCCGGAGGATCTGGCCGCCATCGGTACGCTGGGCTTCCGGGGCGAGGCGCTGGCCGCCATCGCCGCCGTGTCGCGGGTGGACATCTTCTCCCGCCAGACCGGCGCGGACTGCGGCGCCATGCTCCATCTGGAGGGCGGCGTACCGGAAACCGTCACCGAGGCCGGATGCCCCGACGGCACCACCGTATGCGTCCGCGACCTGTTCTACAACACCCCCGCCCGGATGAAGTTCATGAAGAAGGACTCCGCCGAGGGCGCCGCCGCGTCCGGCGTGGTGACACAGCTGGCGCTGAGCCATCCCGACGTATCCTTCAAGCTGCTGCGGGACGGGCAGGAGATCCTCCACACCCCCGGCGACGGACAGCTGCTGTCCGCCATTTACGCCGCGCTGGGCCGTGACTTCGCCGCCGGTCTGATGCCCGTCAGCGGCAGCGGCGGCGCGGTGCGGGTGGAGGGCTTCGTCACAAAGCCCCTGGCCGGACACGGCACCCGGGGGCGCCAGCTGTTCTTCGTCAACGGACGGCTGGTCAAGAGCCAGCTGCTGGCCGCCGCTGTGGAGGAGGCCTACCGCAACCGGCTGCTGAAGGGCAAGTTCCCCGGCTGCGTTCTGCATATCACGCTGCCGGTCAACGAGGTGGACGTGAACGTGCACCCCGCTAAAACCATCGTAAAATTTGTGTCCGATAAGACCGTGTTCGACGCGGTACACTACACCGTGAAGGACGCGCTGGATCGGGAGGGCCAGCCCACCGCGGCGGAGAAAAAGCCCTTCTACCAGACCATGACGGCCCGGGAATTCCGGGAGACGGCTCCCGCCCCGCAGGGCGTGAAGCTGCCCTTTGTCAGCGGCAGACCCGTCGGCTTCGCCGGAGCCGACCATCCCACCGCCAACCGTTTTGCTCCCGCCGGACAGACGGTACAGCCGCCCCGCGAGACGGCGCAGCCCACCGGAGGTGCGCCGCAGGGCGAGGTATGGCAGGTACGGGACGCCGCGCCGGAGACCGGGAAGGCCTTCACCGTCCCCAGCGGACGGGAGGGCGTGGTGTACCGCATCACGCCGCCGGAGACAGACGCTCCCGCTGAAACGGCCACCGGCGCGGAGGATGCTGCCGCCGTGACAGAAAGCGCGGCGGAGACGGCGCAGACCGTGCGCGGCGGCGAAAGCGCCGCGCCGGAGGACACCGGACATGTCCAGCAGGCGCTGGAGATGCCGGAGGAGGCCGGGCTGGGCGAAACGCCGTGGCGCATCGCCGGTGAGGTGCTGAAAACCTATATCATCTGCGAGGACGGGGAGCAGAATGTGTGGCTCATCGACAAGCACGCCGCCCACGAGCGCATCCGCTTCGACGCGCTGAAGGCTGACCCCGTGCCGCCCATGGCCCAGCAGCTGCTGACCCCCGCCGCCGTGACGCTGACCGCCGAGGAGTACGGCGCGGTGCTGGAGCAGCTGGACGTGCTGGCCGGCTACGGCTTTTTGTGCGAGGACTTCGGGGACGGCGCCGTGCTGGTGCGGGAGATCCCCGACTACATACGGGCGGAGGATGCCGCCGCCACGCTGGAGGAGCTGGCACGGAAGCTGCTTTTGCAGCGGGCCGACCCCGACGGTGCGCGGGACGAGCTGCTGCACACCATGGCCTGCAAGTCCGCCATCAAGGCGGGCATGACCACCGGCGATACCGAGCTGGCGGCGCTGGTGCGGCAGGTGCAGTCCGGCGCTGTCCGGTACTGCCCCCACGGCAGGCCGGTGGCGGTGAAGCTGCGGAAATACGAAGTGGAGAAGATGTTCAAGCGGGCGTGATGCTCCCTTGAACCGCTGGAGGTGAAGCAAATGGCACAGCGGGTGGTCTGCGTGGTGGGCCCTACCGCGTCGGGCAAGACAAAAATGGGCGTGGCGCTGGCCAAGCGCTTCAACGGTGAGGTGGTGTCCGTGGACTCCATGCAGATCTACCGGGGCATGGAGATCGGCACCGCCGCCCCCACACCGGAGGAGATGGCGGGGGTGCCCCACCACATGATCGGCGTGGCCGACCCGGCGGAAAGCTGGTCGGTATCCCGCTTCACGCAGGAGGCCGACCGGTGCATACAGGACATCCTGCGCCGGGGGAAGCTGCCCGTGCTGGTGGGCGGCACCGGATTGTATCTGGACGCGCTGGTGCGGGGCCAGACGTTTGCCGCCGGACAGCAGGGCGGCGCGGTACGGCTGGCATTGCAGCAGCGGCTGGCCCGGGAGGGCGCTGCGGCGCTGCTGGAGGAGCTGGCGGCGATCGACCCGGAGACGGCGGCACGGCTGCACCTGCGGGACGAAAAGCGCATTCTCCGGGCGCTGGAGGTCTACCGGGAGACGGGGGAGACTATCAGCGAGCATGACCGGAAAAGCCGGGAGATGCCTAACCGCTACGACGCCCTGTACATCGGACTAAGCTTCCGGGACCGGCAGGAGCTACGTGACCGCATTGACCGGCGAGTGGACATTATGGTGGAACAGGGCCTTCTGGACGAGGTGCGGCAGCTGCTGACCGGCGGCCTGCCCCGTGACGCCACGGCCCTGCAGGCCATCGGCTTCAAGCAGTTTCTGGCGGTGGCCGATGGGACGGCCACCGAGGCGGAGGCCGTGGAGGAGGTCAAGCTCCGGTCGCGGCAGTACGCCAAGCGGCAGCTGACATGGCTGCGGCGAAATCCCCGCATCCACTGGATCCTGTGGGGAAAAGAGCCTGATTTTCCGTGGGCTCTCCAAAATGCGACAGAATTCCTTACCGCCGCCGGCGTATGCTGAGAGCGGCGGACGGAGGACAGGCGATCGTCCGCACAAAGATATCAAGGAGCAGACGATATGCAAAAGACAAACAACCTGCAGGAGATCTTTCTCACCCGCGCACGGAAGCAGAACATTCCCGTGACCATGTTTCTGGTCAACGGCTTCCAGCTGCGGGGCACCATCACCGGCTTTGACTGCTTCGTGGTCATTCTGGACTCCGAGGGCAGGCAGCAGGTCATCTACAAGCACGCTATTTCCACCATCGCGCCGCTGCGGCCGGTGGAGCTGCGGGAGGACGGGACGGAGGACGCCGTCTGACCTCCGGCAGGCACATACCAGAGATAAAAGGAAAGCACCATGAGAAAAACATCGCCCCTTATGAAAATACTGCCCATCGCCGTGCTGGCGGCGGTGCTGTTCTACTTCGCCGTGCAGCTGTACAACTATCTGTCCGACCCGGTGAGCACCACGCTGGTGACGGAGGGGCAGGCGGAGGACACCATCGCCCTCAACGGCTGGCTGCTGCGGGACGAGGAGGTGCTGCCCGCCCAGAGCGGCACCCTCAGCCGGGAGCGGCAGGAGGGCGACCGCGTAGGCGTGGGGCAGGTACTGGCCACGGTGTACGCCGACGACGGGGCCTTGCAGACCGTCAGCCAGATCGAGACGCTGGAGCTGCAGCTGCAGCAGCTGCAGTTCGCGCTGACCTCCTACCTCGACCCGGACGCGGCGCTGAAGCTGGACACGTCCATCACCGGCGACATCCTGACGCTGCGGCAGACCCTGACCGGCGGCGACTACACCGCCGCGGACAGCGACATCGCCCAGCTGAAGGCCGCCGTGCTCAAGCGCGACCATCCCTACACCTCTCAGGAGGAGATCGAGACGGAGATCAAGGCGGTGGAGGGCCAGATCAGCAGCCTGAAGGCCTCTCTGTCCGGGGCGGCCACTGTCACCGCCAAGGCGGCGGGGACGTACTCCGCCGTGTGTGACGGGTATGAGACGGTACTGACCACCGCGTTTCTGGAGGACGTGACGCCGGGAAAGCTGGCGCGGCTCCAGCCCGCCGGGACGGAGAGCAGCATGGGCAAGCTCATCTACGGCGACACATGGTACTATGTGGTGTCACTGCCGGAGGAGCAGGCCGCCCAGCTGAAGGCGCTGGGCACCGTGACGCTGCGGTTCGCCAAAGGGTTTGACCAGAACCTGCGGATGCAGGTGGCGAACGTGTCCGCCGCGGAGAACGGGCAGGCGGCGGTAACGCTGTCCTGCCGGAAATATCTGGCCCAGACCACGCTGCTGCGGCATCAGGCGGCGGATGTGATCCTGCGCACCTACGAGGGGCTGCGGGTGCCGTCCAACGCCCTGCGGGTCAGTGAGGAGGGCGTCACCGGCGTGTACTGTCTGGACGGCGTCACCGCCGCGTTCCGGCCGGTGACGGTACTGTATCAGGGCCAGGGCTACGCGCTGGTGCGGCCCGCCGACGGCGCGGCCGATACGCGAACGCTGCGGGCCGGGGACGAGGTCATCGCCTCCGCCGGGGCGCTGCACGACGGAAAGGTCATTCAATAACGGACAGGCGTCCGGGCAGAAACACAAGCGAGGAGGAGCTTCTCATGTCTATTGCGGAAAACATTGCGGCCATCCGCCGCCAGATCGACGAGGCAGCCCGTGAGACGGGGCGCACCGGGGCGGACATCACGCTGGTGGGCGCCAGTAAGATGAACGATGCGGCGGCCTGCCAGGAGGCCATCCGGGCCGGTATCGACGCGCTGGGCGAGAACCGGGTGCAGGAGATGACGGCCAAGCTGCCGGAGCATGCCTACGACGGCGCGCCGCTGCACTTTATCGGCCATCTGCAGCGCAACAAGGTCAGGCAGGTGGTGGGCAAGGCGGCGCTGATCCACTCCGTGGGCTCCGTGGAGCTGCTGGAGGAGATCCAGCGGCAGGCGGAGAAGCTGGACATCGTGCAGGATATCCTGCTGGAGGTGAACATCGGCGGCGAGGAGGCCAAGAGCGGCTTCGCACCGGAGGCCATCGCCGATGCTGCCGCGCGGGCCGGAGATTTGCGCCATGTGCGGCTGCGGGGACTGATGACCATTCCGCCCGCGGACGCCTCCCGGGAGGAAAATATGGCGTATCTGCAAAAAGTACACGCCCTGTATGTTGACATAAATCAAAAAATGTACGATAATAAATTAGATTGTCTTTCTATGGGCATGAGCGGCGATTTTGCCGACGCCATCCGTGCGGGCAGCAATATCGTCCGCGTGGGCACCGCCATTTTCGGCGCCAGAGACTATACAAAATAACGCGGGAGGTATTTTTCGATGGGCTTCATGGACGAGCTGAAAAAGATCCTTCATCCCTATGACGATGAGGATTACGATTACGAGGAGGACTTCGAGGAGCCGGTGAAGGAGTCCCGCTCCCCCTTCGAGGAGCGCCGGGAGGATCGCCGCAGCGAGGATCGGCGCAGCGAGGATCGCCACAACAAGGTGGTGAACATCCACGCCACCACCCAGCTGAAGGTGGTGCTGGTGAAGCCCGAGCGCTTCGAGAACGCCTCCGAGATCGCAGACCACCTGAAGGAGAAGCGGACGGTGGTGCTGAATCTGGAATCCACCAACAAGGATGTGGCCCGGCGGCTCATCGACTTCCTGTCCGGCGTGGCCTACGCCGGTGAGGGCAAAATCAAGAAGGTAGCGGCCAACACCTATATCATCACGCCGTACTCCGTGGATATCATGGGCGACCTCATTGATGAGCTGGAGAACAACGGCCTGTACCTGTAAGACAAGAGAAAGGGATCGGAGGGATCATCCATGTTTACACCACAGGAAGTTTCTGAAAAGGTATTCCCCAAGGCATCGTTCGGCGGCGGCGGTTACAGCATGGGCGCCGTGGACGAGTTTCTGGATGCGCTGACCGAGGACTACACTGCGCTGTTCAAGGAGAATGTGACGCTGAAGACCAAGCTGAAGGTGCTGGCGGAGAAGGTGGAGGAGTACCGCTCCACCGAGGACGCCATGCGGCAGACACTGCTGACGGCCCAGAAGATGGCCGCCAAGCTGGTGCAGGAGGCGCAGACCGAGAAGGAGCAGCTACTGGCCGGGGCCAGAGCCGAGGCCGAGGCCGAGGTACGGCGTCTGGACGACGAGAAGAAGGCCGCCCAGCAGAAGCTGGTGATGGCACAGGAGAAGCTGGCGGACTTTATCCGCCGCTCCGACGAGCTGTGTCAGGCGCAGTCCGCGTTTCTGCAGACGCTGCCGGAGCTGGAGCTGGTACCGGCTGCGCCGGCAGAACCGGCGGCGGAGCCCGCTCCCCAGCCCGACAAGGCCGTGGAGGACATCGAGCAGGACATCCTGACCCAGTTCGATGCGGCGGTGACGGAGGAGCCGAAGCCGGGGACGCCGGCCATCGACGACGAGCCCACCGTACAGTTCCCGCCGGTGAACGGCAGCGCCGCGCCCGGCAGCGGATTTTCCTTCGATCTGGGCGATTTGAAGTTCGGCCGGAACTACAAGGGTAAGGAATAACAACGGACAACGAAAAAGGCGGCCTGCGGCCGCCTTTTTTCAGGAGAACGCCGCTGCCGGAGATACTGTGCGGCACGGAGAGAAGCAAGGAGGAGAGCCGATGACGGACAGACCCATTATCGCGCTGCTGTACGATTTCGACAAGACGCTGTGCACCACCGACATGGAGGACTACGCCTTTATCCCGGCGCTGGGTTACACCCCGGCGGAGTTCTGGGCCAAGGCCAACACCTTCGGGCGGGACAACCGGATGGACGGCCTGCTGGCCTATATGTACACCATGATCGAGGAGTGCCGCGCCCAGAGCAAACGGCTCGACCGGGAGTTTCTGGTGCGCTGCGGCCACAGCATGGAGCTGTTCCCCGGCGTGCGGGAGTGGTTCCGCCGCATCAATGACTTCGGGGAGACGCAGGGCGTCACCATCGAGCACTATGTCATCTCCTCCGGTCTGCGGGAGATCATCGAGGGCAGCGGCATCGCCCACGAGTTTCAGGAGATCTACGCCTGCGAGTTCTTCTACGACCGCGAGGGACTGGCCACATGGCCCAAGCTGGATGTCAACTTCACCAACAAGACCCAGTTCGTCTACCGCATCAACAAGGGCGTGCTGGATGTGTCCGACGACAAGACGCTGAACGACTCCATGCCCGACGACAGCAAGCGCATCCCCTTCACCAACATGATCTATGTGGGGGACGGCCTTTCCGACGTGCCGTGCATGAAGATGATGCGTGCCTACGGCGGGCAGGCCATCGCCGTGTATCAGGCCGGCAACCGCGCCGGTGTGGAGGATCTGCTGAGCAAGGGACGGGTGGACTTCATCTTTCCCGCCGACTACCGAGAGGGCACCGGGCTGGACAGCACTGTGAAGAACATCATCCGGAAAATGGCCATCAGCGACGCCCTCACCGCCGAGAATGCCCAGCAGCTGCAGGCCATCGGCCGGGGCGACCTACCGGAACAGGTGGGACTATTCGAGTAAGGCGATCGCAAAGGACAAGGTAAAAACGTCCGCGCACGGTGTGCGCGGACGTTTTTTATGGGCAGTCACTCGAACAGGTGGATGCCGTCCACCGTGCGGAGGTGGGCCCGGAGATCGGCCAGCAGCTGCTCCGAGGCATCGGAAAGGGGGCGGCCCTTGGGCGTCACCAGATAGAACGTGCGGTCGGCGGGGGCGTCGGTCAGGCGCAGGGAACGGATGGTGGGGAACTGGCGGACGGAATGGCCCGCCGCTGCGGCGGGACAGATGACCCAGCGCCGCCCGCAGGAGGGCAGCGTCTCCGCCAGCTGGGGAATATCGGTATACAGCAGCGGGCGGGCGTCCATGCCGTACCAGCAGTCGTGCCACTGGAGGATCTCCGGCTGGCCGGAGACGAGTATCTCATCCTCCACCCGGAGCATGGAGGGATGTACCGTGTCCGGCAGCGCCAGATCCATCGGCACCACCAGAAAGAAGGACTCCCGGAACAGGGGGCGGGCCTCGATCTGCAGGTCGTAGTGCAGGTCGCCGTCTACGATGGCCATGTCTGCGTCGCCCCGCGCCACGGCCGCCACCGTCTCATAGATGCGCATCGATTCCACCCACAGGGATACCGGCAGCCCCCGCTCCAGAAAGCGCTGATACACCGGCGGCAGGATATACTGATTGGCGGTATAGACGGCGATGATGTGCAGAAACTCCCGCCGCTCTGCGGAGGAAAAGGTCTGCGTCTCTGTCAATAGGTTCTGCCACCGGCGGGCCAGCGGCAGAAAGCGCTGCCCGGCCTCCGTTAAGGTGATGTGACGCTGCCCCTTGCCGCGCCGGAACAGCGCCGCACCCACCTCCGCCTCCAGCGCCTGTATTCGGGCCGTCAGGGTGGGCTGGGTAATGAACAGCGCTTCTGCCGCTGCCGTCATGGTGCCGTGATCCAGCACAGCGAAGAAAGTTTCAATATCCAGGGTGGTCATGCGCGTCCTCCAATTATAGATTTAGTCTATATTATACACGTAAATAATCAATTTTACAAGCATAACTTTTGGTGCTATGATGACCCCACAAGTAAGAAAGGAGTTGTTCCCTATGACAAAAACCAAATCTTCCGCTGTTTCCCTGCTGGCTATCGCCGCGGTGGTCGTCACCGCCATTATCATCTATACTATGGCGTGCCTGCTGACGGGGAACATCACCCCGGTCGTCCGCGTGTGTGCCATGCTGCTTCCGGTGTGGTTCGTGGCGGAGCTGAACCTGCTGTGTACTTTGTTCTGACATCACACTTTCACTTTTCTCTCTACCATAGCAGGAAGCCGGACGCCCTTGGCGTCCGGCTTCCTGCTATTTATATGTTACTGCATGACCTGCCGGATGACGCGGATAAAACGGCCGCGGTCGTAGATCACCGGCACGGGGTAGGTGGGGTTGGCCTCCGCCGCCGCCCACGCCGCCATACGGGGCAGATCCGCCTCCCGGATGCAGGTGAAGCCGGTGGGGATACCCAAACAGGCATTCATGGCCAGAATGGCGTCGATAAAGGCGTTGGCTCTGGCCGCCTCGGTGTCGCCGGACAGTCCCACCAGCTCCGCCAGACGGGACAGCCGCCGGTGCGCCGCCGTGCCGTAGTCTCGGAGGATCACGGGCAGCAGCACCGCGTTGGCAAGACCGTGGCCCACGCCGTACAGGCCGCCCAGCGTGTGGGCGATGGCGTGGACGTTGCCCACGCTGGCACGGGTAAAGGCCGCGCCGGCCTGATAGGAGGCGGTGAGCAGCGCCTGCCGGGCGTCCACGTCCTCACCGTGGGTGCAGGCGCGCTCCAGCGTTTGGAAGATGGTGACAACGGCTTCCTCCGCCAGACGGTTCGTCTCGCGGGTGGGGTAAAAGCGGCTGAGGTAGGCCTCCACCGCGTGGGTCAGGGCATCCATGCCCGTTTCGGCGGTGGTCTGCGGCGGCAGGGACACGGTGAGCAGCGGATCCAGCACGGCGCAGCGGGGGATCAGGCACAGGTCGCTGACGGCGTACTTGTGGTGGTCAGGGCCGGTGACCACGGCGGCGATGGTGGTCTCCGAGCCGGTGCCGGCGGTGGTGGGTACGGCGATGAGGGGCGGGATGCGGCGGCGCACCTTCAGAAGCCCGGCCAGCTGGGGCAGGGTCTTACCGGGGCGGGCCACCAGCGCCGCCGCGGCCTTGGCGGTGTCCATGGGACTGCCGCCGCCCACGGCCACCAGACTGTCGCAGCCCTCACGGCGGTACAGCGCGGCGGCGGCCTCCACGGCGGACGCCGGCGGGTTCGGCCGGATATCGGAGAACAGGACATAGCTCTCCAGCTGCGCCAGCATCTGCCGGAAGGCGGGATCGGCGCACTGGCGGCGGCTGGCCGCCACCAGCGGGCGGCGGACGCCGTACTCCGTCAGCAGGGACGGGACGCGGGCAAGGCTGCCGGGGCCTACCACCGTCTCCGGCCAGCGCCACGGCAGCAGCCGGGCGCCCGCACCGAAAACGCACTGGTAGGCACGATACCAGAGATGGAGCAGATTCAAGAAAAAGCCTCCCTTCGTTTTCTCTATTATGGGGAATAACGGCGCCTCTTGCAAGGAAAAAGGGGGCGGCATCGCCGCCCCCTCTGGAATTGTATCAAACGGTCACTCCGCTGTTTCAATCAGTCCGTAGCCGCCGTTGTTGCGGTGGTACACCACGCAGATGGCGTTGTCATCAATGCGGCGGAATACATAGAAGGAGTGATCCAGCAGGTTCATCTGCAGGATGGCCTCGTCCGTGGTCATGGGCTTGACAGCAAAGCGCTTGGTGCGGATGATGTCGAAGTCGTTGTCCTCCACCACGTCGAACTCTGCGGGAACGGAGGAGACAAGGGCGTCGGCCCGCAGGTTCTTGGCCAACCGCGTCTTGTTCTTGCGGATGCGGCGGTCGATGAGGCTGACAGCCTCGTCAATGGCGCCGCGCATATCGCCGTCGGGATCCTCCGTCTGGGCGCGGAACAACGTGCCGTTGGTGCTGCGGATGGTCAGCTCCACCACGCAGCGGTTCTTCTTCTCCACGGCAAAGGTCACAAAGGCGTCTGCCTCCTCCGGAAAATACTTGTCCAGCTTGCTGATCTTCTTTTCCGCGTATTCCTTGATGGAGTCGTTGAGGGAGATTTTCTTGCAGGCGAATGTGAACTTCATAGTACTTGCTCCTTTCGTCAGTGCGGTAAACACAGAGCAGGGTCGGGGAGCCGTTTCCCTTTATCCTTGCCCGTATTATAGCAAATCGCAGTAGGTTTGAAAAGCGGTTTTGAGAGAATTTGTGAAAACTTCACAAAGTGTTTGCAATTTGGGCAGATTCGACAGGATGTCCGAAAAGTCGCGGAAATGCGGCAAAACCTCCTATTTACACGGGGACGGGCTTGCGTTACTATAATAGAGGAAGCTTTCCAATATCCCACCCGCTTGGGCCGCTCTGCTTGCAGGGCGGCTCCTTTTTTGTGAAAAAGAGAGACGGCAGGGCGCCGTCCCTCCTGTTTCAGGTATCCAGTTTCTCGGCAAGCGCCTTGTCCAGCCGCACCGCGCCGTAGAGATTTTTGGCCGAGCAGCCCGCACGGCCGCCGCCGGCACAGGCGCAGGCGCAGGCACAGGCGCAGCTGCTGGCGCAGGCGCAGTGCCCGCCGCCGCCGAAGCCGCCGCCGCCAAATCCACCGCCGCGGTTGCCGCCGCCGAAGCCGCCACCGCCGCTGCGGGGCGGACGGGGCCGTTTCTTGGTGCCCACGCTGCCGGGACGGGGCTTGCCGTCAGGCCCGGCGGGGTACCAGAGATGGTTGACGAACACATAGCGGGTGCCGAAGCCGCCGGCGTAGCCGCCGCCCAGCTTCCGGAGGATCCGCACCACCACCCAAACGATGAAGATGGTGATGATCAGCGTCAGGAACAGGGCAGCCATGCCTGTGTCCTCGTCCTCGTCGTACCAGTCGTCGTATCCACTGTTGTCGGGTTGGCTGCCGATGCTGTTCTCCGGAGACAGGGCCGTGGGCCAGTCGGTGTAGCGCACACGGACGGTCATGGTCTGGCCGTAGTCCAGACCGCTGGCGGTCATGGCCAGCACGCCGTCCTGCCGCGTCACGTCGCCGCCGGCGGAGGAGGTGTCGCTGAAATCGCCGGTAAGGCCGTCGGGGTCGAGCCACAGCAGGGTCATGGCGCCGATCTTGGCTTCGTCAAACCAGCCGGGGGTGTAGTCGTAGGTCACGGTGTCGCCGTCCAGCCCATACATGTACTCCTGCACCCACGAGTAGGAGAAGGTGAACGTCTCGCCCTGCTCGTAGGCGCGGTCCAGATAGACGTACATGTAGCTGTTGTCGAAGGAGAGGCGCTCGATGTTGTCCGTCAGGGCCGTTTCCTCCCGGATGGAGCCGTTGGGCACGCCGATCTTCAGCTCCTGGTTGTAGGGCAGCTCCTCCAGCGCCGTCCACGTCAGGGAGACGGTGATGTTCAGGCTGCCGTCCTCCGTGTTGGGCTGGACGCTCACGCTGTAGTCGTTGATATAGTCGTAGTCCGCCCACGCGGTGACGGTACAGCACAGCGCCGTCAGCAGGGTCAGCAGCAGGATATGCAGTTTTTTCAGCATGTGGCCCCCTCCTCCCTGTTGCCGGTGCGCAGCTGACAGATATGCGCCATCTTCGCGCTCTCCGCCCGGATGGCGGCGCAGCGCTGGCTGTTCCAGATGGCGCTCCAGTCGTCGGTGAGTATATTGCCCAGAGAGGCGCTGCTGAGCCAGCTCTGGCAGGGGATAACGCTGCCGTCCGGGGCGACGGCCATGTTGGAGAGGCAGGCCCCGCAGCTGGGGATCAGGTGCAGGCCCAAGGCGTAGAGCGTCTCCTCCGGCAGCCAGCCGGGGCTGGTGAAGTCCAGCTCCATGCCCAGCTCCTCCACCGCGGGGGCGGCGGCGCGCAGCACGTCCGTCAGCCCCTGCTCCGTCAGGCGGGTGGCGCGGCTCTCCGCCCCCTCGGCGCTGCCGGAGGGGATCAGGCCGGAGCAGGTGGCGTAGCGCACGCCCAGACCGGCGGCGAAGCGCAGGGTGGCGGCGTAGTCGGTGTTCAGGCTGCACAGCGGCGTGTTCACCGACACGATGAGCCCCGCCTCCACGGCGTTCCGGATGCCCTGCACCGTTTTTTCAAAGCCATCCGTCCCCACCAGTGTGTTGTGAACGGCGGGGTCGGCGCTGTACAGCGTGACCTGCACGCTGTCAAGGCTGGCGTCGTACAGCTTGGTGCACAGCTCCGGGGTCAGCAGCTGGCCGTTGGTGTTCAGGCGGGTGACGAACCACTGGGCCGCGTCCACCAGCTCCGCCAGATCGGCCCGGAGGGTGGGCTCGCCGCCGGTGAACGTCACCTGCGGGATATTGGCGGCCCGCAGGCGGCGGAGGATATCCAGCCACTGCTGGGTGGTCAGCTCCGGCGCGTCGGCCAGCGACTGACCGGCAGCGTAGCAATGCAGGCACTTCTGGTTGCAGTGCCACGCGCCGTCACGGTGCATGGCGCTGACCATCAGATCCATGCGGTGGGGCGCGGTCATCTGGGAGGCATATTCACCCAGCGAGAGGACGCCCACCTCCGCCTCCGGCTCCCGTCCCTGGGCGATGGCCACCAGTGAGGTGAGCATCAGGGCCAGATCGTCGGCCAGATCGGTCTTTTTGGTAAAGGGATAGGTTTTATGGGTCGCGGCCACGGCGGCGTCCGCCATGGCACGCCAGTCGGACTCGCCGATCTCCAGACCGGCGAAGGGCTCCAGCCTGTCCATGAAGTTGGCCAGCAGAATGGCCCATGACAGATTCAGCGGCACCAGCTTGTCGCCATTGAGCAGCAGCAGGAACGGCGCGGACGGCGCATCCTCCCGGGGCGGGATCATGTGGATGCGGACGGCGCCCCGGCCCTTGGGATCCAGCGTGATGTGCCGCACGCAGCGCAGGTGCTGCCGGCGGTAGCGCTGTTCCAGAAACGTAGGCATAGGCGTTCCTCCTTTCGTTGCCGCCAGTATAACATACGGGTGGAAAAATGGCAACAGAAACGCCCCGCCTTGCGGCGGGGCGCTGTATAGGCGTACCAATTCCGTATCAGTCGTTGACATCGTAGAAGATGCGCTCGCCCTCCTCGGCCAGTCCCAGCAGGTCGCGGGCCAGTCCCTTGATGAAGTCGGGGTCATCCTTCTTGCTCAGATCGGAGCGCAGCGCCTCGTTCTCCTGCGTTTTTTCCTCCATCTGCTGGGTCAGCGCCGCTTCCTGCGCCCGGACATCCCTCAGGCGTCCGTAGACGTTGACGATCTCCATGCCCACCACCACGATGAGGACGGCCAGCACCAGCAGCAGTACGGTGTTGGATCTCTTTTTGCGGGTCTTTTTCTGTGCCATGGCTGTCCGCTCCCTTCTGCGGCCGCCGGGGCCGCTTGCTGTCTTTTATTGTAGCGCAGGTGCGGCGAAAAGAAAAGTGTTTTTTCAGGAAAGCGGCGGCTTTTTTCAGCCAGCGGGCTGCCAGCGCCGCCGGACGGCACAGCAGACGGCACAGCGCCACCGCCGCGTCCAGCCAGAAGTCCCACAGGGGCCGCAGCAGCGGCGGCAGCGTCAGGCTATACAGCAGCGCACCCAGCGCCACGCCGGTGAGCATATACAGCCGCAGCTCCCCCTGCCCGATGCGCAGGGCGAACCACAGCAGCAGAAAACCCAGCACGGCGATATACAGGCCGTCCAGCAGGCCGGTGAGCTGCCGGTCGCGGCGGCGGCGGAGCCGCACGGTGCGCAGCAGGTCGTAGACCATGGCAGAGGCGGCCCCCAGCGCGGCGGCGGTGAGGTAGGCCGTGAGCTGCTGGGGCACATGGTTCTCCATGTCAGCCGAACAGGCGGGACAGGAACGAGCCCTGCCGCACCTCCGTGTCCTCGTAGTTCACGGCGTCGATGCGGCCGTCTACCTGCATCTCGCCGCCGTCCAGAGACAGCTTGCCGATGTGCAGCTCCTCCCCGGTGATAATGAGCGTGCCGGCGCTGGTGGTGGTGACGATGCAGTTCTCGTCGAACCGCACCACATCCTCCACGCCGGAGACGCTCAGCTTCTCCCGCCCCTCCAGCTGGAGGCGGTGATAGGCGGCTGCGCCGCCGTCGGTCATGTCGTAAGGCATCAGAAAAGCGCTCCCTCCCACACAGTTTTCACTGTATCGTATGAGGGAACGCCCGGGTTTATGACAGTTTGTCCGGCTGGGGCGCGGCTTCGCGGTACATGGCCGCCGCCGCGTCCTTGCCCACGTTTTCCGCCACGCTGACCACCTCCACCGTCAGGGTCTTCTGGCCGAAGCGGATGGAGATGATGTCGCCCGCCTTTACATCGTAGGACGCGCGCTGCACCCGGCCGTTGACGGTAACGCGCTCGTTGTCGCAGGCCTCGTTGGCCACGGTGCGGCGCTTGATGAGCCGGGACACCTTCAGATATTTATCAAGACGCATAGCAGTTCTCCTTTGAAACGGTAAAAGGAGCCGGTGTGGCGTCACACCGGCTCCCGTAAAGGCATCATTACTCAGCAACGGCGTCCTTCAGAGCCTTGCCGGCCTTGAAGGCGGGCACCTTGGAGGCGGGGATCTCCACGGTCTCCTTGGTACGGGGATTCAGACCGGTGCGGGCGGCGCGCTTCTTCGTCTCGAAGGAGCCAAAGCCCACGAGCTGCACCTTCTCCTCAGCCTTCAGGGTCTCAGTGATGGTCAGCAGGGTCGCGTTGACGGCGGCCTCGGTGTCCTTCTTGGACAGGCCGGTCTTCTCTGCCACGGCGGCGATCAGTTCGGTTTTATTCATGATAGTTCCTCCCAAATTTTTTCATTTGTTGGCGCCGTCCCACCGGGCGGCATATCTCAAAACGATCGAGATCGCATTAAGAACATTTGGCTCCGTTCCAAAGGGCGGTCATCTCCTCCAGCGTCAGCTGGGAGACCTCCCTCCCCTGCGCCGCCGCGCCTTCCTCGACGGCGCGGAAGCGGCGGATGAATTTTTCGCAGGTGCCGTTGACCGCATCCTCCGGGTCGCAGCCGCAGAAGCGGCCCACCTTCACGGCGGCGAACAGCACGTCGCCCAGCTCGTCCGGCACATTGCCGCCATCCTCCACGGCGCGGCGCAGCTCGGACACTTCCTCCTCCAGCTTGGCCAGCGCGCCCTGCACGTCCGGCCACTCGAACCCGGCGGCAGACGCCTTCTTCTGCAGCTTTTCGGCGCGCCAAAGGCCCGGCAGGCTCCGGGCCACGCTGTCCATGCTGTCGGCCACGGTCTTCTGGCCCTTTTCCTGACGCTTCAGCTTGTCCCAGCTGACCAGCACCGACTCCGGCGAGTCCTCGCGCCCGTCCCCGAACACATGGGGGTGACGGAACAGCAGCTTCTTCACCACGCCGTCGCACACGTCGTCCATGGTGAAGCGGCCCGCGTCGGACTCGATGTCCGCGTGGAACACCACCTGCATCAGCACGTCCCCCAGCTCCTCCCGGAGAAGAACGGAGTCGTCGTTGTCAATAGCCTCGGCGGCCTCGTAGGCCTCCTCCAAAAGACCGCGGCGGATCGACCGGTGGGTCTGCACCTTGTCCCATGGGCAGCCGTCCTCCGAGCGGAGGAGCCGGATGATCTCCAGCAGATCCGCGTAATCATAGCGCGCTTTCCTAACAAAATTTATCATACTTGTGCTCCTATTGCAAGAGGTTTTCGAGTTGGTACACCGAAAAGTTCAGCGTAAATGCAGAAATCCGGCAATTTTATCACCCTTGGGCAGGCCAATGACATCGGCGCGGGTCACGGCGCCCAGCGCCAGCACCAGCACGCCGTAGACCACCGCCGCCGCCGCGACGGCGGGCAGCACGGCCCAGCGCACCGGCAGGACACGCGCCAGCAGCTCGTAGGACGAGCGGGCGGCCAGCGCCATCACCGCCGTGATCAGCAGAGGACGGCCGAACAGGCGGAAGTAGGAGGGCCGCTCCGGCACACAGCGGGCAATGGCGATGAGGTTCAGCACCACGATCAGCGCGTAGCAGTACAGGGTGCTGACCGGCGCGCCCCGGACATTGGTGGCGGGGTCGCCCACCATCAGGTAGTTGGTGACGATCTTCAGGATACCGCCGCACAGCAGCGTGACAACGGGGATGTACTCCTTGCCGTAGGCCTGCAGCACACCGTTGGTGGCCACCATCAGGCACACAAAGATGCAGGCGATGCCCAGAATGGTCAGGTGGTAGGCGGCGGCCTCGGCGGTGGCGGGCACCGCCGGGTACAGCAGGTGCAGGATGGGCCCGGCCAGCACCGCCAGTCCCGCCCCGGCGGGCAGAGCCACGAGGGTGGTGAGCTTCAGGGCGGCGGCGGTGCTGCGCCCTGCGGCGGCACGGTCGCCCCGGGCCAGTGCGGCGGCAATATCCGGCACCAGACTGACGGTGACGGGGTAGATGAAGGAGGGCGGCAGGGCGAACAGCGTCATGCCGAAGGTGTACTCGCCGTACAGGGCGGTGGCGGCGGATTCCGTATAGCCCAGCGTGTTCTGGAGGGTGGACATCACCAGTCCCTGATCCAGCAGGGTGATAAGGCTCATGCCCGCCGCGCCCAGTGTGATGGGGATGCCGGCGGTCAGCAGCTCACGAAGGACAATCCCCCGCGCGGGGGGCGCATCCGAGGCGACGATGCGCCGGCGGCGCAGGAGAAATACGGCCAGCACCGCCAGCGCCAGCAGCGATCCGGCGGTGACGCCGGCGATGGCTCCGGCGGCGCACAAGGACGAGTCCGCGCCCCGGTGCAGCAGCACAAGGCACAGGCCAAGTCCGATGACCAGCTTGCCGGCGGACTCCGTCATCTGGCTGACGGCGGTGGGGGTCATGTCCCCCAGCCCCTGGGTGTAGCCCCGGATGGCAGAGGTCAGGCAGACGAACAGCACCGCCGGGCCCAGCGCCCGGATGGCCGGAGCGGCCAGCGAGTCGTGGAGCAGGCCGCTGAGCCACTGGGGAAACAGGCACATGACGGCGCTGCACAAAAGGCCGATGACAGCCAGCAGCGCCAGCGCCGTCCGGAAAATGCGGCGCTGGGCGTTGAGACGGCCCTGCGCCGCCGCACGGGATACCAGACGGGACAGGGCCAGCGGCAGACCCGCCGTGGACAGCACCAGCAGCAGACTGTAAATGTTATAGGCGGCGTAGAAGTGGGCCATGCCCTCCTTGTCCAGCAGGTTGCCCAGCGGGATCTTGTAGAGGGCGCCCAGCACCTTGGTCACCGCCACGGCAAAGGCCAGCACGGCGGCGCCGCTGATGAAGTTGTGGCGACGCTGGGCCATGCCGCACCTCCCGCTTACTTCAGCATAGTCTCATGGAACCGGCGGAACGTCTCCAGATCCTGCCGGATCTTCTCCGGACGGGCGATGTATTCCGTGGGAAATTTGGGGTGAAAGACCCGCTCAATGCGGTCGTGTACCGGATCCACCATCTTTGTGGAGCCGCCGGCACCCAGCGACAGGATGCTGTGCAGCTCCTCCATGATGTAGATATTATACAGTCCCTCCGCACCGGATATGCACCAGCCTACGTTCTCAAAGCTGCCGGACATGTACTTCTGCCGGTAGAGGTAGTAGGGGGTGAACCCGGCGGCACGCAGGGCATCGTTGGCGTAGTCCAGCATGGCGGATACGTCCTGCGCCGAGGGGATGGGCAGACCCTCCAGCAGGATGCGGCTGCCCTTTTTCAAGCTGAGGGTGTGGACGGTGATGTTGTCCGCGCCGAAGGTCAGGCACTTGTCCAGCGTGCGGCGGAAGCCCTCCGGTGTGTCGGCGGGCAGTCCGGCGATGAGATCCATGTTCACATGGGGGAAGCCCATGGAGGCGGCCAGCGCCATGGTCGCCTCGATGTCCGCCGCCGTGTGCCTGCGGCCGATGGCCCGCAGCACCGTGTCCTCCATGGACTGGGGGTTGACGCTGATGCGGTCGGCACCGTGATCCAGCAGCACCTGCAGCTTCTCCCGGGTGATGGTGTCGGGGCGGCCTGCCTCGATGCAGTACTCCGCGCAGCCCGTCAGATCAAAGCTCTTGTCCAGATGGGTCAGCAGGTGATCCATCTGCTGCGCCGACAGAGTGGTGGGCGTACCGCCGCCCATATAGAAGGACTTGATGCGCAGACCCGTCTCCGACACCATGCGGGCGGCGTCGGTGATCTCCTGCTCCAGCGCCGCCAGATACGGCTCCATCAGGCCGAAGGACTTCTCCACCGAGGCGGAGACAAAGCTGCAGTAGGCGCAGCGGGTGGGGCAGAACGGGATACCCACATAGAGAGATATCTCGTTGGGCAGCAGCGCACCCTTGGCCGCCAGTCCCGCACGGGCCGTCTCAATGGCCAGACGGCGGCGCTCCGGCGAGACGAAGTAGGTGTCGCGCAGGACGCGATCTGTCTCACGCTCCGTTCTGCCCTGCTCCAGCATGGCACGGGCCAGCTTGCCGGGGCGGATGCCGGTGAGCGCCCCCCAGCTGGGGGTGACGCCGGTAATGTCCCGCGCCGCCTTGAAGAACGACAGCTTCAGGGCGCGCTGACGCAGACGCTCCCGCTCGTACTCATCGGGGGCGTCCGTAAGAGCAGCGCGGGAGACGCCCCGCGCCGTTTTGCCGTGATAGTGAAGGGTGGTGACGCCGGTGGCATAGCGACTGCCCTCCGTCAGGGACACGAAGGCGCAGTCGTCCTCCCCGGGAGCGGGGGCCGCGTAGACGGGGCGCTCCTCCGGAAAGAAGGCCAGCAGGCTCTGCTCAATGGCGTAGCGATCGTCGTGGCCACGGAATTGCAGCTTCATTGCTTCGCCCCTTGCCGCATGTAGGGGTTGACGCGGCGCTCGTAGTCCAGCGTCGTCTCCCGGTCGTGGCCAGGCAGCACCCGCAGGTTGCCCTCCAGCGACGCAAGGCGGCCCAGAGATGTGAGCATCTTCCGGTAGTCGCCGCCGGGGAAGTCGCACCGGCCGCAGGAGCAGCGGAACAGGGTGTCGCCGGCGAACAGGACGTTCTGCCCCTCTACCAGCAGGCAGACAGAACCCTCGGAGTGGCCCGGCGTCTCCAGCACGCGGATGGTCAGGCTGCCCAGCGGCAGGGTGTCTCCCTCCTTGTAAAAGCGCTGGTTCTCCGGCCCCACCTTGCGGAACAGCAGCTCGCCGCGCTCCGTGTCCGCGGCGTCCTTTTCGTGGATGTACACCGGCACGTCGGGGTACTTCTCCAACAGGGGGCGGACAGCGGAGGTGTGGTCAAAGTGGCCGTGGGTCAGCAGGATGTATTGCAGGGTGCAGCCGCTCTGCGCCACCATCTGCTCCACCCGCGGCGCATCGTCTCCGGGGTCGATGAGGGCGCAGACCTGTGCCGTTTCGTCGCACAGCAGATAGCAGTTGGTCATGATGGGCCCCACCTGAAGGGATGTGATGTGCATGGCGCGCTCCTTTCTCACAGCTGGTCGGTGTCCACCACCAGCGTCACCGGGCCGTCGTTCAGGCTCTCCACCTGCATGTAGGCGCCGAACTCGCCTGTCTCGGTGTGGAAGCCCTTGTCGCGGCACAGCTGGACGAACTTTTCGTACAGGGGGATGGCTATTTCCGGACGGGCGGCGGCCAGAAACTCCGGACGGCGGCCCTTTTTGCAGTTGCCGTACAGCGTGAACTGGGAGACGATGAGCAGCTCGCCCTTTACGTCCTCCAGACTGCGGTTCATCTTTTCGTTCTCATCCTCGAAAATGCGCAGACTTGTCAGCTTGTCCGCCAGCTTGACGGCCTGTGCCTCGGTGTCCTCATGGGTCACGCCCAGCAGGATGAGGAAGCCCTCCCCGATCCGGGCGTGTACCTTGCCGTCGATGGTGACGGATGCGTGCTTCACGCGGGTCAATACTGCTCTCATAGCGATGTCTCCTTTTTGGTTTTGCGGCGGGGCACACTGGCCCCGCCCGACGGGGGCGGGTTTAACCGGCGGGGCGTGTAACGCGCATGACGCCGGATATCTGCTCGATCCTGCGCATGACCGTCTGCAGCTGCTGGCTGTCAGCCACATCCGTATCCAGCGTGATGAGGGCGAAGCCGTCCGGCGTGCTGCGGGCGTTCAGGGAGGAAACGTGGGTCTTGGTGCTGGAGAGCACCGTGGAGATGTCCACGATCAGGTTCAGGCGATCCTTGGCCACCACCTCCAGCGTGGTGCGGTAGCTCTCCCGGGTGTTGCCGCCCCAGGAAACCTTGATCCAGCGGCCCGTCTCCTCCGGCTTACGGCGGGCGGGGTCGGCGTTGGGACAGTCCGCCCGGTGGACGGAGATGCCGTAGCCCCGTGTAATGAAGCCCACGATCTCGTCGCCGGGCACGGGGGTGCAGCACTTGGAGAACTTCACCAGGCAGTTGGTGAGCCCCTCCACCACGATGCCCTGCTCCCCCTTGGTACGCTGGGGCACGGCGGGACGGGTCTGCTGGGGCTGGTCGGCCAGCGGCACCTCCGCCTGACGCTCGGTCTGGTGCTGGTGGAGGATGCGCTGGATATCCTCCCGCAGGCGGCCCATGACCTTCAGGGCGGACACGCCGCCGTAGCCGATGGCAGCGTACATGTCGTCCAGACTGTTGTAGCACAGCTTTTTCAGGACGCCGGGGAGGTTCTCCTCGCTGGTCAGCTCCTTCAGGGTGACGCCGGTGCGCTTCAGCTCCGCCTCGAAGCTCTGGCGGCCATTGACGATGTTCTCGTCACGCTTCTCACGCTTGAACCACTGGCGTATCTTGCTGCGGGCGTTGCTGGAGCGGGCGATCTTCACCCAGTCGCGGCTGGGGCCGTGGGCCGAACGGCTGGTCATGACCTCCACCACGTCGCCGTTGCGCAGGTGGTAGTCGAACTGGACAATGCGGCCGTTGACCTTGGCGCCGGTCATGTGGTTGCCCACGGCGGAGTGGATGGTATAGGCAAAGTCGATGGGCGTGGCCCCGGCGGGCAGGTTGATCACATCGCCGTTGGGCGTGAACACGAACACCTCGTCGGCGAACATGTCCACCTTCAGGGAGTGGATGAAGTCCTCGGCGTCGGCGTCCTCCTGATTCTCCAACAGGCGGCGCACCCACTCGTAGCCGCGCTCGTCGCCGGCGCCCTGCCCGTTCTGCTTGTACTTCCAGTGGGCGGCCACGCCGTATTCGGCGACCTCGTGCATCTCCTTGGTGCGGATCTGCACCTCGAAGGGGATGCCGCTCTCGCCCACCACCGTGGTGTGCAGGCTCTGGTACATGTTGGGCTTGGGGGTGCCGATATAGTCCTTGAAGCGGCCCAGAATGGGCTTGTACAAGTCGTGGATCAGGCCCAGCACGTTGTAGCAGTCCGCCACCGTGTCCACGATGACGCGGAAGGCGAACAGGTCGAACACGTCGTCCAGCGACTTGTTCTGGGTATACATCTTGCGGTAGATGGAGTAGGGGTGCTTCATGCGGGCCTGCACCGTGGCGTCCACCCCCGCCTCACGCAGACGGGTGGTGATCTGATCGTGGACGGCGGACATGAAGCCGTCGTACTCCGCCGCCTTCTCATCCAGCGCTTCGGTGATCTCCCGGTAGCCCACGGGATCCAGATATTTCAGGGAGAGATCCTCCAGCTCCCACTTCATCTTCTGCATGCCCAGACGGTGGGCGATGGGGGCGTAGATCTCCATGGTCTCAAAGGATTTCTGCTTCTGCTTCTCCGGCGTCTGATACTCCATGGTGCGCATGTTGTGGAGACGGTCGGATATCTTGATGAGGATGACCCGGATATCCTTGGCCATGGCTATCAGCATCTTGCGGAGGTTCTCCATCTGCTCCTCCTCCTTGGAGGTGTAATGGACGCGGGTCAGCTTGCTGACGCCCTCCACCAGATCGGCCACCGTGGGGGAGAACAGCTTGCTGATCTCCTCGTGGGTGGCGGAGGTGTCCTCAATGGTGTCGTGAAGCAGGGCCGCCACGATGGACTCCGTGTCCAGATGCAGCTCCTCCGCCACGATCTGGGCCACGGCCAGCGGGTGGGTGATGAACGGCGAGCCGTCCTTCCGGTTCTGCCCGGCGTGGTGGGCGGCGGCGTACTCGTAGGCAGCGTGGATCTGATCAAAGCCGGCGGCGGGATTATAGCCTTTGACAGTCTCGACGAGATGGTCGTACATTTCCTGCGGCGTCACTGTCCAACGCCCCCTTTCTCAATATTCTCATGGAGCCACAGCAGGTAGGGCGACTGCCCCAGCACTACCTTCCGCCCCCGGTGCAGATGAAGGGTCACATCGTCCCCCTGACGCTCCAGCGTCAGAAGTCCCCGTTCGGCAAACACCGCCAGACACAGGGCCGCACGGGGGAACGGCTCCGCCTTGCCCAACTCCGCCGCCAGCGTGCGCAGCAGCGGGAGATAGCCGGTGGTGAGGCCGCCCTCCGGGACGGTGCGTTCCAGAAAGCGCCACGCGGCGGCGAACTGCTCCCGCGTGGGCAGCAGACGGCGGGCGTCCCGGGCGGATATGGGCGGACGCGCCGCACACTGTTCCGCCAGCGCCAGAGACTCCTGCTCCCGGCCGCTGGGCCGGAGGGACGGGCGCAGATCCACCATCTGCAGCTGCACCGTCCGGCTGCCCCGGAACTCGTTGACCTGCAAATAGAAGGCGGCGTCCACCCGGTCGCCGGGCCGGCAGCCGCAGTCCTCGGCCACGGTAGAGAAGAAAATGCCGTCGAACTGGGCGCTGCCCTTACCAAGGCGCAGCTTCAGGTGACGGTTCTGCCCCACGTTCTGGGTGCGCAGCAGCGTGGCCCCCAGCAGGCAGAACACCGGGCGGGCGTTGCCGCTGCCGTAGGGCTCCAGCGCGGACAGAGCCTCCAGCTCCTCCAGCGTCACGGCGGAGGGGTGGGTGATGGCCACGTCCACGTCCAGCACGGACACCGGGGCCGCGCCGCCCTGGAAGCTGCGGGCATAGTCGTTCATCCGCTCACGGAAGGCGGGGATATTGGCCTCCTCGATGGTGAAGCCTGCGGCCAGCTCGTGGCCGCCGAAGCCCAGCAGCAGATCCTTGCAGTTTTCCAGCGCGGCAAACAGGTTGAAGCCGCCCCAGCTGCGGCAGGAGCCCTTGCCGGTGTCCCCGTTGAGGTGGATCATGAAGCTGGGGCGGGAGTATTTCTCGGAAAGGCGGCTGGCCACGATGCCCACCACGCCCTGATGCCAGCGGCTGCTCTCCAGCACCAGCGCGCTGCGGTCGCGGTCAGGCAGGCGGGCGATCATCTCCTCCGCCTGGGAGTAGATGGTCTGCTCCACGTTCTGCCGCTCCCGGTTCAGGGCGCACAGCTCGCGGGCCATGCGCTCGGCCTCCGCCGGGTCGGTACACAGCAGCAGCTCCGCCGCCTTGTCGGCGGCGCCCATGCGGCCCGCCGCGTTGATGCGGGGCGCCAGCACGAAGCCGATCTGGACGGAGGTGATCTCACGGCCGGCAAGGCCGGCCTCCTTCAGAAGGGCGTGAAGCCCGATAAAGTCGGAGTGCTCGATGGCGGCAAGGCCCCGGGATACGATGGTGCGGTTCTCGCCGGACATCTGCATCACGTCGGCCACGGTGCCGATGGCGGCCAGCGTGCAGTAGCGGGAGAACAGGGCCTCCTCCCTGTCCGGGCCGCCCAGCGCCAGCGCCAGCTTCAGCGCCACGCCGCAGCCCGCCAGATGCTTGAAGGGATAGCTGCAGTCGGGCCGGTGGGGGTCTACCACCGCCACGGCGCGGGGCAGCGTTTCCTTGCACTCGTGGTGGTCGGTGACGACCACGTCCATGCCCAGAGAGTTGGCGAAGTCTACCTCCTCCACGCCGGTGATGCCGCAGTCCACGGTGATCAGCAGGCGGGTTCCCTTGCGGTACAGGCCCTCGATGGCGTCGACGCTCAGGCCGTAGCCGTCCTCGATGCGGCGAGGGATATAGTGCAGCACATCGGCGCCCCGGCTCTGGAGATAGTCCACCAGAATACAGGTGGCGGTGATACCGTCCACGTCGTAGTCGCCGAACACGGCGATCCTCTCGTGGTCGGCCAGCGCCCGCTGCACCCGCTCCACAGCCTTGTCCATGTCGGCCATGAGGAAGGGGCTGTAGGTCAGGCGCTGCTCATGCTCCAGAAAGGCGGCGGCCTCCTCCGCCGTGGCGATGCCCCGGGAGGCCAGCACCGCCGACACAAGACAGGGATAACCCGCCGCCGTCAGACGGGCCGCCGCCTCGGGGTGCGGCTCGGCAATGCGCCATTTCTGAAATTTCACGGTGGGCCACCTCCCTCCTGCCGGCGGCAGAAACTATGCCGCCAGTTTCATCGTTGTAAGAATACTTTATTATAACAAACGCGGAGGAAAAGGTAAAGGGTAAAATGCTGACGGTCGTGTACGGGTTGCATTTGTCGAAAAGATGGGGTACAATGAACACAATTCAGACAGAATCGAGGGTTTGCCCATGCGTCCTGACGGAACGAGAGTGAAGAACCTGCCGCCTATCGTGGCAGCTGTCCCCTATATCATGCCCAAGCGGTACGACGCGCAGAACAGCATCACCGAGAACATCGACGAGGAGGTCATCAAGGCCTACATCCGCGAGAAGCGGCGCGGCGGCGTCCGCATCAACCACATGGCCGTCATCATCGCCGCGTACTACAAGGCGGTGCAGACAAATCCCAAGCTGAACTACTTCGTGATGAACAGCCGCATCTACCAGCGCAACCACTTCTGCGTGTCCTTCGTGATCCTGAAGAAGCTGGCGGACGGCTCGCCGGACGAGACGACGCTGAAGATCTATCTGGAGCCAAAGGATACAGTGTTCACCATCCAGCAGAAGATCAGCGATGTCATCGCCGCCAACAGCCAGACGGAGCAGAAGAACAGCACCGACAAGTTCGCACGGATGATGTTCTCCGTACCCGGCCTGCCCAAGTTCGTGCTGTGGCTGGCCTACCATCTGGACAAGCACGGACTGCTGCCCCGGAAGATCATCGACCTCAGTCCGTTCCACACCAGCATGTTCATCACCAATCTGGCCTCCATCAAGACCAGCTACATCCACCACCACTGCTACGAATTCGGTACCACCAGCGTGTTCGTGTGCATGGGCAAGCCGGTGCCCAACTACATGAGCGGCGATCTGAGCAAAAAGATGATGCCGCTGGGCATCGTCATGGACGAGCGTATCTGCACCGGCTACGAGTACGCGGCGTTCTGCAACGACTTCCGCAAGTACATCCGGCGGCCGGAGCTGCTGGAGACGCCCTTTGACGGCAGCGATGCGCCGGGGGCAGCGGCTGCGGAGGAGCGGGAGACGGCGGCGGTGTGACCGGGAAACCGCTCGGGAATCGTAAATACATATAAAAACACAGGGACGGCGCTGACGCGCCGTCCTTCATGCTGTCGGGAAAAGCCGCCGGCTTTTTCGACAGCATGACCAATGCCGTTATTTTTGTGCCGCTGCGTGGCACAAAAATATGCGCTTCGCGCAGCGCACGCCTTGCGAGGCAAGGCTCAGCGCGGCATTTGATCCGATGCGAGGCGGGCGCTGCCCCCTCGCGCTCCCCCTCCGTGCAGGGGAAATTGTCCGGGAAAAATAATATCTGCCGATAAACACAGGGACGGCGCTGACGCGCCGTCCCTGTGTGCGGGTATAAGGGGGAGATATGTGAGGAAGTGAATATCTCAGAAGAGCAGGGCCCAGCCCAGGAAGCCGAGGCAGGCCACCACGCCGGTGAACAGCAGAACCACCACCAGATAGCCCATGATGTCGCGGGCGGACAGCTTGGCGATACCCAGCGCAGGCAGCGCCCAGAACGGCTGGATCATATTCGTCCACTGGTCGCCCCAGGCGATAGCCATGGCGGTACGACCAGCCTCGATACCCATTTCCGCGCCGGCAGGCATCATGATGGGGCCCTGCACGGCCCACTGGCCGCCGCCGGAGGGGACGAAGAAGTTGACGATACCGGCTGCCAGGAAGGACAGCATGGGGAACGTCACGCTGTTGGAGATGCTCACGAAGAACTCGGAGATAACGCCCGCCAGAGACACGCCCTGGTCGTTGGCAGCCACCATCATGCCCATGATACCGGCATAGAACGGGAACTGCAGCAGGATACCGGCGGCGCCGGCAGCAGCCTCGCCGATGGCGTCCACATAGCGGCGCAGGTCGCCGTGGAGCAGCAGGCCCAGAAACAGGAAGATCATGTTCACGATGTTCAGACCCAGCGTGAAGCCGTTCTGCACGAAGTAGTACACGATGTAGATAAAGCCGAAGATCACGGTGATGACCCACAGGATCTTGGAGTGCTCCAGCTTCTCGGCGGGGGTATCCAGCGGATACTCCTTCTCCGCCTCGTCCACCAGCAGCGCGGGGTTGACGGTGACGGTATGCTCCTTGTGGGGGTGCATGGCATAGTTGACAAAGGGCATCAGCACCAGAATGACGCCGCACATGATGAGGTTCATGGGGTGGAAGACCGTGGCGGTGATGGGTGCCTGATAGGTCACCTCACCGAAGGCCTTGCCGGCCACCAGATCCAGAGGGATGGAGCCGGACAGACCGGCGTGCCAGATCACGAAGCCGGAGTAGGCGGAGGCGATCAGCAGGGGATAGTCCACGGAGGGCACGCGGCGCACGACCTCCTTGGCCAGCAGCGCACCGATGACCAGTCCGAAGCCCCAGTTCAGCCAGCAGCAGAGGGTGGACACGAAGGTGGTGACCAGAATCGCCTGCTTTTCGTTGTGGCACAGACCCGCCACCGCGCGCAGCGCCTTCTTGCAGGGCTTGGCAGAGGCCATGGCGGAGCCGAAGACCAGCACCAGCGCCATCTGCATGGAGAAGGCCAGCAGATTCCAGAAGCCGCCCTTCTGATCGCCCCACTTGGCGATGATCTCGATGGGGCCCATGCCCGTGGCGCACATGGCGCCCACAAATACCACAAGCGTCAGGATGATGGCGAACAGGAATGCATCCGGCAGCCACCGGTTGACTACGCGCACACAGCCGTTGGTAAATTTTTTGAACACAGCGACACTCTCCTTACAACACAGTTTTTATTTGAGTACAGATGAGGGCCTGGCCGTTCCTGCCAGAACGGCCGGTGTCCGGATAGCAACAGTCTACTACGTTAAGAATTTAACTGCAAGCCGAAAAACGTTTATTGTTAAATTTTTAATGAAGTCCCCGTGTGTAAGAAGCGCAGGTTATGCCAAAATTTGTTGAAGATGTACAAAAATTTTCAGGGAGACAACCGTACGGTTGTCTCCCTGTCCTTCTGTTGAAAACATTACAGTCCTGTATTGTCCGTGTTGTCAAAGGGGTCGTTGGGGTGGAAGGTGTGATCCTCCCCCTCCGGGCCGCGGGGTGTCCAGCCGATGCCCTTGGCGGCCTTGATCTGCTGGAAATAGCCCACGTTGGTCTGGAGAATGTAGGGCTGCACCCAGATGCTGAGGATGCCCAGCGTCAGACCGCACAGCAGCATCCAGCCCAGGAAGCTGAGATCCAGCACGAACAGCTGCCATTTGAAGCCGTTGGTCTGGGCCTTGCTCATGTTGAGGGCCTCCATCACGCCCATATCCGGGTTCTCGCACAGGTTGTAGTAGGCGAAGCGGTAGCGGTAGCCGGCGATGATGCCGGGGACGATGAACAGCAGGCTCCACAGGAAGATGAAGATATACTGGACGATGTACAGCAGGATCACCTTTCCGGCGAAGGAGAACCCATCGAACAGCGTCAGGTACGGCATCTCCCGACCCCGGCGAATGCCCAGATGGTACAGGATGTAGCCGATCTCCAGCAGCACGCCCAGCAGCGCCGCCAGAATGGTGATGAACGTCACCAGCAGGGCCGGGAAGGCGCGGTGCAGCACAAGGAACGACAGATCCACGCCGGTGGCATAATAAATATTGTATACCGTCTCCTCATTCAAGGAGACATAGTCAGACATGCCGGCGAGCAGCCACGAGAGGGCCAGAAACAGCAGAGTGAACAGGTACGCGGAGACGCTGGCATTTTTAACGATGTCCTTCGCCTCGCTCTTTATGGAAACGCGGTCAAGCAGCATGACGCCGCCCTCCTTTCTGCACGGGGCTCATACGCATTTCCCGCCCGGTGCGGTAATATTCTAACACAGTGCCGGCGGAAACACAAGTGCCCTCCGGAGCGGGGCGGAAACGGCAGAAAACGGCAAAACCGGGCTTTTCCGGCAGCGGCGGCCGTCAAGCCGGCGACAAAAACGGCAAAAAACCGCAGGAATTGCCGCCGTGGGGCTGGACAAGAGAAAAGTTTTGTTGTAATATCTGATATAGTATGCGGTGGCATAGTGCCACCCGGTAGTAAGATGAGGTGAAGACAATGGCACAAGCTTTCTTTGGCGGCGTTCATCCCAATGACATGAAGGCCGCGACCAATGAAAAGGCCATCGAACAGCTGGCAGCCCCGGCTGAGGTGGTCATTCCCATGTCTATGCACATCGGTGCGCCTTGCAAGCCTATCGTTTCGGTGGGCGACAAGGTAAAAATTGGACAGAGGATCGGCGAACCCGGCGGATTCGTTTCCGCACCCATCCACGCCAGCATCTCCGGCACGGTCAAGGCCGTGGAGCCGCGGCCCTTCTCCATGGGCGGCAAGATGATGTCCGTGGTCATCGAGAACGACTTCCAGAACGAAGTGTCCGAGGAAGTCAAGCCCGTGGCGGATCCCGACAGCCTGACGCCTGAGCAGCTGGTGGAGATCGTCAAGAACGCCGGCATCGTCGGCCAGGGCGGCGCGACGTTCCCCACCCATGTGAAGATCAGCTCCGGTCTGGGCAAGGTGGACTACGTCATCATCAACGCCGCAGAGTGCGAGCCGTACATCACCGGCGACCACCGCACCTGTCTGGAGCGTCCCGAGCAGGTCATCAAGGGCGCGACCCTGCTGGCCAAGTGCTTCGGCGTGGACAAGGTGTACATCGGCATCGAGGCCAACAAGCAGAACGCGGCCGACGTGCTGAACAAGACCATCGCCGAGCTGAATGCCCCCGTGGTGGTAGAGGTCCTGCACACCCGCTATCCCCAGGGCGCTGAGAAGCAGCTGGTACAGGCCGTGTCCGGCCGTCAGGTCCCCAGCGGCAAGCTGCCCGCCGACGCAGGCTGCTGCATCTTCAACCTGAACACCACCTGCGCCATCTACCGCGCGGTGTACACCGGTATGCCCGTGGTGAACAAGATCGTCACCGTGTCCGGCTCCGGCGTCATCGAGCCCAAGAACATCGAGTGTCCCATCGGCACCCCCATCTCCAAGCTGTTCGACGCCTGCGGCGGCCTGAAGGATGAGACGTACAAGCTCATCATGGGCGGCCCGATGATGGGTCTGGCCCAGTACGACGTGGACGTTACCGTGGGCAAGGGCACCGGCGCCATGCTGGCCTTCGCCGACAAGGAGGAGCAGTACGTCGAGGATCCCCAGTGCATCCGCTGCGGCAAGTGCGTGGGCGTCTGCCCCATCCGTCTGGAGCCGGTGTTCATGTACAAGTACCTGATGAAGGGCGACGTGGATACCTGGCAGAACGTGCTGCACGGCATGGACTGCATCGAGTGCGGCGCCTGCACCTATACCTGTCCCGCCCGCCTGCCCCTGACCCATGCGTTCCGTCTGGGCAAGCAGGAGGTCAACAACGCAAGAATGGCCGCCAAGGCCAAGGCGGAGGCCGAGGCAAAGGCCGCTGCCGAAAAGAAGGAGGCGTAAACCATGACTGATTACAAGAATCTCAAGCTGATCGCGTCCTCCTCCCCCCACATCCGCTCCAACGAGGATACCCGCTCCATTATGCTGGACGTGATCATCGCGCTGCTGCCGGCTCTGGCGTGGAGCGTCTACTGCTTCGGCTGGAAGGCGCTGCTCCTTACCGCCGTGTCCGTGGTGTCCTGCGTGTTCTGGGAGTGGGCCTACCGCAAGCTCATGAAGAAATCCAGCATGATCGGCGACCTGTCCGCAGTTGTCACCGGTATCCTGCTGAGCTTCGTGTGCCCCGTTGACCTGCCCTGGTGGACCGTCATCATCGGCGCATTCTTCTCCATCGTTGTGGTCAAGCAGCTCTACGGCGGCATCGGCTGCAACTTCCTGAACCCCGCGCTGGCGGGCCGTGCGTTCCTGCTGGCCAGCTATGCCACCGCCATGACCACCTGGGCCATCCCCCAGATCCGTCCTGACGTCACCTCCGCCGCTACTCCCTTGCAGATCATGAAGGAGGGTACCGTGGAGGCGTTCACCACCCTGACCAGCAACTACTCCGTCAGCGATATGTTCCTGGGTAAGATCGGCGGCTCTCTGGGTGAGGTCTCCTCCCTGTGCCTGCTGGTGGGCGGCGTGTTCCTGCTGATCCGCAAGGTCATCTCCTGGCACACCCCCGTGGCCTACATCGGCACCGTGGCTATCCTGACCCTGATCGCGGCGCCTGCCGGTATCAACGGCGTGGACTACATGCTGTACAACGTGTTTGGCGGCGGTCTGATGCTGGGCGCCATCTTCATGGCCACCGACTACGCCACCTCCCCCGTCACCAAGCCCGGCCAGCTGATCTTCGGCGTCGGCTGCGGTCTGCTGACCTGCTTCATCCGCCGTTTCGGTTCCTATCCCGAGGGCGTTTGCTATTCCATCCTGATCATGAACTGCACCACCTGGCTGCTGGATAAATATATCCGTCCCACCATCTACGGTGCTGTGAAGAAAGAAAAGAAGGAGGCGGCTAAGTAATGAAGATCTCCGGTAAGTTTATTCTGAAGGTCGCCGGTACCCTGACCGTTATTTCCCTGATCGTTGCCGCCCTGCTGGGTCTGGTCAACAACGTCACCGCCGACAAGATCGCGGCCATTGACGCGGAAAACACCCGCATCGCCATGAGCGCCGTTGTCCCCGAGGGCAGCGAGTTCACCGACAAGCTGGACATCACCGAGGCCGTGGCCGAGGCCGCTTCCGCGCAGGGCGGTAAGCTCACCGAGCTGTACGGCGTCACCAACGGCGGCGCGGATGCCGGCTATGTGATGAAGATCTCCGCCTCCGGCTCCCAGGGCACCATCGTGATGATGGTGGGCGTGGACGCCGCCAAGGCCATCACCGGCATCTCCGTGGTCAGCCATGCCGAGACGTCCGGCATCGGCACTAAGGTGGTGGGCAATGAGCCCAACGCCGCCGGTGTGCCCGTTCTGGATCAGTTCATCGGTATGAGCGGCGCAGGCTCTCTGGTGGTGGGCAAGAACATCACCGCCGTCTCCGGCGCCACCGTCTCCACCAAGGGCATCAACATGGGCGCCAACGCCGCGCTGGCTGTTGCCGAAGTGCTGGGCTAAGAAAGGAGGAGCTGCATTATGAATTTCGGTAAGCAACTGAAAGAGGGTCTGATCACCCAAAACCCCGTGCTGGTGCAGGTGCTGGGTATGTGCTCCACCATGGCCATCACCACATCGTTCTTCAACGGCCTGGGCATGGGCGTCAGCGTGCTGATCATCCTGACCCTGTCCAACATCTTTATCTCCCTGCTGCGCAAGATCATCCCCAATGAAGTGCGTATCGCCTGCTACATCGTGGTCATCGCTGGCTTCGTGACCTGCGTCGACCTGCTGCTGAAGGCGTTCGTCCCCGCTCTGTCCAGCTCTCTGGGCGTGTTCATCCCCCTGATCGTCGTGAACTGCATCATTCTGGGCCGCGCCGAGGGCTTTGCCTCCAAGAACGGCGTGGGCGCCTCCGCTGTGGACGGCATCTGCCAGGGCATCGGCTACACGCTGGTGCTGATCGTGATGTGCGTGTTCCGTGAGTTCTTCGGCTCCGGCAAGTTCGGCGGCGGTCTGCTGGGCGGCGGCGCTCTGGGCAGCGCACCCGGCATCACCATCTTCCCCGAGGAGTTCGGCATCAAGGTCCTGACTCTGCCCGTGGGCGGCTTCCTGACCCTGGGCTGCCTCATCGCACTGATGCAGTGGGCTCTGGCCAAGAGTGCTAAGAAAAAGGAGGCCAAGTAAGTCATGACTGTAACTACACTGCTCGCCATCTCTCTTGGCGCAATTCTGACCAATAACTTTATCTTCGCGCAGTTCCTGGGCATCTGCCCCTTCCTGGGCGTGTCCAAGAAGATCGACACCGCCGTGGGCATGGGCGCCGCCGTGACCTTCGTCATGGGTCTGGCCTCCGCCGTCTGCTTCGGCGTCAACAAGATCCTCATCGCCTTCGATCTGGGCTTCATGCAGACGGTGGCCTACATTCTGGTCATCGCCGCGCTGGTGCAGTTCGTGGAAATGTTCCTGAAGAAGAACATTCCCACCCTGTACACCGCGCTGGGCGTGTACCTGCCCCTGATCACCACCAACTGCGCCGTGCTGGGCGTCGCTCTGCTGAACACCCAGAATGAGTACAACTTCATTGAGTCCGTGGTCTTCGGTATCACCGGCGGTCTGGGCTTCCTGCTGGCCATCTTCCTGTTCGCCGCTATCCGCGAGCAGCTGGAGGTCTCCAGCGAGAACCCCAAGGCTTTCGATGGCTTCCCCATCGCGCTGGTCACCGCCGGCCTGATCGCTCTGGCGTTCATGGGCTTCAGCGGCCTGAAGGTCTGGTAAGGAGGTAGAAGAATATGACTACTTTGATTTGGGCGATCGTCGTCCTGGGCGCCCTCGCTATCATCTTCGGTCTGATCCTTGCGATCGCGGCCAAGGTGTTCGAGGTCGAGGTCGACCCCCGCCTGCCTGAGATCCAGGCATGTCTGGCCGGCGCCAACTGCGGCGGCTGCGGTTATCCCGGCTGCGGCGGCTGCGCCGAGGCCATTCTGGCCGGTAAGGCTCCCGTCACCGCCTGCGCTCCCGCCGGCCCCGAGGGCGCTGCCAAGATCGCTGCCATCATGGGCATGGAGGCTCCCTCCGGCGACAAGATGGTGGCCCATGTGCTGTGCAACGGCGGCTGCAACGCCAAGGAGAACTTCGAGTATCGCGGCGTGAAGGACTGTCTGGCCGCTACCAAGGTCTGCGGCGGCGACGCCAAGGCCTGCCGTTACGGCTGCTTCGGCTTCGGCTCCTGCGCGGAGGCCTGTAAGTTCGACGCCATCCACGTCATCAACGGCGTGGCTGTGGTGGACAAGGAAAAGTGCACCAACTGCGGCGCCTGCCGCGCTGCCTGCCCGCACCACCTGATCGTGGAGGTGCCCTACAAGCAGAAGGTGTTCGTCAACTGCTCCAACAAGGACAAGGGCCCCGCTGTCACCAAGGTGTGCGCCTCCAGCTGCATCGCCTGCGGTATGTGCGAGCGTACCTGTAAGTTCGACGCCATCCACGTTGTGGACAATGTGGCCGTCATCGACTACAGCAAGTGCAAGAACTGCACCATGTGCGCCAAGGCCTGCCCGCGCAACGCCATTGAGCCTATCCCCACTCCCGAGGAGAAGGAGAAGTTCAAGGCCGCGCAGAAGGCTGCCGCCGAGAAGAAGGCCGCTGCCGCCAAGGCCGCCGCTGAAGCTGCCGAGGCTTCCAAGGCCGAGTAACCAATCTACAAAACAGGAGACACGCCGCTGGGGCGTGTCTCTTGTTTTTTCCCCACCTCCCGTGCTATACTGGAGGAAATCACCGCAAGGAGGCACCACCTATGTCCGATACCATCGCCGCCATCGCCACGCCCCAGCTGCCCAGCGCCATCGGCATCCTGCGCCTGTCCGGGCCGGGTACGCTGACTGCGCTGGAGCGCGTGTTCCGCGCCGGAAACGGCCGCCCTGCCGGGGAGCAGGCGCCACGCCGTATGGTGTACGGCGACCTGCTGGATGAGAGCGGCAGCGTCATTGACCATGTGCTGTGCGTCCGGTTCCCCGGGCCGAACAGCTATACCGGCGAGGACTGCGCCGAGCTGCACTGTCATGGCTCGCCGGTGGTACTGAACGCGGGGCTGGCATCGCTGTTTGCCGCCGGATGCCGGCAGGCCAAGGGCGGCGAGTTCACCCGGCGGGCCTTCCTCAACGGGCGGATGGATCTCATCCAGGCGGAGTCCGTGGCTGACCTCATCGACGCGGAAACGGCGGAGGCGGCAAAAAATGCGGCGTGCCAGCTGGACGGCGCCCTGAGCCGTGCCATCGGCCGCATCTACAATGCTCTGATGGACATGGCAGCGCGGTTTTACGCCGTGGTGGACTACCCCGACGAGGACATCGAGGACGTGCAGCGTGAGCAGATGCTGGACACGCTGCGCACCTCTCAGCAGGAGCTGGAGACGCTGCTGGCCACCTTCTCCCGGGGACAGCTCTTAAAGCTGGGCGTACCCACTGTCATTCTGGGACGGCCCAACGCGGGGAAATCCTCCCTGCTCAACGCTCTGCTGGGGTATGACCGGGCCATCGTCACCGACATCGCCGGCACCACCCGGGACACCGTGGAGGAAAAGGTGCTGGTGGGCGGCGTGCTGCTGCGTCTGACGGACACCGCCGGTATCCGCGACAGCGGCGACTGCATCGAGGCCATAGGCGTGGAGCGCAGCCGTCAGGCGGCGCAGCGGGCATCGCTGGCGCTGCTGGTGCTGGACGGCTCGCAGGAGCTGACGGAGGAGGACGAGCAGGCCATTGCCGCGGCACAGAACGTGCCCAACCTGCTGGTGCTGGTGAACAAGAGCGACCTGCCCCGGCGGCTGGACGTGGGGCGGCTGGCCGACCGGTTCGACAACGTACTGAGCATCTCCGCCCAGACCGGGGCGGGGCTGGACACGTTGGCGGACGCGGTGGCGGCGCTGTATCCAGCCGGAGAAACCCCCGCCGGGGAGCTGCTGACCAACGCCAGACAGGCGGACGCCGTGTCCCGGGCGCTCAGCGCCGTGACGGAAGCCCGCAGCGCCCTGCGCATCGGCATAACGCCGGACGTGGTGCTGACGGACTGTGAGGCGGCGCTGGAGGCGCTGGGCGAGCTGAACGGCAAACGCATCCGGGAGGATCTGGTGGACACCATCTTCTCCCGGTTCTGCGTGGGAAAATGACTGCGGCTTTTGTGAACCGTGCGGAACTTTTCCGTTTTTTCCCTTTTCATACGGAGATTTTCGTGATATGATGGGGTATCGTGACAAAACGGATACACCATCCGATCAAAGGAGGCTTTTGCTATGCGTGACTATATCATCATGACCGACAGCTGCTGCGATCTGACCGACCACATGGCCCGGGAGCTGGAGCTGAACGTGGTGCCCCTGACCGTACATATGGACGGCCACGACTACGCCAACATGCTGGACGGCAGCCAGATCAGCTTCGAGGATTTCTACAGGAACATCCGCAGCGGCGTGCTGGGCACCACCTCCGCCGCCAACGTGGGTCAGTTCGAGGACGCCATGCGCGCCGTGTTGGCGCAGGACAAGGACATCGTGTGCATCAACTTCTCCAGCGCCCTGTCCGCCACCTATCAGAATGCTTGTATCGCCGCCAAGACCATGGCCGACGAGTTCCCCGACAGCCGGGTATATGTGGTGGACTCCCTGTCCGCTTCGCTGGGGCAGGGCCTGCTGCTCTATCTGGCCGTGCAGAAGAAGCGGGAGGGTCTGTCCGCCCCGGAGCTGGTGCAGTGGGTGGAGGACAACAAGCTGCACGTCGACCACTGGTTCACCGTGGACGATCTGAACTATCTGAAGATGGGCGGCCGCGTGTCCGCCACCACCGCCTTCCTGGGCACGATGCTGTCCATCAAGCCGGTGATGCACACCTCCGACGAGGGCAAGCTGGTGCCCGTCAGCAAGGCCCGAGGCCGCAAGGCCAGCCTGCAAGCCCTTATCGACAAGGTGGCGGAGCTGGGCATCGAGCCCAGCGAGCAGGTGATGTTCATCTGCCACGCCGACTGCGAGGTGGAGGCCCGCGCCGTGGCCGAGGAGCTGAAGGCACGCTACGGCGTGAAGGAGGTCTACATCAACTACATCGGCCCGGTGATCGGCAGCCATACCGGCCCCAACACCATGGGTCTGTTCTTCGTGGGCACCAAGCGCTGACACCATCACACTTTCGGAGGGAACGCACATGGAATGGCTGGAGCTGAAGATCGACACCTCACCGTCCGGTCTGGACGCGGTGACGGAGCTGCTGGAGCAGCAGGGCGTCACCGGCGTCATCATCGACGATGAGAACGATTTCAAGGACTTTCTGGAGCACAACCGGCAGTACTGGGACTATGTGGACGAGGAGCTGCTGCGGGAGAAGGCGGGCGTCAGCCGCGTCACCTTCTATCTGGAGCGGAATGAGGCGGCGCTGGACGTCATCGCACGGGTGCGCATCGCCATGTCCGACCTGAAAAAGGCCCGTCCGGACTGCGGTCCGCTGCTGCTGACCATCGACAACGTGGCCGACGCCGACTGGGAGAACAACTGGAAGAAGTTCTACAAGCCCATGGAGATCGGGGAGCGGCTGCTGGTAGTGCCCCAGTGGGAGAAGGCCCGCGATGACGGCCGGGTGAAGCTGGTGCTGAATCCGGGACTGACCTTCGGCACCGGCAGTCACGCCACCACCCGTCTGTGCTTACAGGCGCTGGACAAGTACATCCGGGGCGGCGAGAAGATCCTGGATCTGGGCTGCGGCAGCGGCATCCTGTCCATTGCCGCGCTGGTGCTGGGGGCCGGGGAGGCCTTCGCCTGCGACATCGATGAGAAGTGCGTAGACGTGGCCTACGAGAACGCCGCCCTCAACGGCGTGGGGAAAGACCGCTACACCGTGCGGTGGGGCGACGTGCTGACAGACAAGGCTCTGCAGGCGGAGTTCGGCGGCGGCTACGACATGGTGGTGGCCAACATTGTGGCGGATGTCATCATGGGGCTTTCCGGCAAGGTGCGGCCCTTCCTGAAGGAGGGAGGCCTGTTCCTGTGCTCCGGCATCATCGACGACCGGGCGGAGGAGGTCTTTACCAGGCTGCGCGCCGATGGCTGGACAGTCATTGAGCAGCACGACTCCGAGGGCTGGTACAGCTTCCTGTGCCGGTGAAAAACGTATAAAAACAGCGTCAGGCTTACGCCTGACGCTGTTTTTTCATCGGTATTCCCGGAGGATGCCGCTGTCCACGAACTTGGGGCGCACCTCCACGCGCACCGTGTCGCCCACGGCGCAGGGCAGCTCCGTCACGTCTGCCTCCAGCTGGGCGGCGGCCACCACACCCCGCACAGGACAGCTGCGGCCGTTGATCTGCACGGTAAGGCCGTCGGTGTGCAGCAGGCTCCGTCCCGCGTGGAGCACCCGGCGCAGCCTGTCCCGCAGGCGCAGGGCGTTGGGCTCCTCCGTCACGCCGATGCCGCTGGTATAGCCCACCGGCAGCAGCGCCAGCCGCGTCTCCCGCCGGGTGCGGTAGGCGCCGGTATAGCCCACCGGCCAGCCGGCGGGCAGGGTCTTCAGCTCTGCCACCCGCGTCTCCAGCCAGCCGACCTTCTCCAGTCCCAGCGTATCCGGTACGGAGAGCCGTCCCAGCAGCGCCGAGCCGAGACGTACCGCGTCCAGATGCATCTCCGGATACCGCAGGAAGGCGGTAGAGGCGCAGACGTGACGCAGGCCGGGGTCAATACCGGCGGTGCGCAGAATGCGGACGCCGGCGGTGAAGCGGCGGTACTGCCGGGCGGTGCGGCGGCGATTGGCGGCATCGGCAAAGTGGGTGAACACGCCCTCCACCCGCAGAGCGGGCAGGAACCGCAGCAGGGCGGCGGCCTCCCGGACATCGCCGGGCAGAAAGCCGCAGCGGCCCATGCCGGTATCCAGCTTGATATGGACGCGGGCGGTGACGCCCTGCTGCGCCGCCACGGCGGACACCGTATGGGCCGCATCAAAGGAGCCGACGGTGAGGATGACATTCCGGGCCAGCAGCGCGGATACCTCCTCCGGCAGGGCGGTGGAGGAGAGCATCAGCACGTCCGCCGTGATGCCCGCGTCCCGCAGGGCGGCGGCCTCCGCCGCAGAGGACACGGCCAGCATGTCCACGCCCTGCGCCGTCAGCCATTGGGCGTAGGGCGCCAGTCCCAGCCCGTAGCCGCCGCCCTTCACCACGGCGATAATGCGGGCGGACGTATAATGCCGCAGCTTCTCCAGATTACGGGTCAGCGCCCCGGTGTCGATCACCAGCCTGCACATGGTTGATCCTCCTCTCCGTGTCTGTATGTCGATTATACCCGCTTTGCGCCGGGGCGCAACCGGCGGGGCGGCGATTTAAGGGGTTCGGCGGAAACACTTAAGGAAATCGCAAGAAATCCGGTGAAAAGAGGGCGCGGCCAAGCGAACCGCGCCCTCTCTGTTTATCCGTTGTCCGCCGGCAGATAGCCGGGGGCCACCAGAATGATCTTGTTGCCCACGTCGTAGTGGCTGTCGGCCTCCACGCGGCTGGACAGCAGGCTGCCGTCGCCGTCATAGATGTTCCGCCATGTGCGGACGTGGTAGCCGGTGTGGCCGTACTGGTCGATGACCTCCTCGCCCGGCGCCACGTCCGGGGACTCCTGATAGACCGTCTGGTAATCGTAGCTGGCCAGCACCGCGTTGGTCATGACCACATAGTGGTCGTCCACCTTGGTACCCAGAATGGTGCAGGTCAGCTCGTTGGTATCGTCGTTGTAGGACGTGACGATCTTGATGGGGTAATCCCGGCTGTTGCGGAAAGCAAAATCCGGCCCGCCCCAGCTCACCGTGGCATCGCAGCCGATGGGCATGTAGCCGGGGTTGAACATGTGGCAGTAGCGCAGGACGATGTCCAGATCGCTGAGCAGCACCGCGTAGTACAGCGTGGAGGACACCTGGCAGATGCCGCCGCCGATACCGGTGGTGGTGCGCCCTGCCTCGTAGACGCCGGCCTCCTGATAGCCCCGGGCCGCCGTGCGCTGCCCCACCGTGGCGTTATACCAGAACTCCTCGCCGGGGTTGTAGATCTTGCCGTTGATGGCGGCGGAGGCCAGCTTGATATTCTGGTGCCGTCCCCACGGCCCGGCGCATTTGGTGGTGTAGGTGCCCAGCACATCCCGGAACATGCAGTCCTTCAGCTCCTCAGTGGACACGTTGGGGAACTCCACCTGTGCGTCCGCCAGGAACTCCGCGCCCGGCGCGGCGGCATCCAGCTGGGCCTGCACCGCCGCCACGTCAAAGGCAACGCCGACGCGGGACTCCGTAGGCTCGCCCGTCTCCTTGTTGCAGACGGCCTCCGCCTTCTCCCCCGCCAGCTGGTCGTGGAGCGTCCGGATGTCCACGGTCTGGGCCTTCTTCTCCTCGTAGGTACACGCCACCGGCGTCAGCGCGCCGCTTTGCAGCATGGCGGTCAGGTCGCTCTCCAGCTTCCCGGCGTCCAGCATGCGGCCGTCGGCGGGCTTGGTGATATACAGGCCCTCGCCCTTTTCCAGACGGTAGCCGCCGTCCACCACCGTGCAGTTCAGGCTGGCGGCCAGCTCGTTACAGGCGGCGTCCAGCGCGGCGGCATCCACCGTCATCTGCGGCACGGCGGAGGTCTGCCCGAACCAGCTGTGTATGTACGACCAGCCGCCCCGCAGCCACGCCAGCGCACCGCCGCCCCAGCTCTCGTACCGCTGGGAGGCCCCGGCGGCGATGGACGCCGCCTGCGGCGTCACCGTAACGCCCAGCGTGTCCAGCGGCACGGCGCCGATGCGCTCGCCCTTCTCCGTCAGGGAGACGGCGGTGTCATGCAGCAGCTGCGGGCTCTTTTCCTCCCACAGCGTCTCGATCTGTTGGGCGGTGAGCTTGGATACGTCCAGCCCCAGCACATCCGTGTGGGGGAACGCAGTGCTGCCGTACACGGTCTGCGTCACCACGCAGGCGGCCAGATAGGCCACCGCCAGCACGCCCAGCAAAATACCGGCGATCAGCGCCGCCCTTCTGCCGCCGGACATGGGAGTCTTTTCCGGAACGGCGTTCTCCGCACCGCCCCCGTTTACAGTCACAGAGGACATAGTATTGGTATCTTCCATGGAATGTCCCATCCTTTTTCCGGTCTTTACAGGGCACACACCCTGTGTCTGCCTATGATACCACAGACCGGCCGGAAATGGGTTACGATTCCGTAACAACAGCCGCCGGGCGGCGCTTGGGGATGTGGATGGTCAGCAGGATCTCCTCCTCCGTGTCCCTGCGGCCCACCTCCGCGCCCACGCCCGCCGACTGCATCAGCCGGACGCCCCGCTCCACGCTGTTGAGGAACAGCCGCACATCCTTGATGATATAGGTGGGACGCCGCTGGGGCGGCGCCGTCCGGTTCTCCGCCGTCAGCGCGTCCACATACTGCTCCGCCTGCGCCACGTTCAGCCCCCGCTGCCCCATGTGCCGCGCCGCCGCCAGCTGCTGCTCCGGATCGGTGAGCCGCAGCAGCGTCCGGGCGTGGCGCTCCGTCAGGCCGTACTGCCGCAGGCAGTCAATGACCGGCGGGGCCAAACGCAGCAGCCGCAGCTTATTGGCGATGGCGGGCTGGGACTTGCCCAGCTTGTCCGCCGCCTGCTGCTGGGATAGGCCGTAGCGCCCGATGAGCCGGGCGATGGCCGCCGCCTCCTCCATGTAGTCCAGATCCCGGCGCTGGAGGTTCTCAATGAGGGCCAGCAGCGCCGCGTCCTCCTCTCCCACCTCCGCCACAAGGCAGGGCACCTCCCGCAAGCCCGCGATGCGGGCGGCGCGGAGGCGGCGCTCCCCCGCCACCAGCTCGTAAAAGCCGCCCCGATCCCGCACCGTCAGGGGCTGCAGGATGCCGTAGGCCCGGATGCTGTCCGCCAGCTCCCGCAGCGCCGTCTCATCGAAGCTGCGCCGGGGCTGCTGCGGGTTGGGCCGCACCGTGTTGATGGGTATGTAGCGGACGCGGCTGGACAGGAACTCGTCCTTCTGGGTCTTTTTCATGGTTTTCCCCCCTCCTTTGGCACCATTGTACGGCGCCGGCGGTGCGAAAAGGGGCAGAAAGTGTCGGGAAATTTAAAAAAGACGCCAAGCAGGCGTCTTTTTTACGCAATATTTACAGGTTTTACTGCCGCTCTCGCTTCAGGCGGCGGATATCCTCCCCGAAAAAGGGCAGGATCTCGTAGTCCCCCTCCAGCCGGGACAGCACCGACCGGCCGTAGCGGCTGCCGATCTCCTCCGGGGCCAGATTGGTGCTGATGATGGTGGCGCGCTTCTCCATCAGCCGCCCGTTGACGATCTGGTACAGGGCGCTCTGGACAAAGGCGGTGGTCATCTCCGTGCCCAGATCGTCCAGGATCAGCAGGTCGCACTTCATGCAGCGGTCGGCGTCCTCGCTGCCGCCGTCGTCCCGTCGGAACTTGGCGTCCTCGAACCGGCTGAACACGCTGGCAGCGGTGTCGTACACCACGGAAAAGCCGTTCTCGCTGACCACCCGGGCGATGCAGGCGGAGAGGAACGTCTTGCCCAGCCCCGTGCCGCCGGACAGCAGCAGATTGCCGCCGCCCCGGTCGAACTGATAGGCGTAGTCCCGGCAGACGTCAAAATTGCGCTCCATATTCTCACGGGGCGACACACCGAAGGCGGGCTGCACCGTACTGTCGTACCAGTCAAAGCTGAACGTCTCGAAGCTGTCCTCCCCCAGAGGCAGCAGGCGGGACAGCTCCGCCAGCTGCTCACGGGCGTAGTACGCCCGCAGGCACGGGCACACGCCGCCCTGCACATAGCCGGTGTCACCGCACTGGGTGCAGGCCGGCTTCTCCTCCAACCAGTCCGCCGGATAGCCCAGCGACGCCAGCAGCTGCACCCGCTCCCGCTGGAGCTGGAGATTCTCGTCCCGCAGCACCCGGATCGCGGGCAGCGGGTCAGTGCCCCGGGCCAGCGCGGAGGAGATGATGCGGCTCATGGTGCCCTGCAGCTCCGTGTCGATCTCCGCCAGCCGGGGAGCGCGGGCGTAGGCCGTGCGCCGCCGCTGCTCCAGCTGGGCTCCGCGGCGCTGCTTGTCCTCGTCAAAGCGGGCCAGCGCCCGCTGCATGATCCTGCCGTCGTATGCCATATCGTCACCTCTTGATATACCGGCGCATCCACGCATTCTGCTGGCCGCCGGTGTCGCCGCTCTCCTGCGGCGGCGTGGGGGACGGCTTGCGCGCCTCGCCCCGCTCCACCTGCTGGGGCGTGTGCCATCCGCTGTCATGCCAGCGGCGCAGGATGCCGTTGAGATAGCGCCAGTTCATGTCCTTCTTGTAAAACACCGTCCGCTCGTAGGCCATGGCCACCGTCTCCGGCGGGAAGCCCATGTCCATCCAGTCCGCGATGTAGCGGCTCTCCGCCTCCACCGGCGGTCGGTCAGGCAGGTGCAGCGCCTGCATGTACGCCCCCATCTTCTGGCGGCGGCGGCTCCACGTCCGCAGGTAGGCGGCGGCGCTGACCTGATCGAAAAGCCCCATCTGCGCCCAGTGGTAGCCCTCCTTCTCCACCTGCCGCATGGTGGGACGGCGCCCCTCGCCCCACTGGGCCTTGGCACGCTCCACACAGTGGCACAGCAGCAGATAGATCACGTCCGCCGGCAGGCCCAGATCGTCGTACAGCCCCGCCAGTATCTGCAGGTCGGCGGTGCGCAGCTTTTTACCCAGCTGCTGCTCCGCCTGTGGGATCAGCAGGCGGAAGCCCTCGTTGTCCGTCAGCAGGGCCGAAATGTCCTCCGTGGAGTAGACGGCTCTTTCCTCCGCCGGCTCGGGGCGGGGCTGCTGGGGACGGGGCAGGAGCCCCAGCTCCTGCAGCACGCCCTCCGCCGCGTCCATGCGCAGGCGGCTCATGGTGGGCAGCACGCGCTCCAGCTCCTCCGGCGTGACGCCCCGGCCGAACCGCTGCAGCGCCAGATACAGCAGGGCCGCGTCGCCGTCGCCCCGTTTGAGCAGGCTCTCCGCCGCGGCGGCGGGCAGCGTGATATTCTCTTGTCCGCCCCGGAGGATATAACCGCTCATGGACAGGGCCTCCTTTTTCGTCAGTGTCCCTATTTTACATGAAAAGTGGAGCGGCGTAAAGCGGGGGCGGTCACATTTTTACAAATTTCCGCTTTTCGCCAAAATAGGCTTTCCACGCCGGGAAATTGTGCTATAATGGATGCTGTATAAGCATCTCTATTTTTACGGATATACAGAGGAGGTTGACTATGGCGAATCGGGTAACGATGACCATCTGCGGCACGGAGTATACGCTGGTGGCGGAGGAGGACGCGGCCTACATGGAGAAGGTGGGCGCCATGGTGGACGGCGAGATGCGCCAGCTGATGGACGCCGCCCACATGAGCCGGGACAACGCCGCCGTGCTGGCCGCCGTGAATCTGGCGGACGAGCTGTGCAAGGCGCAGGAGAACGCCGACAATCTGCGCCGTCAGCTGAAGACCTATCTGGACGAGGCCGGCCGCGCCAAGAACGAGGCCGCCGAGCTGCGGCGCAAGCTGCAGTCCCAGCAGAACCGCAAGGGATGATGGAGCTTCTCTCCCCCGCCGGCGGCTTCGACTCCCTTGTTGCCGCCGTCCAGACCGGCGCGGACGCGGTATATATGGGCTTTGGCGCGTTCAATGCGCGGCGCAGCGCCAAAAACTTTACCGACGAGGAGTTTGCGTCGGCGGTGGCCTATTGCCATTTACGGGGCGTCAGGGTCTTTCTGACGCTGAACACCCTGCTGACCGACCGGGAGCTGGCGCAGGCCGCAGACGCCCTGAAAAAAGCCTGCGCCATGGGTGTGGATGCCATACTGGTGCAGGACTGGGGACTTCTGACGCTGGCACGGGAGATCGTGCCGGACGTGCCCCTCCACGCCAGCACCCAGATGAGCCTGTTCACGCTGGGCGGCGCCAACGAGGCCGCCGCACTGGGTATGGAACGGGTGGTGCTGGCACGGGAGCTGAGCCGGGATGAGGTGCGGGAGATCTGCGCCGGATGTCCTGCTGAGATCGAAATATTCGTCCACGGTGCGCTGTGCATGTGCTACTCCGGCCAGTGCGAGATGAGCGCCGTGGTAGGCGAGCGCAGCGGCAACCGGGGCGCCTGCGCCCAGCCCTGCCGCCTGCCCTACGGCGTGGACGGCCCCTGCCGGGGCGGGCATCCCCTGAGCCTGAAGGATGCCAACCTGTCCGCGTACCTGGCGGAGATGGACGAGATAGGCGTGGATTGTCTCAAGCTGGAGGGCCGCATGAAGCGGCCGGAATATGTGGCGGTGGTCACCGGCATCTACCGGCGGCTCATGGACGAAAAGCGCCGCCCCACGGCGGAGGAAAGCCGCCGGCTGGAGCAGGCGTTCTCCCGCAGCGGCTTCACCGACGGGTACTGGCTGGGCAAAAAAGGCCCCCAGATGTTCGGCATCCGTCCGGAGAACGCGCCGGAGCCGAAGGAGCTGTTCACCGAGGTGCGGGAGCAGTACGAAAACGGGCGGGAGAACCGGAGGATACCGGTGTCGCTGGCCATCCGGGTGCAGGCGGGCAAGCCGGTGTCGCTGGCAGTGGCCTGCCAGAGCAACAACGGTCTGATGAACGTATGGGCGCAGGGCCCGGTGCCGGAGCCGGCCCGCAGCCGCGCCCTGACCGCCGAGGAGCTGCGGGAGCGGCTGAGCAAGACCGGCGGCACCGTGTTCACGGTGGAGCAGTTCCGCGCGGATCTGGACGACGGCCTGATGCTGCCGGCCAGCGTCATCAACGGCCTGCGGCGGGACGCGCTGGAGGGGCTGAAGCAGCGGCTGGAGCAGGACTGGTTCCTGCGGCGGATGAGCCCCTGGCAGAAGGAGGAACTGCGGCAGGGCCGCGACCCCCACGTCCGGCGGGTGCTGGAGGCGGCGGCGCTGCCCGAAGCCCCGGAGCCCCCCGCGGACATGGGCTTCACCTGCTCCGTGCTGAAGGCGGAGCAGGTCACGGCAGCGCTGCTGGCAGAGAAGCCCGCCGTCGTATACGTCCCTATCGAGGAGCTGGAGCGGCTGGACGCCGGTCTGGACTGGGGTGGAACGGAGCTGTGCGCCGTGCTGCCCCGCGTGTTCCGGACGGCGGACGAGACGCCGCTGCGGCAGCTGCTGGAGCGGCACCCGGAGGCGTCCTCCGTCAGCATAGGCAATCTGGGCCACCTGCCTATCGTGCGGGGGCTGGGCCGGACGCTGCGGGGCGACTGCGGACTGAACATTTTCAACTCCCGCGCCCTGCTGTTCTGGCGGGAGCAGGGGCTGGACTCCGCCGCCGTGTCCTTTGAGCTGCGGTGGCAGCAGATCCGCGATCTGAAGAAGCACCTGCCCTGCGAGGCCATCGTCTACGGGCGTCTGCCGCTGATGGTGACGGAAAACTGCGTCACCCGCTGCGGCACGGGCTGTACCCACGGGGCGGGCAGCGTCCTCACCGACCGCACCGGCGCGCAGTTCCCCGTGACCTGCATCTACGGCTGCCGGTGCGAGATACAGAACAGCCGGACGCTGTTTCTGGCCGACAAGCCGGAGATGCGGCGCTGCGGCCTGACCTACGGCCGGCTGCGGTTCACCACGGAGACGCCGGAGCAGTGCGCCGCCGTGCTGCGAAGATACCAAGGCGGCGGCGATTGGTCGCCGGACGACCTGACGCGGGGGCTGTTTTACCGGGGCGTTGAATAAACGTTGCGTATAACCGCCGCCACATTATACGGATAGTTTTTATTTTTTGCAGAAAAAGGTGTTTCTATGGAGTTGAAGATCAAGGCCCTGTCCCCCAAAATCGGGACGGACATCCCCCTGCCCCGCTTTGCCACGGCGGGGGCGGCGTGCATGGATCTGTGCGCCTGCATCGACCAGCCGGTGACGCTGGCCGCCGGGGAGCGGCAGCTCATCCCCACCGGCATCGCCATCGCCCTGCCCTCGGCGGACTATGTGGCGCTGGTGTTCGCCCGCAGCGGGCTGGGCATCAGGCAGGGCGTGTGCCTCGCCAACGGCGTGGGCGTCATCGACAGCGACTATCGCGGTGAGATCGGCGTGGGTCTGGTGAATCTGGGCGGCAGCCCTTACACCGTCCGGCCCGGCGACCGCATCGCCCAGCTGATGGTGACGCCGGTGGTGCAGCCCACCGTCGTGCCGGTGACGGAGCTGGACGAGACGGAGCGGGGCGACGGCGGCTTCGGCTCCACGGGGCGGTGAGCGGTATGGCAAGGATCGTACTGGCCTCCGGCTCTCCCCGGCGGCAGGAGCTTTTGCAGCGGATAGGCATCCGCGATTTCACCGTCCGCGTGCCTCATGTGGAGGAGTGGTTCCCCGACGGCCTGACGCCGCAGGAGATCGTGTGCTACATCTCCCGGGAGAAGTCTCAGGCGGTGCCGTCGGAGGCGGATGAGATCGTCATCACCGCCGACACCATGGTGTTTCTGGACGACAAAAAGCTGGGCAAGCCCGCCGACGAGACGGAGGCGCTGGCCATGCTGACGGCGCTGCAGGGGCGTCACCACACCGTATGCACCGGCGTGACGGTGCGGCAGGGCGAAAAGCTGCTGACCCGCGCCCAGTCCACGGATGTCTATTTCCGCCCCGCGTCGGAAACGGAGCTGCGGGCCTACATCGCCGGAGGCGAGCCGATGGACAAGGCGGGCGCCTACGGCGTACAGGGCCAGGGCGCGCTGCTGGTGGAGCGCATCGACGGCGACTTTTTCAACGTGATGGGCCTGCCGGTGCTGCTGCTGAGCCGTATGCTGGCGGATTTCGGCATCACGCTGCTGGGCTGAGAGGAAACAACGGATGAAACGATTTTTTACGAAAACCGGTATCTGGCTGCTGGCCGGGGCCGCCCTCATTGCCGTGGTGCTGTGCATTATCTCGGCTCTGGGCTCCGGCACCACTCTGCTGCACAACGCGCTGGGCGTCATCGCGTCGCCCTTCCGGGCGGCGGGCTCGGCGGTGGTGGAGTGGGTCGGCGGCATTGGCGACCATTTCGCCAGCATCGAGGAGCTGCAGGCGGAGAACGAGGCGCTGCGGCAGGAGAACGCCCAGCTGCGGCAGGAGCTGCGCACGGCGCAGCCCGCCGCCGAGGAGAACCAGCGCCTGCGGGAGCTGCTGGATCTCCGGGCGCAGCGGTCTGATCTGGTGTTTGAGGCGGCTCGCATCACCCAGCGGGACGTGTCCAACTGGTCGAGCACACTGGTGCTGAACCGGGGCAGCCGCCACGGTGTGGCGGAGAGCGACTGCGCCGTGGACTGCTACGGCAATCTGGTGGGCGTGGTGACGGAGGTGGGTCTGAACTGGTGCCGTCTCACCACCATACTGGACACCGGATCCCAGCTGGGCGCCATGGTGTTCCGCACGGAGGAGACGGCCATCGCCGCCGGCGACCTGTCCCTGATGACGGAGGGTAAGCTGAAGCTCAGCTATCTGCCGGATTCCTCCACTCTAATCAAGGGCGATCTGGTGGTGACCTCCGGGCTGGGGGGCTACTACCCCTCCGGGCTGCCCATCGGCTCCGTGGAGGAGGTGCGCACCGACGACGGCGGTCTGGCCCGCTACGCGGTGCTGACGCCCCGGTGTGATCCGGACGCCCTCACCGACCTGTATATCATTACGGATTTCGACGTGGTGGAGTAACCGCGGGAAAGGAACTGCTATGACACGACGCACCATGGTGCGAAAGTGGATATTGTACGGACTGTGCGCGCTGGCCCTGCTGGCGGTGCAGGACATGGTGCTGGTGTACATCCGTGTCGGCGGCGTACACCCATTCCTGCTGCCGGCGCTGGCGCTGATCCCCGTGACGCTGGAGCGCAGCGGGCAGTCCCTGCTGTACGCCCTGTTTTTCGGGCTGGCCTGCGACCTGCTGATGCCCACGGGCGTGTTCGTGTGCTTCTACTGTCTGGTGTTTTTCGGCAGCGCGTTTCTGGCGCAGCTGCTGTCCGGGCAGGTCATCGTGGCGGGGCTGTTCTGCTCGCTGGCCGTGTCCGCCGCGGGGCTGCTGCTGTGCGGCCTTCTGCGGATCCTGCTGCTGACGTACCAGCAGGGCATCTCCACCGGCCCGGCACTGATGCTGCTGGGCAAGGAGCTGCTGCTGTCGCTGGCGGCAACGCCGCTGGTACACTTCCCCTTTTCCCGGATCTGTCGCCTGACCCGGGGCGAGTGACAAGGAGACATTTTCCATGATGAAGAACCCCCATCCCGCCAAGCGGCGGGTCATGATCCTGCTGGGCGTTTTCGGCGCGTTCCTGCTGCTGTTCGGCGCGGTGCTGTACGACGCCCAGATCCTCCACGGCAGCGAGAACCGCGCCCGCTCCATCTCCAGCAACGCCACCAGCGAGGTGGTGCCCGCCTCCCGCGGCATCATCACCGACCGCAACGGCAAGGTGCTGGTGTCCAACCGGCTGGCCTACACGCTGGTGTTCGATCGCAGCGGCTTTACCGACGACGCTTCGCTGAACGACGCCATCCTGCGGCTCATCCGCCTGTGTCAGGAGACGGGCACCGCGTGGAACGACACGCTGCCCATTGCGCAGACCGGCAGCTTCCTCCGCTACACCAACGACCGGTCAGAGAGCTTTACCCAATATCTGGAGAAGAACAAGCTGACCGCCACCGCCGCCGGACGGCAGCTGATCGCGGAGATGCGGGCGCTGTACCATGTCGACGAGAGCCTGTCGGAGAAGGATGCGCGGCTGGTCATCGGCGTGCGGTACGAGCTGCACAGCCGCGACAGCTATACGTTTGCCGAGGACGTTTCCTCGGAGGTGCTGAGCCTCATCACTGACGGGCGGTACGAGGGCGTCAGTATCCGCACCGCCTCCGCACGGGTGTACAACACCACGCTGGCGGCCCACATTCTGGGCACCATCGGGCCCATCTGGCAGGAGGAGTGGAGCAGCAACGAAAAGACCGGCTATGTGGGCTACGCCGACAAGGGGTACTCCATGAACGACCTTGTGGGCAAGGACGGCGTGGAGAAGGCCTTCGAGGAGTACCTGCGGGGCACGGACGGCCGGCGGCTCATCACCACCGACGAGGACGGCAAGCTCACCGGCGAGCTGTACACACGGGAGCCGCAGCCCGGCGGCACCGTGGCGCTGACGCTGGACATCGACCTGCAGGCCGATGTGGAGCGGGCGCTGGCCCAGACGATTACCGGCATGATCGACGAGGACAGCAACGAACGCGGCGGCGCGGCCGCCGTGGTCAGCGTGGGCAGCGGCGAGGTGCTGGCGCTGGCCAGCTACCCCACCTACGATCTGTCCACGTTCAATGAGGACTACGAGGATCTGGTGGCCGACGAGCGGCTGCCCATGTTCAACCGAGCCACACAGGGCACCTACGCCCCCGGCTCCACCTTCAAGATGTGTACCGCCGTGGCGGCGCTGGAGAGCGGCATCATCACGCCGTCCTCCATCATTCAGGATCGCGGTATCTACACCTATTACCGCGACCCACAGCCCATGTGCTGGGTCTACCGGCAGGGCGGCTCCACCCACGGGCGCATCAACGTGACGCAGGCCATCACCGTATCCTGCAACTACTTCTTCTATGAGGTGGGGCGGCTCACCGGTATCCGCACGCTGGACAGCTACGCCTCCCAGTTCGGTCTGGGGCAGTCCACCGGCATTGAGATCGGCGACTCCAGCGGCGTGCTGGCCTCCCCGGAGTGGGCGGACAGCCACAACCAGGAGTGGACGGACGGCCAGACCATTACCGCCGCCATCGGACAGTCCTACAACCTGTTCACCCCCCTGCAGCTGGCCAACTACATCGCCACGCTGGTGGGCGGCGGCGAGCACTATCAGGCCCATCTGCTGAAAAACGTCAAGGAGTACGATAACTCCCGGCTGCTGTACGTCTACGACGATGAGCCGCTGAACACGGTCGAAATGTCCGGCTCCACGGTAGAGGCCGTGACAAAGGGCATGCACGAGCTGACCGTCTCCGGCGGTGTGGCCTTCGCCTTCCGGGACTGCGTGGTTTCCGCCGGCGCCAAGACCGGCTCGGCGCAGGTGGGCACCGATATCGCCAACGGCGTGTTCGTGGCCTACGCCCCCTATGAGGATCCGGAGATCGCCGTGGCCATCGTCATCGAAAAGGGCGGCAGCGGCGCGGCGCTGGCCACCGCCGCCGTGGAGATCATCAACTCCTGGTTCAGCCACACGGACGATGGCGCCGCCATCGGCGAGAACACCCTTTTGAAGTGAGAGGAACCCTATCTATGATCCCTGTTTTTGATCCGCAGGACAGCTCCTGCAAAACACCCTTCGGCGCGGCCAAGTGCGGCGCACCGGTAACCTTTACCCTGCGGGACGAGACGTACTACGCCTGCGAGCTGCTGGTACACCGGGAGTTCGCCGGTGCGGACGAGGCCGTGCCCCTGCCCCCGGCGGAGGGCGGCTTCTCCGGCGTCTACACCGCGCCGGACGCGCCGGAGCTGTGCTGGTACGGCTTCCGGTTCACCCGGGGCGACGGCAGCACCGTCTGTCTGGGAAAAAACGGCTGGTGCGCGCAGGACGCGCTGGCCTGCTGGCAGCTGACGGTGTACGAGGACTCCCCCACCCCCGCTTGGTTCGGCGAAGGCGTGACATACCAGATTTTTCCAGACCGTTTCCGCCGCACCTCCGTGCCGGATGTCACCGGCATGGTGGGGCGGCGCTGGGTACACGATGACTGGGGCGACCAGCCGGTGTTCCTGCCAGACGAAAACGGACAGATCACCAACCGCGACTTTTTCGGCGGCTCGCTGGCGGGCATCACCGAAAAGCTGGACTATCTCAAGAGCTTGTCGGTCAGCACGCTGTATCTCAACCCCATTTTTGAGTCCGACAGCAACCACCGCTACAACACGGCGGATTACCGGGCCGTTGACCCCCTGCTGGGCACGGAGGCGGATTTCCGTACCCTGTGCCGGGAGGCCCACGCCCGGGGCATCCGCGTCATTCTGGACGGCGTGTTCAACCACACCGGCTCCAACAGCCGCTACTTCAACGCCGATGGCTTCTACCCGGAGCTGGGCGCGGCCCAGAGCACCGACTCTCCCTACTTCAGCTGGTACAGCTTCCATCCGTGGCCCACGGACTACGATGCGTGGTGGGGCGTACATACGCTGCCGGCGGTCAACGAGGAGCAGCCGGACTACCGGCGGTTCATCATTTCCGACAAGGATTCCGTGGTGCGGCGCTGGCTGCGGCTGGGAGCCGACGGCTGGCGTCTGGACGTGGCCGACGAGCTGCCAGACGATTTCATCGCCGCCATCCGCACCGCCATAGAGCAGGAAAAAGCCGATGCCTACCTGCTGGGCGAGGTGTGGGAGGACGGCAGCAACAAGATCGCCTACTCCCGCCGCCGCCGCTATCTGCTGGGCCGGGAGACGCACGGTCTGATGAACTACCCCTTCCGGACGGCGCTGCTGGCATGGCTGGGCGGCGGAGATGCCGCCGCGTTTCGCGACACCATGGAGACCATCCGAGAAAACTATCCCCCTGCCGCGTTCTACGGAGCCATGAACTTTCTGGGCACCCACGACACCGCCCGCATCCTGACGCTGCTGGGCGCGGCACAGACGCCGGAGGATAAGCCCGCCCGGGCGGCGTACCGTCTCTCTCCCGACGAGCTGGCACAAGGCCAGAGAAAACTGCGGCTGGCCGGGATGCTTCTATATACCTTCCCGGGCTCCCCTACTCTCTATTACGGCGACGAGGCTGGGATGCAGGGCTTCGAAGACCCTCTGAATCGCGGCACATACCCTTGGGGGCAGGAGGATGAGGCGCTGCTGGCGTTCTTCCGGCAGCTGGGACAGCTGCGCTCACAGCGCCCTTCCCTGCGGCGGGGCGATATCCGCTACCTGTACGCGCAGGGCGGTGGACTGGTCATAGAGCGCCGCTGCGGCGATGAGCGCACGGTAACGGCGATGAACGCCGGCACGCAGGTATTGACGCTGGCGCTGGACTGGGACGGCCCGCTGTGCCGCGACGGCGTCACCGGTCAGCAGTTTCTGGTGCAGAAGGGGCAGGTGCAGCTGACTCTGCCGCCGCTGGACGGTGTAATTTTGCTGTCATAGTGTTTTTCCTGTGGATGTTTCACGTGAAACATCCACAGGAAATTTTATTTTTTCGACGTTTCACGTGAAACATCTTTCGCAAATTGCAAATTTTCTATTGAAACTGACCACTCTTGTGGTATACTAAGAAAGATACAGAATCAGACAGAAAGAGGAGTTTACCGTGTCAAAGATCATTGCCATCGTCAATCAGAAGGGCGGCGTGGGAAAGACCACTACCTGTGTCAATCTGGCCGCCGCCGTCAAGGCCAAAGGCAAGCGGGTGCTGCTGTGCGATTTCGACCCGCAGGCCAACGCCACCAGCGGCATGGGCGTGGACAAGTCCGTGTCCAACGGCGTGTACGACGTGCTCATCAACGGCACGGAGACGGCGAAGGCCATCGTCTCCACCCCCTATGGCGACGTGCTGCCCAGCAGCAAGGCGCTGGCTGGCGCCGGCGTGGAGATGATCGAGCTGGAAAACCGGCAGTTCCTGCTGAAGGCCGCGCTGCGGCAGGTGGCGGAGCAGTACGACTACATCTTTATCGACTGCCCCCCCTCGCTGGAGCTGCTGACACTGAACGCACTGTGCGCCGCCAATAGCCTGCTGGTGCCGGTGCAGGGCGAGTATTACGCGCTGGAGGGGCTCAGCGACCTGATGAACACGGTGCGCATCGTGCGCCGCAGCATGAACCCCTCGTTGGATATTGAGGGCGTGCTGCTGACTATGTTCGATGGCCGCACCAACCTGTCCATTCAGGTGGCGCAGGAGGTCAAGCGATTCTTCGGCGCCAAGGTGTACAGCACCGTGATCCCTCGGAACGTCCGGCTCAGCGAGGCCCCCAGCCACGGGCGGCCCATCACCGCCTACGACCGGAATTGCCGGGGCGCGGATGCCTACATCGCGCTGGCAGACGAGTTTTTGAGGCGAAACGCCTGAAAGGAGACGCACTATGGCAGGAACATCCAAGGGTTTAGGCAAGGGCCTCGGCGCTCTGATGGGCGACGACATGATGGAGTTGAACGATGAAAAGAGCAGTCTGATGCTGCCCATCAGCCAGGTGGAATCCTGTGCCGCGCAGCCCCGCAAGCTGTTCGACCCCGACGCGCTGGCCGATTTGGCTGATTCCATTCGTCAGCACGGCATCATCCAGCCGCTGACGGTGCGGAAGCTGCAATCCGGGTACTATCAGATCATCGCCGGTGAGCGGCGCTGGCGTGCCGCCCGTATGGCCGGACTGACGCAGGTGCCCGCCGTGGTCATCGAAGCCGATGACCGCAAGGCCATGGAGCTGGCCATGATTGAGAACCTCCAGCGGGAGGATCTGAATCCCATCGAGGAGGCCGAGGGCTACAAGGTTCTGATGGAGCAGTACGGCATGACGCAGGAGGAGACAGCCAAGCGGGTGGGCAAGTCCCGCCCCGCCGTGGCCAACGCCATGCGGCTGCTGAACCTGTGCGAGCCGGTGCGGGCCATGGTGGAGGACGGACGCCTGTCCGGCGGCCACGCCAGAGCGCTGCTCCCCCTCCCCGCCAAGCAGCAGGAGACAGCCGCCGCCGCCGTGCTGAAAAACGATCTATCCGTGCGGCAGACGGAGCTGCTGGCCAAGAAGCTGCTGGCAGAGGCGCCGGAAAAGCCGGCAAAAGACCCGCTGACCGTCAACTACGCCGAGGAAGCCGCCAAGGAGCTGGGGGAACGTCTGGGCCGGGTCTGCCGCATCGTCACCGGCCGCAAAAAGGGCCGCATCGAGCTGGAATACTACGGCACGGACGATCTCAACGATCTGCTGGACGCGCTCCACACTATCAGAAAGAAATAACGCTGTTTCACGTGAAACATTCAGAAGAACGAGGTAAAAACAATGCTGGATATCAAATTTGTCCGGGAAAACCCGGAGGCTGTTAAAGAAAACATCCGCAAGAAGTTTCAGAACGCCAAGCTGCCTCTGGTAGATGAGGCCATTGCGCTGGACGCCGAGCGCCGTCAGGCCATTGCCGACGGTGAGGCGCTGAAGGCCGAGCGCAACAAGCTGTCCAAGGCCAACGGCCCCCTGTTCGGCAAGCTGAAAAAATGCACCGACGAGGCCGAAAGATCCGCTATTCAGATAGAGATCGACGCCAACAACGCCGCCGTCAAGGCCGATGCCGAACGCATGGCCCAGCTGGAGGCCAAGAAGGAGCAGGCCGAGGCGGCCCTGAACAAGATCATGCTGGTAATTCCCCAAATGATCGACCCCTCCGTGCCCATCGGCCCGGACGACAGCTGCAACGTGGAGGTGCAGCGCTTCGGCGAGCCCAAGACCCCGGACTTTGACATCCCCTACCACACCGACATCATGGAGCGCTTCGACGGTATCGACATGGACGCCGCGGCCCGCGTGTCCGGCAGCGGCTTCTACTACCTGCTGGGCGATATCGCCCGTCTCCATGAGGCCGTGCTGGCCTACGCCCGGGACTTCATGATCGGCAAGGGCTTTACCTACTGCATCCCCCCGTTTATGATCCACGGCAACGTGGTGGAGGGCGTCATGAGTCAGACGGACATGGACGCCATGATGTACAAGATCGAGGGCGAGGATCTCTACCTCATCGGCACCAGCGAGCACTCCATGATCGGCAAATTCATCGACCAGATCATCCCGGAGGACAAGCTGCCCCAGACCCTGACCTCCTACTCACCCTGCTTCCGCAAGGAAAAGGGCGCCCACGGCATCGAGGAGCGCGGCGTCTACCGCATCCATCAGTTCGAGAAGCAGGAGATGATCGTGGTCTGCAAGCCGGAGGATTCCAAAAAATGGTACGAGCAGATGTGGCAGTACAGCGTGGAGCTGTTCCGCTCACTGGATATCCCCGTGCGGCAGCTGGAGTGCTGCTCCGGCGATCTGGCCGACCTGAAGTGCAAGTCCTGCGACATCGAGGCATGGTCGCCCCGTCAGCAGAAGTATTTCGAGGTCTGCTCCTGCTCCAATCTGGGCGACGCGCAGGCCCGCCGCCTGAAGATCCGCTACAAGGACGCCGGCGGCAAAATGCAGCTGTGCCACACGCTGAACAACACCGTGGTGGCGCCGCCCCGCATGCTCATCGCCTTCCTGGAGAACAATTTGCAGGCGGACGGCTCCGTGCTGGTACCGGAGGCCCTGCGCCCCTACATGGGCGGCAAGGAACGTCTGGTGCCGCTGCACTGAGCAGAGCCTTGATAGCGTATCGTAGTATTTTATAGAGTTTATACGGTTCGTATAGGAGAATTTGATCCATGAAGAAATTTTTCAACGAATTTAAGACCTTTGCCATGCGCGGCAACGTGCTGGACATGGCCATCGGTGTTGTGATCGGCGCCGCCTTCGGCAAGATCACCACCTCTGTCGTCAACGACATCATCATGCCCCTGATCGGGCTCATCACCGGCGGCATCGACCTGACCCAGTGGAACATCCTGCTCAACAGCGCCGCCGTGGAGGCCGGGGCCGACCCCGTCACGCTGGGCATCGGCAATCTGCTGGCTGTGATCCTGGATTTCATTATTGTGGCCTTCGCCATGTTCCTGCTGGTCAAGGGTATAAATAAGCTGCACTCTCTGGGCAAAAAGGACGAGGAGCCCGCGCCGGAGGAGCCTGACGCCCCCACTGCGGAGGAGCTGCTCACCGAGATCCGCGACCTGCTGAAAGAGCAGCAGAAATGAGAGATATCCTGACGCGGGGACTGGCACAGCTGGGCCTGCCCGCAGACGCCGTGCCCCAGCTGGAGGCCTACGCCGCGCTGCTGCTGGAGAAAAACAAGGTCATGAACCTGACAGCCATCACGGCGCCGCAGGAGGTGGCCACCCTGCACCTGCTGGACTGCGCCGCGCTGCTGACCATGGCAGACCTGCGGGGCAAGCGGGTCATCGACGTGGGCACCGGCGCCGGGTTCCCCGGCATGGTGCTGCGGATCCTGGAGCCGGACTTCGACCTGACGCTGCTGGACAGTCTTGGCAAGCGCGTCGACTTCCTCCGGGAGGTGTGCGCCTCCCTATCGCTGGCGCGGACGAGCTGTGTTCACGCCCGTGCTGAGGAATACGCCGCCGGCCACCGACAGCAGTACGACATCGCCGCCTCCCGTGCCGTGGCCAACCTGAACCTGCTGTGCGAGCTGACGCTGCCGCTGGTAAAGGTGGGCGGGCAGTTCCTGGCCATGAAATCCGTCTCCTCCGATGAGGAGATCGACGGTGCGCGGGGCGCCGCGGGCCAACTGGGCGGCCGCATCGCCGCCATCCGGGACTACACCGTGCCGCAGACGCAGGTGCGCCACCGGCTGGTGGTCATCGAAAAGGTCAAGGACACCCCAGCCGTCTACCCCCGTAGCTTTGCCCGTATGAAAAAAGCGCCGTTGAAATAGCGGCATCACCCGGAAAGGAGGGTCACATGGGAAAGATCATCGCCGTCGTCTCCGGCAAGGGCGGCACCGGCAAGACATCCTTCACCGCCAATACCGGACTGGCGCTGGCCTCCCTTGGCCAGCACGTCCTCTGCATGGACTGCGACATCACCCTGCGGAATCTGGATCTGGCGCTGGGCCTCAGCGACCGTGCGCTGATGGACTTCTCCGATGTGCTGGCGGCGCGCTGCACGCTGGAGCAGGCCGCTGTGACCCATGAGCAGTACCCCACGCTGGATCTGCTGACCGCGCCCATGGCCGACAAGCCGCTGGCGCTGACGGTACGGCAGCTGGCGGCGCTGGCCCGCGAGATACGGGAACGGTATGACTGGTGCCTGATGGACGCCCCCGCCGGACTGGGGCAGGGCTTCAAGATGGCCGCCTGTATGGCTGATCAGGTCATCGTTGTCACCACCACCGACATCTCCGCCATGCGGGACGCCCAGCGCACCGCCATGGAGCTGTCCGCCTTTCCGGCCAACGCCGTGCATCTGGTGGTGGGCCGCGTCTCCCGCAAGACCCTGCGGGCGCTGCATACCACCATCGACGACGCCATCGACACCGCCGGACTGCCCCTGCTGGGCGTCATTCCGGAGGACGAGGATGTCCCCTACTGCCTGAACCGGGGGCTGGTGCTGCGCGATCGCAACTACTATGCCGCCCGGGCCTACGAAAACATTGCCAAACGCATCATGGGCCGCAAAGTGCCCCTGATGAAGATATAACGGAGAAAGGAGCGCCCCTTATGAATATCGCTTTGATGGCGCATGACAACAAGAAAGAGCTGATGGTGCAGTTCTGCACCGCCTACTGCGGCATACTGGCCAAGCACACCCTCTGCGCCACCGCCCGCACCGGCCAGCAGATCGCCGAGGCCACCGGTCTGACCATCCACCGGTTCCTCTCCTTTGCCCACGGCGGCGGCCAGCAGATCGCGGCCCGCATCGCCTACAACGAGATCGACATGGTGCTGTGCTTCGGCGACCCCAACCAGAAGACCGCCGACGAGGATGTGACCTACATCTCCCGCCTGTGCGACCAGAACAACATCCCCTTTGCCAGCAATCTGGCCACCGCCGAAATGCTGGTGCTGGGTCTGGATCAGGGCTATCTGGACTGGCGCGACATCGTAAACCCCAAGAGCAAGCCCTTCACCGCGTAAAGCGCCTTGACAACGGGCGGATAATCGCATAGAATAAGGGACAACCGCGTTGAATCTGCAGGAGTAACCCGCACAACGCCGCCAGCAGAGAGGTGCGCCGCCGGCTGAAAGCGCACCGCGGCAGAACGGGCCAAGACAGCAGACGAGCGGGGATGGAAACATCCACGGCGTGCTCCCCGTAACAGGAGCAGAAAGGGCCGCATGGCGGCTGAAATTGGGTGGCACCACGAAGTGTTTCTACGCTCTCGTCCCAACACAGGGGACGGGAGCGTTTTTTCATCGCTTTCCCGCTCCGTGGCGCCGAAAAGGAGAAACTATGCAGAAAGTGATCGATTTCATCAACACCCACACCTACGACGTCTTCATTCCCCTGACGGCGCTGGCGCTGCTGCGTCTTGGCATGTGCCGGGCGCAGCTGAAAAAGACCGCCGCCATCCGGGAGAAGAAGGGCATTTACCACGCCGTGGAGGAGAACTACGCCGAGATGGGCGCATGGCTGGGCATCCTGCCCTTCTGCGTGCTGGCGGTGGCCCTCCCCCGCATCTGGTACGTCTGGATCGTGCTGGCGGTCATCGGCGGCGTCATCATGGGCCGCGCCGGAAAAAAGAAGGGCGTGGAGCTGGACAACATCTACCGCGAGGTGGCGTGGGAGCTGAAGCACGAGGCGGAGGCCGAGGCCGCGCGGGAAGCCGCGTCCCACACGCTGGAGCATGGCGCGGACGCCGCCATTACAGACGGCAGCACAGAGGAAACGGAAAACACAGAGGATAAAGGAGAGACGGAAAATGAGTAAGATGACACCCCGCACCCTCTCGGGCTTTATGGAGCTGCTGCCTCAGCCCCAGCAGCAGATGGAGCGAATGATGGATATCCTCCGGCACACATACAGCCTGTACGGCTTCACGCCGCTGGACACGCCGGTGATCGAGGCCAGCGAGGTGCTGCTGGCCAAGGGCGGCGGCGAGACGGAGAAGCAGATCTACCGCTTTCAGAAGGGTGACGCCGATCTGGCGCTGCGCTTCGACCTGACCGTACCGCTGGCCAAGTATGTGGCCCTGCACTACAACGACCTGTCCTTCCCCTTCCGCCGCTACCAGATCGGCAAGGTCTATCGGGGCGAGCGCGCCCAGCGGGGCCGCTTCCGGGAATTCTATCAGGCAGACATTGACATCATCGGCGACGGGAAGCTGGACATCACCAACGAGGCGGAGATCCCCGCCATCATCTACCAGACCTTTACCTCGCTGGGCCTGAAGCGGTTCCAGATCCGCGTCAACAACCGGAAGATCCTCAACGGCTTTTACGCCATGCTGGGCCTGACGGCGCGGTCCGGCGACATCATGCGCACCGTGGACAAGCTGGACAAGATCGGCGCGGAGAAGGTGCGGACACTGCTGACGGACGAGGTGGGCGTGTCCGCCGAAAGCGCCGATGAGATCCTGAAGTTCATCGCCATCACCGGCGGCAACGAGCAGGTGCTGGCCGCGCTGGAATCCTACCGGGGCCGCAACGAGGTGTTCGACGAGGGTCTTGACCAGCTGAACACCGTGGTAAAATACCTGTCCGCCTTCGGTGTTCCAGCGGAGAACTTCGCCGTAGACCTGACCATCGCCCGTGGACTGGATTACTACACCGGCACGGTGTATGAGACAACGCTGCTGGATCACCCGGAGATCGGCTCCGTCTGCTCCGGCGGCCGGTACGACAATCTGGCGGAGTACTACACCGACAAGCAGCTGCCCGGCGTGGGCATCTCCATCGGCCTGACCCGTCTTTTCTATGTACTGGGCGAGCAGGGCATGCTGAACCCCGGCCTCCCCACCGCCCCCGCCGACGTGCTGATCCTGCCCATGACCGCCGAGCTGGCCCCCGCCGTAACGCTGGCCACCCGCCTGCGCGCCGCCGGTGTCCGCACCCAGCTCTACACCGAGCAGAAGAAGTTCAAGGCCAAGATGAGCTACGCCGACAAGCTGGGTGTACCCTATGTGGTGTTTCTGGGCGACGACGAGATCGCCGGGAACGTGGTGGCCTGCAAGGACATGGCCTCCGGCCAGCAGACCACCCTGCCCTTTGACGAGACGCTGGGCCTTATCCGCCGCGGCCTCGACGCCCGGAATGCAGGCACGGTCATCGTGGAGAAATAACTCACGCCAACGCGCCAAATCCGACAACCATTCGTAATATTTACTTTTTATTATACAAAACATTATCACAATAGGAGGACAAAACAATGATGCAGATGCGCACACATACCTGCAACGAGCTGCGGCTGGAGCATGTGGGCCAGTCCGTGAAGCTGGTAGGCTGGATGGAGAACGTCCGCGCCGTGGGTCAGAACTTCGCCTTCGTGGTGCTCCGCGACTTCTACGGCACCACCCAGATCGTGGTGGAGACGGAGGATATGATGGCCGTCATCCGCGACCTGAACAAGGAGTCCACCATCAGCGTGGAGGGCGTGGTGCGGGAGCGCGCCAGCAAGAACCCCAAGCAGGCCACCGGTGACATCGAGGTGGTGCCCAGCAAGATCGAAGTACTGGGCCGCTGCCGCTACAACTCCCTGCCCTTTGAGATCAACCGCAGCCGCGAGGCCGACGAGCTGCAGCGCCTGAAGTACCGCTATCTGGATCTCCGCAACCCCGCCGTGAAGCAGAACATCATCCTGCGCTGCCAGGTGGTGGCCGCCCTCCGCGCCGCCATGACCGACCACGGCTTTCTGGAGATCACCACACCGATCCTGACCGCCTCCTCCCCCGAGGGCGCCCGGGACTATCTGGTGCCCGCCCGCAAGCACCCCGGCAAGTTCTACGCGCTGCCCCAGGCCCCCCAGCAGTTCAAGCAGCTGCTGATGACCTCCGGCTTCGACCGCTACTTCCAGATCGCCCCCTGCTTCCGGGACGAGGACGCCCGGGGCGACCGCTCCCCCGGCGAGTTCTACCAGCTGGATATGGAGATGGCCTTCGCCACCCAGGACGACATTTTCGCCGTGCTGGAGGATGTGCTGCCCCCCATCTTCGCCAAGTATGGCACCTACAATGTGGCCTCTGCCGCGCCGTTCCGCCGTATCGCCTACAACGACGCTATGGAGACCTACGGCTCCGATAAGCCCGATCTGCGTATCGACCTGACCCTCACCGACATCTCCGGTGAGGTGAAGGGCTGCGGCTTCGAGCAGATCGACGGAAAGGTGGTCAAGGCCATCGCCGTCAGCGACTGCACCCTGACCCGCAAGGCCATTGACCAGCTTTGCACCGACGTGGAGGTGCAGTCCGGCAGCAAGCCCTACTGGTTCAAGGTGGACGAGAACGGCCAGCTGGCCGGCGGCATCGCCAAGTTCCTGGGCGGCTGCCATGAGGCGCTCGCCGCCAAGCTGGGCCTGAAGCCCAATATGCTGGTGGGCGTGGCCGCCGGTGACAAGGGCGCGGCCATCAAGACCGCCGGCGTCCTGCGCAATAAGCTGGGCGCCGCCTGCGAGGGCCACATGGACAAGGAGCGCTACGAGTTCTGCTGGATCGTGGACTTCCCCATGTACGAGATCGGCGATGAGTCCGGCGAGCTGGAATTCTGCCACAACCCGTTCTCCATGCCCAGCGGCGGGCTGGAGGTACTGCTGAAGGCCGAGCGGGGCGAGATCGACCCCCTGACCATCACCGCCGACCAGTACGATCTGGTGTGTAACGGCGTGGAGCTGTCCAGCGGCGCCGTCCGGAACCATGACCCCGAGATCATGATCAAGGCCTTCGAGCTGGTGCGTCTGGGTGAGGAGGACGTGAAGAAGAAGTTCCCCGCCATGTACAACGCCTTCTGCTACGGTGCGCCTCCCCATGCCGGCATCGCCCCGGGCGTCGACCGCATGGTGATGCTGCTGGCCGGTGAAAGCTCCATCCGCGAGATCATCCCCTTCCCCATGAACAAGAACGCGCAGGATGTGATGATGGGCGCGCCCTCCACCGTGGAGCAGAAGCAGCTGGATGAGCTGCACATCGCCATCGTGGGCGACGTGGAAAAGGATGACTGATGGACACCGTCAAGCTCTACTACGAAAATGCCTATACGCAGGACTTCACCGCCGTGGTGGCGTCCTGCGAGACCGTGAAAAACGGCTTTTCCGTCACCCTTGACCGCACCGCCTTCTACCCCGAGGGCGGCGGCCAGCCCGCCGACCACGGCACGCTGGGCAATGCCCGCGTGCTGGATGTACACGAGCAAGACGGCATCGTCACGCACCTGTGCGACCGGGCGTTGCCCGTAGGCGCGGCGGTGGGCGGCCATATCGACTGGGCGCGGCGGTTTGACCACATGCAGCAGCACTCCGGTGAGCATATCATCTCCGGCATGCTGTGCAGCGCCTTCCACTGTGACAATGTGGGCTTCCACATGGGCGCGGACGTGGTCACCATTGACTACAACGCCCCCATCACATGGGAACAGGCGCTGGAGGTGGAGCGGCAGGCCAACGCTTATATCTGGGCCGACCACCCCATCCACATCTGGTACCCCTCCCCGGAGGAGCTGGCCGCTCTGCCCTATCGCAGCAAAAAGGAGCTGACCGGCCCGGTGCGGATCACGGAGTTCCCCGGTGCGGATCGGTGCGCCTGCTGCGGCACCCATGTGGCCCGCAGCGGTCAGGTGGGGCTGGTAAAGCTGCTGAGCTGCCAGAGGCTCCGGGACGGCGTGCGGCTGGAGCTGCTGTGCGGTCAACGGGCGCTGGACTGTCTGTCTGGCGGCTGGGAGCAGGCCCGCCAGATCGGTCAGGCACTGTCCGTCAAGCCCCAAAATGCCTTCGCCGCCGTGGAACGCTTGCAGGGGGAGCTGCTCTCTCTCAAGGAGAAGGCCGTCCGGCTGGAGGAAGCTGCCTTTTCCCACACGGCGGCGCAGTACCGGAACGCCGGCAGCGTCCTGCACATCACGGAGAAGCTGGACGGCGACGGTGTGCGCCGCCTGTGCGACGCCATCGCCAGAGCGGCGGGCGGGCGCTGCGCCGTGTTCGCCGGCAGCGACGGCGGCTATCAGTACGCCGTCATTGAGAGCGGCGGCGACCTGCGTCAGCTTATCAAGGACATGAATGCCGCCCTCCACGGCCGCGGCGGCGGGCGCGACGGCTTCGCCCAGGGCAGCGCCGCCTGCACGGCGGAGGAGATACGCGCCTTCTTCGCGGGCCGGTAAATGCTTCGCCGCACGAAACATTTTTTCCGGTTTTTCACAAAATTTCACCCCCGGATGTGTGCGCTCCGTACATATTCGGGGGTTCCCTTTTCCCTCCGGACATGCTACAATAAAGAATTGAAAGTATATGTCATAAAGAGGGCTCCGCTATGCAGAACGAAAACAAGCTGGGCACCATGCCCATTTCCAAGCTGATCTGGAATATGTCCCTGCCCATCATCGTCTCCATGCTGGTGCAGGCGCTGTACAACATCGTGGACAGTGTGTTCGTCAGCCGCGTCAGTGAGCAGGCGCTGACCGCCGTATCACTGGCCTTCCCCGCCCAGAATCTGATGATCGGTCTGGCCACCGGCACCGCCGTGGGCGTCAACGCCCTGATGGGCCGTGCGCTGGGCGCGGGTATGCGGGAGCGGGCCGACCGGGTGGCCAACAACGGCATCTTTCTGGCTGTGGTGGGCTTCGTCATCTCCGCCTTGCTGGGTCTGACCTGCTCCAACCTGTTCTTCCGCTCCCAGACGCAGGTGGAGAGCATCATCGCCATGGGCAACGACTACCTGCGCATCGTCACCATCGGCTCGCTGGGCATGTTCTGCCAGATCATGTATGAGCGGCTGCTGCAGGGCACAGGCCGTTCCCTGCTGAGCATGTACACCCAGGGACTGGGCGCCATCGTCAACATCATCCTCGACCCGGTATTCATCTTCGTACTGGACATGGGCGTGGCGGGCGCTGCCGTGGCCACCATCATCGGCCAGTTCTGCGGCTGCGCGCTGGCCATCTATTTCAACCACAAGAAGAACACCGACATTACCCTCTCTCTCCGGGGCTTCCGCCCCGACTGGCGGCTCATCGGCGAGATCTACGCCATCGGCCTGCCCAGCGTCATCATGATCGCCATCGGCTCCGTCATGACGTTTCTGATGAACAAGATCCTCATCACCTACCATTCCGCCCACGAGACGGCGGCCACCGCCTTCGGCGTTTACTTCAAGCTGAATTCCTTTGTTTTCATGCCCATTTTCGGCATGAACAACGGTGTAATTCCCATCGTGGCCTTCAACTACGGCGCGCAGAACCGCCGGCGCATGGTGGAGACCATCAAACGCAGCACGCTGTACGCCTCCTGTATTATGGTGTTCGGTATGGCGCTGTTCCTGCTGATCCCCGGGCCGCTGCTGAAAATTTTCGACGCCACCGAAACCATGCTGACGGTGGGCGTCCCCGCCCTGCGTATCATCTCCTTGAGCTTCTGCATGGCCGGCGCCTGCATCGCGCTGGGCAGCTCGTTCCAGGCGCTGGGCAAGTCCATCTACTCCATGATCACGTCCATCATCCGCCAGCTGGTGTTTCTGGTTCCCATCGCCTATGTGCTGGCGCGGTACGGCGCGTCCATCGGCAATGACGATCTGGTCTGGTGGTGTTACCCCATCGCGGAGATCGCCTCGCTGTCTCTGACGCTGGGCTTCTTCCGCCATGTGTACAGGACGATGATCGCCGGGATCCCGGAGGGCAGAGAATAAATTCAGCAGCGCGTAAGTAAAAAGAGAGCCGCAAAGGCTCTCTTTTTTGTTATATGTTCCGCACACACCCCGCAGGACAGGGCCCATGTGCGGCCCGCTGGGCCGCGGCATCCACATGTCTTTCATCCTCTCTCGTAGGGCGGTGTGCCCTCACGTCTCCCTGCAAAAGCAGCGCATCCTCCAGCGACAGAAAAAGCCCCGCCGTGACGGCGAGGCTTTTTCTGTGTGTTTTGTGTGTTAGGAGAGAGAGAAAATCACATAAGGAAGGGAAGTTCCTTTGGATGATGCTATATTACCCGGCAAAATTGGCCGAATCATGAATCGCCCATGAACTTTTTGTGAATTTCCCCGTTTCTTACTGAAATTTTTTGCTCTCCGCCACGGCCATCTGGTCACAGCGGTTGTTCTTCTCGTTCTCCGCGTGGCCCTTGACCCAGTGATAGCGCATCTCGTGCCGGTCGGTGAGTTCCAGCAGGCGCTCCCACAGGTCGGGGTTCAGCGCCGGTTTCTTGTCGGATTTTATCCAGCCCCGCTTCTGCCACCCCTTGGCCCAGCCCTTGGACAGCCCGTCGATGACGTACCTGGAATCGGAGTACAGCTCCACCACGCAGGGCTCCTTCAGCAGAGCCAGCGCCTTGATAACGGCGGTTAGCTCCATGCGGTTATTGGTGGTATCGGCCGCGCCGCCGGACAGCTCCTTTTCCGTGTCCCTATAGCGGAGGATAGCCCCCCAGCCGCCGGGTCCGGGATTGCCGCTGCAAGCGCCGTCTGTGTATATTTCAACTGTTTTCATCCGTTTCTCGTTCCTCGTTGTCTCTCCTGTTTTATAGGTCTTGCTTCTCCCACGCCGGCGGACACCTCCTGTCTCCGACGTCCCCATTTCTTTCAGCAGCTCTCCGAGCCGCGCCGGGGCGCGGAACGCGCCCGCCTTATTCCACCCCCAGAACGGTCAGCACACCGCCCTCCACGCGAAAGCGGACGTTCCGCCCGCCGTAGGTCATGCCGTAGACCCGCTGGGGGTCGTCCTGATACCGTGGCCGGGGATCGTTGGCCAGCACGGACAGCAGCCCCTCCCGCTGCTCCGGCGGCAGCGCCTCCAGCAGCTCCACCGGGCACGACACGGCCAGTCTCTCCCCCGCCAGACCGGCGGTAAAGCCGCCGGCGGCATCGGGATGGCTGTCTGTATACGCAAGATACGGCTTAATATCGAAGATGGGCGTTCCGCTGACCAGATCGGCGCCCCGGACGTGAAGCACAGGCCCCTCCGGCGTGTCCCACTCGATGCGCATCAGCGACACGGAGGACAGCCCCAGCCCGTTAGGCCGGAAGGGCGACCGGGTGGCAAACACGCCCATGCGAGCGTTGCCCCCCAGACGGGGCGGCCGAACAGTAGGCGACCAGTCCTGCCGCAGCGCTCGGTCAAACTGCCAGATCAGCCAGATGTGGGAAAAATCCTCCAGCCCCCGCAGGGCCTCCGGCTGGCGGTAGGGCGGTTCAAAGACGATGCGGCCGGGGCAGTCGGCCACGCCGCTCTGCCGTGGGACGCCAAATTTCTCCGCAAAGGGCGTTTCAATGCGGGCGATGGGTGTGATGTCCGTCATGGTCAGCGCTCCCGCCGCCCCGTGTCGGTGAGGTGGGCCTTGATATCCCTGGGCAGACGCAGCAGACGCACGATCTCCCCGGCCACGATGACCGCCATGCCCGCCACGATGATATAGATATTTCTCATGGTGCTGGCGGTGAAGAACATCACCAGCAGCACCAGCAGCAGCACCATATTGATGCGGCTGTTGACCTCCTCGATCTGCTGGAGGGCCTCGTCCTTCTCGTAGATGACCTTGTTGTAGACGAACAGGGTCTTGGCCGCCGCGTTGTGGTACAGCGTCTTGGTGAAATACTGCCAGCGGGTCAGAGGCACCATGGCCTCCCGGGGCACACTGCTCATACCGTCTCCTCCGGCATGTCCGCCTTCTCCTCATGGTCGGCCAGCGCCATGGAAATGACGCGGTCGCCCTCCTCCTTGAAGCGCATGACGATGACGCCCTGTGTGGCGCGGCCCGCCACGCGGATGCTCTCCACCGGCGTGCGGATGAGGATGCCCGCCGCCGTCACCAGCAGCAGATCCTCCGTGCCGTCCACCACCTTGATGCCCACGATAGGCCCGGTCTTTTCCGTGACCATGTAGTTGCGGATGCCGAGACCGCCTCGGTTGGTGATACGGTACTCCTCCACCGGTGTGCGCTTGCCGAAGCCGCGCTCCGTGATGGACAGCACCGTCCGATCCCCGTCGGCGCGGGCGGCGCCCACCACATAGTCGCCGTCCCGAAGCCGGATGCCCCGGACGCCCACGGCGGTACGGCCCATGGCGCGCACGTCCGTCTCGTCGAAGCACACCGCCTGCCCGTCGTGGGTGGCGATGAGCATACGGTCATGCCCCCGCGTCTCCACCACGGAGATGAGCTCGTCGCCCTCGTCCAGCGTCAGGGCGCGGATGCCGTTATTCCGCAGGTTCTTCAGGGCACTGACCTCCAGCCGCTTCACGGTGCCGCTGCGGGTGGTCATGAACAGGTACAGCTCCTCCTCGGTCTGCTCCCGGAAGTGGAGCATGGCCTGCACCCTCTCCCCCGTCTCCACCTGAAGAATGTTGACGATGTTGACGCCCTTGGCGGCCTTGCCGCTCTCCGGGATCTGATAGCCCTTCTTGCGGTAGACCTTACCGGTATCAGTAAAGAACAGGATATAGTCGTGGGTGGAGGCGGTGAACACATCCACCACGGTATCCTCCTCACGGGTGGTAATGCCCTTCTTGCCCATACCGCCCTTGCTCTGGGCGGCGTACTCGCTGACCGGCGTGCGCTTGATGTAGCCGTTTTCCGTCAGGGTGAAGACGCACTGCTCCTCCTCGATGAGATCCTCGATATCCAGCTCGTCCTCCACATCCTGGATCTCGGTCTTGCGGTCGTCGCCGAACTTGTCGGCAATGGCGGTCAGCTCCTCCTTGAGGATGGACTTCACCAGTCCCTCATCGCTGAGGATACGCAGGAAGTAGGCGATCTTCTCCTCCAGCTCCTTGTACTCGGTCTGGAGCTTCTCCCGGTCGAGGCCCTGCAGGGCCTTGAGGCGCATATCCAGAATGGCCTGCGCCTGCACGTCGTCCAGCCCAAAGCGGGTCATCAGGTTTTCCTTGGCGTTGTCGTAGCTGCTGCGGATGATCCGGATGACCTCGTCGATGTTGTCCTGCGCGATGAGCAGACCCTCCAGCAGGTGGGCGCGCTCCTGGGCCTTCTTCAGGTCAAACCGCGTCCGGCGAACAATGATCTCCTCCTGAAACTTTAAATACTCGTCGATAATGTGCCGCAGGGAGAGGATCTTCGGCTGGCGCTGGTTTTCCACCAGTGCCAGCATATTGATGGCAAATGTGGTCTGTAATTGGGTCTGGGCGAACAGGCGGTTCAATACCACCTGCGGATTGGCGTCGCGCTTCAGCTCGATGACCATCCGCATGCCGTTGCGGTCGGACTCATCCCGGATGTCGGAGATGCCCTCGATACGCTTGTCCTCCACCTGATCGGCGATGGCCTTGATGAGCATCCGCTTGTTTACCTGATAGGGCAGCTCCGTGAAAATGATACGGGTACGTCCATTGCCGAACTCCTCGAACTCGTGGCGGGCGCGGACCATCAGCCGGCCCCGGCCGGTGGCGTAGGCGGCGCGGATGCCGCTGCGCCCCATGATGATACCCTTTGTGGGGAAGTCCGGGCCCTTGACGTGCTCCATCAGATCGCCGAGGGTGGCGTCCGGATCGTCCAGCACGCGGATGCAGGCGCCAATGACCTCCCGCAGGTTGTGGGGCGGGATGTTGGTGGCCATGCCCACGGCGATACCGCTGGAGCCGTTGACCAATAGGTTAGGAAACCGGCAGGGCAGCACGCGGGGCTCCTTGCGGCTCTCGTCGAAGTTGGGATCCCAATCCACCGTGTCCTTTTCGATGTCGCGCAGCATCTCATTGGAGATCTTGCTCAGCCGTGCCTCGGTATAACGGTAGGCGGCAGGGGGGTCGCCATCCACGGAGCCGAAGTTGCCGTGGCCGTCCACCAGCGTATAGCGCATGGAGAAGTCCTGCGCCAGACGCACCAGCGCGTCGTACACGGAGGCGTCGCCGTGGGGGTGGTACCGGCCCAGCACATCGCCCACGCAGGTGGCGGACTTCTTAAAAGGCTTGTCAGAGGTCAGATTGTCCTCGTACATGGCGTAGAGGATACGCCGATGCACGGGCTTCAGACCGTCCCGCACGTCTGGCAGGGCGCGGCCCACGATGACAGACATGGCGTATTCGATATAGGATTTTTCCATCTCCGGCACCAGCGGGGACTCCACGATGTGCTGGTCGGGGAAGCGGATCTCCGCAGGGTCGTATTGGGGCTTCTTGCTCATATATTCCAGCCCTCCTTAATAGTCCAGATTCACGGCGTACTGTGCTTTGCGCTCGATAAATTCCTTGCGCGGCTCCACCTTCTCGCCCATGAGGACGGTAAAGGTGGCGTCGGCCTTCACGGCGTCATCCAGCGTGATGCGCCGCAGGGTGCGGGTGGTGGGATCCATGGTCGTTTCCCACAGCTCGTGGGCATCCATCTCGCCAAGGCCCTTGAACCGGCTGATGTTGATGACTACGTTGGGGTTGCCGCCCCGCATCTCGGCGGAGATACGATCACGCTCCTCGTCGGAATATGCCACACGGGAGGTCTTGCCCCGGGTCAGCTTATAAAGCGGCGGCACGGCGGAGTAGACGTAGCCCTCCTCGATGAGGGGCCGCATATACCGGAAAAAGAAGGTCAGCAGCAGGGTGCGGATATGGGCGCCGTCCACATCGGCATCTGCCATGATGATGATCTTGTGGTAGCGCAGCTTGTTCTCATCGAACTCCTCGCCGATACCGGCGCCCAGCGCGATGATGACAGGCTGGAGCTTGTCGTTGCCGTAGACCTTGTCCACCCGTGCCTTTTCCACGTTGAGCATCTTTCCCCATAGAGGCAGAATAGCTTGAAAACGGCTGTCCCGTCCCGCCGTGGCGGAGCCGCCTGCGGAGTCGCCCTCCACAATGTACAGCTCCGTCAGCTCGGGGTTGTTCTCGTTGCAGTCCCGCAGCTTGTCCGGCATGGCCGCGCCGCCCAGCACCGTCTTGCGGCGGATGGACTCACGGGCCTTGCGGGCCGCCTCCCGGGCGCGGTTGGCGGTCATGGCCTTATCCAGAATGGTGCGGGCCACCACGGGGTGCTCCTCCAGATACACCGCCAGCTGGTCGTTGACGATGCCGTCCACCAGCGTGCGGATGTGGGCGTTGCCCAGCTTGGCCTTGGTCTGTCCCTCGAACTGGGCCTCCGTCAGCTTCACGGAGATCACGGCGGTGATGCCCTCCCGGACGTCCTCGCCGGACACCTTGTCGCCCTCCTTGATCAGGCCGTATTTCAGGCCATAGGCGTTGAGCACACGGGTCAGGGCCGCCTTGAAGCCCGTCTCGTGCATACCGCCCTCCGGTGTGTGGATGTCGTTGGCGAAGGATACCAGCGTCTCGTTGTAGCCGTCGTTGTACTGCATGGCGATCTCCGCCGTGCTGTCGCCCTTGGCGCCGGAGAGATAGATGACCTCCTCGTGGAGCGGGGTCTTGTTGCGGTTGATAAACGTGACGAACTCCCGAATGCCGCCCTCATAGCACATGGTCTCGGACTGCTCCATACCGGGCCGCGCATCGGTAATGGTGATGCGCAGGCCGGCGTTGAGGAACGCCTGCTCCCGCATACGGGTGTGCAGCGTCTCATATTCGTAATCCAGCGTATCGAACATCTCCGGGTCGGGCTTAAAGGTGACGGTGGTGCCGGTATGGTCCGTCTCACCTACGACCTTCATCTCCTGTGTAATATGTCCCCGGGAGAATCGCATCTCGTAGATCCTGCCGTCCTTGTGTACCTGCACGGTCAGCCACTCGCTAAGGGCGTTGACCACACTGGCGCCCACGCCGTGCAGGCCGCCGGACACCTTATAGCCGCCGCCGCCGAACTTGCCGCCGGCGTGGAGCACGGTGAACACCACCTCCAGCGCGGGACGGCCCGTCTGGGCCTGAATGTCCACGGGGATACCGCGGCCATTATCCGCTACGGTGATGGTGTTGCCCTCGTTGATGGTCACGGTGATATCGGTGCAGTAGCCGGCCAACGCCTCGTCGATGGAGTTGTCCACGATCTCGTATACCAGATGGTGCAGGCCGCTGGCACTGGTGGAGCCGATATACATGCCCGGCCGCTTGCGCACGGCCTCCAGCCCCTCCAATACCTGTATTTCCGCCGCGTTGTACTCATTGGCCACGACGGTCTTTTCCATATCTGCCATATATTATTCTCCTTTCCCCTCAGCGCGTTTGAGCAGCGTCTGGGAATTCAGCTGGGATATATAGATGATCTGCCGGTGGTAGGGGTGGTCGCACACCACAAAGGACTTGGGAATGTCCTCACAGGCGGTCTGCACCACGCCCTCTTCCTCCGCGGCATTCAGAAACTCCCTTGTTTTTTTGGACGTGGACGTGTTGTCCAGATCAAAGATGCCGATGATGCGCTTTTCCTCCAGCATCACGTTCTGCCCGATGTGCAGGTACGCCATCACAGCACCTCCCCGTCCCGTATATGGAACACGCGGCCCCGCAGCATGGTGTCCAGCCGGTCGTTCTCACAGCAGGTGATGAACACCTGTCCGCCCCGTATCCGGTTGAGCACATACTCCTGCCGCCGGGGGTCAAGCTCGCTGAGCACGTCGTCCAGCAGCATCAACGGGTACTCCCCCACCGCGTTTTTGTGTATCTCCCGCTCCGCCAGCTTCAGGCTCAGCGCCGCCGTCCTTACCTGCCCCTGCGAGCCGTATTGCCGGGCGCTTCGCCCGTTGATAAGCACCTCCACATCGTCCTTGTGTGGCCCGGACAGGCACAATCTACTAGCCCGCTCCGCCGCCAGATGCGTCTCCTGATGGTGCCGCAGCGCCTGATAGATGTCCTCCTGCGGCGCGAAGGCGTCCTCCACGGTCTTGACGGTCTGGTAGCACAGCGTCAGCTCCTCCCGCTGGCCGGAGCACTCAAAATGGGCCTGCCGGGCATACTCCGCCAGCGCCGCGCAGAACCGCGCCCGATAGCCGATGAGCACCGCGCCCACGCGGCACAGCCGCTGGTTGAACTCCGGCAGCAGCTCCAGCAGCTGGGGCTTCTCCTCACTGTCCCGCAGGATGCGGGTCTTGTGCTCGTACAGCCGCCCGTACTCCGCCAGCGCCTCGGCGTACCGGGGCCGCAGCTGGCACAGGGACAGATCCATGAACCGCCGCCGCTCCGCTGCGCCTGCCCGTATGAGAAACAGATCCTCCGGGCAGAAGAACACGGTGTGCAGCACGTCGGACAGCGCCGCGCTGGTCTTGGCCGGCACGCCGTTCACCGTCATCTTTCGCCGCCTGCCCCGGAAAAGCTGTATGTCCGTGGTGAACACCCGTTCCCGTGACAGCAGTTGCGCCGTGACGGACGCCTCCTGCCGGTCAAAGCCGATAAGCTCCCGGTCGCCGTGGGCGCGGGGGCTTTTGCCGCAGGACAGGTACACCACAGCCTCCAGCAGATTGGTCTTGCCCTGTGCGTTCTCTCCGTAAATGACGTTGCAGCTTCCGTCGAAGTCCAGCGTCTGCCGCCGGTAGTTACGCCAGCCATCCAGCGTCAGCTTATCGATCCGCATAGATGACCGCGTAGTGCTGTCCGTCGAAGCACACGTCGTCGCCGGGACGTATCTTCCTGCCCCGCATGGTGCAGACCTCGCCGTTTACCGTGACGCCGCCCTCCTGGATGACGACCTTGGCCTCGCCGCCGGTCTGTACCGCCGCCGCGAACTTCAGCAGATCCTGCAGCTTGATATATTCCGTTGTGATCTCAATGTTTTCCATATCTGTATTATATCCTTACACTACTTTGTATAAAAGGAGCGCTTTTGTGTGCTGCCGGTGGCCGGCGGATGCCGGCTTACTTTGTGTGCGTCAAGGACGCCGGACGCAGGCAGACCGCAAAATATGCCTTCTTATTGTGCTTTCAACCTGACGGGCAGCACCATATAAAGGAACTCGTCCCCGCCCTCCACCGGCGTGATGATGCAGGGTGAAATGCCGGTGTTCAGCTGCAGATGCACCTTGTCAGCCGGGGCGTAGCGCAGCGCGTCCATGAGATAGCGGTTGTTGAAGCCGATCTCCAGCTGCTGGCCGTCGCCGCTGATGGGGCAGATATCCTTGGCCTCGCCGTTGCCGGTGCGGGCGGAGAGATAGACGCGGTCAACGTCGAACAGGCAGCGCACCGGGCTTTTCAGCTTCTCGCTGATGACCACGGACACGCGGTCGAGGCTCTCCAGCAGCGCCTTCGTCTCCACCTCCACGCAGATGGGGTTGTTCTTGGGGATGGCGTTGCGGTAATCCAGAAATTCGCCCTCCAGACGGCGGCAGATCAGCTGGGTATTCTCCACCTCGAACAGCAGGTGGCGCTTGCCCTGCACCACCGTCAGCAGCGCGTCGGTGTCGGCGCAGATCTTCTCCACCTCGTTCAGCGCCGCGCCGGGGGCCACGAAGCGGAACGCGCCGCCGTCGATACGCTCCAGCGGTTCCCGGCGCAGCGCCAGACGGAAGCCGTCCACCGCCACCATGGTCAGCCCGTTATCCCCGATCTCGAACAGCGCGCCGGTATGGATGGGCCGGGACTCGTTGGTGGACACGGCAAAGCTGGTCTGATTGATCATGGCCTTGATGGTCTTTTGCTGGATGGAGACGGAGAACTCGTCGTCCACGGTGGGCAGCTCGGGATAATCGTCGGCGGACAGGCCGGGCAGCTCAAAGCTGGCGTCGCCGCAGACCAGCTTCACCACATACTTTTCGTCGGCGGAGAACACCACGATATCATCGGGCAGACGGCGGATCATCTCGCCGAACAGCCGGGCGTTCAGGACGATGCGTCCCTCCTGATGGATCTCGGCGGATACGGCGGTGCGGATACCGGTCTGCATATTATAGCCGGACAGGGTCAGCTGGGTGTCGCCCTCCAGCAGCACACCCTCCAGCGCAGGGATGGAGCTTTTGGCGGCCACGGCGCGGGACACGGTACTGACGGCCTGCTGCAGCAGTGTCTTTTCACAGGAAAATTTCAGCATCTCGATCTCGTTCCTTTCTTGTAATTGGCAGGCATATTTCTCAGAAACAAATCATAAACTAATCATTTTTTAGTAACAGGAGTCGTAGGACCACCGTTTTGTGGAAAACCGCGCTTTTTCCTGTATTTCCAAGGGCTTTCTTTCCACACCCTCTCTGGAAACACAGAGCAGCTTTTCCACTGTTTTTCTCTTTTTCCGTTTATCCACAGGTTTTCCCCGTGGATTTCACAGCGTTCGTGGAAAACCTCACCGCTTGTTGTTGATGTTGGTGGTGATTTCCTTGACCCGCTCGGCGAAGGCCGGGTCGGTCTGCATCTGCTGCTCCACCTTCTGCAGCGAATGGAGGATGGTGGTATGGTCGCGGTTGCTGAACTCCTTGCCGATGTCGTTCATGGGCAGGGCGTTCATCCGCCGGATCAGGTAGATGGCCACCTGACGGGCCGCCACGATGTCGCGGCCCCGGCTCTGGCCCCGGATAGTATCCTCGTCCAGATGGTAGTACTTGGCCACATAGCTGATGATGATCTTAGGCGAGGGCACATATTCGTTGCTCTTGAGCAGCATATCCCGGACGGCGCGGCCCACGGCCTCCTCGTCCACCTGATCCCCCAGCAGATCGCGGTAGGCCAGTATTTTGTTGAGGGTGCCCTCCAGCTGCCGCACGTTGGAGGTGACGTTCTCCGCGATGTAGTCCGAAACCTCATTGGGCAGCTTGACGCCCAGCGCAGCGGCTTTGTTCTGGATGATGGCCAGCCGCGTCTCAAAGTCCGGCGGCGCCACGTCCACCATCAGACCCCACTCGAACCGGGTACGCAGACGATCCTCCAGCTGCGTCATCTCCCTGGGCGGCCGGTCGGAGGTCAGCACGATCTGCTTGCCGGACTCATACAGGGTGTTGAAGGTGTGGAAGAATTCCTCCTGCGTCTGGATCTTGCCGGCGATGAACTGGATATCGTCCACCAGCAGCACCGTGGCCTCCCGGTATTTCTCCCGGAACTCGGCGTTGCGGTTCTCCCGGATGGAGCTGACCAGCTCGTTGGTGAAGTCGTCGCCCTTGATGTAGACGATGCGGGCCTCCGGCCGGCGCTTCTTCACCAGATGGGCGATGGCGTACAGCAGATGGGTCTTGCCCAGACCGGAATCGCCGTAGATGAACAGGGGATTGTAGCTCTCCGCCGGTTTCTCCGCCACGGATTTGGCGGCGGCGTAGGCCAGCTTGTTCTGGGGCCCCACCACATACGTCTCAAACGTAAAGGCGTCGGAGTCGAACAGGTCGCCGGGCTGGTCGGGGGCCACGCCGTGGTAGGCGGCCAGCTGCTCGTCGTTGAGGATCTTCACCTCCATGTCCGTGGAGAAGATGTCCTTCAGCGCCGCCTTGATCTGGGGCAGGAAGCGGGCCTCCACGGTGTTCTTCTTAAAGGCGTTGCTGCAGTGCAGCACCAGCGCCGAATCCTCCATGGTCACCACGGATATCTCGTCGAACCATGTCTTGATGGTGGTGTCGGACAGTTCCCCGCTGAGCCGGGCGAGGATGCTGTCCCACAGGTCTGACAGTGATTTCAAAGGAAGCTCTCCTTTCTTCTATCCTGTGTGTTTCGTCTCATGCGCGCAGAGCGCAAAATATCCCGCTACATTATACCAGAACAGGCGGAGGATGTCCACATATTCTAAATATAAAGTTCTGCTGAAAAGACGGCTTTTACCGATTCCCTCCCCCACCCTGGGAATTTTATGTTGACAGGGCGGATTCCGTTATGTATAATGTATTCCGCGCCGTTTTTCGGCGTCTGATGTGTCGACTGCGGCAGGGAACTCACGTCCTCTGCTGTCGAGTAAGAGCGGCGGAGCCGTTCCGCCGCCGGATATTTTTCTAAATGGAGGTGTCATGCAATGTTCCGTACCTATCAGCCCAAGAAGCGCCAGCGCTCCAAGGAGCACGGCTTCCGCAAGAGAATGGCCACCCGCAACGGCCGCAAGGTGCTGGCTCGCCGTCGTGCCAAGGGCCGCGCTCGCCTGACCCATTGAGGTCGCGGAAAGTGCATCGCACAGTGAGATAAAGCCTTGAGGGACGGTGGTTCGCCTGCCGTCCCTATTGGTGTTTCTCCGAAAACCGCGGTGCGTCCGCCAAGGATACCGGAAAAAGAGGGAACGTATGGATCCGCGCGTAACGGTAAAAGAAAACGGCGATTTCCGCCGCATCTATCGCAAGGGCCGCTCCGCCGTCTCCGGCGGCGTGGTGGTCTACTGCATGAAAAACCGGCAGGGCATGAGCCGGCTGGGCGTCACCGTGTCCACCAAGCTGGGCCACGCGGTGGTGCGCAACCGTGTCCGCCGCCGCCTGCGGGAGCTGTATCGCCTCCACAGGCAGGAGATGCTCCCGGGGTACGACGTCATCGCCGTGGCCCGGATGCGGGCCGTGGACATGCCCTACGCCAAGCTGGAAAAGCAGTATCTGCGCTGCCTTGCCCAGCTGGGCCTTCTGCGGGAGGACGTATGAAAAAGCTCCTGCTGCGGCTCATCCGGTTTTACCGCCGGGCCATTTCCCCCCTGTTTCCCCCTACCTGCCGCTTTGTGCCCACCTGCTCTCAATACGCGCTGGAAGCCATTGAGAAGTACGGGGCGGCCAAGGGCGGCTGGCTGGCGCTGAAGCGCTTTCTGCGGTGTCACCCCTTCCACAAGGGCGGCTGGTACGATCCGGTGCCCTGAAAACCCCTGAAAGCCTCGTTCTATTTTACAACGAAGGAGATCACCCATGTTTGCACAACTCGGATACTACATCTGCGTACCGTTCGCGTGGCTGACCCGCCTGTTCTACACATGGACGGGCTCCTACGGCGTGGCGCTGATCCTGTTCACCCTGCTGGTGAAGCTGGTGCTGCTGCCCTTCCAGCTCAAGAGCAAGAAGAGCATGCTGCGCATGAACCGCATGCAGGGTAAGATCAAGGATATCCAGACGCGGTATGCCAACAACAAGGAGAAGCAGCAGCAGGAGATGGCCGACCTCTATGCCCGCGAGGGCGTAAACCCCATGTCCGGCTGCCTGTGGTCCTTCATTCCGTTCCCCATCCTCATCGCCCTGTACTACATCATCCGTACCCCCCTGCGCTACTTCATGAGCCTGTCCCAGACCGTGATCACCGAGATCACCGAGTTGGCGGCGTCTCTGGGATACACCGCCGCGGCGGAGGGACAGGCCGCTGCCTATGAGCAGATCTATCTGGCCAAGTTCATCCACGAGCACTGGGCGGATTTCGACGGCAAATTCCCCGGTCTCGTCGACCTGAACTACAACTTCCTGGGCATGGATCTGTCCGCCGTGGGCAAGGATCTGTTCAGCCAGTTCCCCTCCGGCGGCTGGCCCGTCATCGGCATCCTCATCCTGCCGCTGATCTCCGCCGGCCTGCAGTTCCTGATGACCATGATCTCCATGAAGAGCAACGGGAACACCCAGATGAACGGCTCCAGCAAGGCCATGATGTACATGATGCCCCTGATGACGGTGTGGATGGGCTACATCCTCCCCGCCGCCCTGTGCGTGTACTGGATCTGCAACGCAGGCTTCTCCTGCCTGCAGGAGCTGCTCCTCAACAAGCACTTCAACAAGATCCTTGACCGCGAGGAAACGGACAAGGAGCGCGAAAAGCGGGAGAAGCGCTATGCCAAGATGCAGGCGGCCCGCGAGAATTACAACCAGCAGCTGGCATCCGGCAAGGGCGACAGGAAGCCCCAGCCCCAGCAGAAGAAGAAAAAGTCCTCCGACGGCGAGCATCGCGGCAGCACCACCGAGGCCGGCCGCGTGGGCCAGCGCCCCTATGCGCGGGGCCGCGCCTACAGCGAGGAGCATTACAACGACAACTGATAAGGAGTTTTGTCTATGAGTTATATCGACGTAACGGGCAAGACTGAGGAGGAGGCCATCCGCAAGGGACTTGAGCAGCTGGGCATGGATCGTGACGACGTGTCCGTGGAGATCCTGGAGCGCGCCAAGAGCGGCTTTCTGGGCATCGGCAGTGCTCCCGCCCGCGTCCGCCTGACCTACGGCCCGGAGGAGGCCCCTGTGGCCGAGCCCGCCCCCGTTGTCAAGCCCGTTGTTCAGAAGCCCGCGGAAAAGAAGGCGGAGGAGAAGAAGCCCGAAAGGCCCGCCGCTCCCAAATCTGCGGACAGGCCCCCGCGCAGCGAGAACGCCCCCCGCGGCGACCGCCCGCCCCGTCCCCAGCGGACGGATAAGCCCCCGCGCACCGAGCGCGCCCCCCATCCCGAGAAGAAGGACATCCCCCCCATCGACCTGCCCCTGTGCGAGGACGAGAACGCCCAGCGCATCGTGACCTTTGTCTCCGGCCTGCTGGAGCACATGGACAGCGCCGCGCAGGTGAAGGTCTACGAGATGGAGAAGGGCCGCTACAAGGTGATCCTGGAGGGCGAGAAGCTGGGTCAGCTTATTGGCCGCCGCGGCGAGACGCTGGACGCCATCCAGCAGCTGACCAACTACGCCGTCAACACCGGCAGCGACAAGCGCATCCGCATCCAGATGGACGCAGAGAACTACCGCGCCAAGCGGGAGCAGAGTCTGGAGAGCCTTGCCGCCAAGGTGGCCGCCAAGGTGGCCAAGTACCGCCGCAGCGTGACGCTGGAGCCCATGAACGCCTACGAGCGCCATGTGATCCACGCCGCCCTGCAGGATGTCAAGGGCGTCACCACCTACTCCGTCGGCACGGAGCCCAACCGCCGCGTGGTGGTGGCCTACGACCGCGAGGGCAAGTGACCCGAAACCGAAAGCCTGAACCGGCAGTCCGAAGGGACTGCCGGTTTTCCTTTGCCCGCCGGGATTTCCGCTTTTCAAACGGCCTCGTTTGTGGTACACTGTCTCACAGTAAATACCGGAGAGGAGGGATCGGCACCGTGTTCAGCCGCGCCTATGTGGAGATCACCAACGTGTGCAATATGGCCTGCGCCTTCTGCCCCGGCACCGCCCGGGAAAAGGGCTTTATGACCCCGGAGACGTTTGCCCTGCTGGCGGGCAAGCTGCGCCGCCATACGGACTACCTCTACCTCCACGTCATGGGGGAGCCGCTGCTGCACCCGCAGCTGGCGGAGATCCTCCGCATCTGCGGGGACTTGGGATTCCGGGTCTGTCTCACCACCAACGGCACCCTGCTGGCGGACAGGCTGCCTCTGCTGCGGGACTGTCCCGCGCTGCACAAGGTCAGCGTCTCCCTCCACTCCTTCGAGGGCAACGGCCGCCGCGACGGGCTTGAGGACTACATCACGCAGGCGGCGGACAGCTGCCTTGCGCTGGCGGAGGGCGGGGTGATCTGCGCCCTGCGTCTGTGGAACCGGGGCGGCGCGGAGACAGAGAATTTCCGCATCCTGCAAATACTGGGCCGCATCCTGCAAAAAGATATTGCAGGCTTGAAGGCCGATAACCGGGGCAACCGGCGTCTGGCGGAGCACCTCTATTTGGAGCCGGGGGAGCGGTTCGACTGGCCCCACCCGGCGGGCGGGACGCAGGACACCCAGTTCTGCTACGGTCTGCGCCGACAGATCGCCGTGCTGTGCGACGGCACGGTGGTACCCTGCTGTCTGGACAGCGAGGGCCGTCTGGCGTTGGGAAACCTGCTGACGCAGGAGCTGGACGACATACTGGCCGCGCCCCGCGCACAGGCCATCCGCCGGGGCTTCGACGCCCGGCGGCCCGCCGAGGAGCTGTGCCGCCGCTGCGGCTACGCCGCACGATTCAACAGGTGAGAAATGGAACTGACCAACTTACAAAAGCTGCCCGCGCCGCTGCTGGCGTGGTACGATGAGAACCGCCGGGTGCTGCCGTGGCGGGAGTGGGTATCTCCCTACCGCACATGGGTGTCGGAGATCATGCTGCAGCAGACCCGCGTACAGGCGGTGCTTCCCTACTTTCAGCGGTTCATGGAGGCCGCGCCGGACGTGGCCGCTCTGGCGGCGCTGCCGGAGGAGCGGCTGCTGCGGCTCTGGCAGGGGCTGGGCTATTACAGCCGCGCCCGGAATCTGAAAAGGGCCGCCCAGACTGTGATGGAGGACTGCGGCGGCGTGTTTCCCGATAGCTATGAGGGCCTGCGAAAGCTGGCGGGTATCGGCGACTACACGGCGGGGGCCATTTTGTCCATCGCCTTCGGACAGGCTGTGCCCGCCGTGGACGGCAACGTGCTGCGGGTGGCGGCGCGGCTCACCGGCGACGGCGGCAATGTGCTGGAGCCAAAGGTGCGGGCTGCGTACCGGCAGGCCATGGCGGACATCATGCCCTACGACCGGCCCGGAGACTTCAATCAGGCCCTGATGGATCTGGGGGCGGCGGTGTGCCTGCCGGGGGGAAAGCCCCTGTGCGGCCAATGCCCCGCCGCCGGGTTCTGCACGGCCCGGCAGCAGGGCACGCAGCGCCTTCTGCCGGTGCGGGAGAAGAAAAAGGAGAAGCGGGAGGTACACCTCACCGTGTTCGTCATGGAGCGGGAGGACGGCGCCGCCGCCCTGCGGCAGCGCCCGGACACCGGCCTGCTGGCGGGACTGTGGGAGTACCCCCATGCGGAGGGCACACTGGACGAGGCGGCCGCCGCCGCACAGCTGGCGGCGTGGGGCGTAACGGCGCTGCAATGGCGGCGCACCCTCCATGCAAAGCATGCGTTCACCCATCTGCGCTGGCAGATGACCGGCTACCTGCTGACGGTGGCCGGTGCGGGACAGCCGGACTGGCTGTGGGCCGGCGCGGCGGCGCGGCGGCAGCGGGCCATCCCCTCCGCGTTTCAGGCATTTACGGCGGCGCTGGAGGACGCGCCGCAGGAGAGTAACGAGAGAAAAGGAGACTGACACAATGGCACAGCTTTACTTCAAATACGGCGCCATGGGCTCCAGCAAGACGGCCAACGCCCTGATGGCCCGCTTCAACTACGAGGAGCGGGGACAGGAGACGCTGCTGGTGAAGCCCCGGCTGGATACCCGGGACGGCGACCACATGGTGTACTCCCGCATCGGCCTGAACCACCCCTGCATTTACTTCGATGAGATGCGCGCCATGGAAGACAGCGTGCTGCAGCGCTACGCCTGCATCATCATCGACGAGGCCCAGTTCCTCACAAAGGACGAGGTCTACTATCTGGTGCATCTGGTGGACGACTGCGGCATCCCCGTCATCTGCTACGGCCTGCGGGCGGACTTCCGGGGCGAGCTGTTCGAGGGCAGCTATCATCTGCTGGTGCTGGCGGACAAGCTGGAGGAGGTCAAGACCATCTGCTGGTGCGGCAAGAAGGCGGCGTTCAACGCCCGCTTCGACGCAGCCGGTCATGTGGTGAAGGAGGGCGCACAGGTGGTGCTGGGCGCCAACGACAAGTATATCGGCCTGTGCCGCCGCCACTGGATGGCCGGTGATCTGGGCCCGGATTTCGACATCCACGCCCTATGATCTGCCGTCTCTGTCCCCGGGACTGCGGCGCGGAGCGCACCGCCGCCGGGGGAAGCGGCTTCTGTGCCATGCCCGCGGGCATCCGCGTGGCCCGCGCCGCCCTCCACCACTGGGAGGAGCCGCCCATCTCCGGCACTAACGGCTCCGGCGCCGTGTTTTTCGCCGGCTGCACCCTGCGCTGCTGCTACTGCCAGAACCACGCCATCTCGGCGGAGGGCTTCGGCAGGGATGTAACGCCCCAGCGGCTCCGGGCCATTTTTGAGGAGCTGATCGCCCAGGGGGCCCACAACATCGATCTCATCACCGCCACCCATTTCCTGCCCTGGATCCTGCCGGCGCTGGAGCCAAAGCTCCCCGTGCCGCTGGTATACAACTGCGGCGGTTACGAGCGGGTGGAGACGCTGCGCCGTCTGGAGGGGCTGGCGGACATCTGGCTCCCCGACCTGAAGTACGCCGACGGCGCACCGGCGGCGGCGCTGTCCGCCGCGCCGGACTACTTCCCCGTGGCCGCCGGTGCCATCCGGGAGATGTTCCGCCAGACCGGGCCGTATGTCATGGAGGACGGTCTGCTGCGCCGCGGCGTGGTTATCCGCCATCTGGTGCTGCCGGGGTATCCGGACAACACCCGCCGCGTCATCGACTGGGTGGCGGAGACGTTCCGCCCCGGCGACGTGCTGTTCTCCCTCATGAGCCAGTACACCCCCCAGCCCGGCGCGCAGGGGCGGCTGGCCCGCCGCGTCACCCGCGCCGAGTACCGCGCCGCCGTGGACTATATGCGCAACTGCGGCATCACGGACGGGTTCACGCAGGAGCGGACGGCGGCACGGGAGGAGTATACGCCGCCCTTTGACCTGACCGGCGTGTGAACGGCGTATCTTCCGCCTGTACGTCGCTGCGGCTCCCCGCCATACAGGCAAGTATGGCATCGTCACCGCGTCTCGTCGGGACGAAAGAGCCATCCGTTTACAGGGTGCAGGAGAGGATATCCCGCCCCGGAACGGGCCTTTTGGGCTGTTTGGGTCGTATGGTACATTTGGGAGAGGAAAGTGCCATAGTTTCAGAAAAATAGGCCATTTTTTCGTATAAATAGACGTACTTGGAACAACTTTGGTGTTGCTATTTGCGCCGCCGTGTGGTATGCTTACAGCAGAACAAAAAAGGCCGTCCCGGACGGCGGAAAACCAATTTGAGCATTGCAGGAGGTAACCACATGAGCTATCCCACCACCGGCCAGGAGGTCTATGTCAGCCTGAATCTGTCCAACACCATGCTCACCGGCATCGGCAAGGGCACCATCACCCGGGAGGAAGTCTCCGCTTCCTACCTCAAGCGCCTGTTCGCCGAGCACGGCGTCATCGTCTCCGCCAAGCCGGAGCAGCGCCGTATTCTGGAGATCGTCAACGAGCGGTACGATCTGGAGCTGAACATCCCCGAGTCCCTGAAGCTGTTCCAACTCAGCGAGGAGCACCGCCGTCTGGTGGTGGTGGAGGTGACGGGTCTGCGCCGCAAGAACGGCTCCCTGCTGCCGGAGTACTCCGAGGAGGAGTTCAACGAGGCCACCTTCGCCTTTGTGAAGTACTATGTGCAGGGCACCCACTACGATACGCTGGTGGAGGAGAACAAGAAGCTGAAGTTCGAGCTGGAGCAGGAGCTGGAGTGGCGCAACCGCGTGGACAACTGAGCCTGACACATACAAAAGGGGGAGACGCATCGCGTCTCCCTCTTTTATGCGGCCTGCAGCAGCCACAGCACCAGACCGTATACCGCGCTGGCGGCGGTGCCGAACACGATGACCGGCCCGGCCACGGTGAACATCTTCACGGCGGTGCCGGTGATAAGTCCCTCCGCCCGGAAGTCCACGGCGGGGGACACCACGGCGTTGGCAAAGCCGGTGATGGGCACCAGCGTACCGGCTCCGGCCCAGCGGGCCAGCTTGTGGTACACCCCCAGCCCCGTGGCCAGCGCCGACAGGAACACCAGCGTCACGGAGGTGGCGGTGCCGGCGTCGGCGGTGTCCAGTCCCAGCGTGCCGTACCAGTGGGACAGCAGCTGCCCCACCACGCAGATGCCGCCGCCCACCAGAAAGGCCAGCGCCGTGTCCCGGATGATGGGCGACGGCGGCGCCATGCGCTTGACCAGCGCCTGATACTCCTTGGGAGTCATGGCAGTCACCTCCTTTCCTCCGTAGTGTGTGCCGGGACGCGGCGTTTCATGCGGGGTTGCCAAAACCGGGAAATGCGGCTATAATCATACAAAATGAGGAAAGGCGGGTGAGCCCATGACGGATCCGGCACATCCCTTCGGACGGAAGGCCGTACAGCTGGCGGTCATCGACCCGGTGAGCTGCACCGGCTGCGGCTGGTGCGCCATGTTCTGTCCCATGAAGTGTATATTCCAGCGGGAGGACGGCATCTACGAGGTGGACGCGGCACGGTGCATCGGCTGCCGCGGCTGCAAGGTCAACTGCTTTTACGGCGCGGTCACCATCCTGCCGCCGCAGGTGCGGCCATGAGGGCGCACACGGAAAAGCCTGCGCTGGGGCTATATATCCACATTCCATTCTGCAAGGCCAAGTGCGCCTACTGCGATTTTTACTCGCTGGCCCACAGCGAGGAAAAAATGGACGCCTACACGGCGGCGCTGCTGCGGCATCTGGAGGAGGTGGCGCCCCGCGCCGCCGGGATGCAGGTGGACACGGTGTACTTCGGCGGCGGCACTCCCAGCTATCTGGGGGCGTCCCGGCTGGCGCGGCTTCTGCAGGCGGTGCAGCGGCGGTACAACGTGGTCAGGGACGCGGAGATCACGCTGGAGGCGAATCCCGACAGCGCCGGGGACTGGAAAACACTGCGCACCCTGCGGCGGGCCGGGTTCAACCGTCTGTCGCTGGGGGTGCAGTCCACCGATGACGCGCTGCTGCGGCGCATCGGCCGGATCCACACCTATGAGCAGGTGCAGCAGGCGGTGACGGCGGCCCGGAGGGCGAAGCTGACCAACCTGAGTCTCGACCTGATCTACGGCCTGCCGGGGCAGACCATGGAGGACTGGCAGCGCACGCTGGCGGATGCCGTGGCGCTGGCGCCGGAGCATGTGTCCTGCTACGGGCTGAAGCTGGAGGAGGGCACGCCCCTGTGGCAGCAGCGGCAGCAGCTGACGCTGCCGGACGACGACGCGCAGGCGGATATGTACCTCTACGCCGTGGCGGCGCTGGAGGAGATGGGCTATGCCCAGTACGAGATATCCAATTTCGCCAGGCCGGGGCGGGAGTCCCGCCACAATCTGAAGTACTGGCGCATGCAGGAGTACGCCGGCTTCGGACCGGGGGCGCACTCCGACTTCGGCGGTGTGCGCTACGGCTATGTGCGGGATCTGGACGGCTACATCGCGGGGAAGCTGATCCTGGCGGAGTCGGAAACAGGCGAGACGCTGGCCCGCGACTACGAGTATGTGATGCTGTCGCTGCGGACGGCGGCGGGCATCGACCGGCGGACGTTCGAGAACCGCTACCGCCAGCGGTTCGACCCCATGGAGCGGCTGTTCGTGCAGTACGGGCAGGCGGGGCTGGCGGCCCGGACAGAGGGCGGCTGGCGTCTGACGCCCAAGGGCTTTCTGGTGTCCAACAGCATCATCGTGGCGCTGCAGGAGGCGCTGGGCCGCCAGAAGGCGGCGCGGCAGGCAGCGGTGGCGGCGGGCGATCTGCGCATCGTGTGAACGCGATAGACGAAAAAGGAAGCGGGAGAGGAAGCTCTCCCGCTTTTTCGCTTTACAGGTTTTTGATTCGTTCGGCATGCGAACTTTTTTGGGTAGAACAGGGGCATATTGTAACGGTTTCGTGAATTATCCGGTACAGCTCTTGCGAAAAAAGCGGCGGCGTGGTATACTACACCATTATGGTAATTTCGGGGCGTGTGCCCAAAAGGAGCGGGACTATGGCGAAATTCAGCGTAAAAAAGCCGCTGACGGTGTTTGTGGTAGTACTGGCCGTGGTGGTGCTGGGCGTGGTGGCGTATCTGAGGATGACGCCCGACCTGCTGCCCAATATGGATTTTCCCTATGTGGTCATCGTCACCGCCGATCCCGGCGCCAGTCCCGAGTCGGTGGAGGAGGAGATTACCCGCCCCATGGAGCAGTCCATGGCCACGCTGGATCAGATCAAGGAGGTCACCTCCACCAGTCAGAACAGCGTGTCCATGGTGATGCTGCAGTTTGAGGACGGCGTGAACATGGACACCATCAGCGTGGACATCCAGCAGAAGATCTCCGTGCTGCAGGGCCAGTGGGACGACATGGTGGGCGCACCCTATGTGCTGAAGATCAATCCGTCCATGATCCCGGTGATGGTGGCCGCCGTGTCCCGGGAGGGCACGGATGTGTACGCCCTCAGCGATCTGGTGACGGACGAGCTCACCGGCAAGCTGGAGGGCGTCACCGGTGTGGCCAGCGTCACGGTGTCCGGCGCGCTGACCCGGCAGGCCCACGTCATTCTGGATCAGGAGAAGATGGACGCGCTGTCCGCCACGCTGGAGGACGCGGTGAAGGAGCAGCTGAAGAAGGCGGAGAGCCAGCTGTACGCCGCGCAGAAGCAGGTGACGGACGGCGAAAAGGCACTGTCCGACGCCAAGCACGCCGCCGCCGACGGCGTGGCCGGCGCCGCCGGGGACGCCATAGACAAGGTGTACGAGCGGCTGAAGGACGCCTACGGCGTGCTGGAGGACACGGATATCGGCGACATCGTGGGCGGCTTTATCACCGACCCGGATGGGACGCTGAAGAAGCTGAACGACAATTTGAAGACGCTGCAAGGCAGCATGGAAAAGCTGATGAGGGAGCTTGAGAGCGGCCGTCTGCGGGCACAGGTGGAGGGCGATGTGTCCGACCTGCTGGTGCAGCTGATGGACGGTCTGACGCAGATGACCGGCGCGGAGCTGCAGCTCAGCGAGGCCAGGACCCAGATCGAGAGCGGTCTCAAGCAGATACAGGAGGCCTATAAAAAAGTGGCCGAACAGACTGATCTGGGCGGGATCCTGTCTATTTCCACGATCAGCGGGCTGCTGACGGCACAGAACTTCTCCATGCCCGCCGGGTACATAGACGATGACAGCGGCGTCAGCTACATGGTGTCGGTGGGCCAGAAGTTCGAGAGCAGCGGCGAGCTGGCGGACATGGTGCTCTTTGACCTGGGGCTGGAGGGTGTGGCCCCCATCACGCTGGGGGACGTAGCCACGGTGGTGGTGACGGATGACGGTGATGAGCTGTACACCAAGCTCAACGGCGAAAACGGCATCCTGCTGTCCTTCACCAAGCAGTCCAACTACGCCACGGCGGAGGTGTCCAACAACATCACCGACCGGTTCCAGACGCTGGAGACCCAGTACGAGGGGCTGTCCTTCGTGCCCCTGATGGATCAGGGCGACTATATCTACCTCATTGTGGACACCATCCTCTCCTCCCTGCTATGGGGTGCGGTGTTCTCCGTGGTGGTGCTGTTCCTGTTCCTGCGGGACTGGCGGCCCACCCTCATCACCCTGATCTCCATCCCCGTCAGCGTTATTTTCGCGGTGGTGCTGATGTACTTCACCGGCGTCACCATCAATATGATCTCCCTCAGCGGTCTGGCGGTGTCCGTGGGCATGCTGGTGGATAACTCGGTGGTGGTCATCGAGAACATCTACCGCCTGCGGGCCAAGGGCGCCACCATCGTGCAGGCGGCGGTGTCCGGCGCGGGACAGGTGCTGGGCGCGGTGACGGCTTCCACCCTTACTACGGTGTGCGTGTTCGCGCCCATCGTGTTCGTGGAGGGGCTGACCCGCCAGCTGTTCACCGATCTGGCGCTGACCATCACCTATTCCCTGCTGGCAAGCCTGCTGGTGTCGCTGACGCTGGTGCCCGCCATGGCGGCGGGCATGCTGCGGCGGGACTTTGCCCCCAAGCCGGGCCTGTTGGATAAGATCTATCCCGCCTACCGCAAGGCCATCGCGTGGTCGCTGGATCACAAGGCCGGCGTGCTGCTGCTGTCACTGACGCTGCTGGTGACCACGGCGTGGGGCGCGGTGAGCCGGGGCTTCACGTTCATGCCGGAGATCGACATGAACAACCTGTCCCTCACCGTCACAATGCCGGAGGACACCACCCGGGAGGAGGCCGTGGCGCTGGCGGACGAGGTGATGGAGCGGGTCATGTCCGTGGACAACATCGACGCCGCCGGCTTCATGATGGGCAGCGGCAGCATGGGCGGTCTGAGCATGACCAGCACCGACAACGGCAACTACGACGTCACCGGCTACCTCACCATGCCGGAGGGCACCTTCGGCTCCGACGCGGGGAAGGAGATCGAGGCGCTGTGCGCCGATCTGCCCTGTGAGGTGACCACCACCGGCGTTATGAGCGGCATGATGAGCTACATGACCGGCAGCGGCGTTTCGCTGCAGGTCTACGGCGACGATATGGAGGGTCTGCAGACCGCCGCCGGTGCGCTGGGACGGCGCATCGCGGAGGTGGAGGGCCTCGAGGATGTCTCCGACGGTCTGGAGGACGCGGCCCCCGCCCTGCAGGTGGTGGTGGATCGTGACAAGGCCATGACGAAGGGCATCACCGTGGCTCAGATCTACATGCAGGTGGCGGCGGCGCTGCAGGATACCACCACCGTGTCGGAGGTCACGCTGGACGGCAAGCGCATGGAGATGATGGTGGACGCGGCAGCGGACAGCAAGCTCACCCGTGAGAAGCTGCTGGAGCTGACCATCACGCCGGACAGCTCCATGTCCGCCTCCATGAGCAGCGCCATGGGCGGCAGCACGGGCGGCGCGTCCGCCTCCGGCCTGAGCCAGCTCACCGGCGAGGACAGCGGGGACAAGGACACCTCCTTCCCGCTGGGCGACGTGGCGGAGGTCAGGGAGACGGTGTCCCTCAACAGCATCCAGCGTGACCAGCAGCGGCGGTGCATCACCGTGACGGCGGCCATCGCCGACGGCTACAACGTGACCAAGGTTACGTCGGCGGTGCAGCAGGCCGTGGCGCCGCTGGCGCTGCCGGAGGGCGTCACCGTGGAGTTCAACGGCGAGAGCGAGCAGATCATGGACGCTATGGGACAGGTGCTGCTGATGCTGCTGCTGGGCGTGGTGCTGGTGTACCTCATCATGGTGGCGCAGTTCCAGTCTCTGAAGTCCCCGTTCATCGTGATGTTCACCATCCCGCTGGCCTTCACCGGCGGCTTCATGGCGCTGCTGATCTCCGGCATCGAGGTATCGGTCATCAGCCTGATCGGCTTCGTGATGCTGGTGGGTATCATCGTCAACAACGGCATCGTGCTGGTGGACTACATCAACCAGCAGCGTCTGGCCGGTATGGAGCGGCGGGAGGCCATCATCGACGCGGGCGTCACCCGTCTGCGGCCCATTCTGATGACCAGTCTCACCACTATTCTGGGCCTGATCGTCACGGCACTGGCGAAAAACGCCGGTACGGCGCTGATTCAGCCCATTGCGCTGGTGTGCATCGGCGGATTGCTGTACGCCACGCTGATGACGTTGTTCGTGGTGCCGTGCATGTACGACATTCTCAGCAAGAAGGAGCTGCGGCAGGTCAGCGAGGATGAGCTGAAGCTGCTGGATATGTGAGGATATGAGCGGGGAACCATTCCCCGCTCTTTTCCGTCTAATGGGACAAAAGGAGGGCGAGAGCATGAAGCGAGCTTTTGTATGCCTGCTGGCGCTGTGCGCCGCGGTGCTGACGGCCTGCGGCCACCCCGCTGCCACCCTGCCGCTGGAGGGCGGCGAGCCGGCGGGCAGTCCCGCGCCGGAGCCGTGGGAGATCACCGGCCAGCTGGCGGAGTACACCGGCGGCCACGTGGACATGGCCCTGACCATCCCCGACGGCTGGACATGGGAGACGCTGGAGGAGGACGGACAGGCCGGCCTGCGGTTCCGGAAAACGGAGGATCCCGCCGTTGATTTCCGGCTGACCTGCTGGACAGACGGCTACGGCATCTGCGGCACCGGCGTCACCACGGAGGAGCTGACGCTGTCCGGCGGGCAGCAGGTGTGGCAGCACACCGAGGGCAGCGATGACAATATCTGGGTGAACATCGCCTTCCGGGACACGCCGGGCAGCTATGTGTGCATGCCCGAGGAAGACGGCGTCATGGGCCGCGCCGCGTGGGACGCCTGCCGGGACGAGGTGCTGGCCATTCTGGGCACGGCCCGGATCGGGCGGGGCATCCTCACGGAGCAGGCGGCCATCGATCTGGCCGCCGCGCAGTACGACGGCACATACGACACGGCGTGGGGCCGGTACGATGTGACCACCGGCTGCTGGGTGGTGACGTTCTCCAAAGGCGCCGTGGGCGGCGGCAACGCCGCGATCCTTTATGTGGACAGCGGCGGCGCCGTTTCCGATGAGCAGGTATGGATGTGCATCGAGGGCCCCGTGGAGGACACCGGCGCCGCGAACTGATGGTTGCAAAGCCGGGAAAGTATGCTATAATAGCACCATAAGCTGCATATGCGAGGTGAAGATGATGAAAAAGCTGTTCTGCCTGCTGACTGTGATGTGCTGTCTGGTCATGAGCCTGTCCATTGCCTACGCCAGTCCCCTCACCGGCGACACCAGCAACATGGGCCTGTGGATCGCCATGGTGGTGGTGGCCGTGGTGCTTCTGGTGGTGCTGGTCATCATGGGCGGCAAGAAAAAGAAAAAATAAATGACACGCAAAAGGACTCCCGCGGCCTGCGCTGTGGGAGTCCTTTTCTGCTCCGTCCTCCGGACAAAGCAAAACGGGCATCCTTTCGGATACCCGTTGAGTTTGGTCATCAGCCAATGTTGTTCAGCTTCAGCGTCAGCGCGCTCTTCTTGTGAGCCGCGTTGTTCTTGTGCAGCAGACCCTTGGCGGCAGCCTTGTCGATCGCCTTGACTGCGACTTTATAAGTGCCCTCGGCCTCGGTGCGATTGCCTTCAACGGCAGCAGCCTCGAACTTCTTGATAGCAGTCTTCAGTGCGGACTTATTGGCTTTGTTGCGAGCATTTCTCGCCTCTGCAACCAGAACACGCTTCTTAGCAGACTTGATATTCGGCAAACCAAACACCTCCCCGACATCAGATTTTTTACACGCGGAAAAGAAGACTTCCACGCAGGATGATATTTTAGCATCTTTGCTTTGAAAATGCAAGACTTTTTTACAATTTTGACTCGGGTTTTCGCATAAATCTATTTCAAGCGGTCATGCTATCCGTAAGCCACAACATTTTGTGTTCAGAAGGGAGCGTTTGCCACAAAAATGACCGTACCTCGTACCGATCTGGCGCTGGAGGCCGCCGATGATCTGGCTGCCCGCGCCAAAAATTTCGCGCCGCCGGAGGGCATCCGGCGGCTGGAGAGCCTGCAGGAGGGCTACGCCGTCACCGATATCCGCATCACCTGCGCCGCCGGGGCGCAGGCGCTGGGCAAGCCGGTGGGCCGCTATATCACCGTGGATCTCCGCCCCTACTTTGACCGGCAGCGCATGTTTTTCCACCGGGCGGTATGGTGCATCGCCTACCAGCTGCGCTCGCTGCTGCCCGACGCCGGGCCCCACGCGCAGATCCTGGTGGCGGGTCTGGGCAACCGGGCCATGACGCCGGATGCCGTGGGGCCCATCGCCGTGGAGAATCTGCTGGTGACGCGGCACATGGTACGCACCCTGCCCAGGCAGTTTCAAGGCTTTACTCCCGTTTCCGCCCTGTGTACCGGCGTGCTGGCCCGCACGGGACTGGAGACGCTGGAGCTGATACAGGGAGCGGCGGCCCGCGTCCGTCCTGCCGCCGTCATTGCCATCGACGCGCTGGCCGCCCGGAGCCGCGACCGGCTGTGCGCCACGGTGCAGCTCAGCGACACGGGGCTGACCCCAGGCTCCGGCGTGGGCAATCACCGCCGCGCCGTGGATCGAGCGGCGCTGGGGGTGCCGGTCATCGCCGTGGGCGTCCCCACGGTCATCGACGGCGCTACCCTGTGCGCCGACCTGCTGGCGGAGGCGGGCTGTCCGCAGCAGCCGCTGTCCGGCCGGGGCGCGGCGCTGTTCGTCACGCCGCAGGACATCGACCAGCGGGTCACGGAGCTGGGCCGCATGGTGGGCTACGCCGTCACGCTGGCCCTCCAGCGCGGCCTGACGCTGGAGGATGTCACCGGCCTGCTGGGATAAGCTCTTGCAAAAACCGATCTTCCGCGCTACAATGGCACCAGAAAAAGGAAGGGAGGCTCCCCTCAATGGATTTTAACCCGCAGTTACAGCTGGCCGGCCTGCTGGAGTGGATGGACGCCCAGCTCAAGGCCTGTCACGGCCGCACCGCCGTTATCGGCATCTCAGGCGGCAAGGACAGCTCCACCGTGGCGGCGCTGGCTGCCGCCGCCTATGGCCGGGAGCATGTGTTCGGCGTGCTGATGCCCGACGGCGTTCAGCCGGACATCGACTATTCGCAGGCGCTGGTGGAGCACCTGCAGATCCCTCACTGCACCATCAACATCCACGACGCCGTGCAGGGCGTGCTGAAGGAGATGGAGCGGGCAGGTCTGACGCCCAGCCGTCAGACCACCGTGAACCTGCCCAGCCGCATCCGCATGTCCACGCTGTACGCCGTGGCCCAGTCGCTGGACGGCGGCGTGGTCATCAATACCAGCAACCTGTCGGAGGATTGGGTGGGCTACTGCACCATTTACGGCGACAGCGCCGGCGCCTTCTCCCCGCTGGGCATGTACACCACGGAGGAGGTCATTGCGCTGGGCCGCCAGCTGGGTCTGCCGGAGCGGTTCCTCATCAAGCCGCCGTCCGACGGACTCACCGGTCTGACGGACGAGGACAATCTGGGCTTCACCTACCATGCGGTGAACGAATATGTCCGCCGCGGCGTGGCGGATCCCGCCATCAAGGAGCAGATCGACGCCAGGCACCGTGCCAGCCGCTTTAAGTTCCAGACCATCCCCGTGTACCACAACGGGCTTTCCATGGCGCTGGAGGACGAAACGGACTACTACAAGTAAGTGAAAACGGACGGAAGCTCTTGCCCCTCCCCATAGTCAAAAGAGACGGACGCTCGGCGTCCGTCTCTTTTGATGTCTTGTTTATGCTCAGTACGCCAGCTTCTCCGCCAGATAGGCCTTCAGCTCGCTGATGGGGACACGCACCTGCTCCATGGTGTCGCGCTCGCGGACGGTGACGCAGTTGTCACCGGCCTTCTCCGCATCGCCCACGGTGTCGAAGTCCACGGTGATGCAGTACGGCGTGCCCACCTCGTCCTCGCGGCGGTAGCGCTTGCCGATGGAGCCCGTCTCATCGAAGTCGATCATCCACTCCTTTGCCAGCTCGGCATAGACCTCGCGGGCCTTGTCGCTGAGCTTCTTGCTCAGGGGCAGCACCGCCGCCTTGTAGGGGGCCAGCGCCGGGTGCAGATGCAGCACCACGCGGACGTCGTTCTTCTCCGCGTCCACCACCTCCTCGTCGTAGGCGTCCACCAGCACGGCCAGCACGCTGCGCTCCACGCCCAGAGACGGCTCCACCACATAGGGGATGTAGCGCTCATTCGTCTCGGGATCGAAGTAGGTCAGATCCTTGCCGGACACGGTTTGGTGCTGGGTCAGGTCATAGTCGGTGCGGTCGGCCACGCCCCACAGCTCGCCCCAGCCGAAGGGGAACAGGAACTCGAAGTCCGTGGTGGCCTTGGAGTAGAAGCACAGCTCCTCGGGATCGTGGTCGCGCAGGCGGAGATTCTCATCCTTCAGGCCGATACCCAGCAGCCAGTTGTGGCAGAAGGTGCGCCAGTAGTTGAACCACTCCAGATCGGTGCCGGGCTTGCAGAAGAACTCCAGCTCCATCTGCTCGAACTCACGGACGCGGAAGATGAAGTTGCCCGGGGTGATCTCGTTGCGGAAGGACTTGCCGATCTGGCACACGCCGAAGGGCAGCTTGCGGCGGGTGGTGCGCTGGGTGTTGACAAAGTTGGTGAAGATGCCCTGCGCCGTCTCGGGACGCAGATACACGGTGTTCTTGGCATCCTCGGTGACGCCCTGGAACGTCTTGAACATCAGGTTGAACTGTCGGATGTCGGTGAAGTTGTGTTTGCCGCAGGTGGGGCAGGGGATGCTCTTGTCCTCGATGAAATCCTTCATCTCCTGCTGGGAGAAGGCGTCGATGGGCTTGGGCAGCTCCACGCCGTTCTGGCCGCACCAGTCCTCGATGAGCTTATCGGCGCGGAAGCGCTCCTTGCACTCCTTGCAGTCCATCAGGGGGTCGGAGAAGCCGGCCAGATGGCCGCTGGCCACCCACGTCTGGGGGTTCATGAGGATGGCGGCGTCCTGCCCCACGTTGTAGGGGTTCTCCTGCACGAACTTCTTCCACCATGCCTTCTTGATGTTGTTCTTCAGCTCCACGCCCAGCGGGCCGTAGTCCCAGGTGTTGGCCAGGCCGCCGTAGATCTCGGAGCCTGCGAAGATGATGCCGCGGTTTTTGCACAGCGCCACGATCTTGTCCATGGTCTTTTCAGTGTTTTTCATGTGCTCGTCTCCTTTTATGTGAATATTTTTGGTCTGCATGGTCAAGCCGCCTCCGGCGGCGCTACCTGCACGGTCACGACGCCCGCATTCCAATCCGTCTGGTCTGTGGACACACCGTACCACCACATTGTCCCGCCGTCCGGCAGGTGGTACAGAATGGCATAGGATTCTCTTGGGTGCAGCGCCATGGGATAGTTGTTCTCCGGCAGCTGATCCCCGGTGGTCTGCCACGCGGAAAAGGCGTCGTATCCGCCCTCCACGCGCCAGAACTCGCGGCTGACGTATTTGCTCCACTCGGAGATGTCCTCCTCGCCGAAGTAGGCGGCTTCGTATGCTTCACCGGCGATGGTCAGTGTGTCCGTGCGGAGCGGCTCCAGCTCCGGCTTTTCCACCCGCGCCAGATTGGCGCAGGTCAGCGTCACCTTGCTGCCGTAGTGCGCCGCGATCTGGGCCGCCATGGAGGGTACGGTACCGGTCTGATGATCCATTCCGTTGGGGTCGGCGTGGGCGCCGCCGCAGAAGGCCACCACGCTGACGCCGCCCAGTGCGTCAAAGGCCGTGCAGAAATTGGCCGCCAGGGCGTACTCCCGCTGCACGTCGGCCTCATCGTCTGCGCCGCGCCGATAGTACATGACGCCCTGCTTGATGCTCTGATCTACCGTACGGTATACGTCGGTGTCGGTCTTTCCCTCGTCCTCCAGAAGCTGGCGCGCCTTTTCACCGGAGGTGGCATACTGATGCTCTATGTCAAAGCCGTGGAACACCGTGTCCGGACACGTCTCCTTGATCTGATGGTAAAAGTCCGCCACCACCTCCGCGTGGAACAGCGTCCCCTCGCAGGCGCCGTACACCATGTCCCAATAGGCATCGTCCTCCGCCGCCATCCAGCGGTTCAGCAGCAGCGTGGAGCCTGCGCCCATCTCTATGAACAGGTGCCGCATCCCTTGGCTGTAGCAGGTCTGCCACAGCGCCAGCTCCTTATCCAGGCAGGCGGCGTTGGCGTGTTCCTCGCCGTAAATGAATATCTCCCCTGTGGGCGCACCCGTTTCCGCCGGTGCGCCGCAGGCCGTCAGTCCCAGCAGGGCTGCCAGCAGCAGCGCCAGTATCTTTTTTTTCATAGACTGCCCTCCTTGAGCGGCAAAAAACGCCCTGATGCCATTGCTGACATCAGGGCGAACTAAGCTTTAGTCCGTGGTTCCACCTGAATTCGGATCACTCCACACTCTCGTGCCGGTAACGGGGCCTCCGGCGGGCATTTCCTCCCGCGGCTCCGGGCAGCCACGCCCATCATCGCTTGTAACGGGAAAAGGATAGCATCTTTTCGCCCGCCCGTCAAGGGCTTTTTTCGCCGCCGGAGCGGCTTACAGGTAGTTCAGCGGGTTGAGGAACGTACCGTTCAGCTGGATGCGGAAGTCGCAGTGGTTGCCGCTGGAGATACCGGTGGAGCCCATGCGGGCGATCTGCTGACCCTTGTGGACGTGCTCGCCCACGGACACCAGCAGCGAGCTGTTGTGACCGTAGTAGGTGACATAGCCGTTGCCGTGGTCGATCTTCACCAGATAGCCGTAGCCGCCCTGCCAGCCGGAGTAGATGACGGTGCCGCCGTCGGAGGCGTAGATGGGCGTGCCGTAGCTGTTGGCGATGTCGATGGCCTCGTGATAGGTGCTGGCGCCCCGGATGCCGGTGTTGCGGGGGCCGAAGTAGGACGTGATGACGCCGTTGCAGGGCCAGCCGAAGCTGCCGGTGGGATACCACGACGGGCGCTCCTTGGTGCCCCGCAGCGCCAGCTGCGTCACAGGCTGGGACAGCGTGACGCTGGCCACGATCTCCCGCTCCGTTTCCGTGCCGTTGATATAGGTGACGTTGGCGGTGACATCCGCCTTGCCGTAGACGCCGGGGAGCGTGACCTTATACTCGCCCTGATACATGGAGGCGTCGTCGGTGTACTCCACGGGGTAGGGCACATCCTGCACATAGCGCTGGCGCTCCACGTTCACCACCGTCAGGTAGGGCACGGCGTTGCTGATGGTCAGCACATCGCCCGTCCGCAGGATCTTGGGGTCGTAGCCGGGGTTCAGCTTCATCAGGGCGTCCACCGACAGGCCGTACTCGTCGGCGATGCTGTAATAGCTGTCGCCGCTCTGGACGGTGTAGGTGACCTCGCCCTCCTTCGTCTCGTTGAGGATCTCGGCGATGTAGCCCAGATTCATGATGTAGGACGTGTCCACATACTCCTGCCGGATCTCCACGTCCTCCACGAAGTAGGCGTCCACCGTGTCCTCCGTCTGGTAGCCCAGCTTCAGCTGGGCCAGGATGTCGTCCAGCGCGTCGGGGAACGTGGTGGCCACCACCTTCTCCCCGTCCACATACAGGACGTAGGCGTACTCCACCAGACCAAGCTCATCGGTAAGCTCGTTGCGCAGCTCCTCCTCCGACGTGATCTCCTTGCGCAGGAACACGCCCGTCTCGGTCTGCAGCAGGGACTGATCCACCTGATAGCTGCTGTCGTGCAGCGTCTCGCGGGTGATGCCCTCCACCTCGGCCACCGCCAGCTCCACCGCGTGGGCGGAGGGGACGACGCCCAGATCCTTGCCATCGTACACGGCGCGGGCTCCCACGGTGTACAGGGACAGCACCGTGGCGGCGGCGGCCAGACTCAGGGCCACGGCCAGAAAGGCCGCCGGGTGCAGCTTCATCTCCTCGAAGTGGCTGCGGCGGCGGTCACCGGCCCGGATGAGCCGCTTGCGGCGGAGGGACAGGCGCTCTCGCAGATTGGCGCCCAGACGGGGCAGGCTGTTCCAGAAGAACAGGAACAGCTGGGCCGCGCCGTGCTCCGATTCGGGGAAGCGGCTGTCGCGGCTCTCCTTCACCAGATGGCGGGCGCCGCCCCGCACCCGCCCAAACCACGCCGCAATGCGCTTCACGCCCGCCTGCAGGTTCAGGGTGAACAGGTCGGCGTGCTCCTCGCGGTACACGCGCCAGCTCTTCAGATTGTCGATCCACAGCTGCCACAGGCTGGACAGCGTCATAGGCTCCCGGTTGGGGTCGCGGGAGGGATTCTTTTGTTGATTTTTCTGCGCTAACTGCTGTTTCATAAGGGGTCTCACCTAAAAGTTACAAAATCGTTACAAACGGTATCATACATTGTTTCCGGCTTTGCGTCAAGAAGAAAATTGTAAACATTCAGGGACAGGGTCACAGAAAGGACGAAAAAACGCCCCTTTCGGGGCGTTTTCCGCATAAGCGTCATCAAAATTTTTCGTCCAGCACCGCGATGAGGGCGGCGATGGCGTCCTCCCGGCAGTCCGGCAGCGTCCGGACGCAGGGCAGCGCCCGCACCTCCGGCAGGGCGTTGGCAGGGGCAAAGGCCATACCGGCCCACGTCAGCATGGAAATGTCGTTGGCATGGTCGCCCACGCAGGCCACATTGGCCTGGGGGATGTGCAGCAGCGCCGCCAGACGGCGCACCATGCCGCCCTTGTTGGCGCCCCGGGCCGTCAGCTCCACCAGCGACTCGCTGCTGGCCACGATCTCATAGTCCCCGTACCAGCCTTGGCCGCGCAGGTAGTCCAGCAGCGCCGCCTGATGTGCCGGCTCCGTGGAGAACAGCGCCTTGCTGATAGGGGACGGCACCTGCTCCATGCTGTCCACGATCACCGTGGGAGAGTGTGTCACATGGAGGTGCCGCCGGGTCACATCGTTGGGCTGGAGGGCGTGGATATCGTTGTTGTCGTGGTACAGCTCCACCGCCGCAAAGGGCAGCTCCCGGATGGTCTGGGCGATGTGGGCCCGCGCCGTCTCCGGCAGAAATGCCTCGCACAGGTACTTACCGGTGGAGAAATCGTAGATGGCGGCGCCGTTGAACAGGACGGTGGGGCCGTTCATGGGTACGCCGTCGGCCACGGCCTCAAAGGCGGGCTTGGCGCGGCCCGTGGCCACGGAAAAGATGCCGCCCTCCGCCATGAAGTAGCGGATGGCCGCCTGATTGGCCTTGGATACCGGAGGCATGGGCCGGCACAGCCGCAGGGCCTCCTCGGTGTAGGTCAGTGTGTTGTCATAGTCGCTGGCCAGCAGCAGACCGGTAAATTTTCCCATGGTGCGTCACGCCTCCATGTTCTGGCCGGGATTGCCGCCCCTGCGCCGTCCGCCCCGGTGGCGGGGACGCCGCTTCTGCTCGCCGTTGCCGCCGGGAGCGCTCTGCCCCTCCTGCCGGGGCTTGGGGGTGCGGGGTGCGGCCTGCTGCTGGGGGATTCCGCCGCCTGCGCCGCTGCCGCCCCGGTTCCTGCGCCGGCGGTTACTGCCGCCCTGCCGGGGCTTGTCCCCCGCGCCGGGCTTGTCGGGCTTTTCCGGCATGGCTGTCTTCTCCGGCTTGGCGGGCCTGTCCGCCTTCACCGGCTTTTCGCCGCGCTTCTCCGGCGTCGCGACCTCGGGCTTTTTGCGGTCGCGCCCGCCCCGGCTTCTGCGGCGGCGCTTCTCCCCCTCGTCGGACTTGGCGGCGGGGGCGGGAGTAAAGTCGCTGATGAAGCTGATGGAGGGCATATCGTCCTCCCTCTCGGGCTCCACATAGCGCTCGGGCCGCCGGTCGGGAATGACGATGCCGTCCCGGCTGCCCTTGCCGCTGCGCAGGACGCACACCTCGCAGTTGTGGTAGCAGCGGGCGTTTTCCGGCCGGTCGTCCAGCCGGACGTTCACCGTTTCCTTCAGCAGGTTCACGTCGCTGACGTTGCCGGGGCCGTCCGGGGTCAGCACAAAGGAGTCGTTTTTGGGCATGCGCTTGATGGCGTCCTCATAGGCGTCCTGCTCGTACTTCAGGCAGCACATCAGCCGCCCGCAGGTGCCGGAGATCTTGGTGGGGTTCAGGGACAGGCTCTGGGTCTTGGCCATCTTGATGGACACCGGCAGGAACTCGTCCATAAACTGGGCGCAGCAGAAGGGCCTGCCGCAGATGCCCAGACCGCCCAGCATCTTGGCCTCGTCCCGGACGCCGATCTGGCGCAGCTCAATGCGGGCGCGGAACACACCGGCCAGATCCTTCACCAGCTCCCGGAAGTCCACCCGGCCATCGGCGGTGAAGAAGAACAGGATCTTGGAGCCGTCAAAGCTGCACTCCACCCGCACCAGCTTCATCTCCAGCTTGTGCTGGGCGATCTTCTTCTGGCAGATGTCGAAGGCATCCTTCTCCCGGCTGCGGTTGTAGGCGGCGGTATGGCGGTCGTTGTCGGTGGCGATGCGCACCACCGCCCGCAGGGGCTGCACCACCTGCTCGTCGGGCACCGGGTGGTTGCCCTCGCTGCACTGGGCGAATTCAGGGCCCTGCGCCGTCTCCACGATGATGTCCTGCCCTGCCTCCACCGTCAGGTCTCTGGGGTCAAAATAATAGGTTTTGCAGCCGCTGCGAAAGCGGACGGAAACCACAGTTGTCATAGAAGCTCCTCCCATTCCACGGCGAGGGCGCCAAGAACATGGCCCGCGCCTACATTATATACACATTCGCCGCTGTACTTCTCCAGCAGCGCCGTCAGGCCGTACAAACGGCGGCGGTCCAGTCCGCCGGCCAGCGCCTGCGCCGTCTCGCCGCAGGCGGGATCGGGCACAGCCTTGCCCATCTGCAGCAGCAGGGCCTCCGCCGCGGCGCACCACGCGCCCCGCAGCACGTCCCGCAGCTCCTCCCGCTTCATCCGCCGGTTCTCCAGCGACACCAGATACGTTGTCACCGGCAGCAGCTTTCCCCTGGCGAAGGCGCGGCACAGCTGCTCCGCCTCCGGCGGCAGGGCGTCCGGCGCGGGGGCGTCGCACTTCAGCAGCACGCACCGGGAGCGCACCGTCTCCAGCAGCGCGGCGGGACTGTCGGTGCAGAAGATGAACGCGGCGTAGGGCGGGCCCTCCTCCACGATCTTCAGCAGCACGTTCTGGTCACGCTCGTTGAGCTGCCGGCTGTCGGCGATGATGTATACCTTCCGCGCCGCCTCGTTGGGGCGGATGTATACGTCCTGCCGCAGCGCCCGCACCGCGTCCACCGTCAGCTCCCGGTGCTCCGTGTCCCGGATCACCGAAACGTCGGGGTGGATACCCTCCAGCACCTTCCGGCAGTGGCGGCACCGCAGGCAGGGCCTGTCCGTCCCCTCGCAGACGTGGGCGGCGGCGATGAACCGCGCCGCGTCCGTCAGGCCGCCGTCGCCGGAGAGCACGATGGCGTGGCTCAGTCTTCCCTGCTCCGCCGCACGGCGGACGGCGCGCTCCAGTGTGCTGTTTTCCGGCAGAAGCTGGGCCATAGCGCTCTCCTTTTCACATAGGGGCCTGACACCTCTATTTTTCTAATGTATCAGTATACCACACAAAAAGCGGGACAGGCAAGTTTTATTCTACGGATATGGGGGAAAATGTTTCCCGAAGGGATGTTTCCCGCGAAACCATGAACCTATTGCAAAAAAACAGAAAAATTTGGGAATAGACTTGCTTTTGACGGGAAATATGACTATAATAAGAAACGTTCTCATCGTTTGGTACAACTATATTGATAGATGGAGGGACTACCATGAGCAAGAAGTATTGTTACCTGTTCACCGAAGGCAACGCGAAGATGCGCGAGCTGCTGGGCGGCAAGGGCGCCAACCTGGCTGAGATGACCAATATCGGTCTGCCCGTTCCCCAGGGCTTCACCATCACCACCGAGGCCTGCACCCAGTATTATGAGGACGGCCGCCAGATCAATGACGAGATCATGGCCGAGATCATGGAGTATATCGAGAAGATGGAGAAGATCACCGGCAAGAAGTTCGGCGATCACGAGAACCCCCTGCTGGTCTCCGTCCGCTCCGGCGCCCGCGCTTCCATGCCCGGCATGATGGACACCATCCTGAATCTGGGCCTGAACGAGGATGTGGTGGACGTGATCGCCAAGAAGTCCAACAATCCCCGCTGGGCCTGGGACTGCTATCGCCGCTTTATCCAGATGTACTCCGACGTGGTCATGGAGGTCGGCAAGAAGTACTTTGAGCAGCTGATCGACGCCATGAAGGCTAAGAAGGGCGTGACGCAGGACGTGGAGCTGGACGCCGCCGACCTGAAGGAGCTGGCCATGCAGTTCAAGGCCGAGTACAAGGCCAAGATCGGTGAGGACTTCCCCACCGATCCCAAGGAGCAGCTGGTGGGCGCCATCAAGGCCGTGTTCCGTTCCTGGGACAACCCCCGCGCCAACGTGTACCGCCGCGACAATGATATCCCCTATTCCTGGGGCACTGCCGTCAACGTCCAGTCCATGGCCTTCGGCAACATGGGCGACGACTGCGGCACCGGCGTTGCGTTCACCCGTGACCCCGCCACCGGCGCCAAGCAGCTGATGGGCGAGTTCCTGACCAACGCCCAGGGCGAGGACGTGGTGGCCGGCGTGCGTACCCCCATGCCCATCGCCGAGATGGCCGAGAAGTTCCCCGAGGCCTATGACGAGTTTGTCAAGGTCTGCAACATCCTGGAGGATCACTACCGCGATATGCAGGACATGGAGTTCACCGTGGAGCACGGCAAGCTGTACATGCTGCAGTGCCGCAACGGCAAGCGCACCGCGCCCGCCGCGCTGAAGATCGCCTGCGATCTGGTGGACGAGGGCATGATCTCCGAGCAGCAGGCCGTCGCCATGATCGACCCCCGCAACCTGGATACCCTGCTGCATCCCCAGTTTGATCCCAAGGCCCTGAAGTCCACCGAGCCTGTGGGCAAGGCTCTGCCCGCCTCCCCCGGCGCCGCCTGCGGCAAGATCGTCTTCACCGCCGAGGACGCCAAGGAGTGGGCCGCCCGCGGTGAGAAGGTGGTGCTGGTTCGTCTGGAGACCTCTCCCGAGGATATTGAGGGCATGAAGGCCGCGCAGGGCATCCTGACCGTCCGCGGCGGTATGACCTCCCACGCCGCCGTTGTGGCCCGCGGTATGGGCAAGTGCTGCGTCTCCGGCTGCGGCGCCATCAACATGGACGAGGCCAACAAGCAGTTCACGCTGGCCGGCAAGACCTATCACGAGGGCGACTGGCTGAGCCTGGACGGCTCCACCGGCAGCATCTACGACGGCGCGATGCCCACCGTGGACGCCAGCGTGGGCGGCGACTTCGGCCGCATCATGGCGTGGGCCGACAAGTTCCGCCGCCTGCAGGTCCGCACCAACGCCGATACCCCCCACGATGCCGCCAAGGCCCGTGAGCTGGGCGCGCAGGGCATCGGCCTGTGCCGTACCGAGCATATGTTCTTCGAGGGCGACCGTATCGCCGCCATCCGTGAGATGATCTGCTCCGACACCGTGGAGCAGCGTGAGAAGGCGCTGGCCAAGCTGCTGCCCATGCAGCAGGGCGATTTCGAGGGCATCTACGAGGCCATGGAGGGCTGCCCCGTCACCATCCGCTTCCTGGATCCCCCTCTGCACGAGTTCGTTCCCACCGAGGAGCATGACATCGAGCTGCTGGCCAAGGATATGGGCAAGTCCGTTGCCGACATCAAGGCCATCATCGCCTCCCTGCACGAGTTCAACCCCATGATGGGCCACCGCGGCTGCCGTTTGGCCGTCACCTTCCCGGAGATCGCCGTCATGCAGACCCGTGCCGTCATCCGCGCCGCCATCAACGTGCAGAAGAAGCACCCCGACTGGAGCATGGTGCCTGAGATCATGATCCCGCTGGTGGGCGAGGTCAAGGAACTGAAGTACGTCAAGGACGTGGTGGTGAAGACCGCCGATGAGGAGCTGGCCGCCGCCGGTATGAAGATGAAGTATCTGGTGGGCACCATGATCGAGATCCCCCGTGCGGCTCTGACCGCCGACGAGATCGCCAAGGAGGCCGAGTTCTTCTCCTTCGGCACCAACGATCTGACCCAGATGACCTTCGGCTTCAGCCGCGACGACGCCGGCAAGTTCCTGGGCGCCTACTACGACAAGAAGATCTACGAGAGCGATCCGTTTGCCAAGCTGGATCAGATCGGCGTGGGCAAGCTGGTGAAGATGGCTGCCAAGCTGGGCCGCGAGACCCGTCCGGAGCTGCATCTGGGCATCTGCGGCGAGCACGGCGGCGATCCCTCCTCCGTGGAGTTCTGCCACAAGGTGGGTCTGGACTATGTGTCCTGCTCCCCCTTCCGTGTGCCCATCGCCCGTCTGGCCGCCGCACAGGCTGCCATCAAGGAACAGCGCCAATAAAAAGCTGACGCAAGCAGCGTAGGCAAAACAGCTGATATAAATACGGTCACACAGTCCGTCAGGATTGTGTGACCGTTATTTTTTGCCCATTTTCATCCAAAATCGAATACACATTCAACAGCTACCTTCCTGATCGGGGGCGAAAGCCCCGGCCGGATGAAGGCGCGCCACGAACCTCCTGCCCGTAAGGGTTATCACGGAAAGCAAGGCTGGCGGAGTACCGGAAAACCATTGCCACATGAAAAGAACGCTCCCCCGGACATCAGGCCGGGGGAGCGTTCTTTATTCCGCGCTTTCAATGGTGCCGCCGCCCAGCACCTCGTCTCCGCCGTACAGTACCACGGCCTGCCCGGCGGTGATGGCCCGCTGGGGCCGGTCGAACACCACCCGCAGACCGCCGCCCTCCAGCGGATAGGCGGTGCAGGGGGCGTCCGCATGCTGGCTGTACCGGGCCTTGGCGGTGCAGCGCACCGGCGCCGCCGGGGCGGCCCCGGCGATCCAGTTGACCCGGGAGGCCGTCAGCGTATCGGTGAACAGCTCGGCGTCGTCCCCCAGCAGGATGGTGTTGTCCGCGCCGTTCTTCCGCACCACATAGACGTGCTTCCCGGCGGCGACGCCCAGTCCCTTCCGCTGGCCGTTGGTGTAGCAGGGCAGTCCCTTGTGGCGGCCCAGCACATGGCCGTCCTTGTCCACAAAGTCCCCCGGCGTCAGGGCCGCGCCGTGCTGTCGCAGGAAGCGCACATAGTCGCCGTCGGGGATGAAGCAGATGTCCTGACTGTCGGATTTGTCCGCCACGTTCAGCCCCGCCTGCCGCGCCTCCTGCCGGATGGTGTCCTTGTCGAACTCCCCCACCGGCAGCAGCAGGTGGGACAGCTGGAGCTGGGTGAGCTGATAGAGCACATAGCTCTGATCCTTCCGGCGGTCGCGGCCCCGCAGCAGCCGCCAGCGGCCTGCTGCTTCATCGTAGTCTACCCGTGCGTAGTGTCCCGTGGCAAGATAGTCGTAGCCCAGCTCCAGCGCCCGATCCAGCAGTGCGCCGAACTTCAGCTCCCGGTTGCAGTCGATGCAGGGGTTGGGCGTCCGGCCCGCGCAGTATTCGTCCACGAACCGCTGCATGACGCAGCGGGAGAACCGCTCCGTCTCGTCCAGCAGATGGAACTCCATGCCCAGCCGTTCCGCCACGGCTTGAGCGTCCGCGGCATTTTGTGCCGACAGGCGATCCACCTCGGGGTCGCGGTACAGGCGGAGCATGGCCCCGCCGCAGGTATAGCCCTGCGCCTGCAGCAGCGCGGCGGCGGCGGAGCTGTCCACCCCGCCGGACATGGCGATGAGTACGCGCTTGTTGTTCATCATGCACCTCGCAAGAAAAATAGGAAATATATCTGTAATAAATATGTGTATAATTCGGAAATACCTGTAAATAATTGAAATAGGTTTTCCGGTGGAGCGGCCCCATAAAAAACAGCACCCCCGCGCCGGGCGAAGGTACTGCGCTGCACACAGGTCGGCCCCGCCGTGGAGGGATCGTCTCTCGTGAGGAGACATGAGGCCTTATTCGTCGGAATGTCTCTGTAAAAATGCATCGAAGGGCAGACCGTCCGCCAGCCCCACCAGCGCGGGCTGGAAGCCGCCGGCGTAGTCGAAGGTCACATCCTCCACCATGTCGCCCGCCGTTTCGTCCGGCAGCGCCAGTGTCACGGTGGTGCCCTGCCCCTCCCGGCTGTCCAGCAGCAGCCGCCCGCCGTGGCCCTCCGCAATGCGGCGGCACAGCGGCAGGCCGAGGCCCAGTCCACCGGGCAGTACGGCCAGACGCTCCGGGTGGAGGTAGCCGTCAAACACCGTCTCCATATTCCCGGCGGGGATGCCGCAGCCGGTGTCCGACACGGCCAGCAGCACCTGCCGGTGTCCCAGCCGCAGGGAGACGGTGACGCTGCCGCCGTCCGGCGTGAACTTCAGGGCGTTGGACAGCAGGTTCCACACCGCCTGCTCCAAACAGTCCCGGTGGATGGCCGCCGTGTGGTGCTCCGCCGCGCACTGAAGCGTCAGCGTCACATGGCGCAGGGCGAACAGCGGCTCCGCCTGCCGGCACAGACCGGCCAGCCATTCCACTATGTCGGTGTTCTCCTTCAGCAGCGGCTCGTCCGACAGCAGCATGGGCGCGTTGGACAGGTTGTTGGCCAGCCGCAGCAGCGAATAGTAGTTGTGGTTCAGCAGGGCTGCGTCCCGATCCAGAACGGCGTCCCGATCCCGCCGGTCAGGCGGGGCCAGACGGCCCACCGCAATGTGCATGCCGCCCAGCGCCGTCCGGAGTTGAGCTGCGACATGAAGCAGCACCTCGTTGAGCAGCCGCTCACGCATCGGCGGGTCGCGCCGCTCAGGACGCCCCAGTTGTTCCGGTATGTCGGTTTTCCGGGGGCTTTCCGGCATCATACGCACCCTCCTCTCCGGACTTAGTGTGGCTTTTGCAGCCAAAGCGATACAACCAGTTACCGGTTGGTATGCCACACTATACCAAAGGGCGGCGTAAAAAACAAGGTTTTTTATTCTTTTTTGGTGAAAGAGAAAATTTTTCAAAAAAGGGGTTGCATTTTTCAAAATAATGCTTATAATACTAAACATACCATACGTTTGATATATTCCATCAGAGAGGAAGTCTTGATTTATGAGCATCAAAGTCGGTATCAATGGTTTTGGCCGCATCGGCCGTATGGTCATGCGCTGCTGCGCGAACCACCCCGAGATCGAGATCGTTGGCATCAACGATCTGTGCCCGGCTGATTATCTGGCCTATATGCTGAAATATGACACCATGCACGGCAAGTTCGACGGCGAGATCGGCAGCGCTGAGAACGCCATTATCGTCAACGGCAGGTCTATCCCCGTGTTTGCCGAGCGCGACCCCGCCAACCTGCCCTGGGCTAAGGTGGGCGCGGAGTACGTCATCGAGTCCACCGGCCTGTTCCTGACCAAGGAGAAGGCCGCGGGCCATATCGCCGCCGGCGCCAAGCATGTGGTGATGTCCGCCCCCTCCAAGGACGACACCCCCATGTTCGTCATGGGCGTCAATCAGGACACCTATACCTCTGACATGCAGTTCGTCTCCAACGCCAGCTGCACCACCAACTGCCTGGCTCCCATCGCCAAGGTGCTGCACGACAACTTCGGCATCGCCGATGGTCTGATGACCACCGTGCACTCCACCACCGCCACCCAGAAGACGGTGGATGGCGTGTCCCTGAAGGATTGGCGCGGCGGCCGTGCCGCCTCCGGCAACATCATCCCCAGCTCCACCGGCGCTGCCAAGGCCGTGGGCAAGGTCATCCCCAGCCTGAACGGCAAGCTGACCGGTATGTCCATGCGCGTTCCCACGCTGGATGTGTCTGTGGTGGATCTGACCGTGAACCTCAGCAAGCCCGCCACCTATGATGAGATTTGCGCCGCCATGAAGAAGGCCAGCGAGAACGAGCTGAAGGGTATTCTGGATTACACCGACGAGGCCGTTGTGTCCTCTGACTTCCTGGGCAACACCCACACCTCCATCTTCGACGCCAAGGCCGGCATCGCCCTGACCGACACCTTCGTGAAGGTGGTCAGCTGGTACGACAACGAGATCGGCTACTCCGACAAGATCCTGTGCCTCATTGAGCATATGCACAGCGTCGACCACAAGTAAAAAACGCCAACATCCTTTCAAAAAGGTTTTCCTTCTTTTTTGTTCCGGAAACAGCGCCGTCCCACCGGGACGGCGCTGTTTCTATCCATCGCACGTTTGAAACCGCCGAATCACAAGGGTTTTATCAAAAATAGGACTATCTTTCCGCAGATTTGTATGGTACAATAGGTACAACTCAGAGGAGAGGGAAAGGGATCCCCGACATGGAACAGAATCCGATCTTGCACGCAAAGCTGTCAATGGACAGCGACATCCCCCTGTATGCCCAGCTGGTGGGCATCATCAAACGCAACATCTCCACCGGCGCGCTGGCCGTGGGCGACCTGCTGCCCAGCGAGGCCGAGCTGTGTCGCTGGATGAATATCAGCCGCAATACCGTGCGGCAGGCCATCGGCGAGCTGGAGGACGAGGGACTGGTCGTCCGCAAGCGGGGCCGCGGCACCTTCGTGGCCGACCCCGCCACAAACCGCCGGGGCGTGCGCTACTCCTTCACCACCGAAGTGTCCTCGCTGGGTAAGGTGCCGTCCTCCACCCTGATCGACTTTGACGTGGTGGTGCCCGGGCAGGCCATCTGCGAGAAGATGGAGCTGCGGGAGGGCACGCCGGCATACTGCTTCACCCGCGTGCGCAACGTGGACGGCGAGCCGCTGATTCTGGAAACCAGCTACTACCCCCAGTACATCTATCCCCATCTGACCAGAGACATGCTCCAGACCCACAGCTTTTACAGCCTGCTGTACCATGTGGGCATCGTGCCCTTCGCCGCCGACGAGAGCTACGAGGCGGTGGTGCTGGACAGCGAAAAGGCCAAGCTGCTGGGCGTGGCCGGAGGCAGCTGCGCCTTCTACCACCAGCGGCGTACCCGTACCGAGGACGGCCGTATCTACGAGTACACCAGAAGCTATATCCGGGGCGACCGGGTGCGGCTGGACGTACACATGCAGAAGAGCGGCATGAACTTCGTGCGCACCATTGACTGACGGATACATACAAAAAGGAACGCCTCCGGCAAAGCCGGAGGCGTTCCTTTTGTGCTGCCTTACAGGGCGGCGGCGCCGATGATGCCGGCCTCGTTGCCCAGCCGCGCCGCCTGAATGACGGGCTGGGGCCGCGCATCACCGCCGAAGCAGTTGGCGGCCACATAGCGTCGGACGGGGGCCAGCAGGCGCTCCCCCTGACGGCTGATCCCGCCGCCGATGAGCACCATCTCCGGCGACAGGATGTTCACCAGATTCGTGATGCCGGCGGCCACATAGACGTAGTACCGCTCCAGCACCGCCTGCGCGGCGGCGTCCCCGGCATCGGCGGCGTCGAACACGTCCCGCCCCGTCAGGTCGGGGTACCGGTTCAGCAGGGACGCCGGATGGGCGGCCGCGGCCGCCTTGCCCTGCCGGATCAGCGCCGTGGCGGAGGCATAGGCCTCCCAGCAGCCCCGGCGGCCGCAGGTGCAGGGCTCGCCGTCCAGCACCAGAATGCTGTGGCCCACCTCGCCTCCGGCGCCGCCCAGCCCGGACACGATCTTCCCGTCCACGATGACGCCGCCGCCCACGCCGGTGCCCAGCGTCACCAGCACCATGCTACGGCAGTCCACGGCGGCGCCGGCCACCACCTCCGCCAGCGCGGCGCAGTTGGCGTCGTTGCTCAGGCGGGCGGGCAGAGCGAAGTGCTTTGTCAGCATGGCGCACACCGGCACATCGAACCAGTTGAGGTTGTAGGCGCACACCACCACGCCCCGTGCCGGGTCGCAGGTACCGGGCGCACCCACGCCGATGGAGACGCAGTCCCCGGCGGTGAGGCCCGCCTTGTCCAGCGCCAGCTCCACGGCGCGGCACATGTCAGCCACCACCTGCTCCGCCGGGCGGTGCGCGCCGGCAGGCAGACTGGCCTCCGCCACGATTTGGTGGCGGTCGTCCACCACGCCCACGGCGATGTTGGTGCCGCCCAGATCAATGCCGATGCGATACATACGGATACTCCCTTTCCTCGTGTGTGATAGCGGAAAAACAGCGGGGCAGGCAGACCGCCCGCCCCGCACAGATACGCAGCTCAGAAGTGGGTGACGAAATCGCTATTCACCGCCACCGTGCGGCTGATGTTGGAGGAGTTGATGCTGGCGAAGATGGTACGCATCACCGTCAGCGCCTCCCGGCCGGAGACCTCCGGCTCACGGTCATGCACCAGCGCGTCCACGAACTCGTCGATAACGCCGGTGCCGTTGTGGGGCACGTCCAGATTGTAGCTGGTGCGGTTGCCCTCCATATCGCTGACGATGATGGGGGAGGACGGCTCGCTGTAAATGAGCATGATGCCCTTGGTGCCGTACAGGCAGGTGGACTGGCACTCGTGGCCGTAAATCGTCCAGCTGGCCGCCATAGTGCCCAGCGCGCCGCCGGACATCCGCAGGATGCACAGGGCGTTGTCGTCCACGCCGATGAGTTGGCCCTCGTTGTCGCGCTTGTTCAGTGTCACCACCTTGGCGGTGGTCTCAATGACCTTCTGGCCCAGCAGGTACTGGATCAGATCTACCTTGTGGATGCCCATGTCGGACAGGGCGCCCAGCGCCGCCTTGTTCTTGTCGAAGAACCATGTGCCCTCGTCCACAGACCAGCCCTCGGGGCCGGCGTTGCCCAGCACGGCGCGGAACGTGATAACGTCGCCGATAACGCCGCGATCCAGCAGCTGCTTGGCCCGGCGGTGCACCGGGTCGAAGCGCATATTGTGGCCGATCATCAGGTGCTTGCCGTTGCGCTCGGCGGCGGCCACCATGGATTCGCACTCTGCCAGCGTGACGGCCATGGGCTTTTCGCACAGCACATGCTTGCCGGCGTACAGCGCCGCCGTGGAGATCTCCGCGTGGCTGCGGTTCTCCACGCAGATGGACACCGCGTCGATGTCATTGCGGTTCAGCAGGTCAAAATAGCTGTCGCATACGTCGCCGCCGTACTTGGCGGCCATCTCCTCTGCACGGGCCCGGTTCTTGTCATAATAGGCCACGACCTCTGCATGGGGGTTGGCTGCATACTCGGGCAGATGGCGCACCTGCGCGATCTTGCCGCAGCCGATGATACCAACTCGAATCATAGAAAAGCTCCTCCTCTACCATTGTCGACTGATGGTGCTCTATTCTCGTTTAAATTATAACAAATTCAAGGGCGGGTGAAAAGCCTTTTTTTCAGGATTCTGAGAAAATTTACCGCAGACGCAGGGCTGTGGTCAGGGCGCAGCCCCTCTCCCGGATGTGGTCAAGCACCACGCCCTCCGGCAGCGCCAGCCGGCTTAGGGTCAGCAGAGGCCCCCTGCCTGTCAGCTTGAACAGCGCCTCCTTGGCGGTCCAGATCTCCCAGAAGCGGGCGCAGTCGCCGTCGTCGCCTACGCGGATATAGGCCATCTCGGCCTCGGAGCAGACCCGCCGCATGAACTTCTCATCGGCGCTGCGGACGACCTCCACATCCACGCCCACCGGCACATCGGCGGCGGCGCAGACGGCATAGGGCCCGGAGTGGCTGACAGAGACGTACACGCCCTCGGCGTCCGCGGCGGGCTTGCCGGTGTCGTCCCAACGCAGGGGAACGTTATCCTCGCCGCAGCCAAGACGCTCAGCCAGTGCGCGGCGCGCCAGCAGCTCGCCGGCCACAGTGCGCCTGCGGTCATCCTCGCCGGCAATGTCGCTGACGCGGCGGCGGCGCGTCTCATCCATCATGGCCACGGTGCGGGCCATCGTTTCCTCATCCAGCTGGCGGATATCATACCAAAGCAGTTCCATCTCTCCCAGTCCTCCCCGGTCATTTTATTTTCTGAGGTGAGTATAGCACATCGGCGCACAGGATGCCAGCATTTTATGCGCTTGCTTTTCGGAAGGGAAAGGCGTAAACTGTTGCCGTGTAAAGTTTTTATGTAGGAGAAACAACAATGGTTTCTATTGTAGAAGTGACAACAAAGGCGCAGCTGCGCCGCTTTGTGGATTATCCCAACCAGCTGTACAAGGATGTGCCGCAGTTTGTGCCGGCCACCTATGGCGACGATCTGGCGGACTGGGACCGCAGCAAAAACCCGGCGTTTTCCTACTGCGATGCCCGCTGTTGGCTGGCGGAGCGGGACGGGGAGATCGTGGGGCGCATCGGCGCCATCCGCAGCCGCAAGGCCAATGAGAAGTGGGGCGTCAACAGGATGCGGTTCACCCAGACGGACTTCATCGACGATCCGGAGGTGTCCGCCGCCCTGTTCGCCGTGGTGGAGGATTGGGCCAGAGAGCTGGGCTGCGCGGCGGTTCATGGGCCGCTGGGCTTTACCGACATGGATCGGGAGGGTATGCTGGTGGAGGGCTTCGACCGCCGGAGCTGCTTTTTCACCTATTATAATTATCCCTACTATATCGACCACATGACGGCCCTGGGCTATGTGAAGGATGTGGACTGGATCGAGGAGCTGATCACCGTTCCCACGGACGAGAAGATCATCCGGCGGTGGGAAAAGCTGTCGGATTTCGTGCTCAAGCGCAACAACCTGCATATCGTGGAGCCGAAAAACCGGCTGGCGTATCTGCCGCTGCTGAAACCGTTTTTCGATCTGGTGAACGTGGCCTACGCCCCGCTGTACGGCACGGTGGAGCTGACGGAGCAGCAGATCAAGAAGTATTCGTCCAAGTTCGCGCCCCTCATCAACCCCAACACCACCTGCTTTGTCATGGACAAGAATGACCGGATGATCGCCTTCGGCGTGGGCGCGCCCAGTCTGGCCACCGCCATGCAGAAGCACCGGGGCCGCCTGTTCCCCACCGGCTGGATCGACGTGCTGAAGGCGTTCCGGAAGAACGACACGGTGGATCTGCTGCTCATCGCCGTCCACCCGGACTATCAGGCCCGGGGCGTCAACGCCATTATCCTCAGCAAGGCCATGAAGGGGTGTCTGAAAATGGGCATCAAGGAGGCGGAGACGGGACCCATGCTGGAGCTGAACGACAAGGTGCAGTCCCAGTGGAAGGATTTCCAGACGGAGCAGCACAAGCGCCGCCGCTGCTTTATCAAGGAGCTGACCCCCGCCGCCGGAGAGCCGGAGGAAGCGGACGCGCCCGCCGGCGCCGCCGTATAAACGACAAAAAAGAGAACGCGGACAGCTGCCCGCGTTCTCTTTTGCACTTTTTACAGGTCGTAGACCTCGGTGAACTTCTTCTCCAGATAGGCCACGTAGCAGTCCGGGTCGAACTTGCCGCAGACCGATTCAAACAGGGCCACGGGGCTCTTCATGCAGCCGTATTTCCAGATCTTCTCCTCCAGCCAGTTGTTGATGGGGGTCAGGTCGCCGCTGCGCACCACGGCGTCCACGTCCAGCACCTTGGACAGCTCCAGCAGGTACTGTGCGCCGTAAGCCGAGCCAATGGCGTAGGACGGGAAATAGCCGATGTTGCCGTTGGCCCAGTGGGAGTCCTGCAGCACGCCCTGCCGGTCATCGGGCACGTCGATGCCCAGATATTCCTTGTACAGCCGGTTCCACTCGGCGGGCAGGTCATGGGCGGTGAGGGTGCCGTCGAACATCCGCTTCTCCAGCTCGTAGCGCACCATGATGTGCAGGCAGTAGGTCAGCTCATCCGCCTCCGTGCGGATGAGAGACGGCTGGGACTTGTTGATCATGCGGTAGAAGGCGTCCTCCGTCACGTTGTCCAGACGGGGGGCGAAATGCTCCTTCAGCCACGGGTAGATGACAGAGCAGAACGCCCGGCTGCGGCCGATGACGTTCTCGTAGAAGCGGGACTGGCTCTCGTGGATGCCCATGGAGACGCCGCTGCCCAGATTGCTGCGGGCCAGCTCCCGGCCGGTGTGCAGCTCGTACAGAGCATGGCCGCCCTCATGCACCACGGAGTACAGGGACGAGGCCACCATGTCGGCGTGGTAGTGGGTGGTGATGCGCACATCGTCACGGGAGAAGTTGATGGTGAAGGGATGCTCCGTCTCGCCGATGATGCAGTGGTTCCGGTCAATGCCCATGACATCCATGACGAAGTCGGAAAACTCCCGCTGGATGGGAATGGGGAAATCGGCGTGGAGCGGTGTGTCGTCCACCCGGCCGGCGTGGGCCGAGACCTTCTGGATCAGGGGCACCAGCTTCTGCCGCAGGGCGGCAAAAAACGTGTCGCAGGCGGCGGTGGTCAGCCCCCGCTCGTAGTTGTCCAGCAGCGTCTCGTAGGGGGCCTTGTCCGGTTCCCAGTACAGGGCGAAGCGCTTCAGCGTGTCGAACATCTCCTGCAGATACGGCTCGAACAGGGCGAAGTCGTTCGTCTCCTTGGCGGTCTGCCACACGTCATCGGCCTTGATAGACAGCCGCTGGTAGGCCACGAACTCCTCCTCCGGGATGCGGCGGGTGCGGTCGTAGTCCCGCCAGTACTCCTCCACCTTGCGGCGGGGGATCTCGTCCAGCTCCGTGCGGGCGGCCATCAGCGTCTCCAGCATCTCCACGGTGTCCGGCGCGGTGGTCAGCTGGTAGTCGATGCGGCTCAACTCGCCGGTGGTATCGCCCCGGACGGCGGCGGCCCCCTTGGGCGCTGCGGTGACGCCGTCGTAGTACAAAAGGCCCATGGCGTGTTTCAGCGCAAAGCTGGTCTGTTCATAGCTTTTCAGCTTTTCCAGTGCTTCGGTAACGGTCATGCTCGTACCTCCTGTTTATAATGATAAGAATTATACCATCCCCGGCAGAAAGACACAAGCGGGCAAAATGTATACAAATTCTTAATAGACGGCGGGGAGAAAACGTGATAAGATAAAGGTAATATCTGTTGGAAAGGGCGAGTCGCCATGGATCTGAACAAAAAGACAACACAGCGCATTATGCTGCTTATCGCCTTTGCGGTGCTGCTGTTCTGGGGCCTGTACAACATCTCGGCCATCGGGAATGTGCTGTCCGGCCTGCTGTCCCTGCTGGCGCCGCTGCTTATCGGCGTATGCATTGCCTTCGTGCTGAACCTGATGATGGCGGGACTGGAGCGCCTGTGGGATCGGGCGCTGACCAAATGGAGCAGTCGCTGGAACGCCAAGCTGAAGCGGCCTGTCTGCCTGACGCTGACCATGGTGCTGTTTCTGGGCATTATTTTCGCCATCTTCTTCATCCTCATCCCCCGGCTGGAGGAGGCGGGCGCCGCCATGGTGGCCAACACCCCCACCTATGTGGCCCAGATCCAGGCGTGGTGGGCGAACCTCAGTGATTTCGCGGCGCAGCACGGCGTGACCCTGCCGGAGCTGTCCCTCAACGCGGAGAACGTGCAGGACACCATCACCGGCTTCCTGCAGGAGAAGGGCGACAGCGTGGTGAACGCCACCCTGAACATCACCACCTCCATCGTGGGGGCGCTGGTGAACTTCCTGCTGGCGCTGGTGTTCTCCCTGTATCTGCTGGCCCAGAAGGAGACGCTTATCGCCCAGTCCAAGCGGCTGCTGCGCCGCGCTCTGCCCCGGAAGGCTGCCGATAAGCTGCTGGAGCTTCTGAGTCTGACCAACAACGCCTTTTCCAGCTTCGTCACCGGACAAGTGACGGAGGCTGTGATCCTGGGAACGCTGTGCTGCCTGGGCATGCTGATCCTGCGGCTGCCCTACGCCCTGCCGGTGTCGGTCATCATCGCGGCGCTGTCGCTGATCCCCATCTTCGGCGCGTGGATCGGCGCGGCCACCGGCGCGTTTCTCATCGTGTTCCAAAGCCCCATCAAGGCCCTGACGTTCCTGATCTTCCTGCTGATCCTGCAGCAGGTGGAGGGCAACCTCATCTACCCCCGGGTGGTTGGCAAGTCCGTTGGGCTGCCGGGCCTGTGGGTGCTGGCAGCCGTCACCATCGGCGGCGGCGCCTTCGGCGTGCTGGGTATGCTGCTGGGGGTGCCTGTGTGCTCCGTCATCTACACGCTGCTGCAGAATTTCGTCCGCACCGCGCCGGAGGAGCTGTCCCGGTAAACCGTACATCCAGAAGCGCTCTGCCTTTGCGGCAGGGCGCTTTTTCGCGCCCGTTGTTCACAAATAATTAAAATAGCACCTATTGACATTATCTGGGGAGGGTGGTAAACTCCGTTTAGCACTCGAAAAGCAGGAGTGCTAAACGGAGAAAGCTATGGAATTGACAGACCGCAAAAAGCAAATATTGAAGATCGTGGTGGAAAGCTACATCAACACCGCCGAGCCGGTGGGCTCCAAGGCCATCGTGGAACAGATGCCCGGCAAGATCAGCTCCGCCACCATCCGCAACGAGCTGGCGGATCTGGTGGAGCTGGGCTATCTGGAGCAGCCCCACACCTCCGCGGGACGTGTGCCGTCCGCCAAGGGCTACCGGCTGTACGTCAACGAGCTGATGGAGCGCAAGGCTCTGTCGCCGGAGGAAACGGCCAAGATCAACAACGCGCTGTCGGGTCAGATGAAGCGGGTGGATCAGGTCGTCAGTCAGGCCGGACAGATGGTGTCCAGCTTTGTGGGCTACCCCACCTACACCGTGGCCGATCACCGCACCGCCGCCACCGTGCAGCGATTTGAGCTGATCGCCGTGGACGAGGGCAGCTTCATCGCTGTGGTGATGCTGTCGGACAGCCGGGTCAAGAGCCAGCTGATGCGCTTGGAGCTGCCGGTGGACGCCGACACGCTGCCTCAGCTGAGCCACCTGCTGAACACGCATTTTACCGGCGTGGGCACGGAGAAAATGAACGCCACGCTGATGAGCCTGTCCGAGCAGGTGTCCGGCCAGTGGTTCCTGCTTTTAAACCGCGTGACGGAATACGCCTGCACGCTGCTGGAGGAATCCCAGCACCAGCAGGTATTCACCAACGGCACCAGCCAGCTGCTGAAGTTCCCGGAGTTCCGGGACATCGACAAGGCCCACGAGCTCATGAGCTTTATGGTGGACAACAAGGAGGATCTTCCGGTGCCCCAGAGCGACGCACCCATGCAGATCCTCATTGGCCCCGAAAATGTCAATGATGCGTTGAAAGAGAGCAGCGTGGTCATCGCCAGCTACGATATCGGCGACAGCATGCGCGGCCTTGTGGGCGTGGTAGGCCCCACCCGTATGGACTACGCCGCCGTGGCGGCAAGGCTCAGCTACTTTGCCGAGAGCCTGAGCCGTATGTTTGGTAAAAAACAGCTACCGGAGGATACACAATGAGCGAAAAGAATAAGAAGGAACAGACCGCGCCTGCCGGGGATACGGCGGCGGAGGAGACGGCGGAGCAGACCGCCGCGCCCGCCGGGGAGGCGGCGCAGGAGGAGACGTTCACCGTCACCAAGTCCCAGATGGAACAGATGGAGCAGCTGGCCAAGGTGCTGGCGGACGCCAACGACAAGTACCTCCGTCTGGCGGCGGAGTACGACAACTACCGCAAGCGCACCACCCGCGAGAAGGAGAACGTCTACAACACGGCCAAGGCCGACACCATCAAGCCGTTTCTGGCGGTGTTGGACAATCTGGAGCGGGGTGTGCAGCAGTTTGAGGAGGGCGACGGCCACCGGCAGGGGCTGGAGATGATCTGCAAGCAGTTCATCGACGTGCTGGGCCAGATGGGCGTCACCGAGATCCCGGCGCTGGGTCAGCCCTTCGACCCGGAGAAGCACAACGCCGTGATGCACACGGAGGATGAGGCCGCCGGCGAGAACACCATCGTAGAGGTGTTCCAGAAGGGCTTCATGATCGGAGACAAGGTACTGCGCTTCGCCATGGTAAAAGTGGCGAACTGAAAGGAGCTTTACAATGGAAGGCAAGAAGCTGTATAAGAGCAATACGGACAAGAAGATCGCCGGCGTCTGCGGCGGCATCGCGGAGTATTTCAACATCGACGCCACGCTGGTGCGCCTTGGCTGGGTGGTGTTCAGCCTGCTGGGCGGCAGCGGCCTGCTGGCCTATATCATCGCGGCGATCATCATGCCCGAGCGTCCCTATTGAAGCAGTCAATAAATAAATTTAAGATAAACATTTCAGGAGGCAAGCATTATGTCTAAAGTTATCGGTATCGACCTTGGCACGACCAATTCCTGCGTAGCCGTGATGGAAGGCGGCGAGGCAGTCGTTATCCCCAACGCGGAGGGCAACCGTACGACTCCGTCCGTGGTGGCCTTCAGCAAAACCGGCGAGCGTATGGTGGGTCAGGTGGCAAAGCGTCAGGCCATCACCAACCCCGACCGCACCATCTCCTCCATTAAGCGTGAGATGGGTACCGACCACCGCGTCACCATCGACGACAAGAGCTACACGCCGCAGGAGATCAGCGCCATGATCCTGCAGAAGCTGAAGGCGGACGCCGAGGCGTATCTGGGCAGCCCCGTTACTGAGGCGGTCATCACCGTTCCCGCCTACTTCACCGACTCCCAGCGGCAGGCCACCAAGGATGCCGGTAAGATCGCCGGTCTGGACGTGAAGCGTATCATCAACGAGCCCACCGCCGCCGCTCTGGCCTACGGCGTGGATAAGGAGCAGGCCCAGAAGATCATGGTCTACGATCTGGGCGGCGGTACCTTCGATGTATCCATTCTGGAGATCGACGACGGCGTCATCGAGGTGCTGGCCACCGCCGGCAACAACCGTCTGGGCGGCGACGACTTCGACCAGTGCATCATGAAGTATCTGGTCAGCGAGTTCAAGCGCACCGACGGCATCGACCTCAGCGGCGACAAGGTGGCCATGCAGCGCCTGAAGGAGGCTGCCGAGAAGGCCAAGATCGAGCTGTCCGGCGTCACCACCAGCAACATCAACCTGCCCTATATCACCGCCGACGCCACCGGCCCCAAGCATCTGGACGTGACGCTGACCCGCGCCAAGTTCAACGAGCTCACCGGTCATCTGGTGGACGCCACCATGGGCCCTGTGCGTCAGGCCATGTCCGACGCCGGTCTGAAGCCCGCCGACCTGGCCAAGGTGCTGATGGTGGGCGGCTCCAGCCGTATTCCCGCCGTGGTGGAGGCCGTGAAGAACTTCACCGGCTCCGAGCCCTTCAAGGGCATCAACCCCGATGAGTGCGTGGCCATGGGCGCCGCCCTGCAGGCCGGCGTGCTGACCGGCGACGTCAAGGGGCTGCTGCTGCTGGATGTCACCCCCCTGTCTCTGGGCATCGAGACCATGGGCGGCGTCTGTACCCGTCTGATCGAGCGCAACACCACCATCCCCGTCAAGAAGAGCCAGATCTTCTCCACCGCCGCCGACAACCAGACCTCCGTGGAGGTCAACGTGCTGCAGGGTGAGCGTGAGATGGCCGCTGCCAACAAGAGCCTGGGCCGCTTCCATCTGGACGGTATCGCTCCGGCTCGCCGCGGTGTGCCGCAGATCGAGGTGACCTTCGATATCGACGCCAACGGCATCGTCAACGTCTCCGCCAAGGATCTGGGTACCGGCACCGAGCAGCATATCACCATCACCTCCTCCTCCAACATGAGCAAGGAGGACATCGAGAAGGCCGTCAAGGAGGCCGAGCAGTATGCCGCCGAGGACGCCAAGATCAAGGAGAAGGTGGAGATCCGCAATCAGGCCGATCAGCTGGTCTATCAGGCTGAGAAGACCCTGAGCGAGGTGGGCGACAAGGTACCCGAGAGCGAGAAGGCTCCCGTGCAGGCCGGTCTGGATAAGCTGAAGGAGGCGCTGAAGGGCGAGGACACCGACGCCATCAAGGCTGCTACCGAGGAGCTGACCCAGCTGTTCTATAAGATGAGCGAGAAGCTGTACCAGCAGGCGGCGCCCCAGGGCGATCCCAACATGGGCGGTCAGCCCGGCGGCGATCCCAACGGCGGCCAGCAGTACTACGACGCGGACTACAAGGTAGTCGATGACGACGACCAGAACAAGTAAGACAGATATATCCCACAATAAGGGGCAGGAGGTTCCTGTCCCTTGTTGTGGTGCTATCACCCCATTGAGTGGAGAGAAGTGCAATGGCAGAAAACAAACGCGATTACTATGAGGTTCTCGGCGTCAGCAAGGGCGCATCGGAGGACGAGATCAAAAAAGCATATAAAAAGCTGGCACGGAAGTATCATCCGGACATGAATCCCGGCGACAAGGAGGCCGAGGAGAAGTTCAAGGAGGTCAACGAGGCCAACGAGGTGCTGTCCGACCCGGAGAAGAAGGCCCGGTACGACCAGTTCGGCTTCGCCGGTGTGGACCCCAGCTACGGCGCGGGCGGCCCCGGCGGCCCCGGCGGGGCCGGCGGCTTCGGCGGCGGCTTCGACTTTGGCGATCTGGGCGATATTTTCGGCAGCTTCTTCGGCGGCGGCTTCGGCGGCGGGCAGACCCGCCGCAACGGCCCCCAGCGGGGCGAGAGCATCCGGGCCAGCGTGTCCGTGACCTTCACCGAGGCGGCCTTCGGCTGCGAGAAGGAGGTCACCATCCAGCGCAGCGAGCAGTGTACCACCTGTAAGGGCAACGGCTGCGCCCCCGGCACCACGCCGGAGATCTGCCCCGACTGTCATGGCAGCGGCGTGGTACAGGTGCAGCAGCGCACGCCAATGGGCGTGTTCGCCAGCAGCCGTCCCTGCCAGCGCTGCCGGGGCACCGGCAGGATCATCCACCAGCCCTGTACCGACTGCGGCGGCTCCGGCGCGGTGCGCAAGCGCAAGACCATCAAGGTCAACATCCCCGCCGGTATCGACCACGGGCAGACCATCTCCCTGCGGGGACAGGGCAACGCCGGAAAGAACGGCGGCCCTGCCGGCGATCTGCTGATCACCGTGATGGTGCAGCCCCACGAGCTGTTCCGCCGGGAGGGCAACGACGTGTTCTGCGAGGCCCCTATCACCTTCAGCCAGGCGGTGCTGGGCGCCAAGCTGCGGATCCCCACCATCGACGAGCCGGTGGAATATACCATTCCGGAGGGTACCCAGACCGGCACCGTGTTCCGTCTGCGGGGCAAGGGCATCCCTGTCCTCAACGGCCGGGGCCGGGGCGACCAGTACGTGACCGTCACCATCGAGACGCCCCGGAACCTGAGCCGCGAGCAGAAGGACGCGCTGAAGAAGTTCAGCGAGACGCTGGGCGAGAGCAACTACGAAAAGCGCAAGAGCTTTTTCAGCTTCAATAAGAAGAAATAAGGTGCCGTATGTATCTGGCTGATTATCACACCCACTCTGACAGCTCTCCGGACGGAAGGGAGACCATCGCCCGTCTGGCGGAGGCCGCGCTGGCCCGGGGACTGGACGAGATCTGCGTCACCGACCATGTGGACACGGTCTACTGGGGCAGCAACGCGCCCCGTTGGGACTTCGACTGGGACAAGGCGCAGCGGGAGCTGGCGGAGGCCCGGCAGCTGTACGGCGGCCGGCTGACCATCCGGCTGGGCGCGGAGCTGGGCGAGGCCAACATGGCCTTTGACCGGGCGGAGCACCTGCTGAACCACGCGCCCAAGCTGGACTTCGTCATCGGCTCCGTCCATATGGCCGGAAAAAAATTCGGGTATTTTGACTTTTACTACATTGAAAAAAATACGGAAACGTATTATCATGCACTTATCGACAGCTATCTGGAGGATGTGCTGGAGCTGGCAAAGTGGGGCAGGTTCAGCGTGCTGGGCCACCTGACGCTGCCGCTGCGGTACATGAACGAGAATCTGGGTGAGCACATGACCTTCAACGCCCACATGGCGCAGGTGGCGGATATCTTCCGCACCATCATCCCCAAGGGGCTGGGCATCGAGTGCAACACCAACCGGGGCAACACCCCTCTGCCGGACGGCGGCATCCTGCGGCTGTACCGGGAGATGGGCGGCGAGGTCATCACGCTGGGCTCCGACGCCCACTCCTGCGATATGGTGGGCTGCGCTATCCGGGAGCGGCAGCAGCTGCTGCGGGACTGCGGATTCCGGTATTTCTGCACGTTCGAGGGCGGAAAGCCCATCTTCCACCGGCTATAAAAGAAAAAGGAGAACACGACCATGAAAATTGCCATCGGCTGCGACCACGGCGGCTATCTGCTGAAGCAGGACATCCTGATCTGGATGGAGGAGCACGACATCGACTTTGAGGATGTGGGCTGCTTCTCCACGGAGAGCGTGGACTACCCCGTTTACGCGGAAAAGGTGGCGCGGGCCGTAGCCGCCGGCGCGTGCGACAAGGGTATCGTCATCTGCACCACCGGTATCGGCGTGTCCATGGCCGCCAATAAGGTGGGCGGCGTGCGCTGCGCCCTGTGTACCGACTGCCTGCAGGCGGAAATGACCCGCCGCCACAACGACGCCAATGTGCTGGCGCTGGGCGCCGGCATTACCGGCCCCAATCTGGCCAAGCGCATGGTGGAGATCTTCCTGTCCACGGAGTTTGAGGGCGGACGCCATGCCCGCCGCGTGGCGCTGGTGGACAGTATCCGGCCCTGAGGAGCACGCCTATGGCAACGAGAGGCTACAACAGCTACCGGGGCCGCGTATCCACTGGGCGGATCGTGCTGATCGTGGTGCTGGTGCTGGTGCTGCTGGGAGCCATCGGCTATCTGGCAGTCCAGAACTATCTGGTATATGACGAGGCCGGGCAGGTGCATCTGGAGCTGCCGTGGGGCCGCCGCGATCCGCAGCAGGAGCAGACCGATAAGCCGCCGGTGGAAAATGTGGACATCGATCGTCTGGAGCCGGAGAGCAAGCTGACGCCGGTGACGGCGCTCCATGCCGTCCGCCTGCCTGACGACTGCCTGTGGTGGGGGGCGGATTACATCATGAACACGCTGGCGCCGGAGGATATGGTGCTGGCTGTGAAGCGCGAAAACGGCGGCATCACCTACGACACGCAGGTGTCTGTGCCCCAGAACGTGGTGGTGGAGCGGGGCCGTCCGCTGGACTGTCTGAAGCAGCTGCTGGCCAGCGATCGCTATACGGTGGCGCGCATCTGCTGCTTTGCCGACGCCGCCTACGCCAGGGGGTTGCCGGAGACGGCGCTGGTGCGGGAGGATGACAGTATCTGGTACGACGCCAACGGCGGCGCGTGGCTGGATCCCACCGATCCCACGGTGCTCAGCTACATCACCTCACTGGTGAAGGAATGTGCGTCGCTGGGCTTTGACGAGGTGCTGCTGGACTGGTTCTGCTACCCGGCGGAGGGTCAGCTGGATGCCATTGCCAACGGCGGCAGCGACCATACGCAGATCCTGACGGACTTTGCCAAGAGCCTGCGCAGCAGCCTGCCGGAGGGCGTGGCCCTGTCGATGACGCTGCGGGGCAGCGGCGACAACGCTTTGACGGTGCCACAGCTGGCGGAGCTGTTCGATCGCATTTACCTCCCCGCCGGGGAGGACGCGTCGGCGGCGCGCAGCCAACTGCCAGACGGCTACGACGCGGAGACGCGGCTGGTGGTGACGGCGGTGGAAGCCCCGGCCTCCGGCAGCTACGTTATCGAGAATTGACAGACGCAAAAACAGGCGGCCTCCCCGGTCAGGGAGGCCGCCTGTTTTTTGGCACGGTTTGCGTCCGGGCGCGCAGAAGCCCCGCAAAAAGGCCGCATAGAAGCAACTCTACGTTCCGCAGACGCTTTTCTTCACCGCCGGGATGGACGGCCTGCGCCGTCTGCGGCATACTGTGACCACACAGAAAGGAGCGTGACCATAATATGGATACCGCAAAAACCGGCGCCTATCTGGCGTCCCTCCGAAAGAACGCGGGCATGACCCAGCAGGACGCAGCCGACCGGCTGGGCGTCTCCAACAAGACCGTCAGCAAATGGGAGAGCGGCGGCGGGTTCCCGGACATTACCGTTCTGCCCGCGCTGGCAGAGCTGTACGGCGTCACCGCCGACGACATTCTGGCCGGTGCGGCGGTGCGAAGTAGCGGCGGCGACAGTCAGGTGGCGCAGTATCTGGCCCGCCGGGGCGAGCTGCGCTGGCGCATCGGCTTCTCCGCCGCCGCCCTGTTCCTGCTGGCGGCCACCATGTTCTATGCGTACGCATGGTCGTGGCTGCTGCTGGCAGGCGGCGCGGCGTCGGTGTGGGTCGGCTGGGGCCGGTGTGACGGCGATGTTCTCCGTCGGCGTCTGGTCATGCTGCTGCCGTGGGCCATGCTGGTGCTGTACTTTCTGCTGGTTCGCTTCCAGCTGCCCTTCCGACTGGCCGCGGCACTGCTGGCGGACTATGCAAACAGCGGCAGCGTGGTGTCTTATCTGGCGGTCATGCTCCGGTGGGATATGCTGCTGTTGCTGTTTCCGCCGGTCTGCGGCCTGCTGAGGGCCGCGTCGGTGCGGTGGAGCGGCCGGCGGTATCTGCTGTCCCGTCCCTATTCCCGGGTCGTGGCCGTTCTGTGGCTGACGTCGCTGGGGGAAGAGATCGTCCACTGGATCGTGGCTGTGCCGCCTACGCTGGCCTATGCCGCCACCAGCTATCCGTCGTACTTCAGAACCTATCAGGCGCTGCAGCAGGACTTTTCCGCCACGCTGCCCTTCCTGTATGTGCCGGCGATCACGATAGGGGCCGCGCTGCTGGCGCTGGCGGTCACGGCGGCGGTCAAGCGTGGCCGGAGAGCGGCAGGAGCGCCTCCGCAGGCGTCCGCGGGCGCATAAGCGCCGCGTGCTTTTGGGGAAAACAAAAAACCTTGAAACCATCATGGTTTCAAGGTTTTCGTCTGGTGCGCGGTACAGGACTCGAACCTGTGACCCCATGCACGTCAAGCATGTGCTCTACCAGCTGAGCTAACCGCGCAGACAACGATAGTATATTACCGCAAACTCCGCTTATTGTCAACACTTTTCTTGCTATCGGGCCGGAAATTTGTTATACTGTCGGCAAATACCCGCAAGGAGATGGTCAGGATATGGAGAGGATCGCACTGGTTACCGGCTCGTCCCGGGGCATCGGCCGCGCCGTGGCGCGAAAGCTGGCGGCGGAGGGCTATGCCGTCTGCATCAACTACCGGGAGCGGCAGGACTGCGCCGACGCGCTGGCGATGGAGCTGACGGCGGCGGGCTGCCGGGTGATGACGGCGCAGGCCGACGTGTCCCGCCGACAGGAGGTCAACGACATGGTACACCGGGTGGAGGACACCCTTGGCCCCGTGTCGCTGCTGGTGAATAACGCCGGGGTGGCCGGACAGGCCCTGTTTCAGGATATCACCGACGAGCTGTGGCACCGCTACTTCTCCGTCAACGTGGACGGCGCGTTCCACACCGTGCAGGCCGTGCTGCCCCACATGCTGCACGAGCACGCGGGCTGCATCGTCAACATCTCCTCCATCTGGGGGCTGCGGGGCGCCAGCTGCGAGGTGACGTATGCCGCCACCAAGGCGGCGCTTATCGGCCTGACCCGCTCGCTGGCGGCGGAGCTGGCTCCCACCGGCATCCGGGTCAACTGCGTGGCGCCGGGGGTCATCCGCACCGACATGCTGGACGCCCTGCCGCCGGAGATACTGCCCCAGCTGGCGGCGGAGACGCCGCTGGGCCGTCTCGGTACGCCGGAGGACATCGCGGAAGCGGTGGCGTTTCTGGCCAGCGACCGGGCCTCCTTCATCACCGGGCAGGTGCTCACCGCCGACGGCGGCTTCATTCTCTGATCGTACGCGCGAAAAGGCGCGGCTCTGCGTGAGCCGCGCCTTCGTTTTTTACCTACATGTGCTGCTCCGGCAGGGGCTGGCCGTGGATCATGACGCGGCCAAAGCAAGTGAGACTGCGGCCGCTGCCTCGGTGAAAAACCACGTCCATATCGGCTCTGGCCCGGTTCAGGGAGAACAGATACACCATGCCGAAGCCGTCCCGGCAGTACTGCTTGCACAGCATGTCGCCGTCCACGCAGAAGATACCCACGTCGCCGTTCTGCAGGGGATCGTGGTTGACGTACACCACAGAGCCGTCGGCAATGCGGGGGGCCATAGAGTCGCCCTGAATGCGAACGGCCAGCTCCGCGCCGGGGGGCACCTCCCCCTCCACGGGGATAAGGGTGTAATCCTCGCCGAATACGGGGGCGGCAAAGCCTGCCGCCGCCGGGGACTGGTACAGCGGGATGGTGCGGCGCTCCTGCCGGGGGCGGAAGCGCTGCTCCTCCTCCACCATGACGCCCAGTGCGTCCACCAGCGTGTGGACGGTCTGGCGTCCCGTTACCGGCAGACGCCGGTACTTTTCCAGCAGGTGCAGCTCCTCGCCGGAGGGCGTCTCGCTGCCGCAGCGGAAGCTGCCGCGGTACAGGTAGTTGGGATCCACCTCCAGCGCGTCGAACAGGCGCAGCAGCACCTCCTCCTTGGGGGCGCTGATGCCTGTCTCGTAGTTGCCCACTGCCGAAAGCGAGACGCCCAGCCGGTCTGCCAGCTCCAATCGGGTCATGCCCAACTCCTCCCGCCGCTTACGCAGCTGTTCACAAAAACTCATGGGAACGCCTCCTCGTCAGATTTCGACAGATTCTGACTCTATCCTAACCCAGAATCTTGGTTTTGTCAATCAGTTTTCACAAGAAACTTGAGATTTAACGCTTGACATCACAAGAATCTTGTGATATATTGAGCAAGCAAACAAGAAAACTGGTTTTCCAACAGCGAAAAAGCCGCCGCCCCAAAAAGGGCGGCGGCACGGGAACACTTATTCGGGTGCTGCCGGATCATCCAGCGGGTCGGTGATGGTCACACCGTCCCGGAGCAGATGCGTCTCCGGCCAGTGACGGATGCCGGGGGCGGTGATGGTGCCAGCCCACAGCTGGTAGACGATGTTCTCCGGCATCCACGCCTCGGTGGTCAGCGTACCGCCGGTGAGCAGCACCGTGGGGACAGTGTCCCTGTATGCGTCCATGAAGCCCCAGCCCTCCCGGAGGACGACCTCGCCGCCCCGGCACACCAGACGCGGGCAGTCCAACAGCAGACCGATGCCGGCAGTGCCGCCGGTGACGCAGGCGTCGCCGGATACGGCGGCCCGTTCAGCGGTCAGGGAGCCGGACAGCAGGAGCAGGTTGGCGGTGTCGTCCGCCGCGGCGTTGGCGGTGAGCCCGATCTCCGGGCAGGTCACGTCTACGCCGTCCACGATCAGCGCGGGCAGCCGCTCCTTGCCGGTGCCTGCCTCCAGCCGCTGGGACAGGGTCAGCGTGCCGCTGCCGGTGATGACCACCGTGTCAAAGCCGCCGAAGTGGCCGATCTCATCCCAGCCGGTGTCGGCCCAGCAGTCGCCGGACAACTCCAGCCACAGGATGCCGCCGGAGGTGCTGCAAAGGCTGGGTACATAGCTGGCGTCCGCCTTGATGTGGATGCAGTGGTACAGCTCGCCATCCCAGCAGAACCGCCCGTAGGCGCCCTCCTCGCTGGCTTTACCGCCCGTCAGCTCCGGGACGGTGTACCCCTCCCCGCCGGAGACGGCTAACTGGCCGTATTCGCCGTTGTGCCACAGGGGCAGGTAGTCCGGCGCGCCGTGGGATGCCCCGGCGGCCAGCGGCAGCTTGCTGTCGGAAGGCGCAATGACCGCCAGTCCCGCATAGTCGTAGTACAGCCGGCAGACCTCCGGCACGGCGGCTGGAGCTTCGTTGCCGTCAGGCTCCGTCTGGTCGGACGGCGCGGGCGCGGAGGTATCGCCGCAGGCGCACAGCAGCGCCAGCAGCAGGGAAAGAAGCAGGCAGGATATGCGTTTCATGTCCGTCCCTCCTTAAAGATGCAGACCCGTGTGATACTGTCATTATATATGCAGCAGCGGCAGGATGCAATGGCGGGGAGACAAAAAAGCTTCTCCGCCGATCAACGATCAGCGGAGAAGCTTGGTGGGGGATGGTGGATTTACCCCTTCGGGCATAAACTTCGACTCCACCTGCCCCCACCCAATAAAAATACCGACCACCCTGACGGGTAATCGGTATTTTTGGTGGGGGATGGTGGATTCGAACCACCGAAGGCGTTGCCAGCAGATTTACAGTCTGTCCCCTTTGGCCACTCGGGAAATCCCCCATATGTACTTGGAGCTGGTGGACGGATTCGAACCCCCGACCTGCTGATTACAAATCAGCTGCTCTACCAGCTGAGCTACACCAGCATCTCCATCAGCGTGGCCTATTGTAGCAGATGTTTTTGGGTTTGTCAACACAAAAGTTCCGAACGTCCCATATTTTTACGCAGGAAAAGGAGAGTGATCGCGCATGAAGCTTGCCGAGATGTCGCCGTTGTATGAGGACAGTGCCCGGCGCATTCAGGTACGGATGGAGGAGCTGCGTCTCCGCCTCCGCACTGCTGAGGATCCGGACAGCGTCCGCTGTCTGCGGCAGCGCCTGACGGAGCTGCAGCCCATGCTGCGCCAGTGCCGCCAGCTGGCGCGGCTGACCGCACATTACTACGACAGGAGTGACAGATACCATGATGCATCCCGCCTTTGATCCCATGGACATCGCCGGCCTGCACCTGTGGCAGCGGGAGGAGTCCGGCGATAACAGCCTGCAGCACCAGCGGCTGCTGCAGAATCTGACGAAAGCCGTAGAGGCGGAATTGACGCCCCGCCAGAAGGAAATGCTGTACCTATACTATTATGAGAAGCTGAACATGGCGCAGATCGCGGGGCGGCTGGGCGTCAACAAATCCACCGTGTCCCGCACGCTGTGCCGCGCCCGCCGCCGTTTGCATCACATCCTGCAATACAGCCTCTGAAAATTGAAAATACCTCTTGACTTTGCAGGCGCACATGCATATAATGCCTGTTGTTCCCATGAGAGGAGGGAGGACACCTTGTCCGTTTACAATAAGCTGCTCCATGAGAAGGAGCTTCGCCTGCTGGGCGGTATTCTGGGCGCGGCGTTGATGGCCTCGGCCATCAACCTGTTCATCGTGCCCCAGGGGTTTTACGCCGGCGGCGCCTACGGCCTGTGTCAGGTCATCCGTACCCTGCTGGTGACGCGAGCGGGACTGTCGCTGCCCTTCGATCTGGCGGGCCTTCTGTACCTGCTGGTAAACCTGCCCATGTTCTATCTGGCGTACCGGGGGCTGGGCCGGACGTTCTTCGTCAAGGCCACCATCGTCACCGTGTGCAACTCCGTTTTCTCGGCGCTGATCCCCTCCCCTGCCACCCCCATCATCGAGGACGCGCTGACCAGCTGCCTGATCGGCGGCATCGGCGTGGGCTTTGCCGCCGGGCTGGTGCTCAGCTGCGGCTGCTCCACCGGCGGACTGGATATTCTGGGGCTGTACCTCAGCAAGAGGAACCCCAAGTTCACCGTGGGACGCTTCTGCATCTGCTTCAACGTGTGCCTGTACACGCTGTGCCTGCTCCTGTTCAACGCCGCCACGGCCATCTATTCTGCCATTTACAATATTCTGAGCAACCTGTTTCTCGATCGGCTGCACCAGCAGAACGTCAACGTGGAGCTGCTGATCTTCACCAAAAAGAACGATCCGGAGCTGCCTCGCTTCATCATGGACAAGCTGGATCGCGGCGTGACCTACTGGACGGCCCACGGCGCCTATACCGGCGACGAGGTACAGGTGCTGTGCGTGTGCCTGTCCAAGTACGAGGTGGGCACGCTGCAGCAGGTGATGCAGGAGATCGATCCCAAGGCGTTCTTCATCGTGCAGGAGGGTATCCGCACCGGCGGCAACTACCGCCGCCATCTGAACTGAACGAGGGACGAAGCTGAACGGCAAAAAAGATACCCCATCCGGCCGGATGGGGTATCTTTTTTTATTGCTGCCTGCGTCTCTGCTGGCAGCAATAAAAGGAGCGCCGCGGAGCACGTGAAAAGAAACACCACCCGGATGGGTGGTGTTTCTTTTTGTGATTGTCCACAGGTTTTGTTGTCTGCACTCCCGCCCACCGCAAGGAAGGGGGAGTGTGAGGGGGGAACCTTTGACGGGTTCCCCCACTCGCGTTCAATCACCCGCCCGCAGGCGGTCACTTTTGCGTAGCAAAAGTGCTGCTCCAAAAAAGAAAGACACCCATGTGGGTGTCTTTCTTTTTTGGAGCGGGCGACGAGGCTCGAACTCGCTACCTCGACCTTGGCAAGGTCGCGCTCTACCAGATGAGCTACGCCCGCAAACGCAAGGTTGATTATAGCGCATAAATGCATGTTTGTCAACCCCGCATTTTCGGCTTTTTCGCTTTTTCGCTTTTTCGCTTTTCGGCTTCAGCTGCCCAGCAGGATCTCCGCCAGCCCCACATTGTCCCGGCTGGGATAGAACGTCACCGTCCACCCCTGCCCGCCGGAGGCCGTCTCCACGCCGCGCACCAGCCGCTCCACATCGGCAGCCGTCCCGTCGGCGCTGCTGAACTGCACCGCCAGCTCCGTCAGCCCCTGCTCCGCCGCGTCGGCCAGCAGATCCCGCAGCGCGGTGATGTTGGTGGCGTGGACGATGCTGTTGAGCTGCTGCTCCGTGCGGCGATAGCCGATGGTGACGACGATCTCGCTGTAATTCCGGGCGCTGTCGTCCACCGTGTACTGCAAATACTCCACGGCGTAGGAACCCACCGGCGTGTCGTGCTCCACCTCCTGACAGGCGCTGCTGGCGGCCTCGTTGGCGTCCAGACCCTCCTGCGAGCAGTAGAGCCGGATGGTGCCCTCCTCCGTGTGATTGCCCACCAGGATCAGGATGTCGTTGACCAGATCCTGATAGGTGTCGGCCTGCAGCACACCGCGGCCGCTGCCCTCGTAATACGAGGAGCTGTGATCCTTGACCTCGTACCACTCCCGTTCCAGAAAGCTGCCGCAGCCGGTGAGGCACAGCAGCGCGGCCAGCAGCAGCGGCAGCATGCGTTTCTTCATGGTACGTCCTCCTTTGCCGGTGTTACAGCAGCTCCAGCTGCTTCTCCTCGCTGTCCTCCGGCCGCAGCAGGGCGCCGGCAGCGGGGATGGTGCGGGTGCGGTAGCGGGCCTGATTGGTGATGCCGGTTTCGGCCACGTCTGCCAGCCTCTCCAGCCGGTATTTAGGCTTGATGTTCATGACCTGCACACCCTGGGTGCCCCGGGTGGTCTTGGGCGTCAGCAGCGCCGTGTGTACCAGCAGGGCGCGGGGCTCGTTGGTCAGCAGCGCCAGCTCCCGATCCTCCGCCAGCGGCAGGATCTGCACCAGCGGGAACTTCTCGCAGTAGGCGCCGGTGAGCTTGCGGCGGTTGGATGTGGTGGCGTAGGCGCTCAGCGCCACGCGGGCCACCCGCCCGTTGGCAAAGGCGAACAGCAGGCTGCCGCTGTAATCGCCGGGCAGACACAGGAAGATCACGTTCTCCCCGGCGTCCATACCCAGCTTGGCGGGCAGATAATCGCCCAGCAGAGAGGCCTTTGATTCGCCGAACTCGCTGGCCCGGGTCTTGTAGACCTGCTGCCGGTCGGTGAAGAACATCAGCTCCGTGTTGTTGGTGGCCTCGAAGTACTGGGCGGGGCCATCGCCCTCCTTGTACTTCTGGTCGCCGGACATCCGCAGGGACTGGGGCGTGATCTTCTTGAAATAACCCTCTCGGCTGAGGAACAGGTGGACGGGATAGTCCTCCGGCGCGTCCTCCTCCGGCTCCTCCTCGATCTCGTGGCTGTACACGATCTCCGTGCGGCGGGGCACGGCGTACTTCTTCCGCACCTCCGTCAGCTCGTCCACAATGATGTGGCGGATGCGGCTGGGCTTGGCCAGTGTGTCCTCCAGATCGTCGATCTCGTCGGCCAGCGCCGCCGTCTCCTGCACCCGCTTGAGGATGTACTCCTTGTTGATGTTCCGCAGCTTGATCTCCGCCACATACTCCGCCTGCACCTGATCGATGCCAAAGCCGATCATCAGGTTGGGGATGACCTCGGCCTCCTCCTCCGTCTCCCGGATGATCCGGATGGCCTTATCGATATCCAGCAGGATACGCTTCAGGCCCTGCAGCAGATGCAGCTTTTCCTTCTTCTTGTTGAGGATATAGTACACCCGGCGCTTGACGCAGTCGGTGCGCCAGGCCGTCCATTCGGTGAGGAGCTCCCCCACCCCCATGACCCGGGGCATGCCGGCAATGAGGATGTTGAAGTTGCAGCTGACGGTGTCCTGCAGGGGCGTCAGGCGGAACAGCTTGGCCATCAGCTTATCCGGCTCCACGCCGCGCTTCAGGTCGATGGCCAGCTTCAGACCGCTCAGATCCGTCTCGTCCCGCATATCGCCGATCTCCTTGACCTTACCGGCCTTCACCAGCTCCGCCACCTTGTCCAGAATGGCCTCGATGGTGGTGGAATAGGGGATCTCGTAGACCTCGATGACATTTTCCTTCTTGTCGTACCGCCAGCGGGCGCGGACCTTCAGGCCGCCCCGGCCCGTGGCATAGATGCTCCGCAGGTCGTCGCCGTCGCAGATGATCTGGCCGCCGGTGGGAAAGTCCGGCGCCAGCAGGGTGGAGGCGATGTCGTGGTCAGGGTTTTTCAGGCAGGCGATGGCGGTGTCGCACACCTCGCCCAGATTGAAGCCGCAGATCTGACTGGCCATGCCCACGGCGATGCCCTGATTGGCGGACACCAGCACGTTGGGGTAGGTGGTGGGCAGCAGCGTAGGCTCCTTCATGGTGTTGTCGTAGTTGTCCGCAAAGTCCACGGCGTCGCAGTCCAGATCCCGGAACAGCTCGGCGCAGATGGGGGCCAGCTTCGCCTCGGTATAGCGGCTGGCGGCGTAGGCCATATCCCGGGAGTACACCTTGCCGAAGTTGCCCTTGCTGTCCACGAAGGGGTGCAGCAGGGACTCGTTGCCCTTGGCCAGACGCACCATGGTCTCATAGATGGCCTGATCGCCGTGGGGGTTCAGGCGCATGGTCTGGCCCACAATGTTGGCGGATTTGGTGCGGCTGCCGGTGAGCAGCCCCATTTTGTACATGGTGTACAGCAGCTTGCGGTGGGAGGGCTTGAAGCCGTCGATCTCCGGGATAGCACGGCTGACAATGACCGACATGGCGTAGGGCATATAGTTCTCGTCCAGTGTGCGGGTGATGGGCTGCTCCACCACCGCACCCCGCAGACCCATCACATTGGGGTCGGCGGGCCGGCGGACGGTCTTTTCTTCCGTTTTCTTCTTTGCCATTGCGGTTCCTTTCTCAGCTCACATCGATCATATCCAGATAGCGGCAGCCGTTTTCAGCGATGTAGTCCTTGCGGCCTGCCAGATTGTCGCCCAGCAGCAGGTCAAAGACCCGCGCCGTCTCCTCCGCCTCCTCCGGCAGCACCCGGATAAGCCGCCGTGTCTCCGGATTCATGGTGGTGAGCCACATCATCTCCGGGTCGTTCTCGCCCAGTCCCTTGGAGCGCTGGATGTTCACCTTTTTGCCGGACAGCTCCTTGAGAATATCGGCCTTCTCCCGCTCGGAGTAGGCGAACCACGTTTTCTCGCCGCCCTTTTCCTTGCAGGTGATCTCAAACAGCGGCGTCTCCGCGATGTAGACGTAGCCCTCCCGGATCAGGGTGGGGCACAGGCGGTACAGCATGGTCAGGATCAGCGTCCGGATCTGGAAGCCGTCCACATCGCCATCGGTACAGATGACCACCTTGCTCCAGCGCAGGTTGGCAAGGTCGAACTGGTTCAGATCCTTCACCGCCTTGCCGCTGACCTCCACGCCGCAGCCCAGCACCTTCATCAGGTCGGTGATGACGTCGCTTTTGAAGATACGGGGATAGTCGGCCTTCAGGCAGTTCAATATCTTGCCCCGCACGGGCATCAGACCCTGAAATTCCGCGTCGCGGGACTGCTTGCAGGCGCCCAGAGCGGAGTCGCCCTCCACGATGTAGATCTCCCTGCGATCCACGTCCTTGGTGCGGCAGTCTACGAACTTCTGGACGCGGTTGGCGATGTCGATTTTTTCCGTCAGCTTTTTCTTCTGATTGATGCGGGTGCGCTCCGCCGTTTCGCGGCTGCGCTTGTTGATAAGCACCTGCGCCGCGATCTTCTCCGCCGCCTCCTTGTTCTCAATGAAGTAGATCTCCATCCGGCTGCGGAGGAACTCCGTCATGGTCTCCTGCACGAACTTGTTGGTGATGGCCTTTTTCGTCTGGTTCTCGTAGCTGGTCTGGGTGGAGAAATTGTTGCTCACCAGAACGAGGCAGTCCTGCACGTCCGGGAAGGTGATCTTGGACTCGCCCTTGGTGTACTTACTATTGTCCCGCAGGTACTTGTCGATGGCGGACACCATGGCCGAGCGGGTGGCCTTCTCCGGGCTGCCCCCGTGCTCCAGAAAGCTGGAGTTGTGGTAGTGCTCGCACACCGCCACACGGTTGGAAAAGCACAGCGCCACGCTGAGCTTCACCTTGTACTCCGGCTTGTCCGCCCGGTCGCGGCCCCGGCGCTCCGCCTCCCAGAACACCGGCTCCGTCAGAGGGTCGTCCCCCGCCAGCTCCCGGATATAGTCGGAAATGCCGTTTGCATACAGGAACTCCTGGGTGTCGAACTTGCCGGGGGCCGTCTCGTTCCGCAGCCGGAACGTGACCCCGGCGTTCACCACCGCCTGCCGCTTCATCACATCCTGATAGTAGTCCAGCGGCACGGCGATGTCCGTAAACACCTCCAGATCCGGCAGCCAGCGAATGGTGGTGCCGGTCCTTTTCTTGTTGGTGGTCAGCTCCGTGCTTTCAAGCTGCCCCACGATCTCGCCCCGCTCAAAGTGGAGGCGGTACTCCTTCCCCTCGCGGTACACCGTGACGTCCATATAGCGGGAGGCGTACTGGGTGGCACAGGAGCCAAGGCCGTTCAGTCCCAGAGAGAATTCGTAGTTCTCGCTGTTCTCGTTGTCGTACTTGCCGCCGGCGTACAGCTCGCAGAACACCAGCTCCCAGTTGTAGCGGCCCTCTTTTTCGTTCCAGTCCACCGGGCAGCCCCGGCCCATATCCTCCACCTGCACGGAATGATCCAGAAAGCGGGTGACGGTGATGAGCTTGCCGTGACCGCCGCGGGCCTCGTCGATGGCATTGGACAGGATCTCAAATACCGCGTGCTCACAGCCCTCCAATCCGTCAGAGCCAAAAATAACACCGGGCCGCTTCCGGACCCGATCCGCGCCCTTGAGGCTGGAGATACTCTCGTTATCGTATACGTTTTTCTTCGCCATATTTTTCCTCCGGCATACACCGAGCCATTTGTTTTTCAATATTTTACCGTATTTCCCCGATCAATGCAAGTCTCGCCGGACAACAAGCGCGGTATCTCACCAAAAAAAGAGCGGGAGATGAAAAAGGTTACAGGTTTACACAAAAAATAACGGACAGGCAACTGCCGAAAAGCCCACCGCAAAAGGTTTTGCACAGTTTCCACATAGTTTTCCACATACGTTATGTAAATGTGAATTTGTCAAAAAAATACGCATAAACGGGAGATTTACCATAATTGGCGGCGGGAACCCGTTTTTTCTGGTTTGCACGCAAATAGACAAGGTTTTCCTTGTTTTCCACACCTTCATGCACTTTTTGCACAGGCCTGCTTTCCTCCGCGACACTGACGGCGGCGGGCGAAACCGAACAGAAGGGCCGCCACAGGCGGCCCTTCTGCATAATTTCTGTCAGTGCTCTTACTTGATAGGCTCGCCGGCGGCTTCCTTGGCGGCGATCTCCTTCATGGCGTCCTTGTGGCTCAGGTTCACGCGCCCCTTCTCATCGATCTCCGTGACCTTGACCCACATCATGTCGCCGATCTTGCAGGCGTCCTCCACCTTCTCGATGCGGTGGTCGGCCAGCTTGGAGATGTGCACCAGACCGTCCTTGCCGGGCGCCAGCTCCACGAAAGCGCCAAAGGTCATCAGGCGTACCACGCGGCCGTAGTACAGCTGACCCACCTCGGGTACAAACACAATGTCGTCGATGCACTTTTTGGCGACGGCGCAGCTCTCCGCGTCGGGGGAGGCGATGTGGATGGTGCCGTCGTCGTCGATGTCGATCTTGGCGCCGGACTCGGCTACGATCTTCTGGATGACGGAGCCGCCCTTGCCGATGACGTCGCGGATCTTGTCGGGATCGATGTGCATGGTCAGCATCTTGGGAGCGTACTTGCTCACCTCGGCGCGAGGCTCGGCGATGCAGGGCAGCATCACCTGATCCAGGATCTGCACACGGGCGTCGTAGGTGATGTCCAGTGCGTTCTTGATGATCTCCATGGTCAGACCGTCGTTCTTCAGGTCCATCTGGATAGCGGTGATGCCCTTCTTGGTGCCGGCCACCTTGAAGTCCATCTCGCCGTGGAAGTCCTCCACGCCCTGGATGTCGATGAAGGTGGTGAAGCTGCCGTCATCGTCCTGGATCAGACCGCAGGAAATACCGGCCACAGGGGCCTTGATGGGTACGCCGGCGTCCATCAGTGCCAGCGTAGAGCCGCAGATGGAGCCCTGAGACGTGGAGCCGTTGGAGGACACCACCTCGGACACCACGCGGATGGCGTAGGGGAACTCCTCCACCGGGGGGATCACGGGCAGCAGCGCACGCTCAGCCAGTGCGCCGTGGCCGATCTCGCGGCGGCCGGGGCTGCGGGCGGGCTTGGCCTCACCCACGGAGTAGCCGGGGAAGTTGTAGTGGTGCATATAGCGCTTCTCCGTCTCCTCCCAGATGGTATCCAGCTTCTGGTTGGCGGACAGGGTATCCAGCGTGGCCACGCTCAGCACCTGCGTCTGGCCGCGGGTGAACAGGCCGGAGCCATGGACGCGGGGCAGTACGCCCACCTCGGCGTCCAGCGGGCGGATCTCGTTCTTCTGGCGGCCGTCCACGCGGTGGCCCTCCAGCAGCCATGCCTTCACGATCTTCTTCTGGAACTTGTAGGTGATCTCGTCCAGATACTGATCCATGTTGGGATAATCCTCCAGGAACAGCTCGTGCCACTTCTCAATCAGCTGATTCCAGCGGGCCTCGCGGACGTTCTTGTCGTCGGTATCCATGGCGGCCTTGGCATCGTCCATGGTGGCGGCCACGATCTTGTCAAACAGCTCCTGATCGAAGTCGGCGTGGGGATACTCGAACTTGGGCTTTCCGATCTCGGACACCATCTGGTTGATGAGGGCGATCTGCTTCTGGTTCTCCTCGTGGGCGGAGCGGATGGCCTCGAACATCACGTCGTTGGGCACCTCGTTGGCGCCGGCCTCGATCATGACCACCTTCTTGCCGGTGGAGACGACGGTGACATCCAGATCGCTGACCTTACGCTGCTCTGCATCGGGGTTAAACACCAGCTTGCCATCCACCAGACCCACCTTCAGGGCGGCAACAGGGCCGTTCCAGGGGATGTCGGAGATGGCCAGCGCGGCGGAGGTGCCGATCAGAGCGGCGATCTCCGGGGAGCAGTCGTGATCCACGGCCATGACGGTACACATCACGGACACGTCGTTGCGGAAATCGTAGGGGAACAGGGGGCGGATGGGACGGTCGATGACGCGGCTGGTCAGGATGCCCTTCTCGCCGGGACGACCCTCGCGGCGGTTAAAGCTGCCGGGGATGCGGCCCACGGCGTACAGCTTCTCCTCAAAGTCCACGCTGAGGGGGAAGAAGTCGATGCCGTCCCGGGGACGGGGCGCGGCGGTGACGCAGCACAGCACGCGGGTGTCGCCGTAGCCCACCATGACGGCGGCGTTGGCCAGCTCGGCCAGCTTGCCCACCTCCAGTGTAAGGGGACGGCCTGCCAGATCCATGGTGTACTTGTGATAGTGGGGGAATTGGCGCTTGGTGATGATGGTCGACATATCATTTCTCCTTTTTTTGTGAAATAGCATCCTGTGCCGGTCTCATCGCCGTTAGCACTTGAAAACACCCCGAAAGCGGCGGTTTCGACGCATTTTCAACTGCTAATGGTTGGATGCGAACACGGCGCAGAATGTGAAAGAAGGGTGATGCGCGTGCGCACATCACCCTGTTTCAACTTACTTACGCAGACCCAGCTTGGCGATCAGAGCACGATAACGCTCGATGTCCTTCTTGGCCAGGTAGTCCAGCAGACGGCGGCGCTTACCGATCATCATCTGCATGCCGCGGCGGCTGTGGAAGTCATGGGGATGCACCTTCAGGTGCGCGGTCAGCTGGTTGATGCGCTCGGTGAGGATCGCCACCTGCACCTCGGGGGAGCCGGTGTCAGTTTCATGGGTACGGTTGGCCTCGATGATGGAGGTCTTCTGGTCTTTCAGCATCATGGTTGTGTTTCCACCTTTCATAAATTACGCCCGCATCCTGAGCCGGGGGAGAGATGGACAGCTCCGCGCAGCTAAGGCAAGGGGCAGCGACTCAGTCGCGTACCTTGGTATGTTACCATAAAGCCATAGGTTTGTAAAGTAGGTTTTTTCATTTTATTTACGTTTTGTTCTTCACTTTCCGGCATGAAGCTGGTATACTGGCGTAGTTCCTGAACAGAAAGGAGAATTTTCCGATGAAACGATATGTGTGTTTACTGGCACTGCTGCTGACGGCGGCGCTTTTAGCGGGCTGCGGCCACAAGGCGCAGCCGGATGCCGACGCGGACTCTGCCGCGCAGACGGCTCTGCCGCCGGAGGGCATCACGGCGTTGGTGCTGGCCGACGACACGCAGGTGCTGCGCTTCCGCCGGGACGACGATGGCGTCTGGTTCTGGCAGGACGACTCCACGTTCCCGCTGGATCAGACCGGCATGCCCGCCCTGCTGGAGGCCGCCGCCGCCATGACCGCCTCCGTGCCGGTGCAGGCCGGGGACGAGCTGTCGGAATACGGCTTGGACGACGCCAAAACAAGCCTCACCGTAACGGCGGACGGCGAGACGCTGACCTTTACCCGCGGCGATCAGGCCGCCTCCGGCGACTGGTATCTCTACTGCACCGAGGACGGCACCGTCCGGATGGTGTCCGACGACACCGTGAAGGTGTTCCAGCTGCTGGACGGCAGTATCTACGATCTGGCTCTGCTGCCTACGCTGCCCGCCGTCACCATGGATACGCTGCATGCCGTCTCCATCACCGGCGCCGCCGGCGTCCGCATCGACCTCCGCGTGACGGACGGCGTGCGGAAGGCGGGCAGCCGCGACGTGACGGCGGAGACGGAGGCCCTGATGGACGAGCTGTCCGGGCTGGCCGTCACCGCCTGCGTGGACTACGCCCCCGCTGAGGGTGCCGCCGCCATCTGCGGACTGGACGCGCCGGCGGCGGCGCTGACCCTGACGTATGCCAACGCCGTGGGTGCGGAGGAAACGCTGACCGTCACCGTGGGCCTGCCCATCGGGGACGGCGGCCGCTATGTGGCCCTCAGCGGCGACTCCAACATCTACCGCATGGAGGAGACGTCGCTGGTGCAGCTGCTGACGCTGGCGGAGACGGGCCTGAAGTGAACAGGGAAAAGCAAAAAGGTGCGTTGCAAAACGCACCTTTTTGTGGTATAAGAGGAGACGATCAAAAGAGAGGAGGGCTGCCTGTGCGCATACTCATTGTGGAGGACGAAAAGCGTCTGGCCGGTACGCTGGCGGAGCTGCTGCACCGCCGGGGCTACACCGTGGATGTCAGCTATGACGGCGTGTCCGGGCTGGACAACGCCCGCAGCGGCATTTACGATCTGGTGCTGCTGGACGCCATGCTGCCGGGGCTGGACGGCTTCACGCTTTTACAGCAGCTGCGCGCCGGCGGCGACACGGTGCCCGTGCTGATGCTGACGGCCCGCAGCGACCTCAGCGACCGCGTGCGGGGGCTGGACTGCGGCGCCGACTACTACCTGACCAAGCCCTTTGAAACGGAGGAGCTGCTGGCCTGCATCCGCTCCCTGCTGCGGCGGGGCGGCGAGACGGCGGACAGCGACGCGGTCTGCTTCGGCGACCTGCGCCTGCAGATGACCACGTTCCTGCTGTCCTGCGGAGAGCGCGCCGTCCGGCTGAGCCGCCGGGAGTACGACCTGATGGAGCTGCTGATGAAAAACGGCAGCCAGATCGTGTCCAAGGAGCAGCTGATCCTGAAGGTATGGGGCTACGACTCCGCCGCCGAGGACAACAATGTGGAGGTGTACATCTCCTTCCTGCGGCGGAAGCTGACCCATCTGCACTCCCGCGTGCGCATCAAGACCCTGCGCATGGTGGGCTACTGTCTGGAGGAGGTGGAGGCATGATCCGCAGACTTCGCTGGAAGGTCATCGGCCTGAATATGGGCATGGTATTCTGCGTACTGCTGGCGGTGTTCGCCGCCGTGTACTTCTCCTCCCGGGCCGGCATCGCCCGTAGCGTGCAGCACCAGCTGCAGCAGGTGCTCCAGACCGGCAGCGGCTACGACCTGTCCCAGCCGGGACAGGAGGGCGTCCCCTGCTTCGTGGCGGAGGTCTATGCCAGCGGCACCGTCCGCGTCTCCGGCAACAGCTACTACGACCTGACGGACAAGGAGGCGCTGGTGGATATTGTCACCGCCGCCCTGACGGCGGACAGTGACGAGGGCGTGCTGGCGGAGCACCATCTGCGCTATCTGCGGCAGACGGGGCTGCTGTCCACCCGCATCGCCTTTACCGACAGCACGCTGGAGCAGGCCACCCTCCGCAGCCTGCTGACCGGCAGTCTGCTCATCGGCCTTGCGGCGCTGGCGGTGCTGTTCGTGTGCAGCTATGTGCTCAGCGGCGCGGTGACGCGCCCGGTGGGCCGTGCGTGGCAGCAGCAGAAGCAGTTCCTGTCTGATGCCAGCCACGAGCTGAAAACGCCCCTGACGGTGATCTTGTCCTCGACAGAGCTGCTGGAACAGAGCGCCGCGCCGGAGCAGAAGCAGTATGTGGATAATATCCGGGCCGAGTCCCGCCGCATGAAGCAGCTGGTGGAGGATATGCTCACCCTGTCCCGCATCCAGCGCAGCGACGCCCCCCTGCCTGACACCGCGGCGGATCTGTCGGACGCGGCGGCTAACGTGGCCCTGCGCTTCGAGCCGGTGGCCTATGAGGCGGGGCTCACCCTGTCCTACGACATCGCGCCGGGGCTTTTGGTGCGGGGCGACAGTGATAAGCTGGAGCAGGCGGTGGCCGTCCTGCTGGACAACGCCATCAAATACGCCGCCCCCGGCACGGAGGTGCGGCTGGACGCGGTGCGGCAGGGCAAGAACGCCTGCCTGTGGGTGGAGAACGAGGGCGACCCCATCCCCGCCGACAAGCTGCCCCACATCTTCGACCGCTTCTACCGCGCCGACGAGTCCCGTACCGACGGCGGCAGCTTCGGGCTGGGTCTGTCCATTGCCAAGGCCATCGTGGAGACCCATCGCGGCACCATCCGCTGCGACAGCAGCGGCAGCACCACCCGCTTTACCATTACCCTTCCCTGCCGGCAGGGAAAATAGAGAGGCGATACCATGTTTGATACCATGATCCGCGGCGGCACGGTCATCGACGGCACCGGCCGACCCGGTTTCCGTGCCGATGTGGGCATCACAGCCGGGAAGATCGCGGCGCTGGGCAGCCTGTCCGCCGCTCAGGCGGGCTGCGTCATCGACGCATCCGGCCGCGCCGTGACCCCCGGCTTCATCGACATCCACCGCCACGCCGACGCGGCGGCCTTCCGCCCCGGCTACGGGGAGCTGGAGCTGCGGCAGGGGCTGACCACCATCGTCAACGGCAACTGCGGCCTGTCCGCCGCCCCCTTCGGCGAAGCCCACGCCGCCGCTGTCCGGGCCTACCTGCGGCCCATCACTGGCGACATTCCGGCGGATATGCCCTCCGCGTCCATGGCGGACTATCTGGCGGCGCTGCACGAGCTGCCACTCCACACCGGCATGCTGGTGGGGGCAGGCATCCTGCGGGCGGATGCCGCCGGCTACGAGCTGGAGCATCTGGCGGACGCCCACTACCGCGCCATCCACCGCGCCATGGAGCGTGCGCTGGCTGATGGCGCGCTGGGCATATCGCTGGGCCTCGGCTACGCGCCGGAGTGCTTCTACACCACAGAGGAGCTGATCCGGGCGCTGGAGCCCCTGCGGGGACAGGATATCCCCCTCACCGTCCATATGCGGCAGGAGGGCGCCGGTGTCTGCGGGGCTGTGGAGGAGATGCTCACCGTGGCCCGGACACTGCGCATCCCTCTGCACATCAGCCACCTGAAGGCCATGGGCCGGGACAGCTGGGGCAGAAGGATCCCCCGTGCGCTGTCCCTGCTGGAGCAGGCCCGGCAGGAGGGCATGGACGTCAGCTGCGACGTGTATCCCTACACCGCCGGCTCCACCCAGCTGCTGCACATCCTGCCGCCGGAGTTTCTGGAGGGCGGCATGGACGCGGTGGTGCGGCGGCTGCGGGATCCCGCCGCCCGGCGGGAGCTGGCGCAGCGTATCGAAACAGGCGACGGCTTCGACGATATCGCCCGTCTGGCGGGTTGGGACGGCATCTACCTCACCAGCCTCCACTGTCCGGAGGATCACCCCTTTCTGGGCAAGAGCCTTGCCCAGATCGCGGCGCTGACGGGACAGGATCCGCTGAACTGCTGCTGTGACCTGCTGGTGCGGGAGGACTGCCAGATCACCATGATCGACTTCATGGCCTCAGAGGCGGACATCGCCGCCGTTCTGCAAAGTGAGCTGTCCAACCTGATCTCCGATGCCACCTACCCCACGGAGGGGATGCCCCATCCCCGTGTCTACGGCACGTTCCCCCGCCTTATCCGGCACTTTGTCATGGAGAAGCACGTCCTCACGCTGGAGCAGGCCGTCCGGAAAATGACGGCGCTTCCAGCCATGGCCCTGCGCCTGCGGGGGAAGGGCATTCTGACTGAGGGCATGGACGCGGATATCTGCGTCTTTGACCCGGCAGAGATACGAGAAAACGGCGACTATCAGCATCCCTGCGAGATGGCGTCCGGACTGGACGCCGTGCTGGTGGCGGGGATGCCTGCGGTCATACGCGATACATACACCGGCATCCGCGCCGGTACAGTCATCAGGAGGGATACGAAATGAGAACCGATATACTGCAGGAGCTGGAACGCATCGTCCGTCTGGCCGGCAATCTGGTGCGGGAGGCCCACGACATCGAGCAGGTCACTACGGAAAAGACCGGCGCCGCCGACCTTGTCACCAAGTACGATGTGGCGGTGCAGGGCCTTCTGAAGCGGGAGCTGCTGACCCTGCTGCCGGAGGCGGACTTCTTCGGCGAGGAGGGGGAGCACGCCGCCCTGACCCGTCCGTGGACGTTCATCGTCGACCCCATCGACGGCACCACCAACTTTGTCCGCCGCCTGCACTACAGCAATATCTCCGTTGCGCTGGCCCACGACGGGCAGGTGGAGTACGCCGTGGTCTACGACCCCTTTGCCGACGAGCTGTTCTCCGCCCGGCGGGGCGGCGGCGCGTTCTGCAACGGCCTGCCCATCCATGTCAGCGGCAAGGACATGGCCCACGCCGTGTTTCTCTGCGGCTCCACCATCTATGACCGCCGCCTGACGGAGCAGAGCTTTTCCCTGCTGCGGCAGCTGTACGACCGGGGGCTGGACTACCGCCGCTTCGGCGCGGCGGCGCTGGATCTGTGTCAGGTGGCCGCCGGACGGGCGGAGCTGTTCTACGAATGCCGCCTGTCCCCGTGGGACTACGCCGCCGGCAGTCTCATTGTGACGGAAGCCGGGGGCACCGTTACCGGCTTCGACGGAAAGCCCATGGATGTGCTGCGGCCCTCGTCGGTGTTCGCCGCCAACGCAGCGTGCCGCGGCGTCCTGCGGGAGCTGAAGCTGTAAAGCATAAAAGGAACGCACCCACGGGTGCGTTCCTTTTATGCTGGGTCGCGGGGCTCACAGGAACTTGTCCAGCTCCCGCTCCACCTCCGGCATCTTCTTCACGGAGGGATGCTCGATGCGCAGGCCGTCCCTGATGACCATGTGCAGGCTGCGCAGCGCCGTCAGATCGGCCAGCGGGTCTTTGTCGCACACGATAAGGTCGGCGGCCTTCCCCGCCTCCACAGAGCCGGTGACATCGGCGATGCCCGCCAGCTCCGCGTTCAGCAGCGTGGCGCTGTACAGCGCGAAGGCCGGCGTTACGCCGCAGTATTTCACAAAGTAGCACAGCTCCCGCCACATGTCGTAGTGGGTGATGTAGGGGCAGCCGGTGTCGGTGCCCAGTCCCACGGGGATGCCGTTTTCCAGACACGCCTTTGCCAGCGCCACGATGCCCTCGAATACCACACGGCCGTTCTCCTGCTGCTCGTAGGTGGCATGGGAGATGCTGCGGTCAAACAGGGCGTAGGGCACGGCGGGGGAAATGGTGGAGATCTGGAACGCGCCCCGTTCCCGGAACAGCCGCAGGATGTCCGCGTCGGGCTTGGCGCCGTGCTCAATGGAGTCCACGCCGTTCTCCAGCGCCACCCGGACGCCCTCCGGACTCTCCACATGGGCGGCCACCTTCATGCCCAGCGCGTGGGCCTTGTCGCAGGCAGCCTTTACCAGCGGCGGCTCCATCCGCAGCACGCCCGGCTCGCCCACCACCTCGGCGTCCATGACGCCGCCGGTGATCATCAGCTTGATGAGGTCGGGCTTCTCCGCCGCGATCTTCTCCACATAGGCGGTGGTCTCCTCCGGCGTCCGGGCCTCGTAGGCCAGCGAACCGGCCATGTGCCCGCCCGGTACGGATACCGCCATGTTGGACGCCACCACACGGGGGCTGAGGATCTCGCCTGCCGCCGCCCGGTCGCGGATGATGGTGTCGAAGTCCGCCACGCCGCCCACCGTCCGGATGGTGGTGACGCCGCTGAGCAGCTCCGTTCTGGCGTAGCCCTCGCACAGGCGGATGCCCACCCGGCGCATCAGGCCGCTGGACGTGATGAGCTTCACCAGCCTCCGAGGGTCGGAGGGCTTCTTTTTAGGCTTACCGGAGGCCGGCAGGTGGACGTGCATATTGATGAGCCCCGGCAGCACATACCGTCCCGCCAGATCCACCGGCTCGTACCCGGCGGGCGCCGGCCCGTCGGTGACGGCGGCGATGCGGCTGCCCTCCACGCAGACGATCTTCCCCGTCTGGGGCGTCATGTCCCGGGTGCCGTTCAGCACCACGCCGTTTATCAGCGCATAGCGCGTTTCGTTCTTATACACGGGAACACCTCCTGATGTTATTTGTCTTTTTTGCCGGATACGTTGGCCGCGAACACGCAGATCAGGATCACCGCCACGCCCAGCATCTGCCAGATGCTGAACGGCTCCTTCAGCAGCACCACGCCCGCCAGCACGGACACCACCGTGGTGACGTTGGAGAAAAGCGACGTCTCCGACACGGACAGGTGGCTGTTGGCGAAGTTCAGCAGCCCGTAGGCCAGCACCGAGGACAAAAGCCCCAGATACAGCACCGCCAGCCAGAACCCGCCGCTTTGCAGCGGCGCGGTAATCATGGGGCTGTCCAGCCCGCCGGCCTGCAGCAGCGCCACGGGGATGAACACCGCCATGCCCACGGAGAACATGACATAGGTCATCTCAAAGGGCGTAAAGCGCTTGGCCGCGTCGTGGCTGATGCCGTAGTACAGCGTGTCGCTGAGCATGGTCAGCAGCAGGAACAGCATGCCCAGCGCGGAAACCATCACCGCGCCGCCCACGGAGATCAGCGCCACGCCGCCGATGGCACCCACGGCGCACAGCACCTGCTTCAGCGTCACCCGCTCATGGAGCACCAGCACGTCCATGAGGATGCAGCACACCGGCACGGCGGAGATGATGGTGCCCGCCACCGCCGAGGAGGTGTACAGGATGCCGTAGTTCTCGAAGATGAAGTAGGCCACCGGCTGCACGATGCCCAGCAGCAGCAGCTTGTACACCGGCTTGCCCCGCAGGGAGAAGGCGAACAGCGGTCTGCCCCGCAGCTTTCCCACCAGCGCGTTGACCAGCACCACCAGCGTCATGGCCGCCACCGCCACCGTGAACCGGAAGGCCAGCAGCACCGTGGGCGCGGCCACCCCCAGCGCCAGCTTGGAGAACATAAAGCTCATGCCGAAGATCACGTCGGCGGTGATAGCCGCCAGCAGCGACAGGGTGCGGGTCTTTTTCTGTGTCATATCCGATACCTCATTTCTTACCATCCGTCAAAACCGTGCTTGCCCTTATCCACGGATGGTATTGGCGCCCACTATAGCACAGCGGCCGCGAAAAAGCAAGGCGTACCGCCGTGCCGGAAAAGCGAAGGCCCCGCGCAATGCGCGGGGCCTTCGTACCGGCGGCGTGGGGAGAGGGGTGCCGCCGTGTAGGAGGTAAAAATTTCAGAAGGAAGAAAAGTTGAATGGAAAAGCGAAATTACTTATTGGTGACCTTGCTGACGATGCCGACCACTACAAGAAGACCGGCCAGAGCAGCCAACAGAATGTTCAGACCCATGCTTCAGCGCCTCCTTTCCTGTAGTTCTCTTAACGTATTCTTAATGTACCACATCGGAGCCGATTTGTAAAACGCATCATATTCATCAAAACCATGAAAAATACTTTTCACTATGCCGCCGCATATGCTATACTGACGGTACGAGAGGAGCGTGAGGCCATGAGTGTGGCAAAATATCAGATTTTCCTGAAAACGGTGGAGCGCGGCAGCTTTACGGCGGCGGCGCGGGAGATGAACTTTACCCAGTCCGGCGTCAGTCACGCCATCGGCTCGCTGGAGGAGGAGCTGGGCGTGCCCCTGCTGATCCGCAGCCACGGCGGCGTTACGCCCACGGCGGACGGCCGGGAGCTGATGCCCTATTTTGAGAAGATGTGCGCCATGCAGCACCAGCTGGAGCAGCGGGCCGCCGACCTGCGGGGACTGGAGACGGGTCTTGTGAAGGTGGCCACATTCACCAGCGTGTCGGAAAAGTGGCTGCCCAACATCCTCAAAACGTTTCAGGAGCACTACCCCCGCATCGAGTTCGAGCTGCTGCCCTCCAACTTCAACAACGAGATCAGCGAATGGGTGCTGAAGGGGCAGGCGGACTGCGGCTTCATCAGCCTGCCGGCCCCGGCGGAGAAATATCTGGACTGCTGGCTCCTGCAGCGGGACCAGTGGAAAGTCATCGTTCCCTGCAATCACCCGCTGGCCGGCGCAGACCCCTTTCCGCCGGAGGCGCTGGAGCAGTACCCCCTGATCCTGCTGGATGAGGGCGATGACTACGAGATACAGGCGGTGTTCGACACGCTGGGCCTGAAGCCGAAGATCCAGTACACCGTCCAGCAGGATCAGACTATTCTGGCCATGGTGTCCAACGGGCTGGGCATCAGCGTTATGGAGGAGCTGATGCTCTACCGCTGTGCCTATCCGCTGGTGGCCTGTTCCCTGCCCCAGCCGTTTTACCGGAACATCGGCATCTGCGTCAAGGACAGGAACGCCCTGTCCAACAGCACCCGTGCCTTCATCGACCATACCCGCCGCTGGGTGCTGGCCAATTTCCCCGACGGCTGGAACGCCCCGCCGCCTGCCGCCCGCTGAAAAACCGCAACGCCCCGCCGCCCCGCGCCGTCATAGACAGCAGGGGCGGCGTTTTGCCGTAAAGGTTCCGCTGGCGTTTTCCCGCCCGGTGTGGTAGGATGTAGGGACACACCATTCGCAGAGGGAGGGAGCGCGCCTTGGAGGACGTACAGATCATCGACCTGCTTTTCCGCCGCGATCCGGCGGCACTGGAGGCCGTGGAGGCCAGATACGGGAAAAAGTGCCTGGCGTCGGCCTGCCGCATCCTGCCTGACCGGCGGGACGCGGAGGAGTGCGTCTCCGATGTGTGGCTGCGGCTGTGGAATGCCATCCCGCCGGAGCGGCCCCGCAGTCTGGCGGCGTATATCGCCTGCATCGTCCGGCGCGTGGCGCTGGATCGCTGCGACTATAACAAAGCCGCCCAGCGCCGCAGCGACCTGACGGTAGCCTTTGAGGAGCTGGAGGGCTGTCTGCCGGCGGAGGATACCGCCGCCGCGTCCCTCCAGCGGCAGGAATTTGCCCGTGTGCTCAACGACTTTCTGCGGCAGCTGACACGGCAGAGCCGCACCTATTTCATCCGCCGCTACTGGTACGGCGAGAGCATCCGCGAGATCGCGGACGCCTGCGGCGCAGGGGAGGAGAAGATCAAATCCTCCCTGTTCCGCACCCGTCAGCGGCTGCGGCAGCGACTGGAAAAGGAGGGGATGCTGTGAACGAGCCTATGCTGCGCATGATGATGGACGCCATCGACGACGACCTGCTGGAGGAGGCCCAGCGTCCCCTGCCCGCCCGCCGTCCCGCCCTGCGGTGGGGCACGCTGGCGGCCTGCCTGTGCATCACCGCCGCCCTGCTGCTGGCACAGCCGTGGCGGGCGGATCGGGCGAACAGCGCCGCCGGCACCGACAACGCCGCGCCCTCCACCGCACCGGCGGAGAGCAGCGCCGAGCCCCTCAGCGCCACGCTGGCCCTGCCGGCGGACGCGGTGCGCGTCTCGGGCTACGATACCCGCACCGACGATGCCGGCGCCGTGACCGCCGTGTCCTGCACTGTGGCGGTGGACGGCTGCGACTACGATTACGCGGCGGTGTACGCCGCGGAGCCGCTGCCCGCGCCGGACGGTGCCATGCCCTCCGCCAGCTGGGAGGTGGGCGGCCTGACGCTGCTGCTGTACGATGGCGGCGCGGTGGGCTGGTACGACGCCGGGGCCGGCATCCAGTGGTACTGTGTGCCGTGGGACGGCGGTGAGCCGCTGGTGACGGCCTTCTCCCTGATGGACGCGCAGGCTTATACAGTGCCTACCCCGCCGGAGGGCGCAGAGGTGCTGGGGTACGATATTCTCTACCTGGACGGCATGACCGTCACGGAGGTGTCGTTCCGGTTCGATGGGCCGACGTGGCGCTACCGCATGGCCGCCACCGCCGATGTGACAGAGAATATCCCCGATATCTCGCAGCTTACCGGTGGCAGCGAGACGGCGGAGAGTGCCGTTCGCTGGTGTGCCGCCCGGCTGCGCTGGACGGAGGGCGGCGCGGGCGCCGTCATCTGGAAGGATGTGGCCCCGGGGCTGACTTACGGCCTGACGGTGGACAGCGGCGCTTCGGAGACGGTGCTGACGGACATGGCCCGGCTGGTATTCGTCCCCGCACAGGAGGAAAGCTGATATATACACAAAAAGAAAGACCTGCTTTGGCAGGTCTTTCTTTTTGTGTATGCCTTATTCGCGGCGCAAAGCCTCGATAGGATTGAGCTTGGAGGCCTTCACGGCCGGTACGAAGCCGAACACCACGCCAATGACCATGGAGAAGGCCACGGCAATGATGCAGGCAGGGACGCTGATGGCTACCGGTGTGCTCATGACGTGGGACATCATCTCCGCAAGGCCGATGCCGCAGCCCACGCCGAGGATACCGCCCATGCTGGTGAGCACCGCCGCCTCTGTCAGGAACTGCAGGCGGATACGGCTCTGCTGGGCGCCGATGGCGATCTTCAGGCCGATCTCGCGGGTACGCTCCGTCACAGACACCAGCATGATGTTCATGACGCCGATGCCGCCCACCACCAGAGAGATGGCGGCGATCCAGATCAGCTGCTTGTTGGAGCTTTCAGACAGGCTCTGCAGTTGGCTGGCCTGCTCCAGCAGATCCTTGGACTGGTACTTGTACTTTTCGGTGGCGATGACGTGGCTGTTGAGGTACTCGGCCACGTTGTTGCCGGCGGTGGTCATGTCGTTGGTGGATGAGGCCCGGACGGCCACGGACTGAGGCTCGTCATAGCGGTAGACGATGGGCCAGCAGCTGTCGGGGATGAACACCGTACCGGAGGTGTTGCCGGAGTACATGTAGTAGTCGTTGAGATTGTTGATCACCGGCTCGGAGGACACCCGGGCGGAGATCACGCCCACCACGGTGAACGGCTCGCCGGAGATCTCCATGGTGCCGCCGATGGGGTTCTCGCCCTGAAACAGGCTCTGGGCCGTCTTGGCGTCGATGAGCGCCACCTTCCGGCAGTTGTCAAAGTCCGACTGGATGAACGCACGGCCGTAGTTGACGGCGTAGTCCGCCGCCGACAGATAGTGACTGTCGATGCCGTACAGGTTGCCGCTGAAGGAGCTGTTGCCCACATACACGCCGTCGGGCCACTGGCGCTGGTGGTACAGGGACACATCCGCCACGCTGCCCAGCTGGCTCATCTCGTCCCGCATCTCGGCGGTAATGCAGGCCACGCCCTCCGGCAGATCCATGTAGCCCAGCTCCACCTGATTGCCGTCCTGCGTCAGCTGCACGCGCACCACGTTGTTGCCCGCGCCGATGAGGTTCTGCTTGATCTGCTCGTTGGTGCCCTGAATGGTAGACACGATGGTGATGATGGCGGCGATACCGATGATGATGCCCAGCATGGTCAGAAACGACCGCAGCTTATGACTCCATACGCCCTGAAAGGCAAGATTGATATTTTCTAACATCGCTTCGCCTCCTTACATGCCGCTGTACAGCTGATCCGCCGTGGCCTCCACCGTGGCGGCGCCGGGCTTCACGTCCCGGCCGTAGGGGAACGCCACATAGTCGTCCACCGTCAGACCGCCGCGGATCTGGGTATAGCTGCCCCACAGGTCGCGGCCCGTCTGCACCCAGCGCTGCTCCAGTCTGCCGTCCTTGCCCCGCAGCAGCACATAGCTCTTGCCGTTTTCGGAGCGGATGAACATGGTCTGCAGGTACAGGCTGCTGCCGCCGTCGCTGACGGTCTTCTGATAGGACATATCCACATAGTCGCCGGCCTGCAGGTTGGCGTCCTCGGAGACGAACACCTTGAAGGGGTAGTAGGACACGTTGCTGTTGGAGTCGCCGCCCCAGTAGCTGCCGTTGTCCGTGGGGAAGTCGCTGATCTCCACGATCTTGCCCTCACAGCTGGCGCCGGTCATCCAGCTGCTGATCTGCACGGTGTCGCCGATCTTCACCGTGCCCAGATCCAGCTCGCCCAGCGAGCCGGTGATGTAGTAGCCGCCGCCGCCGGAAACCTCCACCACAGGCTCACTGCTGCTGTAAGCCTCGTCGGCGTTCCGCACGACCTTGACCACACCGTCTATCTCGCTGTATACGGTGCCGTCGCCCAATTCCTTTTTCTTCTTATCCAGCGCGATCTGCGCCTGCCGGACGGCCCGCTGATTGTTGTAAACCTCTTTTTCCGTAGTGGCGATCAGGGACAGCAGCTCCTCCCGGGTGAAGGACTCGTCCAGCAGCTTCTGGATCTTCTCCAGATCTGTCCGGGCCTCCTTGATCTCCTTGGTGTTCTTGGTGGAATACTCGTCCTCGTAGGCCGGCAGGTCGTTCATAGGCTTCGTCCTCAGCGTCACCGGCGCGGCGGTGTCGTCCGCCACATAGTACATGCCGTAGCAGGTGACGGCGCCGTTTTTCACATTGCCTGCCTTCTCCACCAGCACCACATAGGCGCTGCTGCGATTGCGGAGGATATTGTTGAGGATATACTCGTCCGTCAGGTAGAACTCCTGCGTCCGGGTATCCGTCAGCAGCTGGTAATACAGGGGGTGATCCTTGGTGGTGCCGGTGCTGCCCTTGACGGGGAGAAAGCCCTCCTTGACGGGGTCAAAGCGTCCGTCCTTCTGATCCTGCGCCGCGATCAGCGCCTCCAGCTTGGCGTACTGGGTGTCGTACTCGATCTGCAGCTTCTCCTTGTTGTCCGCCTTCTGGTACAGCTCCAGATTGCGTTTGGCAGTGTTGAGGTCAAGTTCTGCGCTGTCCAGATTGATTTCTGCCTGATCTATTTCCGCCTGGGATAGGGTGGTGTCGTAGGCCAGCAGCCTGTCGCCCTTCTTGACGGTCTGCCCCTCCGTAACGAAGATCTCATTGACCGTCTGGCTCTGGGAGATGTAGATCTTCTGCAGCTTGTCGGTGCTCACCGAGCCGCTGGTATTGGCGGTGTCTCCCCAGTAGTCGGTCATGGCGACGCTCTCCACAGAGTAGACGTTGACATCGCTGCGCTGGGCGTTCCGGGCCAGCGTCAGGCCGCCCCATACGGCGGCGCACACGGCCACGGCGATGCCCACGGCCAGCAGCGTTTTTTTCAGGGATTTACTCATGGAACGCACCTCCTGACAGCACACCGTCGCGGATGTTCATAATGGTGTGGGCATGCTGTGCGATGCCCTGATCGTGGGTAATCATGATAATGGTGGAGCCGCTCTCATGCAGCTGCCGGAACAGCTCCATCACCTGTGCGCCGCTGGCGGAATCCAGTGCGCCGGTGGGCTCATCGGCCAGCAGAAGCTGGGGCTTGCCCACGATGGCGCGGGCGATGGCCACGCGCTGGCACTGGCCGCCGGACAGCTGATCGGGTCGGTGATCCACCCGGTCGGACAAGCCCACCGTCTCCAGCGCCGCTCTGGCCCGCTCCAGCCGCTCGGCCTTTTTCACGCCGCCGTACAGCAGGGGCAGCGCCACGTTGTCCAGCGCCGTCAGCTTGGGCAGCAGGTTGAAGGACTGGAACACGAAGCCCAGCTGTTTGTTCCGTACCACCGCCAGCTGCTTGGGGGTGCATTTGGTGATGTCCTGCCCGCTCAACAGATAGCTGCCGCTGGTGGGCACGTCCAGACAGCCGATGAGGTTCATCAGCGTGGTCTTGCCGCTGCCGGACGGCCCCATGATGGCAAGGTACTCCCCCTCCTCCACATCCAGATCGATGTGCTTGAGGATGTGGTTCACGGATTTTCCCATGGGGTAGTCCTTGCAGATGTCGCGCATTTCAAGGATCATACTCAGCCCTCCACAGGTTCGTCGGCAACGGGTTCGTCCGCCGGCATGTCCACGGCGCCGTTGGCGGCGTCGTCCGCGGGGATGAAGTCCCCGCCGCCGTCCACCATGCCGCCGTCCGCCATGCCGCCGTCCGCCACGCCGCCGTCGCCGCTGGGATCGAAGGTGCTCTCGTCATAGGTGACGCAGGTCATGCCGGCCTTCAGCGTGTCGTCGGGGAAGGCGATGTAGTCTGCCGCCGTCAGGCCGTCTGTCACGGCGTAGGTATCCAGCTCCGCGTTGTAGTCGCCCAGCGTCAGACTGCGCTTCTCCAGCTTGCCGCCGCTGCCCTGGGCCCAGACCCACGGGGAGGAATCGGCGTCGTTGATGAAGCTGGCGGGCAGCTGGATGACGGTGCTCTGGGCGTCCTGTCCCAGATCCGGCTCAATGTACACATGCTGGCCCATCAGCAGGCCGTCGCTGCTGCTCAGCGTCACATAGAACGGGTACTTGCTGGAGTTGCCGGTGTCGCTGGAGCCGCTGTCGTAATAGTTGTTATTGCTGCTCTTGGCGGGGTTGTTCCAGTCAATGGAGGAGATGGTGCCGCTCCACGTCTGGTCGCTGACCCGGGAGCGGATGATGACCTGTACGCCCTCGCTCAGCACCGAGGCATTGCTCTCGTTGACATAGCCCTTGACCCGGAAGCCGCCGGTCTGCACAATGGAGATCAGCGGCAGGGGGTTGCCCTGGCTGTCGGTGCCGCCGTCTGGGTTGACGCTCTTGACCTCGCCGGCCACCTCCGCCTTGACCTCGCTGTTTTTCATATTGCTCTGCAGCTTTTCAATATCGCGGCCCTTTGACGCAATGCTGGCGTTTGTGTTCCGGATCTCCAGATTGATCTGACGGATCTGAATGAGGGTCTTATTCCGCTCACTGTCGTCCACGATCGCATCCAACGCATCCTCAGCCTGTTTCTTTTCTTCTTCCTTATCTGCCAGCGTGGATTTGAGGGACTCCAGCTCTAACTGAGCGGCCAGCAGATTTGTTTCCAAATCGGTCATGTCGTAGGTGAACAGCACATCGCCCACGCTGACGGTGTCGCCCACCTTGACCTTGATCTCGCCCACGGTCATGGAATCGTCCTTTTTGATGTTCGTCTCGCCCAGCGCGCTGACCACGCCTGCAAACCGGTCTGTCAGACCGGCGGAGCCCAGTCCGCAGATCATGGAGACGGACTGCACGGATGCTTCCCCGTTGCTCTCACCGCAGCCGGCCGCTACGCCCAGCAGCATGGCCAGCGCCAGAATGAATGCAGCTTTCTTCATCGTATTATCTCCTTTGCTTTTCCTCTGCGGCGCGCCGCAGTGTCTCACATACATGTATGACGGCATGCCCCGGAAAAATGTTCCGCGAAAAACGGGAAAAACCGTCGGCAGGCTGTCCCCACCATCATAGCATGAGGTCAAAAGTCAAATGTGAACGAACTGTGAACAAAGCTTTAAGGGCATACTAAGATTGCCGCCGGAGAAATATTGACAGCACCCGCTCCCGTGGCATAAAATACCGGTAAAAGCAGCCGCCGTCCGGGGCGTATCCGGGCGGTGCGCCCCTTGATACGGGAGGGATCGCCATGACGAAAAAACGCATCCGCCAGATGAACAGCGCCCTGCGCCGCCGCCTGACCAACCGCCCCGCGGCGGACTGGCTGCCCGACGGGGAGACATTTGCCCGGACGCTAGAGGCCGGGAACTACATGCAGCGCTTTGCCCCGCTGTTCCGGGGGAAGCGGCTGCGCTGCGCCGACGTACTGAATCTGTGCCGCCCGGAGCTGGACGCCCTCAGCGGCGGGTGCCAGCCGGAGCAGGGTTGGCTGGCCTGTACCTACGACTTTGCCCGCCGCCTGCTGTACCCGGAGCGGGACACCGCCGAGCCCTTCGGCGCGGGGGCGGTGTTTTTCCTGTCGGTGCTGCAGGTGCTGTTCGCTGCGGAGGAGGAGCTGCTGCCCCGCGACCCGGCGTGGACGTTCGACTTCCTGACGGAGGAGGAGCTGTCCGGCTGCGCCTGCGCCGCCAGCTACGGCCAGATGCTGCGCAGCTGGAAGCGGGAGTACGTCTACGAGCTGATGCGTCTGGGGCTGGAGGCCACGCCCTACCGCACGCTGGAGCACATCGCCGGCGTCCACCATGTGGCCATGACCGCCGCCCGCGGTCTGCGCCGGGCCGGCGTGGCGCTGGATCTGGCGCTGGTGTCCGGCAGCGCCGCCGGTCACGATATCGGCAAGTTCGGCTGCCGTCCCGGTGAGCGGGTGCCCTACCTGCACTACTACTATACCGATCTGTGGTTCCGCCGCCGCCGCATCACCGACATCGGCCATGTGGCCGCCAACCACTCCGTCTGGGATCTGGAGCCGGACTACCTGTCGGTGGAATCGCTGCTGCTGATCTACGCGGACTTCCGGGTGAAGCAGAGCCGCGGCACCGACGGCCGGGAGATCACCCGCATCTCCTCGCTGGCGGAGGCCTTCGACGTGATCCTGGCCAAGCTGGACGGCGTGGACGATGCCAAGCGCCGCCGTTACATGCGGGTTTACGCCCGGCTGCGGGACTTTGAGCAGTTCATGGTTGACAAGGGCGTGGACGTGACCCTGTGCGGCCATGACACGCCGCCCCGCCCGGAGAAGCAGACGGCCCTGATGACCGATGACGAGGCGCTCCACGCCCTGACCATGCAGTGCGTGGGCCACAACATGGAGCTGATGAGCCGGCTTACCGGGCAGCGCAGCTTCGCCCAGCTGCTGGAGTTGGCCCGGGGAGAGACCAACTGGCGCCGCCTGCGCGCCTATCTGGGCGTGTTCGAGTCCTACTCCCTGTATCTCCACATCCCCCAGAAGGTGCAGACGCTGGCGTTCCTCTACGAGCTGCTGATGCACCGGGAGGGCGACATCCGCCGTCAGGCGGCGGCGCTGCTGGGCGAGATCATCGGCGGCTTCCACGCGGGCTACGCCAAGGAGCGTCCTGCCGGCAGCCGTCCCGATCCCCGGTCAATCACCGATCTGGATCAGTGGAAGCTGTATCTGGACAAGATCCTCTATCCCGACCACAAGCTGATGCCCCAGCACCGGCGGTGGATCGGCTATACCCTGAAATTCGCGGTCATCTCCCTGCTGCAGCACACCGCCGGACGGGAGGAACGTTTTCTGGCCCCGCTGTTCGCCTACTACCGCCGCCCGGAGAAGCTGGAGGACGCGGTGGCGTTCCAGCTGCTGGACGCAGCGGCCGCGCTGCCGGACACGGTGTATACCCACCGCCACACGGCGCTGCTGCTGCGGTTCGCCGAGACGCTATCCGCCCGGGAGGACGTGCAGGTGCGCACCGCCGCCGTGCTGCTGCTGGACAGGCTGCACCGGCTGATGCCCCAGTCCTCCGGCCCCGTGCGGGCACTGGAGCGGATGGACTGCACCGGCAGCACCACCCTCCGCCTGCTGCGGGAGGACGTGCTGCAAAGCGGCGCGCCCATCACCCTGCCGGACGACGCCGTGTCCGAGATCTTTCTGGACAACCTGAAGACCGCCACACCGTGGATCACCAAGCAGGCCAACATCCGCCTGCTGACGGACTTCGCCCGCAGCGGCAGCAGCCCTGCGCTGCACATCGCCACCCACCTCTCCAATCTCATCAAGGTCAGCGACCGCGTCACCGTGCGCCACAGCGCCGGCAGCGCCCTGCTGGCGCTGGCGCCCCGCCTGACGGCGGATCAGCGCAACGAGGTGGCGGTGGAGCTGTGCCGTGGACTGGAGCTGGGCCAGCAGGAGTTCACCAAGTATATCCCCGACTATCTGGGGCGCTTTGCCCTGTGGCTGCCCCCCGCCGAGCTGGACGAGGTGCTGGCCGACCTGTGGGTGAACCTCAGCGCCTCCGACAGCCGGGTGGCCGCCTCGGTGCTGGACACCGTGGGCATTATCTACGAGACATACGACACCTACCGCACCCGCTATCCGGAGGAGGACGAGGCGTACCGCCGCCGCCGTCAGCGGCTGCTGGGCATGCTGATGCGGGGACTGTACGGCATCGACGCCGCCGTGCGGCAGGAGGCGCTGTATGTGCTGGGCCGCCGTGTGTTTGGCTCGGCGGAGCTGGGCGACCACGAGAAGTGCCGCGCCTTCGTGCTGACGGAGCGGAAGCTGCTGGCCGCCTACGACGAGGAGCCGGACGAGGGCCTGACGTTCTACTACCGGGCGGCCATGCTGGGCCGGCTCTACCGCTTCATGACGGAGGAGCAGCTGTTCCGGGAGGGCTTCGACTTCGGCCCGCCCCGGCCGCTGGCCTTCTTCCCCGGCACCTTCGACCCCTTCACCCTGTCCCACAAGGGTATCGTCCGGGCCATCCGGGACGCGGGGTTCGAGGTGCTGCTGGCCATCGACGAGTTCTCGTGGTCGAAGCGCACCCAGCCCTACCGCATCCGCCGCCGCATCGCGGTCATGTCCGTGGCCAACGAGTTCCACGTCCATATCTTTCCGGAGAACTTCCCGGTGAACATCGCCAACCCGGCCAACCTCCGCCAGCTGCGGCAGGCGTTCCCCGGACGCAGCGTATCCATCGTGGTGGGCAGCGATGTGGTGGCTCACGCCTCGTCCTACCACAAGCCGCCGGCGGAGGACTCCATCCACACCTTCGACCATGTGATCTTCCGCCGCACGGAGCCGGACGCCGAGCCGGCGGATTACAGCTGCATCACCGGCCGTGTGGTGGAGCTGATGCTGCCGCCCCAGCTGGAGGAGATCAGCTCCACCCGCATCCGGGAGGCGGTGGACGCCAACCGCGATGTGTCCAACCTCATCGACCCCATGGCGCAGGAATTCATCTACCGGCAGGGCCTGTACCTCCGGGAGCCGCAGGACAAGCCGGTGCTGCGGACGGAGGATCTGCTGTTCATGGACTGCCCCGGTTCGGAGGAGAGGACAGACCGCCTGCTGCGCGATATCTTTGGCGGCACCGCCGCCGTCATGCGCCGCCGTCTGGAGGAGTGCGGCGACCAGCTGATGCTGCTGTGCGACGGTGTCAGCGGCGATGTGCTGGGCGCCGCGTCCTACCGGTGTCTGGACTCCCAGCACCTGTTCGCCCGGCTGAACGACCCGGCCCTCAGCGGCATCGTCCGCCAGAACGCAGGAGGCCGCACCCTGCTGCTCAGCGGCCTGTTCGTCCCCAAGGGTGAGCGGCAGATGGACTTCGGCCAGCTGCTGCTGACGGAGGTGCTGACCACCGCCCTCAGCCGGGAGTACACCTACGCGCTGTACTGTCCGCTGGAGGGCGCCGTGTCCGGCTACGGACGGCAGCTGGCGCAGCTGCAGGGCTTCGTGCCCGTCCAGCACCGGGAGGGCTACGACGTACTGGGCGTGGATATGCGCCGTCCCATCGTCCTCAGCCGCAACGTGGATACCGCCATCAAGGCGCCGCTGAGCACGGCTCCCCGCGTTGTGGCCGCCGTGGCCAATGCCCACCGCCGCTTACAGGCCGCGCTGACGAAGCTGCAGCCCGGCTCGCTGGTGCTGAGCCTGTCCGCCGGTGTCATCTACCACCGGCTGCTCCAGCGCATCACCGCCCGCAACGGAGTCCCGGCGGAGCCCACCGTGCCCCGCGTCCTCGGGCCTGACATCTGCGTGCCCTACGGCAAGCTCCTGCGCGGCGTGGCGGTACCCAACACCGTCACCAAGACGCTGCGCACCGACAAGGTGTACGAGGCGGATCTCAGCACCTACTCCATCGAGGCGTATCCCGACTATTCCCCGCTGCCCGATCAGGTGCGCACCATCCGCGCCTTCGACCGGCCCGTGATCCTGGTGGACGACATGCTCCACGACGGCAAGCGCATCCGCCGCCTTGCCCCGCTGCTGGAGGAGACGCATACCCCGGTGGATCAGGTGCTGGTGGGCTACCTCACCGGCGTGGGCCGCGACCTGATGGAGCAGCTGGGCTACCCGGTGGACGGCATCTACTACCTGCCCAACCTGCGGATGCGCTTCGTGGAATCCACGCTGTATCCCTTCATCGGTGGCGACACCGTCCGCCGCACGGAGCGGCTCCCCGGCGGACTTCAGCCCTCCGTAAACCGCATCCTGCCCTACGCCGCGCCGGAGTTCGCCCCCATGGATGGCCGCACCGCGTGGGAGCTGAGCCTGTGCTGTCTGGAAAACGCCCGGGATATCCTGCTGGCGCTGGAGACGGAGTTCCGCGGCCTGTACGCCCGGAACCTGACGCTGAACCGTCTGGGCGAGGCGGTGGTGCTGCCCCTGTGCCCCGACAAGGGCGGCTGCATCACCTACGATGTCAGCCGCGCCGCCTCCGCCTGTCTGGAGGGGGATATCGAGATGCTGAAGCGGATGCGTCCGGCGGACTGACGGGAAAGGAGAAACGATATGAACGGCTTTACCCTTGGCTTTGACAATGCCTCCGGCGGCGTACTGCACCTGCCGGAGAAGGTGCGCGTCACGCTGCTGGCGCTGGGCGATGTGGGCAGCACCCTGCTGACGGGCCTGCGGCTCATGGGCGGCGATGTCATCTCGTCCATCGGCATCTGCGACGTGCGCCCCGGCGCGGCAGAGCGCTGGGAGTTCGAGCTGAACCAGATCCAGCCGCCGGACGGCGCGGCGCTGCCGCCGGTGGACATCATCCGACCGGAGCAGCTGTTTGACGGCGACGTGTTCCTGTTCTGCGCCTCCCGTATGGTGCCGGACACCTCCGTCACCGGCGGCGACGTGCGCATGGCCCAGTACGGTCTGAACCGGGAGCTGGCGGCGGTCTACGCCCGCATGGCCCGGGAGAAGCGCTATCAGGGCCTGTTCTGCGTGGTCAGCGACCCCGTCGACCCCCTGTGCCGCGCCGTGCTGCGGGAGAGCGATCGGGACGGGAGCGGCAGGTCGGACGGCAGGGGCCTGCGGCCCTGTCAGGTGCGGGGCTTCGGTCTTGGCGTCATGCACGCCCGGGCGCTGTATTTCGCCCGGAGGGAGCCGCGCTTCGCCGCCTATCTCACGGAGGGTCGTGCCTTCGGCCCCCACGGGGAGGATCTGGTGCTGGCCAACTCCGTGACGCACTACGATGACGCTCTGTCCCGTGCGCTGACGGAGAAGGTGGCCCACGCCAATCTGGATATGCGGCGGCTGGGCTACAAGCCCTACGTCGCCCCGGCCCTCAGCTCCGGCGCACTGACTCTGCTGGCGCTGCTGCGGGGCCAGTGGCACTACGCCTCCGTGTATATGGACGGCATCTTCATGGGCTGCCGCCAGCGCCTGACGCCTGCCGGCATCGAGGTGGAACAGCTGTCCCTGCCGCCGGCGCTGCGGGCGCGCATTGAGGAAACGGCGGCGCGTCTCCGCGCCATCGACTGAGGAGGGGCGGCTATGCTGACGGTACTTTTGCCGGAAAACGGCCACAGCGCCGGCCTGCGGCAGCTGCTGACGCCGCTGCTGCCGGCGGGCAGCGTGTTCCGCGACCCGGACGCCGGGCTGGAGGCTCTGACGGATCAGCGCCTGCTGTTCGCCGTGGCGCTGGACGAGGGCGGCTGCAACGAGGCGTACTACCGGATGCTCTCCCGCCTGCGGCGGAGCCTGACGCTGCTGCGCGGCAGCGTGGCGGGGCTGGTGGTCACCGGCGTGGGGGAGCTCTACACCAAGGACGTGGCCCGGGACATGGTGTTCGCCGCCAACCAGTCCGGCTGCGCCTTTATCGGGCGGCCGCTGGTGGAGGCCACCGGCTCCCTGCGGAACTTCCGCACACAGGCCCAGATCGGCGGCACCGATGAGGTCACGGCCTTCCACGCCGCCGTGGCCGAGCTTATCGACCGGCTGGCGAGCTGGGAGAAGCCCGCCCCTATCCGGCACATTCTGGCGCTCCACGCCTCCCAGCGCAGCACCTCTAACACGCTGGCCCTGTGGGAGCTGGTGAAAAGCGGCCTGCCGGACACGGCGGCGGTGGAGGAGATCTGCCTGCGCAACGGCACCATGGCCGACTGCAACGGCTGCAGCTACACCGCCTGCCTCCACTTCGGGGAGCAGGGCGGCTGCTTCTACGGCGGGCCCATGGTGGAGGAGGTCTACCCCGCCGTCCGGCGGTGCGACGCGCTGGTGATGCTGTGCGCCAACTACAACGACGCGCTGGCGGCCAACCTGACGGCCTGCGTCAACCGGCTGACGGCGCTGTTCCGCCAGAACCGGTTCTACGACAAGCGGCTGTTCGGACTGGTGGTGTCCGGCTACTCCGGCGGCGATCTGCTGGCGCGGCAGCTGATCTCGGCGCTGAACATGAACAAGTCCTTCTTCCTGCCGCCCCACTTCTGCCTGCTGGAGACGGCCAACGAGCGAGGCAGCCTTGTGAAGCTGCCCCACATCGCGGAGGAGGCGGCCCGGTTCGCGGCGAGCATGATGGAAAATTGAACGGAAAACACAGCAAGGGACGGATATGCGTTCGCATATCCGTCCCTTGCTTGTATGATGAGAGAGAAACTGTGGTTTCAGGAATTGGCCCTGTCGTTTTTGCCGTGCAGGGCCTCGCCCAGCGTCCGCCAGCCCAGCATGGCGCATTTTACCCGGGCGGGCATGTGGGCCACGTCCCGCAGGGCACCGGCCTCCTGAAGCTGGTCGATCTCGTTCTCCGTGGCCTCGCCCCGGATCATCCGCTGGAACAGCTCACAGAGGTGGAGCGCCTCGTCCCTGGGGCGGCCGATGACCATGCCCAGCATGATGTCCGCCGACGCCTGGGACACGGCGCAGCCGCTGCCCACAAAGGCCCCGTCGGTGATGATGCCGCCGTCGGTCTTCAGCTTCAGCCGTATCTCGTCGCCGCAGCTGGGATTGACCCCCGCCAGCTCGATGTCGGCGTCCGGCAGGTCGTGCTTGAACTCCGGATGGAGGTTGTGCTCCGTCAGGATCTCATTGTAAAAGCGGTTAGTTTCCATAGCCCATACGCTCCCTGATGGTGGACAGGCTCTGCAGCAGCCGGTCGACCTCCTCCTCCGTGTTGTAGAAGGCAAAGCTGGCCCGCACCGTGGCGCTGTATCCCAGATGCTGCAGAAGCGGCTGGGCGCAGTGGTGTCCCGCCCGGACGTCCACGCCGTCGCAGGCCAGTATTTCGCTGACATCGTGGGGGTGTACGCCCTCCACGGTGAAGGTGACGATGCCGTTGTGCTCCTCCGGCCTGTCCGAGCCGATGACGTGGATGTGGGGCATGTCCGCCATGCCCGCCAGCGTCCGCGCCGTCAGCGCCAGCTCCTGCCGGTGCATGGCGTCAAAGCCCACGGACTGCACATAGTTGATGGCAGCGTGGAGCCCCGCGGCGCCGGCGGCGTTGACGGTGCCGGCCTCGAATTTGTGGGGCAGCTCCGCGAACACCGCGCCCTCCCGGCTGACGGATTCGATCATCTCGCCGCCGGTGAGGAACGGGGGCATCTCCTCCAGCAGGGCCCGCCTGCCGTACAGCACGCCGATGCCCATGGGGCCGTAGACCTTGTGGCCGGAGAAGGCCAGAAAATCCGCGTCCAGCGCCTGCACGTCCACGGGGATGTGGGGCGTGCTCTGCGCGCCGTCCACCACCATCACCGCGCCGTGCTTGTGGGCCATATCCGCCAGCTGGCGGATGGGGTTGACGCGGCCGACGACGTTGGAAACGTGGGTCACGGCCACCAGCTTCGTCCGGTCGGTGATCAGGGCCTCGGCCTTGTTCAGGTCGAGACTGCCGTCCGGCTCGCAGTCCAGAAATTTCAGGGCAGCCCCGGTCTGACGGCATACCATCTGCCACGGCAGCAGGTCGCTGTGGTGCTCCAGAATGGATACCACCACCTCATCCCCGGCTTTGATATGGCTGAGTCCGTAGCTGTACGCCGCCAGATTCAGTCCCTCGGTGGTGTTGCGGGTGAACACGATCTCCGTGGCGGACTTGGCGTTGAGGAACCGGCGCACCGCCTCCCGCGCGTTTTCGTAGGCGTCGGTGGCCGCGATGCTCAGGGGGTACAGGCCCCGCAGGGGGTTGGCGTTCTGCTCGCAGTAGAAGCGGCGCACCGCGTCCAGCACGCACTGGGGCCGCTGGGCCGTGGCCGCGTTGTCCAGATAGGCGATATCCTGCGCCGTCAGCAGGGGAAAATCCTTTCGATATGCGTTGGTCATGTCACACACCTCCGTTCAGTTCGTGCAGCACCGTCTCCGCGGTGGCCTCATCGCCCAGATCGTGGGCCAGCCGCTCCACGGCGGCGCGGGCCATCAGGCGCTCCGCCGCTGCGCGGCCGAAGCCCCGGCTCTCAAAGTAAAACAGCGTATCCTCGTCCAGCGCGCCGATAGTGGCGCCGTGGGTGCCCTCCACGTTTTCCTCGGCGCAGAGGATCAGGGGCACGGTCTTGTTCACCACATCGTCGCCCAGCAGCAGCACCGTCTCCTGCTCGCTGCCGGTGGAACCGGCGGAGCCGTGCTTGAAGTCGATGGTGCCGCGAAACACCTTTTTGGCACTGCCGGCCAGCGCGCCGGACACGTCGATGTCGCTTCGGGTGTCCCGGCCCGCATGGTCAACGGCCAGATTCAGGTCGATGACCTGCGCGTCCCGGCCCAGATAGCCCATGGCGGCCTTCAGGGAGGCGCCGTCCGCCAGCGTCAGCCGGTCGTCTGCGTAGGTATCGCCCCGTCCGGGCAGCAGGCGGTACAGCTCCACGGCGCTGCCCTCGGGACAGCGGGCCGACACCTCGCTGCGCAGGACGGCGCCCCCGTCCATGGCCTGCACCTGCACCAGACGGATCACCGCGTCCTTTTCAGGCCGCAGCACCGTCCGGACGTGGAGGTGCTCCCCGCCCCGGAACGTCTCATACACCGTGACGCGCTGTCCGACCGCGGCGGCGATCTCCACCGTTTTCCGGGTGTAGGGCGCACCGACGGACAGCTCCAGCCGTCCGTCGCCGGTCAGCACCTCCGTGCCGCCGTCCACCGTGCCCGCCTCGTCCCACAGCAGGGCCGTTTCGTTGACGCCCAGCCGGTTCCATGTGCGGGTGGGCAGCTTATTCACAAGAATGGTATCCATTGTCAAAACTCCTTTCCCGCTCAGCCGATGCTGCCCTTCATCTCAAGTCGGATGAGGTTGTTCATCTCCACGGCGTACTCCACCGGCAGCTCACGGGACACGTTGTCGGCAAAGCCGCTGACGATAAGGGCCCGGGCGTCCTCCTCCGAAAGCCCCCGGCTCATGAGGTAGAACACGGCGTCGCCGCTGATGCTGCCGATGCGCGCCTCGTGACCGATGGCGGCGTCCCGCGTGCGGACGTCCATGGCGGGGATGGTGTCGGAGCGCGATTCGGAGTCCAGCATCAGCGACTGGCAGGACACCGAGGACTTGGCGCCGCTGGCGGCCTTCTCCACCACCACGCTGCTGCGGAAGGTACTGACGCCTCCGCTCTTGCTGATGGAGCGGGTATTCATATACGAGCTGGTGTTCCGGCCGATATGCACCACCTTGGCGCCGGTGTCCAGATCCTGTCCGGCCCCTGCGAAGGTGACGCCGGTGAACGCCATCTTGGCGTTGTCGCCCTTCAGGATGCTCATGGGGTACAGGCAGCCGGTGTGGGAGCCGAAGGAGCCGGACACCCACTCGATGACGCCGCCCTCCTCCACCAGCGCCCGCTTGGTGTTGAGGTTGTACATATTCTTCGACCAGTTCTCGATGGTGGAGTAGCGCAGCTTGGCGTTTTTCTTGACGTACAGCTCCACGCAGCCGGCGTGGAGGTTGGCCACGTTGTACTTGGGGGCGGAGCAGCCCTCGATGAAGTGAAGGCTGGCCCCCTCGTCCACGATGATAAGGGTGTGCTCGAACTGTCCGGCGCCCTTGGCGTTCAGCCGGAAGTAGGACTGCAGGGGGATGGACACCTGCACGCCCTTGGGGACGTATACGAAGGAGCCGCCCGACCACACCGCGCCGTGGAGCGCGGCAAACTTGTGGTCGGTGGGGGGCACCAGCTTCATGAAGTACTTGCGCACCATGTCGGCGTACTCGCCGTGGAGGGCGCTCTCCATGTCGGTGTACACCACGCCCTGCGCCGCCACCTCGGCCCGGACGTTGTGGTACACCAGCTCTGAGTCGTACTGCGCGCCCACGCCGGCCAGCGACTTGCGCTCCGCCTCGGGGATGCCCAGCCGCTCAAAGGTATCCTTGATGTCCTGCGGCACGTTTTTCCAGTCGTTCTGCATCTTCGTGTTGGGCCGGACATAGGTGGCGATGTGGTCGATATCCAGCCCCGCCAGCGAGGGGCCCCAGTCCGGCAGCGGCGTCTCGTTGTAGATCTGCAGGGCGTGGAGCCGGAACTGCTGCATCCACGCGGGATCGTTCTTTTCCTGCGACAGCCTTTCCACAATGGCGGGTGTCAGGCCCGCCTCCATGCGGTAGGCGTCGTGCTCCGCGTCCCGGATGTCGTATACGCTGCGGTCAATGTCGTCCACATGGGTCTTTTCGCGCATGACGGCACCTCCGTTCACTGCTGCAGGCCGGTGAAGCCGTGCTCGTTGATGGCGTCCACCAGCTCCGCGCCGCCGTTTTTCACGATGACGCCGTTCTCCATGACGTGGGCGGCGTCCACCGGCAGGGACTCCAGGATGCGGGTGCTGTGGGTGATGATCAGCAGCGAGCCATGCTGCTTCTCCCGGTACAGCCGGACGCCTCGGGACACGGTGCGCACCGCGTCCACGTCCAGCCCGGAGTCCGTCTCGTCCAGAATGGCCAGACGCGGCTCCAGCATCAGCATCTGCAATATCTCGGCCTTCTTCTTTTCTCCGCCGGAGAAGCCCACGTTCAGGTCGCGGTCGGCGTAGCTCTCGTCCATGTCCAGCATGGCCATGGCGTCCTTCAGCTTTTTCTTGAAGTCCCACAGCCGCAGGCGGCTGCCGGTCTTCTGCTCCAGCGCCGTGCGGATAAAGGCGCTGAGGGTGACGCCAGGCACCTCCAGCGGGTTCTGGAATGACAGGAAGATGCCGCGCTTGGCCCGCTCGTTGACGGGCAGGGCGGTGATGTCCTCGCCGCCGAACAGGATGCGCCCGGCAGTGACGGTGTAGGCCGGGCTGCCGGTGATGGCGCAGCCCAGCGTGGACTTGCCGGTGCCGTTGGGGCCCATGAGGACGTGGGTCTCGTCAGCGCCGATGGTCAGCTCCACGCCGTGGAGGATCTCCTTGCCCTCCACCCCGGCGTGCAGGTTCTCTATGGTAAGAAGCGGTGTTTTCATGTTGTTGCCTCCTGTGACTAATATACCTACCAATCTACTGGGGATTATAGAACTATTAACCTACTTTGTCAATAGGGATAAGGCGAAAAAGAAAAGCGGTGCGGCAAAAACCGCCCGGCTGCAAAATCGGAGGGAAGGAAAGTGTGAAAGGGAACCGTCAGGGTTCCCTTTCGCGTTCAGTCACCCGCCGCAGCGACCAAAACGGCAAAATAAAATGCCGCTTTTATTTTGCTGTTTTGCCGTTTGCTTGTCAAAAACCCCGAAGGGCTTTTGACAAGCAAAAGCGGAGCGGCTTTCGCCGCTCCGCTTCGGGCTGTCTAAAACTGCCAGCCGCTTAAAGGGGGAAACTGCGCGGGTCAGGGCAGATAGGTCTGCTGTACCGCCACAGGCTGCTCGTTGCTGAAGTCGTACCAGCGGCCCTCCAGCGAGACGGAGGTCACGGTGTCCACGTCCACCAGCCGGTTGAAGGCATAGCTGTAATAGGCGCCCTCCGGGGGATCGGTGATGCCCAGCTCGTTCCGCAGCGCCTCGTCGGTGCTGCGGCCGCCGGAGATAAGGCCCACCACCCAGTTCCGCAGGTTGCGGGAGGCGCTGTCCGCTGCGAAGTCGGTGCCGTCCTGATAGTGGACGATCAGCTCGTCGATGAGCATTTCGCTGTCGCTGTACTGCGTGTCCACCACGGTCATACCCAGCGGGGAGAGGGTCAGGCGCTGGCCGTTGTCGGCGGTGAGGGTCTTGACCGGCAGATAGGCGCGGGGCTGGATGGCGATGGAATAGGGCTGGTGGTTGGCGTCCCGCACGGTGAAGTAGAAGCTGGTGCCGGTCTCGTAGCCCTTACCGGTGATAAAGTAGGCCACCATCTGCAGGCAGGTGTCGGTGCTGGTGCTCTCGTCCGCGTAGAGCTTCATGTCGGCAAAGAGGTAGCCGCTGTCCTGCCCGTTGGGATCTTCGGGGGCCTTGCTGCCGAAGGACAGGTCGGCGCGGACGGAGTCCACCCACGTCTCGCCGTAGCCCATGTCGCCGTACTCAAAGCCGTCGGGATTCTCAATGGAGAAGGTCAGGATGCCGCAGCCCGTCTCATCCACCAGGAAGGTGCCCATCGTATAGGTGTTGCCCGCCACGGTCATAGTGGCGTCCAGCTTGCTGAGATACTGCCCCACCAGCCGCTCCGTGGCGGCGGGATCGCCGGGGATGCGCTCCATATCGGCGACGGTGATATAGTTACCCTTTCCGTCCTCCACCGTGGGGGTGGTGGCGTCCATATCGTCGGTAAAGGCGTGGTAAGTGGTGTCGTCCACCTTGTCGGCGGGGGACACGTTGGCATTGATCAAGGTAACCACCCCGGCGGCTGCGGCCACCGTCAGCGTCAGCGCGGCGGCAATGGCAATGACCGCGCCCCTGCGCAGGGTGCGATGGGTCTTTTTGCTGTTCTCCATGGTTTTTTGAACCTCCATCAGTGTGTCGGGGGAGGCGTGCAGCGTGGAGAAGGTTTTCTGGAAAAGTTCATGCTCTGTCATGTCTGCGGCACCTCCGATAAAATGTGCTTCAGCTTTTCTCTGGCACGGGCCAGCCGGGTACGCACCGTTTCCTCCGGTATGTCCAGCAGCCCGGCGATCTCCTTCTGGCGATAGCCCTCGTAGTAGTACAGCAGCACCGGCACCCGGTAGCGCCTGTCCAGCGCCATCACCGCGTCAAACAGCTCGTGGCACTGGGGCTCCTCGAAGGAAAGGCTGTTTTCGTAGTCGGCGATGTCCTCCGTCCTGTGCCACGGGGCGCGCAGCACGTTTTTACACCGGTTGACCGTGACGCGGATCAGCCAGTTCTTCACATGGGCGTCGTCATCGAACGCCTTGTCGGTTTTGTACAGCTGTATCAGCACGTCCTGGGTCACATCGTCGGCATCGGCAGGGGAGCGCAGATAGCTGTACGCCACCCGGAACACCGTGTCCATATACCGCGCCGCCAGAGGGGAAAACTGTTGCTCTGTCATGGATCGATCTCCCTGTGTTTTGAAAGGCCCTTCACTGGGAATACACATGGGAACGGCAAAATGTTTCACTTCCGCAAATTTTTTCCACAGAAATTTCAAGGTCTGCGAAATGATTTTTGCTTGCGCGGGAGCAGTGAGTCTTTTATACTATAGCAAAACACGCCCATATCGGCAAATGCCCCTGTCTCCCGAAATTTATCAGGAAAGGAGCGCCGGATGCCCTGCGTCCGGCCGATACACCTATGAGTAAATGCATTCTGGTCATCAACCCCGGCTCCACCTCCACCAAGATCGCGGTGTTCCGCGGGGAGGAAAAGGTCTTTGACGAAACGCTGCGCCACAGCCGGGAGGAGCTGGCCCCTTTCCACTGGGTCATGGAGCAGGTGGACTTCCGCCGCGCCGTCATTGAGCGGGCGCTGGCCGCCCACAGCTTCGACACGGCGCAGCTGGACGGCATCTGCGCCCGGGGCGGGCAGCTGCCTCCCTGCGAGTCCGGCACCTATCTGGTGGATCAGGCCATGGCGGACTACATGTACACCGTGAAGAACGCCGCCCACGCCTCCAATCTGGGGTGTGTGCTGGCGCTGGAGCTGGCGCAGCCCCTGAAGATCCCGGCGTTCATCTGCGACCCGGTGTCGGTGGACGAGATGGTGGAGGAGGCCCGGATCACCGGCCTGCCGGAGATCCGGCGTACCATGCTGGGCCACGCCCTGAACTGCCGCGCTATGGCCCGCCGCTGCGCCGAGGAGGTGCTGCACAGACCGCTGGAGGATTGCCGCCTCATCGTGCTGCATCTGGGCGGCGGCGCCTCCGCCCGCCTGTTCATCGGCGGCAAAATGGTAGACGGCGTCCGGGACGACGAGTGGATGTTCGCGCCGGAGCGCTTCGGCGGTGCCAGCCTTCAGCCGGTGGTGCGCCTGTGTTATTCCGGTAAGTACACAGAGAAAGAGATGATGGACTTTATCCGGGGCAAGGGCGGCCTCGTGGCCCATCTGGGCACCGCCGACGCCCGGGAGGTGGAAAAGCGCATCGCTGACGGCGACGCCCATGCCAAGCTGGTCTATGACGCAATGCTGTACAGCGCCGCCCGGGCCATCGGCGGTCTGGCCGCCGGGGCGGACGGCCTTGTGGATCGGGTCATCCTCACCGGCGGCATCGCCCACTCCAGGTATGTAGCCGCGTATCTGACGAAGAAGCTGTCCTTCATCGCGCCGGTGGAGGTGATGGCAGGCGAATTCGAGCTGGAGGCGCTGGCCGCCGGCGCCTGCCGCGTGCTGGAGGGGCGGGAGCGCCCGAAGCATTTTGCGCTCCCCGCCGCGCAGGCGTGAGCGGGAACTTTCTGCCGGCGGTGCGGAAGCTGGTCTTTTTAGGGGAGGCGGGCTGCGGCAAGTCGGAGATCGCCATGCAGCTGGCCTTGGAGCTGGCGGTGCAGGGCCGCCCCGTCCACTTCTTCGACCTCGACCAGACCAAGCCCCTGATGCGCTCCCGCGACGCGGCGGCGCTGCTGGAGGAGGGCGGCGTCACCGTCCACTTTTCGGAGCAGTACGCCGACGCGCCCACCCAGACCGGCGGCCTGACGCCGCTGCTGCTGGACGGGAGCAGCACCGTCCTGCTGGACGTGGGCGGCAACGACACCGGCGCCAGACTCATCGGCGGCTGCGCCCACCTGCTGCGTACTGCCGCCGTATACTTCGTGGTGAACCCCTATCGTCCGTGGTCGGGGACGGCGGCGCACATCGACGGCACCCTCAGTGCGGTACTGCGGGCCTCCCGCCTGCAAGCGCCCCGGTTCCTGCTGAACCCCAATCTGGGGCGTCACACCACGGCGCAGGAGTATCTGGACGGTCTGGCGCAGGGGCTCGCCCTGCTGACGCCCTATGTCGCCGTGGAGGCCGCCGCCGTGCCGGACGCCCTGTATGCGCAGGTGCGGTCCCGCACCGGCCTGCCGCTGCTGCGCATCACACCCCGCATCACCGTCCCGGAGACGGGACTGGACGAATAGAAGGAGGAACAACTCATGCCGCAAGTCACCATCCGCGCGGAGAGCTGCAAAAGCTGCGGCTACTGCGTGAAATTCTGTCCCAAGGGCGTGCTGGCCCTGGGACATCAGGTCAACTCCAAGGGCTACCCCTATGTGGCGGTCGTCCATCCCGAAAGCTGCATCGGCTGCGCCGTCTGCGGGCGCATGTGTCCCGACGCGGCCATCGAAGTGTACCGGTAAGGAGGGTGCGGATATGGCAAGAAAATTCATGAAGGGCACCGAGGCCATCGCCGAGGCGGCGGTACGCAGCGGCTGCCGGTTTTTCGCCGGCTATCCCATCACTCCGCAGAATGAGATCCCGGAGTATTTCGCCCGCCGGATGCCGGAGGTAGGCGGCGTGTTCGTACAGGGTGAGAGCGAGGTGGCCTCCGTCAACATGGTCTATGGCGCCGCCCAGACCGGCACCCGCGCCATGACCAGCTCCAGCTCCTGCGGCATCAGCCTCAAGAGCGAGGGCATCAGCTTCTGCGCCAGCGCCCGTATCCCCATGGTGTACTGCAACGTGCAGCGGGGCGGCCCCGGCATCGGCGCTATCCAGCCCGCCCAGCAGGACTATTTGCAGGCCACCCGCGCCAGCGGCAACGGTGGCTTCCGCATGATGGTCTTTGCCCCCGCCACGGTACAGGAGGCGGTGGATATGACCTATGCCGCCTTCGACTATGCCCAGCGTGACCGCAACCCGGTGCTGATCCTGGCCGACGGCGTACTGGGTACCATCATGGAGCCGGTGGTGCTGCCGGAGATGCGCTCTGACGAAGAGGTAAAGCGCCTGAAGGATGAGCTGCGCGACTGGGCGCTGGTGGGACACAGCGCCGACCAGAAGTCCCTGATCCTCCCCGGCGGCTGGTCTGGGCAGGAGGAGCGCTGCAAGCGCAACGCCGCCCTGTACGACACATGGGAGAAGGACGTGCAGGTGGAGGAGTTCATGGCCGACGACGCGGAGTTGATCATCGCCGCCTACGGCGTGTGCGGCCGCATCGCAAGATCCGCCGTCCGCTCCCTCCGCTCTCAGGGCTATAAGGTGGGCCTGATCCGGCCCAAAACCGTCAGCCCGTGGCCCTACGCCAGCTTTGACAAGCTGGATTACAGCCGGGTAAAGGCGGTGCTGGATGTGGAGATGTCCATTCCCGCCCAGCTGGTGCTGGATGTGACGCTGGCGGTGAAGGATCGCTGCCCCGTCCACACCTGCCTGCGCAGCGGCGGCGAGATCATGAGCCGTGAGCGCGTGGTGGCGGCGGTGAAGGCCATTCTGGACAGGGAGGGTGCATGATGGAGAAGATATACGGGAGAACGAAGGGCATCCGGGACGACATGGTGGTGGGCTTCTGCCCCGGCTGTATGCACGGCACCATCTTCAAGCTCATCGGCGAGGTGCTGGAGGAGCTGAACATGCTGGAAAAAACCATCACCGTCCACGGCGTAGGCTGCTGCGGCCTTGCCATGGAGTATGTTACCTACGACTGCACCACCAGCCCCCATGGGCGGGCCTGCGCCGTGGCCACCGGTGTGAAGCGCGCTGAGCCCGACAAGCTGGTGTTCACCTATCAGGGCGACGGCGATCTGGCGTCCATCGGCCTGGCCGAGACGATGAGTGCCGCCAACCGGGGCGAGAACATCACCGTGATCTTTGTGAATAACGGCATCTACGGCATGACCGGCGGCCAGATGGCCCCCACCACGCTGGTGGGCATGAAGGCCACCACCGCGCCCCATGGCCGCGACCCCAGGGAGCACGGCTATCCCATGCATATGTGCGAGATATTGAACCAGCTCACCGCGCCCTGCTATCTGGCGCGCACCAGCTGCAACACCCCCGCCAACGTGGCAAGGACAAAGGACGCCATCCGCAAGGCGTTCCGGAACCAGCTGGCGGGCAAGGGCTTCTCCATGGTGGAGATCGTCACCAGCTGCCCCACCAACTGGGGTCTTGACCCGCTGGAGGCGCTGGACTTTCTGGAGGAGAAGATGCTCAGGGAATTCCCGCTGGGCGTCGTCCGGGACAGAGGCGGAGAGGAGGCGCAGCAATGGAACGAAATCTGATGGTCGCCGGCTTCGGCGGGCAGGGCGTCATGACGCTGGGCAAATTTCTGGCGGAGGCCGCCTGCGACTCCACCGACAAGAACGTGACATTCTTCCCCTCCTACGGCGCGGAGCAGCGGGGCGGCACCGCCAACTGCTATGTGGTCATCTCCGATGACGACATCGGCGCGCCGCTGGGCGACAGCATGGACGACCTCATCGTCATGAACGACCCCAGCCTGCAAAAGTTTCTCTACAAGCTTATCCCCGGCGGCACGCTGTTCATCAACAGCTCCATCGTAAAAAGTGAGATCACCCGCACCGATATCAAGGTGGTGTCCGCGCCGGTTACGGAGATGGCGCTGGATATGGGCAATGCCAAGGTGTTGAACATCATCATGCTGGGCGTCTATACCGGTTATACGCAGGTGGTCCCTGCCGAGGTGGTGTGGGATACCATTGCCCGGAAGCTGGGAAAAAAGCCCGCCCTGCTGCCCCTGAACAGGCAGGCATTTGAAGCGGGCCTGAAGATCGGCCGGGAAGCCCGCTGACAACGGAAAACGCGGACAAAAGGGCGGCACACCATCCGGTGTGCCGCCCTTTTTCACACTATGCGTCACCGCAGCTCTGCCGTGAACGTGATGGCATCGCCGCTGACGGCGGCGGAGATGCCGCCCCGGTGCCCCTCGGCGATGCCCCGTGCGATGGACAGGCCGATGCCGAAGCCGTTCCCGCCGGTGCGGGCGGGGTCGGCCCGATAGAACCGGTCAAACAGCCGGGTGGTGTCGATGTGTCCGGCGTCCTCGCACCGGTTGGACACGGAGAGCGTCACGCCCCGGCGCAGCATGGCCCGGACGCGGCGTACTCATAGGCGTCGAGGCCGTTATGCACCGCGTCCACTATAAAAGCGCCGCCTAAAAGCAACTTAAAGAAGGTACACCTCCTTTCGCTGCTCTCAGGCGGCGCGGGGCTCACCGCACCTCGATGGCGGCCACGGGACAGGAATCCGCCGCCTCCTGCACGGCCAGCTTCTGGTCGTCGGGCACCGGGCCGGTGACGGCCTGCGCCGGTTCACCGGGGGTCAGGGAGAACACCTCCGGGCAGATGGTGGGACACAGGCCGCACTGGATGCAGGCCTTCTGCAGAACAATGGCTTCCATATAAGTTCCTCCGTATGCAAGATTCTGGGATACCGGCAGTTTGCCCCGCGCCGGAAAAAGTATGCGGCCCGCCGGCCCTTCCGCCAAAATGTGCTTGACAGTGGGCCGCGGCTATGGTATGGTAACTGTACTAACACGCATAATACAGTTGATACGGATCATGCAGGAAGGAGTGAACGCGGGATGATCTTACTGGACTATCGGGACGGGCGGCCCCTGTACCAGCAGGTCAAGGACGATCTGCGGCGGATGATGCTGACGGGGCTGCTGCCGCCGGACGAGAAGCTGCCATCGGTGCGGAGCCTTGCCACGCAGCTGGCCATCAATCCCAACACCATCCAGCGGGCATACAGCGAGCTGGAGGCAGAGGGATATATCTACTCCGTGGCGGGCAAGGGCAGCTTTGCCGCCGCCGGGGGCGGCGAAAGGCAGCGGCGCATCCGGGAGCTGACGGAGCAGCTGGCGCCGGTGCTGGAGGAACTGAAAACGCTGGGCTACACACAGGAGGCCCTTTTGCAGCTATGGGAAGGAGGAGAGGCACATGCTTGAAGCGAAAAACGTGGTCAAGACCTTTGACGGCTTCCGGGCGCTGGACGGCCTGACGATGACGGTACCCAAGGGTGCGGTCTACGGGCTGGTCGGGCCCAACGGCGCGGGCAAGTCCACCATCATCCGCCATCTGGCCGGCATCTACCGGCAGGACAGCGGCGAGGTGCTGCTGGATGGCCAGCCGGTCTACGAGTCCCCCTCCGTGAAGCGGCGGATGACGGTGATCGGCGACGACTGGTACTATTTTCCCCAGGCTAACATCCGGGAGATGGCCCGGTTCTTCGCGGGGATGTACCCCGCCTTCAGCTGGGAGCGGTACGAAAAGCTGAAGCAGGTGTTCCCACTGGATGAGAAGATGATGCTGCGCCGCATGTCCAAGGGCATGCAGAAGCAGGCGGCCTTCTGGCTGACGGTGTGCTGCATGCCGGAGTACCTCATTCTGGATGAGCCGGTGGACGGCCTTGACCCGGTGATGCGGCGGCAGGTATGGTCGCTGCTGCTGGGCGACGTGGCCGAGCGGGGTACCACGGTGCTGGTGTCCAGCCACAACCTGCGGGAGCTGGAGGATGTGTGCGATCATGTGGGCATCCTCAACAAGGGCCGGGTGCTGCTGGAGCGGAGCCTGTCCGACCTGCAGGACAACACGGTGAAGCTGCAGGTGGCCTATCAGGGCGTGACGGAGCCTGTGCTGCCGGCGGAGCTGAACATCCTGCACCGCAGCCATGTGGGCCGGGTGTATACCTATATCGTCCGAGGCAGCAGTGAGGAGATCCTGCGCCGGATGCAGATCACCGATCCGGTGCTGCTGGAATCCATCCCGCTGACGCTGGAGGAGATCTTTATCTACGAGTTGGGAGGTGTGGAATATGCCGCGAAAGACATCCTTCTGTAACGGGACGCTGCTGCGCAGCGATCTGCGCCACTACTGGCCCGCCGGCTTCCTGTATGTGCTGGTGTGGCTGGTGCTGCTGCCCATTCCGCTGCTGCAGACAGGCTTTGACTACGCCCGCAGCTGGGCGGATCGGCCGGAGCTGCTGGCGGCAGAGCTGCACAACATCTATTACAGCGCCATGACCGGCTCCATGGTGCTGGCGGTGCTGGCCGGCATCGTGATGCCCATGGCGGTGTACGCCTACCTGATGGCGCCCCGCGCCGTGGGGCTGATGCACGCCCTGCCGGTGAAGCGCACCACCCAGTATTTCTCCCACTTTGCGGCGGGCTTCGGCCTGCTGACCGGCGGAAACGTGCTGATCTTCCTGCTGTCCGTGCTGGCGCAGCTGCCCTACGGCGGCGCGGACTGGGCGGCGGCGGGCCTGTGGCTGCTGGTGACGGAGCTGCTGGAGCTGTTCTTCCTGTCGCTGGGAACCCTGTGCGCCATGGCCACCGGCTGGCTGCTGGCCATACCGGTGCTGTACGGCGCGGTGAACTTTACGGCGCTGCTGCTGTGCACAGTGGTGCAGTACCTGCAGCGGCTGTTCTACTTCGGCTTTGACAGCACCACCTACCCCGTCTTTGTGGAATGGCTGACGCCCACCATCACCCTGTCGGAAGCGGTGTGCAGCTATTGGGGCGACTGGGTGACGCGGGACAGCCGGGAGGTCTATCTCCGCGCCCTGCCGGAGAGGGCATTGACGGTGCTGGCCGTCTACACTGCGGCGGCGCTGGCGCTGCTGGCGCTGGGCTGGCTGCTGTACCGCAGGCGTCCCAGCGAGGCGGCAGGCGACGCCATCGCCTTCCGCTGGCTGCGGCCGGTGGTTCGGTGGAGCGTGGGCCTGTGCGGCGGTCTGGGCCTCGGTGTGTTCCTCAGCACCGTGGTGCTGGGCGGCTTCGGCAGCGGCATCGTGAAGCTGATCCTCTGCCAGATCTTCATGGGCCTGCTGTGCTTCTTCGCTGTGCAGATGCTGCTGCAAAAGACGTTCCGGGTCTTCCGCCGCAGCTGGAAGGAGGCCGCCGCGCTGGTGCTGGCGCTGTCGGCGCTGACCCTGGCCATCCGCGCCGACATCTTCGGCGTACAGCGCCGTGTCCCGGACCCGGCCCGTGTGGACAGCGTGTCCCTGCGGATCACCTACTACGACGGCGGATACTGCGACACTGATGACCCCGCCATCATCGAGGCTGCCGCGGCGCTGCACCGGGCCATTCTGGCGCAGGGCGACAGCACCCCCGAAAACGGCGACGGCTGGATGGAGATACGGCTGTTCTACGACCTGAAGAACGGCGACTCCCTGCGGCGGGATTACGGGATCATCGGGGCGAAGGGCTCGGAGGTGTACCGGCTGGCCAACCAGCTGCTGAACATGCCCCAGTTCCGCATCGGCGCCATGGGGCTGGATTGGCTGGACACCGCCGGACTGGACAGCATCCGGGGCGGCTATGTCCGTGACGGCTACACCGATGCCGAGGTCAGCCTGACCAGGGAGCAGGCGGTGGAGCTGTGCCGTCTGGCGCAGCAGGACGCCGCCGGTACCGACGACACCGACGCGCTGGGCGCCCTGCTGTCGGGCAACGGGGGAACGGCGAATACCGACACGGACTGGGATATGTACCGCTATCAGGTGGTGATCTACGGCGGCGGTGAAAAGGGGCAGGATGAAGCCTACGAGCTGACCATGATGAGCTACTGTACCCGCATGCGGGACTTCATCACCGGTCTGGATTTCCCCCAGACCACCGTTGATCCCGAAGCGGCGCCGGAGGTCACGCCATGAAAAAAGCGCTGCTGTGCATTGCGGTACTGCTGGTGCTGGCCGCCGGTCTGCTATGGCTGCAGACCCGTCGGAACTATGACACGGCGGATACCGTGGAGGAAAACGGCGTGCTGTTCTGCCTGCGGAGAGACCGCCGGGAGGCCTTCGCCGGGGGCTATCAGTGGGACGGTAGCGGCGACGCCATCGAATACAGCATCCCCGACACGGTGCAGGGCGTGAAGGTCACGGCCATCGGCGGCTGGACCGGCGGTCTGAAGAAGGTGCCCGCCGCCGGCCTGACGGTACGCATGCCGGAGATGTACCGGGGCGCGGAGCGGATGCAGTACACCCTGCCCATCGACGCGGCGGAGGTGACGCTGCCGGTACACATCCACATCGGCCGCTATGTCCGCAGCGTCCAGCCGGACGGCAGCCTGCCGGCAGTCACCTGCTACTTCGACCACGCCAAGGGCACCGGCAGCTACCTCATCACGCAGGTGTGGACGGTGACGTGCGACGAGGGCAACGAGACGTACTACGCCCGGGACGGGCGGCTCTACCAACGGGCGGACAACGCGCTGGTGCAGCTTCCCTACGGCACGGAATAACGACAAACGCGGAAAGGCGCGGGCCGTCGGCCCGCGCCTTTCCGCGTGGTGGGGAGGAGATATTACTCGTTGGTGTAGTTGTCGAAATAGCCCTGGATGTAGATGATGGGGGTGCCCTTGTCGCCGGAGCCGCTGGTCAGGTCGCACAGAGAGCCGATCAGGTCGGTAAGGTTCCGGGGCGTGGTACCCTCGGACACCATATTGCCCACCAGACTGACCTTGGCGTCCTTCTCCCGGATCTTCCGGGAGATGGCGTCCTGCAACGCCTGACCGGACAGACCGGCGAACTCCTTGTCCGCCAGATACTTCAGCTTCAGCTCGTTGGGCGTACCCACCAGACCGCTGGTATAGCCGGGGGCCACCACGGGGTCGGCCAGCTCCCAGATCTTGCCGGCGGGGTCTTTGAAGGCGCCGTCGCCATAGACCATGGCCTCAATGCGCTTGCCGGTGGCCTCGCTCATGGCGCGGCCAATGGCCTCCGCCACGGGCTTGGCGTCCCGGGGAAACAGCTTCACCCGGCGGTCGTCGGCCTTGTTGCTGCCCAGCAGGCCGTACTGGGGGTTATAGCCGCTGCTGTCCACGGGAGCGGTCAGCAGGTCGTCCAGGCCCAGCACCAGCTTGGCGCCGGCGGCGGTCAGCAGGCGCTTGCTGCGCTGACGGGTGTGGATATCGCAGCAGATCACGGTGTCGGTGTAGTCCAGCACCGCCTGCACACGGTTGGCGAATACGATCTCGGCCTCCGCCCCGGCGGACTCGATGATGGACTTGTAGTAGTCCACATAGTCCACGCCGGTGAAGGGGTGGATAACGCTGCCGAAGGCGTCGCGGAACTGCGCCAGAGACAGCACGTCGTGCCACGGGTCGATACCGGCCTCGTCCAGCTGATCCATGGACACCAGATGGTTGCCCACCTCATCGGAGGGATAGCTGAGCACCAGCACCACCTTCTTCGCGCCGGAGGCGATACCCTGCAGCAGCAGGGAGAAGCGGTTGCGGCTGAGGATGGGGAACGTGACGCCCACGGTCTGGCCGCCGGTCTTGGCCGTCACATCGGCGGCGATCTGCTCCACAGTGGCGTAGTTGCCCTGGCAGCGGGCCACCACGGACTCGGTGACAGCCACGATGTCGCCGTCCCGTGCGGTGATGCCGTTGTCCTTCAGGGCGTTCAAAACAGTGTCGGCGGTGATCCGCACCACGTCATCGCCCTCACGGAAAATGGGGGCGCGCACGCCGCGCACCACGGTACCCAGTGTTCTGCTCATAGCGGATGCTCCTTTGCGATCAAAGTTTCAGGCCGCGCAGCAGACGCATCCCGCCGCACAACATTCTTAGTATAGCACACATTTTGTATAAGTAAAATACGAAACATTTATATTGATCATTAGCAAAACTGAACTTATAGAAATAAGAAGCTGCGAAAAACCTCTTGCATTTTGCGGCGAGATGTGTATAATAATAGGGTACGTTACGGGCTTGTAGCTCAGCTGGGAGAGCGTTCGGTTCGCATCCGAGAGGTCGAGGGTTCGAATCCCTTCAGGTCCACCAAACAGGTATTGGACGAACACCTATTTCTTCAGCGGCGGCTTCGCCGTGAAGTGTTTGCTCTGATCCACAACAGAAAAGCGCCGTCTTGGAAGTGATTCCGAGACGGCGCTTTTTCTTCGGCTGGTAAAGCAAATGGCAGACGCTGAGGGCATTACGGAAACGCTGAAAGTCAGCGACCAAATGGAATGGGTCGGGCGGATGAATAATGTCCGGAATCGTGCAACTGAAATATTAAATAATGAACTGATACACATTTCCGCCTCATCGTGGCCGCCGAAGGGAATGACCGCCGCCACGGTGGGCGTCGCATAGGTCAGCGTGCCGATCTTGTCGAACACAATAGTGTCCGCCTCGGCCACCGCCTCCAAAAAGCGTCCGCCCTTGGCGGGGAAACCCATTGACCGCGGAAAAAACTTCCTCTATAATGTAAGGTCACAGAGGAATTTTTGCGCAAAGGAGCAACCGCGTATGAACGAGATCTATGTCACCGGGCACCGCAACCCGGATACCGACTCCATCGTGGCCGCCATGTCCTTCGCCGCGCTGAAAAACGCGCTGGGCGAGAAGGAGTATGTGGCCGTCCATCTGGGCACCATCAGCGACGAGACAAACCGGATGCTGGAGCGGTTCCACTTCAACCCGCCCCGCTTTATCCAGAACGTCCGCACGCAGGTGCAGGATCTGGACTTCGACCGCCCGCCCTGCCTGGACGCCTCCGTTACCATGGACCGTGCGTGGAAGCTCATGCGGGAGCAGAAGATCTCCGCCATCCCCGTGGTCAACGAGGACGGCACGCTGTACGGCATGCTGTCCGCCGGGGACATCGCCACGTTCAGCCTGAACACCGTGGGCGATCCGCGGGTGGACGACATCCCGCTTTTCAACCTGCTGAGCGTTATCGAGGGCCGCGTCATGGGTGACGGCGGCGACATGGTGGACAGCGTCAGCGGCTCCGTGTCCATCGCCCTGCCCCAGAACTGCGAGAACCTGCTGTTCGACAGCGCCGACAGCATTGTGCTGTGCGGCAGCCAGCCGGACATGATCCGCCGGGCGCTGGATAAGCAGGTGGCCTGCCTCATCCTGTGCCAGACCGACGTGGAGCCGGAGTGGCTGGAAAATGCCGGCAGCACCTGCGTTATCTCCACGCCGCTGGACGCCAGCCGCGTCCACCGGCTCATCTATCAGGCCACCCCCATCGGGCGGCCCTGCGCCACGGAGGGGCTCATCTCCTTCCACTTGGACGACTACATCGACGACGTGCGGGAGGTCGTGCTGAAAAGCCGCTACCGCTGCTACCCCGTTTTGGACGATGAGGAGAAGGTCGTGGGTACGCTGTCCCGTTACCATCTGCTGAAGCCCCGGCGCAAGCGGGTGGTGCTGGTGGATCACAACGAGCTGGCCCAGACCGTGCCCGGCATCGAGCAGGCGGAGATCCTGGGCATCATCGACCACCACCGGCTGGCGGACATCCAGACCCGGCAGCCCATCTCCGTCCGCAACGAGCCGGTGGGCAGCACCAACACCATCATGACCTCCATGTATCAGGAGCACGGCGTCACACCGTCCCCCCATATGGCGGGGCTGATGGCGGCGGCCATCCTGTCCGACACCGTTATGTTCAAGTCCCCCACCTGCACCAAGCGGGACATCGCCATGGCCGAGCGGCTGGCCCGCATTGCCAAGGTGTCCCTCACCGATCTGGGACGGGAGCTGTTCAGCGGCAGCAACGACAGCAAGTCCGCCGAGGAGCTGCTGCGCAGCGACTTCAAGGAGTTCCACATTGCCGAGCAGGTACTGGGCGTGGGGCAGGTCACCTGCATCGATTCCCAGAGCCTGATGGAGCGCAAGGACGAGCTGCTGGGCGCCATGAGAAGGGCCCAGAAGACCAACAGCTACGACATGGTGATCCTGATGCTCACCGATGTGCTGCAGGAGGGCACCCAGCTGCTGTACATCGGCAGCGACGATACCATCCGCAACGCCTTCGCCGTGGAGCCCAAGGACAACGCGGTGTTCCTGCCCGGCGTCATGTCCCGCAAGAAGCAGGTAGTCCCCATGCTGACTACCCTGTGGGGCTGAGATGCCGGCGGAGGGCGCGGCCATGCCGTCTGTGGCCAAAAAAGGACTGGACGCCAACACCATCAAGCTCATCGCCATTCTGGCCATGACGGCGGATCACATCGCGTGGGCGGTGTTTCCCGGCTATCCCCGGCAGTGGCTGCCGCTGGCGATGCACCTGATCGGGCGGCTGACCTGTCCCATCATGTGCTACTTCATCGCGGAGGGCTTTCACCACACCCGCGATGTCCGCAAATACACGGCGCGGCTGTTCGTGTTTGCGGTGATCTCCCACTTCTGCTACCTGTACGCCTCAGCGGACTTCGTGGACTGGCGCTCCTTTATCCCGTTCTATTACGGGGCGGTGCTGAACCAGACCAGCGTGCTGTGGCCGCTGGCGTGGGGCCTTGTGATGCTGCGGGTGGCCCACAGCGACCGCCTGAGCGCCGCCGCCAAGACCGCGCTGGTGGTTGGTATCTGCCTGATCACCTTCCCCAGCGACTGGAGCTGCATCGCATCGCTGTGCGTGCTGGCCTTCGGCACCAACCGGGGCGACCTGAAAAAGCAGGGCCTGTGGATGACGTTCTATGTGGCGCTGTACGCCGTTGTGTACGCGCTGGCGCTGGACTGGGTATACGGTCTGGTACAGATGGGTGTGGTGCTGAGCCTGCCCATCCTCCGGCTTTACAACGGGCAGCGGGGCCGCAGTCCCCGGATCAATCGGATCATGAAGTGGCTGTTCTATCTCTACTACCCCCTGCACCTGCTGGTCATCGGCCTGCTGGAGCACCTGTAAAAGAACGCCCGTCGGGGGAGCTGCGGCTCTCCCGGCGGGTCTTGCTTCCCCCACCCCGGCAAAAGGGGCCTGTATCTGCTGTAATCTGAAAAATCGAAGGAGGAGATATACACGTCATGAGCCAGAGCAACGCAAGCGGCATGACCTTTATGGAAAAGCTGTCCACCTTCATTGTGGACAAGCGCAGCCTTATCTTCCTGATCACCATTATCGGCCTGCTTTTCTCCGCCGTCTCCCGCAGCTGGGTGGAGGTGGAGAACGACCTGACGTATTACCTGCCGGATGACTCCCAGACCAAGCAGGCACTGGCCGTGATGGACGAGGAGTTCATCACCTACGGCACGGCGGAGGTGATGGCGGCCAACGTCACCCCGGCGCAGGCGGAGAAGCTGGCCGCTCAGATCCGGGAGGTGGAGGGTGTGCAGAGCGTGGACTACGACGAGACCACCGACCACTACAACGCCCTGTCCGCCCTGTTCTCCGTCACCTTTGCCTACGACGAGGATGACGATGCCTGCCTGACATCGCTGGAGGCGGTGAAGGAGCTGCTGAGCAGCTATGACCTGTACATATCCACGGATCTGGGCAACACCCTGCGGGAGACCATCGACCACGAGATCAGCATCATCATGATCTATGTGGCCATTGTCATCGTGCTGGTGCTGCTGTTCACCTCCGAGACATACGGCGAGGTGCCGGTGCTGCTGCTGACCTTCGTGGTGGCGCTGGTGCTGAACCAGGGCACCAACTTCCTCATGGGCAGGATCTCCTTCGTGTCCAACTCCGTCACCAGCATTCTGCAGCTGGCGCTGTCCATCGACTACGCCATCATCTTCTGCAACCGCTTCAAGGAGGAGCACCGCCTGCTGGCGCTGCGGGAGGCGGTGATCGTGTCCCTCAGCAAGTCCATCCCCGAGATCGGCGCCAGCAGCCTGACCACCATCGGCGGTCTGGTGGCCATGCTGTTCATGCAGTTCAGGCTGGGCCCGGACATGGCCCTGTGCCTGATCAAATCCATCCTGTTCGCGCTGCTGTCCGCCTTTGTGGTGATGCCGGGGCTGCTGATGCTGTTCGGGCCCCTCATTGACCGGACGCCGCACCGCAGCTTCGTACCCAAGATCCCCTTTGTGGGCAGGTTTGACTACGCCACGCGGCATGTGGTGCCCGTTATCTTCGCGCTGCTCATCACGGCGGGCTTCTTCCTGTCGTCCCGCTGCCCCTACGCCTACGGCTACAGTCTGCTGACCACCCCCAAGCAGAACGAGAGCCAGATCGCCCAGCAGATGATCGACGACACCTTTACCTCCACCAATATGCTGGCGCTGATGGTGCCGGCAGGGGACTATGACCGGGAGCGCGCCCTGCTGGCGGAGCTGGAGCAGTACGACGAGGTGGATCACACCATGGGGCTGGTGAACATCGAGGCACTGGACGGCTACATGCTGGCCGACAGTCTGACGCCCCGGCAGTTCGCGGAGCTGGCGGGACTGGACTACGAGACGGCGCAGCTGGTGTACGCCGCCTACGCCGCCATGGACGGCGACTACGGACGGCTGGTGGGCAAGCTGTCCACCTACAGGGTGCCGCTGCTGGACATGTTTCTGTTCGTGTGCGAGCAGGTGGATGCCGGTGTGGTGACCCTCAGCGCCGACCAGACCGCCATGCTGCAGAGCGCCCAGACCCAGATGCGCAGTGCCAAGAACCAGCTGCAGAGCGACACATACAGCCGGATGCTGGTGTATCTGACGCTGCCGGTAAGCGGCGACGAGACATACGCCTTCACCGACAAAATACTGGACATCGCCCAGTCCTGCTACCCCGGCCAGCAGGTATATCTGGCCGGCGACTCCACCAATGAGTACGACTTCGAGAAGTCCTTTGCCATCGACAACAAGGTGGTCAGCGTTGTGTCCATTCTGGTGGTCATGGTGGTGCTGCTGTTCACCTTCAAGTCCGCCGGTATGCCGGTGCTGCTGATCCTGGTCATTCAGGGCTGCATCTGGATCAACTTCTCCTTCCCGGCCATTACCGGAAAATACCTGTTCTACCTGAGCTATCTGATCGTCAGCTCTATCCAGATGGGCGCCAACATCGACTACGCCATCGTCATTGCCAGCCGCTATCAGGAGCTGAAGGTGAAGATGGCCCAGCGCAGCGCCATCGTGGAGACGCTGAACTTCGCGTTCCCCACCATCATCACCTCCGGCGCCATCATGTCCATCTGCGGCTTCCTCATCGGCAGCATGACCTCCGAGCCCACCATCGCCGGTATCGGTGAGAGTCTGGGCCGGGGCACGGTGATCTCCATCATCATCGTCATGTTCGCCCTGCCCCAGATACTGCTTATCGGCAGCCGGATCATCGACAAGACCTCCTTCTCCGTACCGTCCGTGGTGGCCAAAAAGGCCGGTCACGGCAGCATGACGGTGAACGGTCTGGTATACGGACACATCAACGGCACTGTCCGGGGCATCATGCGCGCCACGGTGGAGGGCGATATCGACCTGACCATGGTATCCGGTGCGGAGGGAGAGGAGGCTGACCGCCATGAAGAAGCTTGATATACGCCGGGTCTGCGGGGCGCTGCTGGCGGCGCTGCTGCTGACCGCCTGCCTGCTCCCGGCCCGGAGCTACGCCGCACAGGACGCGGATGTCATCCACATCGGCAGCGAGGCCGAGCTGGCCGAGCTGGCCGCACGCTGCGCGCTGGACACATGGTCACGGGGCAGAACGGTGGTGCTGGACTGTGACCTGACGCTGTCGGACGGGTCGTTCCTGCCCATTCCCTCCTTCGGGGGTGTGTTTGACGGGCAGGGCCACGCCATCCGGGGCATCCGCGTCTCCGGCAGTCTGTCCCCCGCCGGACTGTTCGGCGTGGTGCAGGCGGGCGGCGTTGTCCGTGACCTCCAGGCCGAGGGCGCGGTGACGCCGGAGGGCGACGCCCGAAGCGCCGGCGGCATTGCCGGCGAGAACCGGGGCACCATCGAAAATTGCAGCTTTACCGGCACCGTGTCCGGCAAGAGCAGCATTGGCGGCATCGCCGGGGCCAACATGGCCGCCGGCAGCATCCTGAGCTGTCAGGCCGCCGGTGCGGCGGCGGGCGAGGTCATGACCGGCGGCATCGCCGGGTACAACGAGGGGCTCATCGCATCCTGCGAGAACAACGCCTTCGTCAACGTGGAGAGCACCGACCCCCGCATCGATCTGGACGATCTGGCGCTGTCGCTGACCATGGATCTGTCCAACCTGAGCCGACTCAACGCAGGCACCTCCGTCACGGACACCGGCGGCGTCGCCGGGTACAGTGCCGGGACGGTATCGGACTGCGTGAACCACGGGGCTGTGGGCTATCAGCACATCGGCTACAACACCGGCGGCATCGTGGGCCGCAGCTGCGGCCAGCTGCGCCAGTGTACCAACGACGGCGCGGTATGCGGCCGCAAGGACGTGGGCGGCATCGCGGGGCAGATCGAGCCCTACATCCGGATCAGCGACACCGACTATCTGTCGGAGATGAACCGGCAGCTGTACGAGCTGCGGCGGCTGACGGATCAGGCCGTCAGCGACGCGCAGGACGGCTCCGGCGACCTGTCCGGCCAGCTCAGCGACATGAACGACTATCTCAAGGACAACATCTCCAAGCCCGGCGATCTGGCGGCCGCCGTCCACGGCTTCGGGCGGCTGCTGGAGCAGCTGAACGGCGCGGCCGCCGGTTCGGCGGACGCGGTGGCGGAGGATATCAAGGCCGTCAACGAGCAGTTCAACCGGCTGTCCAACACCATGCTGGCCGCCATCAGCGCCGCCAGCGATCCCTCCTCCCTTGTCTCCGACACATCGGAGGTCAACGTGGACAGCGTAACGCTGGGCAAGACCTCTGACTGCCGCAACAGCGGCACCGTGGACGGCGACAGCAATACCGGCGGCATCGCCGGCTCTATGGCCGTGGAGTACGGCCTCGACCCGGAGGACGATGTCAGCGCCGATCTCAGCGGCAGCTACCGCCGTCAGTACGAGTACAAGGCCATTGTGCAGCGGTGCGTCAATGAGGGCGCCGTCACCGCCAAGCGCAGCAACGTTGGCGGCATCGCGGGCCGCATGGATCTGGGCTTCATCACCGGCTGCGAGAGCTACGGCAGCGTCGTCAGCGGCAGCGGCAGCTATGTGGGCGGCATCGCCGGTCTTACCGCCGCCACCGTCCGCAGCAGCTATGCCAAGTGCGCCATCAGCGGCAAGCGGTATGTGGGCGGCATCGTGGGCAGCGGTACGGCGGAGAAATCCGACGGCGGCGCCAGCACCGTGGCGGACTGCTGGTCGCTGGTGGACATCACCGCCTGCCAGCAGTATGAGGGCGCGGTATCCGGCATTGATACCGGCACGTTTGCGCGGAATTATTTCGTCTCCGACACGCTGGCGGGCATCAACCGCCAGAGCTTCGGAGGCCGGGCCGAGCCGGTGGACTTCGCCGTTATGGCCGCAAGCACCGCCGTGCCCGATGGCATGAAGCGGTTCACCCTGTCCTTCGTGCGGGACGGCGCGGTGGTCAGCAGCCGCAGCTTTTCCTACGGCGACTCCTTCGACAGTAGCGTGTTCCCGGCCCTCCCGGCCAAGGAGGGCAGCTACGCCCACTGGGATCGCAGCGACCTGCGGGATCTGCGGTTCGACACGACAGTCACCGCCGTGTACGACGCCTACATGCCCGCGCTGTCCTCCCAGCAGAGCCGGGAGGACGGGCGCTCCGTCATTCTGGCGGAGGGCCTGTTCAGCGGCGACAACAGCCTGATCGCCACCGCCCGTGAGCTGACGCCGGAGGCGTTCCACATCACGGAGGGCAGTCTGCTGGCGGGCTGGTGGGCCTACTGGCAGGAGGGGCGCCTGCCCCCCGCCGCCGTGAACCGGCAGGTACTGGAGCAGTGGCAGGTGTCCCTGCCCGATGACGGTCAGGCGCAGCACATACTGCGCTATCTGCCGCCGGAGGGGACGTCGCGCCTGACCATCTACGTCAACGATGGCAGCGGCTGGCAGGCGGTGGACTGCGGCACCGTGGGCAGCTACCTGACCTTTGCGGTGGAGGGACGCAGCCCCCTATTCGCCGCCGTCACATCCTCGCCGGTGTGGTGGATGGCCGCTGCGGCGGCAGGCACGTGCCTTGCCGTGGTGCTGACCGTCCTGCTCCTCCGCCGCAGGAGGCGGAAAAAGGCTGCCAGGGCGGCGGAGGCCCCTGCGGCAGAGAGCCCTGCGGTGCAGGCGCCGCAGACGGCGGCCCCGCAGGCGGCATCCGATGAACCTGCACCCCCCGTCCGGCAGAAAAAGCGCCGCTGGTGGATCCCGGCGGGTATGGCGGCGGGCATTGCCGCCGCCATGGCGGTGATCCTCGCCGTCACCGGTCTGGGCGATGGCCTGAAGGCCTGCCGCATGCTGACATCGGCGCTGCGGGACACCCCTGCGGCCATGACCGTCCATCTGGACACCGGAGACGCCTCCTACCGGGCCGATGTGTACCGCGCCAAGGTCAGCGGCACCGCCGTCACCACCATAACGTGGGAGGGCGTCAGCGTCTACTGTGCCGATGGCACGGTGTATCTGGAGAATGGCCGCGCCTTCCGCCCGGAGGGCATCCTATCCCCGTCTCAGGCAGCATCGCTGTTCCGCAAGGCCCATGTGGAGTATCAGCGGGCCGGTGAAGGCGGCAGCTACACCATGACGCTGGGCGAGACGGACACGGCGGCGCTGCTGGCGCTGCTGCCGGAGGGCTTTGCGGACACGTCCGGTATCTCCGGCCTGACCATGGCGCTGACGACGGAGGACGGCCGCGCCGTCTCGCTGACCCTTACCGCCGGGGAGGCGGACGATCTGACCATCCGGGTGGACTTCCTGAGCCCGGACGGGACGGACGCGCCGGCCGTGCCCGCAGCGGTGACGGACGCCATCGCCGCCGGCGGAACGCCGGAGGGGACGCTCCCCACCGGAGACGCACTCCGCCTGCTGCGGGCGTGGGCCTCCCTGCGGGGCGGCGACGTGCTGGCCGCCGACCTGACCCTGACGGCGGACTGCGGCCCGCTGGTGCTGCGGGATACGGTGCAGTATGATCGCCGCACCGTCAGCGGGCTGGACTTCTCCTGCGTTCGCCGGGGCAGCCTGACGCTGTACTTCTCCGGCGGCAAGCTGTGCGATGCGGAGGGACGCACCCTCACCGCGGGCGACAGCGCTGCGGAGCAGTCCCGGCTCATTGAGCTGGCCTACCAGCTGGTGCTCAGCGGCGACGCCGCCTGCACCCGTTCCGGCGGGGTGGAGGTCTACACCCTGCTGCTGGATGAGGCGGGCGCGGCGGACTTTGCCGCTGCCATTGCCCCGGACATCCAGTCCCGGCATGTGACCCTCACCGGCGGGGAGGTGGCGCTGGAGGTGCGGAACGGCTATCTGCGAAGCATCCGCGTCACCTGCACGGGCGCCGTCCGGGTGGCCCTGCTGGAGACGGACGCCTCGCTGGGCGCGGATATCCGCTTTGTCCAGCGGAACTACCCCTTCCCCCAGAAGGTGCTGACAGCACTGCAATAAGCACAGAGCAAAAAAACATCCGTCCGATCCGGACGGATGTTTTTTGTGTCGTAGGGGCTTTACTCGGCCTCGGCCAGCGCCTTGGCGGCGGCGATAGCCTTCTCCTGTGCCGCAGCGGGGCAGTCCTCGTAGCGGACGAAGGTGAAGGTGAACGTACCGCGGGACTGGGTCATGGAGCGCAGGTCGATGGCGTAGCTCATCATCTCGGCCATGGGAACCTCGGCCTCCAGCACCGTCTCGCCGTCGCCGGTGGGGTTCATGCCCATCACGCGGCCGCGGCGCTTGTTCAGATCGCCCATCACGTCACCCACGAAGTTGTCGGGTACAGTGACCTTCAGCTCACCGATGGGCTCCATCAGCACGGGCTTGGCCTCGGGCAGAGCAGCCTTGAAGGCCAGGTTGGCAGCCAGCTTGAAGGCAATTTCGGAGGAGTCAACGGGGTGGTAGGAGCCATCCACCAGCGTGGCCTTCAGGAACACCACGGGATAGCCGGCCAGCACGCCGTGCAGGCAGCTCTCGCGCAGACCCTTTTCCACGGCGGGGAAGTAGTTCTTGGGCACGGAGCCGCCGAACACGTTCTCCTCGAAGATCATATCCTCCTGCTCGCTCTGGGGCTCGAAGATGATGTGGACATCGCCGAACTGGCCGCTGCCGCCGGTCTGCTTCTTATAGCGGCCCTGCTTGCGGACGGTGCTGCGGATCTTCTCACGGTAGGCGACGCGGGGGGTATCCAGCTCGGAATCCACGCCGAAGCGGGACTTCAGCTTGCTGCACAGCACGTCGATCTGGATGTCGCCGGTGCCGGAGATAACGGTCTGGTGCGTTTCGGCGTTGTTGGTGACGGAGAACGTGGGATCCTCCTCGTTCAGCTTGTTCAGGCCGGTGCCCAGCTTCTCGATCTCCTGCTTGGTCTTGGGGGAGATGGCCCGCTCATAGCAGGCGGGGGCGAAGGCCAGCGGCGCGAACTTCACATAGGTCTTGGGCTCGCACAGGCTGTCGCCGGTCTTGATCTTGTCCATCTTGCCGATGGCGCCGATGTCGCCGCAGCAGATCTCCTTGGTCTCCTCGGTCTTCTTGCCCTTCATGACATACAGACGGCCCAGCTTCTCGGTGTTGCCGGTGGTCATGTTGTACAGGGACATATCGCTGGTGACCTTGCCGCGGATAACCTTGATCATGGAGAACTTACCGTACTGGTCGGAGATGGTCTTGAACACGAAGGCGGCGGTGGTGCCGTTGGGATCGTAGGCCACCTCGATGGGGTTGCCGTCATCGTCCTCAGCGGCCTCGGCGGGCATATCGGTGGCCACGGGCACCAGATCCACGATGGTCTGCATCAGCATATCCACGCCCATGCCGGTGAGGGCGCTGCCGCACAGCACGGGGCAGACGCTGCCCTCGCGCACACCGATCTTCAGGCCCTTGGCCATATCCTCGGCGGACAGCTCCATCGTCTCGAAGAACTTCTCCATCAGCTCCTCGTCGGCGCCGGCGGCGGCCTCCATCAGCTCAGCGCGGAGGGCCTCCACCTCGTCGGCCATGTCGGCGGGGATGGCGCACTCGCCCTTGGCGTCGTAGGCCTTGTTATGCAGCAGGTCGACGATGACGGTGACGGCCTTGTTGGCGTCAGCCTTGGTGGCCACGATGGGGGCGATGGCGTTGCCGTACTTGCCCTTGATCGTCTCGATGCAGGAGGCGTAGTCGGAGTTGGCCTCCTCCACGCGGTTGATGAACATCATGCGGGGCTTCTTGCCCAGCATCTTCCAGGTGCGCTCCATGCCCACGGACAGACCGTCCTTGGCGTTGCCCACGATGACGGCGCACTCAGCGGCGCGGACGGCGCACACAGCCTCACCGGAGAAATCGAAGTTGCCGGGAGCGTCCATGACGTTGATCTTCTTGCCCTTGTACATAACGGGGGCAAAGGCCAGAGAGATGGAGATCTTGCGCTTCGTCTCCTCGGCGTCGTAGTCGCAGGTGGTGTTGCCGTCGGCGGTCTTGCCCAGACGGTCGATCCCCTTGGTCATAAACAGCATCTGCTCGGCAAGAGAGGTCTTGCCGGAGCCGCCGTGGCCCAGCAGCGCGATATTGCGAATGTCATTAGCAGTCATAGTGGTGATGTACTCCCTTCATTTTCTTCAAGTCCGCCGCCCACACGGCTGCGGACAGTAGCTCAACGTACCGATTATAGCTTATATTCCGGGGTCTGACAACCTCTATTTTATTGATTTGTATGAAAATTACCGGCATGCGCATTCTTTTTCGTCAACATACACAATTTATTTTCCGCTGTACTGGGCAGGTCGACGAGGGCGGCGGCGCGGCACGGGAAAAGGGGGCGCGAGGCCGGGTCGTGTGCCGCACAGCATGCCGGTACTGCCGCCGGGAAAACACTCCTTGCGCCCCGGCGGAAAATGTGCTACAATACCGGCGGTATCCGTGAAAAACAGCCGATGCAGCAGCGCAGCTCATATTTGCGGGCATGATGGAATTGGTAGACATGCGAGATTTAGGTTCTCGTGCAGCGATGCGTTGGGGTTCGAGTCCCCATGCCCGTACCAGAAACAGCCCACGGCTGTGGACACCGCTCCATAGTCAGGGGCTGTTTTCCTTACATTTGATCGTACCGGCGCTCTCCGCCGTATTTGCGGCGGTGTGCGCATGACCATTCTAATTGGCCGGCCTGACGCCGATCCTCATCCGAGCAGGCCATCGTACCGGCGCAAACACAACAGAAATCTGCGTATTGCGGGGAATTTTTCCAAAACCAGCCGTTTTTCAGCGTATGCCGCACCGGCAAAAAAAGTGACCGGCCATCAGGCCGGTCACTTTGCCGCGCATATGTAAGATTACTCAGCGGGGCTGATAGCGCCGTTGGGGCAGGTATCGCTGCAAGAACCGCAGTCCAGGCAGGCACCGGCGTCGATCACGTAACGATCATCACCCTGGGAAATCGCACCCACGGGACATGCGTCTGCGCAAGCGCCGCAGCTGACGCAAGCGGAACCGATCTGATAAGCCATAGTAGCACCTCCATAAAGATTTGTAAGCCTATTTTATCATGAAAATTTGAAAATGCAAGTGCATTTTCCGAGTGCGCAAAAACTGGCAGCTCTGGCGCGCCGTCAGCCGCCGGTGACCGCCATGTACAGCAGCGCCGCCGTCTCCCGCGCCCAGTACCCGGCGGTGAGGAACCACGGGCTGGCGCAGCCTGCGGCATAGGGCGTCAGCCCCTCCCGCTCCGCCCAGACGGCGGCGCGCAGCTGGTGAAAGTTGTCGGAGGCGATCACCACCGCCGATGGCAGTCCCTCCTCCCGGATGAGGGCGGCGGAAAACGCCAGATTCTCCTCCGTGGACCGGGAACGCTCCTCCAGCCGGATCCGCGCCGGGTCAACGCCCATGGACGCCAGCGTATCCCGGACGCACCGGGCCTCGGTGTCCGGTTCCCGGTCGTTCTGCCCGCCGGAGGCCACGCACACCGCATCGGGGTGCGCCGTCAGATAATCATACGCCGCGCGGACGCGGTTCTCCAGCATCAGGCTGGGCCGCCCGTCCGGCAGCACCTGGCAGCCCAGCACGATAACGGTGCAGGCCGCGTCCTCCGGAGGACGGTTCACGGCGGCCCCGGCCATTTTTCCCAGCGTCACCAGAATGACCGCCGCGCACACCGCCGCCAGCGTACACACTGCCGACCGCAGCCGCCTTGGCCGCAGCAGACGGCGGAAGAAGTCCGGCCACAGCAGCACCGCCGCCGCCAGCAGCAGTACCGCCGCCGGCCAGAGCATGCCGAAATGCAGGATGCCGCCGAATACCGGCAGCAGGAAAAACACCGCCAGCGCCGCACACAGCGCGGCGGCGATCCGGGCAAGGGTACGGCGCATGTCAGTTCGCCGCGATATGACCGGCGATGCGCTGCATGATCATGTCCAGCGCCACCAGATTGTGCCCGCCCTCCAGCACGATGATGTCCGCGAATTTGCGGGTAGGCTCCACGAACTGCTCGTGCATGGGCTTCACCGTGGTCAGGTACTGCGTCACCACCGACTCCAGCGAGCGCCCCCGCTCCTCCACGTCCCGCAGGGCGCGGCGCAGGATGCGTACATCGGCGTCCGTCTCCACAAAGATCTTGATGTCCAGCAGGTCACGCAGCTCCTTGTTCTGAAAAATCAGGATACCCTCCACGATCACTACCTTGGTGGGGCGCACCTCCACCGTCTCGTCGGTGCGGTTGTGAATGGAATAGTCGTATACGGGACAATGGATGGTCTCGCCCCGCTTCAGTGCCTTCAGGTCGGCGATCATCAGATCGGTGTCAAAGGCGTCGGGATGGTCGTAGTTCTGCTGGCACCGCTCCTCAAAGGGGCGATCCTGCCGCTTGTAGTAGTTATCGTGGTGTACCACGCTGATATCGCTGCCGAACCGTGCGGCCAGATGCTCGGTGAGAGTGGTCTTGCCGCTGCCGGTGCCGCCGGCGATACCGATAAAAATGGTGTTCATGTCCTGCGCCCTCCCAAATATTCTGCCCCTATTATAGGAAATGGCGGCGCGAAAAGCAAGCGGCGGGGCGCCGCGCTTGTAAAAAAAGCATGAATTTCCGCGATTGCGGTTGACGTGGGCGGTGAAAATGGGTATTATGTAAAATAGATTTTTTTTCCCCGGAGGTTTTTATATGAGCTTGATCAAGTGCAGACGGTGCGGAGAGATGTTCTCCGACAGCTATAAGACCTGCCCCTTCTGTGAGGAGGACGACGCCTATTACGGCGGCCGTGTGCGCAAGCGCCGCAGCCGCCGGGCCGAAGCGCCCCGCCGCAAGGCGCCCAGTATTCTGGGGCCCGTGGTGGTGCTGGTGCTGATCCTGCTGGTGCTGCTGGTGGTGTGGCTGCTGTTCGGTGAGAAGATCAAGGACGCCATCGGCGGTGAAAAACCGCCGGTGGAGAATGTGACGCCCACGCCTGATCCTGATGTCGTCGATCCTGTCGAGCCGGCAGACACCATTTCCCTGAACCGCGCCGTGCTGGCGCTGGACGTGGACGAGAAGGCGGCATTGAAGGTCAACGAGGAGACGGAGGAGACGTGCAGCTGGAGCAGCAGCAATCCCACCGTGGCTACCGTCAGCGACAGCGGCGAGGTCACGGCGCTGGCCGCCGGCAACGCCGTCATCACCGCCAAGGTGGGCGACGCCGAGGCCACCTGCAGCGTGACGGTGAAGGCCGCCGGGGACAGCACCGCCCCCGACAACAACACCACCGCCCCCGACAACAACACCACCAAGCCCGATAACAATACCGCCACCAAGGTGGATGTGAGCAAGCTGGTCATCACCGCCACGTCCGAGTTCGGCTACACCGGCGAGCTGGCCGCCACCGGCGAGACGGGCGAGTTCGAGATGACCGCCAAGCAGGGCGAGGTCTGGACGCTGGGCGTCAAGGGCACCACCGCCTCCGTGAAGTGGAGCATCGACGGCGGCAGCAGCGGTGTGTGCACGCTGGAGGGCGACAAGATCACCGTCACCGGCACCACCAGCGGGCGGTACGCCACCATCACCGGCACGGTGAGCGGCGGCGGAACGATCAAGGCGTACATCCGCATCCGCTGACCGGTATCGCAAAACCGTATCCCACAGGGGCGGGCCGTCAGGCCCGCCCCTGCTCTGTTGACGGCGCATGGCCGGTGTGCTACACTGTAACAAAAAGGAGGCGGCGTATGGAACGATGGGACACCCTATGGCCCGGCGGCTGGACGTTCTGCTTCGGCGACGGCGCGTTTAAGCCCTCCACCGACTCGTTCCTGCTGGGCAGCTTCCCGCCGCTGCGGCGGAGCTGGCGGGTCTGCGACCTGGGCGCGGGCACCGGCCTGCTGGGCCTGCTGCTGCTGGCACGGGAGCCGTCCCTCACTGTCACCGGGCTGGAGCTGTCCCCGGCGGCCTGCGCGCTGGCAGAGCGGACGGCGGCGGCCAACGGTCTTACCGGCCGTCTGGTGACGCTGCCCTGCGACCTGCGGGAGCGGCAGCAGCTGCCGCAGGCCGGTACCTTCGATCTGGCGGTGTCCAACCCGCCCTACTTCCCCGCCGGCGGCGGAAAGACCGCGTTGGGCAGCCGGGGCGATGCCCGGTCGGAGCTGACGTGCACCATGGCCCAGCTGTGCGGCGCCGCGTCGTACCTGCTGCGCAGCGGCGGGCAGTTCTGTCTCGTGTACCGCCCGGAGCGGCTGGCGGAGCTGCTGGAGACGCTGCGCCGGTACCGGCTGGAGCCGAAGGTGCTGCGGTTCGTCCAGAAAAACGGCGTGTCCGCGCCGTCGCTGGTGCTGTTGGCCTGCCGCAAGGACGGACGCACCGGTCTGACGGTGCAGCCGCCGCTGCTGCTGCAGAACGCCGACGGCACGGAGACGGAGGAGCTGCGGCGCATTTATTTCAAGGATAAGGGGTAACACACATGGCTGGTATGCTGTATCTGGTGGCCACGCCCATCGGCAATCTGGGGGATATGTCTCCCCGCGCCGTGGAGACGCTGGCCGGGGCGGATTTCATCGCCGCCGAGGACACCCGCGTGTCTGTGAAGCTGCTGAACCGCTTCGACATCAAAAAGCCGCTGGTCAGCTACCACGAGCACAACCGTGCGGCGGCGGGGCAGGCCATCCTCACCCGTCTGCTGAGCGGCGAGACCTGCGCGCTGGTGACGGACGCCGGCACCCCGGCCATCAGCGATCCGGGACAGGAGCTGGTGGCACTGTGCGCCGAGAACGGCGTGACGGTGCAGGCTATTCCCGGCTGCTGCGCCGCCATTGCGGCGCTGGCGGTGTCCGGGCTGGACACACGGCGCTTCACCTTCGAGGGCTTTCTGCCCTCCGGCAAAAAGGAGCGCCGCGCCGCGCTGGAGGAGCTTACCGGCGAGGTGCGCACCATGGTGTTCCACGAGGCGCCCCACCGGCTGCGGGCTACGCTGGCGGACATGGCTGAGGTGCTGGGCGACCGTCCCATCGCCCTGTGCCGGGAGCTGACGAAGCTGCACGAGGACACGGCGCGCACCACACTGGCGCAGGCCGCCGCCTACTACGCCGGCAACGAGCCCCGAGGCGAATATGTGCTGGTGGTGGCGGGCCGTAAAAAGCAGGACGGGCCCCAGCTGACGCTGGAGCAGGGCGCGGAGCGAGTACTGCGCCTGCGGGAGGGCGGCATGCGAATGAAGGACGCCGTCCGGCAGGTGGCCGATGACACCGGCCTGAACCGCAACGACCTGTACGGCGCGGCCCTGCAGCGCTGACATATCCCCCTATAACGCAAAACCCCTGCGCGGCGGAGTCGCCGCGCAGGGGTTTTGTTCATGCATGCTTTCCTGCATTTTAAGGAATGTAATAGCGCCGGTAACGTTTCCGGCGCTATTACATGGTCAGTTACCCTCGCGAAGCTCCCTCAAACACTTCGCGCAGATATTTTTCCCGTGGAAGACCGACACGTCCTTGGCACCATCGCAGAAGATGCAGCTGGGCCGATACTTCTTGAGGATGATCGACGACCCCTCAACGTAGATCTCCAGCGTGTCCTTTTCCGCGATGTCCAGCGTCCGGCGCAGCTCGATGGGCAGCACGATACGGCCCAACTCATCCACTCGTCTGACGATCCCTGTCGCTTTCACTGTGGTATCCCCCCTATGCAGTTGTTACAAATGTGCGTGTGTCATGTGGTCGTATTATGACACATTTTGCCAATTCTGTCAACCGCTGTTCGCCAAAAAGCCGCGCCGTTCCGCAAATAATGCGCAGCGCCGCCGCATACCATATTCCGAAGCGGGAGGTGATGTGCATGACGATGGCTATTGTCTGGACACTGTTCGTCACGGCGTCGCTGGTGTGCGGCGCGGTGTACGGCACGCTGGCGGACGTGACGGAGGCGGCCATGGAGGGTGCGTCTGCCGCGGTGGAGCTGACGCTGTCCATGGCGGGGGCGCTATGCCTGTGGTCGGGGGTCATGACGGTGTTGGAGCGGGGCGGCCTGACAGCGGGGCTGGCCCGGCTGTTCCGCCCGCTGCTGCGGCGCATCCTGCCCTGTGCCAGCCGGGACGCGGACACGCTGGCGGCGGTGTCGGCCAATGTGTCCGCCAATCTGCTGGGGCTGGGCAACGCCGCCACACCGCTGGGCATTCGGGCGGCGCAGCACATGGCCGTGGGCTGCGGCGACACCGCCAGCGACGAGCTGTGCCGCCTGGTGGTGCTGAACACCGCGTCTATCCAGCTGCTGCCCACCACCGTGGCCGCCGTCCGCAGCGCGCAGGGCTGCACCACGCCGCTGGACATCCTGCCTGCGGTGTGGCTGTCGTCGGTGCTGTCGGTGGCGGCGGGACTGCTGACGGCCCGGCTGCTGCAGCGGGTCTGGAGGAGGTAGCATGGACATCTCCTCTCTCCTGATCCCCCTGCTGCTGACGGCGGCGGCTCTGTGGGGGGTGGGACGGCGCATGGATGTGTATGACGCCCTTACCGCCGGTGCGGCGGAGGGTCTGACGGTGCTGCTGCGCATCGTGCCGTCCCTCATCGCGCTGCTGACAGCGGTGTACATGCTCCGCGCCTCCGGGGCGCTGGCACTGCTGGCACGGCTGCTGTCCCCGGCGCTGGAGGCGCTGGGCATTCCGCCGGAGACGGCGGCGCTGCTGCTGGTGCGGCCGGTGTCCGGCTCCGGGGCGCTGGCGGTGGGCAGCGAGCTCATGGCCGCCCACGGCCCCGACAGCTATATCGGACGGTGCGCGGCGGTGATGCTGGGCTGCACCGAGACGACGTTCTACACCATCGCCGTCTACTTCGGCGCGGCGGGCATCCGCCGGACCCGCTACACCGTCCCGGCGGCGCTGGCCGCCGACATGGCGGGCTTTATCGCGGCGGCGTGGAGCGTGCGCCTGCTTTTCGGTACCGGCACATAGAAAAGCGCACCCCTGTGGGGTGCGCTTTTGGCGTATGGTCACATCTTCTCCGGCGCGGAGCAGCCGATGAGGGTCATGCCGTTTTTCAGGACGGCCCGTGCGGTGTCCGCCAGCTTCAGACGGGCCAACAGCACGTTCTTCTCCTCGCCCTTGATGCGGCAGGCGTTGTAGAACTTGTGGAACGCGGCGGCCAGCTCCGACAGGTAGCGGTTGATGAAGCTGGGGTCGTAGTCCCGTGCGGCCAGCCTTACTACCACCGGGTACTGGGCCAGTTGCTTGATGAGGGCCTTTTCCTCGTCGGCGGTAAGCAGCGCCAGATCGGCGTCCGCCGCGGCGGGCACATCGTAGCCCTCCGCTGCCAGCGCCTTCAGCAGCGTGCAGATGCGGGCGTAGGCGTATTGCACATAGTACACCGGGTTCTCGCTGTCCTCCCGGACGGCCAGCCCCAGATCAAACTCCATCTGTGTGTCAGGCTTGGCGTTGAAGAACCAGCGGCAGGCGTCCACGGGGATCTCGTCCAGCAGGTCGGTAAGACTGATGGCCTTGCCGGTGCGCTTGGACATACGTACCACCTCGCCGTCCCGCACCAGCTTTACCAGCTGCATCAGCACGATATCCAGCCGATGCTCGCCGTCCAGCCCCAGGGCATCCATGGCGCCCTTCAGACGGGCCACATGGCCGTGATGGTCGGCGCCCCAGATGTTCACCACCTTGTCAAAGCCGCGGACGGCGAATTTGTTCCGGTGGTAGGCGATATCGGCGGCAAAGTAGGTGTAGAAGCCGTTGGCGCGGCGCAGTACGTCGTCCTTCAGCGCCAGCTTTTCAATGTCCGCGTCAGACTTTCCGGCGGCGCGGAGCTTCTCACTCAGGATCTCCGCCGTCTTGAGCCATAGCGCGCCGTCCTTCTCGTATGTCCAGCCCCGGTCGGTGAGCAGCTGCACGGAGTCGGCCACATAGCCGCTCTCGTGGAGGGTGGACTCAAAGAACCACTGGTCGTACTGGATGCCGTAGCGGGCCAGATCGGTCTTCATCTTGGGGATGTTGCGGCTCAGGCCGAACTGGGCCAGCGCATCGTGGCGGGCCTTTTCATCGCAGCTCAGGTACTTGTCGCCCTCCTGCGCGTAGAACGCCTGGGCCAGCTCCCGGATATCGTCGCCGTGATAGCCGTCCTCCGGGAACGCCACGGCGTCCTCGCCCTGGATGATCTGGAGATAGCGGGCCTCCAGGCTCTTGGCGAATTTCTCGATCTGGTTGCCGGCGTCGTTGACATAGAACTCGCGGCTCACGTCAGCGCCGGACTTCTGCAGCACACTGGCCAGCGTATCGCCCAGCACGCCGCCCCGGGCGTTGCCCATGTGCATGGGCCCGGTGGGGTTGGCGGACACGAACTCCACCATGTACTTCTTCCCCGCCAGCATGTCGTTCTCGCCGTAGGCGTCACCGGCGGTCTCAATGCCGGACACGGTGTCGGCGTACCACTTACCGCCCAGCCGGAAGTTCAGGAAGCCGGGGCCTGCCAGCTCCACGGAGGTGAAGTAGCTGCCCTCCAGCGCCATGTTGTCGATGAGGGTCTGGGCCACCTGACGGGGGTTCATTTTCATGGCCTTGGCCGCCGCCAGGCAAAACGTGGTGGTATAGTCGCCGTTGGCGGTGTCCTTGGGGATCTCCACCGCCGGCACGACGGTGATGCCGGACGGCAGCGCACCGGCGGCAGCGGCCTTCTCATAGGCGGCCGCAGTCAGCTGCAGCACCTGATCCTTGGCGCTCTGTATCATGTTCATGGTCAGTTCTCCTCTTTCGTTAAAGTCAGCTCCACCCGCAGCGCCGACAGGGGCTGCGCGCCGATGAGCAATGTATACGCCAGTGTGATAAAGCCCTGTCCCCGGCGGGACAGCTGCCACGCCACCTCCTGCGTGACGACGTTCAGCGTCAGGGTGCCGCCGTCTCCGCCGTCGATGCGGGTGGCGGTGGGGGTCTTGGGATCCAGCAGCAGGCCGTAGCCCCCGCTGTCGGCCTCGTTGATGACCACCGCCCGGCGGGTGGCCGTCTCCAGCTTCACGTCGGAGACGATGGCGCTGCCGTCGGCCTCGTTGGCCGCCTCATACCGCAGATGCCAGCCCTCCGGCAGCTTTTCCAATGTGCCGGCGCCCCGGAAGATCAGTACGTCCTCCTGTCCGCCGAAGCGGCTGCGGCTCTGCACCGCGACGCGTACCCGTTCTGCCATGGCCCACCTCAATATTCCTCGATGTTCACCGGGCGGACGGCGCTGTCCAGCGGCCTGCCCAGGAACATGCCCGCCACCGCGCCGAAATCCTCCGGCCGGTCGCTGGCGTACAGCGTCATCCCGCCGCAGACCCGGTCAGCCAGCAGCTCCCGCTGCGTCAGCTCCCGCTTCAGGGCACGGGCCGCCTCCGCGCCGGAATCCACCAGCGTCACCTCCGGGCCCATGACGCCGCCGATGACCTCCGCCAGCAGCGGATAGTGGGTGCAGCCCATGATGAGGGTGTCAATGCCTGTATCCCGCAGCGGCGCCAGATACTCCCGCGCCACCGTCTCGATGACCGTATCGCCCGGTCGGAACCGCCCGTTCTCCACCAGCGGCACGAACAGCGGGCAGGCTTTGCTGATAACGGTAACGTCCCTGTCCAGCCCGGCGATGGTGCGCTCGTAGGCGCCGGAGCGCACGGACGCGGCGGTGGCGATGAGTCCCACCCGCTTGTTCCGGGTGACGGCCACGGCCCGGCGGCAGGACGGCTCCACCACGCCCAGCAGGGGCAGGTCGGCGCTCTCTGCCTGTAATTGCGGCAGCGACGTGGTGGACACGGTGCCGCAGGCCACCAGCAGCGCCTTGATATCAAACGTCCGCAGGAAACGGATATCCTGCCGGGCAAAGCGCAGCAGGATCTCGGCGGAACGGCTGCCGTAGGGCACACGGGACGTGTCCCCGAAGTATATAATGTTCTCAGAGGGGAGGATGCTGCGGATCTCCCGCACGGCGGTGAGCCCGCCGCTGCCGGAGTCGAACACCCCGATAGGACGCAGATCCATGGAAACGCTCCTTATCGCAGTATTTGCACTTAACTTATAACTTATATATTGTACTATGAACCAACGCCCGACACAAGCTAAATTTTGGCGGGCCTGCCCGTTTTTTCTATGGCATTCCGCCATACGCCGTGTTATAATCAGGGGAACAATGCGCTGACCGCAAAACGGAGGTGGTCTGATGGAGCTGAAAATGACGGAAAAGCAGTTCCGGCGTCTGCTGGATCTGGTATATATCGGCAATTGGGTGCTGAACTCCACCCGTGGCGACGACCGCATCAAGGAGTACGACCAGGTGGAGAGCCTTGTGTTCGCCCACTGTCTCGACCACGGCATGGCGCCGCTGGCGGAGCTGTATCAGGGCGAGCTGATCCCCTCCCGTGCCTTTGCCGACGGCGGGATCCACGAGGCCATCATGGCCTACGAGGACACCACGTTCTTTGAGATACTGGCGCAGGAGCTGGCGCTGCGGGACATGGACGATCCCCCCATCACACCGGAGAACTACGACGAGGTGATGGCCCGGATGGAGACGTATCTGGGGGAGTTTGAGCAGCACGGCACCGACAATATCACCGTGGATATGGACGAATGAACGCGGCGCGGCCGCGGCAGGAGGTATTTCAATGAAACGCATCGCTTCCATTCAGGATATCTCCTGTCTCGGCCGCTGCTCGCTGACCGTGGCGCTGCCGGTGATCTCCGCACTGGGCGTGGAGTGCGCCATTGTGCCCACGGCGGTGCTCAGCGCCCACACCGCCTTCCCCGGCTTCGTCAGCCGCGACCTGTCCGACCAGCTGTCGGCCATCGCCGCCCACTGGCGCTCCCAGCACGTCCACTTCGACGCGCTGTACACCGGCTATATCGCCTCCGCCGCGCAGGTGCGGCAGGTGCTGGACTTCTTCGACACCGTGAAAAGCCCCGACACCCTGATCTTTGTCGACCCCGCCATGGCGGATCACGGCAGGCTGTATACCGGCTTCGGCCCGGATTTCCCGGCGGCCATGGCACAGGTGGTGGCGCGGGCCGATGTGGCCATGCCTAACCTGACGGAGGCCTGTCTCCTTACCGGTACGCCCTATCGGGAGGACATGGACGAGCCCTTCGCCCGGATGCTGCTGCGGAGGGTGGCGGCGCTGGGTGCGAAGCGGGTGGTGCTCACCGGCGCGTCCTTCACGCCGGACAAGCTGGGAGCCATGGGCTACGACAGCGCGTCCGACACCTATTTCACCTGCCTTGACCGGCGGCGCAGCGGCGCCTACCACGGCACCGGCGACCTGTTTGCCGCCACGGTGGTGGGCGGCATGATGCGGGGCCTGCCGCTGGAGGACGCCGTGTCGCTGGCGGTGCGCTTCACGCTGGCCTGTATCGAGGCCACGGAGCGCGACCCCGCCGCCGACTGGTACGGCGTGGAGTTTGAGAAGGCGCTGCCCCTGCTGTGCGACGCCGCCCGGACGCTGCCGGAGAACTGAACAGACGAAAAGGGAGCATCCGCGCCGCCGGCGCGGATGCTCCCTTTTTGGTTTATTTGCTGCGCGGATAGGGCTTTTTCTCGTCGGTCAGTCCCGCCAGATAGTCCATGCTGGTATCCAGCGCCAGCGCCACGCGGCGGCACTGCTCAAAGCTGAGATAGCGCTCGCCCCGCTCGATCTTGGAATAGGCGCTCTGGTCGATGCCGGTCAGCATCTGCATTTTCACCTGTGTGTAGCCCCGCTCTTTCCGAAGCTCCCGCAATCTGCTCATAAAATCACCATGATTATTATGGCAAATTGTCCTATTGCAATTAGGGTAATATTGTCCTATAATTCCCCGCAGGCGGCGGACACCTGATAAAAAAATGCTGCGGCTTCTGCCGCAGCATTTTTTTATTCTTTATTTTTCCCTTCCGGCTCCTCGGGCTTCTCCTCCGCCGGTTTGTCCTCCGGCTGGTCGAAGTCCGGCATGGGCACCGGCTCGGACACGATATTGATGTGCTTGGCGGGGGCCTCGATGGTCTCCGGCACACTGGGGCGGAACAGCTTCTGATCCGGCTCCCTCGTGGCGCCGTAGTTGTCCACCGTCTCGGGGTCGCGGCCCTCGATGATGGCCATCATCTCCTGTCCGGTGATGGTCTCCTTCTTCAGCAGGTACGCGGCGATCTTGTCCAGCAGCTCCCGGTTGTCCCGCAGGATCTGCTTGGCCTCCTCGTGGCACTGGCGGATGATCTTGATAGTCTCCCGGTCAGCGGCGGCATACGTCTCCTGCGCGCAGGTCATGGAGTAGCCGCCGTCCAGATACTGGCTCTGGATGGTCCCCAGCGCCATCATATCGAACTCGTCGCACATGCCGAACCGCGCCACCAGATTCCGGGCCATCTCCGTGGCCCGCTCGATGTCGTTGGCCGCGCCGGAGGTCATGGTATCGCACACGATCTCCTCGCTGGAGCGCCCCGCCAGCAGGGTGCGGATCTCCGCCAGAATGTCCTCTCTGGACATGAGGAACTTCTCCTCCTCCGGCAGGTGCAGTGTGTAGCCCAGCGCGCCCTGGGTATGGGGGACGATGGTGATCTTGCTCACCGGCTGGGCGTTCTTCTGCTTGGCCGCCACCAGCGCGTGACCCACCTCGTGGTAGGCGATGATGCGCTTCTCCTCCTCGGTGATGACGGTGCCCTTCTTCTCCGAACCGGCGATGACCAGCTCAAAGGACACCAGCAGGTCGTTCTGGTTCACGGCCTTGCGGCCCTTGCGGACGGCCCGCAGCGCCGCCTCGTTCACCAGATTGGCAAGGTCCGCGCCCACACAGCCGGCGGTGGCCTGCGCGATCTTGTTCAGATCCACGTCCTCCGCCAGACGGATGTTGCGGGTGTGTACCTGCAGCGTAGCCAGACGGCCCGCCAGATTGGGCCGGTCGACGGTGATGCGCCGGTCAAAGCGGCCGGGGCGCAGCAGCGCCTTGTCCAGCACCTCCGGGCGGTTGGTGGCGCCCAGTACGATGACGCCCTTGCTGGGGTCGAAGCCGTCCAGCTCCGCCAGCAGCTGGTTCAGGGTCTGCTCCCGCTCGTCGTTGCCGCCGAACTTGCTGGCGTCGCGGGACTTGCCGATGGTGTCGATCTCGTCGATGAAGATGATGCACGGAGCCACCTTGGCGGCCTCCTTGAACAGGTCGCGGACACGGCTGGCGCCCACGCCCACAAACATCTCCACGAAGTCGGAGCCGGAGATGGAGAAGAACGGCACCCCGGCCTCACCGGCCACGGCCTTGGCCAGCAGGGTCTTGCCGGTACCGGGGGAGCCCACCAGCAGCGCGCCCTTGGGCAGCTTGGCGCCGATGGCGGTGTACTTGCCGGGATTGTGGAGAAAGTCGATGATCTCCTCCAGCGACTCCTTGGCCTCGTCCTGTCCGGCCACGTCCTTGAACGTGACGCCGGTGGATTTTTCCATGTAGACCTTGGCGTTGGACTTGCCCACGCTGCCGATGCCGCCGAAGCCGCCGCCCCCGTTCTTGGCCAGCATGCGGAACACCAGCATGAGCAGACCCACCATGATGATGGTCGGCAGAATATACTGCACCATGAACACCAGCACCGGGTTCATCTGCGTCTCATAGGCGCTGGTGTACGCCACGTTGTGCTCCCTCAGCAGCGCCACCAGTGTGGTATCGCTGACGTTTTTCAGATAGGCCGCGTACAGCGTCAGCTGGGAGTCCTTGGACTGGGTGTAGGACTTGGGGGGCGTGGTGCTGTTCTCGTCCTGCTCCTCGGTGTAGGTGTAGCCCTCCACCGGTGTGACATAGATGGCGTCGTCCTTGAACTGCACCTCCGCCGCCTTGCCGCTTTCGATAAGTGCCACCATCTCGCTGTACTTGATCTCGTGGCTGGTGGCCTTGCTGGCGGCATTGCGGTTGTAGGCGCTGAAGTAGTTGAACGCCACCGTCAGCACCAGCGCCCACGCCACCAGCGTCAGGATGCCCCGCAGATTATTGCGGCCCTTGCCGTTTTTGTTGTTTTGATCGTTGTTGGCCATGCGTATCCTCCGTAAAAACCACTATGTGGTATACTTCTGCAGTATCGCACAGTATACCACATTTGCCCTGCCGTCACAAGCGGCACGTTGTCGGAATTTCTGTAAAATTTCTATGAATGCTTCTTTCTATCGGGGAAATAGTGTGTTATACTGGTCGGTATATAAAGAAGAACGAGGTCATTCCCATGAAAGATACAAAGGATACCCAGCGCCGCCCCCTGCCCGACGCGGAGGCTGACGGCATCATCGAGGGCCGCAACGCGGTGATCGAGGCCCTGCGCGTGGGCACCGCCATCGACAAAATCTATCTGGCCAAGGGCGAGACGGACAAAACGCTGGGCCACATCGCCTCCAGAGCCCGGGATGCGGGTATCGTGGTGGTGGAGGCCGACCGCCGGAAGCTGGACGGCATGTCCCGCACCCACGCCCATCAGGGCGTCATCGCACTGGCCGCCGTCCGGGAGTACGCTACGGTGGAGAGCATTCTCGCCGCCGCCGCGGAGAAGGGCGAGCCGCCCCTGCTGGTGGTGTGCGACGAGATCTCCGATCCCCACAATCTGGGGGCCATCCTCCGCACCGCCGAGTGCGCCGGGGCCCACGGCGTCATCATCCCCAAGCGCCGCTCCGCCGGTCTGACCGCCGTGGTGGCCAAGACCTCCGCCGGTGCGGTGAGCTACATTCCCGTGGCCCGCGTGGCCAACATCCCCTCCCTGCTGAAGGATCTGAAAAAGCAGGGCGTCTGGGTGTTCGGCACCGCCGCCGACGGCGCCACCGACCTGTACGGCGCGGATCTGAAGGGCCCCGCCGCCATCGTCATCGGCTCCGAGGGCAGCGGTATGACCCGCCTCGCCGCGGAGAACTGTGATTTTCTGGTCAGCATCCCCATGAAGGGCCGCATCTCCTCCCTGAACGCCTCCGCCGCCGCAGCCATCCTGCTGTACGAGGCGGTGCGCCAGCGGAGATGAACGGCGCTTCCCGTCTATCTGGATTTGAGGTAACATGAGCAGGCGCAGCCATCCATCGTCCTATACGCCCGTCCCCGACGACGAGTTTTCTCTGGAGTCCATCCTTGCCGAGTACGGCCGGGGTGGGCGTCAGCCTGCCCTGGAGCCGGAGCCCGTGCCCGCCCCGGAGCATGTCCCGGAGCCTGAACCCACGCCGGAGCCCGAACCGGCTCCCGCGCCTGTACCCGAGCCCGCACCCCTCTCCGACACGCCGGATCGTGTCAGCCTGAAGGACGTGATGAGCCAGACGGTGGACGCCGTGCTGGAGGACGAGGAGGACGGCGTTATCGATGATCCCGTGCCGCTGGGCCAGCGGCTCTCCGACCTGCTGCACCGCTTCACAGACCGCCGCAGCGGCCGTCCGCCCCGTGGCCTGTCCCGGGAGACGGAGCAGCTGTTCGACGACCCGGAGGAAGAGCCGGAGCCGGAGGAGCCGGAGGAGCCGGAGGAACCGGAGCCCCGGATGGACGATGCCCTCCGGGCGGAGAAGCGCCTCTGCAACCGGCTGCGGCGCGGTCTGGTATTCGGCGCGTTCCCGGCGCTGTGCCTGCTGGTGGCCGCCGTGCTGCAGGAGCTGGAGGTGCTGCCGCCCGCGTGGCTGGACGCCGCGTTCCTGCGCTGCGTAGTGCTGGGCGGCGGTCTGCTGCTGACGGCGCTGCTGTGCCTGCCGGTGTGGCAGACGGCCCTCCGCCTGCTGCGTGACGGCCGGGTGGGCTGCGAGCTGTGCGCCGGTGTGACGGTGCTGGCCGACCTGCTGTGCTGCGTCAGCGGCGCCGTGACCGGCAGCATCCTGTCCACCCCCTATGCCGCCGCCGGGGCGCTGCTGCTCCTCAGCTGCCAGCTGGGCCTGTACCTGACGGCGGAGACGCGCCGCATCGCCTTCCATCTGGCGGATGTCAACGGCGTACCGCCCTATGTGGTGTCCGTTCTGCCCGCCGGTATCTGCAAGCAGCGGGGTGTGCTGGATGGCTTCTACCGCATGACCATGCGCCCCGATCCCGCCCGCCAGTGGCAGAACTATGTGCTGCCGCTGCTGCTGAGCGCGGCGGTGGTGCTGTCTGGCGTGGTGTGCTTCACCGCCCGGCCCATGGACGAATTTCCCTGGGTGCTGGCGACCCTCACCGGCGCCGGCGTCCAGCTGTCCCTGCCCCTGACGGGCACGCTCCCTCTGTACTATCTGACCCGGCGGCTGGAGCGCAGCGGCGCTGCCGCCGCAGGCTACGCCGGTGCACGGGCCGTGGCCCGCTCCGGCCGCATGGTGCTGACGGACGACGACCTGTTCCCCGCCGGCACCGTGACCCTCAACGGCTACAAGGTCTACGGCGAGGAGCGTGTGCGGGCCGTGTCCTATGCCGCCTCGGTGGCCAAGGCCGCCGGCAGCAGCCTTGCACCCCTGCTGGATCGCCAGCTGACGGCGGAGGGCGGCTACCCCATGCGGGTGGACGAGCTGCGCTACTGCGAGGAGGGCGGCGTGGAGGCCGCCATCCGGGGAGAGACGGTGCTGATGGGCAGCGCCTACTTTATGAAGAAGCGCCGCGTGCCCCTGCCCCGCGACCTGAAGCTGCAGACCGGCCTGTTTCTGGCGGTGGACGGCGTGCTGACGGCGGTGTTCGCCGTGAAGTACCAGCCCTCCCGCAATGCGGAGTGGGCGCTGCGGGCCATGCGCCGCAGCCATATCACGCCGGTGCTGGCCGTCCGCAGCAGCAACGTGACCCCCGGCCTGATCAAGCGGAAATTCGGCGTGGACGCCAAGGTGGTCTACCCCGATGTGTCCACCCGTCTGGCGCTGGCCCAGCTGGCCGCCCAGCAGGGTGAGGCGCCCAACGTCATCGTCTGCCGGGAGGGGCTCCTCCCGCTGGCAGAGTCGGTGGTGGGGAGCCGCCGCATGGTGCGGGCGGTCCGCACCGCCACGGTGCTCAGCTACATCGGCGCGCTGTGCGGCGTGGCGCTGTCCTACTACCTGACCTCCGTGGGCAATTTCGCGGTGCTGACGCCGCTGTCCATGGTGGTGTTCCTGCTGCTGTGGCTGCTGCCCACGCTGCTCATCGCCGGACTTGTCCGCCACTTCTGATGCAAAAAAAGACATCCCGCGCAGATGCGCGGGATGCCTTTTTTCACTTTTCACATCTCTGCCGGCACAGGCTCCGGCAGCTTCTCCGGCCAGCCGGGCCAGCTCTGGCGGATCAGCGCCGCCACGTCGCCCCGCTCCGTGCCCAGCACGGCGGCCAGCTCGCCGTACAACTGATCCTCGGCCCGCTTGAGATAGCGCTCGTCCATCTGGCTGACCTTCTTGCCGTGGCGCAGGGCCCACGCCCGCTTGCGGCACACGCTGTGGATCATGGCCGCCAGCTCACCGCACTCACACCGCATCACCACCTGATGGTAGAAGTCCCGGGCGGCCCGGACGCCTGCCTGCTCCGGCTTGCAGGGCGGCAGCAACGGGATGGCCGCGATGAGGGCCAGCGCCGCCTCCCGGGTGATGACGGGACGCATCAGCACGCCGGTGTCCACCGGTGTCAGCACCATTCCGCTGCGGTACAGCGGGGTCAGATGATAATAGAGCCTGTCCCCATCGTCGTAGGACATGCCGGACGGGCCGATACCCTCCACACGGCAGACGCCCTCGCCGCCGTACACCACCAGATCGCCTGCTGCAAACATTCTGTCACGCTCCTCACACACAAAACACGCGGAAACACGCCGCCCGTCCGCTCTCTCCTTCAGACACGCGGCTTTTCTATCTGGTAGAATTATACCACATTGTGTCAAAAAATGTAAGGGCGATTTTTAAGAAATTTCCTGAAAACCGGTGGATATCCGAAAAAAACGTGGTACAATAGGGGAAATTTTTTGAGAGGAGCACCCTTTTATGAAAACCCCCGACATCCATCCCTCCGCCTTTGTGGCCCCCGGCGCCGTCATCCGGGGCGAGGTACATCTGGCCGAAAACAGCAGCGTGTTCTACAACGCGGTGCTCCGGGGCGACCGCGCCCCCATTTCCATCGGCGAGGGTACCAACATACAGGATAACTGCGTGGTCCATGTGGAGTACGACCTGCCGGTAACGGTGGGCAAAAACGTCACCGTGGGTCACGGCGCCATCCTCCACGGCTGCACCGTCGGCGACGAGACGCTGATCGGTATGGGCGCCATCGTCCTCAACGGTGCGCAGATCGGCAAAAGCTGCCTCATCGGCGCCGGCGCGCTGGTGACGCAGAACGCCGTCATCCCTGACGGCTGCATGGCCGTTGGCTCCCCCGCCAGGGTGAAGCGCCCCCTGACGCCGGAGGAGATGGACGGCCTGCGCCAATCCGCCGCCGACTACCGGCAGGAGGCGCAGGCGTGCAAAGCGCTGGAGGAGACCCTGTAAGCAAAAGGAAAGCCGCAGGCACGCCTGCGGCTTTCCTTTTGCTTATTTCTGTGCGGCGGCCTTCTCCCGATCCTGCAGGATCAGCAGCTTCAGCGCCTCTACGCCCACCTGCACGGCGGAGGTGGTGTCCTCGCTCATGTCCTGATCCAGACCGGCGGCCTCCCGTTCCTGGTTCCACACCACATGGAAGCAGGAGCCGCACCGGCACGCCAGCGCGTTTGCCACCACGAACAGCGCGGCGGACTCCATTTCGCTGGCCTTGACGTGCAGGCGCTTCCACGCCTCCCACTTGTTCAGCAGCTCATAGGACACCGGCATCTTGGCCGGGCTGTGCTGTCCGTAGAAGGCGTCCTTGCACTGGACGACGCCCACCTGCGTCCGCTTGCCCAGCGCGTGGGACGCCTGCACCAGCGCGGTGGTCACGTCGAAATCCGCCACCGCCGGGTACTCGATGGGCGCGTACTCCCGGCTGGTGTGCTCGAACCGGATGGCGCCGGTGGCCACCACCACGTCGCCGCTGCGGACATCCAGATCAATGCCGCCGCAGGTGCCCACCCGGATAAAGGTGTCCGCGCCGATGTTGTGCAGCTCCTCCATGGCGATGGACGCGGAGGGCCCGCCGATGCCGGTGGAGCAGACGGAGACCTTCTCCCCCAGCAGCGTGCCGGTGTACACGGTGTACTCCCGGTTGCTGGACACGAAATGCGCGTCGTCAAACAGCGCGGCGATCTTCTCGCAGCGGCCCGGGTCGCCGGGCAGGATCACATAGCGGCCCACATCTCCCTCTTCACAGTGAATGTGGTACTGTTTTTCCAGTTTTTGCATGGTCTGACCTCCTGAAGGCTATACGGGCGGTCATATCCGTCCCGAAAAATACTTTTTGCTATCGTTTGTGCCGGTCTTTGAATGTTCATTGTACCATATGCCGCCGCAAAAAGCAACGCTCCCAAGGCCAGAAAAACCGGGAGCAAAAGCTGGGGAAAGAAAGGGGATGCGGCTTGCGCCGCATCCCCTCGCGTTTTTCAATGGCTTAATACATGCCCATGCCGCCCATGTCGGGTGCGGCGGGAGCCGGAGCGGGAGGCTGGGGCTTGTCGGCCACCAGAGACTCGGTGGTCAGCACCATGCCGGACACGCTGGCGGCGTTCTCCAGCGCGCTGCGGGTCACCTTGGCGGGATCCACGATGCCGCTGGCGATCATGTCGCAGTACTCCTCCTTATAGGCGTCGAAGCCGTAGCCGTTCTTGCCGGAGGTGCGCACCTTCTCCAGCACCACGCTGCCGTCGATGCCGGCGTTGGCCGCGATCTGGCGGATGGGGGCCTCCAGTGCCTTGGCCACCAGCTGCACGCCCACGCGCTCGTCGCCCTCGGTGCTGTTCAGCAGCGCGGTGACGGCGGGGATGACGTTGACGTAGATGGTGCCGCCGCCGGCCACGATGCCCTCCTCAACGGCGGCCTTGGTGGCGTTCAGCGCGTCCTCGATGCGGAGCTTCTTCTCCTTCATCTCGGTCTCGGTAGCGGCGCCCACCTTGATGACAGCCACGCCGCCGGCCATCTTGGCCAGGCGCTCCTGCAGCTTCTCCTTGTCATACTCGCTGGTGGTCACGCCGATCTGGGCGCGAATCTGGGAGACACGATCCTTGATGGCCTGAGGATCGCCCATGCCGTCCACGATGATGGTGTTCTCCTTGGTGACCTTGATCTGACGGGCGCGGCCCAGCATATCAATGGTGGTGTCCTTCAGAGCCAGACCGAACTCCTCGCTGACGACCTGACCGCCGGTCAGCACGGCGATATCCTGCAGCATCTCCTTGCGGCGGTCACCAAAGCCGGGGGCCTTGACGCACACCACGTTCAGAACGCCCTTCAGACGGTTGACCAGCAGAGTGCTGAGGGCCTCGCCCTCCACGTCCTCCGCGATGATGAACAGCTTCTTGCCGCTCTGGAGCATCTGCTCCAGCAGGGGCAGGATGTCGCTGATGACGGAGATCTTCTTGTCGGTGATGAGGATATAGGGGTCGTCCACCACAGCCTCCATCTTCTCCATATCGGTGGCCATGTAGGGGGTGATATAGCCCCGGTCAAACATCATGCCCTCCACGACCTCGGAATAGGTCTCGGCGGTCTTGGATTCCTCAATGGTGATAACACCGTCGGCGGAGACCTTCTCCATAGCCTCGGCAATGAGCTTGCCGATGGTCTCATCGCTGGAGGAGACAGTACCCACGCGGGCGATATCGTCGGTGCCGTTGACCTTCTGACTCTGCTCCTTGATGGCGCTGACAGCGGCCTCCACAGCCTTGGCCATGCCCTTCTTCATGACGATGGGATTGGCGCCTGCGGCCAGATTCTTCAGACCCTCGTGGATCATGGCCTGTGCCAGCAGGGTAGCGGTGGTCGTGCCGTCGCCGGCCACATCGTTGGTCTTGGTGGACACCTCGCGCACCAGCTGCGCACCCATGTTCTCAAACGGATCGTCCAGCTCGATCTCCTTGGCGATGGACACGCCGTCGTTGGTGATCAGGGGCGTACCGAACTTCTTATCCAGCACCACGTTGCGGCCCTTGGGGCCCAGCGTGACCTTAACGGTATCGGCCAGCTGATTGACACCGGCCTCCAGAGCCTTGCGGGCCTCGTCGCCGCGCTTGATGATCTTAGACATATAACTTACCTCCTACTTTTACTCCACAATGGCCAGGATGTCGCTTTGCTTGACGATGATGTACTCCACATCCTCCAGCGTCACCTTGGTGCCGGCGTACTTGTCGGTGATGACCTTATCGCCGGCCTTCACGGACATCACCACGGTCTTTCCGTCCACGGTGCCGCCGGGGCCCACGGAGATCACCTCTGCCACAGAGGGCTTTTCCTTGGCGGAACCGGTGAGGATGATGCCGCCCTTGGTGGTCTCCTCCGGCTCGGACATCTTCAGCACCACGCGGTCGGCAAGCGGTGTCAGTTTCATAGCTGCTTCCTCCTTATATACTCAATATTGAAAAAATAAAGTCAGCGTTAGCACTCAATACCTTGGAGTGCTAACGCCGCTTATCATACCACACTATACGGGATTTGCAAGGGGGAAACGGGAAAATTTTGAAAAATTCACAAAATGTTCAACTGAGGGACGGCTCGCGGGCGGTGCGATTGCAGCTGCACCCGGCGGGGCCGAAGAAATTCAGCTTCTTGTCGGCCATTTTGATGGTCACGTCCTGATTGACCACGCATTCGCCATCCAGGCAGGTGACGATGTCCGGTTTTTCCGACTGGATGCGGATGACCTTGGGGGTGGAACAGTGGGCATAGTCGGGGAACTTGCGATAGCCGCCCTTGGAGTAGGGCCCCACGAACTTCAGGAACGTCCGGCGGTTCACGGCCTTCACCACCAGCGTGTTCAGCACACCGTCGTCCATCCGGGCCTCGCCCACGGGCATGAAGCCGCCGCCGTAGTACCGGCCGTTGCACACCGCCACCAGCGACCAGTCGCCCTTGACGGCCACATCGTCCAGCGACACGGTCCAGCGGGAGCCGATGCCCTTGAACAGGAAGTTCACCGCCAGCGAGTAGATGTAGCTGCCCTTGCCGTCCAGCAGGGGGCTTTCACTGTACTTATGTACGTCCCGCGCCACCCGCGCATCAATGCCGGAGCAGGCGATGGTCAGGGCCACGCGGCCGTTGACGTCGATGGCGTCCATGGGGAACTGCGGCCCGTCCCACAGGTTCTCCGCGTCCCGGAACTTCTCCAGATCGTCGCCGAAGTTCTTGAGGAAGTCGTTGCCGGTGCCCACGGGGATGGCGGTCATGGCGGCGTTGTCGTAGCCGATGATGCCGTTGGCCACCTCGTTGACGGTGCCGTCGCCGCCGCAGGCGTAGAACCGCAGCTCCTCGCCGCTGTCGCACAGCCGCCGGGCGATCTCCGTGGCGTGGCCCTGCTTCTTTGTCAGGATGCACTGGACATCCAGATCGTGCTTTGTCCGCAGCGCATCCGCCATATCGTATATCTTTTGGCGGCTGTCCGCCTTGCCCGCAGTGGGATTGATGATGAAAACGTGCTTCATCTTAGGTTGCCTCCTCGAGCCAAGCAAAAGTTTAAGAATTCCTTAGCATTGTACCATGCCGCCGGAAAAGAAAGTGAACAAATTGAAAATAAACGGCAAATTTATCTGCGTCGCTCACACGTTGCCGTACATGAACACGTCGCACTTGATCATGCCGTTGTACAGCTTGCGCTTCTTGTCCGCCGGTCGGCCGAAGGCGCGCTCAAACTCCGTGTGGCTGCTGAGCACCAGCGTTCGCCAGCCCTCCGGCAGGGTTTTCCACACCCTGCCCAGCATCCGGTACAGCTCCTCCGCCTCCTGCCGCTCCAGCAGCCGCTCGCCGTAGGGGGGATTGGTCACCAGCTGGCCGTATTGGCTGTCCCGGCGGAATTTGGCGGCGTCCGCCACTTCAAAGCGGATGCAGTCGTCCACGCCGGCCTTCCGGGCGTTGTCCCGGGCGATGTCCACGGCATGGGGGTCAATGTCGCCGCCCCAGATGTCGTACTGCCCGTGGAACTCCCTGTCCTGCGCCTCGTCCGCCGCGTCCATCCACGCCGCCGCCGGCAGGAACGCCCAGCGCTGGGCGTCGAACCGCCGGTCCAGACCCGGCGCCCGGTTTTTGGCAATGAGCGCCGCCTCGATGGGAATAGTGCCGCTGCCGCAGAACGGGTCGCAGAACGGGTCGCGCCCCCGGTAGCGGCTGAGAGTCACCAGTGCCGCCGCCAGCGTCTCCCGCAGCGGGGCCTCCACGCCCACGGCCCGGTAGCCCCGCTTGTACAGCCCCTCGCCGGAGGTGTCCAGACAGACGGCGGCCTCATCCTTGAAGATGGAGAAGTGCACCTGATGCTTCACCCCCGTCTCCGGGAACTGCTCCAGCCCGTAGGCGGTCTTCATCCGCTCCACCATGGCCTTTTTGATGATGCTCTGGCAGGCGGACACCGCGTGCAGCCGGGAGGAGATGGCGTAGCCCTTCACCGGGAACACCGCGTCCCGGGGCAGATAGTCCTCCCACGGGATGGCCCGCACGCCCTGAAACAGCTCCTCAAAGGTGCGGGCGGGGAACTGCCCCAGCACCAGCATCACCCGTGCGCCGCAGCGCAGATTGATGTTAAGCCTTGCGCAGTCCGCCATGGTGCCATGGCACAGGATGCGCCCGTTTTCCGCCTGCACGTCCTGCAGACCCAGCCGCTTCACCTCATCAGCCACCAGCTTTTCCAACCCCAGCAGGCAGGGGATCATATATGTCACCATAGACGGCGCACCTCGTTCGTTCAGATTCGTACCCATCAGTATACCCGACTTTTGTCCGCCGCGCAAGGCGTAAAAATCCTGTAGCATTTCCGGCGCGGATAGGCTATAATAGGGGATGTAAACTTCAGGTTGCGCGGCTTTGTGCAAAAAATTTCCCGGCGCAACTTCAAGGTGATAGACAAAACCGGCGGAAGTGCTACACTGTCGGAAGGAAGAACGAGCCTATGTCATTCGGAGAACAGCTGTCGGCTGTGCGCCGCCGCAGCGGCCTGACCCAGGAGCAGTTTGCCGAGCAGCTGCAGGTCTCCCGTCAGGCGGTGAGCAAATGGGAGTCCGGCCGGGGCTACCCGGAGATCGAGAAGATACTCTATATCTGCAACCGCTATCAGGTCTCCATTGCCGACATGTTCGCGCAGGAAGCTCCTGCCCCGGCGGCGTCCCCCGCACCGGACGCGCCCGCTGCGCCCGCCGCGTCGGAGCAGCCCCTCCCCCGGGAGAGCCTGCACAATGCGTTTTCCGCGTTCCTCACCAACCTGTCCCCGAAAAACAAGTGGATGGCCGGGGGCGTGCTGCTGGGCGTAGGCGCTCTCAGCGGCCTCATCGGCCTGTGTCTGAAAGGAGGAAGCACGGATATGTCCACGATTATCTGGATCGTCGCCATCGTTATCTTCGGCGTGGCGGAAGCGGTCACAGCGGGCCTGACATCCATCTGGTTCGTGCTGGGCAGCGTGGCGGCTCTCATCGCGGCCATCTGCAACGGCCCCGTCTGGCTGCAGATCGCGCTGTTCTTTGTGGTGTCCATCGCCACGCTGGCGGCTACCCGCCCGCTGGTGGCCAAGCTGATGAAAAAGGACATCAAGCCTACCAATGCCGACCGGGTTCTGGGCGGCTCGGCCCGGGTCACGGAGCGCATCGACAACGATGTGCCCACCGGCGCCGTCTACATAGATGGCAAGACCTGGTCTGCCCGCAGCAGCACCGGGGAGATCATCGAGCCTGACGCCATGGTGCGCGTCGTGCGCATGGAGGGCGTCAAGCTGTATGTGGAAAAGGAGATGTAAATGCCGTACTTCATCAAGGGCCTGCTGGTGGTTCTCGCCTTTGTCGTCACTCGCATCGTCCACCTGACCCGCAAGCACAGAAAGGAAAAGCAGCACAAAAACACGGAGAAAGAATAAGGAGGAAACACACATGCCGTACAACATGCCCGGTACCATTGCCATCATCGTTCTGGTCGTTCTCGTTCTGGTGGTGGTCGTCAGCTGCATCAACATCGTCCAGCAGTCCAAGGCCTATGTGGTGGAGCGTCTCGGCGCCTTCCACAGCGTCTGGGGCGTGGGCCTGCACTTCAAGCTGCCGTTCATCGAGCGGGTGGTGAAGAAGGTCAGCCTCAAGGAGCAGGTGGCCGACTTCGATCCCCAGCCCGTTATCACCAAGGATAACGTCACCATGCAGATCGACACCGTCATCTATTTCCAGATCACCGACCCCAAGCTGTACACCTACGGCGTGGAGTATCCCATGTCCGCTATCGAGAATCTGACGGCCACCACCCTGCGCAACATCATCGGCGAGCTGGAGCTGGACCAGTCCCTCACCAGCCGCGACACCATCAACGCCAAGATGCGCTCCATTCTGGATGAAGCCACCGACCCGTGGGGCATCAAGGTCAACCGCGTGGAGCTGAAGAACATCCTGCCGCCCCGCGAGATCCAGAACGCCATGGAAAAGCAGATGAAGGCAGAGCGCGAGCGCCGCGAGTCCATCCTGCAGGCCGAGGGCGAGAAGGCCAGTAAGGTGCTGATCGCCGAGGGCGAGAAGCAGTCCACCCTGCTGCGGGCGGACGCCGCCAAGCAGGCCCGCATCATGGCCGCCGAGGCGGAGGCACAGTCCATCCTGAAGGTGCAGCAGGCCATGGCCGACTCCATGCGGATGCTGAACGAGAACGCGCCCAACGATCAGGTCATCAAGCTCAAGGCGCTGGAGGCGCTGCAGAAGGTGGCGGACGGTAAGGCCACGAAGCTCATCATCCCCAGCGAGATCCAGAGCCTGGCGGGTCTGGCGGCCAGCGCCAAGATGCTGGTGGAGAACGACGCGCCCGCCGCGGAGTAAGCCTATGGCGAAGAAGGAACAGCGTTTTATCAAGGTCGCGGAGGAGAGCGGCTTCATCAACAACAGCGAGGTCTGGGCAGACACGCAGACCGGTGTGCAGTACTTTTATCACGCTTCCGGCAGCTCCGGCGGCATGTGCGTACTGGTAGATGCCGAGGGCAGACCCCTGCTGTACCGCAAGGCCCCGGACGCGCCGGAGTTTTGAGAGAGAATGTGCGCGGGCGCTGAACCCGAAAGGGTGCTTCCGGATTCTGAGCTCAGGGGGCGCTTCGGATTTTGAACGCAGCGGGGCCTTCCGATTCTGAACCCGAAAGGGCAGGGCGTTGCCCTGCCCTTTTCCGCACTGCGCGTATTTGCTGCCGGAGGCAGACACGCGGAACACCTTAAAAACAACGATGAGAAAAGGAGGCGCCCATGCTGCAATATCTGTTCTTTATGACCCGCATCTGTCTGGCCGACTTCCGCTCCCTGTGGGCGGTGCCGGTGGCGCCGTTCCTTACGCTGCTGGCGCTGCGGCTGCTGCTGGGCGGCGGGCAGCCCTGCCGGGGCCTGCTGTTCATCCTGCCCGCCGCGTTTCTGGCGGTCAGCCTCATCAATTTGCTGGCCTTCTCCACGGAAAACCTGACGCTGCTCTCCTTTGTCACCGGACTTCCGTGGCTGGAGCCGGGGCTGCTGTTCGGCTGGCTGGGCCTGTTGACCGGCACGGCCGTCGCCGCCCTGCTGCCGCAAAAACCCTTATCGGAAAAGGAGCTGTGACCCTGTATGTACTATCTCTTTGCCAACGGCCTGCAGCCGCTGCCCACGCCGCCATCGGACTGGCGCGGCGTACTGGCGGTGCTGACGCCGCAGGAGCTGCATGACGCGGCGCTGCCTGCCGGCATGCCGGCTCCCACCGCGCCCGCCGACCCGCATGAGTCTCAGTTCTGCTGGCTGCGCGTTGACCGCAGCGGCATTACCGGCCACCTGCGGACGCCGCCGCAAGCCAACCAGTCCGCCCGCCGTTTCAGCTTTTCCTGGACGGGCGGGGCTTTGCTGGTGGTCGACCACGACCATGCGGCATCGGACTGCATCGCCCGTCTGGCAGAGCAGAGCGCCCCGCCGCCGGACGGCCCCGACGGCTTTTTGACGGCGCTGCTGCTATATCTCATCCGGGATGACCTGCCCTACATCCAGCAGCTGGAGAGCCGGCTGACCGTTCTGGAGCAGGCGGTGCTGGACAACGACACCGGGCGGTTCCTCCACCGGATGAGCGTGCTGCGCAAGGAGCTGAACCGCACCAACCGCTACTACGCCCAGCTCAGCGACTTTGCGTCCTCCCTGACGGAGGAGGCGGAGGAGCAGCTGTCCGGCCACAGTAAAAAGCGGCTGAACCACTTCCTGCGGAAGGTGGAGAACCTGCGGGGCGAGACGCGGATGCTTCACGAGTATGCCAGCCAGATCAGCAGCGAGTATCAGTCGCAGGTGGACATTGCCCAGAACCGGGTGATGAAGGTGCTGACCATTGTTACCGCCATCTTCCTGCCGCTGTCCCTCATTGCCGGGTGGTACGGCATGAACTTCACGGATATGCCGCTGCTCCGCTGGCGCTGGGGCTATGTGACGGTGGCGGCGGTGTCGGCGCTGGTGGTGGCGCTGCTCATCTGGTACTTCAAGAGGAAAAAGTGGTTCTGAAAACCGAACGGCGGCGGGGCGCATTGGCCCCGCCGTACGGGTGCGCGGGGCAGGCATAAGGGGGACACAGTGAACCGGGAGCGCGATTTATTTCAGGAAAAACGTGAAATAAAGGCGGGATTTTTGAAAATAAATCGGAAATAAACCGGAAATTGACCTGAAAAACAATTTCAGGATGCGGCGGGGCGGCAAGGCCCCTTGAAGCGCAAAAGCAATGCCCGCGCCGGGGCCGGCGCGGGCATTGCTTTTTGCTGTTTATACGAAATATCGAAAATCGAAGTATGCAGGAAATTTCCGGATATTTACAGCTTTGTCACCATGGGGATGATCATGGGGCTGCGCTTGGTGGTCTTGTAGAGGTAGCTGGACACGGCGGAGCGGACGGTGCGGCACACGTCGCCGTCATCCCGGCGCTTCCGGGCGGACATGCCGTCCACAGTGTCGGTGGCGATGCGGCGCAGGGTGTCCAGCAGCTCCTCGGACTCCTTGACGTAGACAAAGCCCCGTGTCACGATCTCCGGCGGGCACAGCAGCTGGTGGTCGTGGCTGGACATGGGCAGCACGATGACCACCATGCCGTCCTCGGCCAGCAGCTTCCGGTCGTTGAGCACCACGGCCCCCACCTCGCCGACGCCGCTGCCGTCCACGAACACCTCGCCGGCGGGAACGGATGTCTCGCACTTGATGTGCTTGGTGGTCAGCTCAATGACGGAGCCGTTGTCGGCCACCACGATGTTGTTGGGGTGCATGCCCATGCTCTCCGCTACCCGCTTGTGGATCTGGAGCATACGCTGCTCGCCGTGGAGAGGGATGAAGAACTTGGGCTTCGTCAGGGCATGGATGATCTTCAGCTCCTCCTGGCAGGCGTGGCCGGAGACGTGGAGCATGTCGGCCTTGTCGTAGACCACGTCGGCGCCCTTGCGGAACAGCTCGTTGATGACGCGGCCCACCGTCACCTCATTGCCGGGGATGGCGCTGGCGGAGATGATGACCTTGTCGCCGGGGCCGATGTCCACCTGCTTGTGGGTGGAGAAGGCCATGCGGTACAGGGCGCTCATCTCCTCGCCCTGGGAGCCGGTGGTGACGATGACCTGCTGGTGCAGGGGCAGGCCCTTGATGCGGTTGATGTCCACCAGCGTGTTCTTGGGCACCTTCATGTAGCCCAGCTCCGTGGAGACCTTCATGATATTCTCCATGCTGCGGCCGGTGACGGCCACCTTGCGGCCGCAGGCCGCCGCGGCGTCCAGCACCTGCTGGATGCGGTGGACGTTGCTGGCGAAGGTGGTGACGATGATGCGCTTGTCGCAGCCGGTGAACTGCCGCTTGAACGTGGCGCCCACCGCCTTCTCACTCATGGTATAGCCGGGACGCTCCACATTGGTGGAGTCGGCCAGCAGCGCCAGCACCCCCTGCTTGCCCAGCTCGCCGAAGCGGGCCAGATCGATGACCTCACCGTCGATGGGGGTGGAGTCGATCTTGAAGTCGCCGGTGTGGACGATGGTGCCCATCCGGGTATGGATGGCGAAGGCCGCGGAGTCGGCGATGGAGTGGTTCACATGGAGGAACTCCACCTGAAACTTGCCGGCCCTCACCGTCTGGCCGGCCTCCACGGTGATGAGCTTGGTGGAGCTTACCAGACCATGCTCCTGCAGCTTCAGCTTGATGAGCCCGGCGGTGAAGCGGGTGCAGTAGATGGGGGTGTTGAGCTGCTTGAGAACGTAGGGGATGGCGCCGATGTGATCCTCGTGCCCGTGGGTAATGAACATGCCCCGCAGGCGGCTGTGGTTCTTCACCAGATAGCTGACGTCGGGAATGACGCAGTCGATGCCGTACATGTCGTCTCCGGGAAAGGCCATGCCGCAGTCCACGATGATGATCTCGCCGCCGTACTCGTAGGCGGTCATGTTCTTGCCGATCTCGTTCAGGCCGCCCAGAGGAATGATCTTCAGTTTTTCTGCCATAAATGTCAAATACTCCTTTGCTTGTACAGATACCGCACGGCCCGGCAGGGCGGAAAATGACCGCAGCAAAGCAAAGGCGGCCCGCCCGCTGTCCGGCCCTGCATCGCCGGAGAGAGGTGCGGAGTGTCGCCCAGCCGCTCCATGTGGATGGTTTGTAAGAGGTCGCCCTCTTTTTTCTATGTGATCGCAGGCACACGCTCTGCGAAACAACCAAAAAATGCGCGTATTTTTCTGCGCTTTTCACAAAGTATACCACACCTTGCCGCGTTTGTACACCCCCAACTTGCCGACAGGTTCCGACAGCGGCGGAAAAGGGACGGAAAGCGGCGGCGTTCGGCGGATTTTTCCCCAAAGCCGCTATTGTCGGCGGGGAAATTCTGTGCTATAATCAATTGCTATATTAAATTGGAGACGTATTCCTATCGACAAGCGAGGAAACGCCTTTCGTATACCTGCACCGGGAGGAGGAACGCCTTTTGAGCAAAAAGATCATACGCGGATTCCGCACGAACATGGCCCTGTACGGCCTGTGTCTCATTGTGTTCGTGATCGTGACCATCCCCTTTGAGCCGCTGCTGGCGCTGGCGGAGGGGGTGGTGGCCGTGGTGGTGCTGCTGGTGGGCAGCCGCCGCAACAAGATGGCGCAGGCCTCCGTGCGGCAGTATATGGACAGGGTGTCCGGGGGCATGGACTCCGCCCGCTCCAGCAATATGCTGTACGCCCCGCTGCCCATGCTGGTGTTCGATGTGACCACCGGCGAGGTGCTGTGGAGCAACGATATGTTTTTGCAGCTGACCAGCCAGAAGGAGAAGATCTTCGAGATGCTGGTGGATACGGTGATACCGGATTTCAGCTATCGCTGGCTGCTGGACGGCAAGCGGGAGTATCCGGAGCTGTTCCAGTGGAACGGCAGGGTGTACCGGGTGTTCGGCGCGCTGAGCCATCCGGAGGAGATGGACAGGAATCAGAACCCGCTGGCCACTACCTACTGGATGGATGTCACCGACAGCGAGGAGATGCGCCAGACACTGGAGATGACCCGGCCGCTGGTGGCCATCCTCATGGTGGACAACTATGAGGAGCTGATGAAGGCCTGCCCGGAGAGCAAGCGCTCGGCGGTGCTGGCCGCGCTGGAGGAGCAGCTGAACAACTGGGCGGCGGACTCCGGCGGGCTGCTGCTGGGCTACGACCGCGACCGCTATCTGTTCGTATTCGAGGAGAAGGACTACGGCGGCTACACCGAGAGCAAGTTCGACGTGCTGGAGAAGGTGCGGCAGGTGCAGGCCGGCGAGGGCGTGTCCGCCACGCTGTCCATCGGCGTGGGGCGGGACGAGGACAGCTTCGACCAGCTGTTCAAGAACGCCTCGCTGGCGCTGGAGATGGCCCTGAGCCGGGGCGGCGATCAGGCCGTGGTGAAGGATCGGGTGAACTTTGAGTTCTACGGCGGGCGCAGCAAGACCACGGAGAAGCGGACGAAGGTGAAGTCCCGGGTCATGGCCAACGCGCTGGGCGAGCTCATCGACGACGCCAAGCAGGTGTACGTCATGGGCCACAAGTACGCGGACATGGACTCCGTAGGCGCGGCCATGGGCGTGTACTGCATCGCCCGGAAGCGGGGCAAGAAGTGCCAGATCGTCATTGACACCGAAAACAACGCCGCCCATCCGCTGCTCCGGAAGATGCTGGAGCAGCCGGAGTACGCCGGGGGCCTCATCTCCGGCGGCGAGGCGTTCCTGAAGTGCCAGCCCGGCGCGCTGCTGGTGGTGGTGGACACCAACCGGCCTGAGAGCGTGGAATCCGAGGAGATGCTGGAGACGTGCAACCGGGTGGCGGTCATCGACCACCACCGCCGGGGCAGCAGCTACATCGAGAAGATGGCGCTGAACTACCACGAGCCGTATGCCTCCTCCGCCAGCGAGCTGGTGGCGGAGCTGATGCAGTACCTGCTGGAGCCGTCCGACGTGCTGAAGTGCGAGGCGGAGGCACTGCTGGCGGGCATCGTGCTGGATACGAAGAACTTTACCAACCGCACCGGTGGGCGCACCTTTGAGGCGGCGGCCTATCTGCGGCGGCTGGGCGCCGATACGCAGGACGTGCAGCGGCTGTTCCAGGGGGATCTGCAGTCCATGATCGACCGGTACGCCATCATCCGGCAGGCGGAGCTGTACCACGACGACATCGCCGTGGTGGCGCTGGAGGACGAGTGCGACCGGGTAACGGCCGCCAAGGCCGCCGACGAGCTGCTGACCATACGGGGCATCAAGGCGTCCATCGTCCTGTACAGGAAGGGCGACGGCGTGTATATGTCCGCCCGGTCGCTGGGCGAGGTCAACGTGCAGGTCATCCTGGAGGCGCTGGGCGGCGGCGGCAATTCCACCACCGCAGGCGGGCAGGCAGACAACATCTCGGTGGACGAGGCAAAGGCCAAGCTGCTGGCGGCCATCGACCATTACTTTGAAAACTGACGAAAAGGAGATAGAATACCATGAAAGTCATTCTGAAGCAGGACGTGAAGGGCAAGGGCAAGAAGGGCCAGATGATCGAGGCGGCGGAGGGCTACGCCCGGAATTTCCTGCTGCCCAAGGGGCTGGCGGTGGAGGCCACCGCCGACGCGGTGAACACCATGAAGCTGCAGGCCAAGGCCAAGGCCAAGGCCGACGCGGAGGCCAAGGCCGAGGCGCTGGCCATCGCGGAGAAGCTCAAGAGCTGCCAGGTGAAGATCGCGGCCAAGGGCGGCGAGGGCGGCAAGCTGTTCGGCGCCGTCACCGGCAAGGAGATCGCCGGGGCGCTGAAGGAGCAGTTCGGCATGGACGTGGACGGCAAGAAGCTGGTGCTGGAGCAGCCTATCAAGAGCTTCGGCAGCTACGAGGTCAAGGCCAAGCTGGGCTTTGAGGTCAGCGGCACGGTGTATGTGCTGGTCATCGAGGAGAAGTAACACCGACATCAACACGGAGAGGAGGCCCGGATATGGCTGCGGACGAGCTGCTGCTGCGGCAGGCACCCCATTCGCCTCAGGCGGAGCAGGCGGTGCTGGGCTCCATGCTCATCGATCCCGACTGCATCAAGGACGTCATGGACAAGCTGCAGCCGGAGGATTTCTATCTGCGGGCCAACCGCGATATCTTTGAGACGATCTACCATATGTTTGTCTACTCCCGGCCCATCGACGGCGTTACCGTGGCCGGGGAAATGGAGAAAAACGGCGTCTACAACGACAATACACGGGACTATCTGCTGCAGCTGATGGACGTGACGCCTACCAGCGCCAACGTCATGGAGTATGTGCAGATCGTGCTGGACAAGTCGCTGATGCGGCAGGGGGCCGCCGCCGCCGGCAGTATCACCGCCATGGTGCAGGAGGGCACCGGCACCGCCGGGGACATGCTGGAGTCGGCGGAGCAGCGGGTGTACGCCATCCGCAGGGGGCGCAGCGCCCAGAGCATGGTGACGGTGAGCGTCGTTCTGCAGGACGTGATGGCCCATCTGGCGGAGCTGACCGCCAGCGGCGGCAAGACGCTGCCGGGCCTGTCCACGGGACTTTCCGCCGTAGACGCCAAGATCAACGGACTGAACAAGTCCGACCTGCTGCTGCTGGCCGCCCGGCCCGGTATGGGCAAGACCAGTATGGCCCTGAACGTGGCGCTGTCCGCGGCGCGGGAGTCGGGCAAGACCGTGGCCATCTTCTCGCTGGAAATGTCACGGGAGCAGCTGGTGACAAGGCTCATCGCCAGCGAGGGGCTGGTGGAGAACACCCGCCTGGTGACGGGCAACCTGCGGGAGAGCGACTGGCAGCGCATCGCCGAGGCGGCGTCCGCCCTGAGCCGGATGGACATCCGTATCGACGACAACCCGCTGCTGACAGTGGCGGATATGAACGCCAAGTGCCGCCGGCTGGACAATCTGGGGCTGGTGGTCATCGACTACCTGCAGCTGATGACCTCCGCCGGAGGGAAGGGCTATTCCGGCGAGAACCGCCAGCAGGCGGTGTCGGACATCAGCCGTATGCTGAAGATCATGGCCAAGGAGCTGCAGGTGCCGGTGCTGTGCCTGAGCCAGCTGAGCCGTGCCAACGAGAAGCGGGAGGATAAGCGGCCCATGCTGTCCGACCTCCGCGAATCCGGCGCCATCGAGCAGGACGCGGATATCGTGCTGTTTCTGTACAGGGACGATTACTACAACAGCGATTCGGAAAAGCGCAACGTGGCCGAGTGCATCGTGGCCAAGAACCGCCACGGCGAGACGGGCAAGGTGGAGCTGCGGTGGATGCCGGAGTATACCGCCTTCGGTACGCTGGAGAACCGCTACGACGATGAGGAGTGAGCCATGGATCTGACGCCGTGGATGGAGCGCTGGCACATGCTGCCCCAACAGGGCGGCATCGTGCTGTGCGGCGTGTCCGGCGGACGGGACTCCATCTGTCTGCTGGACTATCTGCATAGGCTGGGACAGCGGCGGGGCTTTACGGCGGCGGCGGGACATCTGAACCACCTGATGCGGCCCACCGCCCAGCGGGACGAGGACTTCGTCCGGGCCTTCTGCGCGGAGCGGGGCATCCCGTTCTACACGGAGAAGGCCGACGTGTACGGCCTGTGCGGCACATGGGGCCTGACGGTGGAGGAGACGGGACGCCGGGCGCGGTACGACTTCCTGCGGCGGACGGCGGCGGCCGTCGGCGCGGAGAGGATCGCCACGGCACACCACCGGGACGATCTGGCGGAGACGGTGCTTTTGCAGCTGCTGCGGGGCACCGGGCCCCAGGGGCTTACCGGCATCCCGCCGGTACGGGACGGGATCATCCGGCCGCTGCTGGACACGCCCCGGCGGGACATTGAACAGTATATCGAGGAAAACGGGCTGGCCTACGTCACCGACGAGACGAACGGCGACCTGCACTACGCCCGAAACCGGCTGCGGCTGGAGGTATGGCCCATGCTGGAGGGCATCAACCCGGAGGCGGCGGCCCACATTGCCCGGACGGCGGACATCCTGCGGCGGGAAAACGCCTATCTGGATGAGCTGGCGGCGGCGCGGCTGCCGGAGGCGGGGCGCGCCGTGGACTGCGGCGCGCTGCTGGCGGCGCCGGAGGCGCTGCGGCCCCGGATGCTGCGGCTGCTGCTGGAGCGGCTGGGCACGGGCCGGAAGGACGTGGGCGCCGTCCATCTGGCGGCGCTGGAGCGGCTGGCCGCCGGGGAGGGCGTGCTGGCGCTGCCCGGCGGCGCGGAGGCGGTGTGCCGGGACGGCGTGCTGACGCTGCGGCCGGCGGCGGCCCCGCCGGAGGAGACGGTGCTGCGGGAGGGAGAGAACCCCTTCGGCGGCGGCTGGATCCTGGTGAGCCGGACGCCCATGGAGGGCGGGCTGGCGCTGCGCTGCGGCCCGGGACAGGTGCTGACCGCCCGGCGCTGGCGGCGGGACGACCGGCTGGCGCTGGCGGAGAGCCGCGGGGCGCGGAGCGTCAAGCGGCTGCTGGCCGAGCGGGGCGTGACCCCGGAGAAGCGGGAGACGATCCCGGTGCTCTGCGTGGACGGCGCGGCTGCCGCCGTGTGGGGCGTGGGCACAGACAGGAGCTTCCTGCCGGAGGTATCCGGCGAGAACATATATTATATTATAATGGGAGAAAACTAACGGAGGATACAACGTATGGCAAAGAGTAATATGGATCAGGACATCCTGAAGATCCTGCTGTCCGAGGAGGAGATCAAGGCCCGTGTGCAGGAGATGGGCGACGAGCTGTATGACGCATTTCAGGACAAGAACCCCATGTTCGTGGGTGTGCTGAACGGCTGCTTCATCTTCATGGCGGATCTGGTGCGGGCCGCCCAGCTCAAGAGCGAGCTGGAGTTCATCGGCGTGTCCTCCTACAAGAACAGCACCAAGTCCTCCGGCGTGGTGCAGATCACCCGCGACCTGCAGCGGGACATCAGCGGCCGGAACATCATCATCGTGGAGGATATCCTGGACTCCGGCAATACGCTGGCGTTCCTGAAGAACTACCTGATGACCAAGGGCGCGGCGTCCATCACCATCGCCACGCTGCTGGATAAGCCCGCCCGACGGGAGAAGCCCATCAAGGCCGACTACGTCGGTTTCGTGGTGCCCGACGAGTTCGTGGTGGGCTACGGGCTGGACTACGCCCAGCAGTACCGCAACATGCCCTACATCGGTGTGCTGAAGCCGGAGGTATACAGCAAGTAATAATGTGCGCGGGATATACAAAATGTATCGCGCAGTGGGAAGAAAACAGGAGGCAGGACGAGCATGGAAAAGAAGGGCGGCAAGCGATTGGCGCGTAAGGAGAACAGCGGACGGCGGGAGATGCCGGACGTGAAGCCGGCGGCGGACAGCCTGCCGGACAGCGTACCGGAGACGGCACCGCTCCCGGCGGAGAAAGCGGCGGAGGCGGCTCCGGCGGAGAGGACGCCGGAGGGGGACACGGCCCCGGAGGTGATGCCGCCGGTGAGCCGGGCGAGACGCCTGTGGAACGACTACGGCTATCTGCTGGTGACGGTGGCGGTGGTGTTCCTGCTGTTCCGGGTGGTGCTGCAGCTGTCCTATGTGCCCACCGGCTCCATGGAGACGACTATCCCCACCAAGTCGCTGCTCATCGGCTTCCGACTGCCCTATGTGGTCAGCGACCCGGTGCCGGTGCGGGGCAATATCGTCACGTTCTGGAGCGACGAGGAGCAGACCGTGCTGGTGAAGCGGGTCATCGGCCTGCCGGGGGACACGGTGTCCTTCAAGGGCGGCTTCGTGTATATCAACGGGGAGAAGCTGAACGAGGACTATCTGCCGGTCAGCGGCATCACCACCAGCGAGACGGAGTCGTTTGAGGTGCCGGAGGGCTGCATCTTTGTGATGGGCGACAACCGCACCGGCTCCTATGACAGCCGCCGGCTGAAGGATCCGTACATCCCGGTGGAGGAGATACAGGCACAGGTGCTGGTGGCCATCTCCATCGGTGCGGCACAGAGCTGGCAGGGTGTCCACTGGATCGCGTAAGGGGGAGAGGAATTGGAGAGAAAACGGTTTGGCGTCACCGGGCTGCTGCTGGTCGTCCTGGTGGTGATATTCGTGGGGCACCTGGCCGGAAACATGCGGCGCTCCGGCGATATCCCGTACAGCCAGATGCGGGCGCTGTTCACGGAGGAGAAGGTGCAGTCCTTTGCCATCGACAACGAGCGGCTCACCGCCGCCCTGCGGGACGGCACCACTGCTACCTGCGAGCTGTACAGCTTTGACGCTTTTTATGAGGATCTCAACGATCTGGTGGTGGCGCAGAGGGAGGCCGGTATCATCGAGGCCTACGACTACCACGCGGATCATTCCACCAACTGGGTGCAGGTGCTGCTGCCCTATGTGCTGGGCGCGCTGGCCTTCATCCTGCTGCTGAACTTCATGAACCGCATGGCGGGCGGCGGTCCGGCGGCCAACGACAAGATGGCCCGCTTCGGCGAGGCCCGCACCCAGAGCCTGCCCACGGGCAGCAAAAAGGTGACGTTTCAGGATGTGGCCGGGGCCGACGAGGAGAAGGAGGAGCTGGAGGAGATCGTCCAGTTCCTGCGCGACCCGGAGAAGTACACGGCGCTGGGCGCACATATCCCCAAGGGCGTGCTGCTGGTGGGGCCTCCGGGCACCGGCAAGACCCTGCTGGCCAAGGCCGTGGCAGGGGAGGCGGACGTGGCGTATCTGTCCATCTCCGGCTCCGATTTTGTAGAGATGTATGTGGGCGTGGGCGCCAGCCGCGTCCGTGACCTGTTTGAGCAGGCCAAGAAGCAGGCGCCGGCCATCGTGTTCATCGACGAGATCGACGCGGTGGGCCGTCAGCGCGGCAGCGGTCTGGGCGGCGGGCACGATGAGCGGGAGCAGACGCTGAACCAGCTTCTGGTGGAGATGGACGGCTTTGCCGTCAACGAGGGCGTGGTGGTGCTGGCCGCCACCAACCGCGTGGACATCCTCGACCCGGCGCTGCTGCGGCCGGGACGGTTTGACCGGCAGGTGTATGTGGGACTGCCCGACATCAAGGGCCGGGAGGACATCCTGAGGATCCACGCACGGGGCAAGCCGCTGGCGGAGGACGTCGATCTGAGCCGCGTGGCCCGCAGCACGGCGGGCTTTACCGGCGCCGATCTGGAGAATCTGCTGAACGAGGCGGCGCTGCTGGCCGGACGGCAGGATCAGAGGTTCATCACCGAGGACGCGATCCACGAGGCGGTCATCAAGGTCATCGCAGGCCCGGAAAAGCGCAGCCGCGTCATTCCGGAGATCGAGCGAAGGCTGACGGCCTACCACGAGGCGGGCCACGCCGTGGTCATCCACGCCCTGCCCGACCACGATCCGGTGCACCAGATCACCATTGTGCCGCGGGGACAGGCGGGGGGCATGACCATCTTCCTGCCGGAGGAGGATCGCTCCTACCGCTCCAAGGCGTATATGACGCAGCAGATCGTGTCGCTGCTGGGCGGCCGGGCTGCCGAGGAGATGACGCTGGGCGACATCTCCACCGGGGCCTCCAGCGACATCCAGCGGGCTACCGCCATCGCACGGAAGATGGTGGGCACCTACGGCATGTCGGAGAAGCTGGGGAACGTGGCCTTCGACGCCGGTACCGATGAGGTGTTCATCGGTAAGTCCATGGGCCACACCCGGCCCTACTCGGAGAAAACGGCGGCGGAGATGGACGAGGAGATCCGGGCCATCATCGACAGCGCCTACGAGCGGTGCAGGGCGATCCTGACGGCGTACCGGCCCCAGCTGGTGGCCGTGGCGGAGTATCTGCTGGTGCACGAAACCATGGACGCGGAAACGTTCGAGAGCTACTTTACCGGAGACGGTGCGGCCAAGGATGCGAAAACGTGAGAAAAACAGGCCCCGCGGCAGCGCCGCGGGGCCTGTTTTGTGTATTTGGTGGGGAAGAAGCTGTAGGAAAGGCGAAAAGCAGCGGCTGCACTTGGGCAAAATGACGAAAGACGTGTCTACGGGAGAAAGACATATGTCGGGAATGTGGGTGGGGAACGGCGGGGTGTGTGCGTGACGGGGGGACAAAACAAGCGGAAAAGCGGCGGAAAGTCGGTGCTGTGCGGGAAATGCGGCACGATTTTTCGGAGTAACTCACTATTGTAATTGCAGGGCTGTTCCGATAGAATGTGAACATTCTATGGAGCGCCTGTTTGGGAGGGCGTTCCGGAGAAAGCTTAGGAGGAAAAATAAAATGAAGAAGTTTTTTGCGATGCTTCTGGCGCTGGTCATGGCGCTGAGCCTGGTCGCCTGCGGTGAGCAGGGCGGTCAGCAGGGCGGCGATGACAGCGACCAGCCTGCCGGTAACGATGCCCCCGTGGCCTATGTGCTGGCGGAGAAAGGCGATACATATTCTCTGGGTCTGGCCAGCAACTTCCAGACCGCTTTCGAGAAGCTGGGCGGTACGGTGGTGATGGAGACCTTCCCCACCAATACCACCAACTTCTCCGACTACCTGCAGAAGGCCATCGACAAGGGCGCTGACGTGATCTTCGCCCCCAACTCCATCACCGTGGCCTCCAGCCTGCTGCCTCAGGCCAACGACCTGGGCGTGGAGTGCCCCATCATGGCCGGCGACACCTGGGAGTCCTCCGTCATTCTGGACGGTATGGCCAACACCGGACTGGACGTGTACTGCTCCACTTTCTTTGACGAGAGCGACTCCAGCTCCACCGCTGCCGCCGACTTCGTCAACGGCTTCAAGGCGTGGCTGAACGCCAACCCCGACGCTCTCAACGATAACGGCGGCAACGACATCGTGGCAGCCGTCTCCGCGCTGGGCTACGACGCCTACAATGTGGCTGTGGCCGCGATTCGTGCCGCTGCCGAGGCCAAGGGCGCTGACATGACCTCCGTGGACGTGGCCGCAGCCCTGTGGACGCTGACCTACGAGAATGCCGTCACCGGCCAGATCCAGTTCAACGCCACCGGCGACGCCATCAAGAACTGCGCCTACATCAAGAAGGCCGCTGCCGACGGCTCCAAGTTCGAGTTCGTCAAGACCCAGGAGGTCGAGAACAGCGACGTGCAGGCCACCGGCTTTGACTACGGCGATGCCACCGGCGTGAAGCTGGACACCGCCAACCACAAGATCGTCATCGGCGTGTATGAGCCTCTGACCGGCAACAACGGCGGCGGCGGCAAGCAGGAGGTGCTGGGCATGAAGTATGCCAACTCCCTGGACAACAAGATCGAGATCGCCGGTGAGGAGTACACCGTGGAGCTGTACGTCTCCGATAACGGCTCTCTGGAGGAGAACGCTGTGTCCGCAGCTTCCGCCATCGTGTCCTCCGGCGCCCTGATCTCTCTGGGCTCCTACGGCTCCGGCGTGTCCATCGCGGCAGCTGACACCTTCGCGGAGGCGCAGATCCCCGCCATCGGCGTGTCCTGCACCAATGCGTCCGTCACCGACGGCCACGACTGGTACTTCCGCATCTGCTTCCTGGATCCGTTCCAGGGCTCCGTCATGGCCCAGTTCGCATGGGACATGGTGGCAGGCGCGTAACATCCTGACTTCATCCGCAGAAGTACGGTGGTTCGCACCACCGTACTTCTCGGCTTGTCAAAAAAAGTCCCGCCGGGCTTTTTTTGACAAGCTGAGTGCCGGGGAACAAAAAGTGGAGACGGTATCCTATTTTGCCATTCCGGGCGCTGCGGCAGGCGACTGAACACGAAAGGGAACCCTGACGGTTCCCTTTCACATTATCCCGCCGGGACTTGCGGCGGGTCTTTCGAAAGACGGTTCTTTCGGTTTGAGAGGTGACATACATGAATCTGACTCCCTACCTGATCCGAGGGCTGGCGACGGGCGGACAGTTCGCGCTGGTGGCCATCGGATACACCATGGTATACGGCATCCTGAAGCTCATCAACTTCGCCCACGGCGACCTGTTCATGCTGTCGGGCATTATGATGATCTATCTGGCGGCCGCCTTCCCCACTATGCCCATGTGGGTAACGATCCTGCTCATGATCGCCCTGACGGTGTTCGTGGGCTTTGCCATCGAAAAGTGCGCCTATTCCCCGCTGCGCACCGCGCCCCGCATGTCCGTGATGATCTCCGCCATCGGCGTCAGCTATCTGCTGCAGAACCTGGTGTGCTACATCACCGGCGGACTTGCCAAGCAGTTCCCGGAGATCCCCCTGATCAGCCAGAGCGTCCGGGTCTTCGGCGTCAAGGACAAGCTGGCGGTGTTCATCTCCCCGCTGGCGGCGGTGATACTGATGGTGGTGCTGGTGCTCATCATCAACCACACCAAGTTCGGCATGTCCATGCGGGCCGTGTCCAAGGACTTTGAGACGGCGCAGCTCATGGGCGTGAAGATCAACCGCGTCATTTCCATGACGTTCATCATCGGCTCGTTCCTGGCAGCGGTGGGCGCGCTGCTGTACTTCGCCAAGAACACCGGCATCAACCATATGGCCGGCTCCACCCCCGGCATCAAGGCGTTTATCGCCGCCGTGGTGGGCGGCATCGGCTCCGTACCCGGCGCTGTGGTGGGCGCGCTGCTCATCGGCGTGGTGGAGAGCCTTGCCAAGGCCTTCGGGCTGGCGGATTTCAGCGACGTGATCTCCTTTGCGCTGCTGATCATCATTCTGGTCATCAAGCCCACGGGCCTCTTCGGAGAGAAAACGACGGAGAAGGTGTGAGACGATGAAAACGACATTCTGGGAGAAAAACAAGCGCACCCTCTGCAACCTGATCCTGGTGGCGGTGCTGGTGGCGCTGGTGGGCTGCGTGGATGCCTTCGCGCCGTCCTCGTCCATGTGGTTCCCGGTGCTGCGCAAGGTGTGTACCTTCGCGCTGGCGGCGGTGGCCATGAACCTGCTCAACGGCTTCACCGGCCTGTTTTCGCTGGGTCAGGCGGGCTTCATGCTGCTGGGCGCTTATGCCTACGCGATCCTGACCATCCCGGTGGAGCTGCGGGGCACCGTGTTCCGCAACTACGGCGACAGTCTGGTGCAGTTCCAGATGCCGCTGGTGCTGGCGCTGCTGGTGGCCGGTGTGGTGGCCGCGTTCTTCGCGTTCCTCATCGGCCTGCCGGTGCTGCGGCTGAAGAGCGACTATCTGGCCATCGCCACGCTGGGCTTCGCGGAGATCGTCCGCGGGCTGGTGCAGCTGAGCCAGTTCGGCCCGCTGACCAACGGCCCCGACCCGCTGAACAACTTCACCGCGCCGAAGAACGTGATGCCCTACGCCGCCATCGCCGGTGTGTGCATCCTGCTGATCGTGCTGCTCATCAACTCCACCTACGGCCGGGCGTTCAAGGCCATCCGGGACGATGAGATCGCCGCCGAGGCCATGGGCATCAATCTGGCGCGGCACAAGATGATCTCCTTCGTGGTCAGCTCCTTCTTCTGCGGCGTGGCCGGCGCCATGCTGGCCATGTGCAACACGTCCGTGTCCTCCGTGTCCTTTACCACCAGCATGACGTACCAGATCCTGCTGGTGGTGGTGGTAGGCGGCATCGGCTCCGTGTCCGGCTCCATCATCGCGGCGTTCATCTACTACGCCAGCAGCGAGTGGTGGCTCCGATTCCTCGACCTGGAGACGTACACCGCGGCGGGCACCCGTATCCCCCTGCTGGGCTACGGCTTCCGCATGGTGGTATTCTCCGTGCTTATCATGATCGTGGTGCTGTTCTTCCGCAAGGGCATCATGGGCACACGCGAGGTATCCGTATACGACGATGTCCGGGCGGCGGGACGGTTTTTCAGGAAGCTGTTCGGCGGTAAAGCGGCGAAAGGCGGTGCGGCATAATGGCGGAAATGAAGAATGTGCTCCGGGTGGAGCATGTGACCATGCAGTTCGGCGGCGTGGTGGCCGTGGACGATCTGAGCATGGAGGTCAACGAGGGCGAGATCGTGGCGCTGATCGGGCCTAACGGCGCGGGCAAGACCACGGCGTTCAACGTTATCACCGGCGTGTACGCCCCCACCAACGGGCAGGTGCTGTTCAACGGGAAAAGAGTGGTGGAGAACCATCCCAAGGGCAAGCTGCGCCGCCAGTACAAGGGCAAGCACATGGGCGAATACAAGGCCGTGCTGGAGCCTACGCCGGATAAGCTGACGAAGATGGGCATGGCCCGCACGTTCCAGAATATCCGGCTGTGGAAGTCCATGACCGTGTTCGACAACGTGCTGATCGCCAAGCACCTGCGCCGCAGCAGCAATATGTTCACCGCCATGTTCCGGCTCAACGCCCGGGAGGAGGCGCGGCAGCGCGCCGAGGTGCTGGAGCTGCTGCGCGTGGTGGGGCTGGAGGATGTGAAGGACGAGCTGGCCACCAGCCTGCCCTACGGCAAGCAGCGGCGGCTGGAGATCGCCCGGGCGCTGGCCACCGACCCCACGCTGCTGCTGCTGGACGAGCCGGCGGCGGGCATGAACCCGCAGGAGACGCTGGAGTTGGCGGAGTTCATCCGGGAGATCCGGGAGAAGTTCCACAAGACGGTGCTGCTCATCGAGCACCACATGGATCTGGTCATGGACATCGCAGACCGCATCTATGTGCTGGACTTCGGCGAGCTCATCGCGCAGGGCACGCCGGCGGAGATCCAAAACAACGAGCGCGTCATCGACGCTTATCTGGGGGTGGCAGAAGATGCTGAAGATTGAAGACCTGCATGTTTCCTACGGCGGTATCCGCGCGCTGCGGGGCATCAGTCTGGAGGTGCCCGACGGTAAGATCGTGACGCTGATCGGCGCCAACGGCGCGGGCAAGTCCACCACGCTGCGCACCATCTCCGGTCTGGTGAAGGCCGAGAGCGGCTCCATCACCTACGACGGCAAGGAGCTGCTGGGCATGCCCATCAACCGGATCCTGGAGCAGGGCATCGCCCAGTCCCCGGAGGGACGGCGGGTGTTCCCCAACCTGACGGTGCTGGAGAATCTGAAGATCGGCGCGTACCTCCGCAAGGACAAGGACGGCATCGAGAAGGACATCAAGTGGGTCTATGAGCTGTTCCCCAGGCTGGAGGAGCGGCACTGGCAGCAGGCGGGTACGCTGTCCGGCGGCGAGCAGCAGATGCTGGCCGTGGGCCGGGCTTTGATGAGCCGCCCCAAGCTGCTGATGATGGATGAGCCGTCGCTGGGTCTGGCGCCGCTGGTGGTGCAGGGCATCTTCGACATCATCCGCACCATCAATCAGCAGGGCGTGACGGTGCTGCTCATCGAGCAGAACGCCAACATGGCCCTGAAGGTGGCGGACTACGCCTATGTGCTGGAGACGGGGTGCATCACCAAGTCCGGCACCGGCGCGGAGCTGCTGGCGGACGAGTCCATCAAGGAAGCCTATCTGGGCAAGAAAAAGAAGTGAAAAAGAGCAAAAACAGCCCCCGGCAGAGCCGGGGGCTGTTTTTGCGTCTTTTCGTTTTGCGTCTCGCGGTCAGGGAGTCGTCTGAAAGTAGGCGCGGGTCTGGGCGATGTTCTGCTGGATCTGCTGACGCAGATCCTCCAGCGAGGCGAATTTCCGCTCCCCCCGCAGGCGGCGGCAGAAGTCCAGACGGACGGTCTGGCCGTACAGGTCGCCGTCGAAGTCCAGCAGAAACGTCTCCACGGAGACGGCGTCGCTGTCGGACACCGTGGGGCGGGTGCCCACATTGGTGACGCCGGCGAAGCTGCGGCCGTCCGGCAGGTGGACGCGGGTGATATACACGCCGTGGGCCGGTACCAGCACATGGGGCGGCATGGTCAGGTTCACCGTGGGGATGCCGATGGTGCGGCCAAGGCGCTGGCCGTGCTCCACCGTGCGGCTGAGGCAGTGACGGTGGCCCAAAAACTCCGCCGCCCGCTCCACATCGCCCGCCTCCACCAGCGTGCGGATGTAGGTGGAGCTGACGGTGATGCCGTCGTGTACCACCTCCGGGATGATGTCGCAGCCCAGTCCCAGCTGGGCGCATTTCGCTTGCAGAAGCTGGGCGTTTCCGGCGTTTTTATGGCCGAAGCGGTGGTCGTGGCCCGCCACAAGGTGTACCGCGCTGTAGCGCTTGACCAGCACCTCCGTGACAAAGTCCTCCCACGACATGGTCATCATATCGCGGTCGAAGGGGGCCAGAATGATCCGGTCGATGCCGTAGAGCCGGCGGATCAGGCCCTGCCTGTCCTCCGCCGAGTTGATGAGGTACACCGGCTGGCCGGTGACGACCTCCTTGGGCGGGCGGTCGAAGGTAAAGACGGCAGGCACCGCGCCCAGCTCACGGGCACGCTCCGCCGTTTTTTGCAGCAGGGCTCCGTGGCCCCGGTGTACGCCGTCGAAAAAGCCGAGGGCTATCACAGTTCGTTCCAAGGTGTTCACGCTCCGAAAAAGTTTTTCAGGGATGTCAGGGTGCCCCCTTCCGCCCGGCTCAGGCACAGAAACGCGCCGTCCGCGCCGTAGACGCGGTACAGGCCGTCGGGCACATCCATCGTCAGGGGGTTGCCGCAGCGGCAGCGCCGCTCCGCCTCCGGCGAGGGGACGGTGCAGGCGGGGTATTGGCGGAACAGAGAGTCGGTGGGGGCCAGCAGCGTCTCGCCGCGGGCCTGCACGTCCTCGACGGTATGGCAGTCCGCCAGCGTGAAGCCGGCGGCCATGGTGCGCCGCAGGGAGCTCATGCAGCCGCCGCAGCCCAGCGCCTGTCCGATGTCGTGGCACAGCGTTCGGACGTAGGTGCCCTTGGAGCAGAGGATCCGCAGCAGCCAGTCGCCGCACTCGTCCTGCCCCAGCAGCTCCAGCTCGCAGATGGTCACGGGGCGGGCGGGGCGCTCCACCTCCCGGCCCTGACGGGCCAGCTGGTATAGCTTCTGCCCGTTGATCTTGATGGCGGAGTACATGGGCGGCACCTGCATCAGCTCCCCGGTGAAGCGGGGCAGGAGCTCCTCCAGCTGCTGCCGGGTCACGGAGACGGGGCAGCGCGTCAGCACGTCGCCGGAGGTGTCCTGTGTGTTGGTGGTGCAGCCCAGACGCAGACCGGCCACATACTCCTTGTCGCCGGATTCGGCAAAGGACACGGCGCGGGTGGCCTGTCCCACGAACACCGGCAGCACACCGGTGGCCATGGGGTCCAGCGTACCGGCGTGACCCACTTTTTTCGTTTTCAGGATGCCCCGCAGCTTACCGCACACGTCCATGCTCGTCCAGCCGGCGGGCTTGTCGATGATGATGATGCCGTTTGCCATCAGCCCGTGACCTCCTGATAGGCCCGGAGCACGGCGTCGCGCACCTCGTCCATGGCGCCGTTGACCGTGGCGCCGGCGGCGGCCCTGTGCCCGCCGCCGCCCAGCTTCTGGCAGACGGCGCTGGCGTCCACGCGGGGCCCGGTGCGCAGGGAGATCTTGATGACGCCGGGACGCAGCTCCCGCAGGGTCACGCCGCAGTCCGTGCCCTCCACCAGCGCGGCAAGGGAGCTGAGCTCCTCAATGTCCGCTTCCGCGGCGTGCAGCTCCCGGCACAGGGACAGGGGGATGGTCATGACCACCACCCGGTCACGGTCGTAGAGGGCCATGTCCGCCGCCATGCGGGATTCCATGGCCAGACGGGTCTTGCTCTTGGTGCGGAACAGCACCTTGTTCACCGGGCCCACGTCGATGCCGGTGTCCAGCAGGGCGGCGGCGATGCGGTGCGTCCGGGCGGTGGTGTTGGTGTAGACGAAGCAGCCGGTGTCCGTGGACACGGCCACATACAGCGGCAGGGCGATATCCGGCGTCACCGCCGTCAGCCGGCGGATGATGTCGTAGACGATCTCACCGCAGGCGGCGGCGTCCGCATCCAGACAGGTGTCGGCGGCAAAGAAGCCGTGGGAGCCGTGGTGGTCGATGGCCAGCCCGACGTGCTGCCCATAGGCCGCCGCGTTGTCCGGCAGCAGGTTCAGCGCCGCGATGTCCACGGAGACGACGTGGGCGGGGGCGAAGCCCTCCGGCGCCCAGTAGGGGGCGGCGTAGGACTCGTAGGTGGGGGTGATGCCGGAATTGGGCAGCAGATAGGCCGTTTTGCCTATGTCCCGCAGGGCGCGGCACAGGGCGGCGGCGCTGCCCACCGTGTCACCGTCGGGCCGCACATGGGTCAGCAGCAGCACATCGTCCATCCCGCGCAGGAGCGCCGCCGTCTCCTGTACGGTCAGCATGCGTCCGCTCATTCCCGCTCCTCCGGCAGGACGATGTCCGCGTTGGCGGGGTTGGCGGGCTTTACATGGTTCAGAAGCTCCAGAATATGAGCCCCGTGGGCGATGGAGTCGTCCATGATGAATTGCAGCTCTGGCGTGTAGCGCAGATCCACCTTCTGCCCCAACTCGTGGCGCAGGTAGCCGGAGGCGGACTTCAGGCCCTTCATCAGGCCCTTTTCGTCCTGACAGTTCAGGGCGCTGATATAGACCCGCGCGTACCGCAGGTCGCTGGTGGTGTCCACATGGGTGATGGTCAGCATGCTCTCCGTCACGCGGGGGTCCTTCACGGTGCGCAGCAGGCCGGCCAGCGCTTCGCGGATGGCCTCGTTGATGCGGCCGATGCGATTAGATGCCATAGTATCGCTCCTTTCAAAAACAGGGGGTGGGCGTCTGCCCACCCCCTCGTCGTGTTACACCTGGATCTGCTCCATGGTGAAGGCCTCCACCACGTCGCCTTCCTTGATGTCGTTGAACTTCTCGATGCTCAGGCCGCACTCGTAGCCGGAGGGGACTTCCTTGACGGAGTCCTTGAACCGCTGGAGGGAGGCCAGCACGCCCTCGTGTACCACGATGCCGTCCCGCACCAGACGCACCTGGCAGTCCTTGCGCTGCAGCTTGCCGTCCTGCACATAGCAGCCTGCCACGGTGCCCACGCCGGAGACCTTGTAGGTCTGGCGCACCTCGGCGTGGCCCAGCAGCACCTCCCGGAACTTGGGGGCCAGCATGCCCTTCATGGCGGCTTCGATCTCGTTGATGGCATCGTAGATCACGCGGTACATCCGCATGTCCACGTTGGCGCGGGCGGCGCTGTCCCGGGCGGCGGCGTCGGGGCGGACGTTGAAGCCCACGATGATGGCCTGCGACGTGGAGGCCAGCATCACGTCGGACTCGTTGATGGCGCCGACACCGCCGTGGATGACGCGGACGCGTACCTCCTCGTTGCTCAGCTTCTCCAGAGAGGCCGTCACGGCCTCCACACTGCCCTGCACGTCGGCCTTGACAATGAGGTTCAGATTCTTCATCTCGCCGGCCTGGATCTGGCTGAACAGATCCTCCAGCGATACCTTGGTGACAGGGGCGTTGGCCTTGGCCTTCTCCTCGGCCTTGCGCTGCTCCACCAGCTCGCGGGCCAGCTTTTCATCGGCCACGGCGTTGAAGGTGGCGCCGGCGGAGGGGGCCTCGCTGAGGCCGGTGATCTCCACGGGGACGCTGGGCCCGGCGTCGGTGATGCGCTGGCCCTTGTCGCTGACCATGGCGCGGACGCGGCCCACGGAGGTGCCCGCGATGATGATATCGCCCTGATGGAGGGTGCCGTTCTGCACCAGCAGCGTGGCCACGGGGCCGCGGCCCTTGTCCAGACGGGCTTCGATGACCGTGCCCTGCGCGGCGCGGTTGGGGTTGGCCTTCAGCTCGCCCACCTCGGCGGTGAGGGTCAGCATCTCCAGCAGGTTCTCGATGCCCATGCCGGTCTTGGCGGAGATGGGGCAGACAATGGTGTCGCCTCCCCACTCCTCGCACACCAGCCCGTACTCGGTGAGCTGCTGCTTGATGCGATCAGGGTTGGCTTCGGGCTTATCCATCTTGTTGATGGCCACGATGATGGGGATGCCGGCGGCCTTGGCGTGGTTGATGGACTCCACAGTCTGGGGCATAATGCCGTCCTCGGCGGCCACCACCAGAATGGCGATGTCCGTCACCATGGCGCCGCGGGCGCGCATGGAGGTAAAGGCCTCATGGCCCGGGGTGTCCAGGAACGTGATGGGCTTGCCGTGGATCTCCACCTGATAGGCGCCGATGTGCTGGGTGATGCCGCCGGCTTCACCGGAGGCCACATGGGCGTTGCGGATATAGTCCAGCAGGCTGGTCTTGCCGTGGTCGACGTGGCCCATGACCACCACCACGGGGGCGCGGGGCACCAGATCCTCGGCCTTGTCCTGACGGTCGTCGATCAGGCGATCCTCGATGGTGACGACGACCTCCTTCTCCACCTTGCAGCCCAGCTCCTCGGCGATAATGGCGGCGGTGTCGAAATCGATCATCTGGCTCAGAGAGGCCATGACGCCGTTCTTCATCAGGCACTTGACCACCTCCGCGCCGGTCTTTTTCATGCGGCTGGCCAGCTCGCCCACGGAGATCTCATCGGGGATCTGCACAGTAACAGGGGTCTTCTTGATGACCTCCAGGCGCAGCTTGCGGAGACGGTCGGCCTCCTCCTGCTTGCGCTTGCTGCTGGCGAAGTTGTTGTCGCGGCGCTTGTTATTGCGGAATTTCTCCTTGCCCTGCGGGGCCTGCTGCTCCCGGCGGCTGCCGTGGCCCCGGGCGTCCGCCATGTCCTGCAGCTTCTCGTCGTACTTGTCCAGATTCACGTTGGTGGCCTTGCGGGTATCCACCACCTGCTTCTGGGGCACGCGGGACATGGGCTGCTTCGCCGGTTCGGCGGCCTTCTCCGGGGCCTTACCGGCGGGCGCGGCGTTCTGGACGGGCTTGCTGCCGCCCTGCTGGGGCGCGGCGGGTTTGGCGCTCTGTCCGTTCTGGGCAGGCTCCGCCTTCTTCTCCGCAGGCTTGGCGCCCTCGGCGAAGATGACAGCGATATTGGAGACCGGGTTGTGCTGGGTCAGATACTCAAAGATGAGGCTGAGCTCCCGGTCCTCCAGCACCTGCATATGATTCTTGGGCGTTTCGGCGTATTTGGTCAGGATCTCCGTGATCTCCTTGGTGGAGACTCCAAAATCCTTGGCCACCTCATGCACTCTGTATTTGTTGACGATACTACCCAAATAAAGCCACCTCCATCTTAGTGATCGGCCTGCCCTGCGGCGGGCCGCGAAAAGTTTTGCGTTACTGCTGTCTGGTCTTGCCGGACGGCTTCCGGCTGCCCTTGCCCTTCTTCACCGGCAGGGAGCCGGCGAACCGCCGGTCGGGCGGCTCTGCTCTGCGTTTGGGATGCTCCTGCCGCCGGCGGGCGCTGTTGGGACGCGGGGGACGCTTGGCCGCCGGTCTGGCGGGCGGCGGCGCAGGCTCCGGCCCGGCGGGCTTTTCGGCGTGGGTGCGTTTTTTACCCTGCCGCAGGTTCTTCTCGTGGCGGAGCTGCTCCTCCTTCCGCTCCCGCGCCCGCCTGGCCTTGACGGCCAGCGTGTCGGCAGCGGGCTGATAGGTCTCACTGTCCAGCGCCGCCAGCTTCCGCACCAGCGACTCGGCAAAGCCGATGTCGGTCACGGCGCACATGGCCACGCTGCTGCGGCCGAGGCTGCGGCCCAGCGCGTCCTTATCCGCGGGCAGCGTCACGCACAGCGTGCTGCCGGTGCGGGCAAAGGACTGGGCGCGCCGCATCGAGGACGGCGCGGCGTCCTGCGCCACGAAGATGACGCGGGCCTTTTTGGCCCGGGCGGCGGCGCCTACCGGCTCCTCGCCCACCTCCACGCGGCCGGCCTTCAGGGCAAGACCCAGCATGGAGAGAATGTGTTCCGTCATAGGCAGCCCTCCATCTGCGCCTCCAGCGCGTCGTAGACCTCCGGCGGGACGGACGTGTCGAAGGCGCGCTCCAGCGCTTTGCTTTTCCGGGCCTTTTTCAGGCAGGCCGGGTCGGGGCACACATACGCGCCGCGGCCGGACTTTTTGCCGGTGGCGTCCAGCAGGACCTCCCCCTCCGGCGTGCGGACGATGCGCAGCAGCGACTTCTTCTCCTTCATCTCGCGGCAGCCGACACACTGCCGCTGAGGTATTTTCCGGGGCTTCTGCATCTCTGCCGCTCCTTTCTGATTTACTCGCCGGTGTAGCTGGCGGGCTTGATGTCGATCTTGTAGCCGGTGAGCCGGGCGGCCAGACGGGCGTTCTGCCCCTCCTTGCCGATGGCCAGACTCAGCTGATCGTCGGGGACGACCACGCGGCAGCTCTTGCCCTCGGCGGCCAGCTGTACGCTGACCACGTCGGCGGGCGCCAGCGCGGCGGCGATAAACTCGGCGGGGTCCTCGGAGTACTTGATGATGTCGATCTTCTCGCCACGCAGCTCATCCACGATGGCGTTGACGCGCTGGCCCCGGGGGCCGACGCAGGCGCCGATGGGATCCACGTTCTCGTCGGCAGACCAGACCGCCATCTTCGTGCGGTTGCCCGCCTCGCGGGCGATGGAGCGGATCTCCACCGTGCCGTCGTAGATCTCGGGCACCTCCAGCTCAAACAGGCGCTTGACAAGGCCAGGGTGGGTGCGGGAGATCAGCACCTGCGGGCCGCGGGTGGAACGGCGTACCTCCACCAGATATACCTTGACCATCTGGCCTTCCCGCAGCTCCTCGCCGGGTACCTGCTCATTCATGGTCAGCACCGCCTCGGTGGACTCGGCGCCGGTGCCGATGCGCAGGCTGACGTTGCCCGTCCGGGGGTCGATGCGGCTGACGGTGCCGGTAAGGATCTCGTGCTGCTTGCTGTTGAACTCATCGTAGATCATGCCGTGCTCGGCCTCGCGCAGGCCCTGAATGATGACCTGCTTGCCGTTGCCGGCGGCGATGCGGCCGAACTCCACGCTCTCCACGGGGATATTGACGATGCCGCCCAGCTCGTTCTTGGCGGACAGGCGCTTCGCCTCCTCCAGAGAGATCTGGGAGCCGGGGTTCTCCACCTCCTCCACGATCTCCTTCTGGACGAACATCTTCAGATCCTTCTTCTCCTCGTCCACGTCCACGATGACGTTCTCCACGCCCTCGTGGTCACGCTTGTAGGCGGTGGTCAGCGCCTGAATGATCTTGCCCATCATAAAGCTCTGGGGAATACCGCGTTCCTTTTCCAGCATGGCCAGCGCGGCGAAGATCTCATCACATTTCATGTTATTTCTCCTTATATTTATCGTCAGACAGTTGTGTCAGAATTCCACGCGCAGGCGCACCAGCGCCACCTCGTTCTTCCCGAACCGCACCGGCTCCGCGCCGCCCATGTCCAGCAGCACCGCGCCGTCCTCGTAGCCCGCCAGCTTACCGGCGAACTCCTTGCGGCCGTCCCGGTTCTGGTAGGTCTTGACCAGCACGGGGCTGCCCATGAAGCGGGCAAAGTCGCCGGGACGCTTGAGCTGACGCTCCAGCCCGGCGGAGCCTACCTCGAACACATAGCTGCTCTCGATGGGGTCGGCCTCGTCCAGCAGGTCGCTGACCCTCCGGCTGATGGCCTCGCAGTCCAGAATGTCCACGCCGCCGTCCTTATCCAGATACAGCCGCAGGTACCACTGGCCGGCCTCCCGCACATATTCCACGTCCCACAGCTGGCAGCCGTGCTCCCGTACCACCGGCTCGGCCAGCTCCCAGACGACGTCTGTGATCTTTTTCACGGCGCATCCTCCTGCTTTTAACAAATCAAAAATGCCCAACAAAAAGAGCGGACAGTCAAGCCCACTCCCAGTCAATACCTCACTTACACGCGTAGCATACCATAAAAATGCAGGGAACGCAAGTATTTTTCCGCAAAAAGCCGGTCGAAACAGGAGGTTTGGCAAAAAAATCCCGGCGGAGCGGGGCAGCGGCGCCCTGTTCCGCCGGGGGATACGGGCTTACGCCCGTTTTTTCAGCTTTGCCAGCAGACAGGCCAGCAGAAACGCCGCCAGATCGGCCAGCACTACCGTGGCCCCCACGGGGGTGCTCCACAGGTAGGAGCCGGTGAGGCCGGCGCAGAAGCACACCACGCTGACCGCCCCGGCGCACAGCACCACGCCCCGGAAGCTGCGCAGCAGGCGCATGGCCGTCAGGGCGGGAAAGATGACAAGGCTGGAGATGAGCATGGCCCCCATGAGCCGCATGCCCAGCACGATGGTCAGCGCCGTCAGCACCGAGAGGACGGTGTTGTACAGCCCCACCTTCACGCCGGTGGCCCGGGAGAAGCTCTCGTCGAAGGTGATGGCGAACAGCCGGTGGTAAAACAGCACATACAGCGCCAGCACCGCCGCGGAGACCCCAACGGACAGGGCCACGTCCGCCCGATCCAGCGCCAGAATGGAGCCGAACATGAAGCTGTCCACGTCGGTGGTCATGCCGGTGGTCAGGCTGGTGACCACCACGCCGGCGGCCAGCGACGAGGCGCTGACCACGGCGATGGCCGCGTCCGCGCCCATGCGGCTTTTCTCCGTCATGCGCAGCAGACCCAGCGCCGCCAGCACCACCACGGGGATGGACACCGGCAGCGGCGCCCAGCCGCAGGCCAGCGCGATGCTCAGCGCGCCGAAGGACACATGGCTCAGACCGTCGCCGATCATGGAGTAGCGCTTCAGCACCAGCGGCACGCCCAGCAGCGCCGCGCACAGGGCGATGAGGATGCCCACCACGAAGGCCCGCAGGATAAACGGGTAGGTGAACATATCCAGCAGCAGGCTCATATCCCGTCACCTCCGAACCGCTTGCCATAGGGCGAAGCAAGATAGGACGCCGTGTCGCCGTAGAACCAACTGCCGTGTCCGGCGTGGAGGATGGCGGTGGCGTAGGGCAGGGCGCTGCGCAGATCGTGGGTCACCATGATGATGGCAAGGCCCTCCTTTTTGTTGAGGTAGTCCAGCGTGCGGTACAGATCCTGAGCGGCGGCGGGGTCAAGGCCCGTCACCGGCTCGTCCAGCACCAGCAGCTCCCCGGCGGCGCACAGCGCCCGGGCCAGCAGCACCCGCTGCTGCTGGCCGCCGGACAGCTCCCGGTAGCAGCGATCCTTCAGCTCCAGGATCCCCAGCTTGCCCATGTGCATCAGGGCGGAGGACTTCTCCCCCGGCGTGTAGAAGAAGCGGCCGCGCTTGCCGCTGAGGAAGCCGCTGCGCACCACCTCCGTCACCGTGGCGGGGAAGTCCTTCTGGGCGCGGGTCTGCTGGGGCAGGTAGCCAATGGCCCCCGCCCGCAGGGAAGCGTCCAGCACGATATCGCCCTTCATGGGGCGCAGCAGCCCCAGCAGGCTTTTCAGCAGCGTGGACTTGCCGGAGCCATTCTCGCCAACGATGCACAGGTAGTCGCCGCTGCGCACCTGAAAGGACAGCCCCTCCCAGATGGCCTTGCCCTCATAGCCCAGGGACACGTCCCGGCAGTCCAGCAGGACTTTCTTTTCCGTTGTCTGCTTCATCAGGACAACCCCTCTCTCAAAGCGTCGGCGTTGGCCTCCATCAGCTGGAGGTAGGTAACGCCGCTGTCAAATTCGGCGCGGCTCACCGTCTGGCAGGAGTGGAACGTCCGCACCTGCGCACCGGTGGTTTCCGCGATGGCCTGCGCCACCTTCCGGCTGCTGAGCTCAATGGTGTACACCACCGGGATATGCTGCTCGTTCACCAGATCAATGAGGTATTTCAGCGTGGCCAGCGACGGCTCCGTGTCCCCGGCGCAGCCGTGGAACGCGGCCCGGTAGTCCAGCCCGTATGCCCGGCAGAAGTACAGCAGCGGGAACCGGTCGCCGAACACCAGCAGTCTCCGGGAGGCGCCGGCGACGATATCGCGGAAGGTTTCGTCCAGCGCGGCCAGCCGGGTCAGATAATCGTCCAGCCGGACGCGATAGCCCTCGGCGTTGGCGGGGTCGGCTTCGCATAGGGCGTCCGCAATGACGCGGCACAGGGTCATGGCCGTCACCGGCGATGTCCAGATATGCTCGTCGTATCCGATATCCTCGTCATGGTCATCGTGGTCATGGTCATCGTGGTCGTGGCCGTGGGCGGCCTGCATGCCCTCGGCGTACTCCTCCTCGTACAGCTCCGCCGCGTCCATCATGGACAGGACGCAGGGAATATCCGCCCCGGCGGCGTCCAGAATGTCGTCCACCCACTGCTCGCTCTCGCCGCCGTTATAGAGGAACACATCCGCTTCGCTGATGCGGATCACGTCCCGGGGCGTGGGCTCGAAGCTGTGCGTCTCCCGGCCGGCGGGCACCAGCAGCGTCACGTCCACGGCGTCGCCGCCGATCTGGCGGACGAAGTCGTAGTAGGGGAACAGGGTGCAGACCACCCGCAGCCGGCCGTCCTCCGGCGGGGCCTCCCGCCCGCAGGCGGTCAGCGACGCCGCCAGCGCCAGCGCCAGCAGGCCCGTCAGCAGCCGCTTCATTCCACCGCCTCCCGGCAGCGGCGGCACAGCCCGTAGAACAGCGTGCGGTGGGCGTCGATGGCGAAGCCGTGCTCCTCCTCCAGATGGCGGTACAGCGGCGCAAGGCGGGAGCAGTCCACATGCTGCACCGTGCCGCACTTTTCGCATTTCAGCAGGAAGCAGTCCCGGCCGGAGGCGGCACAGGTGCAGAACTGGTATTTCGCGCCGGTATCCGTCACCAGCTTGTGGACTTTGCCCGCCTTCTCCAGCCGCTCCAGCTGGCGGTACACGGTGGTCAGGCCCACCGCCTCCCCCTGCCGGTGCAGCAGCTCTGTCAGCTCCGTCGCGCCCACGCCGTCGGCACAGCCGCGGATGCAGGCCAGCACCGCCTGCTGCTGCTTCGTCATGTATGCCATAGGATGCCCTCCTGAATCTGAAAATGAAAACCGTTTTCAAATTATAGCCGAAATTATTTGTTTGTCAACTATCTTTTTTCCGCCGCGTATGGTACAATGGGGACGCCGTCACCCGTGAGGGCCGATACGCCGGCGGGCGTGTCGTTCCGCGCTTCCCCAAAAAGAGATACGGGAGGATACCAGCATGCAGCACGAGATCACCCACAGCGCACCGCTGCTCAACGACAAGGGCAGCCTGCGGGAGCCGGGATATGCCAAGAAGCTCCTGCCTGTCTACCGCCGCGCCGACATCCGGGCCGGGAAGGCCCGCATCAAGGAATGGGACTACTATCTGGCGGCCAACGACCACTTCGCCGTGGCGCTGACCATCGCGGACAACGGCTACATGGGGCTGGACTCCATCTCGCTTCTGCACTTCGACGAGAAGTGGGAAAGGACGAAGAGCCCCATGCGCGTGTTCCCCATGGGGCGCACCGGCCTGCCGGAGACCTCCGCCGCCGGAGACACCGTGATCACCGGCAACGGCTACGGCATCGCCTTCCGCCACGTGGGGGATTCCCGGGTGCTGACGTTCCGCATGGGGGATTTTCTGGACGGGCAGCCCATCGAGGGACGCCTGGTCCTGACGGAGGAGCCGGAGGAGTCCATGGTCATCGCCACGCCCTTCGACAAGCCGGGGCACTTCTACTACAACCAGAAGATCAACTGCATGCGGGTGTCCGGCGAGGTCAACGCCGCAGGTCGGGTGTACCGGTTTGCGCCGGAGGACTCCTTCGCGGTGCTGGACTGGGGCCGGGGCGTGTGGACGTACCACAACACATGGTACTGGGGCAGCGCCTCCGGGCAGATCGACGGCGTACCCTTCGGCTGGAACATCGGTTACGGCTTCGGCAACACCTACGCCGCCAGTGAGAACATGCTGTTCTACGGCGGGAGGGCCCACAAGCTCAGCAAGGTGCGGTTCCGTATCCCCGTGAAGGACGGGCGGGAGGACTATCTCAGCCCGTGGACGTTCACCTCCGACGACGGGCGGTTCGAGATGGACTTCGCGCCCATCCTTGACCGGGCGGCCTGTACGGACTTCAAGCTGCTGAAGTCCGACCAGCATCAGGTGTTCGGACGGTTCACCGGCCGGGCCGTGCTGGACGACGGCACGGAGATCCACGTCAGCGACTTTCTGGGCTTTGCGGAGAAGGTGGAGAACAAGTGGTGACAGGCGCCGCGTTAACAGGTACTTAACTTCCGATTTATGAGAACTTAACAAGCAGGCGGATGCTCTTGATGGGGCGTCCGCTTGTTTCTTTATAAGAAAACAGTTGTAAAATATCGCATATAGCGGCGAAATACGATGTAATCGCAAAGTTAGCGTAGTGAATAATGCGGATAAACGACGCAGGGAGCGCCGTGTTTACCGCTAAGAAAATGTTAAAAGTGGAGAAAGCTGTGCTAAAATTTTATAAATATTGCTAATTGCGGGAATTGGCGGGATACGGTATACTTTAACATGACCCACAGGAAACACTTTCGTGTGGGTCGTCTGCACCGGCGGCGTGCTGCCGGTGCAGGAAGGCTAAGGGAAAGAAAAAATTGTAAGGAGAGAAAGCAATGGAAGAAAGAAAAGGCTTTGGAACCAATTTCGGTTTCCTGATGGCCGCGGTCGGCTCCGCAGTCGGCCTGGGCAACATCTGGGGCTTCCCCAACAAGATGGGCGCCTCCGGCGGCTTCACATTCCTCATCATCTACCTCATCCTGGCAGTCCTGTGCGGCTTTATCGTCATGCTGGGCGAGCTGGCCATCGGCCGTAAGACCGGCAAGGGCGCTATCGCCGCGTACCACGCACTGAGCAAGAAGTTCAAGTGGGTCGGCTGGCTGGGCGTCGCCTCCGCGTTCCTGATCATGAGCTTCTACTGCGCACTGGGCGGCTACTGCATCAAGTACGTCGTGCTGAACGTGGGCAACCTGTTCAACGCCGGCTTCGGCTCCAACGGCATGTCCGGCGGCGATGTGTTCGGCGGCTTCCTGCTGAATCAGGGCGAGGGCATCATCTACGGCCTGATCTTCGTTATCCTGACGATGCTCATCGTCATGGGCGGCGTCGGCGGCGGCATCGAGAAGTTCTGCGGTATCGGCATGCCCGCGCTGTTCGTGATGCTGCTGATCTGCATCATCCGCGCCTGCACCCTGCCCGGCGCTGTGAACGGCCTGAAGTACATGTTTATCCCCGGCTGGGCCGTGGCCAACGGCGTTATTAAAGAGGCTCCCAGCATCTTTGAAGTCATCTCTACCGCAGGCGGTCAGATGTTCTTCTCCCTGTCCATCGGCATGGGCGCCATGATCACCTACGGCTCCTATCTGGACAAGAAGGAGAACCTGCAGAAGAACGCCATCCTCATCATCGTTATGGATACGCTGGTGGCGCTGATGGCCGGCCTGTGCGTGATGCCCGCCCGCTTCGCCCTGGATCCCGAGGGCCCCATCGGCGGCCCCAAGCTGCTGTTCATCACCATGCAGAACGTGTTCGATTCCATGGAGGGCGCTATCGGCCCCATCTTCGGCATCATCTTCTACCTGCTGGTGGTGCTGGCAGCAGTGTCCTCCTCCATCTCCCTGCTGGAGACGGTGGTGGCCCACTTCGTGGACGAGGCCCGCGAGAAGGGCAAGGGCGATCAGCGCAAGAAGTACTCCTTCATCGCCTCCATCCTCATCGGGCTGCTGTGCGTGCTGGTCAGCGCCGACGGTCTGGGCGCCAACGGTATGGCGCCATGCGATATACTGAATATTTCCGGCGACGCCATCCGGACGTGGAACGACTGCTGGCTGGACTTCTTTGATATGATCTCCGAGGGCGTGTTCATGCCGCTGGGCGGCCTGCTGATGACGCTGATGATCGGCTGGGAGCTGGGCCCCGACATAGTCAAGAACGAGTGCGAGCAGTCCGGTCATGCTATGGGCAGCTACGGCTTCTTCAAGATCTGCGTGAAGTTCATCACCCCGCTGTGCATGATCCTCATCCTGTACGGCCAGATCAAGGAATTCTTCTTCTAAGAGAAGAAACGACAAGGTATGTTATACATGCCGGAACCGCCATTCCGGTATGCTCTCCAAATAACAGAAAGAGCAGCGCCCGTCGCAGGACGGGCGCTGTTTGATTTTGCCCGGCGGTCATCGCGGCGCGGCGGGCGAGGCTGCGGCATGGAGGCGGTGCGATGGAGCCGGTTGGCGCGGTGCGGTGTGCGGACGGCGGGACGGTGCGGCGCGGATGCCGGTCACGGGGGCGTTCCGCACTATGTCGGGGGGCGGCGGGATATGCCCGTTTATTATTTGACAGACTGTTTCCTAAGAGGAAAAACGCAGGATCGCGGCAAAAAAGTCAGGAAAAACCGGTGAAAAGCTGTGCTAACAGCCGTTAAAAAGTAATCAGATATTTATAAACGGCAAAAATAATTTGTTCACAGAATGTTAAAACTGTACAACATGACGCGAAAAATTTATCAATACTGCTAATTGCGGTTGGTTTTTGTTTCCTGTATACTTTTTTTACAAACCGTTCAACGATTTAGTGGGGCGGGGAGTTGAGAGGCGTGGCGGCGCCTCAAGATGTTTCCTGTCGATAGACAGGAAACAGAAAATCAGCCACTCCGAGGAAAGGCGGAGGGCAAATTTCTGTTATAAGGAGAGAAAACATGGAAGAAAGAAAAGGCTTTGGAACCAATTTTGGATTCCTGATGGCCGCGGTCGGCTCGGCAGTCGGCCTGGGCAACATCTGGGGCTTCCCCAATAAGATGGGCGCCTCCGGCGGCTTCACGTTCCTCATCATCTACCTCATTCTGGCAGTCCTGTGCGGCTTCATCGTCATGGTGGGCGAGTTGGCCATCGGCCGCAAGACCGGTAAGGGCGCTGTGGAAGCGTATCACGTCCTGTCCAAGAAGTTCAAGTGGATGGGCTGGATGGGCATCCTGTCCGCGTTCTTCATCCTGTTCTTCTACTGCGCGCTGGGCGGCTACTGCATCAAGTACGTCGTGCTGAACGTGGGCGACCTGTTCAACGCCGGCTTCGGCTCCAACGCCTTGGCTGCGGTCGCTGACGCCAACGGCACTTCCGTAGGCGCTGAGGTGTTCGGCGCATTTCTCGGGAATCCCACCGAGGCTATCATCTACGGTCTGATCTTCGTGGCCATCACCATGATCATCGTCATCGGCGGTATCGGCGGCGGTATCGAGAAGGTCTGCTCCGTGGGTATGCCCGCGCTGTTCGTGATGCTGCTGATCTGCATCATCCGCGCCTGCACCCTGCCCGGCGCTGTGGAAGGCCTGAAGTACATGTTCGTTCCCGGCTGGGCTGTCGCCAACGGCGTCATTGACAAGGCTCCCGACTTCCTGACGGTGCTGGCTACCGCAGGCGGCCAGATGTTCTTCTCCCTGTCTCTGGGCATGGGCGCCATGATCACCTACGGCTCCTACCTGCAGAAGAAGGAGAACCTGCAGAAGAACGCCATCCTCATCATCGTCATGGATACGCTGGTGGCTTTGATGGCCGGTCTGTGCGTCATTCCCGGCCGCTTCGCCCTCGACCCCGACGGCACGCTGGGCGGCCCCAAGCTGCTGTTCATCACCATGCAGAACGTGTTCAGCCGTATGGGCGGCCTTGGCCCCATCTTCGGCATCCTGTTCTATCTGCTGGTGGTCTTCGCCGCCGTGTCCTCCTCCATCTCTCTGCTGGAGGTCATCGTGGCCCACTTCGTGGATAAGGCCCGCGACGCCGGCAAGGGCGACAAGCGTAAGACCTACACCCTCATCGCTGCGGCCTGCGTGGGTCTGGGCTGCATTCTGGTCTGCGCCGATGCGCTGGGCTCCACGGGCTTTGCGCCAGGTAATCTTCTGGGTATGACGGGCGAATTGCCCACATGGGCTGCCGACTGGCTGGACTTCTGGGATATGTTGTCCGAAGGTATCATGATGCCGCTGGGCGCCCTGCTGATGTCGCTGATGATCGGCTGGGAGATCGGGCCCGAGGTGGTCAAGGACGAGTGCGAGCAGTCCGGCCACGCCATGAGCGGCTACGGCTTCTTCAAGGTCTGCGTGAAGTTCATCACCCCGCTGTGCATGATCCTCATCCTGTACGGCCAGATCAAAGAATTCTTCTTCTAAAAAGTGCATAAAAAGGACGCCGGAGCAAGGCTCCGGCGTCCTTTTGCGCATTTTTTCAAGGGATGAGTCAGCGGAGAAGGGACACCGCGCCCGGCAGGTTCTCGATGTCCACCCGCGCCGCGCTGGGGGCGTATTCGCCGTCCAGCGACCATGGGATGTGGGTCTGCGTGGTCAGGGTGACGTGCTGCACATGGCGGAAGATGACACCGGGGTAGTCGTACTGCATCCGGGTCATGGCGGTGATGAGGTTCTGCAGATCCAGCGCCGATTTGGGCATCCGCAGGAGCAGCAGCTCGAAGCGGCCGTCGTCCATCTTGACGCGGTTGGGATCCAGCTTCACCAGACCGCCCATGGAGGTGCAGTTGCACACGGCGCCGAAGATAAAATCGCCCTCGAACACCTCGCCGTCCGCTTCAATGCGGCAGCTGTAAGGGCGCAGGGAGTCCAGATCGCCCAGCCCCTCCAGAATGTAAGCGAAGTGGCCCAGCGCGTTCTTCGCCGCCTGGGAGGCGGAGTAGGATGAGCGGGTAAAGGCACCGAAGGACGCCACGTAGGCGAAGTAGCGGTCGTTGTGGCGGCCGATGTCCAGCGGATGGGGCTTGCCCCCGGCGATGTCCAGCGCGGCCAGCCGGGGGTCGGAGGACAGGTGAAGGCTGGCGGCAAAGTCGTTGGTGCTGCCGTTGGGCAGGTAGCCCAGCAGCGGGCGCTGCGGCAGCGTCATCAGGCCGGAGATCGTTTCGTTCAGAGTGCCGTCGCCGCCGGCGCAGACCACCGTATCGTAGTCGGGGCCCCACTCCGCCGCCACGCGGCGGGCGTCGCCGCCGGCCTTCGTGACAAAGACCCGCACCAGATAGCCGGCGCTGGAAAGAGCGGCTACCGCATCGAACAGGGGGGCGCTGGACTTGGTCTTACCCGCCCGGGGGTTGACAATGAACAGGAGCTTTTTCATGGCTCTCCTCCTCTTGTGTACCGTTGATACCGCGCACGGCGGGAGCCGTGCGCGAGATGCTTTACCATCAGTTGACAAGGGCTTGCCCTGCCAAGTGATGGTATCATTATGCCATAGTGTGGGAGGAATTGCAACAGGCAGCGCGGCGGCGATGACCGGGAAACGGGCGCGGTGCAGGCTGGCAGAAAAAATCTTGCAAAACCGGGGGCTTTCGACTATGATAGAGGGCAAAGGAGTGATGCGGATGAAACGGCGGACACAATATGTAAAGTGGGGGCTGACGGCGTTTCTCACCGTCTGCGCCGTGCTGGTGTTTTACGACACGTTCTATATGGGCGGCACGCTCCAGCACTTTGTGAACAAGCTGTTCTCCGTGCTGGCACCGGTGCTGTACGGCTGCGCCATCGCCTACCTGCTGACACCGGTGATGAACTGGATCGAGAGGGCGCTCCACGCCGGGTGGCAGAAGGCGTTTCCCAGAAAGCACGTCAAAAACGCGGCGGGCATCCTGCGGTTTGCCAGCATCCTGCTGGCAGAGGCGGTGGCCATCCTGCTGGTGTATCTGCTGATGAGTGTGCTGATCCCCCAACTGGTGGACAGCGTGACCATGCTCATCAACAACGCGGAGGCATATTACTATAAGGTGTACAACTGGGCCGACGGCCTGCTGGACAGCGAGAATGAGATCGCCGTCTGGGTGGCGGACTTTGTGACCAAGTATTACAGCGATGGCGTGACCCTGCTGAAGGATCACATCCTGCCGTGGGCACAGGGGGCGCTGGGCACCCTGACCGGCGGCATCTGGAACGGTATCTGGAGCGTGGTCAGCTTCGCCACCGACCTGATCGTGGGCATCATCGTGTCCATCTATCTGATGACCATGAAGGAGAAAAGTCTGGCCCGCTGCTGCAAGGTGGTATACGCGGTGCTGGACGAGAAGAAGGCCAACGCCGTCATCCACGGTACGCGGCAGGTCGACCGCATTTTCTCCGGCTTTGTCCGGGGGAAGCTGCTGGACTCTCTCATCATCGGCGCACTGTGCTTCATCGGGTGCTCCATCCTGAAGATGCCCTATACCCCGCTGGTCAGCGTGGTGGTGGGCGTGACCAACGTCATTCCGTTTTTCGGGCCGTTTCTGGGGGCTATCCCCTCGGCCTTCCTTATTCTGCTGGTCAGTCCCAAGCAGTGCCTGTTCTTTGTGATCTTCATCGTGGTGCTCCAGCAGTTTGACGGCAACATTCTGGGGCCGAAGATCCTGGGCGACGCCACCGGCATCTCCAGCTTCTGGGTCATTGTGGCTATTTTGGTGGGCGGCGGCTTCGGCGGTGTGCTGGGTATGTTCCTGGGCGTACCCATCTTCGCCTGTGTGCAGGAGCTGGTGAAGTATCTGCTGAACCGGCGGCTGCGCCATCGCGATATGCCCACGGAGGCCTACGCCTATGTGGAGCGCGCCCGGACGGCGGGACCGGACAATACGCCGGAAGCGACGGCATCGGAGGAGCACCATGACTGAAGAACTCAAGAAGATACTGCTGGACTTCGGCAACAACAAGGAGCCGTTTCTCACCCACAACCATCTGTACACCGCTGATCTGTCCGATGGCACCGCCACGGTGGTGCTGCCCATGTGCGAGGTCAGCCTGAACCGCTGGGGCGGCGCCCACGGCGGCATCCTGTTCGCCCTGTGCGACGTGGCCATGGGCATGGCCATCATGACGCTGCGGCAGGAGATGGTGGTGACGGTGAACGCCCACATCGACTATCTGTCCGCCGCGGCGGCGGGCAGCACCCTGACCGCTGTGGGGCGGGTGGACAGGCTGGGCGGCAAGCTGGCCTTCTGCTCGGTGGAGGTCACGGACGAGACGGGAAAGGCCGTGGTGCAGGCCAGCTGCGTCATGAGCTTTACGGGCCGCCCCCTGCCGCTGTGAGGGGGTATCTCTCCCGGCGCCGTCCGCTGCTTCGGTGGCTGGCGGCGCTGGCGCTGTTTTTCACCGCCTACTTCGCGCTGCGCGCCAATGGGGCCGCCATGAACCGGCTGTGCGGGGACGTGATCTTCCCGGTGATGCGGCGGGTGTCGCGGCTGTGCGACTTTTACGACGGCTCCGTGGGCGAGGTGCTGATCCTGACGGGCATCTGGGCGGCGGTGATCTGGCTGGCCTGCACGGCGCGGCGGCTCGTGTCGGGCCCGCGCCGGGGGACGGTGCTGGCGGACTTCCTGCTGACCGCCGGGTGCGCCGCCCTGACGGTGTACGCGGGGTTCTGCCTGCTGTGGGGCGCGGCCTACAGCACCGACAGCTTTCAGGATAAGAGCGGCATCACCGCCCAGCCTGTGCCGGCGGCGGCGCTGGAGCGGGTGACGGTGTACTTCGCGGAGGAGCTGTCCGCGGCGGCGGACGGTGTGCCGCGGGACGAAAACGGCGTGTGCCGGCTGGACAGAAAGGCCGTGCTGGACGGGGCGGACAGCGCCTACGACGGGCTTTACGACGAGTTCCCGTTCCTGCGGATGGAGACGGGGGGCGTCAAGCCCTTCGGGTGCTCCTCCGTCCTCAGCGTGCTGCGGTTCACCGGGTTCTACTTCCCCTTTACCGGCGAGGCCAACGTGAACATGGACAGCCCGTCGGCGTATCTGCCTGCCACGGTATGCCACGAGATGGCCCACCAGCGGGGCATCATCTCCGAGCAGGAGTGCAACTTCGTGGGCATCCTGGCGGCCACCCGCAGCAGCGATCCGGCCTACCGCTACGCGGGGTGGCTGGAGGGCTATGCACATCTGTCCAACGCGCTGTACAGCATTGATCCGGAGCGGTGCCTTGCCATCCGGGATACGCTGCCGGAGACGGTGCGGGCCGACCTGCGGGCGGACAGCGCCTACTGGGCGCGGTTCCGGGGGCCGGTGTCGCAGGCGTCGGAGGCGGTGTACGACGTGTTCCTCAAGACCAATGGGGACGCCAACGGCGTCCGCAGCTACGGCATGGTGACAGACCTGCTGGTGACGTATTTTGACGCATAAAAAGTGCCCTGAAGCTGTGCTTCAGGGCACTTTTCTGCACGTCTTACAGGCCAAGACCGGGGATGTTCAGACCGCCGGTCAGGGCGTTCATGGAGGTGCTCATGGCGTCCTCCGCCTGACGCAGGGCCTCGTTGACGGCGGAGATCACCAGATCCTGCAGCATCTCCACGTCCTCGGGATCCACCACGTCGGGCTTGATGGTCAGGGCGGTCAGCTCCTTCTTGCCGCTGACTACCGCCGTCACCGCGCCGCCGCCCACGGAGGCGGTAAAGGAGCTGTTCTCCACTTCCTCCTGGGCCTTGTTCATCTCCTGCTGCATCTTCAGCAGCTTCTGCTGCATCTGGGCCTGCTGCTGCATCATGCCGGCTCCGCCGGAAAAGCCCTTGCGGGCGCTGTATCCCTTTGCCATGTTCGTTCTCCTTTATGTCGTTGGTTTTATTTGATCTGGAAGCTGTCCAGCTGCTGGCCGTTGTGCAGCAGCTCGTCCATTTTATCGGGGCCGGGGGCCGGTGCGGGGGACGGAGCCACCCACGGGGGCGTATCGGCGGCGGACGCCGGTTCCGGCGGTTCCTCCGGCAGCGGGGGTTCCTCCGGCGCGGGTGCGGGCTGGGGCGGCTGCGGCGCCGGTTTTGGCACAGGCGCAGGCGGCGCGGGGCGTTTGGCCGCCGGGGCCTGTCCCACCTCCAGCACCACGCGGATGGCGCGGCCCTGATCGGCGGAGGTGACCTCACGCAGGACGGCGGTGACCGCCGGCTTGTCCAGCTGCTTCAGGGTGAAGTCGTCCCGGCACAGCACGGTGAGACAGTCGCCGTCCACCACGCCGGACACCATGTTCAGCATGACCCGGACGTTTACCGGCAGGCGGCCCTTATACTGCTCCAGCAGGCGCTGCCACACGGCGGTATCGCCGCTGCCGGCGGGCGCGGTGGTGCTGCGGGGCTGGTGCGACGCGGGCCGGGGCGACGGCCGGGGCGCGGGACGGTCAGGGGATTCCTCCGGAAGGCCGTAGTCCCGGACAGCCTGCTCCGGCAGGGGCGGTTCCTCCGGCAGAGGCGGTTCCTCCGGCAGAGGGGGTTCTTCGTGAGCCGGCGGGGACGGGGGCGTCTCCCGCCGGGGGGCGGGACCCGGACGCGATGGTACGCCGCCCTGCTGCACGGCCTGCTCCAGCCGGGCCAGCCGCCGGTCAAAGGCGGTGAGGTCGCCGGACAGGCTCTCGTCGCACAGCTTCAGCAGGCACAGCTCCGCCGCCGTGCGGGGACGGATGCTGTCCGCCAGCGCGGCGCAGCAGCCCTGCAGTGTATCGGCCATGTACAGAAACCGGCTCATGGGCAAATCGCGGCCCAGATCGGTCAGGGTCCTGCGGTCGTAGACGCCTGACAGCAGAGCGGCGCCGCCCTCCGGCGCGGCCTTCATCACCGTCATGTCCCGTGCTAAGTCGCTGAGCTCGCCCAGCAGGGCGGCCACGTCCTTGCCGCCGCGATAGAGACGGTCGAACAGCGCCAGCGCGTCGGCGGCGTTCCGGGCCAGCAGGCAGCGCATCAGCTGCAGCGTCTGGGTGCTGCCGGCCAGACCCAGCGTGTCCAGCACGGTGCGGCTGTCGATGTTGCCCTCCACGGCGCGGCACTGATCCAGCAGGCTCAGGGCATCACGGAGAGCGCCGTTGGCCATGCGGGCCAGGATCTCCGCGCCGTCCGCCGTCAGGGCGATATCCTCCGCCGCCGCGATCTTCAGCAGCTGCTGCTCCATGTCCCGGGGCAGGATGCGCTTGAAGGAGAACCGCTGGCAGCGGGAGAGAATGGTGGCGGGCACCTTATGCAGCTCCGTGGTGGCCAGAATGAACAGCAAATGCTCCGGCGGCTCCTCCATGATCTTCAGCAGAGCGTTGAAGGCGTCCCGGGAGAGCATGTGCACCTCGTCGATGATGTACACCCGCTTTTTCAGCACGGAGGGGGGATAGACCGCCTCCTCCCGCAGGGTGCGGGCGTCGTTGACGCTGCCGTTGGAGGCGGCGTCCAGCTCCGTCACATCCAGCAGCGTGCCGGCGTCGATGCCCCGGCAGCTGTCGCACTGGCAGCAGGGCGCGCCGTCCACGGGACGCTCACAGTTGACGGCCTTGGCGAGGATGCGGGCGCAGGTGGTCTTGCCGGTACCCCGGGTGCCGGTGAAAAGATAGGCGTGGCCCACGCGGCCCTCCGCCACCTGACGCTGGAGGGTATCGGTAATGTGGGACTGACCCACCACCTCCGAAAAGGTACGGGGGCGGTATTTGCGGTACAGGGCCTGATACATGGGCACACCTCCTGACAAAACAAAATGGAATGTCCTCCGCCCATAGCCGCGAAGCCGGCTTCCCCGCGGCACATGGATGATCCCTCTTAATGCTGCTCGGTTCCCCGCCTGACATGATTCGTGGGTATCCATTGCGCGAGACCGGCCCCGCAGCTATCGGCGGAGGACGAGTTCACCCAAGTATTTTACTACAAAACCGGACGCTTGGCAACAGTTTTTTGTCGAGGGGCTATCCCAGCAGTGTCCAGACGCCGTGGATGGCCATGCACAGCGCCGCGCCCATGGCGGTGGGCAGCGCCGCCGCCAGCGCCGTCCAACGGGCGCTGCCCGTCTCCCGGAGGATGGTAAGGCAGGTGGTGCCGCAGGGGAAGTGCAGCAGGCACAGCACCAGCATGCACACCGCCGTCTGGGTCGTCCAGCCGTTGGCGGTAAGCACGGCGGACAGCTCCGCCAGACTGCCGTAGGCCGTCAGCGTACCGGTTTGCAGGTAGCCCATCAGCAGCACCGGCAGTACGATCTCGTTGGCGGGAAAGCCCAGCAGGAACGCCAGCAGCACCATGCCGTCCAGCCCCATGAGCCGTCCGGGGCCGTCCAGCGCGGCGGCCAGCGCCGTCAGCAGGGTGACGCCGCCCACGGATACGCTGCCCAGTATCCAGATGAGCAGTCCGGCGGGGGCGGCCACCGTCACCGCACGCCCCAGCACAAACAGCGTCCGATCCAGCAGGGAGCGCACCAGCACCTGCCCCACACGGGGCATCCGGTAGGGCGGCAGCTCCAGCGAGAAGGCGGACAGCTGGCCCCGCAGCACCGTGGCCGTCAGCAGGCGGGAGGACAGCAGCGTCATGGCCACGGCAAACAGGATGCACGCCAGAAACAGAGCTGTGGCCAGCAGGGAGCGTCCAAGGCCCAGCGTACCGCCCAGAAAAAACAGGCTGATGAGGGCGATAAGGGTGGGGAACCGGCCGTTGCAGGGGACGAAGGCGTTGGTGAGGATAGCCACCAGCCGCTCCCGGGGACTGTCGATGATGCGGCAGCCGGTGACGCCGCAGGCGTTGCAGCCGAAGCCCATGCACATGGTGAGGCTCTGCCGTCCGCTGCCGCCGGAGGCCCGGAAGAAGCGATCCATCAGAAAGGCTGCGCGGGGCAGGAGGCCCGCATCCTCCAGCAGGGTGAACAGCGGGAAGAAGATGGCCATGGGCGGCAGCATCACCGCCACCACCCACGCCGCCGTGCGGTACACGCCGTCCACCAGTGCGCCCTGCACCCACCACGGCGCGCCGGAGAGCAGCGTCCGCAGCGGCTCCTGCAGCGCCATGAGCCACCGGCTCAGCAGGGCGGAGGGGGCGTTGGCGCCCCAGATGGTCAGCCAGAACACCGCGCCCAGCAGCAGGAGCATCACCGGGATGCCGGTGGCGGGGCCGGTAAGCAGACGATCCAGCCGCCGGTCGCGGGCGTGGACATCCTCCGGACGGGAGGAAAGGCAGGCGTCGGCGATCTCTGCCGCACGGCGGGCTACAGCGGCGCTGCTGTCGCTGTCCGGCGGCGTCCATGCGTCCTCCGTGACGGGGCGGCGGGCCATGTTCAGCACCGCTGTGCGCAGGGCGTCCAGTCCCTGCCCGCTGCGGGCCGCCGCCGTTACCACCGGCACGCCGAGGCCGCGGGAGAGAGCGTCCGTGTCCACGGCGACGCCCTTTTTCCGGGCCTCGTCCATCAGGTTCAGGCACAGCACCAGCCGGGGCGTGCGGCAGCGGAGCTGCACCGCCAACAGCAGGTTGCGCCGCAGGCAGGTGGCGTCCGCCACCACCACCGTCACGTCGGCGCTGCCGCCGCAGATGAAGTCCCGGGCCAGCTGCTCCTCCGGCGAGTCCGCCCGCAGGGAATACGTCCCCGGCAGGTCGATGAGCCGGAAGGACGCGCCCTGCCAGCTGTATGTACCCTCCGCCACCGCCACCGTCTTGCCGGGCCAGTTCCCGGTGTGCTGGTGCATGCCCGTCAGGGCGTTGAATACCGTGGACTTCCCCACGTTGGGGTTGCCCGCCAGCGCCGCTGTGTACTGCTCCATGGCCGTCTCCTCCTTTTTGCAGGCTGCTTCCGGCCATCCTATGCGGCGGCGGGGCGGCGGGTGCAAAAAGGAACCGCGCACCGAGAGGTGCGCGGCTGCGTTTGCCAGTTTCCGGCAAACGCAGAAAAGCACAACCGCCTTCCGGCGATCGTGCTTTTGGGCGCTGCGGCGGGGATCGGACGTGCAGGACACCCCTGATGGGTTTCCTGCACACATCCTTCCTTTCCGAAGAGCGGAGAAGCTGCGGCGCACGAGGGAAACACGCATCATGCGCAAAAAGAAACCGCGCACCGAGAGGTGCGCGGTTTCTTTTTGGTAAAGGAGAGAGAATAACAATGTCACTTACATGCTTTCTGATGCTATCATAGCACGGCCGCTCCGAAAGTCAACGGGTTTGTGAGAGGATTCACAAATTGTTTACAAGCCCCCTGCAAAAGCGCCCTTGACATTCCGCGGACATCGTGCTAATATTTAGCGCACTAATAATTCGTGTGCGAAATAAAAGGAAGGAGACCCATTGTGAAACCGTGTATCACAGAGCGGCCGGAGCATTTCGGCCCGCTGTTCGGCTACTGCGACCATCAGGTGCAGAAGCTGATGGTGCGCAAGCTGCGGCAGTATGACGTATCGCCCATGCAGTGCCGGACGCTGACCTACCTCCACGAGGCGGAGGGCGAGGTCAACCAGAAGCAGCTGGAGCGGCACCTGATGGTGAAGCCCAGCACGGTCAACGGTATCGTTGACCGGCTGGAGGAAAAGGGCATGCTGCGGCGCACCGCCAGTCCCACCGACGGGCGCTGCCGCATTCTGGCGCTGACGCCCCAGGGCATGCAGTTTTATGATAAGTTCACCGCCATCGTGCAGGAGGTCAACGCCTGTCTGGAGAAGGGCTTCTCCCCGGAGGAGGTGCGGACGCTGACATCGCTGCTGCTGCGGGTGGCGAAAAATCTCACGGAGGAGGGTGACGTATGCTGAAAAAGCTTGCCCCGTATACGCGGGGCTACCGGCTGTACGTCATGCTGGGCGTGCTGTTCTCGGCGGGCGAGGCCGTGCTGGAGCTGGAGCTGCCGCAGGCCATGAGCGAGATCGTGGACGTGGGCATCGCCGGCGGCGACAGGAGCTACATTCTGCTGACGGGCCTGAAGATGTTCCTGATGGCCATGGCGGCGCTGGGCTGCGGCGTGGGCGCGGCGGTGCTGGCCGCCAAGGCGGCCATGGGCTTCGGCGCCAATCTGCGGCAGGCGGAGTATGAGCAGGTACAGCGGTTCTCCTTTGCCAATATCGAGCACTTTTCCACCGCCAGCCTCATCACGCGGCTGACCAACGACGTGTCGTCGGTGCAGATGACGCTGTTCATGGGCATGCGCATGTGCGTCCGGGCGCCGGTGATGCTGGTGACGGCGCTGGTGAAGGCCATGGAGATCAGTCTGGATCTGAGCCAGGTGTTTCTGGTGGCGGTGCCGCTGCTGATCATCGCGGTGGTCATCGTCATCCGCTATGTGGGGCCGTTCTTCACGGCGCTGCAGAACGCCACGGACGACCTGAATCTGGTGGTGCAGGAGAATCTGAATGCCGTCCGCGTGGTAAAATCCTTCGTCCGGGAGGATGAGGAGGAGAAGAAGTTCCGCGTCCGCAGCGACCGGCTGCGGGACACGGCGGAGAGGGCCTTCGGCTTCGTGGTGATGTTCATGCCCATCATGATCATGATCATGGGCGGCACCATCGTTTCCCTGATGTGGCTGGGCGGCCATGACGTGGCGGAGGGCACCCTGCTCTCCGGCGACCTGATGGCGTTTTTCACCTACGCCAGCGAGATCCTGATGTCGCTGATGATGGTGTCCATGGTGCTGATGTTCCTGACCCGGGCCATCGCCTGCGGCAAGCGCATCGTGGAGGTGCTGGACGAGCAGCCCCAGATCACCGACGCGCAGGCCGATCCGGCGCTGACCGTGGAAAATGGCGACATCCGGTTTGAGCATGTGTATTTCAAGTATCATCCCACAGCGGAGGACTGGAATCTGACGGACATCGACCTGCACATCGAAAGCGGCATGACCGTGGGTATCCTCGGCGGCACCGGCAGCGCCAAGACCACGCTGGTGAGCATGATCCCCCGGCTGTACGAGGTGGACAAAGGCGCCGTCTGCGTGGGCGGCCACAACGTAAAGGACTATACCATGGAGGCGCTGCGGAGCGGCTGCGCTATGGTGCTGCAAAAGAACACGCTGTTCTCCGGCACTATCCGGGAGAATCTGCGCTGGGGCAGAGCGGATGCCACCGACGCCGAGATCGAGGAGGCCTGCCGCATGGCCTGCGCCGACGAGTTCATCCAGCGGATGCCCGACGGCTACGACACCTATATCGAGCAGGGCGGCACCAACGTGTCCGGCGGGCAGAAGCAGCGCCTGTGCATCGCCCGGGCCATTCTGCGCCGTCCCAAGGTGCTGATCCTGGACGACTCCACCAGCGCGGTGGATACCGCCACGGACGCCAGGATCCGCGGCGCGCTGAAGACGGCGCTGCCCGGCACCACCAAGCTTATCATCGCCCAGCGCATCACCTCCGTGATGGATGCGGATATGATCCTGGTGCTGGACGACGGTCATGTGGTGGGGCAGGGCACCCACACGCAGCTGATGGAGAGCTGCGAGATCTACCGCGAGGTCTATGAATCCCAGCAGGAAGGGGTGAGCATCGATGGCTGACACGAGACAAACGAACCGACCCCGGGGCGGGCACGGTCATGGCCCCGGCAGCCATGGCTTCCAGCGGCCCAAGGACATAAAGGGCACGTTCCGGAAGCTGATGGGCTATATAGGCCGGTACAAGGGCTCGCTGGTGCTGGTGGCAGTATGCCTTGTGGTCAGCTCCGGCGCCAGCGTGGCCACCAGCTATATGCTCAAGCCGCTGCTGAACAGCTATATCATCCCCGGCGATTTTCCGGGACTTTTTAAGATGCTGCTGCTGATGGGCGGGCTGTTCGCCCTCAGCTCCCTGTGCTCCTATGCCTATGCCCGTATCATGGTCCATGTGGCGCAGCACACGGTGGCCGCGCTGCGGCAGGATCTGTTCGACCGGCTGCAGGAGCTGCCCGTCAGCTACTACGACCGGCACCAGTCCGGCGACCTGATGAGCCGGTTCACCAACGATATCGACACCATTTCGGAAATGCTGAACAGCAGCTTCGCCAGCATCATCTCCAATGTGCTGACCTTTGTGGGCACGGTGGTGATGATGATCGTGCTGAATCCATGGCTGACACTGATCACCTTCCTGTTCCTTGGCCTGATGGCCGTGGTCGTCAAGACCATCGGCGGCCGCAGCCGCACCAATTTCCAGCGGCAGCAGGCGGCGCTGGGCGCCATGAACGGCTATATCGAGGAGATGATCGAGGGACAGAAGGTCATCAAGGTCTTTAACCACGAGGACGAGGCCATCACACGCTTCACCGGGCTCAACGGCAGCTACCGGGACGCGGCCACTGCGGCCCAAGCCTACGCCGGTATGATGATGCCCGCCATGGGCAACCTCAGCAAGATCAACTACGCCGTCACCTGCTGCGTCGGCGGCCTGCTGGCCATCGGCGGCGTGTTCGATGTGGGCTCGCTGGGCGCGTACCTGCTGTACGTCAAGCAGGTCAGTCAGCCCGTGGGGCAGATCAGCCAGCAGATCAATACACTGCTTGCGGCTGCTGCCGGCGCCGAGCGCATTTTTGCCGTCATGGAGGAGCAGCCGGAGGCGGACGATGGCAAGACCGTCATCGTCCGGGTGGAAAAAAACGGGGATACTCTGACAGAGACGGCGGAGCGCACCGGCCACTGGGCGTGGAAAAAGCCGGATGGCACACTGGTGGAGCTGCGGGGCGACGTGCGGTTCGACCATGTGACCTTCTCCTACGACGGGGAAAAGACCGTGCTGAGCGACGTGTCCCTGTTTGCCAAGCCCGGCCAGAAGATCGCCTTCGTCGGCTCCACCGGCGCGGGCAAGACCACCATCACCAACCTCATCAACCGCTTTTACGATGTGCAGCAGGGCACCATCACCTATGACGGCATCGACGTGAAGGACATCGCCAAGGATTCCCTCCGCCGCTCGCTGGGCATCGTATTGCAGGACACCCACCTGTTCACCGGCACCGTGGCGGACAATATCCGCTACGGTAAGCTGGACGCCACGGACGAGGAGGTGCGCGCCGCTGCCAAGCTGGCCAATGCCGACGCCTTCATCCGCCACCTGCCCCAGGGCTACGATACCGTTATCACCGGGGACGGAGGCAGCCTCAGTCAGGGTGAGCGGCAGCTGCTGGCCATTGCACGGGCCGCCGTGTCCGACCCGCCGGTGCTGATTCTGGACGAGGCCACCAGCTCCATCGACACCCGCACCGAGACGCTGATCGAGCGGGGCATGGACTCCCTGATGGAGGGCCGTACGGTGTTCGTCATCGCCCATCGCCTGTCCACCGTCCGTAACAGCCAGGCCATTCTGGTGCTGGAGCAGGGCCGCATCATTGAGCGCGGCGACCACGCCGAGTTGCTGGCCCAGCACGGCAAGTACTACCAGCTCTATACCGGTCAGGCGGAGCTGAGCTGAATCGTTTTCCCAAAATCGAACATACTAAGGAGGAGCTACCCATGACCGAACAGACGCTTTGCCAAAAAGCCATTGCCATGCTGGACATGGCCTACGTCCCCTACTCCCACTTTCCCGTGGGCGCGGCCCTGCTGTGCAAGGACGGCACGGTATTCACCGGCTGCAATGTGGAGAATGCCGCCTACGGCGCCACCATCTGCGCCGAGCGCACCGCCATCTTCAAGGCCGTCAGCGAGGGGCACCGGGACTTCGAGACGCTGGTCATCGCCGGGCGCAGCGACGACTACTGCGTCCCCTGCGGAACCTGCCGTCAGGTGATGATGGAGTTCGCGCCCGAGCTCACCGTCATCTGCCTGAACAAAAACGGCGAGAGCAAAAAGTTTGCCCTGAAGGAGCTGCTGCCTTACGGGTTCGACCAGTCCTGGTTATAAGGGCCGGCGGTTATTTTCCGCCAACTCGTCGTTGCGGGCGCTTGCAATAAACCCATTATTCCTGCGCTTCCGCGCCTCGATTTGACGGAAAATCCCGCGCCGGCGGCGTTTGGCAGGAGTTTCCAAGGAACAAAATACAGCGCGGCTGCGTCCTATCCACAGCCGCGCTTTTTCCCCTGCGCGGGACATTCAAAATTTTGGAGGACATTTCCATGAAAAAGATCGTATCCCTTGTGCTGGCAGCCCTGCTGGTGCTGAGTCTGGCCGCCTGCGGCAGCAAGGACAATGCCAGTGACGGCAACCCCGTATGGCCCACCAGCGCCCTGAACATACTGGAGACGGTATGGAACACCTACGGCGAGGACGAGAAGTTTGCCGTTGCCGGCGGCGATTTCTCCGAGGCCAACGCCCGTGAGGACGCTCCCGGCGTCTTCGACCTGAAGGACCGTGCGCTGGCGGACAGCGAGCTGGGCCTGCCGGAAACCGCTGAGGTGGACGAGGCCGCGTCCCTTGTCCACATGATGAACGCCAACACCTTCACCGCCGCTGCCTACCACGCCACCGGCGACACCGCCGAGCTGGCACAGCAGCTGCGGGACAACATCATGCAGCGCCAGTGGATGTGCGGCTTCCCCGACAAGTTGGTCGTGGCCGAGGTGGGCGACGAGTATGTGGTCACCGTCTTTGGTGCGGATGAGCTGGTGGACACCTTTATGACCCACCTGAACGGCATCTACGGCGTCAGCGCCGTCCACACCGCTTACGACGAGGCCATTCTGTGACACGGAGGCTGGTGCAGCGGGGCGCGTTCCTGCTGATGGCGGCGGCGCTGGTGCTGGGGATATCCCGTATCCCCGCGCCTGCGCCGGAGCCGGAGACGCCCACGCCGGAGGATGTGGTGTACATCTACAACGGCTACGCCGCCAAGACGGACGCTCCTTTCGATGCAGATTCGCTGGATCGCGCCGCCTATCGCTTCCGGCACCTGTACGACCTGTACTTCGCCGGACGCACCGTCTATCTGGCGGTGGTACCGGATAAGGCGCAGTTCACCGTGCCGCCGGAGGGCTACGCCCCCGGCGGCGCGGCGGAGACGACGGACTATCTATGCGGCGCGCTGGACTTTTTGACGCCGGTGGATATTGCCGCCGGTCTGACGCTGGCGGACTACTACCGCACCGATCCCCACTGGCGGCAGGAGCGGCTGCGTCCCACGGCGGACACCCTGCTGACCGCCATGGGCGCGCCGGTATCCGCCACGCGAGACGAGACGCTGTGCGCGCTGGAGGGGGATTTCCACGGCAGCTACTGGGGAAAGACCGTGGCGCCGCTGGAGCCGGACACGCTGTCCTATCTGACCTCCCCGGCGCTGGAGAGCTGCACCGTCCATAACTACGAGACGGACACCGACGGCGGCGTGTACGACTTCGCCGCCGCGCAGGACGCGCCCTACGACCTGTTTCTGTCCGGCAGCCGCTCCCTGCTGCGCATCGACAACCCCAACGCCCTGTCCGGCGGGACGCTGGTGGTGTTCCGGGACTCCTTCGGCAGCAGCATCATCCCGCTGCTGTCGGAGAGCTACCGCACGGTGTACGCCGTGGACATCCGATATCTGGCCTCCGACCGGCTGGGGCGCGTCGTGGACTTTCCCGATGACGCAGACGTGCTGCTTTTATACAGCACCACCGTTCTGCACAACAGCATCACCCTGAAGTGACCGGCGGCATAGACTGGTATGGACACCTTATGAGGAGGCCGTGCCGCATGACGCAAACACTGGCGCAGCTGTCGCCCGGAGAGAGCGGCCGCGTGGCCGCGCTGGACTTTCCGTCCAAGAAAGCCCGCCGCATGGAGGATCTGGGATTTCTCCCCGGCCAGCGGGTCACCGCGCTGCACACCGCACCCTTCGGCGGGATCACCGCCTATCAGGTGCTGGACACCGTGATCGCTCTGCGGGACACCGACGCCCGCCGCATCACATTACAGTAAAAAGATGACGCTCCGCACAGGCGGAGCGTCATCTTTTTACTGTTGCTGCCGGGCGATGTCAGAAGGACACCATCTCATTGGCGGGCTTGGTGGTGGCGGCCACGCTGCTGACATACAGCACGGGGCCTTCGCCCTGATAGGCATCGCACTTCTCCTTCTTCACGGTGGCGTGGATCTTCACCCACTCCTTGTCCCGGAAGTTCTCCAGTCCCTCGCCCCGGCAGACCAGCGCCAGAAACTGCATATCCTTGTCACAGCAGACCATGGCGAAGCGGCCCGGGCAGTGGACGCCCTTGAACTTCTTGGAGTGGCACATGATGGCCTTGAAGGACACCTCCACCCCCTCGTAGCGGCCGGGGTTGTCCATCATGTCCACATACCAGATGCCGTAGTCGTCGTCGGGCACCTCCAGCTTGCCGCCGGACAGGTCGAAGGGGGACATCTCCGGCGTCACATACTCCTCGCTGGTGCCGTCGGTGTTTTCCAGATAGATGTCGGCGCGGCGGTTCACCATTCGCAGATTGCGGCTGCGCAGCTGGGTGCGGAGCTGCTCGTTGCAGCGGTTGAAGATCAGCAGGTCGGCGTTGGAGATCTTTTCCATCATCAGCTGGCCCATGTTGCGGACGTAGGGCTCAAAGGTGTTGGCGTCCACAAGGCACATGATCTGATAGAGGATCCAGTTGGCGGGCAGGCCCTCCCGGTACAGCGGTTCGATGGCCCACATGCCGTTGTACTCGATGATGACCTGCTTGGGGCGGTACTGCTTTTCCAGCTTCTTGAAAAGCTCCGGCGTCAGCTGCTCCGGCTCGTCAATGGTGTAGGTGAACACGTTGCCCAGCACCTTGGGATCGTAGGCCGTCTCGCCCTCCTCACAGCACAGCAGCAGCGTCCGATCCTCGGCGGCGAAGCCGTCCTGCAGGATGCCGTTGATGAAGCTGGTCTTGCCGGAATCCAGAAAACCGGCGATGAGATAAACAGGAATATCCATACGGTGTACCTCGTGTCTTACAGGCCGAACAGCGCGGCCAGCTTGTCCTCCTTCAGCTGGGAGCCGATGACGCACAGGCGGCCGGTGTAGTCGGCGGCGCCGAAGCGCACCTGATGCTCCTCCGGCACGAAGTCGAAGTGCAGCCACTTGCCGTCCTCGCTGTGGACGATGCCCTTGGCCCGGAGAATGGCGCCGTAGTCGCCGCTGTCCAGCGCGGTGAGGATACGATCCAGCCCGGCCTCGGTGAAGGCCTTCACCGTCTCCACGCCCCAGCTGGTGAACACCTCGTCGGCGTGATGATGGTGATGGTGGCAGCCGCAATGGGGATCGTCGCACGCCTCACCGTCGTGGTGATGGTGCTCGTGCTCCTCGTGGTCGTGATGATGCTCGTGCTCCTCGTCGTGGTCGTGGTGGCGGCAGCAGTGCTCGTGGTCGTGGTCATCGTCATCATGGTCATGATGATGATGGTGGTGCTCCGCCTCGTCTGCCTCGTGCTCCGCCCGCATCCGGGCCAGCAGCTCGTCAGCCAGCGACACCTTTTCAATGGCGCTGAGGATGGTCCTGCCGTCCAGCTCGTCCCACGGCGTGGTGAGGATGGCGGCGTTGGGATTCTTCTCCCGCAGCAGGGCCACGGCAGCCTCCAGCTTCTCCTGATTCAGCTTCTGGGTGCGGGAGAGGATGATGGTGCCGGCAGACTCGATCTGGTTGTTGTAGAACTCGCCGAAGTTCTTCATGTAGACCTTCACCTTGGTAGCGTCGGCCACGGTGACGAAGCTGTTGAGCCGCATGTCCGGCACGTCCTTGACGGTGTTCTCCACCGCCACGATCACATCGCTGAGCTTGCCCACGCCGGAGGGCTCGATGAGGATGCGGTCGGGGGCGAACTGCTGATGTACGTCCTTCAGGGCCTTGTTGAAGTCGCCCACCAGCGAGCAGCAGATGCAGCCGGAGGACATCTCACTGATCTGGACGCCGGACTCCTTCAGGAAGCCGCCGTCAATGCTGATCTCACCGAACTCGTTTTCGATGAGCACCAGCTTCTCGCCCTGAAACGCCTCGACCAGCAGCTTCTTGATGAGCGTGGTCTTGCCCGCGCCCAGGAAACCCGATACGATGTCGATCTTTGTCATAGTAAAACCTTCTTTTCTCTGCCGCCTGCGGCGGCACATATTTTTTCTCTCATATCATAGCCTATTTTTCTGAAAATGCAAGTGGGCACGAGGAAAAACCTGTCCCGCCGCAGGTGTTTTGACAGCAGAAGGGCGCAGGGAGGTGCTTTTTCCCTGCGCCCCGCGCCGTTACCAGCTGGTGTTCTCCCCGTCGTTGAGGAAGCCGTCGCTGTCGTGGACATAGCCGTTCTCCAGCATCTGACGGAAGGTGGCAGTGCTCTCCGCGCCACGCCGCAGGGCGCTGCGGCCCATACGGGCGTTGTCCCGCGTGTTCTCCTGTGAGCCGGCGGCGCCGTCTACGCTGGCGCCGGGCTGGGCGGGCGTGTCAGTGCCGTTCTGCCAGCTGCCGCCGGCGCCGTCGTCCCGTTGGGCGTTCTGGCTCTGGTTGGTGCCGGGCCTGTCCTGATCGGCGGTACCCGTGTTGTTCGGGTTTTCCGCGCCGCAGGCCGTCAGTGCCGCAGCCAGCACCAGCACGGCCAGCATCGTAAAAATCTGCTTCATGTTGAAGTGACCTCCTTTTGCTCATTGTGCGCGTTGCGCCGCAGTTAGTATCTGCCCGCGGCGGTGTTTGTAGACCCGTGGAATACTGGCGGAGCTTGCATTTTCTGGCTTTTCTCCAGGTTTCGCAAAAAACTGTTGACAAAGGGCGTCAGCATGTGGTATAGTAACTCGTGCCTGTCGAGGACGACATGGCGGCGTAGCTCAGTTGGCTAGAGCATGCGGTTCATACCCGCAGTGTCACCGGTTCAAATCCAGTCGCCGCTACCAGACCGGAGAGATGCGCAGGCATCTCTCCGGTATCCCTCGACTTACAAACACGGCCCGTTGGTCAAGTGGTTAAGACACGGCCCTTTCACGGCTGTAACATGGGTTCGAGTCCCGTACGGGTCACCACTTCGGCAATCCGTTTCGGGCTGCCGAATATGGAGGCTTAGCTCAGCTGGTTAGAGCGCCTGCTTCACACGCAGGAGGTCACTGGTTCGAGTCCAGCAGTCTCCACCAAAAAGTTCCTGATTTCGCCAGAAATCAGGAACTTTTTCTGTTTATATCTTCAAATAGTGACGCGGCATTTTGGCGTTTTTCGCATGACCCAAACCGTGACCCAAAAGCCGAGAGGTCAGGAAAGCATCGGAGAGGGGCGGATGGCATCATCCGTCCCTCTCGGACTATTTTTGTGGGCTACATGGTCTGGCTGATGACGCTGCCGATGGTGTCGGCGGCGGAGCGCTTCATCCCCTCCGTGGCGTGGGTGTAGGTGCTGAGGGTAAAGCCCGCGTCGTAGTGGCCCAGCGCGCCGGACAGTGTCTTGACGTCCACACCGTACTTGAGGGACAGCGTTGCGAAGGTGTGTCTGAGGTCGTGAAAGCTGATGTGCTCCGCGCCGATGGCCTTCAGGATCTTCTCATGGGTGTGCCGGAAGGAGTCCGGGTCGAACATGGTGCCGGTCTTGGGCGATACGAACAGGTAGGGACTGTGTGGGTGCTTTGCGTGCTCCTCCACCAGCAGCTCCACCGCCCGCTGCGGGATGGCCAGTTTGCGGATGGAGTTGGGCGTCTTGGGCTGGCTGACCACCAGTTCACCGTTGATACGGTTCACCTGCTTGCTGACAGAGATGGTCATGTTCTCCACATCCAAGTCCGTCCACAGCAGGGCGAGGAGCTCGCCCCGGCGCAGACCGGTGGTCAGCTCCAAATAGAAAGCCGCCAGCAGTCCGCGCCGTTCTGCTTCGGCCAGGTACGGGCCGATCTTGTCCTCCGGCAGTATCTTCATCTCCCGCTTTTCCAGCTTCGGCAGGCGGCAGCCCTTGGCGGGATTGGCGAGGAGCAGCCGCTCCGCTACCGCCTGCTCCAGGCAGTTGTTCAGCAGCGTGTGGATGCCCCGTACCACGCGGGTGCTGAGACCCTTGTCCTTCAGCTTGATGTGGGTATAGCGCTGGATACGTCCGGACTTTTGCAGGTCGTTGTAGAACTTCTGGATCTGGATGGTGGTCAGCTTTTCCAGCGGCGTACCGCCCAATTCAGGGACAATGTGGTTGTCGATGTAGTTGAGGTAGTAGTGCTTGGTTTTCTCTCGCAGACGCGGCTCGGCGTAGACCTCGTACCACAGCTTGATCCAAGCGCCCAGCGTGTAGGACTTGGCGCGGCTCATGTCCAGCTTTTCAGCCTCCGCAATGGCCTGCTTGAGCTTTTCCTTGGCTTCAGATTGGGTTTTAGCGAGGACGCTCTTGTGGATGGGCTTGCCGGTGGTGGGATCGCAGCCTGCGGTGTAGCGGCCCTCCCAGCGGCCATCCTTCCGCTTGCGGATGCTGCCTTCTCCGATGGTCACACCTCTTCCTGTGTTGCAAAAAGCAAGCAATGAGCGCACATTTAGGAAATGGCAAAACTCGTTTTCTTAATATGGCGAGTCATAATAAAAGTCTAAGAGCCCACAAGCAAAGACGATACACCATGGAGGCGGCGTATCTGGTGTATAGCAGCTACATAGCCGCGTTGGGCGAAAAGCTGCGCAGGGCGCGGCAGGGGATGTTCCCCTGTCAGGCCTTGCGCAGCTTCTCCTTTTTACTCTTTCAATCCACGGGAATACCCGACCCGCACAGTATGGCATAGCATACAAAAAAAGTCAATGTTTTTTGATACTTATCCTTATTACTGAAGTCTTTACAAGCCTCAGCGAGTGTGGTATGGTTAAAGCATCAACATATGCGCGTTAAAAAATATATGACAGGATGTGATCGCCATGTATCCTGCCCATATCCGCGAAACCGGAGAGCGGCAAACCGTCCAGGAGCATTGCCGGAACACGGCGGCGCTGGCCGCAACCGCACTGCGGCCACTGGGTCTGGAAAAAAGCGCCTATCTGGCCGGTCTGCTCCACGACGCCGGAAAAAACAAACAGGAGTATGCGCAATACCTTTCGGAGGCTGTCAGCGGCGGGAACGCCGTCCGTGGCAGTGTCAACCATACCTTCGCCGGCGTGCGCCTTCTGCTGGATCGTTGGCACGGCGGCTGCGGTACGTTCTCCCATTCCGATGTGACCGCAGAGCTGCTGGCCTTTGCCGTCGGCTCACACCACGGCCTGTTTGACTGCGTCGACCCCCAGCAGCACAGCGGTTTTTTTCATCGCCAGACCAAGGAGGGGATCTTTTACGCTGAATCCCGACAGGGCTTTTTGGCGGAGGTTGCTGACGAGGAGGAGCTGGAGCGTCTGTTCCGCGACGCCGTCCGGGAGATGACCCCGATGCTGGATCGGCTGGCGGCTCTGTCCACCCAAGCGGACGACAATGAGGCGGATCGGGAGACCGCATTTTATATCGGTCTTCTGGCTCGGATGCTCCTGTCCGCCGTGATCGAGGGGGATCGCACGGACACCGCCGCTTTTATGGATGGGATAGAACCGCCCGTGTTCCCGGAGGATATGCGGCCAATCTGGACAGAACGGCTGGCGTTTATGGAGAAGAAGCTGGCGGCATTCCCGCGAAAAACGCCCATTGATCTGGCGCGCCACACCATCTCCGACACCTGTGCCGCCGGTGCCGCCCGGCCCGGAGGTGTCTACCGCCTGAATGTTCCCACCGGCGGCGGAAAAACGCTGGCCAGCCTCCGCTTCGCATTGACCCACGCGGCAAAGTGGAACTGCTCTCGAATTATCTTCACCGCACCGCTGCTGTCGATCCTGGATCAAAATGCCCAGGTCATCCGCGATTACATAGGGGACGACGCTTTGATACTGGAGCATCACTCCAACCTTGCCGAGCCGAAGGAGACGCCGGAGCGCTTACAGGAGCTGGAGCTGCTCACCGCCTCCTGGTCGGCGCCGATCATTATCACCACGCTGGTGCAGCTCCTGAATACCTGCTTCAGCGGAAGGACCAGCGCCATCCGCAGATTTCACGCGCTGTGCGGCAGCGTCATCGTGATCGACGAGGTGCAGACCGTTCCCGGCAAAATGCTGACGCTGTTCAATTTGGCGGTCAACTTCCTGTCCGAGGGCTGCGGCGCCACCATTGTTCTGTGCTCTGCCACCCAGCCCTGTCTGGAGGCAGCCGACCATCCCCTGCACCGCCAGCCCGTCGATCTGGTTCCGCAGCAAAAGGCACTGTGGGACGTCTTTAAGCGCACCGACATCCAAAATGCCGGATGTGCCAAGCTGGAGGAGCTCTCGCAGATCGTCACGGAGGTACTGTCGTCGTGCGACAGTCTGCTGGTGGTGTGCAACACAAAAAAGGAGGCGGCGTTCCTGTTTGAGTCGCTGCAAGCCGAGAATTGCCGGTGCTTCCATCTGTCCGCCGCCATGTGCATGCAGCACCGCAGGGAGACTCTGCAAGCCTTACAGTCCGCGCTGGACAAGCCCTCCGCCGACAGGCAAAGGGTTGTCTGCGTCTCCACGCAGGTGATCGAGGCTGGTGTGGACATCTCCTTCCAGCGGGTGATCCGCTTCTCCGCCGGAATGGACAGTGTCGTGCAGGCGGCAGGGCGGTGCAACCGGCACGCCGAGCAAAAGAAGCCCGCCCCCGTCCGCCTCATCCGGTGTACCGACGAGCGGCTGCGTGGTCTGGACGACATCGTGCGCGGACAGAACGCCACCACCGCGCTGCTGACCGCCTTTTCCAAAACGCCGGAGGCTTTCCGGCACGATCTGTCCTCCGAGGAGTCCATCCGGTTCTACTATCGCCGGCTATACGCAGAGATGGAGCCCGGCTTTCAGGACGACCAAACCCAGGCGCACGGCTCCCTCTATCATCTGCTGGCGGACAACCCCCGGTATGCAGACGCCAACTGCGCGCAGGCGGAGCGTTACCTTCTGCGGCAGGCGTTCCGTCTGGCAGGCGGCCTTTTTCAGGTATTCGACGAGGACACCAGCGCCCTACTCGTACCCTACGGAAAAGGGCGCGAGCTGCAAAACACGCTGCGAAACGCCGCTCAGGTCTACGGGCAGAAGGATTGGGCGGTCATTCGCGGCTGCATTGACGGGGCAAAGGGCTACTGCGTCAGCGTCGGCCACTATCAGCTGGAGCGGCTTGAAAGCCTCGGCGCCGTGACCTCACTGTTCGACGGCGGCATACTGCTGTTGTCCGATGGCTTTTATAACGAACATACCGGTTTTTCCCTGGAGACCGGTACCCGTGATTTTCAGGAGGTGTAGCGATTGAAAACAGAACATCCCAACATCGTAGAATTTGAGGTATACGGTGATTACGCCCTCTTCTCCGACCCTCTCATGCGTCTGGGCGGTGAAAAGTGCAGCTATCAGGTACCCACCTATGAGGCACTGAAGGGCATTTTATCCTCTGTATACTGGAAGCCCACCTTCATCTGGCGAATCCTGGACGTGCGGGTCATGAACCCCATCCAGACCGAGGTGAAGGGCATCCGCCCCATCAAATACGGCGACGGCAAGAACGATCTGGCCTATTACACCTATCTGAAGAACTGCCGCTATCAGGTGCGGGCCTGCTTCGACTGGAACGACAACCGTCCGGAGCTGTGCGGCGACCGAAATGAGAACAAACACCACTGCATTGCCCGCCGAATGATCGAAAAAGGTGGGCGCCGGGACATTTTTCTGGGTACCCGGGAATGTCAGGGCTATGTAGAGCCCTGCGTATTCGGAAACGGCGCAGGCGCCTACGACGATCTGCCGGAGCTGGGCTTCGGGCTGATGTACCACGGCATCACCTACCCGGACGAGGCCTACTCGGAGGAGACCCGCGGACGGATGACTGCCCGGTTTTGGTACCCGGTCATGAAAAACGGCGTCATTCACTTTCTCCCGCCGGAGGATTGTCCGGGGCAGAAGCCTCTGCGGGAGATGCCTATGAAGAGCTTTTCCGCCGACGAGGGCAATTTTATCGGTCTGCGGGAATTTGGGGAGGTGGAGTAAATGGGACTGATGCAGCAAGCCTATGACACCTACTGTGCCATGGAGTCGCAATACGCCGGTATCTACGGCAAGGCGAAGGAGCCGCTGGTTCCTGTTTCGCACCAAATCGTAAACGCAGAGCTGGAGCTCACTCTGGACGCGGACGGCCATCTGCTGGACGCCCGCTCCGTCGAGACGGAGCAGGCCGCCACGATCATCCCTGTGACGGAGAGCTCCTCGGGAAGAACGGGCGACACCACCTGCGCACACCCCCTGTGCGATCAGATACGATTTCTCTCTGCGCTGTATCCCGCAAAATACGAAAGCTACCTGACACAACTGCACCGCTGGGAGGATTCCCCCTATGGCCACCCCAAGCTCTCCGCCATCGCCCACTATGTGGAGAGGGGGACAATCGTTGAAGACCTGGCGCAGCGGGGTGTGATCTCCCTGAATGAAAAGGGTCTACCCACCAAGGAAAAACAGGTGGTCCGCTGGCGCGTAGAGACAGGTGGGGAAAATGAAACGCCTGCCTGCTGGCAGGATCAGAGCCTCTTCCAAGCCTTCATCGACTACTATGCATCCACAAGATCTGAGAAGCCCGCGTTTTGCATGGTTACCGGTAAAAACGCCCCGCCGACCCGCCAGCATCCGAAAAAAATCATCAACCTGTATGCCAATGCCAAGCTGATCTCCGCCAACGACACCAGCGGCTTTACCTATCGGGGCCGCTTCACAGACGATTCGCAGGCCGCGACCATGAGCTACGAGGCATCGCAGAAGATCCACAGCGCGCTGCACTGGTTGGCGGCGACCCAAGGCGTCTTCATCGGCGGGCGCACCTTCCTGTGCTGGAATCCGCAGGGCATTGAGATCCCCAAACCGCAGGCCGCCTTCCTGCGGCGGGGCGCCGCCAAGCAGATAAAATACTCCGACTATCGAAAGGCGTTGTCGGAAACTCTCCGGGGCTGGCAGGAGACGATCCCGCGGGACGCCGGCGCCGTAGTGGCCGCCTTTGACGCCGCCACATCCGGACGTCTTTCCCTCACCTATTACAGCGAGCTTCCGGTCTCTGATTTTCTGGAGCGCCTGCACAACTGGGACGCACTTTGCTGCTGGGAGCATTCCTCCTTCGGCATACAGTCGCCCTCGCTTTCGCAGATCGCGGACTGCGCTTTCGGCACGGTGCGCGTCTCCGACAAGCAGACAAAGCTGGAAACGGACGAGCGCGTCATGCGCCAGCAGGTACAGCGGCTGCTCTCCTGCCGGGTGGACCGGGGCAAAATGCCGGCGGATATCGCCCGCGCTGCGGCGGCCAAGGCGTCCAACCTGCAGATCATGGACGCCGCCCTGCGGGAAACGGTATTGTTCACCGCCTGCGCGGTGCTTCGGAAATACAAATATGATTGGTACAAGGAGGAATGGGGCATGGCACTGGAACCGCAGAAGAAGGACATCAGCTATCAATATGGACGGCTTCTGGCCGTGTTTGAAAAAATCGAGCGAGACACCTATGACCCCAATGAGCAGCGAGAGCCCAACGCGATCCGGATGCAATCCGTGTTCGCAAAGCGTCCGCTCTACGCCAGCCGGATCATCTGGGAGCAGTTGAAAAAGGCGTACTACCCCAAACTCAAGCCCGGCGCCAGAACAAAATACGACCGCATCATCGAGCAGATCATCCAGGAAATTTCCTCCTTCCCGCAGGCGGAACAGGAGGAGGCTCTGAAGGACACCTATCTCTTTGGGTACTATCTGCAGCGCAGTGCGCTGTACACATCCGGCAAGACCGAAAACAGTCAGGAGGAAGAATAAATGAGCAGCTTGCAAAACAAGATCGATTTTGTGGCACTGGTCTCCGTGACCCGCGCCAACAGCAACGGCGACCCTCTGAACGGCAATCGCCCCCGCACCGACCTGAACGGCTTTGGTGAGATCTCCGACGTGTGCATCAAGCGCAAGATCCGCAACCGGATGCAGGATCTGGGCAAGCCCATCTTCGTTCAGTCAGAGGATCGGTGCAGCGACGGCTGCGGCAGCCTCAGCGAGCGGGCCTCCGCCGCTATGAAGGGCATCAAGGATCGGGAGGAATATGCCCGGCGCGCCTGCGAGACATGGCTGGACGTGCGTACCTTCGGGCAGGTCTTTGCCTTCAAGGATGCCAAGGGCTTCTCCTGCGGTGTGCGCGGCCCCGTCTCTATCCATCAGGCGTCCAGCCTGTCCCCCGTGGAGATCGAGTCCCTCCAGATCACCAAGAGCGTGAATGGTGAGAAGAATGAACAAGGGGAGGCCCGCACCTCCGACACCATGGGTATGAAGCACTTTGTCCGCTTCGGCCTGTACGAGATCAAGGGCTCCATCAATGTCCAGCTGGCGGAAAAGACCGGCTTCTCCGAGGAGGACGCCGATACGGTCAAGGAATGTCTGCGCACCCTCTTTGTGAACGATGCCTCCTCCGCACGGCCCGACGGCTCCATGGAGGTGGTGAAGCTGTTCTGGTGGCGGCACAGCTGCAAGGACGGGCGGTACTCCTCCGCAAAGGTCCACCGCTCCGTCAAGGTCGCGCTGCGGGACGCGGGTACCATCCCCACCTCCGCAGACGACTATGTGATTTCGCTGGAGGCGCTGCCGGGTCTGGAGCCGGAGGTGATCGATGGCGTATAATGAGGAGGACTTCCTACAGCTCTCCGGCTTACAGCATTTCCGGTTTTGCAGGCGGCGGTGGGCGCTGATCCACATCGAGCACCAGTGGGCGGAAAACTACCGCACCATTGACGGCGCGATCCTCCACGAAAACGCCCACGACACGGACCTTCAGGAGCGGCGGGGCGACCGCTTTATTACGCGGGGCGTCAGCGTCTATTCCGCGGAGCTGGGTGTATCCGGGCAGTGCGACGTACTGGAATACCACCGGGGCTCCGTCGGGATCCCCCTCTCCGGGAAAGAGGGACTGTGGCAGCCGTATCCGGTGGAGTACAAGCGGGGCCGCCCCCGCGAGGACACTGGCGACACCCTGCAGCTATGCGCGCAGGCCATGTGCCTGGAGTCCATGCTCTGCTGCGACATCCCTGAGGGCGCACTCTATTACGGGGAGATCCGCCGGCGAGAGAGGGTTTCCTTCACCCCGGAGCTGCGCGCAGGGGTGCGGGAGCTGCTGGCGGAAATGCACGAGCTGTACCATCGGGGCTATACCCCCAAGGTCAAGCCCACCAAATCCTGCAATGCCTGCTCCTTGAAGGAGCTGTGCCTGCCAAAGCTGATGAAAAGCAGAGCCGTCTCCGCGTATCTCCGGGCGGCCATGGAGGAATCACCATGAAGCAGCTTCTCAACACGCTATTTGTCACCTCCGAGGACATTTACCTCTCGCTGGAGGGGGAAAATGTGCTGGCAAACCGAGGCAAGACCGTCGTCGCCCGCTACCCGCTGCACACGCTGCAAGCCATCGTCAGCTTCTCCTACGCCGGTGCCTCCCCTGCGCTGATGGGCAAATGTGCGGAGGCCGGGATCGGTCTGGCCTTCTGCTCCCCGCACGGACGTTTCCTTGCCCGCACCTGCGGCGAGAGCAGCGGCAACGTACTGCTCCGTCGTGAGCAGTACCGTATCGCTGACGACCCCGCTCGCAGCTGTGAGATAGCCCGCACCATGATCTTCGGCAAGCTGAGCAACGGTGCCGCCAGCATCCAGCGCACCCTGCGGGATCACGCGCCCCGCGTGGCGGACTGCGGATTGGAAAAAGCCGCTGCCAACCTCCGGGCTATGCTGCCACAGGTGCTGGCTGCCGCTGACTTGGACTCCCTGCGGGGAATAGAGGGCGCTGCTGCCACCGCGTATTTCGACATCCTCGATCATATGCTCCTGAGCCGGAAGGAGGCATTCTTCTTCCACGGACGAAGCCGTCGGCCGCCGCTGGATCGGGTAAACGCCATGCTGTCCTTCGCCTACAGTCTGCTGGCACACGACTGTGCCAGCGCCTTGGAAAGCGTCGGATTGGACAGCTATGTAGGCTTCCTCCACCGCGACCGGCCGGGACGGCAGTCGTTGGCGCTGGATCTGATGGAGGAGCTGCGACCCTGCATGGCAGACCGCTTCGTGCTGACCCTCGTGAACAATCGAATGCTGCGCCCGGAGGACTTTCAGATGCAGGACAGTGGCGCGGTGCTGCTGTCCGATGACGGCCGCCGGAAATTCCTGAAGACCTGGCAGGAGCGGAAGCAGGACACGCTGACCCACCCCTATCTGGGGGAAAAGCTGAGTTGGGGTATGATCCCCTATGCGCAGGCGCTACTGCTGGCTCGCTGCCTCCGCGGCGACTTGGACGGCTATCCGCCGTTTTTATGGAAGTGATGCTATGCTGGTGCTGATCACATACGATGTAAACACCGAGGACGCCGCCGGGCGCAAGCGCCTGCGGCAGATCGCTAAAAAGTGCGTGGACTACGGACAGCGGGTGCAAAATTCCGTGTTTGAGTGTCTGCTGGACGCAGGGCAGTGCCGCCGCCTGCAGGCGCAGCTCCTGTCCATCATGGATCCTGAGAAAGACAGTCTGCGCTTTTACTATCTGGGGAAGCAATATGAGAAAAAAGTGGAGCATTTCGGTACGAAGAGCACCTATCTGCCGGAGGAACCCCTGATCCTCTGACGCACGCCGCCCGGCGCGGCGGTGGTACGGCGCACGGGTATCCGGGACGCGCCTTCCCGCCCCCGCGAAGTCCAAGTGACCAGAGATTGCCGGGAGGTTCGCAAGGCTTTTCCCGAGAAAACGCCGGTCTTTCTCCGGCTTTCTCAGGCAACCACCCCGTATTTTTCCCAAAAAACGCAAAAGTTCTACTTGTTTGTCAAAGATCCGCAGGTAAAACTGTGCATCTTTGCTGTCGCCCCCCTCGCGGGGGGCGTGGATTGAAATCCCACGCAATAGCTTCATACTTCGGCTATCTGGGTCGCCCCCCTCGCGGGGGGCGTGGATTGAAATTGTGGAGGAGCTGTGCGGTTGGTTTGGCTGTGATGTCGCCCCCCTCGCGGGGGGCGTGGATTGAAATGCATAGAGGTATTTCAGGCCGCTGTCGACCTGAGTCGCCCCCCTCGCGGGGGGCGTGGATTGAAATTGAATACTTGGTGCGTGGACACCTACGGTGAGGACGTCGCCCCCCTCGCGGGGGGCGTGGATTGAAATGATATGCAGGATGATCTCCGTTTTACAGTCCCGGGTCGCCCCCCTCGCGGGGGGCGTGGATTGAAATCTCCCACGCCTTCTCGTCCAGCCGGTTCTGCTTGTCGCCCCCCTCGCGGGGGGCGTGGATTGAAATGCTGCCGGTAGCCGTAGGCACCATCTCCACCGTCAGGTCGCCCCCCTCGCGGGGGGCGTGGATTGAAATGTTATTTATTCAATGATCCACGAATTTCCGCAGTGTCGCCCCCCTCGCGGGGGGCGTGGATTGAAATCGGTCTGCGCTTACCCGTCCAACGCAAGCCGCCAGGTCGCCCCCCTCGCGGGGGGCGTGGATTGAAATCCTGCTAACGCGAAGCTGCTGTTTGGCGAGATCTCGTCGCCCCCCTCGCGGGGGGCGTGGATTGAAATGCGGCAAAACAAAAACGCCGGAGACCATGACGCAGGTCGCCCCCCTCGCGGGGGGCGTGGATTGAAATTCGAAGCCGGCCGCGAGAAAATCGAGCCAAATGGTCGCCCCCCTCGCGGGGGGCGTGGATTGAAATCGTGGCGGATGTGCCGGGCAGCACCCGCAGGAAGGTCGCCCCCCTCGCGGGGGGCGTGGATTGAAATCAGCAGGGAAGGCGATGCAGTGCTTGACTTGTTTGTCGCCCCCCTCGCGGGGGGCGTGGATTGAAATAATGTACCAGCCATACTGGTAGTGGCCAAACCCATGTCGCCCCCCTCGCGGGGGGCGTGGATTGAAATGTCCTATGGCGAGGCCAAGCGCGGGGGCTACACCGTCGCCCCCCTCGCGGGGGGCGTGGATTGAAATGGCCGCTCACACAGCTCCGCGCCGGACACGGCCGTCGCTCCCTCGCCCAGCTTGCCCGCCGGGTGCGCCCTCATGTTGGCCGGAGAAGTCCAGCTTCGTGCCGTCCGTGGTAATGTATCCGGTTTCGTTCCAGTTGTTCGTCTCTCCGAAAAACTCCTTTGCAGATTTTACATGGCCTTTTTTCTCCGCCTCCACAGGCGCTTTCAGTGAAAACTGCGGCTTGATATTCTCGCTATCGGTGAGTATACCGGTATCAGAAGGTCTTGGCGAGGTTACTTCCGAATGCGTTTCCGCAGAGAAGGAAGTTTTGCTGGTTACCTTCTTTTTTTCTACATCAAGAAGGTCGTACAAATACGATTTCCCATCTGCATCATTGCGGATTAAGAGCGTCCCGCCGTAGACAGTATAGTGGTCTATGGCTTTTTTTGCGTTCAAAATAGGAACCGCAAACTGCGTATCATACCGATATGCGGGCGTTTGGCAGGACGGGGAAGTACCCGCCTTGAGGGAGGGGAATAACGCCGCGACTACTTTTTCAGCGTGGCCAGACGGCGGCAGGCCTCCTTAACGGTGGCCTCCTCGAAGGCGTAGCACATTCTGAACCAGCCGGGTCTGTCACAGCCGAACAGCTGACCGGGGGACACGTTGATCATCAGGTCGTTGTAGATCTTCTGCCACAGCACATGCTCCTCGGCAAACTCCTGCTTGTCCATGTAGGCGGAGAAGTCGGCCATGATGAAGATGCCGGCCTGTGCCTTCATGGTGGGCACGCCGATGCCCGTAAGGCCCTTGGTCATGATCTCGTAGGCGGTCTTGAGCCGTTGGCGGGACAGATCCATAACGCCCTCCAGCTCCGGGGATTGCAGCAACGCCCTCAGCAGGGACTGGGTATGGGAGGAGAACAGCACGGCACGGACGCGCCTGCCCTCCGCCGTCACCCTTTCATAGGCGGCCTCGAAGGCGTTTCTGTCCAGCGTCTCGTCGCAGGGCACGCCCACGGCGATGACGCCGGCGCGCTCGTTGATGTCGTCCACGAAGCTGGAGTAGTAGGGCGCGGGGATGAGGAACACATCGCCCGGCTCGGCCTGCACCGTGGCCAGCGAGGCGATGATCATGATGGCCCGGCCGATATTGCCGTTGACGCCGTAATACTCCGAGAACGTGGAGCCGGCGGCGGAGGAGCGCAAAAAAGTACAAATTATCGGGGGATTTTCATAGAAGCCCCCATCCCCCGCAGGCTACAATAGTGCCATGAAACGATACGATGCGCAGTACCGCGTATCGGGAAAGGCGGATATGATATGACTTCTTTTCAGCGTGTAGCGGCCGCCCTGAGCCATCAGGAGGCCGATCATGTACCGGTGTACCCCATTCTGTGCGGCATCAACCGGAAGCTGGTGGACGCCACCTATGAAAAATGGGCCACCGACGCGGAGACGTGCGCGGCAGGCTTTCTGAAAACGGCGGAGCTGTTCGATCTGGACTGCCTGGTGACGCTTATCGACCTGTCCATTGAGTGCGACGCCTGGGGGCAGAAGCTGATCTTTCCGGAGAACGAGGCGCCTCATCCGGACTACAGCGATCCGGTGATCCGGGAGATCGAGGACTACGCCAAGATCAAAAAGGTGGACTACCGCACCAGCAGGCGGATGATGATGCACATCGACGTATGCCGCCGTCTGGTGGAGGCCAAGAAGGGCCGGATGCCCATTGTGGCCTTTGTGTTCGGCCCGCTGGGTACGCTGTCCATGCTGCGCAACCAGCAGGATCTGTACATGGATCTGTACGACGATCCCGACGCCGTCAAGGCCGCCACATGGCAGGTGGCGGAGACGCTGGCGGACTATGTGGGCGCGCTGTGCGACACAGGCGTGGACGCCATCATGTGGGACACGCTGTTCGCCAGCGGCTCCATCATGAGCAAGGACATGTGGCGGGACATGGAGGCCGAGCCCATGCGGATGCTGGCGGAGACGGTGCGGCAGCACGGCTGCATGAACATGATCCACAACTGCGGCCAGCGCATCTATTTCGACGCCCAGATCGAGGCAGTCGACCCGGTGGCCATCTCGTTCCTGTATCCGCCGGACGACTGCGCGGACTACGCCGAGTGCAAGGCCAAGTACGGAGACAGGGTGGCGCTCATCGGCGCGGTGACGCCGGCCAATGCCGTCATCGGCACCGACGAGGAGTGGGATGAGCAGTGCCGCAGCCAGATCGACGCCATGGCCGCCGGCGGCGGCTTCATGCTGGCCACAGGATGCGAGTACCCCGCCAACGCCACCTTCGACCGGGCGCAGCGGATGATCGACATCGCCAAGACCTACGGCGCGTACCGGAAATGACGAAGCTGGATGTGGTAACGGGGTTCCTGGGCGCGGGAAAGACCACGTTTCTGCAGACATACCACCGCTGGCTGACGGGTAAGGGCGTCACCAGCTGCATCATCGAGAACGAGTTCGGTGCCGCCGGTGTGGACGGCGCCGTTCTCCGCGGCAGCGGCGCGGCGGTACGGGATATCTCCGGCGGCTGCGTGTGCTGCACGCTGAAGGTGACGCTGCGGGAGCTGCTGTGGGAGCTGGCCGGGCAGGTGGAGCGCGTCATTCTGGAGCCCTCCGGCCTGTTCTGCGGCGACGACCTGCTGGACATTCTCCGCAGTCCCGGCTGCCCGGTGGAGCCGGGGATGTGGTGCGGCATCATCGACCCGGCCATGCTGCCGCTGATGAACGGCGAGGATCGGGCGGTGCTGGACAGCGAGATCGTCCACGCCGGGAGCCTGCTGCTCAGCAAGACCCAGTACATCTCCGCGCTGGAGCGCCGCCGGGCGGCGGAGGAGGTGCGGCGGATGCTGGAGCCGGCGCCGCTGCTGTATACCGCGCCGTGGACGGAGCTGGAGCCGGATCTCTGGTTCCCGGCGCTGCAGCGGGCGGGCACCGTGATACGGCCCCATACGCGGCGACGGTTCGACCACACCAATATGTTCCAAAGCACCAGCTTCGCGGCGCGGCGCGTGCCGTCGGAAGCGGCGCTGCGCCGCAGCCTGCAGGCGCTGCTGCGGGGCGAGGCGGGGCAGATCCTGCGCATTAAGGGCACCGTCCGGATGGAGGGCGCGCTGTGGCAGGTGAACGGCACGCCGGACGCCCTGTCGGTGCAGCCGGCGGCGGACGGGCCGGAGGGCCTGAACATCATCGGGCGCGGCCTTGACCGGCGGCGGATACGGCAGCTCCTGCCATGAAAAACAGCCGCCCGCAGGCGGCTGTTCAGGAGCGCTGGGACAGGTCGTCCCGGTACTTTTTGGGCGAGACGCCCTGATACTTCTTGAACACGCGGGAGAAGTAGCTCTGGTCGCCGAAGCAGCACTCGTTGGCAATGTCGATCAGCGGCATGGCGGTGGCGGTCAGCAGCTTCTTGCTGTGGTTGACGCGGGCCTGATTGATGTAGTCCGTGATGCTCATGCCCGTCTCCTGCTTGAAGGTACTGCTGAGGTAGGACTTGCTGAGATAGACCTCCCCGGCGATCTCCTCCAGCGTGATGCGGCGCAGGCAGTTGCTGCGGATATAGTCCATGGTCTTGAACACGATGTCGGAGTGGCGGATGTCCGCGTAGTCGAAGGAGACGGCGATGAACTGCTCAATGACCGCCGAGAGCCAACGGCTCAGCTGGTCGACGGAGTCGCAGTGGTCGATCTCCTGCATGTAGGCGGCGCTGTAGCGGAAAATGTCGCCCACGTCTGCACCGGAGGAGATGACGGAGCGGGAGATAATGACGATCAGCTCCAGCGTCCGGGCCTTGATGTCGGAGATGTTCCCGGCGTGGTAGAAGAAAATGTGGCCCAGCAGCCGGTTCAGCAGATCCCGCGAGCCGGCGCGATCCTGCTTTCTGATAAGCTCGCACAGCTGGTTCTCCGCGGACAGGATGTAGTCGTAATGCTCCTTCTCGTCCATGTACTTGCTGCGCATGTCGTAGATGGCGTTGAGGAACTGCTGCTGGTCGTAGCTGCGCTTCTGCTCGAAGCTGCTGTGGTGCAGGCTGCTGGCGGAGGCCGACAGCAGCAGCGCCAGCTGGCGCACCTGCAGCGTGGTCATGCGGGGAAGCTGCTCAATGGCGCTGCGTGAGTATGGATATTCGGTGTAACATGTGATATCCTGAATATCACCCATGACGATGGGGCCGGCGATCATGCCGCCGCCCAGACTGCCGGAGCCGTCCAGAATGGCGGCGGCCACGAACACCATGGCCTTGGGACAGTAGTAGATGAAATGTCCGTCCCAGCGATAGGCCTCGCTGAGGCCATACAGGTGGGTGTTGAACTCGTTCTTCTGCTGGTAGGGACACTCCCGGCAGAAGCGGGCGGCACAGGCCTCGTCATAGAACTGCTCCGGCGAATCCGGGTAGATGGGGCTGACGCTGACGCCGGTCAGGGAGGACAGGGCGCGGCACAGCGCCGCATTTTCTTCTTTCATGGCAAACCTCACAAAAACAGGAAAGAAAGCTTGCTATATTACAGCGTTTTTAATCATATCAACCCTGCCCGGGAATGTCAAGGGCGGCAGGGCGCGAAGGAGGACGACCGTATGCAGCCACATATCCATCTGAACGAGGGTCTGGGCATCCGCTGCGCCATCCTGCCGGGTGATCCGGCGCGGGTGGAGCGGATCGCCGCATATCTGGACGACGTGTGTGACCACGGCAGCCACCGGGAGTACCGCAGCATCAGCGGAACGTGGCGGGGCGTGCCGGTGCTGGCCATGTCCACGGGCATGGGCGGGCCCTCCACGGCCATCGCCGTGGAGGAGCTGCGCCGCATCGGCGTGGAGAGCCTGCTCCGCATCGGCTCCTGCGGCGCTTTGCAGAGCGGCATCGCCGTGGGAGAGCTGCTTCTGGTGCAGGCCGCCGTCCGCGACGAGGGTACCTCCCGGGCCTATGTGCCGGAGGGATACCCGGCGGTGTCCGACGCGGCGCTGCTGGCGCTGTGCGCCCGAAGCGCACGGCGGCGGGGGCTGAAGGCCCATATCGGACTGGTGCGCAGCCACGACAGCTTTTACATCGACGGGCAGGAGGATGTGAACCGTCTCTGGAGCGGCCGGGGCGTGCTGGGCTCCGACATGGAGACGGCGGCTCTGCTGGCCGTGGCCCGTCTGCGGGGCCTGCGGGCCATGAGCATCCTGAACACCGTGGTGCCGTGGGGCGGCGATACACTGGGAGGCATCGGCGCGTACAGCGGCGGCGCGGAGGCGGCGGCGCGGGGCGAGGCAGCCTCCATACAGGTGGCGCTGGACGCCTGCGCCGCCATAGAGAGAGGGGAGGACTGGCTGGCATGATACGGATCACCAACGGCGAACGGACAGCAGAGCTGACATGGGACAGCGTACGGGTATCCGTGTCCCGGCTGCTGGAGCAGGCAGGGCTGCATCCCGACCGTCCCTGCGGCGGGCAGGGGCGCTGCGGCAAGTGCCGGGTGCTGGCCCACGGCGCTCTGTCCCCCGCCGCGCCGGAGGAGCGAAGGCACCTGACGGCGGCGGAGCTGGACGCCGGGATGCGTCTGGCCTGCATGGCGCAGATCTGCGGCCCCGACGCGGACATTGAGCTGCCGCAGGAGGGCCGTATGCTGGTGGAGACAGGTCTGCCGCTGCAGCGGCTGGAATGGGCGCCGTGGGCCGCAGGGCTGGGGCTCAGCGTGGACATCGGCACTACCACCGTGGCCGCCTATCTGTGGGATCTGGACGGCCGGAGACAGCTGGGCGTGATGTCCTGCAAAAATCCGCAGGAGCGGCTGGGCGCCGACGTGGTGTCCCGGCTGGATGCATCGCTGGCGGGGCGCGGCGGCGAGCTGCGCCGGTGCATGACGGCGTGTCTCGCGGAGCTGGCGGAGGGGCTGTGCCGGCAGGTGGGACGGCCCGTAACGGACATCGGCGGCGCGGTCATCACCGGCAACACCGCCATGCTGTATCTGCTGCGGGAGCTGGACGTACATGACATCGCCCTTGCGCCGTTTCAGGCGCGGCACCGCTTCGGGGAATACCTCCCGGCGGCGGCGCTGGGGCTGCACTGGGCCCCGGACTGCCGGGTATACCTGCCGCCCTGCATCTCCGCCTATGTGGGCGCGGACATCACCTGCGGACTGCTGGCCTGCGGCGCTTTGCAGGCAGAGGGCCCCGCTCTGCTGGCGGATGTGGGCACCAACGGCGAGATGGCGCTGCTGTCCGGCGGCACCATCCACTGCTGCGCCACGGCGGCGGGCCCCGCCTTTGAGGGCGTGGGCATCTCCTGCGGCAGCGGCGCGGTACCGGGAGCCATCGACGCGGTGACAGCGGAGGACGGCGCGCTGCACGTCCACGTCATCGGCGGCGGCGAGGCGCGCAGCCTGTGCGGCTCCGGTCTTCTGGACGCGGTAGCTGCCCTGCGGCGGCTGGAGCTGGTGGAGGACAGCGGCTTCATGGAGGAGGACAGCCTGCCCCTGTCCGGGAGCGCGGCCCTGCTGCGCCGGGATATCCGGGCGTTCCAGCTGGCCAAGAGCGCCATCTGCGCCGGAGTGGACACGCTGCTGCACACGGCGGGCGTCCGAGCGTCGGAGGTCAAGACCGTGTGGTTGGCCGGCGGCTTCGGCTGCAAGCTGTCGCCGGAGAGCGCCGGCGCGGTGGGCATGCTGCCGTTGGCGCTGGCGCCGTCCGTCCGGCCCGTGGGCAACGCGGCGGCAGCCGGTGCGGCCCTGCTGCTGTGCAGCTGCCGGTTTGAGACGGAGGCGGCGGACATCACGGCGGCGGCACGGGTGGTGGAGCTGGCCGCCGACCCGGTATTTCAGGAGCGATTTATAGAGGACATGCTGCTGGCGGAGGTGACGGAATGACGGAGCTGCTGACACTGGCCCGCGACGCGGGCTTTGAGGAGACGACGCCGCTGCAGGCGGCGCAGCTGGTGTTCCGGCCGGAGGTGCGGGACATGTGTCGCGCCGACCGGTGCAGCAGCTATGGGAAAAGCTGGTGCTGCCCACCGGCCTGTCCCTCGCTGGAGGAGATGACCCGGCGGACGTGGGACTACGGCCAGGGTGTGCTGGTGGAGACAGTGGGCACCATGGCCGACGATTTCGACTACGAGGCCATGATGGAGGCGGAGACGCGGCACAAGGAGCGGTTCCGGCAGCTGACGCAGGCGCTGTACCACCGGTACGGGCGGGAAAACGTGCTGCCCATGGGGGCGGGCACCTGCCGCCGCTGCGCCAGATGCACCTATCCCGACGCGCCCTGCCGCTTCCCGGAGGAGCAGGTGGTGTCCATGGAGGCCTACGGCCTGCTGGTCAGTCAGGTGTGTCAGGACTGCGGCGCAGTCTACTACCACGGGCCCCGCACCATGACGTATGTAAGCTGTATTTTCCTGCGCCGGGGCGCAGAGGGCGGAAATAAGTGAGGTATTGCGATGAACGATAAGAAGCTCGTCCTGCTGGACGGTGCCGTGGGCACCAGCCTGTGGGCAAAGACAGACAACAAGGTGGCGGTGTGGCGGTACAATCTTGAAGATCCCCGGATCGTGCAGGAGCTGCATCAGGAGTATCTGGACGCCGGGGCGCAGATCATACTGGCCAACACCTTCGGCGCCAACCGCATGGCGCTGCGGGGTACGGACTACACGGTGGAGGAGATCGTCTCCACCGGTGTGCGGCTGGCCCGGGAGACACTGGCCGGGCGGGCGGAAACGGCGCTGTCCATCGGGCCGCTGCCGGTGCTGCTGGAGCCCTACGGCGATCTCAGCGAGGAGGAGGCCTACGAGCTGTTCGATCAGCAGATCTCCGCCGGCGCGGCGGAAAAGCCGGATCACATCTTCCTGCAGACCTTCATGGATCTGCGGATGCTGCAGATCGCGGCGCGGGCCGCCGTGCGCCACGGCATCCCCGTCTCCGCCATGATGACGTTCACGGAGGTGGGTAAGACCATGATGGGCAACTCCGTGCAGGACTTCGTGGAGGGTATGCGGGAGTTCCCGCTGACGGCCGTCGGGCTTAACTGCTCGCTGGGCCCGGAGCGGGCGGTACCAGTTATCGCCGCGTTCCGGCAGTACACCGATCTGCCGCTGATGTTCAAGCCCAACGCCGGGAAGCCCATTTCCCAGGGAGACGGCACCACCGTGGAGTACACGGCGGACATCTTCGTGGAGGACAGCCTGCCCGCGCTGGACGCGGATGTGACCTACATCGGCGGCTGCTGCGGAAGCGATGCGTCCTACATCCGGGCGCTGCGCGGACGTCTGCGCCGGCTGGGGTACGGCGTGTGACGCGGCCCGGCGGAGACGGAATCGAAAAATCAGACGAATTGTCCAAAAAAGAAACAAGACAGGCATGCGTGCCATGTGGGATAATAAGTCATGACAATGGGATGCATACAACACACCGGGATAGACTTATCAGAAAGGTTAAGGGATAGCACATGAGCAGGATCCAGGAGATCGACCAGTTGATCCAACAGGGACGGGGCAAAAAGGTCTGCGAGACGATACAGGCGGCCATGGACGAGGGTATTTCCGCCGCTGATATTCTGCGGGAGGGCATGCTGCCCGCCATGAGCGCCATCGGCGAGAAGTTCAAGAACAACGAGGTGTTCGTGCCGGAGGTGCTGGTGGCCGCCCGCGCCATGAACATGGGCATGGCCCTGCTGAAGCCCTACATGGCGGACTGCGGTATCGAGCCGGCGGGCACCGCCGTCATCGGCACCGTCCGGGGCGATATGCACGACATCGGCAAGAATCTGGTGAAGATGATGATCGAGGGCAAGGGCCTGCGGGTGGTGGATCTGGGCGTGGACGTGTCGCCGGAGAAGTTTCTGGAGGCGGCAGAGGAGAACCATGCCGACATCATCTGCTGCTCCGCTCTGCTGACCACCACCATGGGCGAGATCAAGAACATCCTCGCCTATCTGGAGGCACGGAACGTCCGCGGCAAGTACAAGGTAATGATCGGCGGCGCGCCTGTCTCCCAGTCCTACTGCGACGCCATCGGCGCGGACTACTATACACCGGACGCCGCCTCTGCGGCGGACGTGGCGTACCAGATCTGCCGGCAGGCATAAGGACGTGTATTCGACGGGATGACGGCATCCTGCGGATATAAAACAGAAAAGATGAGAGAAACGAGGAGGAAAACATGAAGAAGATTTTTGCGATGCTGCTGGCATTGGCCATGCTGCTGGCGCTGGCGGCCTGCGGCAGCCAGAACACCGGCAATGACACGCCCGACGGCGGCGATGACCCTGCCGGCACCCCGGCCGTGAAGGTCGGTCTGCTGCTGGAGGGCTCTCTGGGCGATGAGTCCATCAACGATCAGGCCTACGAGGGTCTGAAGAAGGTGGCTGAGGACTTCGGCGTGGAGACGAAGTATGTGGAGTGCACCGACTCCTCCAAATACAACGACTATCTGGAGGGTCTGGTGGCCGGCGGCTACAACGTCATCTGCTGCGACTCCTTCAACATGGAGGAGGCCCTGCGCGCCTTCGCGCCCCAGTATCCCGATGTCCACTTCATGATCCTGGACACCGAGGTCAGCGATATTGACAACGTGGCGTCCTTCACCTACGCCACCCACGAGTGCTCCTTCCTGGCGGGCATCGCCGCAGCCATGAAGAGCGAGAGCGACGTGATCGGCTTTATCGGCGGCATGCAGATCCCCACCATTGAGAAGTTCCAGGTGGGCTTTGAGGAGGGCGTCCACTATGTGAAGCCCGATGCCAAGGTCATCGTGAAGTACATCGGCAACGATTCCTCCGCGTGGAACGATCCCGCCACCGCCAAGACCCTGACGCTGGACTGCATCGCCAACGGCGCTGACGTCTGCTATCACGCGGCCGGCGCCAGCGGCATGGGCATGGTGGAGGCCTGTGTGGAGAACAACATCTGGGCCATCGGCGTCAACATCGACCAGACCCATCTGGCTCCCAAGAACATGCTGACTAGCGCCCTGACCAAGGGCGACCGTGCCGTGTACCTGTTCGCCGAGAGCTGCATCAACGGCACGCCCATGAGCGGCATGACCGTCCTGAACTGCGCCAATGACGGCGTGGGCGTTGTGGCCAGCGAGTTCATGACCGACGACATCATGACCGCCGTGAACGACGCGGCCGCCAAGATCGTCAGCGGCGAGCTGAAGGTCACCAACGTAATGAGCTATTGATCCGCCGCCCTTCGCGGAAGGGCGTTCCGGGACATCAGGGCCTGCACCGCTGTACAGATCGACCATCTCAGCGGTGCAGGCCCTTGCATGAAAGGACAAGGGATATGCAGGGAATCACCATGAGCGGGATCACCAAGGACTTCCTTGGCAAGCTCGCACTGCAGGATGTGGACATCACCTTCAAAAAGGGCACGGTACACGCCATCGTGGGCGAGAACGGTGCGGGAAAGTCCACCCTGATGAATATTCTCAGCGGCGCGCTGGAGCCCACCGCGGGCGAGATCCGTCTGGACGGCCGGCCGGTACAGCTGCGCAGCCCGCAGGACGCCCGCGCCTGCGGTATCGGCATGGTGTATCAGCATTTCATGCTGGTGCCCACGCTGAAGGTCTGGCAGAACGCCATTATGGGCGCCGAGCCAACCCGCCGGGGCTGCACCATCGACAAGGCGGCGGCGCTGGCTCACATTGAGGAGACGTGCCGCACATACGGCATCCAGCTGAACCCGGAGCAGACCGTGGGCAGCATGACGGTGGGCGAGCAGCAGCGCATCGAGATCCTGAAGGTGCTGATGCGTGACGCGGAGTATGTCATTCTGGACGAGCCCACCGCCGTCCTGACGCCGCAGGAGACGCAGCAGCTCTGCGAAAACATCCGGACATTGAAAAAAATGGGCAAGACCATCATCTTCATCAGCCACAAGCTGGAGGAGGTCATGGACATTGCCGACGAGATATCGGTGCTGCGGCTGGGACGGCTCATCGGCACCATGCCGGCATCGGAGGCCTCGCCGGAGCAGCTGGTGCAGATGATGGTGGGACGCGAGGTGTCCCTCAGCGGCTATCCGGCGGCGGCGGAAAAGGGCGCGGAGATCCTGCGGGTGGAGCACCTGTGTACGGAGCGCACCCAGTTCTCCGCCGGACTGCAGGATATCAGCTTCTCCCTGCACGCCGGGGAGGTGCTGGGCATCGCCGGTGTGGACGGAAACGGCCAGACCGAGCTGGTGGACGCCATTCTGGGTATGCTGCGGGTCAGCGGCGGCAAGGTGGAAAAATCCGGGAAGGATCTGACCAACAGACCCGCGCCCCAGATCCGCAGCGACGGCGTGGCGCTGATCCCACCAGACCGGCAGAAGCAGGGGCTGGTGCTGAACAGCAGCATCCTGATGAACGGCGTGCTGGGCTGCGAGCAGGACAAGCGGTTCTGTAAGCGGGGCATCATCCGCAAGGGGCAGCTGATGGGCGTGATGCCCTCCATCCTGCAGGACTACGACGTGCGGATGCCGTCCATCAACGCCAACGCGGCGGAGCTGTCCGGCGGCAACCAGCAGAAGGTGATCCTGGCCCGTGAGTTCGGTATCCGCAAGGCCGATCTGGTCATTGCGGTGAACCCCACCCGGGGACTGGATGTGGGCGCCATCGAGTTCGTCTATAAGCGTATTGAGGAGCAGAAGCAGGCGGGCAAGGCCGTGCTGCTGATCTCCACCGAGCTGACGGAGATCATGCGGCTGAGCGACCGCATCGCCGTGTTCTACAAGGGCCGGTGCATGGACATCCTGCCCCGGGAGACGGCGGAGATCAACCGCATCGGCAGCCTGATGATGGGCATTACAGAGGGAGGTGAACACGCATGAGCGCCGTCTCTGATATCCTGAACCGCAAGGGGAGCAAAGCGCTGACCCAGATCTTAATTTTTCTGGTGAGCTTCGTGCTGGCGCTGCTGGTGGGCGGCGTGCTGCTGCTCCTGCAGGGACACGACAACGTGTTCTCCGTGTACTACTACCTGCTGATCCAGCCGTTCACCACATGGAACGGCTTTGTGAAGGTGCTGACCCAGACGACGCCGCTGATCTTCGCGGGTCTGTCCGTGGCCATCGCCTTCAAGTGCGACGTGTTCAACATCGGCGTGGAGGGCCAGCTGTACGCAGGCGCGCTGACGGCGGCCTATCTGGGCTACAGCCTGCAGGGCCTGCCCACGGTGCTGCACATCCTCATCTGCGCGGCAGGCGCCGCGCTGGTGGGCGGTCTGCTGGCGCTGCTGGCAGGCTGGCTGAAGGTTCGCTTCCATGTACATGAGGTCATCTCCACCATTATGATGAACCACATCATCAGCAATCTGGTGACGCTGGTGGTGGTGGACTACTTCCGCAACGACGGACCCACGGCCCGCACCCCCAATATTCAGGAGTCGGCGCGGCTGACGCAGCTGGCGCCGCCCAGTCAGCTGAACACCGGCATCCTTCTGGCGGTACTGCTGTGCGCGGTGCTGTATGTGGTGTTCCAGAAAACGCCCTTCGGCTGGCAGCTCAACGCCGCCGGCAAGAACCTGACCACCACCCGCTACTGCGGCGTCAACGCCACGCGGCTTATTCTGACGGCCATGCTGGTATCCGGCGGGCTGGCCGGTCTGCTGGGCGCGGAGCGTGTGCTGGGCGGCTTCGGCTACATGCAGGTCAACTTCTCCCCCGGCTACGGGTACGACGGCATCACCATCGCCGTCATCGCCAACAACAACCCCTTCGGCTGCCTGCTGATGTCCCTGCTGATGGGCCTGCTGCGGGCAGGCGGCACCCAGCTGAACATCATGTCCGACGTGCCCTCCGAGTGGGTGGACATGCTGTCGGCGTTCATCTTCATCTTCGTGGTGGCGGCCAACGCCGTGATGCGCAGGCTGCCAGAGCTCCGCGCCAGGCGGCAGAGCCGTGAAAGGAGGGCCGGCTGATGATCTCTCTGCCATCCGTAATCTGCAATATGTTCGCCTCCGCCACGCCCATTGCGCTGGCCGGTGTGGGCGGTATGTTCGGCGAGCGCAGCGGCATCACCAACATCGGTCTGGACGGCACCATGCTGTTTGCCGCCTTCACCGCCGTAACGGCCTGCTACTACACCGGCTCCCCGTGGATCGCCCTGCTGGCGGGCATTCTGTCCGGCGTGCTGGTATCGTTCCTGCATGCATACTTCTGCATCAGCCTCAAGGTGGATCAGACCATCATCGGCCTGGCGGTGAACATTCTGGCCGCCAGCGTGACGGTGTACGCCTCCAGCAGTATTTTCGGCAACAAGGGCTTCACCCCCTCCGTTACCAAGCTGCCCAACATCAGCATCCCCGGTCTGCGCGACCTGCCGGTGGTGGGCGCGTTCTTTGACAGCGCCTCGCTGGTGACGCTGCTGGTGCTGCCGGTGGTGCTGCTGGCCCACTACCTGCTGTACAAGACCCCCTTCGGCATGCGCACCATCGCGGTGGGCCAGAATCCGCAGGCGGCCTTCGTGGCGGGCGTCAACGTCAAGAAGACCCAGTACATCGCCGTGATGCTGGGCGGCCTGACCTGCGGCATGGCCGGCGCGTACCTGTCCATCTCCTACCTGAGCATGTTCGTGCGGGATATGGTCAGCGGACGCGGCTTCATCGCCATTGCCGCCATCCTGTTCGGACGGTACAGCCCCTTTGGCATCTTCGCGGCGGCGCTGTTCTTCGGTCTGGCGGACGCCATGCAGATCGCGCTGCAGGGCATCGTGACCATTCCCAACGAGGTGATCCAGTGCGCGCCGTATCTGCTGACCATTCTGGCCGTCACCGTCAACGAGGCCCGCACCATGCGGCGCAGCGGCATCAAGTAAGAAAGGAAGGAACCCCCTATGAGGACAATGACACCCGGCGAGCGCTTTATGCGCTGCCTGAACTTTGAGTCGGTAGACCGCATCCCCGTCATGGACTTCGGCTACTGGCGCGAGACTATCGACGCATGGCACAAGCAGGGCCTGCCCGCAGAGGTGGACTCCACCGAGGAGGTGGAGCGCTATTTCGGCTGCGACCGCGGCTTTGAAACGAATCTGGTGAACTATTGGGGTGACAACGGCCCGGTGGGCATCGAGTGGCGCGCATGGCCCCGCTGGACGAAGGAGGTCATCTCCGAGACGGAGGATACCATCACCTACGGCGGCGAGGTGGGCATCATCACCGAGAACAAGCACTCCGAGAGCATCCCGTTCCAGTCCCGCTACCCCGTGGAGACTATGGAGGACTTCGAGCGCATCGTGGTGCCCCGCCTCAACGGCAAGGACAAGACCCGCGTGACGCCCAGCTTCGCCCCCATGCTCCAGCGGGCCCACGACGAAAAGCAGGCGGTGGGCGCGTGGATCGACGGCTTCTTCGCATGGCCCCGGGAGCTGCTGGGGCCGGAGAACCTGCTGATCTCCTACTACGACGATCCCGACCTGATCCACGCCATCCAGCGCAACCACACGGACTTCGTGAAGGACTGGGTGGACATGGTCTGGGAGGTCACGCCGCTGGACTATGTGTGCTTCTTCGAGGACATGGCCTATAACCACGGCTGCTTCATCTCCCCCAAGACCTTCGACGAGTTCCTGATGCCCTACTACCACGAGCTGGTGGCCTATCTGCGGGCCAAGGGCGTGAAGAAGGTGCTGGTGGACTCCGACGGAAACTCCGTCCAGCTGACGGACAAGCTGGTGGAGGCCGGTGCGGACGGCCACTACCCGCTGGAGATCAACTCCGGCGCCTTCCCGGAGGAGATCCGCAAGCGCCATCCCAAGCTGGCGCTGATCGGCGGCATCAATAAGCTGGCGCTGGCGCAGGATCGCGCCGCCATCGACAAGGAGCTGTCCAAGCTGCCTCCCCTGCTGGAGCAGGGCGGCTACATCCCCTCGCTGGATCACCGCGTGCAGCCCGATGTCCCCATGGCCAACTACCACTACTATATTGAGAAAAAGCGGGAAATCATGGAGAAATACTGCTACTGATCTTTCCCTCCCTGCCCCGCACTTCCCCCGCGGGGCAGGCTCCCCGCCCCCTCCCTCACTTCGGCGGGCAGACCGGCCCGCCGACTGGGGGCGGGCATCTTTATGCTGCGGAATCTGAAAAGCCCGGAGACCTGTTTCCAAGCGGCGTTTCGGAGCTGGCATCTGCATCTGCCATTTGCTTTTTCTGCAAGCATTGTAGCAGGAAAATAGCGGAAATCGAATGTGCGGACAGCAAAAAAGCGCCGTCTCGGAATCACTTCCAAGACGGCGCTTTTCTGTTGTGGATCAGAGCAAATATTGCCGCCGCAGGCTCTGTTATGTTCATGCTGCGGCTCGGCGTAATTCCGGAGGAGTGGACACACAAAAGGTCCGTGGCCGACCTCGCCTCCGCTATGAGCCTGCGGGTGGACACGTCTGGCAGCAGGTAAACGGCGCCGAGGTGCTGACGAAGATCACCGACGTGAAGCCGGGCGACCGTATCGTGATCCGCGCCGCCCGGACGTTGATTTGACCTTGCAATCCCGGCGGACAGAAGATATACTGATACCGTACTTTTTTCGGGACTTTCTGCGTCTTTTTCAAAGGAGAACGCCATGAGGAACAAGCGTGTATGGAGCCTGCTGCTGGCGCTGACGCTGGCGGCCGGCCTGCTGACCGGCTGCGGTGCCGCGCCGGAGACAGCGGAACAGGACGACCGGCCGGCGCTGGTGGTGGGGGTGGATCCGTTTCCCCCCTATGCCTATATCGGAGCCGCCGGCGCGCCCGTCGGCATTGACATAGAGCTGGCCACAGAGGCCTTCGGGCGCATGGGCTACCGGGCGGAGTTCCGGTTCATCGACTGGAGCGCCAAGGCAGAGCTGCTGGAAAACGGTGAGATCGACTGCCTCTGGTGCTGCTTCAGCATGGACGGCCGGGCGGAGGAATACCGCTGGGCAGGGCCGTACATGACCAGCCGTCAGGTGGTGGCGGTGATGCCCGACAGCGATATCGCCGCCCTGTCGGATCTGGAGGGCCTGACAATGGCGGTACACGCCACTACCAAGCCGGAGGAGCTGTTCCTCCATCCGGACGAGTACGGGCTGCCCCGGCTGCGGCAGCTGATCTCTCTGCAAAACCGGGAACTGATGTATCCCTTTCTCAGCAAGGGGTATGCAGATGCCATTGCCTCGCATGAAACCTCCATGCTGCAATACATAGCAGATTACGATGTGGAGCTGCGGATCCTGGACGAGCCGCTGCTGACAGTGGGGCTGGGCGTGGCCTTTGACCTCCGCGATGAGCGGGGGCTGGACGAACAGCTGAACGCCGTGCTGGCGGATATGCGCCGTGACGGCACGGAGGAGCGGATCGTCGGCGGCTACCTGCCCAACGCCGCGTCGTATCTGGAGGTGGACGGCCAATGAGCGGTGAAGTGAAGATGAAACGGCGGGATCGCACCGTGTTCCGCGCCGCGGCGCTGGCGGCCTTCCTGCTGATCATGAGCACGGTGATCCTGCTGTCCGTCCGCGCGGATCTGGATTACGGCAGGAACCGCCTGTCCAGAGTGGTGGAGTACGTGGCCAAGCGCTGCGATGCCTACAGCCTGTCCTCCACGGCATCGGAGACGCGCAGTCTGATGCGCGTCATGGAGGCGGCCAAGCAGGCCGCCAAGCAGGCCGCCCGCGACATCCGCTTTCTGGCCGACCCGGTGGACGAAGACCTGCTGCGGGGCCTGTCCGTAGATCACTACCTCAGCGGCATCCTTCTGCTGGACAGGGACGGGCATATCACCGCCTCCTACATGGCCGGGGCGGATGTGACGGCGCTGCTGATGCCTGAGCTGGAAAAGGACGCGCTGCTGAGCGCCGCCGACTTCCCGCAGAAGGTCTACGCCGCCCGCATCCACTGCCCGGACAGCTCCTATATCGACATGGCGGCCTACGGGCGGCTGGATGCCGCCGGGACGGTGGTGGTGTACTACACCACGCCCACAGCCTATGCCAAAAGCTACGGACTGGCATTCCCCGACCTGCGGGAGATCTATCTGCTGGAGCAGGACGGCACCATCGTGGTCACGGACGATACAACGGTAGTCGCGGCCAACGACGACAGTCTCATCGGCCGGCGGGCGGAGGATATCTTCCTGCTGCGGGAGCTCGGCGCACGGGGCCGCACCGGCGAGATGCTGACCGTGCCCGGCCATGACGGCATCTCGCTCCACAGGAGCCTCGGCATGATGGGGCAGGGCAGGACGTACTACGTGTACGCCTTCCTGCCGGAACGCGCCGTTTTCCGCGATACCGCACGCAATGCAGCGGTGGCGCTGGCCTCCTATGTGGTGCTCCTGCTGCTGGCGCTGCTGCTGCAGCGCCGGACGGCGCAGGATTATCAGGAGCGGCAGCTGCACCGGGAGCTGGAGTATCTGGCCCGGCTGGAGGAGTCCGCGCGCCGGGCCGAGAGCGCCAACCGGGCCAAGACGGAGTTCCTGCAGCGGATGAGCCACGATATCCGGACGCCCATCAATGCCATTCAGGGCATGGTGGAGATTGGCGAGTACTACAAGGACGACCTGGACAGACAGGCCGACTGCCGTCAGAAGATCCGCGAATCCTCCCGCCTGCTGATGGAGCTGGTCAACGAGGTGCTGGACATGGGTAAGCTGGAATCCGGCGAGATCGTGCTGGAGGAGCGGCCCTTCGACCTTGTGGCTCTGCTGGATTCCGTTGCGATGCTGCTGGAGCAGTCCGCCGCGGCCCGGAGCATCCGGGTGGACAGACGGCCCCGGGAGGTGCGGCACACCGCGCTGGTGGGTAGTCCCGTCCACCTGAAGCGGCTGCTGATGAACATTTACAGCAATGCCGTGAGGTACAACAGGGACAACGGCTCCATCACCGCCCTGTGCCGCGAGCTGCGGACGGAGGGAGATACCGCATGGTTTGAGTTTATTTGCGCCGACACGGGCATCGGCATGAGCGAGTCGTTCCAGAAGCATCTGTTCGAGCCGTTTGCGCAGGAGCACAGCACCGCCCGTTCCACCTATGGCGGCACGGGGCTGGGTATGCCCATTGCCAAGGCGCTGGTGGACAGGATGGGCGGCAGCATCACGTTTACCAGCAAAGTGGGCGAGGGCACCACGTTCCGCATCACCCTGCCCTTCCGCATGGATGAAAGCGCCGCTCTGCCCCGGCAGGAGACGGCGCCGGACATGGCCGGCGCGCTGCGGGGCATGCGGGTGCTGCTGGCGGAGGACAACGATCTGAACATGGAGATCGCCGAATTCATGCTGCAAAGCGCCGGGGCGGAGGTGACGGAGGCCCGTGACGGCCGGGAGGCGGTGGAGCTGTTCCGCGCCTTGCCTACCGGGTACTTCGACGCCGTGCTCATGGACGTGATGATGCCCGGGCTGGACGGCTATCAGGCCACCGGGATCATCCGGGCTTCGGAGCGGCCCGACGCGGGGGTGCCCGTCATCGCCATGACGGCCAACGCCTTTGTGGAGGACAGGCAGCGCGCCCGGGAGGCCGGTATGACGGAGCATCTGCCAAAGCCGCTGGATCAGGCGGTGCTGGTGCAGACGCTGCAAAGGTGGAAAAAAGAATGACCGGTACGGAAAACGGACGGAGGTGTGCGCATGTATGATGTGGTGGCGATAGGGGAACTGCTGGTGGATTTTGCCTGCCGGAGCACCGATGACGACGGCTATCCGGTGCTGGCGGCGCATCCCGGCGGCGCGCCCGCCAATTTCCTCGCGGTGCTGGCCCGCTATGGGCTGAAAACGGCCCTGCTGGCCAAGGTGGGCAATGACGCCTTTGGCCGTCTCCTGCGCCGGACGGTGGAGCGGGAGGGCATCGACACCGCCGGCATCGTGGTGGATGACGCCGCGTTTACCACGCTGGCCTTCGTCACGCTGGACGAAAACGGGGAGCGGGATTTCTCCTTTGCCCGCAAGCCCGGCGCGGACATGCTCCTGCGCTATGACGAGCTTGATCTGTCGCTGATCGACCGGACGCGGGTGTTCCATTTCGGATCGGTGAGCATGACCGATGAGCCGTCCCGGGACGCCACCCGCCGTGCGGCGGCATACGCACGGAGCCGGGGCGGGCTGCTGACCTACGACCCCAACCTCCGCATCCCGCTGTGGAAGGATCTGGCGCAGGCTCGGCAGGAGATGCTCTGGGGGCTTTCCATGGCGGACGTGGTGAAGCTCAGCGATGAGGAGGCGGCGTTCCTGTGGGAGCTGCCGCCGCGGGAGAGCGCGGAAAAGCTGCTGCGGGACTACCCCGCCGCGCTGGTGTTCGTCACCTGCGGCGCCGATGGCTGCTATTACGCCGGGCGGCAGGGAGCGGGCCATGTGCCCTGCCCGCCGGTACACCCGGTGGACACCACCGGCGCGGGCGACATCTTCATGGGCAGCGCCGTGGCGCAGCTGCTGCGCACCGGCAGGCGGCCCGAGGAGCTGGACGCGGCGCAGCTGCGGCACATCGCGGCGGCTGCCTGCACCGAGGCCAGCCTGTCCACGGAGCGCCCCGGCGGCATCAGCAGCATCCCCCGCCGCCCGCAGCCGTGACCAATAAAAAACGGGAGTCCCCGCGTACGGCGGGGACTCCCGTTGCTATATGCGCTCACCACGCACCCTCGTAGGCCAGCGTCACGGCGCTGCACCGTGCCCCGGTGGCCATGCAGCCGGGGATGTCCAGACCCTCCGGCCAGCCGTGGAGGAATCCGGCGATGAAGCTGTCGCCCGCGCCCATGGTGTCCGCCACACGCCCCGGCCGCGCAGCGCGTCCAACAGAGCCGTGCCGCGTCCGTCCGTCCCTACCGCTCCCGCATAGGAGACGTCGCCGCCCAGGCGGCGGGTGTAAACGGCCACGTTGACGGGGTTGCCGCCGCAGGGGCCGAGCCGGGGGGTATTTTCTGCCGCTCACTCTCCCGTTGTGGGCAGCGTTACGGTGAATGTGGAGCCGTTGCCGGGGCGGGAGAATACCGCCACCTGCCCGCCGCACAGGCTCACCACCCGCCGCACGATGGACAGGCCCAGCCCGTTTCCCCGGTCATCCGGATACGGCGCGGCGCGGTAGAACTTGTCGAAAATATGCCGCTGCGTCTCCTCGTCCATGCCGATGCCCGTGTCGGAGACGGACACGGTGACCGCCCCCTCACCCTGCCGCAGCACCACGGTGATCTGCCCGCCGGCGGGGGTAAACCGGATGGCGTTGGACAGGAGGTTCGACCAGATGTGCTCCACCAGCTCCTCATTGCCGCAGTAGTCCACCCGATCCAGATCGCCCTCCACCGTCAGACCCTTCTTCAGCCAGTCCCGCTCCTGCTGGCGGACGCACCGGCGCAGCTGCTCGTCCAGACTGTACAGGGTCTTGCCGGACACGATCTCCGTGTTTTCGTACTGGGCCAGCTCCAGAATGTGGGTGCTCATGGCCGCCAGCCGCTGGGACTGCTGCACCACGGTGTCCGTATAGGCCCGCCGCTGCTCCGGCGTCAGATCGTCGCTCTGCAGCAGCTTGGCAAAGCCCCGTATGGAGATGAGCGGCGTCTTGAACTCATGGGAAAAGGTGTTCACGAAGTCCATCCGCAGCAGCGCCACGCAGGACAGCTCCTCCGCCATCTTGTTGAAGCTGCGGATGTACTCCGCCACCTCGCCCCGTGCGCCCCGCATCTCCACCCGCACGGCGTAATCCCCCGCCGCCACCGACTGCGTGGCCTGCATCAACCGGGACAGCGGCGCCAGATACCCCCGGAAGATGAATACCGCCAGCAGCACGCCTAAGACCGCACTGATGGTCAGGATCAGGATAGGCCACAGCAGGGTGTACCCTGTGTCCTCCAGATGCACCAGCCGCTGCACCAGCGAGGCAATGCCCAGCGCCAGCGCCATGTATACCACCACCAGTCCCAGCACCAGCAGGAACATGGTGCCCAGCAGCCGGACAGGCGGCTTTTCCTCTTTCTCCCTAATTCTGCGCATGCTCGTCCTCCCGGGGCATCCCCATGTAGCCGAAGCCCCGTATCGTCCGCAGCTCGAAGTCCGGGTTGTCCCGGAACTTCTCCCGCAGCCGGGAGATGTAGACCTCCACGGTGTGCTCGTCCACGTCGCTGTCCAGATCCCATATATCGTCGATAAGCTGCCGCTTAGTGAAAAGCGTCCGGGGGTAGGACAGCAGCTTGTACAGCAGCAAAAACTCCTTGGCGGTCAGCTGCCATGTGCCCTGCGGGGTAACGACCTGCAGGGAGCCGCGATCCAGCACCGTGGCGCCCACCGTCAGGTGTCGGTCGGCCCGGCTGCAGTACCGCCGCAGCAGCGCCTCGATGCGCCAGAGCATCTCCTCCTCGTCCACGGGCTTCACCATATAGTCGTCCGTTCCCGCCCGGAAGCCCCGGCGCTTGTCCTCCTGCGTTACCCGTGCCGTCACCATCAGCACCGGCAGGTCGCAGTTCCCCTCCCGCAGCGTCTGGGTGAAGGTGATGCCGTCCATCCGGGGCATGGTGATGTCCACCACCGCCAGATCGCACTGGTAGTGCTCCATCACCTCCAGCGCCTCCACGCCGTCCCGGGCGGGGCAGGGCTCATACCCGGCCCGCCGCAGCACCTCGCACATCAGAAACCGGGCGCTGTCGCTGTCCTCAGCCACCAGAATACGGAACATGGCCGTCCCTCCTTGCGTTTTATCTGGATTTTATCACATGCGCTGCCAAAAATCGAGGATTTTTTGAGCCTGCGTTGAGGTTCCTCCGGTATACTGCCCCTGACATAGGAAAATAGGAGGAATATCCCATGCCCAGACCTGTCTGCATCACCTACGACAGCACCTGCGACCTGACGCCCCGGCTGCTGGAGCGTTTCCATATCCGCACCGTGCCCCTGACCATCCAGAGCGGGGAGCGGATCTTTCTCGACGACGGGTGCTATACCTCGGCGGAGCTGTACGCCGACTACCGCCGGAACGGTACGCTGCCCAAGACCACGGCGGTCAGCCCGGAGGAATTCAAGGCGTTCTTCTCCCCGCTGCTGGCGGAGGGGTACGACATCGTCCACATCGACATCAGCTCCGAACTGTCCTGCACCTGTCAGAACGCCGTTCTGGCGGCGCAGGAGCTGGCGGAGCAGGGGCGGATCCATGTGGTGGACAGCCGCCAGCTCTCCACCGGCGGCGGCCTGCTGGCGCTGCAGGGAGCCGTGCTGCGGGACAGCGGCATGGCGGCGGCGGATATCGCGGAGGAGCTGCACCGTCTGGCGCCCCACAGCGACACCAGCTTCGTGCTGGACACGCTGGAGTACATGTGGAAGGGCGGCCGCTGCAGCGGCGTGGCGGCGTTGGGGGCCAATATGCTGAAGCTGAAGCCCTGCCTGGAGATGCGGGAGGGCAAGCTGGCGGTGTGCAAAAAATACCGGGGCTCCATGGATAAGGTATACCGTCAGTACATCACCGAGCGGCTGACCGGCAAGACGGTGATGCCCGACCATGCCTTTATCACCCACTCCGGCGAGGTGCCGGAGGACACCCTGCGCCAGCTGACGGAGCTGGTGCGGCAGCTGGCGCCCTTCAAGGAGGTATTCGTCACCCAGGCGGGCTGCACCGTGTCCTCCCACTGCGGCCCCGGCACGCTGGGCGTACTGTTCCTGCGGCAGCCGGCGCGGTGACGGCCCGCGCTGCAAAAGAAAAAAAGACCTCCTCAGGCCGTCCGGCCCGGGGAGGTCTTTCTTTTTTCGCAGTCTGCATGGCCATCCACTCAGTTCCGTGAGCACTTCTCCGCATCGATGGCAAGCACCACCATCAGCGCGTACAGGGCGTTTTCCTCGTCTGCCACGTCGATGACGTAGGTATCCGTCCAGTGGAACAGCTCCTTGGACACCGAGGCCACCTGCTGTCCCTGCGCATCCACGATGGTGTAGTCCCACTCCATGAAGCTGCCCTCCACCCTCCAGCCGTTGAAGTCCAGCGTGAACGCCGGCCGCAGGAACGTGAACTCCTTGCGGATGGTGCCCACGCACTGCTCTCCGACATACAGGTCAAACTTGGGAAGGAAGGTGAACACCTGCTGCTGCACCGTGGCGATGTGCCGCCCCATGGGGTCGAGGATGTGCAGACAGTGTCCCCACGACAGCTTGCCCTCCACCGTGAAGGCCACCGCGCCGTTTTCGTCCATGTGGTAGATGTCGTAGCTGTCGAACCACGAAAACATCCGCTGCTTGAAATAGAGCTTCATGCCCATGCACCTCGCTTTCTGTCCCTATTGTACCAGCCGCTGCGGAAATGCGCAAGCGTCCGCAGGAGGTCGGCCATGTTTATTCGCCGCCACCAGCAAAAAAGTTCCGCCGGTGCAGTCGCACCGGCGGAACTTTTATCAATATCAGCAGAGTGACACGGGCTGTCCACCCTCTGCGGTATACTCGACGGCAGAAACGACAAGGAGGGCAAACTCATGGATAAATGTGAGGAAATGCGGGCGCAGTTCGACCGCTTCTGCGATGGGCAGCTGGTGGACTCCGGCACGACACAGATACAGGCCATCAGCAGCTTGCAGATGAAGAACATCCGCAAGTATTTTGTGCGGGGAATATACAGCTTCGACATCGTCGGTTTTCTGGATACCACGCTTCTCAAGACCGGCAAGGAGGGGTATCTGTTCACCGTGAACGGCGTGTACTACAAGGAGTTTCTGGAAAAGCCGGGACACTTCCGTTACAACGACGTGGCAAAGACCGAGATCATCCTGCCGAAGCCCAAGGACAACGAAAGCACACTGGAGATCAGGTTCCAAAATGGCCGCTGGGTGCGTCTGGTTGGTTACTCGCTGTATAAAACCGGCGCGAAGCAACTGCTGGACGCCCTGTGCGAGATCGTGGCGCGATACCCCGACGAAGACGACGAAGACGACGAAGACGAGGACGAGGAGTAAGCTACACCCCTTGTGCCATTTTATGGAAATTGTATATATTCTACGATATAACGGTGGATAATTTGGTAAAATCTGCTGACACGGCGCAGATGTTGTGGTATACTGCGGTCGAATAAAAACGTTACTCGTCGAAGGTCAGGAATTTGTATGGCGGCACGTCCAGAGCGACGGCAATATCAAACAGCGTGTCCAGCGACACCGCCTTGTTGATGTTGGGCGCTTCCACATGGCCGATGAAGGCCGGACTCAGCTCCAGCCGCTCCGCCAGCTGCTCCTGTGTCAGCCCCCGCAGCTTGCGGTAGTAGGCGATCTTCAGCCCGATCTGACGGTATTTGTCCGCATAGATAGTCTTCATGCACATCATCTCCCGCTACTATGGTAACGAAAAGGGACAACAATTGACATGAGCCAACGGACATAGTATTATATTTGTTAGATATAAATATGTGTTTGACGGTGCATGAGAAACGGAGGAAATATGGAACAGCGATCCGAGCTGAAATCGGCGCGTCTGTTGGAGATATACACCCGCTTGGAGCAGGGACGCACCCTGAAAAAAGCAGATCTGGCGCAGGAGTTTCACGTCACGCAGCGGAGCATTCAGCGTGACGTGGAGGACTTGCGCTGTTTTCTCGCCGAGCGCCACCTGGAGCGAGAGGTCATCTACGACGGCAAGCAGCGGGGCTACCGCATGGTGTCCGGCAACCCGCGGGGGCTGACCAACAGCGAGATACTGGCGGTGTGCAAGATTTTGCTGGAGAGCCGCTCCCTGCCCGCCAAGGACATGGGCGGCATACTGGACAAGTTCATCGACTGTGCCGTGCCGCAGGAGAGCCAGAAGGCCGTGCGGGAGCTGGTGGCCAACGAGAAGCTGCACTACATCCCGCCCCACCACGGCCAGAGCGTGCTGGGCGACCTGTGGGAGCTGGGACAGGCCATCCGCAATCAGCAGGTCATTGAGATCGGGTACGAGCGCATGAAAGAACCCAAGCTGGTGCAGCGCCGGGTGCAGCCGGTGGGCATCATGTTCTCGGAGTATTACTTCTATCTGACGGCGTTTTTGGAGGACAAGACGGACTTCGACAACCCCGACGACCTGTTCCCGACGATCTACCGCATCGACCGCATCCGGTCGGTGAAGGTGCTGAACGAGCACTTCCGCGTGCCGTATGCCAAGCGGTTCGAGGAGGGCGAGTTCCGCAAGCGCGTCCAGTTTATGTACGGCGGGCGGCTGGAGCACATCCGCTTCCGCTATACCGGCCCGTCGCTGGAGGCGGTGCTGGACAGGCTCCCCACGGCGCAGGTACTGTCGCAGGACGAAACCGGCTGGCTCATCTCCGCCGAGGTGTTCGGCAAAGGGATAGATATGTGGCTGAGAAGCCAGGGGGAGTATGTGGAGCGGCTCCCGTGAGGGATACCTATTTTCATTAGAACGAAAGAGCGGAGCTGCTTTGCAGCTCCGCTCTTTCGCTTTCACCTCTCCCCCTCAAACATCATCCTCGCCACGCAATCCCCCTTGCGCGGCAGGTACTGGATGTGCTTCATGCTCTCAATGTAGTGCGCCGGTACGCGCAGTTGCTTGCGCAGGTAGTTCTCGATCAGCTTCGGCATCCCCTGCGCGGCGTACTTCCCCTTCCGCACCTCCTCTGAAATCGCCCACGGCAGGCCGTTCTCCCTGCGCTGCTTGGGCGGCGTGTGCTGCCGCAGCAGGTCGTACACGTCCTCCCGGAACGTGAGGACATCCTCAAACGCCATGCGCCCCCGCTCCACGGCGTCCCGCTCCGCCCCCGTCCATGCGTCGGTGGCCAGCCGCAGTCCCATGCCCTTGATACGCCGGTGCGCCGTGTGCAGCGGCGGCACATCGGCGGGCAGCGGGTCGAGCCGGTCGGTGGGGTACAGAACGCGCACCTCGAACACGCCCTGTACGCCCTCCGGCAGCGTGAGCCGCAGCCCCATGACCTCCGCGTCACTGTACGGCTCGGTAACGGTTTGGCAGTCCCGCTGTGCCCAGTAGTCCCGCAGCCACGCGCATACCGGCGCGAACTGCTCCTGCGGCACTTGCAGGGGCACAACGCTTTCGCCGATCAGCGACCGGCTTCGCAGGTTATGACCGTCCGCCGCCATCGATGTGCCGCATTCGGGGCAGGCAAGGTCGGGCAGATCCCATCCGTCATCCGCGTGGGCATCGAAGATCAGGCGGTGACAGTTGGGGCAGTGGTAGTGGGGCGGCAGCGGGTTCACCGGCGTCGCACCCAGCAGGTGCGCCAGCAGTGAGTCGTTGGTGCAGCCCAGTACCAGCACGTTTTCCCCGCCGAACGCCCGCCGCAGCGCCGCCGTGCAGTACCACATGGGCAGCAGCGGCCCGCCCCGCGTCAGCCGCTGCTCCTCCAACAGCCGCCCGTAGACGGGAAATACCCCCGCGCCGTGATGCTCCTCCGTCAGCCGTAACAGAAAATCCTTCGTCATTGTGCGCCCTCCTTGTCCGTTGTGGTAAAAACCAGTATAGCAGACCGGGTGGACAGGGAGTGTCTCTTTATACAAATACAAACATTTTCGTGGGTATTTCTTCGGAAATACCCGTATCCGGTTGAAACGAATGCTTTTATGCGCTATAATATAAGCATCGACAAAAAGGGACAGAAAGGGAGGAGTCCGGATGGAACGTGAGGTCAAAAAGCCCCCCAAAAAATCCTTGGCAAAGGCGGCGGGACTGAAGTCCACCTTCGTCATTTCGCCGCAGGAGAAGGAGCTGGCCATGACCGCCTTCGGGCGGGGCAACGACGCGCTGCTGCAAAAGCGCATCGTGGACGGCGTGGTGCGGGATGTGGCCGGAGAGAAGCAGCAGTTTCAGGTGCAGCGGCAGGACGAGAGCCGTTTCCGACTGCAAAACAGCCGCCTTGCCGACCGCACGGTAACGGCGGACGACCCGCTGCACCGCGCGGAGACGCCCCGCCGCCAGCCGCTGGGCGCAGGTATGGATCAGCTGCGCCGCAAGGCAATACTGGAGCAGAAATACTTCGGCAGGACGTTTGACGACAACATCCACATCCAACTGATCTACAACATATTGGACATCCACAAGATGCTGGCTGTCCCCGCCAACCACATCGTCCACACGCTGAATCTGCTGGGCGGATACGGCGAGACGGACTTTGTGGGGATGCTGCCCGCCGGGCTGCCGTATGACAAGCTGAGGGTCGTGAAAAAAAAGAACGGCGACACCGTGGACATCAAGGCGGATATCGCCGCCTATGCCAAGCGGCCGCAGCTGGCCTATCTGGGTGCGGCGTTCTATGACGTGACCCCCGGCAAGAGCAAAAGGGACGCGGCGCGGGGCAGAGTCAAGCGCGAGCAGGACGTGTATGCCATTCTCTCGCTGATGAGCCTTCTGCGGCAGTTCTGCGCCCACGACAGTGTGCGGATATGGGGACAGAACACCACCGCCGCCCTGTATCATTTGCAGGCGCTGCCGCAGGACATGAAGGATCTGCTGGATGACGGCTGGCGCAGGGCGCTGGGCGGCGTCAACGACCATTTCCTCGACACCAACAAGGTGAACCTGCTGACCCTGTTCGAGTACTACGGCGCCGAGACGAAGCAGGCGCGGGTGGCGCTGACGCAGGACTTCTACCGCTTCGTGGTGCTGAAGGAGCAGAAGAACATGGGCTTCTCCCTGAGGCGTCTGCGGGAGGAGCTGCTGAAGCTGCCGGACGCCGCCTACCTCACCGGTCAGGAGTACGACTCGGTGCGGCAGAAGCTGTATATGCTGCTGGACTTCCTGCTGTGCCGCCTCTACGCGCAGGAGCGGGCCGACCGCTGCGAGGAGCTGGTGTCCGCGCTGCGCTGCGCCTTGTCGGATGAGGAAAAGGACACCGTCTATCAGGCGGAGGCCGCCGCGCTGTGGCAGGCGCTGGGCGACACGCTGCGCCGGAAGCTGCTGCCGCTGCTGAAAGGCAAAAAGCTGCAAGACAAGGACAAGAAGAAGTCGGATGAGCTGGGGCTGTCCCGTGACGTGCTGGATGGTGTGCTGTTCCGCCCCGCACAGCAGGGCAGCCGCGCCAACGCCGACTATTTCTGCCGGCTGATGCACCTGTCCACATGGTTCATGGACGGCAAGGAGATCAACACCCTGCTGACCACCCTCATCAGCAAGCTTGAGAATATCGACAGCCTGCGGAGCGTGCTGGAGAGCATGGGACTGGCGTACAGCTTTGTACCGGCCTACGCCATGTTTGACCACAGCCGCTATATCGCCGGTCAGCTGCGGGTGGTCAACAACATCGCGCGGATGCGTAAGCCTGCCATCGGCGCCAAGCGGGAGATGTACCGCGCCGCCGTGGTGCTGCTGGGCGTGGACAGCCCGGAGGCAGCCGCGGCCATCACCGACGACCTGCTGCAGATCGACCCGGAAACGGGGAAGGTGCGCCCCCGCAGCGACAGCGCACGGGACACGGGTCTGCGGAACTTCATCGCCAACAACGTGGTGGAATCCCGCCGCTTCACCTACCTGCTGCGCTACATGACGCCGGAGCAGGCGCGCGTGCTGGCGCAGAACGAAAAGCTCATCGCCTTCGTGCTGTCCACCGTGCCCGACACCCAGCTGGAGCGCTACTGCCGCACCTGCGGGCGGGAGGACATCACCGGCCGTCCGGCGCAGATACGTTACCTGACGGCGCAGATCATGGGCGTCCGGTATGAGAGCTTCACCGATGTGGAGCAGCGCGGGAGAGGGGATAACCCCAAAAAGGAGCGGTACAAGGCTCTCATCGGCCTGTACCTGACGGTGCTGTATCTGGCGGTGAAGAATATGGTCAACTGCAACGCCCGCTACGTCATCGCCTTCTACTGCCGTGACCGTGACACAGCGCTCTATCAGAAGGAGGTCTGCTGGTACGATCTGGAGGAGGACAAGAAAAGCGGCAAGCAGCGGCAGGTGGAGGACTACACCGCCCTGACCCGCTATTTTGTGTCGCAGGGCTATCTGAACCGCCATGCCTGCGGCTATCTGCGAAGCAATATGAACGGCATCAGCAACAGCCTGCTGACCGCCTACCGCAACGCGGTGGATCACCTGAACGCGATCCCGCCGCTGGGCAGCCTGTGCCGGGACATCGGCCGGGTGGACAGCTACTTTGCCCTGTACCACTACGCCGTGCAGCAGTATCTGAACGGCAGATATTACAGAAAGACGCCCCGCGAGCAGGAGCTGTTTGCCGCCATGGCGCAGCATAGGACATGGTGCAGCGATCTGGTGAAGGCACTGAACACCCCCTTTGGCTACAACCTCGCCCGCTACAAGAACCTGTCCATTGACGGTCTGTTTGACCGCGAGGGCGACCATGTGGTGCGGGAGGACGGCGAAAAACCGGCGGAGTGAGCCGTTCGGGCGGCGGGTTTTCCCGGTTTTTCCGAGGAAACGGGGCTTGACGCGGGGCGGAAAAGCGTGTACTATCAAGGCAAGGACGGCGGTAAGCCGCCGTCCCTGCACTACACCCCCCTGAAACATGAGGGGTCTAAAACAATCTGATACATGAAGCGACCATACCCGGCAGCACTACACCCCCCTGAAACATGAGGGGTCTAAAACCCAATGATGCCACAGACCAGACCAACAACAGCACTACACCCCCCTGAAACATGAGGGGTCTAAAACCGGTCTTGGTCATAGTTACAGAGTACTTCAGCACTACACCCCCCTGAAACATGAGGGGTCTAAAACGGGACCCAGTACACATCCGACCGTCACACGCACTACACCCCCCTGAAACATGAGACACCGCCTGAAAACGCAAAAAAGCCCCTGTCCGCACAAACCTGTGCGGACAGGGGCTTTTCCTGTTCCCTCTATACAATATAAAGCCCGGCGTCCTGCCGGGCTTACTTCTTCTTCCGCGCCGCGATGCGGCCCTCGCCGCCGACGGAGCGGTTCAGCGGCGGGTCGTGCTGGGCGATCTTCGCCTGCTCGTGCTGCCGCCGCGTCCGGGAGGAGGAGCGCCCGTCGGCGGTCTTCCACTCCAGCGTGCCGCCCCGCGTCTCCTCCTGCGCCAGCTTGCCGCGGCGCAGATGCTCCCCCATCCGGCGGCGCAGGTCGTTGGTCTCGCCCACATAGGCGATGCTTCCCGCCGCGTCGCGGATGCGGTACTCCCCCGGCGCCGACGGCGGCGGACTGCCCTTGCCGGTGAAGGGGTCGTACTTGCTGGGGCGTCCCGGCTTGTAGATGGACATACTCACCGCCCTCCCTTCTTCCGCCCGCAGCGGAACACGGCGTTGTCGGCGCGGGCCTGCTCCGCCTTGGCGGCGTTCTTGGCCGCCTCCCCGTAGCAGAAGCGCGCCTGCGTGTAGTGGTAGCCGCCCTCGCCGTTCTTGGCCTGCGCCCAGTGGGTGTTGCCGTCCCGGCGGAAGCGCTCCGCCCGCGCGGTGTACATCTCCTCCGGGTTCTTGTAAAAGCCCATGTAAGTCCCTCTCTTTCCGGCCTTGATGGCCTGTCCGTCGGTTGGTGTCTCTCATAATGGGCCGCAGGCGTACCTGCGGCGGCGGGGTCAGTCCGCCCAGCTCTGGCTGGCGAACTCCTTCGCCAGCAGCCAGCCCACGCTCTCCGTCAGCGCCGCTGCGGTGGAGGCGTTGATGGCGTTGCCCAAGCCGGGGATCCACCCCAGCAGCAGCTGCGAGGCGGCGCGACCCACCGTGGAGGCGGCGAAGGATGCCAGCGCGGCAGCGGCGGCGCTCTGGGTCAGCTGGATGCCGAACACCGCGCCCAGCGAGACCGTCATGGCCAGCTGGATGGGGGTGATGACGGCGTTGTCGCTGCCGGGCAGCTGCGCCAGTCCCGCACCGGCGGCGGCCGCGGAGGCGGACGCGGTGTGGATGATGGCGTGGCACTTGCTGCGCTGGTCGGCAGTCATGGCGGCGGTGCTGATGTTGTTGCTCATGTGTTTTCTCCTTTTCCGGTCCCGAAGACCTGTCCAAGTTGTTTGTTCCTTTTTCTGTGTCCCCGGCTCTCGGCTCCGTGCCTCTCTCCCGGGGACAAGAATCATTATAGCACGAGAAATGGAATTTTCTATAGCATATTACATGGCATATAAAGTTACATATACTTGACTTATATGCTCAATATGTGTAAAATGAAGTTACATACTATGGAACAAAGTAGATGGAAGCAGGTGATTTTGGCATATGGGAACCGAAAATTCTTCAAACGAATACCAGGAGGCGCGGCAGCACCTGTCCCTCAGCGACGCCGCGTGGGCGGTGCTGCAGGATGACCGGCGGGACTTCGGCGGCGGGCGGTCGTGGGCGGGCATCCTCAATTACGTCTTTACCATGTACCGGGACAAGGCGGACGCCTCCGTTTCCGTTGCCGTGTCCCGCCGCCGGGAGCAGCTGGAGGAGCAGCTGGGCGGCGTAGTGTCCCCGGCGGCCCGGGACGCGGTGCTGGACAGGCTGATGGAGGTCTATGCCGGGGAACTTGCCGAAAAAGCGATGAGCGACGGTGCCGTCGCCCAGCAGAAGGAGGTCTTCAAATTCCGTCTGGACAGGGACAACTACGCCTTCCGCGAGCAGTGGCTGGACAGTCCCGACGCCGCGCGGTATTACGGCAACCGCTTCAGCCGCTACCTCCGGGCGGTGCTGGAGGAGTACGCGGCCAAGACCGTTTATCAGCGGGAGGCGATCTACTTTGACCCGCAGATGCGCCTGATCCGGGCCGCCGCGGCCAACGGCGAGCTGCTCCGCATCCGGATGAAAACAGGCAGCAGCTTTGAGGTGCGGCCCTACGGCGTCCTCGGCGACCGGCAGGAGACGTATCACTATCTGGTGGGGCTTTCGCGTCCCGACGGCACCCGCGGGCCGGAAAAGGAGTTCAACTTCCGGCTGTCCAAAATCATAAAGCTTGACGTTTCCTTCCGGCGCAGCGGACGGCTGACCGAAAAGGAGCGCACCGATATCGAAAGCAGCATCCGCGGCAAGGGCGTCCAGTTCCTTGCGCAGCAGAGGGAGACGATCCGTATCCGCCTGACGGAGGAGGGGCGGCGGGATTATGGGAGCCAGATGCACCTGCGCCCGCCGGCGCAGACGCGGACGGCGGTGGACGACGGCGCGTACCGCTGGGAATATACCTTCTTCTGCACGGAGTTTCAGGCACGGGCGTATTTCCTGAAGTTCTGCGGCGAAGCGAAGGTGGTCGAGCCGCAGAGCCTGCGGGACACCCTTGCGCAGGAGTACCGGAGCGGCCTGCGGGCCTGCGGCGAGGAGCCGTGACCGCCGGGCGTATATCAGCTACCCGCCCCCAATGCCCCGGGAGCTTTCAAATTGGCTCTGTCCGTTCCGCAAGACCAGCCACATCTACAAGCTGTATCTGCACTACGACAGCAGCTTCAGGCTCCGGTATGAAGCACCCAAGGAAAAAAGAAAAAAAGCGGTGTTCCCGATGCCTTGTCGGGAACACCGCTCTGCATGGCGGCTTTTTACTTCTCAGCACATTTCCTCGCTTTGGGGCAGAGCATTTTTTAGCTTGAGGCGATTACCCGCCTCAAGCTATTTTACAATCCGGTGGGATCATAGACACCAAAGCCCTCGCCCAGGATCTCATGTGTATCACATACAATGATAAATGCGTTCGGATCAATTTGCTGCACCAGCTTTTTTACCGGGATAATGTAATTTCGGCTGAATGCACACATGACCACCTCGGTGGATTTACGATAATACGCGCCGGCGCCTTCCAGCAATGTCACGCCAAGATCCAACTCCAGTAGCCGATGGGTGATCTCCTCGTGGTGTGGACTTATGATATAGGCCAGCTTGGCCGACTTGCCGCCATAAACAACCTTGTCCATCATCGCGGTGCAGATATATAGCGCAGCGATGCTGTAAAGCGCTTGTGTCAGCTGACGGAATGTAAGGGAATAGGTGGCGATCACCACAAGGTCGATGATCAGGCACAATTTCCCGATGGGGAGCTGCTGTACCTTTATTTTCAACAGCCGCGCAGCAAGCTCCGTGCCGCCTGTGGTAGCTCCCTGACGGAGCATGAGACCGAATGCCGCGCCGCACAGAATACCGCCGTAGACGACAGCCAGCACCGGATCCAAAGGCCGAAATTGATACAGGGAGTTTATTCCGTCAATCATCAGTGAGCTGACGGTCATTGCATATAGTGAACCGATCAACACCTGTTTGCCGAGAAGCTTCAGTCCTAAGACAAAAAAGGGAATGTTCATGACAAGTGTCAGCGTACCAACGGGCAGAGCGGGAAAGAAAACATTGAGCACCTGAGCAACTCCGGTCAACCCGCCAATAGAGAGATGCACCGGCAGACAGCACCAGCAGAAGCCTAAAGCATACAGGGCGCAGCCTATTGTGATGAGTGCGTATTGCTTGAGTGTATCTGTTATTTTCACAGTGTTTACTCCTCTATAATTTTATACAAATAATTATAATATTATAAAATAGAGCGGTCAAGTATTTTGAAAAAATTCGCAAAGGGTCTTTTCAACAGTCCGATCTTGTGCTATGCTTGTTTTATAATATAATTGCAATATTTTATAAATTAGGAGGCGGAATATGAATAAGACCCTGCTACGCAGTTATGCACGTCTTATCGCGGAAGTAGGCGGCAATGTTCAAAAGGGACAGGAAGTATTCATTACAGCGCAGTTGGATCAACCGGAGTTTGTCAAGATGCTGGCAGAGGAATGCTACAAGTGCGGCGCGGGACGGGTGGTCGTGGAATGGAATTACCAGCCGCTTCTGAAGGTGGACTACCGCTACCGCACAACGGCGGATCTGAGCGCAGTACGTGACTACGAGGAGGCTCGCTGGAAACACTGCGCTCAGGTGCTCCCGTGCCGGATAGGGTTGATTTCTGAGGATCCCAGCGGTCTTAACGGTATTGATGCGGGGAAATACAGCACCTCACAGCAAGCGGTCTGGCCGATTTATAAGCCTTACCGGGATGCGATGGAGCACAAGTGTCAGTGGTGCTTTGCCTGTGTGCCGGGGCCGGCGTGGGCCAAGCGGCTGTTTCCGCAGCTGCGGGTCGGTCGGGCAATGGAGAGACTGTGGGAACTGATCCTTACCGTTTGCCGCGTGGACGGCGATCCTGTTGCTGCATGGACGGCGCATAATGCGGAGTTGCAGGGCCGCTGTGACTACATCAACCGTCTGCCGCTGAAGGAGCTTCACTTCAGCAGCGGCAATGGCACAGATTTCCGTATCGGTATGATGCCGGAAGCGCGTTTTAAGGGTGTCCGGGAGACAACAAGGGGCGGGACGACCTTCACGCCGAATCTGCCGACGGAGGAGTGCCTGATCACACCGAAGAAAGGCGCGGCAGAGGGCATCGTCTATGGAACAAAGCCCCTATGCTTCCATGGGCAGTCTGCGGAGAATTTCTGGATCCGCTTCCATGAGGGCAAGGCTGTGGAGTGGGGCGCTGAGACAAATCCGGAGCTGCTGGATCAGCTGATTGGCATGGATGAAGGCAGTGCTTATCTGGGCGAATGTGCACTGGTACCGTGGGACAGCCCCATTAACCGCAGCGGTGTTTTGTTCTATAATACGTTGATTGACGAGAATGCCGCTTGCCATCTGGCGCTTGGAAAGGGATATATCAATACGATTCAGGGGTATCATGACCGTACACTGGAAGAATGCTATGCACTGGGAGTCAACGATTCACAGGTTCATGCCGACTTCATGATCGGCGCGCCGGACACGGCGGTGGATGCTGTCTGTACCGACGGGCGGAGCGTACCGATCTTCCGTGACGGCACATGGGCGTTCTGAGCCGCAGTCTCAGCAGATATAAAAGACGACGGCGTTCCGCGCTTAAGCGGAACGCCGTCGTTTGTTTACAAAATGATCTGTAATTCTTTTGGATAATGCGTCAGAACCTCGCAGCCATCGGCGGTGACAAGCACCAGATCCTCAATGCGGACTCCCGTGTCGCCGGGCAGATAAATGCCAGGCTCTATGGAGAATACCATCCCTTCCTGCGCAACCGCATCGCAGGCGGTGCTGACATCCGGCGGCTCATGCACCATCAAGCCAATACCGTGGCCGGTGCGTGTGATAAAGGCGGCGCCATACCCCGCATCGACAATCACCTGACGCACTGCGGCGTCTATCTGGCTCATCCGGACGCCGGGACGGACAAAATCGATACCGGCCTGCTGGGCGCGGCGGACGACCTCATAGACCTGGCGGTGTTGTTCGCTGACTTGACGGTAAAACACAGTACGTGTCATGTCACACCAGTAGTCATTGATCGGGCAGACCAAATCGATCAGCACTGAGTCACCTGGACGAGGGAGCGTGTCATCAGACATATGGTGGGGCTGCGCCGCATTTGCGCCGTAACAGACGACCTGATACTGTCCCACCTGTTTGCCGCCATGTGCCAAGAAGAAGGCGTCTATCTGCTTTGCCAGTTCCGCCTCAGTGACAGCGGCATCGACGTGAGAAAGACCATAGGCAATGGCAAGGTCATTGATACGGCCGGCGTCACGCAGCAATTCCTGCTCTTTTGCGTCCTTGCGCATACGGGCGTCATCTACCGGGGCGGAGCCAAGTACAGGGATGATGTCTTCGCGCTTTTCCAGAATGGAAATGGTGTGGCGGGACGGCCAGCTTTTATCAAAGCCCACCTTGCCGGAATGTAACTCTGCGGCAATCATGCCGTATACGTCCTCGCCGTCGCGGTAAGTATGCCAGATGACGCCGGGAACCGGCGGTATGCAGAACAGCTCGTTCATAAAGGCGTGTACCTGCTCATCCTCGCGGATCAGCAGCACGCCGCAGCGCTCCTGCGCCTTAACGCGGCGTCCGATCAGATAAAAGATGCTGTCATCATCCGACACCAGTATCTGAGACAGCCCGCAGCGCCGCATATTGGCGGCCACGGTTCTCAGGCGCCCGTAATTCAGCATATGAAACCTCCCCGGACATACTTACTCCTGCTGCTGATAAAGACTGTATGCCTTCATAGCATAGGCCATATCGGTCTGCAGGTGTCGGCGCATCCTGTTGGCGGCAGCGGTATACTTTCCATCACACACCAGCTTGTAAATAACGTTATGCCCTTCATTGATCTTGCTTATGTTTTCCTCTTTGTAGTACATGCATGACAGCAGCTCAAGTCTGGCGCGCAGACGAGCAGCGGCCTGATCCAAATAGTAGTTCTGCGCATGACGGTAGAAGATGACATGAAAGCGCTCTGAAAATTCCTTCCACTTGGATATATCGCCCTCCGCCAGGGCGGCATTGCCGTTTTCAATGATCTCCTGCAGATCAAGTACCAGTGGCATCTGATTCAGGGACGCGCTGCAGAACTGTATTGCCAGAGCATCCATCTCCGAGGCGAATTGATACAGCTCCTGAATATCCCGTTCCTCGAATTCAATCACGGTGACGCCGCAGTTGGAGTAGTACGTTACAAGACCGTTCTCCGCCAGACGCATTAACGCCTCGCGGATCGGCGTATGGCTGACATGGAAGCGCTCCTTGAGCATATTCAAGGTCAGCTTTTGCCCACAGCGCAGCTGCTGTCTCGTAATGTCGTGATACAATTCATCGTAAATCTGTTCCGAAAGCGTTTTTCCAGCCATAAGCGGTTTTCCTTTCATATTTCTTGATATCACTATATCAGAACTCCGCTGTAATGGCAACAAGTGTGTAACATCTTTTGAAATTTTATATATTTCGAAAGAAAAAACCAAAGGCGGGCGGCGCTGAATCGTGCCGCCCGCCTCGGATGTTTGTGCCATTACCAGTGGAAATAGTATACGAAGTAGTTGCCCTCCAGCGGGAGGTCGTGAATGACCAGCTTGTCGTTGTGGGCGTAAAGCATGATGGGGTTATAAAGGACTGCGTATACCGCCTCGTCCTGCACCAGCGAGAAGATCTTGTCATAAATACCGGCACGTTCGGTGGCGTCCACGGCAGCGACAGCGTCCTGGAACCACTGCTCCACCTGGTCATTATACCAGCGGGCGTTGTTTGCCATACCGATATAGTCCTTGCAGATGGCCATGGCCACGTTCTGCGTATCGCCTTCCAGCGCCATCTGCAGGCAGGTAACGGTGAAATCACCCTGACGCAGCTTATTCAGGTATGCGTTAAACTCCAGCACCTCCAGCTGACAGGTAAGGCCAACAGCCTTCAGCTGCTCCTGAACGGCTTGCGCCAGCAGCTTATACTGATCGGCCACAACAAGGGTACCCATATCATAGCCGTTGGCGTAACCGCACTCAGCCAGCAGGGACTTTGCCTTCTCTGCATCGTAGGTGTACTGCTTCTGCGTATCGCTGTAACCGAAGCGGCTCTTAGACAGCAGATTGGAATTTTCCTCGGCAGCACCGTCCATCACGGTGGCGATCAGAGACTGACGATCCAAAGCATAATTGACCGCCTGACGGAATTTGGCGTTGTTATAGGGCTCCTTTTCGGTGTTCATGGCGACGAAGGCAAAGGTAGTCTGCTCTGCGGTGGTGACAGTGACGCCGTCGGCGCTTTCAAGGGTAGAGCGGACAGGCGCTTCAACCTCGGCAAAATCAATACCGCCGGACTGCAGGCCGATAGACATGGAGGACATGTCAGAGATGATCTTGAAGGTCACATTCTTGATGGCGGCGGCGCCCATGTAGTAATTCTCATAGGCCTGCAGCACGACCTTGTCGCCTTCATTGTGGCTGACGAACTGATAGGGGCCGCAGCCGATGGGCTGCTGGGCAAAAGCTTCCTCACCGGCAGACTCATAGTAATCCTTGGAACCGATATGTACCAGCGTCAGGTTGTTCAGGAAGGGCGCGAAGGGAGAAGATGTGTAGATATTGATGGTGTGATCATCTACCACCTCGCAGTGGTCATAGCCTGCCACATCGCCGGACTGTGCCTCGGAAGCGGCGTACAGATCCAGACTGAACGCCACATCCTTGGCGGTCAGCGGCGTGCCGTTGTGGAAGGTAATGCCCTCACGCAGATGGAAGGTATAGCAGCAGGCGTCATCGCTGATCTCCCAGCTTTCAGCGATGACACCGTCCAGCTTGCTCTCATCTTGGAAGTTGTAGCGAACCAGGGTGTCATAGATCTGGGAATCAATGCGGTGTTCAACGCTGGTTGTCCAGTTGGCGGGGTGCAGCGTTTGGTAATCAGCGTCGATGGCGATGGTCAGGCTGGTGCCGTCGCCGTCAGAGGCGTTGCCGTCGTTGCCGCCGCCGCAGGCGACCAGGCTCAGTGCCATGGCCGCGGCCAGCACCAGTACAAGGAACTTTTTCATGGGGGTGTCTCCTTTTCTTTTTTTATTTTGACGCCATTCCGGCGTGGAGATACGGAAAAGATCACTCAAAATTTGAATACACGGTGGGTATACTTGTCCAGCAGGTCGATACCGGCGGTCACGTCGTCCTTGGCGATGACGGAGCACTTGCTGTGGGGATAGCGATCTACCACGGCGATACCGGCCACGCGGACGCCGTCGCCGGACTGGTTCATAGAGCTGGCGTCGGTGCCGCCGCGATCCATCACGCCCCGCTGATAGCGGATGCCGTTCTCCTCACAGCAGGCCAGCATCTCGTTGACCAGCTCCTCGTCCAGCATGGCGCTGGGGTCGCCCAGTGTCACACTGATGCCCTCGCCCACGGCGTTGCAGCCCTCAAGATCACAGGGATAGGCGTGGTCGGGGGTCACGTCCACGCTGATGCCGATGTCGGGACGGATCTGATGGGCAGCGGTAACGGCGCCGCGGCAGCCTACCTCCTCCTGCACGGAAAATACATAGTATACGTCGTTGGGGCAGTCGCCCTTGTTCCGCTTCACAGCCTCCAGCAGCATGAAGCAGCCCACCCGGTCATCGAAGGTCTTGGCGCTGATGCGGCCGTTCTGCAGCTCGTACCAGGGGCCCACAAAACCCGCGTAATCGCCTACCTTGACGTACTTTTCGGTGTCCTCCTTGCTGGTGCAGCCGATGTCGATGTACAGCTTGCCGCTGTCGTTCTTGGCGTCCTCGATCTTGCCGTCGCAGCCCACCACGCCGATGACGCCGTTCTGGAACACCACCTGATCGTTGTACAGGGCGGAGGTCCAGACCCAGCCCACGCTGCACACCTTGATGCGGCCGTCTGATTCGATCTTCTTCACCTGCAGGCCGATCTCGTCCATGTGGGCGGAGAGCATGATCTTCTTGCTGTCGGGGCTGCCCTTGCCGTGCTTGACGGCAATGATGTTGCCGATGTTGTCCACATAGGCGCTGTCCACATGGCCCTCCAACTCACGCAGCACGATGGATCGCACGGCTTTTTCGCGGCCCGCCACGCCCCACGCCTGCGTCAGCTCCTTCAGCAGTTCAAAGTTTGCCATATGCTTTAGTTCTCCTTTCTGTTTTTCAGCAGGCTGGCCTTCTCCACCCAGCGGGTCTGGTTCATCAGCGGATGGTGCAGGCTGATAGCGCCGGTGGGGCACTCCATCACGCAGCAGCCGCAGTACCAGCACTCATCGGGATAGGATACCACGGGATGGCTGCCCTTTTCGCCGGGGGTCATCACGTCGATCATGCACGCCTCCATGCAGCGGTTGCAGCCGATGCACTTCTCTGCGTCGAACCGCAGCGGCGTGGCAGGCGGCGTCTGACGGAAGCCGAATTCCTTGATCTCTTTCATGCCTGCGCCTCCTTTGCCTTTTCTGCCATATAGTCCTGATTGTGCTTCTCGTAATTTTCCCTGATATCACCGGCGTAGTCAAGAGGTACCTCGCGGGCCACCACCCTCTCGCCGTCGTTGTGGATGCAGATGAAGGGAGCCATGGCCCTGCCGTCGTCGTCGGTGCGGTAGAACTCCAGCTTGGGGCAGGTCTGGCGCCGGGCCAGACAGGCCTGCAGAATGATCTGAGCCACCGTCAGAATGTCGAATACCTCCAGCAGACGCATCAGCTCGTGGGGGTTGGCGGCGTAGGTGCGGGGCACGATCTCCTTTTCATAGCGGCTCAGCAGATCTACGCCGGACAGCAGCAGCTCGTCGCGCTTCTGCTCGCCGCAGTAGTTCTGCATGGCCTTGGCGATGGCCTCGTTCAGCTCCTTCCAGCTGACGCCGTTGACAGGGTCGCCGCCCAGCGGCGCGTAAACGCGCTCCATCTCGTTCGCCACCTGCGTCTCGCAGGGAGCGATGAAGCCCTCCTGCTTCGCGGCGTAGGCCGCGGCCTTGCGTCCGGCGTAAGCGCCGGTGGAGGCGGCATGGCCGAAGCAGTTGGAGGAGAACAGGGAGTCGCCCGCCACGAACAGGCCGGGGATGTTGGTCATCAGATCCCAGTCGTTCATGAAGCCGCCGGGCATACCGAACAGCTGGCGCTCCTGAGGCAGGAATTCAGCGCTGGTCCAGCCCACGCCGTAGCACTGCAGGACGTCCTTGGTGGGATCGAAGCCCGCCTCGGTGAAATTCTTGTACACGGGCACGTTGGTCTTCCCCTCCTGACCCACCATCATGCCCCAGATGACCTTCCGCTCCAGCTCCGGCATATTGGACAGGTCGGCGTAGAAGGGCAGCTTATAGCCCATCTCCTTCAGCTTGTCATAGGGCAGTGTCTCCGGCCCATCGTAGGCGTACTTGGCCTGCTCGATGTTGCCGCCCTTCAGGAAGTAGTGCTGCCCCTTGGCGGGCTGGAACCGCTGCTCTACGTTGGTAAGAATGTTGCCGTCACGGTCGGCGTAGGGGATCTCCTTGCCCTCAGCGTCGATGAGGGAGGCGGGATACCAGGTGTTGTGGTTATTGCCTGCGGAATAGGGCGGGAAGGAGCGTCCGGCGGAGGAGAACTCGGCCCGGACGGATTTTTCCATCATGTTGAACTCCGCGCCGGCGCGCCAGCCCATGGCGTGGCCGTCGCCGATGGTGCACATGGGGCGGAACTCGCACAGGCCGGGATAGGCGGCGGAGAACAGCCACACACGGGCGGGACGGCTCATGGTGATGATGGCTGCCTTGCTGGAGAACACATAGAACTCGCCGGTGCGGGTGTGAACGCCAGTGGCACCCACACACTTGGCCCCGTTCTTGCCGCCCTCAGTCAGCAGGGAGGTGACCATGACGCGATCCACGATCTTCACGCCCAGACGGCGGCATTCCTTCTCCATAGCGGGCTTGAAGGTAGTGCCCCAGATGCGGATGGTGAACCTGTTCTTATAGTCATAGGCGAACATCAGCTTGGTCTTTTCATCCCGGAAGGCCGCGCCCTTGAACTCGTCCTCGGTGTCCCGGATCTTGCCGCCCATCTTCTCGATGTCCTGCAGGTGATCCCAGCCCTCGCGGCACTCTATATAATGAGAGATGCCGTTGTTGTAGCCGTCGTTGTCGTCCAGCATGGCCTGCACCAGATCCTCCGGAGAAACACCGGAGCAGGGGTTGGTGGCGGCGCTCTCCCAGTGGTCGCAGCCGCTGCCGCCCGCGCCGGAACGCTTGGTCGCGCCCTTTTCCACCAGAATCACGCTCTGGCCGCGCTTGGCGGCGTTGATGGCGGCCATGCAGCCGGCGATGCCGCCGCCCAGCACGATCACATCCGCCTCCATGCGGTTGACTTGGCTCACCTTGGCAGGATAGGGCCATTTCATTTCGCTCATGCTTTCGCTCCTCCATTCATTCATTCGTGATAAGACGGCTGCCGCGGGAAGTGCTGCCTTCAGAGAAGCCGCCTCGGATAACGATGATTTTACTATACGAGCATATGTTATCAAATGTTTATAGATTTTGCAATATCTTTTTGAAAAATTTTATAAAATAATTGACAAACTTTACAAGATAGGTTATGCTTGTGAAATACAAACGAAGGGCAGCCGCGGCGCTGATGCCTCCGCGCCGTGAAACTGGTCCCTCGACAGATCCGCAAGGAGGAAGAATTATGTACAAATACGTTATCAAACGCATACTCCTAACGATTCCTGTCCTACTGGGAGCGGTGTTTCTGGTGTTTACCATTATGTACCTGACTCCCGGAGATCCCGGCACACTGATCCTTGGCATTACCGCTAAGCCGGAAGACATCGCCGCGCTGAACCATAAGCTTGGCGCAGACCTCCCGTTCTTTGAACAGTTCTTCAACTATCTGAAAGGAATTATCCTCCACTTTGACTTCGGAACATCCTACCGCAGCGGAAAGCCGGTGTTTGATTCCATCCTTTCGCGCTTTCCCACCACGTTCCAGCTGGCATTATGGTCCATGCTCCTCAGCTCTGTATTAGGCATCATACTGGGTATTGTCTCCGCTGTGAAGCAATACTCCGTGCTGGATAACGCGCTGACTACACTGGCCATGCTCCTTTCCGCCATGCCGGGCTTCTGGCTGGGTCTGATGCTGATGGTGCTTTTTGCGCTGAAGCTTGGTTGGCTTCCGTTTGGCGGCGTGGACACTTGGCAGGGCTATATTCTTCCTGTAATCACACTGTCGTTGGGAGCGGCAGCCAGCGAGATGCGTCTGACACGTTCTACCATGCTGGAGACAATACGGCAGGATTATATTCGTACCGCCCGCAGCAAGGGTGTGCCGGAGAAAACGGTGATCTGGAAGCATGCGCTGCGCAACGCGCTGCTGCCTGTTGTCACATCCATGGGTATGAATTTTGGCGGCAGCTTGGGCGGCGCGGTCATCATCGAGACGGTGTTTGGTATGCCGGGCGTCGGCATGCTGATCGTTGAGTCCATCCGGCAGAAGGACACGCCCGTGGTTATGGCGGCCACCATGTTCTTGGCGGTGCTGTTCTGCTTTGTCATGCTGGGCGTAGACATTCTTTATGCCTACATCGATCCCCGTATCAAAGCGAAATACAAAGCCTGACAGGGAGGTGACGGAAAATGAAAGAGAAGAGAAACCGCAAGAGCAAGAAAACCAATCAGATGAAGGAAATATGGCGCCGTTTCCGCAAGAGCAAGACGGCCATGCTCGGCCTGTGCCTTTTGATTTTTGTCCTGAGCATCGCCATTTTCGCCGATGTGATTACCCCCTATGAAAACGCCATTTCGCAGAGCGCCGACCGTCTGGACAGCCCCAGTGCCGCACATATATTCGGCACAGACGAGTTGGGACGCGACCTGTTTGCCCGCATTGTCCATGGTTCCCGCTATTCGCTGCTGATCGGTGTTTCCACCAGTGTACTGGCGCTGGTCATCGGCGGCTTGCTGGGTGCTATCGCGGCCTATTACGGCGGCTGGGTAGATAATATCATCATGCGCTTGACGGACGTGGTGATGACCGTACCGCCTATTCTGCTGAGCTTGGCTGTGGTGGCCGCGCTGGGCGGAAGCCTTCGAAATCTGCTGATCGCCATCACCATCTCCTGCGTACCCAGCATGCTGCGTCTGGTTCGTTCGGTGGTGCTGGGCGTCGTAGATGAGGACTACATAGAGGCCGCCAGATCCTACGGTGCCAGCGACATGCGCATCATCCTCAAATATGTCATCCCCAATGCGCTGGGGCCCATTATTGTGACGACCACCATGAATGTCGCCAACATGATTCTCTCTGCTGCGGGACTTTCCTTCCTGTCTCTGGGCGTTCAGCCGCCTGCCCCTGAATGGGGTGCGCTGCTGTCCGATGCAAAGACCTATATGTTTACCGCACCGCACCTGCTGTATATTCCCGGCATATTTATCGTAATCGCGGCATTGAGCTTCAACTTGGCCGGCGACGGTTTGCGCGACGCGCTTGACCCGAAGCTGAAGGATTGAGGAGGGACGGAAAATGAGTGAAGTATTGCTGAAGATCCGTGACCTGCAGATCGATTATAAAACCGATCTGGAAACGGTTCATGCCGTTAACGGCGTATCCCTGACCTTGAATAAGGGAGAGACCTTGGGCTTGGTGGGCGAGACAGGCGCCGGCAAGACAACGACAGCGCTGTCCATCATGGGGCTGCTGCCGGAGCGCACGGCCCGCACGAACCGCGGCTCGATCCGGTTTGACGAACAGGACATTCTGGCGATCCGTGATAAGGACGGCGCAGCTGTCTCTGAAGAGGATTACATCGCGGCCCATATGCCGGAGACTTCGGAAGGCGAGACGTTGGAGGCGCCTGCGGTGGAGGTGCCTGCTCCCGCTTATCTCAGCAACAGGCAGCTGCAGGCCATTCGCGGCGAGAAGATCTCCATGATCTTTCAGGATCCCATGACAGCGCTGAACCCCGTGCTGACGGTGGGCGACCAGATCCTTGAGGCGCTTTTGATGCACAACGAGGGACATACCCGAGCCGAGCTGGAGGCCCGTGTGGAGGAGGTGCTGGAAATGGTTGGCATCATGGCCAGCCGAAAAAAGGACTATCCCCATCAGTTCTCCGGCGGCATGAAGCAGCGTGTGGTCATCGCTATGGCTCTGGCCTGCGACCCTATGCTGCTGATTGCCGACGAGCCGACTACCGCGCTGGACGTGACGATCCAGGCGCAAGTGCTGGCAATGATGATGGAGCTGAAGAAAAAGCTGAATACCGCTATGATCATGATCACGCATGATCTGGGTATCGTGGCACAGACCTGCGACCTGGTGGCTGTTATGTACGCGGGCGAGATCATAGAGTACGGCACGGTGGAGCAGGCATTTACCGGCGATAAGCATCATCCCTACACGGTAGGTCTGTTCAACTCCATTCCCAATCTGGAATTGGATGAGCGGCGCCTGCACCCCATCGACGGTATGATGCCCGATCCAACGAATTTGCCTGAGGGCTGCGCGTTTTCGCCTCGCTGTCCTCACGCAACGGAGCGCTGCCGCCAGTGTCACCCGGAGCAGTATGACGTAAATGGACTGCGTATAAGATGCTTCCTGTACAACGGAGAGGAGGGACAAGCATGAGCCAGCCCCTGATCGAATTGAAGGAACTGACAAAATACTTTGATATCAGCAAAACCGCCAAGCTGCATGCTGTGGACGGTATTACACTGAACATCAATAAGGGCGAAACGTTAGGCGTGGTGGGCGAATCCGGCTGCGGAAAGTCCACCTTGGGACGCACAGTGCTGCGGCTTCACGAACCGACCTCCGGCACGATCCTCTTTGACGGAGAAGACATCAGCCATTGCCGTGCCCACAAGCTGGCCAAGGTGCGCCGCGATATGCAGATGATCTTTCAGGATCCCTATTCCAGCCTGAACCCCCGTATGAGTGTGCAGGAGTTGATCGCCGAGCCGCTTCTGGTAGCGGGTCAGCACAAAAATAAGGCAGACCTTTATGAAGAGGTGGCACGGCTGATGGACACAGTGGGACTGGCCTCCCGCCTGTCCGGAGCATATCCCCATGAGCTGGACGGCGGACGCCGTCAGCGCATCGGCGTAGCGCGTGCGTTGGCGCTGAATCCCCGCTTCATCGTCTGCGATGAGCCGGTGTCGGCGCTGGACGTGTCCATTCAGGCGCAGATCCTTAACCTGTTGATGGATCTTCAGGAAGAACGCGGCCTGACCTATATGTTCATTACCCATGATCTATCTGTAGTACGGCATATCTCCAATCAGATTGCAGTGATGTATCTGGGGAAATGCGTGGAGTACTGTGACAGCAAGGGCCTGTTCAAACGCCCGCTGCACCCATATACCAGGGCGCTGCTGTCCGCTATACCTGTGCCTGACATTACGATGCGCGGAAGGGAGCCGCAGCTGATACGCGGCGAGGTCACCAACCCGATCAACCCCAAGCCGGGATGCCGATTCGCGCAGCGCTGCCCCTACGCCACAGAAGCCTGTACAATGGAAGATATTCCCTTCCGAGAGATAGAACCCGGACATTGCGTCGCCTGCCTGAGAGCGGAGGAGCTGATGTAATGATAAAGCATTTACAGGAACTTTTATCTATTGAGAGCGTAGCTAACCACGGGGAAAACGGTACCCCTTACGGCGTAGGACCCGCTAAAGCGCTGGAGTATATGCTGACTCTGTGTGAGCAGCTGGGATTCCGCACAAAGAATGCAAAAGGACGCTACGGCTACGCGGAGATTGGAGAGGGCAAAGAGATCATCGGCGTACTGGGGCATCTGGATGTAGTTCCTGCCGGAAGCGGCTGGGACTATCCTCCCTTTGGCGGAACGGTTGACAATGGATGCCTGTATGGCCGTGGCGCGTTAGATGACAAGGGTCCGATGCTCATCAGTGTCTATGCGGCTCGCGATCTGGCACGGGAGTACGCTGAAAAGGGAAAGGCCATGCATAAGCGCATCCGCCTGATTTTCGGTCAGACAGAGGAAAACGGCGATTGGTATGACATGGATGCCTATGTGGCTGAAGAAGAAAAGGTCAGCTATGGCTTTACGCCGGACGGGGATTTTCCCGCCATCTACTGTGAAAAGGGAATCCTGGTGATGGATTGGGTGCTGCCGCGGAACGGCAGCGGCCTTCGCAGCGGCGAGGGTGGCGTTGCGCCCAATGTGGTGCCGGACAGCTGCTCCGTGGTAACGGAGGACGGTGCGGCTTATGAGACCACAGGCAAGACAGGGCACGGCGCCGCGCCATGGAACGGCGTAAATGCCATCACGGCTATGATGAAGCTGTTAGCGGAGAAGAATATTCCGGTGGCCAAAGCGTATATGGCGTTGATGGGCGAGGATGTGTACGGTGAAGCATTAGGCGTTGCCTGTGCCTCGGCTGCCAGCGGAAGGCTCTCCGTCAATGCGGGCATGCTCCGTGTGGAGAATGACACAGTGCGATTCACCGTGGATATCCGCTATCCTGAGGATCAGGACGCAGATGCATTGGTGGAGACGATTCGCCGGGCTGTGGCGGCTTATGGCTTCGAGATTCCCCCGGTACATCCCATGCGGCCTGTCTACTTGGATAAAAAAGGGGCGGTTATGCAGCAGCTCTTGAAAGCATACAGAGACGAGACGGGCGATTTGTCGGAGCCGCTGGCCATTGGCGGCGGCACCTACGCGCGCGCTATGGATCATATTATCGCTTTCGGCCCGAACTTCCCGGGAGAGGAAAATCGGGAGCATCAGGGGAATGAGTACATCACGCTGAACAACATGGAGCGCTTACGGCGTATCTATCGCGAAGCACTTCGCAATCTGCTGGAAATGGCGTAAAAGAACAGGGTGCGCCCTTCAAGGCGCACCCTGTTCTTTTACATGCGGAAAGGAAAAAAGGTGCTGGACAAAACCTTACAGGATGCAATCGTGAATAAGGGCCGTAGCTTTTTGCGCGGCGTTGATTTGTCAGATCCTATAGGCGCGGCGTTTGTGTCCGATCAGGAACTCCGGTTGCCTCAGCCGCCGCTGGTGAAGGCCGCGGCAGCAATGCCGGAGACACATATACGCTTGCCAGAGCCGGAGTCGACGCCGCTGGCGGAAAGTGATCTGACAGAACTGCTGCGCAGCCGCCGCAGCTGCCGCGGCTATGGAGATGCGCCGCTGACGCTTCAGCAGTTGAGCTATTTGCTCTGGGCGGGGCAAGGGATTACCGGAATAAAGGGCAAAGGCTATGCGACCATGCGTACTGTACCCAGTGGAGGAGCCCGTCATCCGTTTGAGACGTACCTCCTGTGCCGCAATGTGGCTGGTCTGGAACCGGGCGCGTACCACTACCTGCCGATGGAGCATGCGCTGGAGTACCTCGGAGCGGTAGAGGCCATGAGCGAGACGATCTCTGCCGCTCTGCTGGAGCAGAAGTGGGCGGCGCGTGCAGGAGCAGTATTTTTCTGGTCTGTAGTGCCATACCGCGCAGAATGGCGGTATGGTATCCGCGCCCACCGCACGATCCTGATGGATGTGGGGCATGTGGGGCAGAATCACTATCTCGCTGCCACGGCTTTAGGCTTGGGAACATGTGCGGTAGCCGCCTTTGATGATCCGCTTTGCAGCCGGCTGTTTGGACTGGATGGCAAGGAGGAATTCATCATCTATGCGGCTCCCGTGGGCAGTAGGCGAGGGGGTGGAGCGCCGCACTTACCCCCTGAAGGCCTACAGACTAATGATGAGCAAAAATGAAAACAGGCTGAACTTCAGGAAGCCGCACAATACTGGTTTTCCGTGGCGGAGCAGGACGGCCACGAATACGCCGGGTACTTCCTTGACCGCATGGAACGGCAGGAGGAAGTGCCGCCGCCCTCCGTCCTGCTGTCAGCCGCCCGGCTGCTGCACCACATGAGTAACATCTTCCGGAACAACGCGCCGCGTCCCGCCGTTCCCGCGGGCATCCAGATCGACCGCAAACGCCTACAACGCCTGCGAGAAAAGAAGATGGCAATGGGCCATAAATGGAACGACCACGAGAATGAGCAGAGCCACGGCATGGGCGGCCTGTAAGAGGTGCAAAACCCATGCCCCAATGAACGAAGAATAGTAGAGACAAAACTGCTATAGTAAATGCCCATCCATAATATCCTTGAGTGCATCAATAATTTTCCCGTAGTACTTTTTGATTTTTTTATCTTCAGTATATACGGCATCAAAACGCACGAGACGATCTACGATATGTTCTGCGATGATGCTTTTGTAGTCTTCTGCATCTTCGTATCTGCGTATTATCAAATTTCCACATGCTTCCTCATCAAGAAGACGGGAATAGAGATCATTAACGGCAATCTCACGAACAACAGCGACTTCGTTTTCGCTGACAAACTCCGGACTCCACGATGTCACTCCTCGCATAAAGCCCTCATCACTAATCTCATAGATAGAGCATTTTTTGTCTTTGAAAGATAGGCGAAAAACATCTGGATAGCACTCCATAATAACAGGAATGCCATTTTCTTCGCTGATAATAAAGTCAAAATCATCATGCGGCGCACCAAACAGAAGCCCGGTAACCACATTTTCGATGGCGTACACATACGCCTTTTTGTGTGTTGAAACCTGCGGTTTCAATATTTTCAAGCCTGCGATTTTCGATATGTGGTAAAGCATAATTATTTCTCCAATCTAAAGGTCAACCCATTCGTAGTTCTCGTCAATCATCATCAAGTAATAAACTCATGCTGCCATCGGTGAATTTCAATTCCACACAGCAGTTATCGAAGTTATATTCGCAGGAATCAGTTTTTTCATAGGGTTTGCCTCCCAAATCGTTTTGTTTGGAAGTAATGTAAGCGTGGGTTTTAGTGTGGTATCTTTAACTTTGGGAAACGCCCCTCTGGAATAGGATACCATACACTTCCAGCCTCGACAACAAGAAAGATGAGGCGCGCTGGTGGAGCACTGCGTTGTTTGACCCAATTCAAATCACTATCAACAAAGGGGGGGTAGCTATAAGAGGTTCTGTAAGAGGCGCATATTTTGCGCTGCTGGAAACAATAAAAAGATCATTTCAAAAACGGTAGCTTTCCGCGCAAAGTTGTGGTATTTGTGTTTGCTGCCAAGAAAGGAGCTGATACAATGGTCAAGAAACGCGCAAATGGCGAAGGCAATATCAAGACCTATCTCGATGCCGCTGACAGGAGAGGACTCCTCCCCATGTTTTATCTGGAACTGGTCAGCGGACTACGCAAGGGGGAGATCACGGCGCTTCTCTGGAGCGACCTCGACATCCAAAACAAAACCATCTCCGTCAGCAAGCAGTACGTCAAGAACCCCAATGGGGAGTTAACACTCTCGCGCCCCAAAACGGAGACATCGGTCAGAAAGGTCAGTATTCCACAGGAGGCTGTTGACCTGCTGGTTGCCGAACACAAGAAACACCCCGACAATCCGTATATGTTCCCGTCACCCGTCACGGGAGAGCTGTACTACCCTGATTCCATTGTGAACCTGCATAAGAAAATTCTGAAAGACGCAGGACTGCCGCACATACGCTTTCACGACCTCAGACACACATTCGCCACGTTAGCCCTGCAAAACGGCGTGGACGTGAAAACCGTATCCTCCATGCTGGGCCACTACGATGCGGGCTTCACTCTCCGCACCTACACCCACGCCACCCACCAGAAGCAAGACGAAGCCGCACAAACAATGGGCAGCTTTATGGCACAGGTGATGTAAGCAGATCTAAAAAAGAGATGAGCGGACGCAATATCCGTCCGCTCATCTTTCAACCTTTCCGCGTATTTCCGCGTGTGGGTCAGGGTGTGGGTCAGGCGGTTGCCCTACATTTTGACCAACACCTAAAAGTGCGTTTTTTACAACAAAAAAGCATCGAAAACCGAAGTTTTCGATGCTTTTTGGAGCTGCTGGGCGGATTCGAACCGCCGACCTCATCCTTACCAAAAAGCCGTGGACGCTTTTACGGCGTACCCATTCATGCCGAGGAAGAACCTCCAATCCCTTGTGCTGCAAGGGATTGGAGGTTCTTCTTGTGTTGATGTGTTTTAATACGTATCGAGAAGTTTTGCGTAGATTTGGGGCGTTTGTTGGAAGGATTGTTGGAAAAATGCCCTGTGTCAGACGAAAAGCGGCAACACAGGAAAAGTCACGCTTTGAATGCGCCACTCTAGCAACCGGTATGTCTACTTCTCCGCTGAAATGGGAATGCTCCTTCGCAAGTGCTCTATCTCACAAGCAGGAATATCTACGAATTTGTAGTCTTCCGTTTCAACGCTGTTCGTACCAGCCGCAGCCTTGACGATCCGACGGATGATAATAGGAGCCATAATGGTTACAGTAGCCCCGGTCATAAGAATCTCGATTGTTGCGCTCCCAGTACACGCAGTCGGAACAGTTGTCATTTCCACAGAAGCATCCTTCGGGAATTTTGATGTTGTTTTCGTTTGCACTCATTTTGCTGTCCTCACATTCTTCATTTTATCTCTATCTCTTCACAGACAATACAGATTTCTTTATCCATTCTGTCTGCGCGATAGGCAATGATTTCTTGCTGGGGGAGTACAATAGGAAAATATAATGTATCAAAGGCTTTAGGCAAGCTTCGCATAATTTTCTCAATATACTGCACATCCCGAAGCGACAAGAATCGATCCCCTTTATAGTGGCTGTGATATATGCCATAAAACTCCACATCTTCCGATTTCCACTGCTCGATAATGCAATTCAATTTGCCCACACAGGGCCTGTAGTGGGCGGGCATATGAGATGATCCCTCATCTGCAAAGTACCGTGTGATAACGCCCGCATGTCCGCCAAGTATGCCGCCACTTTCCGGTGGCGGTACAGGCGTTTTTAGAAGCAAGTCGCTCAAAATCAATTTATCAATTTGCATCATTCATTAATTGAGAACCAATCCTATAGTTTTTTAGAAATATGATACACTTTGATATACTCTTGATGGCCGGCTATCTTTTGGTCAATTGCTTTTAGCATGTTTCTCAACGCACCCGCCGCATTTGAGTGCGCAAGACGGTTTAATTGGTCTGCAGCCTTTCCGTTTCCGTTAATCTGAGCGCATCGGAGCCAAAAAATTTCGTCTTCAATCGACCGCTTAACACCGATACCTTCCCCATACGCCTGTGCTAAGTAGTATTGCGCGAGAGGATAGCTTTTTTGCGCCGCAGACAAAAGATATTCCACGCCTTTTTTATCGTTCTTATTCCCAGAAAACAATTTTTCCGAAATGTATTCATTGGAAATGTATATCATGCCTAATTGAAATTCTGCATCGACTCTTTCGTTTTTTGCTGCCATTGTTAAGAAGTGGATTGCCTCCTGTTGGTAATGGAACCGCTCTTTTCGACTCTTTGCTTGGTTATATCTGGCGGACATCGCAGCCATTCCAGCTTCATACATTGCATCTGCGTTGCCCTGATTGGCCAGAATTGCATAATACTTTAAAGCTTCAGTATAGTTGTGCTTTTCTTTATATATTTTTCCCAAGCGAAGTGTGGCACCTAAATCACCTCGGGCAGATTTTTCTTTAAGTACCTCAATGCTATTTGTCTTGAGTTCACTTTCACCGATTAGCGATGCCATTGTGCCAATCAGGTCATCTAATGATTCAGCCATGCATATTCCCTCCGTGTTCTGGTATTTTTCAAACGTTTTTCTGCAGCTACCGCCGTTTTGTAGACACTTGTTTATTTCTTCAGGAATTCATTTCCTTAATCTGTTTATAGCAATCTTTGCAAACAAAAACGATGGTTCCTAACGCGGAGGTATAGTGCGTTGTTGCTGTCCCAGAACAGAATGCGCAATCAGAAGAGCAGTTTGCACAATAATACTCAACTTCCTTAGAGTATTCATTTTTGTACCCCTTTGTGGGTGTGCTGCCGCATGATTTACAAGGTTCCGATGCCCCGCAGGCAGACAGCAGTCCACAGCAAAGTACCCATGCCATTAGTAAGCTAACGACCTTTTTCATAATCTTTCTCCTCATTTTCAAATCGTTTTATTCTCAAATTGTTTGATATTGTTTAAGAATGCGCTGTACTCAATTATTCATAGCTTATGAAGTAAGGCTTGTCCTGTGGTAAATCTATGACCATATCAAATACCAGATGTCCATTCTTCAATGTACACGTTACTATATATGGATCCCGCAAGCTATGATCCCAATTATTAACAATATATAATGCGACTTCTGCCTGCGTCTCAGATGAATTTAGGAGTTTGACGTAATACCGCTCCACGAAATTGTCTCCCAAGCCTGTGGGGGCAGCAATGTATAGTTTTCCATTTTGCTCAATCCAACCGTGAAATTCCGACCCAAGACCCGCGTCCCAAGCAGCAAATTTTTCAACAATTGTTTCTGCGTAGAACTTTCTAGCTTCGTTTTTCCATTCCTCTAATGAGCAAATCCCACCGTAATCAACAGCGTGGTAAATAACGAAAGCATTTGCTTCGATTACATCGCTTCTGTCCACGTATATTTGCTGGTAGAACCATCCGTCATAGAAGGCAGCCGCATTCTCCATGGCATCTATTATCTGCGGTAGTGTAATAGAGCCTTGTCCTCCCTGAGTAGCATCAACAGGATATTCCCATTCACAAAGAAATGCTGTGCCGCCCTGATCAGTCAAATTCCCGAAGTCTCCATCATTCCATGCGCCATCAGTATACTTCCAATAGAACATCCCATATTTCTCACCGTTGCCATCGTTATTCGGCTCTCCGGGAGCCCAGTTGGTGTAAGATACGGTTTCCCCATTGCACCACACCCATGTTCCCGTGGAGTTTACCCCTGCCAGACCGAAGTAGGCGCTGTCATACCCCTGCTGCCGCATGTAGTTATAGAGGAACTCGTTCTCCTCCTGAGAGGTGATGGCGGCGAGATAACCGCCCACCGCCTCGCAGTAGGCCTGTGCGTTCTCCCAGGTGTTGTCCTCCGGCGCGGAAAGCCCCGCCACATCGTAGAGGTAATAACGATGACCGTTGAACTCCACCGCGTCGGAGGGGATGCTGGGATTCTCATCCTTTACCTTGTCCGCGATTGTCATCGTCAGCTTTTCTACTCCGCCAGTAGCTGTCACTCGCACCAGCCTGCTGCCCTGTATATAGTCATGCGCATTATCTATGACGGTGATCTCGAAGCTTCCCACATCCGGGAATTCCAGGCCTTTCGCTTCAACGGTCGCCGATGTATAGGTTTGCTCTGTCCCATTGCCGCGCACATAAACGGTGTAGTCATGATCCGGCGTTCCGTCAACAGAAAGTATTTCGAGCGAAATAGTCTTTGCGACCGGAAGTTCCGTTTCCGGAATTCCTACCTGAAAAAATGCATTGGAAATGCACCGAAGCTGCTTTTCCGTAAAGTTCATCGTGCGGGCCGTATGCTGCGTCAGCGTGCGGAACTGGCTGAATGTACAGTCCTTGGGCAGCGTATAAAGCATCGCGTAAAACAGCTTAGCCAGTTCTTCTGTGGTCAGCGCTTCAAAGGTATCACTGCCGTCGATGCCTTTCCACATCAAATACGCCGCGTGAGAAATTATTGTACTTGCATAATGACAGTCTATAGAATCATTGTACTGCGAATAATCCGAAAGGCAATCTCCCTCAGGCTTTTTGATGTTTCTATATATGTTTTTCCAATCTATTTCCTGATTAGTTACTTTTGACTCAATGATTTCACCAAATATATCCGATAAAGCTTCATTTATGCTGCTTGTTTCATTACCCCCGATCCAATCTACAACAATACTTCTGGAAACAAAATGGGTAAATTCATGAGCAATAATATCTACTTCATCTACACCTATGCCTATTCCCATCGAAATGACTCCAATTTCCGAATTTAAGAATCCTCCTAGTGCATTTTTTCCGCCATCGTAGCCATCACGATAGTACAAATAAATTTTTTTATTATTTGAGAAGCCAAATGACTTATAAAAGTCAGAGATGCTTGCTGTATACATTGACAAGCGCGCTCCCGCTTCATAGTCTTTATTCCGCTCTATAGCAGTGTCGCCAAATACTTCATTTTCACTAAAGACAAATTCACCTGTGCCCCACTGGCGCACATTATAGGTACTACCGTTTTTGTCTTTTAACACTTGCCCCCAAGAATCTCGCAAGTTATATTGGCTTTCCACACCATTGAGATTAAATATGTAAAATTTTTCATCCACATTCCACAGATAGTAACCATCATCGGCTCGAAAAACAGGAAAACCATTTTTCTTGTCTGTATCACTAGCTGCATATCCGGTAGCTTCGTAAAGACTTGGAGAAAAATGTAGCACCTCACCTGTGTTAGCCTCAACAAGAAATTCACCGCAATTAACACCTTTGGTATTGTGGAAGACAGCTTCAATGGCATAAGCCAAGTGTGCAGTACTTTTTTCCTGATATATTACAAGAGGACTAGATCCAGCCGGAAAAATAGACACTTCAGTATTCTTTCTATAGTCCGGCATATCTGTAATAAAAGTTGTAAGAGCCTCTGAAGCGTCCTCAAAAGAGATTGTCGGCTTAGTATTCAACCTGCCCACACCTGTCAGGTTTCCCGACACAAGCGTACCATTTTCCGCGTTGTCAGCGACAACTACCACGCTTCTGCCATACACCGGAATCCCCTGATACTCCTGAGGGAAACGATAGTAGGTATTCCCCAGGACGGCATCCTCTCTGCACTCGCCCAGTTCTCTTTCTACATCTTTTATTCCCAGTTGGGGCGCAATATCATCCAGTGCCTGCCGCGCAGACTCTTGATCGGTCACTTTCCGTGAAATAGCACCCTCCTGTAGCAGTTGAAAGTCAGTTGTCTCCACTGCGTCAGTCCGGATAAATTTCTCCATGATGTTGGAAATCACCGGGATATCCACAAGCTCAAAATGCACTAGTGTGCACATCGTTGCCGTAACCAGCACAGCCAGCGCCAGTAAGTGCAAAAGGAATCGGCACATCTTCTGCCCCGTCGTCATGGCGGCGCGTTTGGCACGTTTTGCCTCGCGTCCGGCACGACGCTCAAGTTGTTTCTGCAACTTTTTTTGTTTCGCACGACTCACAAGCATTTCGGGATCATTAGCGGTTGAAGCCTGTCCTTTACCGGAACAATGGGAACAACGTCCACTTTCCACCAGCGGTTCGCCAGACCTATTACATAGCTTTGCCATACGTCCCTCCATATCAAGCAATAGTAAAATGCGCTATCTGCGAGTTGCTTATTTTATCTTGCATACAAACCTGCGAATACATCTATCGCCGAAATATGAAACATACTTTGCGATGGTGTCTTTACTCCCAACAACAGAAGCAGGGCTAATTATGGCATCGTATGCTGTTTGGAATTGCGATTACATCGCAACTCTTTCTATAATTCCCCCTACAATACCAATAATCGCTTTGTATTATTCAAAATTGCACGATAGCTATATTCCGTCAATCCTTGCCGAAAAACGGAATATATCCGATATTATACAACCGATGACGGATTTAGTCAAATAATTTAGCAGCCTTTATCGGATAAAATGTGATAGAGGTGATAGCTATATGAATGACTATGTATATGAAGATATATTTAAAAATCGATTGGCAATACTCCGTACACAGCGTGGTGTATCAGCAAGAGAGATGAGTCTTTCTCTGGGGCAAAATGCAGGGTATATTAACGATATAGAATCTGGGAAAACGCTTCCATCTATGATGCTCTTCTTTTATATCTGCGAATATCTTGAGATTACGCCAAGTTCTTTTTTTGATTTTGAGGAGCAAATGCCCCAAACAATTGCGGAAATTAATACTTCTTTGAAAAAACTTAACTGCGATCAGTTGAATAGTATTTTAATTATTGTAAAGGCTTTAGCTCAAAAAGGTACTTCCTGAATATATTCTCCAACAGCTGCGAGCAAAACTTGAAAAAGACAGTAGCGCAATGTTTTTCGACTATGGCTGAATATGAAAATCACTTATATGCTATAGAAGCGGCGCCCCCTTCTGGTAAAATGAATTTGTGAAAACGCCAACCAGAAAAGGACTGGCCGTTAGCTATACTCCGATGCTCTCTATCCAACTGTGCTATGGGAGCAGATTTGATTGTTTCCTGCGGCGCTAATACACCTTTAATACGCACACAATACGCATTATCTCCGCAATACGTATTTAATACGGAGATAGTGCGTATTGCGTTTTGACTGCGTTTTTCTTTGTCTCTACATTTAGATGTTTTACATATTGACAATCACAATATATTGTGGTATATAAGAACTGTTCAGTTATTTGTGCATCATTTGCAGATATATTATCTGCACCGCACACGTTGTTAAGTTTGTACTTGAGGAGCATCATGCTCCCGTTTGAGATCAAGGCCACTGCGCTCTCGTATTTCAACGACTATGCTGCGGGAAATTTTTCTCGCGGCATTTTCCACCTGTACGCCGCCCTGCCGCCGTGTTATGATGTGCCTGTACTCAAGGCATCAAGCATTTAGGTCGGAGCAGAGCAGGCACGGGTGGAAAGCATTATCAACAGCTTTTCGCTCTGATTAAGAACCCGAAGTATGTCAAAATGCGCCCTCCCGAAAAACGGGCGGCCATCAGAATTGAACAATACTGCAAACGCAGGAAGGATCGTATGAAGCCGAAACGGCAGGAAGATTCTTCCTGCGTTTTTGCTTACCGTTTTTGTCGCGGCACTTGCCATCGCCGCGATACCGCAGGAAAAGAAAACGCGCCGAAGTTGCTTCGGCGCAGATCAGGAAAAAGAGGTTGTGTAAAAAGCCGTCAGGACGATACGGCAGGAAAATCGTCAAGGGAGAGGCAAGCTCCCGCCCTGTATGCCGCAGTCAGAGTGCGGCGCCGGTCATACGGGGTATCGCGCATTCCTGATCCGTCGCCGGGCGGATCACAGGATACCGGCGGAGCCTTCCGCAGCCGAGTTCAGCGGCATGGTGTCCGCGGTTGCTCACACGAGCAGAGGTCAAAGACCTCCATACCGCAGCGTACTGACCTGGCACAAGTAAAGAGAGACAGACATACGGGCAGACCGCGAAAAGCACGCAATACCAAGGCTTTCCGCCTGCGGCAGTCTAACAGTTCTGCGGAGATACGCCGGAAATGGCTCTCCTTGCCAACGGGTGAAGTGCGTCCATCTGAACACGACTACGATTACAAGGAGATTTCTTTATATGACCACAAAAGGCATTTACAACACCCTCGTTACCCAGTTGGACAAGCTGGCGCGGCACAACCGTCAGGGCAGCTTCCGCACGAAGGATCGCTACTATGAAGCGGTCAAGCGTTTCTGCGCCTACCTCGCCGCCCACTACCATCTGCAAAAGCTGGAGAACATCAGCGGCAAGCATCTAGTAAGCTACGTCCTTTATTTGCAGGAGCAGGGCAAGTCCGCCAGCACCATCAAAACCGACCTCTCCGCCATTCGCTTCTTCCATGACAAGATGTCTCATCCACGTTATACGCTGCCGGACAATGAAGAATTAGGCGTCGTGCTGGAGCGCCGCCGCTTCGGGCAACAGGATCGCACATGGACGAACCCGGAGTTCGGCAAGCTGATCGGCCGCGCCATGGCAGAGGATCGCGAGGACTATATCCTCGCCCTGTATCTGGCCCGCTATGCCGGTCTGCGCATCCACGAGTGCTTCCGCATGGACACCGCCGCGGCGGAGCGCGCGCTGCGGGAAAACGCCCTCACCGTAAAAGGCAAGGGCGGTAAAATCCGTATCGTCCCCATCGAGGACGACCGTATCACGATGATGCTGCAACGGCTGCTGGACAAAACCGAGCGCGGCCACAAGCTGCTGGTGCCGGATGGCATTTCCACTGACCGTGCCATCAACGGTATGCAGCAGTTTATTATCCGTCACCGCGACGCCATCTGCTACCCTACAGTGCCGGACAGACGCATTACTTTCCATGGACTGCGACACACCTACGCCGCTGAAAAGTATACCTCTCTCGTCAACGGCGGCATGACGCCTTTGGACGCCCATTTCACCGTCTCCCGCTTGCTGGGACATGAGCGGCCCGACGTGACGGACATCTATCTGGCATCTGTGAAGGGAGGCGCTGCCCGTGGAGAATAAGTATCGTAATCTGCACGACCTCCCCATGATCCTGCGGGTGGAGGACTTGATGCCCATTCTCGGTATCGGCCGCAACACCGCCTACGAGCTGATCCGCAGCGGACAGATACGAAGCGTCCGCATCGGACGGCAGATTCGTATTCCGAGAGATGCCCTGTTGGAGTTCCTGCGGAAGTAAATCTCTTCACCGGAAAAAGTTTTTTTGACGGAATCAGCTGCCCATGCTATACTGAACCGCATGAATGGGTACTCCGCTTAGCACCGCTGTCAGGAGGTCATGCGGCTCTAAGTACACGATACAAGGAGTGCGAACTTATGAGACCCCGTAAAAAGGGACAGCAGTATGAGATATGCTACCGCTGCCCCAGATATACCAAACCAATATATGAACGTTTTCCCACCTACGAAGCTGCAAACTTGAGGATTGCTCAAATCGAATACGAGAAGTCCATCGGTGAGTTTCGCCCGCCCAAGCAAACACCCATACAAACCAAACGAGCGCAAAAAAAGTTTATCACGGTCAGTGAGCTTCTGGATGAATACGTGCAGGTCTATGGACTGAACCATTGGGGAGATTCCTTCTTGTCCTGCAATCTTCATCGTATTGAGCATTACATCAAGCCGTACCTGGGCAACGTGGCGGTGAAAGACCTGACCACACACGATTTGGACTTATTCTACGATTCGCTTCAGGACAAGCCTGCCGTTGTGCTGAAAGGGCACAAGAAAACAGACGCCTGCGTTTCCCGCTCAGTGATTGAAAAGACGCACGCTCTGCTGCGCAGTGCGCTGAATCAGGCGGTCATTTGGGAGTACATCCCCATCAATCCCGCCCTCCGCGTGACGCTGCCCAAATATCAGCCGCAGGAACGCACCGTGTGGTCTGCCAGCGAAGCGCAGCAGGCTCTGGACTCGTGCACCGATCCTGTGCTGAAGTTGTGTATGCTGTTGGCTCTCGGCTGCTCTATGCGTGTGGGAGAAATACTGGGCCTGACATGGGACTGCGTGGACATTTCAGAGGATGCCATCTGTGCCGGAACCGCTCATGTGCGGATCACAAAGGAACTGAAACGCTGCCAGAAGGACAGTCTTGCGGCGCTGGAACGGCGTGGGCGCTCCACTGTCCTGCTGACATTCCCCGAGTGGAAGCAAACCGGCTCCTCCACCTCGCTGGTGCTGAAGGCCCCGAAAACGGAGAGCAGTGTGCGAAAGGTATTTCTGCCGAAAACCGTGGCGCTGGCACTGGCGGAAGAAAAAGGGCGGCAGCAGGAGATAAAGGAAATGTTGGCTGGCGGCTATCAGGACTTCGATCTTGTCATTGTCCATGAGGATGGACGCCCTTACGAGGAAAGGCAGATTGCCTTTCTGCTCCGCAAGCTGACCGATGCCACAGGACTGCCGCCGGTAGTCTTTCACAGTCTGCGGCATTGCAGCGCTTCGCTGAAGCTGCAAATCGGCGGTGGGAACATCAAAGCGGTGCAGGGTGATACCGGCCATGCCCAATCCCGTATGGTGACCGATCTCTACGCCCATACCAACAACGAGGAGCGCCGCCGGTTGGCCGAGAAGGTGGAGACGGATTTCTTCCAGAAACGGGCTGATACGCCGCAGGAAAAGCCGCTGGAAAACACGGCGGAACAGGCATACCGGCTGCTGCAGGAAAATCCAGACATCGCCAAATTGATCATTGCAACGCTGCAAAAGCAGGCATAGCAATAGCTTGTTGGAAAATCTGTTGGAAAGTCCAAGAAAACCGAGAAACGATAAAATAAAGCAAACCCTGTAACCGTTGTGGTTACAGGGTTTGTGTGGAGCTGCTGGGCGGATTCGAACCGCCGACCTCATCCTTACCAAGGATGCGCTCTACCTACTGAGCTACAGCAGCATATATGGCGACCAAGAAGGGGCTCGAACCCTCGACCTCCAGCGTGACAGGCTGGCGTTCTAACCAACTGAACTACTTGGCCATCTGCGCTTTCGTCTCGGAACTCAAGCTTGCTTATTATAGCAAGTACCGCAGCGAATGTCAACACCTTTTTTCTCTTTTTTCGCGCGGGGGGCAAACCGGATTGTCAACCCGGCTTTTTTGTGGTACAATACATTTTCAAAGCGCCGCCCCCACCAACACAAAAAGGAGCATCCCCATGCACATCGGAACCGTCGACATCCCCGGAAAACTGTATCTGGCCCCCATGGCCGGCGTCACGGATCTGGCGTTTCGTCAGATCTGCCGGGAGCTGGGCGCCGACATGAGCTGCACCGAGCTGGTCAGCGCCAAGGCCCTGTGCTATCAGGACAAAAAGAGCCGCGGCCTTCTGAAGCTGGCGGGCAACGAGCGCCCCGCCGCCGCCCAGATCTTCGGCAGCGATATCGGGTGCATGGCCGAGGCCGCCGCCATCGCGGCGGAGGTGTCCGGCGCGGCGGTCATCGACATCAACATGGGCTGCCCCGTGGGCAAGGTGGTGGCCAACGGCGACGGCTCCGCCCTGATGAAGGAGCCGGAGAAGGCCGCCCGCATCGCCGAGGCGGTGGTGAAGGCCAGTCCCGTACCGGTGACGGTCAAGATGCGCCGGGGCTGGGACAAGGGCAGCATCAACGCCGTGGAGCTGGCGAAGATGCTGGAGCAGGCGGGGGTCAGCGCCATCACGGTGCACGGCCGCACCCGCACCCAGATGTACGCCGGTCAGGCGGACTGGACGACCATCCGTGAGGTGAAGCAGGCGGTGCATGTGCCCGTCATCGCCAACGGCGATGTGTTCACGGCGGAGGACGCCGTCCGCATCCTGTCGTTCACCGGGGCCGACATGGCCATGATCGGCCGGGGCTGCTTCGGCAACCCGTGGCTATTCGCGCAGGCGCAGGCGGCGCTGGCGGGACAGCCCGTGCCGCCCCTGCCGCCGCTGGCGGAGCGCTGGGCCACGGCGGTGCGCCAGGTGGAGCTGGCCGCCGCCGACAAGGGCGAGCACATCGCCGTGCTGGAGGCCCGCAAGCAGCTCTGCTGGTATCTCAAGGGTGTCAGCCACGCCAATTATTATAAGGAACAGATCGTCCGCATGGACACGCTGGAGGATGTGTACCGCGTGTCGGCGGGCGTGCAGAGGGATTTGCGATGATAGACGAAAAGGACTTGCTCCGCCGGGCGGAGCAGGGAGAGCAGGATGCCTTCCGCCAGCTGGTGGAGGCGTATCAGGCCCCGGTGTACCGTCTGGCGCTGCGGATGTGCGGCGGCGACGCGGCGCTGGCGGAGGACGCGGCGCAGGAGGCGTTTCTGGCCGCGTGGCGGGGCTTGCCCCGCTTCCGTGGCGACAGCCGGCTCTCCACATGGCTGTACCGCCTGACCACCAACGCCGCCATCGACTGCCTGCGCCGTGAGAAGCGCCACCGGGACACCGACGATCTGGAGGGCGTGGAGCTGCCGGACGGCGGCGATACGCCGCAGGAGCTGGCGGAGCGCAGCGAGACGCAGACCGCCGTCCGCGCGGCGCTGTCCGCCCTGTCGGAGGAGCACCGTCAGGTGCTGCTGCTGCGGTATATGCAGGAACTGGATTACAGCGAGATCGCGGCGGCGCTGGCCGTCAGCGAGGGCACGGTGAAATCCCGCATCAACCGGGCCAAAGCCCGACTGAAGGAGATCTTGTCCGGCGGCGGGAACCTTTCCGCCGCAGCCTCCGTCAAAACGGCAGGAGAGGAGGGACAGCGATGACCCCGATGTTCGATGAATTTGATAAGAAGCTGCGCGAAGCGCTGGCGTCGGAGGCGCTGCCCCCCGACGGCTTCGCAGACCGCGTCATGGCCAGAGTGGCCGAGACGCCCCAGCAGAAAAGGACGCCCTCGCCCGCCCGGCGCTGGCTGCTGCCTGCCGCTGCCTGCCTTGTGGTGGCTGCGGCGCTGATCCCGCTGCTGCGCAGCGGCGGTCTGGGCAGCAAGAATGCCAGTGACATGGCGGCGGATACCGCCGGTGACGGCGGGATGATGATGCAGAGCGCGCCGTCCGCCGGCGGACTGGGCGACGGTGCGCAGCAGGACAGCCAGCAGAAAAGCAGCCTGCCCGATACCGACAGCGCGGAGAACAGCGCCGATGACCACGCCGTGGACAGAGCGCCCTACCAGAGCGTGGAGTTCGCCGCCGCGCCGTCCGCCATGGACGACGCCCTTGCCCGCGCCGCCGATACCCTGACGGCGCAGGGCTACACACTCACCGTCACCGCGCTGGAGGATGGCCGCGTGCAGGCGTCGCTCACCGATGCCGGCGGCAATGCCGCCGATGACGCCCTCACCGCCGCCATGGAGACGGAGGGCTTTGCCGCCGCCGGCGACGGCTGGTACACCTATGAGGAGGATATGGATTCGTGAAGCTGCATACCCGTCAACTGACCTGCGCCGCCATCGTCGGCGCGGCTTATGCCGTTCTGAGCATTTTCGGCTCCATCTTCGGCATTACCTACGGCCCCATCCAGTGCCGTTTTTCCGAGGCGCTGTGCGTCCTGCCCTTCCTGCTGCCGGAGACGGCGTGGGGCTTGGGCGTGGGCTGCCTGATCGCCAACCTTCTCAGCCCCTACGGCATTCTGGATGTCGTGGTGGGCTCCGCCGCCACGCTGCTGGCCGCGCTGCTTACCGCCCGCTGCAAAAAGAAGTGGCTGGCGCCGCTGCCGCCGGTGCTGGCCAACATGGTGCTGGTGGGCCTTGTCCTGTCCTACGAGCAGGCCGGCACATCCGCTGCCTTCTGGCCCGCCTACGCCTTCAACGCCCTGACCGTGGGCGCGGGGGAGCTCGTGGCCTGCTACGGACTGGGCCTGCTGCTTCTGTGGCGTCTGGAAAAGAGCAAAGCCCTGCAAAACTACCTGCAAAACCGCTGAAGCCCCGGAAAAACCGAAAAAATATCGGAAAAACCACTTGACTCCCTTGGAAAATCCGGTATAATAAATAGGCTCGCGTATTGCGGGCATATCCTTGCTCTCATCTGCGAATGAGGGCCATTTGTCCAAAAGGAGGTGCAAAAGTATGGCTAAGATTTCCGCCAACTACGAGGTCGTCTACATCATCGACCCTGCACAGGGTGAGGAGGCTGTTGCCGCCACCGTGGCAAAGTTCCAGACTCTGGCAGAGCAGCATGCGACCAACGTGGTAGTCGACGAGTGGGGCAAGCGTCGTCTCGCCTACGCCATCGACTACAAGACCGAGGGCTACTATGTGCTGATGAGCTTCACCAGCGGCCCCGAGTTCCCCAAGGAGCTGGATCGTATCCTGGGCATTACCGAGGGTATTATGCGTTCCATGATCGTCTGCAAGGGCGAGTAAGGGAGAGCAGCTATGCTGAACAAGATCTTCATCATGGGTCGTCTGACCCGTGACCCGGAGCTGCGCAGAACGCAGTCCGGTACTGCTGTCACCAGCTTTTCGCTGGCTGTGGATCGTGATTTCAAGTCCCAGTCCGGCGAGAAGGAGACGGATTTCATCGATGTGGTCGCATGGCGCTCCACAGCCGAGTTCGTTGCCAAGTACTTCACCAAGGGCCGCATGGCCATCGTGGAGGGCCGGCTCCAGATCCGTCCCTGGACTGACAAGGACGGCAACAACCGCCGCAGCGCGGAGGTGGTTGCCGACAACATCTATTTCGGCGATTCCAAGCGCGACAGCGCAGGCGATATGGGCGGCTATTCCGCACCGGCCTACACCGCGCCCGCCGGCGGATACAGCGCCCCTGTGGGCGGCGGCTCCTCCGGATTTGCCGAGATCGATGAGGAGGACGGCGACCTGCCGTTCTGATGTGCCCCCGGCACATGACACTTTATAAAGGAGGATACTTCCATGGCTATGGAACGCGAAAATAGACCCGCCCGCGGCGCCGGCAAGCGCCGCAAGAAGGTTTGCCAGTTCTGCGTGGACAAGTGCGAGTGCATCGATTACAAGGACGCTGCCAAGCTGCGCCGCTTCATCTCCGAGCGCTCCAAGATCCTGCCCCGCCGCACCACCGGCACCTGCGCCATGCATCAGCGTCAGCTGACCGAGGCCATCAAGCGCGCCCGTCAGATCGCTCTGCTGCCCTTCGTGACCGAGTAATTGGGAAACGAATAAGACCTGCCTGACCGGCAGGGCTTATTTTTTACCCTGACAACCTGAGGTTGCGTATATTTTCCGCAAAAACCGCCGCCTGACAACCTGAGGTTGCTGGACTTTCCCCCGTCCGGCCTGCTATACTGTACCCAACAACAAAAAGGAGGTACGCCTATGGGACTGTACGATGCCGTGGATCGCAGCGGCCCGGGCCGCAAAAAGGAAAAGACCCTGCGCAAGCCCCTGCTCATCGCGGCGGCGGTGTTTGCGGCGGTGATCGCGCTGGGCGTCTGGGCCTGCCGCTACCAGCTGCAATACCGCGCCTGCTTCTCCGCCCTCACCGATGCCACCCGCCACGCCCGCAGCAGCGGCGCGTTCACCGTCACCGTGGACGGCGCCGCCGTCTCCGCCGATGCCAACGACCTCAGCGATCTGCTGCGGCTCATCAGCATGGCCGGCGCCGGCCGCACCGGGACGGCTCCCGCCAATCCGCCCCTCATCACCGTCGACTACGGCGACGGCACCACGCTGGACATCTGGCAGGTGCCGCTGGAGAACCCCGCCAACGACTGGACGGAAGGGCCGTTTTTCCGCTGCACCTTCCCCGGCGGCAAGACCTACGGCTACGACACCGACCAGATTCCCATGACCCGTCTCACTCATCTGTTCTCGTGATCCCCCAGACGTAAAGCCAGCCCCGTCCGTCGGACGGGGCTGGCTCTTTATCCGGAAATGCCTTGGGAAAAGCTTACTTCAGCGCCAGCTTGGCAGCACGCTTCTTGCCGTACATGCAGCAGGCCACCACATAGGCCGCCGCGCAGGCCACGCCGATGATGTAGGCCGGCGTCCAGGGGATGTTGAAGCCGATGTGCGCGTTGGCGATGTAGGTGATGCAGATGAAGGTGTAGAAGCCGCCGGGGATCATGGGCATCCACGCCCACTTGCCCTTGCCGTTCTCGAACATCCACGCGGTGATGCTCAGGAAGGCGAACAGGGACAGCGTCTGGTTGGCCCATGCAAAGTAGCGCCACAGGATCATGAAGCCGTTGTTGTTGGTCTTGGCGAACACCAGGATGGCGATGACCAGCGCGAAGATGGGCACAGCCAGCTTGACGCGCTTGCCGTTGGTGGACTGGTCGATGTGCAGCGTCTCAGACAGGCTCAGACGCAGGGCGCGCAGCGCCGTATCGCCGGAGGTGATGGGCAGCACGATGACGCCGATCAGGGCGATGATGCCGCCCACATGACCCAGCAGGTACTTGCAGACCACGCCCACGGTGCCGGTGGCCAGCGAGGCGTTAGGCTCCTGCAGCGCCAGGTTGTACACGCCCATAGCGCCGGCAGCCCAGACCATGGCGATGAAGCCCTCCAGCACCATCATGTTGTAGAAGGTGTTGCGGCCCTGACGCTCGCTCTTCATGGTGCGGGAGATAATAGCGGTCTGGGTGGAGTGGAAGCCGGACAGAATACCGCAGGCCACCGTCACAAAGAAGATGGGCAGGAAGTGTCCGTTCTCAAAGTAGGAAGCATAGGTGAAGGTGCCGTCGCCCAGTGCCAGCACGGGGGCAGACCAGTCGTCCCAGACGTTCAGCAGGGGCATACCATTGGCGAAGATGCCGATGAACACGCCGATGGCGGAGAACAGCAGGATGCCGCCGAAGATGGGGTAGATCTTGCCGATGATGGCGTCGATGGGGAACACGGTGGCGATCAGGTAGTACAGGAAGATCACGCCGTAGATGATCCAGGTGGTGGGGTCGTTGGCCTTGCCGCTGAGGTTGAACACCTGCGTTGCGGCGATGTCGCCGGGAGTGTAGATGAACACAGCACCCACCAGCAGCAGCATCACGCACACGAACACGTTGTAGAACTTATAGATGCCCTTGGTGGAATAGCGCCGGATCATTTCCGGCATCTGGGTGCCGCCGTCCCGCAGGCAGATCATGCCGGAGAAATAATCGTGCATGGCGCCGCCGATGATGTTGCCGATGGGGATGGTGATGAAGGCGATGGGCCCGAACAGGATGCCCTGGATCGGCCCGATGATGGGGCCGGTGCCTGCGATGTTCAGCAGGTTGATCAGGCTGTTCCTCCAGCCCTTCATGGGGACGAAGTCAACGCCGTCTTCTTTGGTGTACGCGGGGGTCTTCCGGTCATCCGGCCCAAAAACTTTTTCGCAGAAGCGTCCGTACAGTGCCGCGCCTCCGATCAGGATGACAAGACCGATGATGAATGATGCCACAAAAACACACTCCTTTACAGTCATTTCCTTTCGACATCCGGACTGTCGAAAAAAGATGCTCCTATGTTAACACCATCTCCATAAATTTGGCGCTAATAAAACAGAAAAGAAATTCAGATGTTGCTAATATACTTGACACATATGTTAAAAATCGCCATTTATTTGCAAACTCCGCGCCGTGGGCCGGTAACGTTTCCGATGACGAAAAAAGCGGGAATTTCCCACCCGCGCCTCGAAAGCCCGCATGCCCTGCGCGGGGCGATTTTGGTTGCTCCGCAGGGCGGCGTGCCCTCACGCCGCCCTGCAAACGGATCGTCCCCACCACCATCACACAAAAAAAGAACCACCTTGGGGCACCCTCCGTAAGGAAGGGACTCCAATGATTTGTATTTAGCTTTTTTCGCGGATTGTGGTGTCATAATCCGATGCTTGCTATCCCTGTGGACACGCCGGCAAATGCTTCGTATTATTTATTTATAATAACTCCTTTGTACCAAGTCGGAATGGATTTCGTCATATTCTCATACCAGCTTAGTACATCTTTTGCTTGATTTATCATTACTTGAATTTGGCTCTGCCCAAAAGGAATTGCCCAAGGCACAGAAGATAAAGTATTACTGCTAATATAAAGTGCGAGCAACTCCCAAAACGGAATTGGTACGTCATTGCTGAAGTATCCGTTTACCATTCCGGTTGCAAACAAAGGGGTAGCTTGAGCGCACAACACAATGCGGTTAAATTCTTCCCACGGATCTCCGAAGTCATTTCGATTAAAATCAATGATGTAGAGTCGCTTATCATTCCCTATCATCATATTGCCGATATGGTAATCTCCGTGCTGATAGGTTCGAGGGCGACTGCTGAGCAAATATCTGTGAGCGTTAATGTAATCAATGAAGGCTTGCCCATTTTCGTACTTGACAGGACATTCTTCATACATCTTGATTTTGTGGTCTGCTTTACGATTAAAATAGATTTCCCAATCTTCTATTTCTTTCGGAGCGGGGATTTTATGAATTTCTTTTAGTATTTTTCCCGCTTCAAAACCATAAGAATACTGTTCTTGGTTTGTTAAATTATGTATATTTTCTTCTGCATCAATGCCATCTATCCAAGTTTGAATAGAATAAACTCCTTCATCAAATGTGCCGAACTCTAAGGGGCGGCACATTGGTACACCGAGAGCTGCTACCTGACCCATAAGTTCATATTCGCTTTTCTTCCTGTCATACTGTTCAATCGGAGAAACACGAAGCAAAAATTTATTTCCTTGCTCGTCGGTAACACAGTATTTTCTATCTTCTGACCAACCTTTATCTATTGGTTGCTTTGTAATAAATTCATGTTGTGGCATAGCCTTTCATCCTTTCAAAGAATTATTTGCCTTACAAAAATTATTCTTGGTAAAATCATATTTCTTATTATACAGAAAATAAAATCATTATTTACTATTTTTTGCTCCTACCGTAATCCTTCAATATGATTGTTTTTCCTATAAATCCAAATTCCGGTTGACAACAAAACCAAAGGGAGACAACTTCCTTACGGAGCGTCTCCCTTCCGGTGGTTCTTTTTGCCTGCGCTTATCGCACTCACTCCGTCATGATCCGCAGGATCACCCGGTCAGTCTCCCGCATGCCCTGCGCGGCCAGCACGCCCACATGGCGGATGGTGTCCTCCACATCGACGCCCAGAATCCCGTCGCCGGGGCGGAAGTTGTCGCCGTTGCGGTACATGTCGTAGCCCAGCAGGCCGCAGCCCACGCCCATGGCGATCTTGCTGGCGCAGCTGGCCTTGGCGCCGTCGCAGATGCAGCCGGAGATCATGGCCACCGCGTTTTCCAGCGTGTGACAGATGCCCTCATAGTCCGCGCCCCGCAGCCACGCGATACCGCAGCCCGCGCCCACACCGGCGGACACCGCGCCGCAGTAGGCGCTGAGCCGTCCGATGCCCGTTTTCTGATGGATGGTGATGAGGTCGCTGAGGCACACGGCCCGCAGGATCCTCTCATCGTCCGCCCCCATGAGCTTGCCGTACTTCCACACAGGCACGGAGGCGGTGATGCCCTGGTTGCCGGAGCCGGACACAATGACCACCGGCATCTCGCAGCCGTTCATCCGGGCGTCGGAGCCTGCGGCGGCCCATGCCCGGGCCTGCGTCTCCCAGTCCTGCGCGTTCTGCAGCAGGGTGGAGCCGATGTTGGCGCCCCAGCTGTTCCGCAGGCCCTCGGCGGCGATGGCGGTGTTCTTTTCGATCTGCCGTCCCACCGTGGGCAGGATGGCGTCTATTGGAATGGTTTCAGCGAATGTGATGATGTCCCTGACGTTCAGCACGGACTTGTCCTGCAGATGATCCTCGGCGTTGCCGGTCACCGGCAGCTCCTTCAGGACTTGCCCGTCCTTTTCAATGTAGATGATGTTGGTGTGGTTGTTGGCCACCCGGACGCAGGCGCGGTGCTCCCCCAGCCAGCCCGTCAGCCGGATGTCCAGCATGCAGGGCGTCTCGGGACAGGTGACCCGGATGGGCGTGCTGTCCAGATAGCCCTGGATGGCCGCCGTGTCCTCCTCCGTCACGTTGGCAATGACCTGAAGCGCCGCGTCGGCGTCGCCTGCCACTATGCCCACGGCGATGGCGGCGTCGATGCCCCGGCGTCCCGCCGTATTGGGGACGACCACGGATTTCACGTTCTTCAGGATGTTTCCGCTGACCTCAGCCAGCACCTTTTCCGGTTTTCCGCCCAACACCTCGCGCAGCTTTGCGGCACAGTACGCGACGGCGATGGGCTCTGTACACCCTGTGGCCAGCAGGAGCTCCTCCTGCAGGATCGCCGTGTAGGCGGCGATCTTGGAGTCGTTCAACATCACACATTCTCCTTTGTTCAGTTGTTATTTTATCAGACCCGCCGGTGCGCCCGCCAGGCCGGATAGTCCTCTTTTCCGCCGGTGCGGCGGCGTGTCACAGCGCGGGCACGTCGTCCTCCTGGTGCACCCAGTCGTGGACATCCACGATCTGGAACTCCGTCTCCGTCCGGCGGATAATGACCCGGCTGATCCCGGCGTTGATGACCTGACGGCGGCACATGGCGCAGCTGGTGGCGTCTCCCAGCAGCGCGCCGGTCCGGGCGTCCCGCCCCACCAGATACAGGGTGCTGCCCACCATGTCCCGCCGGCTGGCGGAGATGATGGCGTTGGCCTCGGCGTGGACGCTGCGGCACAGCTCATACCGCTGGCCCCGGGGCACCTGCATGGCCTCTCTGGTGCAAAAGCCCATGTCCACGCAGTTCTTCCGCCCTCTGGGCGCGCCGTTGTAGCCGGTGGAGATGATCTCGTCGTTCTTGACGATGATGGCGCCATAGACCCTGCGCAGGCAGGTAGCCCGCTCCAGCACCGTTTCGGCGATGTCCAGATAATAGTTTTCCTTGCTGATGCGTTCCATGCAGACGCCTCCCTGTTTCGTATTAAGAACATTATAATACAAGGCGGCGGCAGATGGCAAGGAAGGGTTTGTCCGCCGCCCTCTGCGAACTGCACAAAAATTTGTGCCCGAATTTGCCGCATCTCACAGAAGCCGGCGGGAGCCGCCCCAAAACAGGACGGCTCCCGCCGGTTATTTCACGACAATTTCAACCTGCGATTCTATTGCTTCAGGTTCCTTTCAGGATATGAATAATTTTGAAATTATTTATGCACAAAATCCGGGAAAAACCGGATAACTATGCAAGCGCGGCGGCGCGCTCAGGCGTTCTTGAACACCGTCTCCGGCGCGGTGATGACAACCCGGGTGTTGTCGGCCACGGAGTCGGTGAGGAAGGCGTTGCCCCCCACCACGGAGTGCTCGCCGATGACGGTCTTGCCGCCCAGAATGGACGCGCCGGAGTAGATGGTGACGTAGTCGCACACGGTGGGGTGGCGCTTGCCCGGCAGGCTGGCGTGGCCGGCACGGGGGGACAGCGCGCCCAGCGTCACGCCCTGATACAGCTTGACGTGACTGCCGATGACCGTTGTCTCGCCGATGACGATACCGGTGCCGTGGTCGATGAAGAACCACGGGCCGATCTGGGCGCCCGGGTGGATGTCGATGCCGGTGCGGCTGTGGGCGTACTCCGTCATCATCCGGGGGATCATGGGCACCTGCCGCAGGTACAGCTCATGGGCGATGCGGTAGACGAAGATGGCGAACAGGCCCGGATAGGCAAAGATGATCTCCTCCTTGTTGGCGGCGGCGGGGTCGCCGTCGAAGGTGGCCTCGATGTCCGTCAGCAGCACCTGCTGGATGCGGGGCAGCTCCGCCACGATGGACTGGGTGATCCGGGATGCCTGCGACGCTTCCTCCTCCGGCAGCGCCAGTGCGATCTGGGTGGTCAGCGCCGTCTCGATGCGCTCCAGCAGCAGCGCGGCGTAGTTCTCCGCCGGCAGGGCCATCAGCTGCGGATCCCCGAAATAGGCGGGGAAGAACAGCCGCCGCAGATCCTTGATAAGGGAGATGATGGCGCTGCGGTCGGGCAGCCGCAGCTTTTTCCCGTACATGGGGATGGCCGCGTGGGCCATGGTGTCCGCCATAGCCCGCGCGATATCAGTGGAATTCGTCATGTGTTTGTGCCTCCTGACAACATAAAAAACGGTGGAAGATGTCACACATCCTCCACCGTTTCCAAAGAATACGGAATGATCGCGGCAAGCGCCGCGGTATCAGGCAGAAAACGTATGACCCTTTCGGGCGCAGCAGACCGTGCCCGCACAGGCGGCGGACAGACAACAGATACAGCTGGTCTGCTTAACGATCATACGTTTCTCCTTTTTGCGCGGCTCTCATCCGCGCCGTACTTCATTATACGGGACGGACGGCGGCCCGTCTATGTGCAGGATGGACAAAAAACAGAGCGCCGTACTGGGTAAATGTTGTGTCAGTTTCCCGTTGACTTTCGTGTTTTAAAGTTCTAAAATCAGCACCATAAAAAAACAGCCGGCGCGATACCGGCGGAAAGGAGACAGACATGGCCCGTCACATGATGCGTCAGGATATGATCCACAACGACATGGCACAGAACCATGCCGCCGTCTCCTATTATGCCGGTAACAGCTCCTATTTCTGGGGCTTCTTTTGGTACGCCTATTTTTGCGGCAATTCCCGATACCGGCTGACATGACATGCGCGATCCGACTTCCTCACAAGAGTCGACCAGCGGCTTCGTCGTTCAGGCGGGGCCGCTTTCTTTATTGGCATTACTTACAAAAAATGGAAGATCACAAACCAAAAAGGAAAAGGAGAAAATCAAAATGAATGCGATCTTAGCTGCTGCGGTCATCTTCGTGGTGTTCGCCGTCGGAGACATGATCTCCGCCAAAACAAAAGCCATTGTGTCCATGCTGCTGGTGGCGTCCGTGGTGTTCCTGGCCGGGTTCTGGGCAGGCATCTTCCCCACCACCATGTTTGCCGATTCCACGCTGCTGAGCATGGCCGGCCTGCTGGTGACCATGCTGCTGGTGCATCTGGGCACCACCATCCGGCTTCGCGACTTCGGCGCCCAGTGGCGCACCGTTATCATCGCGGCGGTGGCGTGCATCGCCATCTCCGCCGCCGTGTTCTTCATCGGTCAGTTCATCATTGACCGGGGCTTCGCGCTGGTGGGCGCGCCCATCCTGTCCGGCGGTGTGGTGGCCACGCTGACCATGCAGGACATGGCCAACAAGGCAAACCTCCCCGATCTGGCGGTGTTCGCCACGCTGGTCATGTGTGCCCAAGGCTTCGTGGGCTACCCCGTGGCCTCCCTGTGCCTCAAGAGCGAGGCCAAGCGCATCAAGGCGAAGATCGACGCCGGTGAGCTGCCGGTGGATACCGCCGCCGGCGCCGCGCAGGCCGCCGCCGCAGGCCGTAAGAAGCTGATCCCCGCGCTGCCCGACAAGTACAACACCCCCAATGCCATCATCGCCAAGGTCATTCTGGTGGCCCTGCTGTCCGTGTGGGTGTCCAGCCTGTTCCACGACGCCGTCAACAAGCTGGTATGGTGCCTGATCTTCGGCGTGCTCTGCAAGGAGCTGGGCTTCCTGGATGAGGACGCACTGGGCAAGGCCCACGCCACCGGTATCGTTATGCCCATCATCACCCTGTCCATCTTCACCAACCTTGCCAGCGCCACCCCCGAGATGGTGGGCAGCATGGTGTGGCCCCTGGTGGTATGCGTGGTCATCGGCACCATCGCCTTCTCCGCCGTGTCCATTCTGGTGGGCAAGATCTTCGGCTACAGCTGGCAGATGTCCATGGCCATCGGCAGCTCCTGCCTGTTCGGCTTCCCCGGCACCGTTATCATTTCCAACGAGGTTTCCGAGTCCACCGGCACCACGGCCCAGGAGAAGGCCGCCATCAACGCGGAGATCATGCCCAAGATGCTGGTGGCCGGTATGGTCACGGTGTCCATCACCTCCGTGCTGGTGGCCGGCGTCATGAGCGCGTGGCTGTAACACAGGGTATTTTCCGGAAAAGAGGTTTTGAAATATGTCTGAGATCAAGACGTTTGTAGACAGCATTTTTGAGGAGCTGGTGGCCATCCGCCGGGACATCCACGCCCACCCGGAGACGGGTATGCAGGAGGTACGCACCTCCGCCCTCATCCGTGAGAAGCTGGAGGAAATGGGCGTGGACGAGATCCAGCAGCCCCTGCCCACTGCCGTGGTGGCGCTGATCCACGGCAAAAAGGGCCCCGGCAAGTGCGTGGCGCTCCGCGCCGACATCGACGCCCTGCCCGTCCATGAGGAGAGCGGCGTCCCCTTCGCCAGCGAGTACGAGGGCAAGATGCACGCCTGCGGCCACGATCTGCATACCACTATGCTGCTGGGCGCGGCCAAGACGCTGTGCCGCCTGCGGGACAGCTTCGCCGGTACCGTCAAGCTGATCTTTGAACCCAGCGAGGATCTCATGCCCGGCGGCGCCCGGAAGCTGGTGGCGGCGGGTGTCATGGAGAACCCCCATGTGGACGCCATTTTCGGCCAGCACGTCTGCCCGTCGGAGAACGACACCGTGGGCCGGATGCAGCTGTACAAGGGCTACTTCACCAGTGCCGTCGACCTGTTCCACATCGCCGTCCACGGCAAAAGCGGCCACGGCGCCGCCCCTCATACCGCCCACGATGCCATCGCCTGCGCTGGGTATCTCATCACGGTTTTGCAGACCGTTGTCTCCCGCCGCATCGACCCTATGGACTCTGCCGTGCTGACGGTGGGCACCATGTCCGGCGGCGACGCGGTGAATATCACCGCCGGCGAGGCCCGGATGGTGGCGGTGCTGCGCAGCTTCAGCGACACGGCCCGCGATACCGCCATCGAGGAGGTCAACCGCATCTGCAAGGGCATCGGCATCGCCTTCAACTGCGACATTGAGGTGCAGCTGGAGGAGGGCTACGCCCTGCAGTACAACGACGGCGCCATGATCGATCTGGTGGATCGGGCGGTGACGAAGGAACTGGGTGCGGACAAGGTGATCCACCTCGACCGTCCCTTCACCGGCAGCGAGGATTTCAGCTTCTTCGGCAAGCTTACCAACACACCCTCCGCCTTTATGATGATCGACGCCGGACGGGGCGAGGAGCTGGTGTCCCTCCACAACGGCAAGATCGTGTTCAACGAGGACGTGATGAAGTCCGGCGCGGCGGGCCTGACCGCCATTGCGCTGGAGTATCTCAGCAAGTAACCCCTTAACGGCAACAACACACTGCCTTCCTTACAATTTTGCAGAAGCGGCGCACAGATCGTGCGCCGCTTCTGCGCGTGTGGACACCAAAGAGAACCCACGGCTCTGCCGGAAAGATCTCATCATCTGCTTTCCCCCATCTTTGACCATTTTCCACGCTTATTGTGCCGCACAGGCAAATGCCTGTGTTAAGCAAATGACATTGCGGGAAGCCGAAGCAGCGAAAGGCTGGCCTTCACCACGCGGCTGACAAAGCGGATCATCTCATCCTTGCTGTACTTGTCATAGCCTTCCACGACAACATGCATCAGTCCATTTGACAGATGGGTATACATCATCTCCAGCTCTGTTTCGCTGGCATTAGGCAGCTCTTTCTGCCAGTAGGCAATGCTGTCCTCCTTGGCCAGGGCAATCATCCGCATAAGGACGGTTGAGCTTGTATTCCCCAAAATCAGGACTCGACACGCCGCCTGATTCTGATCGACCATATCGTAAATGGCCTCGATCAGAGCCGTCACATCAAACGAATTGACATAGCGAAGGGATTTCTCAAATGCGTCGATGAGTTCATTCTCGATGCTCTCCATCAGGGCGAAGCAATCGCTGTAATGGGCATAGAAGGTGGCGCGGTTAAGCTGCGCCAGCGCACAAACCTCCTTCACCGTAATTCTGTTTACAGGTTTTTCCTTCAGCAGCTTTAAAAAAGACTGCTTGAGCACCATTTGCGTATAGCGTTTCCTTGCATCCATCTTCTCCATATAGAGCCCCTCCAAAAAAAGTTCACAAAGAAAAGCAACATTTCGGCAGAAAGTGTTGCTTTTCTTTCAGCCGTATGGCAAGTGCTGATTGTTTCTGTCTTTCACCTCAAGTATACTGTACTCGTGAAAGATAATCAACACTTGTATGCTTATTTGAGGGAGGAGGCTTTTTACATGTATGATAAATATCTTGTTACAGGCGCCACCGGCTTTCTCGGCAGAGCTGTTGTAGAAGCACTGGCACGCCGCGGCGCACGAGTGCATGCGCTTGTGCTGCAGGATGACCCCTATATCAATTTGCTCCCCAAAGAAGTCCATACCGTCATCGGTGATGTGTGTGCGGAAAACTCGCTGACAGACTTCTTCGCGGATGCCGACAGCCGTACCTGTGTGATTCACTGCGCTGGTATCGTCTCCGTCGCCTCCAGACCCGGTTCGAGGCTCTATCAGGTCAATGTGGGTGGGACATGGAGAGTTCTCCGGCAATGTAGGGAGCATGATGTGGGCAAAATGGTCTATGTCAGTTCCGTCCATGCCATACCGGAAAGGCCGAAGGGCTGCATCATTACGGAGGATTGCGAATTCTCTCCGGGGCTTGTGGACGGAGATTACGCCAAGAGCAAGGCAGCTGCAACGGAGTTGGTCTTCGCCGCGGCGGAACGCGGGTTGAATGCCAGCATTGTTTTCCCCTCCGGCATCATCGGGCCGGGCGACTTACAGGGAGGGAGCTTCACCTCAATGGCAAAATCCTTTCTTGCCGGGAAGCTGCCTTTAGCCGTTCGCGGCGGATATGACTTTGTGGATGTGCGGGATGTGGCAAATGGCCTTCTCGCCTGTTCCGAAAGCGGAGAGCTTGGTAAAGGCTACATTTTGTCCGGCCACTATGTCACCATCCGCAAGATGCTCCAGCTCGTGGGAAAGGCTGCAAAGCTGAAGTACCGCCCCATCTGCCTGCCTCTGGGTCTTGCAAAGCTGGCCGCTCCGCACTACGAACGCCGGAGTCTGAAGGATCGAAGGCCGTTGTTTTACACCCCCTATTCCGTTTCCGTTCTTGCCTCAAACGGCCGCTTCAGCCATGCTGCTGCGTCGGAACGCTTTGCATATCAGCCGCGCCCGGTGGAGGAGACCTTGCGGGACATGACAGCCTGGCTTTTGGAGCAGAGGAGAAAGGACGAGGTGTGACCTCGCATCAACAAAAAGCACCTTGGGGGCGCGGGCCAATAGCCCCGCGCCCCGTTCGCTGTCTTCCCAGAAAAAGACGGCTGTTCTTCAAAAGAACAGCCGTCCCGTTTTTCTGTTGACATGTATCTGAAATCAGGCCCCGAACAGGCACAGGAGATACCCGCAAGCCTGTTTATCAGCCCATATCGGCAGCCAGTGCCTTGTCGATTTGGGCTTGCAGCGCCTCCGCCTGCTTCTTTTCCGTAATAGCACCCACGATGGGGTCACCCACGATATTGCCGCTGCGGTCAATCACATAGGTGGTGGGGTAGGCAAAAATGTTCGTAGTGAACTTTCCCGCCTCACCGTCGGAAGCGAAATACACATTCTGATAGGTCGCGCCTTTCTTAGCCAGCACATCCTTTGCATCAGAGATTGCCGCTTCGTCGCCATCCAATGTGAAGGTGTTGACACCGATGAGCGCGCCGCCCTTCTCCGCAAGCTCCTTGTTCAGCGCATCCAGCTCGGCAAGCTCACCCACGCAGGGACTGCAGGTGGTGAACCAGAAATTCACCACGGTGACGGCATTGCCGGAGAACAGAGTGCTGCTGTCTACATCGTTTCCGTCCAGATCCTTGCCGGTAAAGGCGGGGAACTTCTGCTTGCTGCCATCGTCAGGCGGCGTGGTCATATCGCTGCCCGCCGGGACATTCATGCTGCCGTCCTCTGCGGGCGTTCCGGATAAGCTGGGGAATTTTTCCTCCAATGCGGCCAGCCGGTCCTCGATATTTTTGATTTCCGTGGCTTTTTCCTTCAGCAGATTGTACTCCTCATCGGTGAACTGCTCCTTGGCGGCTTCAATGGTGCTCAGCAGAAATTCGCCGTAGTTTTTGCCGTCCTCCATCATGGCCGTGCCCTTGTCGGCGGACAGAAAGACCTTCTCCCACAGCTCGGTGTTCTCCGCCTGAATGGCGTTCTCTTGTGCTATCAGCTGCTCGTACAGCGCTGCCGCCTCCTCGGCGGTCTGCGGCTCCTTGTCCGTGTCCTCATTCCTCTCCGCTTGCTTCGCGCCGCAGGCGACCATACCGGCGGCCAGCACCAGCGCCAGCAGCAGTGTGATGATTTTCTTCACGTTCATTTTCTTTCCTCCGTTTTTAATGTATTTGCAGGCTTTACAGGTTCTTTTTTGCCGTCTCCAAAGCCGTAGCGGAAGCTGACGGCGTTTGTGGGACAGGCGCGTATACACATCCCGCAGCGGATGCACTCGGTGTGGTTGGGCGTCTTTGTCACATCCACGTCCATCTTGCAGGCTCCGGCGCATTTACCGCAGGAGACGCACTTGTTTTTATCCACCTTTATTTGGAAAAGGGACACCCTGTTGAACAGCGCGTAGAACGCCCCCAGCGGACAGAGCCACTTGCAGAAGGGACGGTAGAATACCACGCTCAGTACGATCACCGCCAGCAGGATGCTGAATTTCCATGTGAACAGGCTTCCCAGCGCCGCCCGGATGCCGGAATTGGCAAGGGACAGCGGGATGGCCCCCTCCAGCACGCCCTGTGGGCAGAGGTATTTGCAGAAGAACGGATCGCCCATGCCAACATCATTCACAAGGAACGCCGGCAGCAGAAAAACCATCACCAGCAGCACGGCATACTTGAGATAGGTCAGGGGCTTGAGCTTCTTTGTGGAGAGCTTCTTCGTTGGGATCTTATGCAGCAGCTCCTGAAACCAGCCGAAGGGACACAGAAAACCGCAGATGAAGCGTCCCAGCAGGACTCCCAGCAAAATGAGAAAGCCTGTGATATAATAGGAGAAGCTGAACTTGGAAGACCCCACCACCGCCTGAAATGCCCCGATGGGGCAGGCGCCTGAGGCCGCCGGACAGGAGTAGCAGTTCAGCCCCGGCACGCAGACGGTTTTCCCTGCGCCCTGATACAGTCCGCCCTTTAGGAAATTCGGAAGGTGCAGGTTGGTCAATAAGGCTGCCCCCGCCTGTATCCAGCCCCGGAAGCGGGACAAGAGCTGTGACACGCCCGAAAATTTCTTACCCAATGCCCACACACTCCAGACATAACTTGATCGCTTTGCTCAATACCGTCGCCGCCTCGCCGCGCCACACGCCGAAGCACAGCATGGCGATACCCGCAGCCAGCAGCACGGCCTGCGCCGCCGCCTTTTTTACATGGCTCAATTTCATCACCCTTTCCGATTTTCTGTCCCTATCATAGCGCGGGAGAGTTAAAGTCTCTGTTAAGAACGAAAATTTAACGCAAACCTTATCTTTTTTTGCTATAATGAAAGCGATGCAAAAACGGAGGAATAAAAAGGAGGGCTCTCATGCACCTTTTAGTAATTGAAGATGAACGCGCCCTGTGCGAAACGATCGTCCGCAGCCTGCGGCGGCTGGCCTACAGCGTGGACTACTGCTATGACGGGGAGAAGGCTCTGGCGCTTCTGGGCGTGGAACGATATGATCTGGTGCTTCTTGATCTGAATCTGCCGAAAAAAGACGGCATGACGGTGCTGCGCACCCTGCGGCAGACCGACCGGGAGACGCGGGTGCTGATCCTCTCCGCCCGGGGCGAGGTGGAGGACAAGGTACAGGGGCTGGACGCCGGGGCCAACGACTATCTGGCAAAGCCCTTTCATCTTGCCGAGCTGGAGGCCCGCATCCGCAGCCTGACATTGCGGCAATTCACCCAGCAGGATGTGATATTGAGCTGCGGCGGCCTGGCCTTCGACACCCGTTCCCGCACCGCCACCGTCAACGGGCAGTCCTTGACGCTTACCCGAAAGGAGACGGGGATCTTGGAATATCTGATGGTGCATCAGGGCCGGCCGGTGAGTCAGGAGGAGCTGATGGATCACGTTTGGGACAACAGCGTGGACAGCTTCAGCAACTCCATTCGGGTGCATATCTCCGCCCTGCGCAAAAAGCTCCGCGCCGCGCTGGGCTACGATCCCATCCGCAACCGCATCGGCGAGGGCTATCTGATGGGAGGCGATGAGGCGTGAGAAGGATTTCCCTGCAGTGGCGCATCACGCTGATGACTGTTCTGCTCATCGGCGTCACCTGCGTGGCTATGAATCTGCTGCTCTGCTCGTCCGGTGTATACTATATGGACAAAATCGCGGACGCTTTGCAGGGCAGCGGCAATGTGATCCTGAATGAGGACGGCGCGGCGAGCTTTGACCCGCAGCTTATAGCGCCCAACGAGGAGCTGACCATCGTCGTCGATGGGGCGCAGGGGCGCTTCCGCACCACCAACTGGTATATCACGGCGGCGGTAACGCTGCTCAGCGGCATTCTTACCTATTTCGTCAGCGGACGCGCTCTCAAGCCCCTGCGCAGCTTCGCTTTGCAGGTGGAGAAGGTGCAGATGAACAATCTGGCGGATATGAAGATCGATGAAGATGTGCTTCCGGAGTTTAAGCAGCTCAGCCGCTCCTTCAACCAGATGCTGGAGCGGCTGAACAATGCCTTTGCCGCCCAGCGGCAGTTTACCGGCAACGCCGCCCACGAGCTGCGCACACCGCTGGCGCTGATGCAGGCGCAGCTGGAGCTGTTTTCCGCAGAGCATCCAAACATGCTGCCGGAGACGGCGAAATTCCTCACGCTTTTGCGCGAGCAGACGGAGCGGCTGACGCAGATGACCAGGACGCTGCTGGAGATGAGCAATTTGCAGCAGGTGGCGCGGAACGAGAAGCTCCAGCTCGCCCCCATGATCGAGGAGATCTTCACGGATCTCGCGCCGCTCTCAGATAAGCGCGGCGTCACACTGACGGCAGAGGGCGACGGCATTATGACCGGCAGCGACGCGCTGATCTACCGCCTGCTCTTTAACCTGACGGAGAACGCCGTCAAATACAACCGTCCCGGCGGCTCGGTGCGGGTCACGGTCGCAAAGGAGCCGGAAAAACTCCTGATCCGTGTTTCCGATACCGGCCGCGGCATCCCGGAGGAGTATCAGCGCAGCATCTTCCAGCCCTTCTTCCGGGTGGACAAGTCCCGCAGCCGCGAATACGGCGGTGCGGGGCTGGGGCTATCGCTGGTGTGGGAGATCGCCGAGCTCCACGGCGGCTCCGTTTGGGTGGAGAAAAGCTCGGAAAATGGCACTGTCATTGCGGTAGAGCTGCCGGTACAGTGAAGCTGTATCTCACCGCAAGGCAATAAGCTACGCAGTGGGAGCACCCTTCGGGCCCTCCCGGCTTTTACCGCGTTTCTGATTCTCAGATCTGAAAAGGATCACCCGGATGGCCGGCAGGGTCTGCATCGAACCGGGGCGGGGAGTCCAGCCGCGCCTTTCGGGCGGGAGCCTATCCGTCTCTATGGAGTTGACCTTTTTATCATTCCCGGATATAATATAAACAAATATAAACAAATTTGGCCTATGGTTGGGGTGCTGCGGAGTACGCGACGCCGGAAAAATATTTGCTGTAAGCCCACTTACAGCTAAGCTATAACCGTTATTCAATCTCATAAAACGGGTGAAATCTCAATTCCAGTTTAACGAGCAGGAGATGATGATCGCATGAAAATCCTATATGAACTATCGTGGCTATGGGAAACGCTGGGCATTGCACTTGTGTCTGCGGCTGTCAGCGTGGCTTGCGCCGCGCTGATCTGCAAGGCAGCGAAGAAGAAGCTCAGCAAAAAGGTGTTGACTGCTATAGGGGCTGCGGCATTTGCGGGCGCGATTCTGGCGGTCATTCTGATCGCCCGGACGCCGATGCCGCTTTGATAAACCAGAGGCTTTTACCACGGATAAGAGAAGATATCGGAAATAAAAAAAGCCCAGCTGCCGCGCGCCAAGCCCGGTTTTCCCCTATGGTCAACCCATTAAAAAGGGGATAGAGAGCATCAAATTTCCTCAAAGGGGAACAGCGGAATCAAAAAAGAAAAACCCTGGAAACCATCGGGTTTCCAGGGTTTTTGGGTATTTTGGAGTCTCGATCAGCGCTTGCTGAACTGAGGTGCGCGGCGGGCGGCTTTGAGGCCGTACTTCTTGCGCTCCTTCATACGAGGATCGCGGGTCAGGAAGCCGGCCTTCTTCAGGATGGCGCGGTATTCAGGGTTCACCAGCAGCAGAGCGCGGCTGATGCCGTGACGCAGGGCACCGGCCTGACCGGACACGCCGCCGCCCTCGACGGTGGCAACAATGTCCACCTTGCCCAGGGTGCTGGTGGCGTTCAGGGGCTGACGGACCACCATCTTCAGCGTCTCCAGACCGAAGTACTCGTCGATGTCGCGGCCGTTGATGGTGATGGAGCCGGTGCCGTTCTCAAACAGATGCACGCGGGCCACGGAGGACTTGCGGCGGCCAGTGCCGTACTTGTAGGGGTTCTTGGACTGATACATTCTCTTTCTCCTCCTTACTTGACCAGCTCGGGCTTCTGAGCGGCATGATCGTGCTGCTCGCCGGCGTAGATGTGCAGACGCTTCAGAGAGTCCTTGGTGACGATGTTGCGGGGCATCATGCCGCGGACGGCCACGCGCATGGCCAGCTCGGGCTTGTCCTGCATCAGGATGCGGTACTTGGTCTCCTTCAGACCGCCCACCCAGCCGGAGTGGGTGCGATAGTACTTCTGCTCCATCTTGTTGCCGGTCAGGACGGCCTTGCCGGCGTTGATGACGATGACGTTGTCGCCGCAGTCGGCATGGGGGGTGTAGGTGACCTTACCCTTACCGCGCAGCAGGTCGGCCACGATGACGGCGGTCTTGCCCAGAGGCTTGCCGGCGGCGTCAACGACGTACCACTTGCGCTCGATGTTGGCCTTGTTTGCCATGAAAGTGGACATGGTTTTCTTCCTCCAATTTATTATAATGTATGCTTTACATTTCCGTGTGCCCTTGCTAAAATCGGGACAGAGAAAGCGCACTGAACGCGCAAGGATATTTATAGCACAGCGCGGCGGGAATGTCAACCGCGATTTGATTTACGACGGGAACATCTGATGTTTTCTCCTGATATCTCTTGTTTTCTCTTTTTTTCTTGAAACGCAAATTTGATTTTTACAGGGAGGGACGCCGTATGCAGCATATACTGGGGCTTGTCCGCCGCTGTGTGGAGGACTACAACATGATCGAGGCGGGGGAGACGGTGGCCGTCGGCGTGTCCGGCGGCAAGGACAGTCTGCTGACGCTGACGGCGCTGGCGCGGCTGCGGGCGTTCTACCCCAAGCCGTTTCAGGTGCAGGCCATCACGCTGGAGACGGGGATGCCGGACATGGACTTCTCGCCGGTGGCGGACTACTGCGAGCAGCTGGACGTGCCCTACATCCGCATCGCGGTGCCGGTGTACGACATCGTGTTCCGGGAGCGAGAGGAGAAGAACCCCTGCTCCCTGTGCGCCAAGCTGCGGCGGGGGAGCCTGCACACCGCTCTGACAGAGCGGGGCATCCGCAAGATCGCGCTGGGCCACCACTACGACGACGCGGTGGAGACGCTTTTGATGAACCTGCTGTTTGAGGGCCGCATCGGCTGCTTCCAGCCGGTGACATATCTGGATCGGACGGATATCACCCAGATACGGCCCCTGCTGTACTGCAAGGAGGAGGACATCCGGCGCATGGCGGCGAGGCTCCGGCTGCCGGTGGTGAAGAACACCTGTCCCATGGACGGGCATAGCCGCCGGCAGGAGGTGAAGGAGCTCATCTCCGGGCTGGAGGGGCGATACCCCGACCTGAAGAAGAAGCTGTTCGGCGCGGTGCAGCGCTACCCGCTGTACGGCTGGGATCTGACGAAGGAGGAGCGGTGACATGACGAAAAAGCCCTTTGCGCTGGGCGGCCGGACGTGGGCGGCTCTGCTGGTGTTCGGCCTGTTCGGCCAGATCGCGTGGGTCATTGAGAACATGTACTTCAACGTGTTCCTGTACAACACCATCTCCGGCGACCCGGCCATGATCGCGGCCATGGTGGCGTGGAGCGCCGTGACGGCCACCGTCACCACGCTGGTGATGGGGGCGCTCAGCGATAAGCTGGGGCGGCGGAAGGCCTTCATCGTGGCGGGCTATCTGCTGTGGGGCGTGAGCATCGCGGCCTTCGGGCTGGTGCGGGTGCCTGTCATCAGCTGGGATACGGCAGCGGCGCAGGCGGCCCATGCCACGGCGGTGCTGGTGGTGATCCTGGACTGCGTGATGACATTTTTCGGCTCCACCGCCAACGACGCGGCCTTCAACGCATGGGTGACGGATGTCACCGTGCCGGAGAACAGGGGCCGGGTGGAGACGGTGCTGGCGGTGATGCCGCTGGCGGCCATGCTGGTGGTGTTCGGCGCGCTGGACGGTCTGACCCGGAAGGGACAGTGGAGCACGTTTTTCTACATCGTGGGCGGACTGACGCTGCTGGGCGGCGTGCTGGGCTGCTTCCTCATCAAGGAGCCGCCGCTGGAGCGGGGGCAGGGAACGTATTTCTCCAACATTCTGTACGGCCTGCGGCCGTCGGTGGTCAAGGGGCACCCGGCGCTGTATCTGGCGCTGGCGTGTCTGGGGGTGTACTGCATGAGCCAGCAGGTGTATATGCCGTACCTCATCATCTATATCCAGCGGTTCCTGGGAATCACGGACTACACACTGCTGCTGGCGGGGGTGCTGGTCATCAGCTCGGCGGTGTCGGTGCTGATGGGGCGGCCCATCGACAGGCTCGGCAAGCTGCGGTGCCTGCTGCCCGCCGCCGGTGTGGGTATCGCGGGGCTGGTGCTGATGTACTTCGCCCGTGGCCATTGGCTCGTGCTGTGCGCCGGGATCGTCATGCTGGGCGGCGGCATGGTGGTCTCCGCCTGCTGCAACGGCCTGATACGGGACTATACGCCGGAGGGCAGGGCCGGACTGTTTCAGGGCATCCGCATTCTGTTCCAGGTGCTGCTGCCCATGGTGACGGGGCCGTACATCGGCGTGGCCGTCATCGGCGCCACGGGCATGACCTACGAGGAGCTGGGCGTGGTGAAGCAGGTGCCAACGGCGGAGATCTTTCTGGCGTCGGCGGCGGTGCTGGTGCTGCTGGCGGTGCCGGTATACTTCCTGCGGAAGCAGGTGAGAAGGGGGGCGGCGGTATGAAGCAGCTCTATACGCCGTGGGGCGAGACGCTGGACAGAGCATGCCCGCTGGCGGAGTACCCCCGGCCCCAGCTGGTGCGCGGCAGCTATCTGTGCCTCAACGGCCTGTGGGACTACGCGGTGGAGGACGGGGACGACCACACCCGCCGCAATACCGGGAAAATTCTGGTGCCCTTCGCGCCGGAGAGCCTGCTGTCCGGCTGCGGCTTTCAGCTGCGAAGCGGCGAGACGCTGTGGTACCAGCGGATGTTCACCCTGCCGGAGGGGTTCCGGCGGGAGCGGGTGCTGCTGCACTTCGGCGCGGTGGATCAGTGCTGCCGCGTGCTGGTGAACGGGCAGGAGGCGGGCCGCCACGAGGGCGGTTATCTGCCGTTCTGCTTCGACATCACGGCGCTGCTGACGGAGGGTGAGAACCGGCTGACCGTGGCCGTCACCGACGACGCGGAGGGCGGTGTGTACGGCATGGGCAAGCAGCGCCGCAAGCGGGGCGGCATCTGGTACACCGCCACCAGCGGCATCTGGCAGACGGTGTGGCTGGAGAGCGTGCCGGAGAACTATGTGAAGAGCATCCGGCTGACGCCGGACTTTGACGGAAAGCGGCTGCACTGGCACATCGAGGCCGCCGCAGCGGCTGGCGCGGAGGTAACGGTGCGGGCCGGGGACGCGGTGGCGGCCGTGGGCCGGGCCGACGCCAACGGCGACGGCGTGTCCGACATCCCGGCGGCGCACTTCCATCCGTGGTCGCCGGAGCAGCCGTTTCTGTACGATGTGGACATTGTGCTGGGGGCGGATCGCGTCACCAGCTATTTCGGCATGCGGAAATTTTCCGTGGTTCGGCATCAGGGGCGGCAGGTGCTGGCCCTGAACAACGCGCCGTACTTCCAGACGGGGCTGCTGGATCAGGGGTACTGGTCTGACGGGCTGTACACCCCGCCGTCGGACGAGGCCATGGTCTATGATATCCGCACCATGAAGGAGCTTGGCTTCAACATGCTGCGCAAGCACATCAAGCTCGAGCCCCTGCGGTGGTACTACCACTGCGACCGGCTGGGGATGCTGGTGTGGCAGGACATGGTGTCGGGCTTCGAGAGCTTTGACCCGCTGTATACGCAGGTGCTGCCGTTTATCGGCGTGCAGCTGAAGGACACGCCCTCCCGCCGGTTCGGACGGGCCGGCGAGGCGGGGCGGCGGCAGTATGAGCGGGAGCTGGAGGGCACCGTCGAGCTGCTGTACAACTGCGTGAGCCTGTGCCTGTGGGTGCCGTTCAACGAGGGCTGGGGACAGTTTGACGCGGTGCGGATGGCGGAGAAGGTGCGTGCCCTCGACCCCACCCGGCTCATCGATCACGCCTCCGGCTGGCACGATCAGGGGGCGGGCGACCTGCGGTCGTACCACGTCTACTATAAGCCGGTGCGGATGAAGCATGACGGGCGGCGGGCGCTGGCGCTGACGGAGTTCGGCGGGTACAGCCTGCCGCTGGCGGGACACTATACCACGGAGAAGTCCTTCGGCTACCGGGTGTACAGGGACGCGGGCAGATGGATGGACGCGGTGGAAAAGCTGTATGAAAACGAAGTCATCCCCCTCATCGCGGCCCAGGGACTGTCAGCGGCGGTCTATACCCAGGTCAGCGATGTGGAGGATGAGGTCAACGGACTTCTGACGTTCGACCGGCGGGTCTGCAAGCCCGACGCGGCGCGGATGCGGCGGATCAACGAGAAGCTGCGGTTCTGATATGTAGCTACGCCAGCACCCATTTCAGCAGGAGCAGCAGACCCAGCCCCGGCACCCCCAGCACGCCGATGGTCAGGGCGTTGAAGAGGTTCAGACCCAGGGACATGCCGGTGACGGCGGTGGTCATGTTCAGCAGCCACACGGCGCAGAAGCCCAGCGCGCTGTTGAGCAGTACACGCAGCGCCAGCCTTAAGGGCTGGCGCAGCAGGCGCAGGCAGGCCACCAGCAGAAACAGCAGCACCAGTCCCAGCGCGCATTTTTCTACGAGCGACATACAGGCCCTCCTTTCATGGCGTCGGCAGCGACGCAGGGCGCGGCTGGATCCTCCGGCACGGCGGCCGCCGCAGCAGCCTGCACCGGCCGGGCGCGGGGCACGGCAGAGGGAACTGCCTCGCCGCTGAGCTCCTTGATACGCCGCAGCAGATAGTTGCAGCGGGATTTCAGGGCGCTGATCTCGTAGATGCTGGCTTCGATCAATTCAGAGTCGCAGACGCAGTTGAAGCGGGTATAGGCGTCCTTCAGGGCATCGTTGGTGCGGAGAAGCTCCTGCTTCAATTCCCGGAGCGCGGGATCGGTGGTGGGTCGTTTGGCCATGGTGATTCCTCCCGTCATGTACAGTGTACGGATAGTTTGGACAAATATGACCGGCGTTAGTCAGGGGCGACACCGTTCCCCCGGAAAGGACAGAGATGGAGCATCAGGACTACATGGAGCAGGCGCTGGTATTGGCACGGGAGGCGGCGGACCGCGGCGAGGTGCCGGTGGGCTGCGTCATCGTGAAGGACGGCCGGATCGTCGGACGGGGCCGCAACCGGCGAGAGGAGAAGCAGGCCGTGTACTCCCACGCGGAGATGGAGGCCATGGCGCAGGCCAACGCAGCTCTTGGCTCGTGGCGGCTGGAGGGCTGCGACCTCTATGTGACGCTGGAGCCCTGTCCCATGTGCGCGGGGGCCATCCTCAATGCCCGGATAGCCCGGGTATTCTACGGGGCGCGGGACGCGGCCATGGGCGCCTGCGGCGGCGTGCTGAACCTGTTTATGGAGGCATTTCCGCACTGTCCCCAGCTGGTGGGCGGTATCTGCGCCGAGGAGAGCCGCGCCCTGCTGGCGTCGTTCTTTGCGAAAATGCGGGAAAAATAGGATGCTGCGGGAAAAGCATAGAAACACGGTGAGGCGACAGCGCTCCACCGTGTTTTTGCATACGCCGGACAGGCTCCTGCATAGACTGGCGCAGGAGGTGATGGTATGCGGCAATCTGCGGCGGCAGCGCTGGCGCTGACGGTGCTGCTGTTCGGAGGCGCGTATCTGGCGGCGGGAAAGCACCCGGCGCAGGAGACGGAGCCTGACGGCGGCGCGGTGCGGGAGCAGTCCGCACAGGGACAAAAGGATGGCGGCGTACAGCTGGCGGTGAAGAACGGCGATGCTGTGGAGATCATGGCGCTGGATGTGTATTTGCAGGGGGTGGTACGGGGCGAGATGCCCGCCAGCTTCGAGCTGGAGGCGCTGAAGGCGCAGGCGGCGGCGGAGCGCACCTACATATACTACCAGCTGGCGGCGGGACGAAAGGAGGCCCATCCCAACGCGGATGTGTGTACCGATCCGTCCTGCTGCAATGCGTGGCTGTCGGAGGAGGCGGCGCGGGAGAAGTGGGGCGGCGACTTTGACGGCTGGGAGAGCCGCATCGAGGAGGCGGTGGCGGCTACGGACGGGCAGGTGGCGCTGTATGACGGCCAGCCCATTCTGGCGGTGTTCCATTCCTCCTCCGCCGGAAAAACGGCGGGGGCGGGTGATGTGTGGAGCGGCGATATGCCGTACCTGCGGAGCGTGGACAGTCCGGAGGGGGAGGAGACGGTGCCCAACTATTACAGCGCGGCGGAGTTCACGGCGGCGGAGGCCAAGGCCCTGCTGGCGCAGGCCCATCCGGAGCTGACGTTCAGCGGCGGGCCGGATAAGTGGTTCGGCGCGGTGGAGAAGGACGAATCGGGGCGAGTCGGTACGGTAGAGGTGTGCGGCGCGCCGCTGCGGGGCGTGGAGGTGCGGCGCATCTTCTCCCTGCGGTCGGCCTGCTTTACCATCGACGCGGCGGCGGACAGGGTGACGTTCCGGGTCACGGGCTACGGCCACGGCGTGGGCATGAGCCAGTACGGCGCCAACGAGCTGGCCCGGCAGGGCAGGACGTGGCAGGAGATCCTGCTATGGTACTACGCGGACATCGCCATCGGCCCGGCACCGGAGACTGTACAAACGGCGGAAAATGTGATAAACTGAAGGGCAATGCCGACCAAGTTTACAAAACGTTCAGGAAAAATTAAGGTTGGCCGGTATAATACAAGGTAAAAATACAACGCAGAAATACACCGAGCAGGAGGAGACGGCCATGGCACGCAACATTCTGGTGGTAGAGGATGACCGCAACATATCGGAGCTGATCCGCATGTATCTGGAAAAGGAGGGCTTCGAGGTGCGGGCCGCCTACGACGGCGGCAAGGCCGTGGAGGAGTACGACAAGCAGGCGCCGGACATGGTGCTGCTGGATATCATGCTGCCCGTGATGGACGGCTGGGCCGTGTGCGCCCACATCCGGGAGAAGGGCAAGACGCCTATTATCATGCTGACAGCCAAGAGCGACGTGGGCGACCGCATCACCGGTCTGGAGATGGGCGCCGACGACTATCTGGTGAAGCCCTTTGAGATGAAGGAGCTGATGGCCCGTATCAACGCGGTGCTGCGCCGCAGTGAGATCCCCGACGACACCAAGAAGAAGCTGGTGTTTGACAAGCTGGAGATCAATCTGGACAGCTACGAGCTGCTGGTGGACGGCAAGAAGGTGGACACACCCCCCAAGGAGCTGGAGCTTTTGTACCATCTGGCGGCCACCCCCAACCGGGTCTATACCCGCAACCAGCTGCTGGACGAGGTGTGGGGCTTCGACTATTTCGGCGACAGCCGCACCGTGGATGTCCACATCAAGCGCCTGCGGGAGAAGATCGAGAACGTCTCCGACCAGTGGGAGCTGAAGACCGTGTGGGGCGTGGGCTACAAGTTTGAAGTGAAGTAAGGCCATGCGGGAGAGGATCAAACGTGCCATGGGCAGCCTGTACTGGCGGCAGTTCATGCTCAGCGCCGGGATGGTGCTGCTGACCATGGCGCTGCTGGGCGTGTCGTTCTATGCCCTGAGCTACAACTACACCGTGTCCGAGAAGCGCAGCGAGATGCGCGACCGGGCCAACCTCATCGCCCAGCTGTCGGTGAGCTATCTGCTGCCCAGCGACGAGGCGGCCGCCACACAGGAGGACGCTCTGCGGGCGCTGGCCGGTGTGGCCTCCCGGATGACGGATGTGGACTTCCTCATCTGCAACCGGGACGGCGACGTGCTGCTGACCTCCGACGCGGGGCTGGTGGGCAAGTCCGTTCGGGTGCCGGAGGAGATCGTGACCAGGACCTTTGCCGAGGGCGACGGCTACGAGGGCCGCAGCACCGTGGGCGTCTACGAGCAGAAGAAGTTCGTGGTGGGCGTGCCCATGACCGGCGAGGACGGGGCGGTGATGGGTCTTGTGCTGGCCGTTATGGACGGCACGGCCCTGATGGAGATGTGGCGGTCGTTCATCGGCCTGTTCTTCATGCTCAGCGCCATCATCCTGCTGGTGGCGTTTGTGGCCAGCTCCGTTACCTCCATGAAGCAGATCAAGCCTATCACGGAGATGGTGCAGGCCACCCGTGCCTACGCCGACGGCAACTTTGACGTGCGGATGCAGGAAACAAGCAGCGGCGGCGAGATCGGCGAGCTGGCCACGGCGTTCAACGCCATGGCGGATTCGCTGCAGGAGACGGAGCGGCAGCGGCGGGACTTCATCGCCAACGTGTCCCACGAGCTGAAAACGCCCATGACCACCATCGCCGGCTACACCGACGGCATTCTGGACGGCACCATCCCGCCGGAGAAGGAGCGGCAGTACCTGCAGATCATCTCCGACGAGAGCCGCCGGCTCAGCCGCCTTGTCCGGCGGATGCTGGACATCTCCCAGATCCAGAACCAGGAGATGAGGAAGGAGGAGTTCGACCTGTGCGAGTCCGCCCGCATCGCCCTGCTGTCCATGGAGCAGAAGATCATGAGCCGGGGGCTGGATGTGGACGCGGAGATCCCGGAGGACTCCGTGATGGTGCAGGGCGACCGGGATCTCATCACACAGGTGATGTACAACCTGCTGGAGAACGCGGCCAAGTTCGCCGCCCCATCGTCCACCCTGTATCTGGGACTCACCGTCAACGGGGACAAGGCGTATGTCACCGTGCGGAACGTGGGCAACACCATCCCCGCCGAGGAGATACCTCTGCTGTTCGAGCGGTTCCACAAGTCGGACAAGTCCCGCAGCGAGGACAAGGACGGCTACGGGCTGGGGCTGTATGTGGTCAAGACCATTCTGGCTCAGCACAAGGAGAAGATCACCGTCACCAGTGAAAACGGCGTTACCGCCTTTACCTTTACGATGCAGATGGCCCGCTGAGGCCGGAGGATTACCGTATGCAGGATGAAAACAGAGAGAACCGGACAGAGCCGCAGGAGGTCGTGAGCTGGTATGTGCGGCCGGAGGGGCAGGAGGTGGTGGACTGCTATGTGCAGCCCCGGCCGCTGCCGTCCGGCGCGGCGCCTCAGACGCCCCGGGAGCCGGAAAAACGGAGCAGGAAGGGCCTGTGGTCGTTCCTCATCGCCGCCGGTGTGCTGGTGCTGGCTGTGGTGGCCGCTACCGTCGTCGCCAGTTTGCGGGGCGGCGGCGCTGTGCCGCCGGTGGACGGCGGAACGGGAGACGGCGGCGACGCCAGCAGCATCGTGAACATCTCCGGCGCGGAAAAGACCACCATCCCCCGGATACAGGGGGAGGCGGGGGTGTCCCTTGTGTGCACGGCGCCCGCAGGGGAGAAGCTGAGTATTCAGGACATGTATGAAAAGGTGAATCCCTCCACCGTGCTGGTGGTGGCCGATAAGGGCGAGCAGGCCAGCATCGGCACCGGCGTTATCATGACGGCGGACGGGTACATCATCACCAACGCACACGTTATCTCCGGCGGAAAAGACTGCTGGATCGCGCTGGACACCGGCTATACCTACGACGCGAAGCTGGTGGGCTACAGCAAGGAGCGGGAACTGGCGGTGCTGAAGGCCGTGGACGCGGCAGACCTGCCGGCGGCGTCGTTCGGCGACAGCGACCTGTGCCGCGTGGGCGACACGGTGTACGCCATCGGCAATCCGCTGGGCGTGGAGCTGCGGGGCACCCTGACCGACGGCATCATCTCCGCCATCAACCGGGACGTGCAGGTGGACGGGCGGGTCATGACGCTGCTGCAGACCACGGCGGCGCTGAACAACGGCAACTCCGGCGGCCCGCTCATCAACGAGTACGGGCAGGTCGTCGGCATCAATACCCTGAAAATGAGCGGAAACGGCAGCGAGATGGAGGCCACCGTGGAGGGGCTGGGCTTCGCGGTGCCCATCAGCGACGCCTGCTTCGTGGTCAACGACATCATCGCCAACGGACGGTTCCGGGGCGTGCCCGTGCTGGGCGTTATGGTCATAGAGAGCACCGACAACGGCGGACAGGTGTCGATATACACCGTGTCGGAGGGCGGCGGCGCGGAGGAGGCGGGCCTGCTGCCCGGCGACGTGCTGCTGCGGGCCGACGGACAGACGCTACACAGCATCCACGATCTGATGGCGGTGCGGCGGACGCATCTGGTGGGCGACACCATGACCCTTACCGTTCTGCGGGACGGCCAGACCTTTGACGCGGATGTGCCGCTGTACGCCAGCGAGGACTGATACAAGAAGCGGAAACCGGGAAAGACATCAGGTCTTTCCCGGTTTTTTCGCTTGCAGCAGCAGACTGGCGGCGGCCAGCAGCAGGTAGATGCCGAAGGGGCGGCGCAGCAGGGACACGTCCACGGCGGTGGCCAGCAGCGCGCCGGCGGCGGCTGCCGCCGTGCCCCACGGGGCGGCGGCCCGGAGGACAGGACGCTCCAGAAGCCCGTTTTTCCGGTGGTACAGCAGCCCCATGGCCGCCGTGGGCAGGAAGTACAGCAGATTGATGGCCATGGCGTCGGCCTGCTCCACCCCCAGAAACAGGGTCATGATCAGCAGCAGCAGGGTGCCGCCGCCTACGCCCCATGCCGACAGGATACCGGTGCAGAAGCCCGCCAGCACCGGCAGGAGCCACGCCGTCACAGAAGGTACCGGATGCCGCCGTACACCAGAAAGGCGGCAAAGAGATACCGCAGCCACGGGGCGGGCACCCGGGGAAACAGCCGGCCGCCCACAAAGCCACCGGCCAGTCCTCCCAGCAGGTAGGGCAGGGCCTGCGGGAGGTCGAGGGGCGTGCGCAGCAGGTAGACGGCGGCGGACACCACGCAGAACGGCAGGATCACCGCCACGCAGGTGGCGAAGGCCTTCTTCTCCTCCACATGACACCAGCGGGTGAGCAGGGGCAGCAGCACCATGCCGCCGCCACCGCCGAAGCAGCCGTTGGCCGCCCCGGCCAGCGTACCGGCCACGGCGTATTTCACCGATGTGCGCATGTCCTCACCTCCCTGCTATGTACTCCGTGTGGGTCGGCACACGGAGGGGCAGACGGCGTCCGGGGAGCGGAGGCGTTCTGCCGGTCAGCACGCGGGATGCGTTACTGGCACTTCTGGAAGCTCTGGCAGTCGGTGCACTGATCCATGGAGGGGCTGCTCTCGTGGGTGCCCACCTGGATGGAGCTGAGGCCGCAGTTGTTCACGTCCTTACAGTGGTGAGCGCAGTTGGTGACGGTACACTTGATGGAAGAGTTGGGGGTGCAGCTGCACCCGTCGTTGGTACAAGCGCGATTCATGGCGTTTCCTCCCATAAAAGAAAAATAGAGTCAGGCCATACGACCCAACTCTATCTTGTCCGAAAACGGCGGCGCTATGCCATGGAAAAGATACAAATTTTTCAGATGCCCAGCAGCCACGACGCGAAGCGGAAATAGATCAGCAGACTGGTGGCGTCCACGATGGTGGAGATAAAGGGACTGGCCATCACGGCGGGGTCGAGGCCCACCTTTTCCGCCAGCAGCGGCAGGGAGCAGCCCACGCACTTGGCAAAGACCACCACGAACAGGATGGTCAGGCACACCACAAGGCACACCATGGGCGTGACCTCGGCGTTGCCCAGCAGCAGACGATCCACCACAAGCATTTTCACGAAATTGGCGCCGGCCAGACACAGACCGCACAGCAGGGAGACGCGCAGCTCCTTCCACAGGACCTTCAGCACGTCGGAGAAGTCCACCTCATCCAGACTCAGGGCGCGGATGACGGCCACGGAGGCCTGCGTGCCGGAGTTACCGCCGGTGCCGGACAGCATGGGGATATAGGCGTTCAGCACAAGGCAGGCGGCCAGCGCGCTTTCATAGTGGTTCAGGATCATGCCGGTGAACGTGGCGGACAGCATCAGGATCATCAGCCACGGCAGACGGGATCTCCATGTGGCGAGCACGCCGGTGCGGAGGTAGGGCTTGTCTGAGGGCAGCATGGCGGCCATCTTCTCGAAGTCCTCCGTCGTCTCCTCCTCGATGACGTCCATGGCGTCGTCCACGGTGACGATGCCCACCAGACGGTTTTCCATGTCCACGATGGGCAGGGCCAGGAAGCTGTATTTGTTCAGCGCCTGCGCCACATCCTCCTTGTCGTCCATGGTGCGCGCCCACACCACGTCGGGGTCCATGATATCCTCGATGATGTCGTCCTCGTTGGCCAGCAGCAGGTCGCGGACGGACAGCACGCCCAGCAGGCGGCGGGTGGGATCGGTGACATACAGGATGTTGATAGTCTCCAGCTCGCTGCCGATACGGCGGATGCGCTTAAAGGCGTCCTCCACCGTCATATCCTTTTTCAGGGACATGAACTCCATGTTCATGATGGAGCCGGCGGAATCCTCCGGATATTTCAGAATTTCATTGATGGACTTGCGCATCTCCGGCGTGGCCTTGTCCAGAATCCGGATGACCACGCTGGCGGGCATCTCCTCCACGATGTCCACGGCGTCGTCCAGATACAGCTCGTCCAGCACCTCCTTCAGCTCGGTGTTGGAAAAGCCGTTGATGAGCATTTCCTGACTTTCCGGCTCCAGCTCCACGAACACCTCCGCCGCCGTCTCCTTGGGCAGCAGACGGTACAGCAGGGGCATCAGCTTGGGGCCGGACTCCTCCAGCAGCAGGGCGATGTCGGCGGGCTCCATGGGCAGGAACAGGTCGCGCAGCCTCGCGTACTCCTTACTGTGCGCCAGCGTCTCGATCTGCTCTAAATAGTGGTCAAGCTCCTCCTGATAGTCGATCACGGCCTGTTCCTCCTTTCAACAAAAAATAAAACGCAGCGGGCGGTAGGATGCCTGCTGCGTACCATGAGAGGGTCACGGGCTCCGTGACCTGCATACCGTTACAAGCTTTAGCATCGCGGGGCGGTGAAGCTGCGTTAGATACCACCTTGGTTTCGATAGTACCTGCTCAAACCATCTTATGGTGTCTCCACCATTTCGCGGCAGCAGCCCATATCCCTCGCGGTAGCCTTACCTACCGGACATGTTTTGTTGTACACGCTTATCCTATGCCAAAAAACGGGGCGTGTCAACCCGGTTTTACAGCTTTTTTACAAATATACCTGCACATTCTCCCGGCCCAGCAGATGCTCCCGCAGGGCGTCCAGAAAAATGAGGGCCGGCTCCGGCAGCTCCTCGCCCCGGCGCGTCACCAGATAGTTGATGCGATCCGGCGGCGCCTGCGTGAAGCGGCAGACCCGGGCCTTGGAGCGATCCAGTGAGGCGGCGGCGATGGCCGGCGCGGCCACCCACAGATCCTCCGTCCGGGGGAAGAAGTCCGCCGCCTGCAGGGTGTCAGCGTACAGCAGCGGCCGTGCGCCGGGGCCGAAGGAGCTGTCGTGCCAGCGGATGAAGTCCGGATCCCATGTGACCAGGATCTCGTTGGCGGGATCCAGCGCGGCGGGATCCGTCTCCGCCGGGTAGCGGCTGTCCGGCGAGGTCAGCAGCAGGAATCGCTCCCGGAAGATGGGGCGCACCTCCAGCTGGCTGTTGAACACGGTGTTGCTGTCGATAAGGGCAAAATCCAGCTCGTGGTTCAGCAGCGCCTGCGCCGAGTCCACGTCCCGCAGGGTGTGGATCCACAGGGACACCGGCAGATGCAGGGACAGAAATTTCTGGTACACCGCCGGGAGAACGTACTGGTTGGTGGTGTAGGTGGCGGCCATGCGCAGGTAGGCCCGCTGCTCCAGCTCCGACAGGGCGTCCGTCTCCGACAGCAGGCGCTGCCAGCGGCGGGCCAGCGTCAGAAATTTCTGGCCGGCGGCGGTGAGTTGGATGCGGCGCTGGCCCTTGCCCCGGACGAAAAGCGGCGTGCCCACCCGTTCCTCCAGCGCCCGGATGCGCATGGACAGCGTGGGCTGGGTGATGTACAGCGCCTCCGCCGCCGCCGTCATGGTACCGTGCTGCACCACGGCCCAGAATGTCTCGATGTCCAGATTCGTCATGGCGTTTCTCCTAAAATATATCAAAAGGTGCTTATATTTTACGCGGATAACTTCAATTTTACAAGCAGATATTTTCGTGATATAGTAAAAATCACAAAGGACAGGGGCGCCGCCGCATCCCGTCCGATGTGATGAGATATGCTATTTCTCTACTTTTCTTTTTTTCTCTCCCAAATCCCAAATCTCCCAAGAAAAAAGGCAGGGCCTCGGCCCTGCCTTTTTTCGCGCGGCAGGCCGGGGCGGGTGGGAGCGCCGGAAAGTACGAAGCGCGGCGTCGGAGACAGGCGCGGCCATACCGGCGGCGGACATGCGGGGCGGCGTATTTTCACACGGGACTTGCCGAAACGGGGGAGCCAGTGTATAGTAGGCAGGTCGGGAGGAGATACCATGGGAAATTTTCAGCTGTATTTTGAGATGATCGGCGCGGTGGCCTTTGCCGTGTCCGGCGCGGCGCTGGGTATCCGCAAGGGGATGGATCTGTTCGGCGTGGCCATGATGGGCATGACCACGGCGGTGGGCGGCGGCATCCTGCGGGATGTGATGCTGGGGCAGACACCGCCGGCGGCGCTGCGTGATCCCATGCAGGCGCTGGTGGCCATCGCCGTGTCGGTGCTGGTGTTTTACATCTGGCGGCGGAAGGCGGACATACACAACAAATACGCCGAGGCGGTGCTGCTGGTGGCGGACTCCATCGGCCTGGGCATCTTCTCCGCCCACGGCGCGGCCATCGCCATACAGGCGGGCTGCGGGGCCAACTGGTTCCTGGTGCTGTTTCTGGGCACCGTGACCGGTGTGGGCGGCGGCGTACTGAGGGACGTGTGCTGCATGGAGCGGCCCTACATCTTCACGAAGCACATCTACGCCTGCGCGTCCCTGGCCGGGGCGGCGGTATGTCGGGCGCTGTGGCCGCTGGGCACGGGACTGGCCATGCTGGCCGGCTGCGGCGTAACGGTGGCGCTGCGCATCTGCGCCGCCGTGTTCCGGTGGAGCTTTCCCAAGGCGTGAAACGGATAGAAAAAGGAACGGCGTGACGAAGTCACGCCGTTCCTTTTGTCATGCGGTGAGCTTCAGGCCGATGATGCCGATGAGCAGCAGGCCAGCAAAGATGAGCCGTGCCGCCGTCACCGGCTCGTGGAATGCCGCGATGCCCACGATCACCGCGCCCAGCGCGCCGATGCCCGTCCAGACGCCGTAGGCCGTGCCCATGGGCAGGGTCTTGATGGCCTGCGACAGGAAGAAAAAGCTGGCCAGCATGCCCACGATCGTCCAGACGGAGGGCCACAGCCTGGTGAAGCCCTCGGACAGCTTCATGAAGGTAGACCAGAAGACCTCCAGCCCACCGGCGATGATGAGATAGACCCACGCCATAAGAAAAACCTCCCGAAAACAGAAAATGCGCCCACGGGGCGCACCTTCTAAGGCCTGACGGTGCGCCGGTGAACGCGGGCCCGCCACCCGGCGGCGGCAGACTGCACAGCCAATATAGCAGAGACTGGGGGAAAAAGTCAAGATGTGCTGTCGGATCGGAGCCGGTTTTTCAGCTTGCGAAATTTGCCCTTGAATTTGTGCGCCGCCTACTGTATAATATCCCCGTTATGTGCCGGTGTGATGGAATTGGTAGACGTAGTGGACTCAAAATCCACCGCTGGCGACAGCGTACCGGTTCGAGTCCGGTCACCGGCACCAGAAAAGAGACGCCCGGAGGGTGTCTCTTTTCCCTTACTCTCCCGCTTGCAAAAGCGCCGCAAAACGGGTACAATACCCACAACAAAACTTGACCAAGGAGCGGCAATATGGCATTTCAGGGATATACGCAGGAGACGGTGGACTTTCTGTGGGGCATTCGCTTTAATAACGAGCGGAGCTGGTTCATGGAGCATAAGCAGGACTATCAGGCGCATCTGCTGGCTCCCACGCGGGCGCTGGCGGAGCAGGTCTACGACGCCATCCACGAGATGTGCCCCGACGACCCGTTTCTGCTGAAGCTGTCCCGCATCTACCGGGACGCCCGGAGGCTCCACGGGCAGGGGCCGTACAAGGATCACCTCTGGTTCTGCATCCGCACCGGCGATCAGGACTGGACGGGCCGCCCCACCTTTTACTTTGAGATCGGACCGGACTATTACAGCTACGGCATGGGCTTCTGGTGTCCCCGCCCGGCGCTGATGGCCGCCTACCGCCGGGGCATCGATCAGCACCCGGAGACGCTGAGCCGTCTGGTGCGGCAGTTCAACAGGCAGGAGGTCTTTACGTTGAGCGGGCCGGAGTACGCCCGGAGCAAGGGTGAGACGACGGCGCTGCTCCAACCCTGGTACAACCGGAAGTCCATCAACCTCCAGCACGACGGGCCGCTGGACGAGCGCATCTTCTCGCCGGAGCTGGCGCAGGACGTCATCGACGGCTTCCGGACGCTGATGCCGCTGTACCGGTATTTCGACAAGCTGTGCGCCTCTGTCGCAGAAAGTTAACAAAGTACTGCCTTGACAAACCGCCAACAGTACGATATAGTAACGCTGTTTGAGGGAGTAATTCCGCACCGCGCAGGCGGGGCGAGACACACCGTCATCCCGGCGCATGGCGCCCGATGTGTCCTGAAAGAATGAGACTCATACACAGACCCGGTCTGTGTATGAGTCTTTTGTTATGTGGAAATAAAAAAGTGGACATACAAGAAGGAGGAATCCCCATGGACAAGGACTATAACCGCTCACCGCAGGAGGTGTTGGACGAGCTGCACACCTCTGCGCAGGGGCTGACGCCGGAGGAGGCGGAGGCTCGCCTTGCCAAGCATGGCCCCAACAAGCTGAAGGAGGCGGAGAAGCCCTCCGTATTCCAGCGCTTTCTGACCCAGCTGAAGGACCCCATGCTGCTGATCCTGATGGCCGCGGCGGCGGTTTCCGCCGTTACCAACGCCTTGAGCAACGAGAGCTTCACCGAGGTGTTCATCATTCTGGCCGTGGTACTGCTCAACGCCATTCTGGGCGTGGTACAGGAGAGCAAGGCCGAGGCCGCCATCGAAGCCCTCCAGACCATGACCGCCGCCAAATGCAAGGTGCTGCGCGGCGGACATCAGATCGTGGTGGAGAGCAGTCAGCTGGTGCCCGGCGACGTGGTGGTGCTGGAGGCCGGCGACGCCATCCCCGCCGACGGGCGGCTGCTGGAGTGCGCCTCCCTGAAGATCGAGGAGGCCGCCCTCACCGGCGAGAGCGTACCCGTCACCAAGGCGGTGGAGCTGCTCACCGGCAGCGATGTGCCGCTGGGCGACCGGAAAAATATGTGCTACATGGGCAGCACCGTGGTCTACGGCCGGGGCAAGGCGGTCATCACCGCCACCGGCATGGATACGGAGATGGGCAAGATCGCCCATGTGCTGGCCCAGACCGAGCAGGAGCAGACGCCTCTCCAGCGGAAGCTGACCCAACTGGGCAAGACGCTCAGCAAGCTGGTGCTGGGCATCTGCGTGTTCATCTTCATCTTTGATCTGGTGGTGGTGGGCGACTACTCCCTCACCGCCATTCTGGAAACGTTCATGGTAGCCGTGTCGCTGGCCGTGGCCGCCATCCCGGAGGGTCTGGCCACCGTGGTGACGGTGGTGCTGAGCATCGGCGTTACCAATATGAGTAAGCGCCATGCCGTGATCCGCCGGCTCACCGCCGTGGAGACGCTGGGCTGCACCCAGGTCATCTGCTCCGATAAGACAGGCACCCTGACCCAGAATAAGATGACGGTGGTGGAGCACACCGGCCCGCTGACGCCGCTGGCCACCGCCATGACCCTGTGCAATGACGCCGTTCTGGAGGACGGCGGCGCGCAGGGCGAGCCTACCGAGGCGGCGCTGGTGAACTTCGGCGCGGCCAACGGCTGTCCCAAGCCCCGTCTGGAGGCACAGCAGCCCCGCTGCGCCGAAGCACCCTTCGACTCCAGCCGGAAGATGATGTCCACCATCCACCGCACGGACACCGGCTTCATCCAGTACACCAAGGGCGCGCCGGACGAGGTGTTGCGCCGCTGCACCCACTATACGGAAAACGGCGCCGTCCTCCCCCTGACGGAGGAGAAGCGCAACGCCATTCTGGCGGACAACAAGGCCATGGCCGACAAGGCCCTGCGCGTGCTGGCGGCGGCCCAGCGGCTGTACGACAGTCTGCCGGACGATCTGGAGCCGGAGACGCTGGAGCAGCAGCTGTGCTTCATCGGTCTGGCCGGTATGATCGACCCGGTGCGCCCGGAGGTAAAGGACGCCGTGGCCCAGTGCCGCGCCGCCGGTATCCGCCCCGTGATGATCACCGGCGACCACAAGGACACCGCCGTGGCCATCGCCAAGGAGCTGGGCATCATTACCGACGCCTCTCAGGCCGTTACCGGCAGCGCGCTGGACAGCCTGACTGACGAGGAGCTGGACAACGTCATTGAGAACTACGGCGTGTACGCCCGCGTTCAGCCGGAGCATAAGGTGCGTATCGTCAACGCCTGGCGGCGCAGGGGCGCCATCACCGCCATGACCGGCGACGGCGTCAACGACGCCCCCAGCATCAAGTCCGCCGATATCGGCGTGGGCATGGGTATCACCGGCACCGACGTTACCAAGAATGTGGCCGACATGGTGCTGTCCGATGACAACTTCGCCACCATCGTCTCCGCCGTAGGCGAGGGCCGTCAGATCTACGACAACATCCGCAAGGCCATCCAGTTCCTGCTGGCCAGCAACATGAGCGAGGTGCTGGGCGTGTTCTTCGCCACCCTGCTGGGCTTCACCCTGCTCAACCCCGTGCATCTGCTGTTCATCAATCTGATCACCGATTGCTTCCCGGCGCTGGCGCTGGGACTGGAGAAGGCGGAGCCGGATACCATGACCCGCCCGCCTCGTAACAGCCGCGATGGCATTTTCGCCGGCGGCGTGGGCTTTGATATCGCCTATCAGGGCGTGCTTATCACCCTCATCACCCTGACCTCCTATATTATCGGGCACTGCATGGAGATAGGGTACTTCGAGATGCCCAAGGGCATCTCCGACGACGGCATGACCATGGCGTTCCTGACCATGAGCATGTGCGAGATCTTCCACAGCTTCAATATGCGCTCCCAGCGCAAGAGCGTGTTCTCCCTACCCAGCCACAACAAGGTGCTGTGGGGCGCCATGCTGGGCTCGCTGGTGCTGACCACCGCCGTGCTGGAGATCCCCGTGCTGGCCAATGCCTTCGGCTTTACCCCCGTCAGCTGGACGGAGTACGGCATCGCGCTGGCGCTGGCCATTCTGGTCATCCCCATCGTGGAGCTGGTAAAGCTCTGCCAGCGCCGTGCCGCCGCCCGGAAAGCGCGGAAATAAGCAAAAAAAGAAGACCCTGTACAGGGTCTTCTTTTTTTGCTTATATTCCAATTCAGCGGGCGTTGTAGGCGGCGATGCCCTTGGCCAGCAGATCCATGGCCCGCTCCAGATCCGCCTGCTTCAGCACATAGGCGATGCGGATCTCGTTCTTTCCCTTGCCGGGGGTGGCGTAGAACGGCTCGCCGGGGGCGAACATCACGGTGTCGCCGTTGTCGTCGAACTCCTCCAGCAGCCACTTCTGGAACGTGTCGGCGTCGTCCACCGGCAGCGCGGCCATGACGTAGAACGCGCCGCGGGGGCACTCGCACACCACGCCGGGAATCTCGTGCAGCTTCCGGATGACCGTGTCGCGGCGGCGCTTGTACTCCTCCCGGACGGCGGCGAAGTAGTCGGGGCCCACGCTGTACAGCGCGGCGGCGGCCACCTGATCGATGGTGGGCACGGACAGGCGGCACTGGGCGTACTTCATGGCCTGCGCCATCAGCTCCTTGTTGCGGGAGATCATGCAGCCGATGCGGGCGCCGCAGGCGGAGAACCGCTTGGACACGGTGTCGATGACGATGACGTTCTCGGCGGCGTCGTCGAACTGACCCATGGACTGCAGGGGCTCACCGGCGTAGACGAACTCGCGGTAGGCCTCGTCGCCGATAATGAACAGATCGTGCTCCTTGGCGATGTCCACCATCATGCGCATTTCCTCCGGCGTCAGCACGGCGCCGGTGGGGTTGCCGGGGTTGGTGACCATGATGGCCCGGGTGTGCTCGTTGATCTCCGCCTCCACCTTGGCTCGATCGGCGTAGTGATAGCCGTCATGGGGCGAGGTGGGGATGGGGTGGATCTTCGCGCCGCAGGTATAGGCCATGGTGTTGTAGTTGGGATAGAACGGCTCGGGGATGAGGATCTCATCGCCGTCGTCGAGGATGCAGTTCATGGCGATCTGCAGCGCCTCGCTGCCGCCGTTGGTGATGAGGATATCGCCGGTCTCAAAGTGCATGTCCAGATCGTCGTAGTACTTCTGGATCGCCGCAATCAGCTCCGGGATACCGGGCGACGGCGCATAGGCCAGCACCGGCAGGTCAAAATGCCGCACCGCCTCGAAATATGCCTTGGGCGTCTCGATGTCCGGCTGACCGATGTTCAGGTGATAGATTTTCTTTCCCCTGGCCTCTGCCGCCACCGCATAGGGGTGGAACTTACGCATGGGGGACAGGCCGCATTTGAGAACCTTGCTGGAAAACTTCATGCTCGTTGCCTCCTTATTGAAAAATGAAGTTGCATCCGGTCAGTCCCATAGTACCGCGTTTACTGCCGGAAAGCAAGGGGTTATTCTGCGAAAAGCCCCCGCGCGGCCATGAAAAAAGCGGCCCGCAGGCCGCTTTTCCGGTGTTCAGTTCATCTGGCGGCGGCGGGACAGGTTTACCGTGCCGTCGGTCATGGCGTTCAGGGAGTCCAGGCTCTTGCCGGTGCCCTCCGCCACGCAGGAGATAGCGTCCTCCGCCACCATGGTGTGGATGCCGGTGCGGGCCTCGATGAGACGGTCAAAGCCGTCCACCAGACTGCCGCCGCCGGTCATGACGATGCCGTTGTTGGAGATATCGGCCACCAGCTCCGGCGGGGTGCGCTCCAGTACGCCGTGTACGGCCTCCAGAATACGCTCCACCGGCTCCTCGAAGGCCTCCAGCATCTCGGTGGAGGTGACGGTGATGACCTTGGGCAGGCCCGTCATCAGGCAGCGGCCCTTGATCTCGATGGACGTCTCCTGCTCCTTGGGAAACACGCAGCCGATCTCCATCTTCATCAGCTCGGCGGTGCGCTCGCCCACCAGTACATTGTGCTTGCGGCGCATATACTTGACGATGGACTCGTTGAACTGGTCGCCGGCCACCTTGATGGAGGCGCTCTCCACCACGCCGCTGAGGGAGATGACGGCGATATCGCTGGTGCCGCCGCCGATGTCCACCACCATGTGGCCGTCGGGCTTGGAGATGTCGATGCCCGCGCCGATGGCGGCTGCCACCGGCTCCTCAATGAGGTATACCCGGCGTGCGCCGGCCTGAATGCCCGCGTCCACCACGGCGCGCTCCTCCACCTCCGTGATACCGGAGGGTACGCAGATAATGACCCGGGGCTTGAACAGCTGGAAGCCGCCCGTCACCTTATGCAGGAACTCCCGCAGCATCCGCTCCGTCATGTCGTAGTCGGAGATCACGCCCTCCCGCAGGGGACGGATGGCCACGATGTTGCCGGGGGTACGACCCAGCATGGCCTGGGCGTCGCCGCCCACCTTCAGCAGCTTGCCGGTATTTTTGTCGATGGCCACCACCGACGGCTCGTTGAGCACAACGCCCTTACCCTTCACATAAACCAGCACCGAGGCGGTGCCGAGGTCGATACCAATATCCTTTGCAAATGAACACATAGTGCAGCACCTCATATCTTCTGTGGCGGCATGTCCCGCCCTGATTCTCCAGAAAACCATTATACCGGCAGGTTTCCCTTTTTGCAATAGGTTTTCTCCATGTCACCAAATATTCCTATTTCCATTCTGCACGGTTTCCCGCCGTTCCATACCATCAGCCGTCCTCCCGGACGGCGGCCAGCGTCAGGCACACCACGTCCGCCGCCCCGGCCTCCTTCAGCACCCGGACGCACTCGCCCAGGGTCGCGCCGGTGGTGAGGATGTCGTCCACCAGCAGAAATCGCTTCCCCGCGATGTCCGCCGGGCGCACCGCCTCGTACACGCCCAGTACGTTGGCCCGCCGGGCCGCCGCGTCCTCCATGCCGGACTGCGCCGGGTTGTCCCGCACCTTCCGCAGCGTCTCCTGCGGCTTCGTGTGCCAGTCTACGCACAGGCTGGCGCACAGCAGACGGGCCTGATCGTAGCCCCGCTGCCGCAGGCGCTTCCGGCTTACCGGCGCCCACGTTACCGCGTCGAACGCGCCGGAGAACGCCTCCGCCGCCGTTTGCGCCATGAGACTGCCGAAGCAGTCCAGCGCCTCCAGCTTCCCCTTGAATTTGAAGGCCAGAATGGCCTCCCGCACCGCGCCCTCGTAATACAGCGGCGCGGCGCACCGCCCGAAGCCGCCGGTGCGCACCTCGCCGCAATAGGGCAGCGACGCTTTGCATGTCCCGCACAGCAGCTCCCTGCCCACGATCCGTCCACAGAACGGGCAGTGCCGCGGGAAGAACAGATCCAGCATATTCCGCTGGAGCTTGTCCAGCCAGTCGTTAGCGCTCATACCATCCCCTCCTTCAGCCGGCGGCGCAGGCCGCTGTACCGCCGCTGCTGCCGGTCGTTGGCCGCCATCTTCACCGGCGTCACGTCGTCGCCCACCAGCACCAGCAGCCTCCGTGCCCGTGTGATGGCGGTATACAGCACGCCCCGCACCATCAGAGATGGCGCGGCGGGGGCGGACACCAGCACCACCGCCGGATACTCGCTGCCCTGCGACTTGTGTACCGTCATGGCGTAGGCCATATCCAGCTCTGCCAGCAGGTCGGCGGTGTAGACGGCGGTGCGGTCGTCAAACCGGATGGTCAGCAGCTCCCCGGCGGGGTCGATGTCCTCAATAACGCCCACGTCGCCATTGAAGATGCCGCTGCCCACGGCGCCGTCGTCCTTCGTCCACAGTACATCGTAGTTGTTCTTCGTCTGCATGATCCGGTCGCCCACGCGAAAGACCATGTCGCCCCACAGCTTCTGCCGCTTGTCCCGCGCCGGGGGATTCAGCGCCGCCTGCAAGGCCCGGTTCAGGCTCACCGTGCCGCACTCGCCCCGGCGGGTGGCGGACAGCACCTGTATCTGCCCCGGCTCCACGCCCATGCTCTTGGGCAGGCGGTCGCGGCACAGCTCCACCACCGTCTGTACCAGACGGTCCGGTGAGCGGCGGCACAGGAAGAAGAAATCCCCCTGATTGCTGTCAAGGCACGGCGGCTGTCCCACGTTGACGCTGTGGGCGTTGCGGATGATGGCGGACCGCTCCGCCTGCCGGAACACCTGCGTCAGGGACACGGCGGGAATGGCCCCGCTGCGCAGCATGTCCCCCAGCACGTTGCCCGCGCCCACGGAGGGCAGCTGGTCGGGGTCGCCCACCATCACAAGGCGGCAGGAGGGCCGCAGCGCCTCCAGCAGCGCCTGCATCAGCTCCAGATCCACCATGCTCATCTCGTCCACGATGACGGCGTGGGCCTCCAGCGGATCCTTGGCGTTCTTCTTGAACATCACCTGCCCTGTCAGATCGTTGAAGCTCATGCCCAGACACCGGTGGATGGTTTGGGCCTCCCGGCCCGTCACCTCGCCAAGCCGCTTGGCGGCCCGGCCCGTGGGGGCCAGTAGCAGCACATCCAGCCCCATCCGCTCGTACAGGGTCACGATGCCCCGCAGGGACGTGGTCTTGCCGGTGCCCGGCCCGCCGGTGAGCAGCAGCACGCCGCTGTCCGCCGCCAGTGCCACCGCCTGCCGCTGCAAGGGCGCGTAGGATACGCCCTGCTCCTGTTCAATGTCCGCGATGGTCTTGTCCACCCGGGACAGCTGCTCCACCGGTGTTTTCACCATCTCCAGCAGCCGCTGGGCCACGAACGTCTCCGCCTGATACAGCCGGGGCAGATAGCACCCCGTCACGTTGGCGATGGGCTTTTCCACCACGGCGAACCGCTGGATCAGCTTGTCCAGCGCCAGCTCCACCGCGTCCGGCTCCACGCCGATGAGCTGGGCCGTGGCCTGTATCAGTTTTTCCCGGGGCAGGAACACATGGCCGTTGTGGAGGTTGTAGCTCAACTCGTAGAGCACGGCGGCATCCAGCCGGCAGGGATCGTCGCCGCTGAAGCCCATGCTCAGGGCGATGGCGTCGGTGACGGCAAAATCCACGCCGTACTGCTCCCGGCTCAGGAGGTACGGATCGTCCCGCAGCGCCTGCATGGCCCCGTCGCCGTAGGTACGCTGCACCGCCATGGCCAGATGCACCGGCAGCTCGTACCGGGCCAGAAACTCCATGACCTGCCGCAGTCCCGTCAGGGCGCGGAAGGCGGCGGACAGCTCCATGGCCCGCTTGGCGGTGAGGCCCTTCAGGGTCTGGAGCCGCTCCGGCTCCTCCTCGATGACCCGGAGGGTGTCCATGCCGAACCGCTCCACCAGCCGCTCCGCCGTGGCCGGGCCAACGCCCTTGAGGATGCCGGAGCCCAGATACGCGGCCATGTCCGCCTCGTCCCTGGGCATCCGGCGCTCCACGCTCTCCGCCGTCAGCTGCGGGCCGTAGGACGGGTGCTCCACCCACACGCCGGTGACGGTCATGCCCTCCCCGGCGGCGGCGCAGGGAATGCACCCCACCACCGTTACCGGTTCCTCCCGTCCGTCCACCGCCAGTGTCAGCACCGTATAGCCGTTTTCCTCATTCTGAAAGATCACCGTCTGTACGGTACCCTCCACGGTGCAGCGTTCGCCCATGGCCTCTCCTCCCGTCTATCTCTCTTTCGTATACAGCTCCGCCAGCTGCTGCGGCGTTACCAGCACCGCACCGTACCGGGCGGTCAGCAGCTCTGTCCGCTGCCGTCCCTCGGCGGTCAGGCCGCCGTCCACCAGCACCACCGGCAGACGGCGCTCCCGCGCCAGCTCCCGCAGCGTCATGTCCAGCTTCTCCGCGCCGCCGGTCAGCGCCACCACATATACCGCGTCCAGCGGGCGCTCCTGCCAGCGGAACAGCGCCCCCGCCAGCAGCCATATGAGCGCCGTCAGTCCCACGGCCGCCAGTCCGGCCAGTACGCCGTCCTGCCAGATCTCCATGCCGTCACCCCCTGCCACAGTCTATGCGGCGGCGGGCGATGGCGTTATTTCAGGTATTTCTTCAGGTACTGTCCCGTGTAGGACGCCGCCACGGCGGCCACCTGCTCCGGCGTGCCGCAGGCCACCACCGTACCGCCGCCGCTGCCGCCCTCGGGACCCAGATCCACGATATAGTCGGCGCACTTGATGACGTCCAGATTGTGCTCGATGACCAGCACCGTGTTGCCCGCGTCCACCAGCCGCTGCAGCACGTCCAGCAGCTTCCGCACATCGTCGGCGTGGAGGCCGGTGGTAGGCTCGTCCAGGATATAAATGGTGCGCCCCGTGGCGCGGCGGCTCAGCTCCGTGGCCAGCTTGACCCGCTGGGCCTCGCCGCCGGACAGGGTGGTGGAGGGCTGACCCAGCTTCACATAGCCCAATCCCACGTCGCACAGCGTCTGCAATTTCTCATAGATCTTCGGCACGGCGGAGAAGAAATCCAGCGCCTCCCGCGCCGTCATGTCCAGCACCTCGGCGATGTTCTTGCCCTTGTACCGCACCTCCAGCGTTTCCCGGTTATAGCGCTTGCCGTGACACACCTCGCAGGGGACGTACACGTCCGCCAGAAAGTGCATCTCGATCTTCAGCATTCCGTCGCCGCCGCAGGCCTCGCACCGGCCGCCCCGTGTATTGAAGGAAAATCGCCCCGGCCCGTAGCCCCGGGCCTTGGCGTCCTGCGTGGAGGCGAACAGGTCGCGGATGAGGTTGAACAGATTCGTATAGGTGGCCGGATTGGAGCGTGGCGTCCGCCCGATAGGGCTCTGGTCGATGGCGATGACCTTGTCCAGATGCTCCATGCCCTCGATACGGTCGTGCTTGCCGGGGCGGGCCTTCATGCGGTTCAGCTCCACCCCCAGCTTCTTATACAGCACCTCGTTGACCAGCGAGCTTTTGCCGCTGCCGCTGACGCCGGTGACGCAGATAAACGTCCCCAGCGGGAACGTGACGTCGATACCCTTGAGGTTGTTCTCCCGTGCGCCCCGCACCGTCAGATATTTGCCGCTGCCCTCCCGCCGGCGGGCCGGCAGCTCGATGCGCTTTTTGCCGCTGAGGTACTGGCCTGTCAGGCTGTTGGGGTCGGCCATCACCTGTTCCGGCGTACCGGCGGACACCACCTGTCCGCCCAGCTCCCCGGCGCCGGGGCCGATGTCGATGAGCCAATCGGCGGCCCGCATGGTGTCCTCGTCGTGCTCCACCACGATCAGGGTGTTGCCCAGATTCCGCAGGCGGCACAGCGTGGCCAGCAGCTTGTCGTTATCCCGCTGGTGCAGGCCGATGGACGGCTCATCCAGAATATACAGCACACCCATCAGGCTGCTGCCGATCTGGGTGGCAAGGCGGATACGCTGGCTCTCGCCGCCGGACAGGGTACCGGATGCGCGGGACAGAGTGAGATAGCTCAGTCCCACGGACTGCAAAAAGCCCAGCCGCGCCCGAATTTCCTTTAATATCTGGGCGGCGATGAGCTGCTGGTTGCCCGTCAGCTCCAGACTGTTGAAGAACGGCAGCGCCTCGTCCACCGGCAGCTCCGTGGCGTCGAAGATGGACAGGCCGCCCACCGTTACCGCCAGCGCCTCCGGCCGCAGACGGCGGCCCTTGCAGGCGGGGCAGGGACACTGGGACAGATACTCCTCAATCTCCTTTTTGCTGGCGTCGCTCTGTGTCTCGTTATACCGCCGCTCCAGATTGTGGCAGATACCCTCAAACGCCTGATGCAGCACGCCCTTGCCCCGGGGCTGGTCGTAGTGCAGCTCCAGCTTTTCCCCGCCGGTGCCGTAGAGGATGACCTGCTTCACCGCGTCGCTCAACTCACCGTAGGGCTGCCGCAGGGAGAATTGATATTTCTTGCTCAGCGCCTCGAAATACATCCGGCTGACGCCGTCGGAGCGGATAGACGCCCAGCCGGGAGCCGTGATGGCCCCATCCAGAATGGACTTGCTCTCGTCCGGCACGATGAGGGACGGGTCGGCCTTCAGCTGCACCCCCAGGCCCGTACAGGTGGGACAGGCGCCGAAGGGACTGTTGAAGGAGAACAATCGAGGCGTCAGCTCCTCGATGGAGATGCCGCAGTCCTCGCAGGCGTAGTTCTGGGAAAACGTGATGTCCTGCTGCTCCTTCAGCAGATTCACCGTCACCAGTCCGCCGGACAGGCCGGAGGCCGTCTCCACGGAGTCCGTCAGGCGCTGGGCGATGTCGGGCCGGACGATGAGCCGGTCCACCACGATGTCGATGCGGTGCTTCAGGTTCTTCTCCAGCGGGATATCCTCCGACAGCTCGTACAGGCTTCCGTCCACCCGTGCCCGGACGTAGCCGCTGCGGCGGGCGTCCTCCAGCACCTTGGCATGCTCGCCCTTGCGGCCCCGCACCACCGGCGCCATCACCTGAATACGGGTACCCTCCGGCAGGGCCATGATCTGGTCGATGATCTGATCCACCGTCTGCTGGCGGATCTCCCTGCCGCACTTGGGGCAGTGAGGCACGCCTACCCGCGCCCACAAAAGCCGCAGATAGTCATAGATCTCCGTCACCGTACCCACGGTGGAGCGGGGATTCTTGCTGGTGGTCTTCTGATCGATGGAGATGGCCGGAGAGAGGCCGTCGATATAGTCCACATCCGGCTTATCCATCTGCCCCAGAAACATACGGGCGTAGGAGCTGAGGCTCTCCACATACCGGCGCTGTCCCTCGGCGTAGATGGTGTCGAAGGCCAGCGAGCTTTTACCGCTGCCGCTGAGCCCCGTCAGCACCACCAGCTTGTCCCGGGGGATGGTGACGTCGATATTCTTCAGGTTGTTCTCCCGTGCGCCCTTGATGAAAATTTCCTTTTGCATGGTCTTCCTCTTTATACGATGATATCTGCTGTTTTTGCCCGCAGCAGGGCGATGAGGTCGCCGGGCCGGCACTCCACCTGCGCGCCGATCCGGCCCGCGCTGACGCAGACGGTGTCGTACAGCACCGCCGTCTCGTGGAACACCGTGGGGAACTGCTTCTTCATCCCCACGGGGCTGCATCCGCCGTGGACGTAGCCCGTCAGGCCCAGCAGCTCCTTCTGGGGCAGCATGGCCACGGACTTCTCCCCCACGGCCTTGGCCGCCTTCTTCAAATCGAGGTTCTCCGCCACGGGGATGTCGAACACATAGTACCCGCCGGAGGCCCCCCTGGTCACCAGCGTCTTGAACACCTGCTCCGCCGGCTGTCCCAGCGTCTGCGCCACGGACACGCCGTCAATCGGCCCCTCCGGGTCGTAGGCGTGAGCGGTGTAGGCGATCTTCTTCTGCTCCAGCGTGCGCATCACGTTGGTCTTTTCCTCTTTATGCTTTGCCATGAAAGGCACCTCCTCAGAATACGTACTGTGCCAGCACGCTCAAAATCAGGATGTGGACGGGGTAGAAGGCGTAAAATCCGTACTGTACCGCCCGGTTGGAGAGGCCCCGCTCCCCGTTGTACAGGAAGATGGGCAGCAGCGCCGGCATGGCCAGCAGCTCCGTGCGCCACGGCGTACAGAACCAGCAGAAAAGGAACATGCCCACCAGCTGGATGGCCCACTTCCCCCTGACCTCCCGGGTCAGGTAAAACAGCAGCACCAGCAGCACGCCCCATCCACCGTAGTCCGTATTGCCCCACTGGCCCAGAATGAACCCCACGGCGATGGCCGCATCCGCCGGCAGCCGCTGCCACATCTCCGGCTTCGTTTTGGCCCAGTCCATGGCCCAGCACACCAGCGCGCCCAGCAGCAGCGTCCACAGCACGTTCTGGTACTGCAAGGAGAACCACTGTCCGGTACACATCAGGTTGAACGGCAGCTCCGACAGCAGGGCGAACAGCAGCAGCCGCACCGCGTACCGCTTCTTGTCCCGGGTGTGGGCGCAGCCCTCCGCGATGAGGAAGCAGAAGATGGGGAAGGCCAGCCGCCCCACGCACCGCATCCAATGGGCAAAGGGAAACAGCGTAAAGCCCATGTGGTCGACGAGCATGGATGCCGCGGCCAGCAGCTTCAGGTGCAGGCTATTCAGCGGCAGCTTCTTTTCGTTCATGTCGTCCCTCCCGCGCCAGCAGCGCCACACAGCCGATGACACAGCCCACGCCCAGCACCGTCCAGACGGTCAGGGCCTCATGGAACACGGTGATGCCCACCAGCGTCTCCACCACCGGCTCGATGTTGGTGATGATGGAGGCGCGTCCGCTCTCCACGCCCTCCAGTCCCTTGGTGTAGAAGATGTAGGGCAGCACCGTGGCCACAATGACCACGCCGATGCCGCCGATGATGCCCTTGGGCTGCTGGAACACCGGCAGCAGCGCCGGGATGTCCGCAAAGAACACGGAGCCCAGCCCCGCCACCAGAAACGTCCAGTAGATCATGGTGTAGCTTTCATAGCGGGCAAGGCCGTAGTGGCTGAACACGGTGTAGCTGGCGTAGCACATGCCGGACACCACGCCAAGGCCGATACCGGCCCACGAGGCGGTCATATCCCCGCCCAGCACACCGCTGACCATGATGCAGCCCAGCAGCGACACGCACAGCGCCGCTACCTTCCCCATGGTCAGCGGCGTTTTCCACAGCACGGCGCTGGCCAGCACCACGAAGGACGGCGCCAGGTACAGCAGCACCGCCGCCACCGACAGCGAGCACATGGTCTGGCACTGAAAATACACCACGCTCAGAAGCAGGATGCTGATAAGCCCCGACCCCAGAAAGATGGGCAGGTGCTTCAGCCTGATACGAAACACCTGCCGGTGGAACAGGCCAAACACCACCGTCAGCACCAGCAGCGTCCCGAAGTTCCGGACGAACACCCGGTTGCCCAGCGTCATGCCCGCCTCCGTCAGCAGCCGGTTGGAAAATCCGATAAAGCCCCAGCACACGGCGCTGAGAATCACATAGATATACGAGATCGTCTTGTTCATAGCGGTTCTTTATTTCTGCCCCCGCAGCTGGATGATCTGATCCCGCAGCAGCGCGGCGTACTCGAACTCCAGCATACGGCTGGCCTCCTTCATCTCTTTTTCCAGACGGGCGATAGTCTCCGCCCGCTCCCGGTCGCTGAGCTTCTTCTTGCTGATCCGGGACGCCTCCTCGGCGCTGTGGCTGATCTCCACCATCTCCCGCACGCTCTTGCGGATGGTGCGGGGCACAATGCCATGGGCGCGATTGAAGGTATCCTGTAATTTCCGGCGGCGCTCCGTTTCGTCCATGGCCGAGCGCATGGACGGCGTGACGGTGTCCGCGTAGAGAATCACCAGACCCTCCGCATTGCGGGCGGCGCGGCCAATGGTCTGAATGAGGCTGGTCTCGCTGCGGAGAAAGCCCTCCTTGTCCGCGTCCAGAATGGCCACCAGCGACACCTCCGGCAGGTCAAGGCCCTCCCGCAGCAGATTGATGCCCACCAGCACATCGAACTCGCCCAGCCGCAGATCCCGGATGATCTCCATCCGCTCCAGCGCCGACACATCGGCGTGCATATACCGCACCTTGATGCCAAGCCCCCGGAAGTGGGCGGTGAGATCCTCCGCCATCCGTTTGGTCAGCGTCGTCACCAGCACCCGCTCGTTCCGCTGCTCCCGGGCGTGGATCTCCGCCACCAGATCGTCGATCTGGCCGGTGATGGGCCGCACCTCCACCCGCGGATCCAACAGACCCGTGGGGCGGATGACCTGCTCCACCACCTGATCGGCGTGGGCCTTTTCAAAGTCCCCCGGCGTGGCGGAGACGTATACCGCCTGATGGAACCGCTCCTCGAACTCCTCGAACTTCAGCGGCCGGTTGTCGAAGGCGCAGGGCAGGCGGAAGCCGTACTCCACCAGACTCTGCTTGCGGGCATGGTCGCCGTTATACATGGCGCGCACCTGCGGCAGCGTCACATGGCTCTCGTCCACGAACAGCACGAAATCATCGGGGAAGAAGTCCAGCAGCGTCATAGGCGGCGACCCCGCCGGCCGCTGGGAAATGATCCGCGAATAGTTCTCGATGCCGGAGCAGTACCCCAGCTCCCGCATCATCTCCACGTCGTAGCGGGTGCGCTGGTCAATGCGCTGGGCCTCGATGAGCTTGCCCTGTTCCTCAAACAGCGCCTTCTGCTGGGCCAGCTCCCGCTCGATCTCCTCCGCCGCCCGCTCCAGCTTGTCCTTGGGGGTGACGTAGTGGCTGGCGGGGTACACCGCCACATGCTGCAGGGACTTCAGCGCCGTGCCGGTGACGGGGTGGAACTCGGTGATGCGCTCGATCTCGTCGCCAAAGAACTCCACCCGGATGGCCCGGTCTTTGTAGTACGCGGGGTACAGCTCCACCGTGTCGCCCCGCACCCGGAACATATTCCGCTGGAACGCCACATCGTTGCGCTCGTACCGGTCCTCCACCAGACGCCGCAGCAGCTCGTCCCGGTCCATGGTCATACCCACCCGCAGGGAGATCATCATCCGCGCAAAGTCGTCCGGCTCGCCCAGCCCGTAGATGCAGCTCACCGACGACACCACGATCACGTCCCGCCGCTCCAGCAGCGCGCAGGTGGCACTGAGCCGCAGCCGATCGATCTCCTCGTTGGTGGAGGCGTCCTTCTCAATGTAGGTATCCGTGTGGGGGATATACGCCTCCGGCTGATAGTAGTCGTAGTAGGATACGAAATACTCCACGGCGTTGTGGGGGAAAAACTCCCGGAACTCCTCGCACAGCTGGGCCGCCAGCGTCTTGTTGTGGGCCAGCACCAGCGTGGGACGGTTGACCTTTTCGATGACCTTGGCCATGGTGTAGGTCTTGCCGGAGCCGGTGACGCCCTTGAGCACCTGCTCCCGCAGGCCGTTTTCCAGCCCCTGCGCCAGCTTTTCGATGGCCTGGGGCTGGTCGCCGGCGGGGCTGTACTCCGAAACAACTTTGAAATCAGGCATAGCACCCTCCCTTTATCTCCGCAAAAATCCGCTCTCCGCCATGGAGACGTAGTCGTCGTCCGCCACGATGATATGGTCGGCCAGCCGGATGCCCAGCGGGGCCAGAGCCTCCTGTATCCGATGGGTCACCAGCACGTCGGCATCGGAGGGCAGTGCCACGCCGCTGGGATGGTTGTGCGCCAGAATGATGGTGCTGGCTCCTGCGTACAGGGCATTCTCCACTACCTGCCGCACATGGACGGCGGAGGCGGCCACCGTCCCCTTGGCAATGCACCGGCAGGTCAGCAGCTTGCCCTTTCCGTCCAGACACACCTGGTACAAAAGCTCCCGCTTCTGCCCCGCCAGCAGCTCCATGAAATAGGCGCCGGTGCGGTCCGGCGAATTGAGGATCTTCTCCGGCAGACTGGTGATCCGCGCCCGCTGGCTGATATCCGCCATCAAGTGCAGCAGCAGGGCGGCGCTGGCACCCACGCCCTCCACCTGCTCCAGCTCCTCCGGCGATGCCTGCAAAACGCCCTGTAACGAGCGGAAGCGCTTGAGTAACCGGTGGGCCGTCTCGTTGGTGTCCTGCCGTGGGATGGCGTAAAACAGCGCCAGCTCCAGTAACTCATGATCCGCCAGCGCGTCCGTGCCCACCTGGCGGTAGCGCTCCTTCGCCCGCTGCCGGTGTCCGTCGTGCAGCCCCATGTACGTCCCCCCTCACCGTGTTTTCCGAATAATATAGTATACCATGCCGCGCCCCATCCTACAAGCTGTATTTCGCCCTTTCCGAAGCAGAAAAACCGTGCAGGATCGGCAAGGAGGGCAGGCCTTGCGCGGACGGCGTAAATGTGGTACAATATCTGGCTGAATATACGATATTGAGCGAGGAGAAATATGACGACAAAAGATTTCCAGACCCGCGGCCTGCTGCGGATATTCCTGTCCTATTTTAAGCCCCACCGGCGGCTGTTCGCGCTGGATATGACCTGCGCGTTCCTTATCGCCGTGGTGGATCTGGCGTTTCCGCTGGTGTCCCGCACCGCGCTGTACACATGGCTGCCGGAAAAGCAGTTCCGGGTGTTCTTCATCGTGATGGCGGCGGTGGTGGCGGCGTATGTGGTGCGCTCCGGCCTGTACTTCGTGGTGGCCTACTGGGGCCACACCTTCGGCATCCGGGTGGAGGCCGACATCCGGCGCGACCTGTACCACCACATGCAGGAGCTGGGCTTTGACTTCTATGACAAGAACCGTACCGGACAGCTGATGAGCCGCCTGACCAGCGACCTGTTCGAGGTGACCGAGCTGGCCCACCACGGACCGGAGGATCTGTTCATCTCCCTTGTGACCATTGTGGGCGCGCTGGTGGTGATGTTCTGCATCCGGTGGGAGCTGGCGCTGGTGCTGCTGGTGATGCTGCCGGTGCTGCTGCTGGCGGCGCTGCGCCGCAGGAAGCAGATGAGCGCCGCCTCCCGCGCCGCCAAGCAGAAGACCGGCGTTATCAACGCCGCCATCGAGTCCGGCCTGTCCGGCGTCCGCACCACCAAGGCCTTCGCCAACGAGGACGCCCAGCAGGAGCGGTTCGACGAGGCCAACGAGGTGTTCAAGACCGCCAAGCGCGGCTTCCACAAGGAGATGGGCTTCTTCACCGCCGTGATGGAGTTTTTCACCAACATCCTGCCGGTGGCGGTGATCGCCGTGGGCGGCTGGCTTATCATGCAGGAGCGCATGGACTATGTGGACCTTATTACGTTTTCCCTGTACGTCACCTCCTTCGTCAGCCCCATCCGAAAGCTGGCCAACTTCGCGGAGATGTTCTCCAACGGCTTTGCGGGACTGAACCGCTTTGCCGAGCTGATGCGCACGGAGCCCACCATTCAGGACGCCCCCGACGCCGTGGAGCTGACGGACGTGCGGGGCGCGGTGGATGTGTCCCATGTGTCCTTTACCTACAGCGGGGAGACGGAGGTGCTGCACGACGTGTCCCTGTCCGTCCCCGCCGGGGAGACGGTGGCGCTGGTGGGACCCTCCGGCGGCGGCAAGAGCACCCTATGCCAGCTGCTGCCCCGGTTCTACGACGTGGATGAGGGCAGCATCCGGGTGGACGGACTGGACGTGCGGCAGGTGACGCAGAGCTCCCTGCGCCGGGCCATCGGCATCGTGCAGCAGGATGTATTCCTGTTTGCCGACACCATCCGGGAGAACATCCGTTACGGGCGGCCAGGCGCCTCCGACGAGGAGGTAGAGGCCGCGGCCAGGCGGGCAGAGATCTACGAGGATATCATGGCCATGCCCGACGGCTTCGATACCTATGTGGGCGAGCGGGGCACACTGCTGTCCGGCGGCCAGAAGCAGCGGGTGTCCATCGCCCGCATCTTCCTGAAGGACCCGCCCATCCTCATCCTGGATGAGGCCACCTCCGCGCTGGACAGCGTGACGGAGGCGAAGATACAGGGGGCCTTTGACCAGCTTTCACAGGGGCGCACCACCCTCATCATCGCCCACCGGCTGTCCACCATCCGGGCGGCGGATCGTATTCTGGTGATCCAGAACGGCCGCATCGCCGAGGAGGGCAGCCACCGGCAGCTGCTGGCGCTGAACGGCGCGTATGCAAGGCTGTACCGCACACAGGATCTGGGAGGTGCCTATGGACAGGCGTGAACTGCTGGATCGGGCGGCCCGGGACGAGGACGAGCGCCTGCTGCTGGGCCGTGTGTGGGATAAGTGGGAGCAGTGCCGCCTGCGCAGCATACCGACAGCCACGGATTTCCTGTCGCCGCAGGAGCAGGCGGCGGCCCGGCGCCTGCTGGGCGCGCTGGGCGTACACGACGGCTATGTGTTCTTTGGCGGCTACGACGGGGCGGAGCGGCAGCGGCTGTTCTTCCTGCCTGACTGGGCGGCAGAGCCGGAGCCGGACGCCATCGCGGCGGTGACGGCGTCGTGGTACGGCGGCGAGAATCTGACCCACCGGGATTTTCTGGGAAGTCTGATGGGCTTGGGATTGACCCGGGGCACCATTGGCGATATACTGGTGACAGAGAACCGGTGTCAGGTACTGACCCTGCCGAAAACGGCGGCGTTCCTGCTGTCGGACTGGGAGTCGGCGGGCCGGGTGAAGCTGAAGACCGCGCCCCTGCCGTTGGAGGAGCTGGAGATACCCGCGCAGCCGTGTAAGGAGGTGCGGGACACCGTGTCGTCCCTGCGGCTGGACAACGTGCTGGCGGCGGGCTTTTCCGTCAGCCGGGGCAAGGCGGCGGAGGCCGTGGAAAAGGGCGCGGTGCAGGTAAACTGGACGGTGTGCCAGAAGCCGGACAAGCCGGTGGCGGCAGGGGATACCATCACCTGCCGGGGACTGGGAAAATGCGTGCTGGACAGCGTGGGAGGCCCCACGAAAAAGGGGCGTCTGCCGGTGGTCATCCGGCGCTTTGTATAAGGGAGGATCGCTATGGATCAGAAGAAGATCGACCGTATCAACGAGCTGGCCCACAAGGCCAAGGCCGAGGGCCTCACCGAGGAGGAGCAGAAGGAACGGGAGGTGCTGCGGCAGGAGTATCTGGACGCGGTCATGGGGAATCTCCGGCGGGAGCTGGACAACACCTATATCGTGGACGAGAAGGGCAACAAGCGGAAGCTGCAGGGAAAGGGGTTCAAGTCCTGATGGCATACGACAATGACAACAGCCTTCGGCAGCCGCAGCCGCCGAAAAAAGACAGCGACATCGGCTCGTGGATCTTTATCGCCGTCATGTTTACCGTGGCGTGGCCGATCGGCCTGATCCTGCTGCTCATCAAGCTCAGCGAGAGCGGCAACAAAAAGAAGAATTCTCGCCGGACAACGGGCCAGAGTGGACAGCGCACCTCCCAGCGGGTGACGGCGGCCTCACCCCAGGCGGAAAAGGCCCGCAGCGCCGTGGAGCAGGTGACCCGCACCCCGGATTACACCGACAAGGGCACCAAGACCATGAAGATCATCGGCGCCATTCTGGGCATTCTGGGATGCGTGGCGCTGTTCTCCGCCGTGGGGGACAATCTGTCCTATGCGTACCACTACAACGAGTGGTGGTATTTTGCGCGGCAGCTGTTCTATCCGCTGGGCATGCTGGCCGGCGGCGCATCGCTGCTGCTGGGCAGCGGCGCCATGAAGCGCCGCCAGCGCCGGTTTGCCACCTATCTCCGCACCGCCGGGCAGAAGCCCGCTGTGCCGCTGGACTATCTGGCCCGCGCCACCGATGTGTCCCGCCGCCGGGTGGAGAAGGACGTGAACCTCATGCTGGAGAAGGGACTGTGGGGCGACAAGGCCTATGTGGACATGGGCAGCGGTATGCTGTTCCGGTCGCAGGCTGCCGCCACGGCGTATTTTGACAAGGCCCGTCAGATGCAGCAGCCGGAGGAGCCGGCAGTCCAGCCCCAGGCGGCGGAGGGCTATGCCGGCGTCCTGCGGCAGATACGGGAGCTGAACGACCGCATCGCTGACGAGGCGCTCAGCGCCAAGATCGACCGCATCGAGCAGGTGTCCGGCCGCATTTTCAAGGCCATTGAGGACGATCCGGCCAAGAAGGGCGCCTCCGGTACGTTCCTGAACTACTATCTGCCCACCACCCTGAAGCTGCTGGAGAACTATGCGGACTTCGAGGAGACGGGGGTCAGCGGCGAGAACCTGTCGCAGGCCAAGAGCCGCATTGAGGCCACCATGGACAGCATCGTGGTGGGCTTCGAGCACCAGCTGGACGAGCTGTACCGAACTGATGCCATGGACATCGACAGCGACATCCGGGTGATGGAGACGATGCTGCGCCGGGATACGGCCAGCGTGGCCGATGACTTCGGGCTGGGCGGCGCCGCCGCGCAGCGCCAGTCGGAGGAGGAATAGCACACAGGGGAGACGTGACCCGCGGGTCACGCTCCCTTTCGCGCTTTCCGGCAGGCGTTCCCGGTAACGGGTTTCGCCAAAAGGCGGGCCGTGTTTATTGACGGAGAAACACAAAAAGGATACAATACAGGCAAAAGACAGGCGTACCGCCCCGTTTCGCCGCCATCGGCGCGGCCAATGTGGTATGGTGCTGCAAAAGGAGAGAGGTCATGACCAAGGAGATGGAGCTGTACCGCGGCGGCAGCTGGGACAGCGCGTATACATATCTGGGCGCACACCCCGCCCCGCAGGGTTATACGTTCCGCGTCTGGGCGCCCCATGCGCGGCATGTGGCGCTGGCCGGCGACTTCAACGGCTGGCAGGCGGCGGACATGTGCCGGGACGGGGACGGCGTGTGGTCGTACACGGCGGAGAACGCCGCCGTGTACGACAGCTACAAGTACATCGTCACCGGCGCGGACGGCCGCACGGTGTGGAAGGCCGACCCCTTCGCGTTTCACGCCCAGACCCGTCCCGGCTCCGACAGCAAGGTGTACGACCTGTCGGGCTACGGCTGGCGTGACGGGGCGTGGCGGGAGAAGTGCGCCGCCCAGCCGCCGGTGAACGGCCCGCTGCTGATCTACGAGGTGCATCTGGGCTCATGGCGGCGGCATGAGGACGGCACCAGCCTCAGCTATCGGGAGCTGGCCAAGGAGCTGCCCGCCTATGTCAGGCGCATGGGCTACAACTTCGTGGAGCTGCTGCCGGTGACGGAGTACCCGCTGGACGACAGCTGGGGCTATCAGTGTACCGGCTACTTCGCCCCCACCAGCCGCTACGGCACGCCCCACGACTTCATGGCGCTGGTGGATGCCCTGCATCAGGCGGGGGTCGGCGTGATTCTGGACTGGGTGCCGGCCCACTTCTGCAAGGACAGCCACGGCCTCATCGAGTTTGACGGCACCTGCCTGTACGAGTACGGCGACCCGCTGAAGTGGGAGCACGCCGGTTGGGGTACGCGGGTGTTCGACTTCGGTAAGCCGGAGGTGTGCAGCTTCCTGCTGTCCTCTGCGGCCTACTGGCTGCGGGAGTACCACATCGACGGCCTGCGGGTGGACGCGGTGGCGTCCATGCTGTATCTGGACTACGACCGGCAGGGCGGCGCGTGGCGTCCCAACCGGGACGGCGGCCGGGAGAATCTGGAGGCCATCGAGTTTTTGCGGGCGCTGAACCGGATGGCCTTCACCGTCAACGGCGCCGCCCTGATGGTGGCGGAGGAGTCCACGGCGTGGCCGCTGGTGACGTATCCGCCGGAGCAGGGGGGACTGGGCTTCAACCTGAAGTGGAACATGGGCTGGATGAACGATCTGTGCCACTACCTGAAGATGGATCCCTATTTCCGCCAGTTCCACCACCGGGACGTGACGTTCTCCATGATCTATGCCTTTTCCGAGAACTATGTGCTGCCCCTGTCCCACGACGAGGTGGTGCATATGAAGGGTAGCCTGCGGGGTAAGATGCCCGGCGATGACTGGCGGCAGCTGGCGGGCGTCCGGGGCTTCTATGCCTACATGCTGTGCCACCCCGGCAAGAAGCTGCTGTTTATGGGCGCGGAGCTGGGTCAGTGGCACGAGTGGGCGTTTCAGGGCCAGCTGGACTGGTACCTGCTGGACGACCCTGCCTGCCGCGCCACCCACGAGTGCATCCGCCAGCTGAACCGGCTGTACCGCCGCAACCGCAGCCTGTGGGAGAATGACCGGGACTGGGACGGCTTCGAGTGGCTGGTGGTCGATGACAACCACAACAACGTACTGGTATTTCTGCGCCGGGATCGGAAGGGACATGAGCTGATCTGCGCGGTGAATTTCGCGCCGGTGCCGTGGGAGGGCTACCGCTTCGGCGTACCGGATCACGCCTATTACGAGGCAATATTCAACACGGACGATGTCCAGTGGGGCGGCAGCGGCGTCTGCGCCGCGGACCCCGTTCCCGTGGAGCCTGTGCCGTCCCACGGGCGGCAGCAGTCCATCGCGCTGACCATCCCGCCGCTGGGCGCGGTGATCCTGCGGGGACACGGCAGGCGGAAACAGAAAAAAGAGGAAGCAGGAGGTACGCAAGCATGAAGAAAGAATGTGTCGCCATGCTGCTGGCTGGTGGACAGGGGAGCAGACTCTATGTCCTGACCGGCAATATGGCCAAGCCCGCCGTCCCCTTCGGCGGCAAGTTCCGCATCATCGACTTTCCCCTGTCCAACTGCACCAACTCCGGCATCGACACCGTGGGCGTGCTCACCCAGTACCGTCCGCTGGAGCTGAACGGCTATATCGGCAACGGCCAGCCGTGGGAGCTGGACCGCATGCACGGCGGCGTCCACATTCTGCCGCCCTACCAGTCCGCCACCGGCGCTGTGTGGTACAAGGGTACCGCCAACGCCATCTACCAGAACATGGGCTTTGTGGATCTGTACGACCCGGAGTATGTGCTGGTGCTGTCCGGCGACCACATCTACAAGATGGATTACTCTGATATGCTCCGCCGCCACAAGGCGGCCGGCGCCGCCTGCACCATCTCCGTTATGGAGGTGCCGTGGGAGGAGGCCAGCCGCTTCGGCATCATGTCCGTGGACGGCGACGACCATATCACGGAGTTTGCCGAAAAGCCCAAGGAGCCTAAGAGCAATCTGGCGTCCATGGGCATCTACATCTTCACATGGAGCAAGCTGAAGGCCTATCTCACCGCCGACGAGGCCGACCCCAACAGCGACAACGACTTTGGCAAGAACATCATCCCTGCCATGCTCTCGGCGGGGGAGGTCATGGCGGCCTACCGCTTCGAGGGCTACTGGAAGGACGTGGGCACACTGGACTCCCTGTGGGATGCCAACATGGATATGCTGTCCCCCGGCTCGGGCCTGAACCTGCTGGACAAGAAGTGGCCCATCTACGGGCGCACGCCCAACTGCCCGCCCACGTTCGTGGGCCCGGACGGCGACATCGGCAACAGTGCCGTGGCCAAGGGCTGCACCATTCTGGGCGAGGTGAAGAACACTGTACTGAGCTACGGCTCCTCCGTGGGAAAGGGCGCGGAGGTGTCCTACTCCGTGGTGATGCCCAACGCCGTCATTGAGGACGGGGCCAAGGTGTCCTACGCCATCGTTGGCGAGGGCTGCCATGTGGGGAAGAATGCGGTGGTCGGCGGCGCGCCGGGCAGCGTGGACTTCGACCACTGGGGCATCGCGGTGCTGGGTCCCCACACCACTGTCCCCGACGGCGGCGTGGTGGAGCCGAAAATGATGCTGGGAGGCAACGGCAAGGAGGTACGGCCATGAAAGGAATGCACGGGATCATCTTTTCCTACGAAAAGCAGACGGATCTGCGGGAGCTGATCGCCAACCGCATCCACGGCTCCATCCCCTTTGCGGGGGATTACCGGGTCATCGACTTTGTGCTGTCCGCCATGGTCAACGCCGGTATCACCGATGTGGGCGTCATCATGCACGGCAAGTGCCAGTCCATGCTGGATCATCTCGGCTCCGGCAAGAGCTGGGATCTCAGCCGCAACCACGGCGGCCTGACGCTGCTGCCCGCCTTCGCGTACAACGAGAGCCGCGGCGCCGGCGGCCAGTACCGGGGCAAGGTGGAGGCGCTGGCAGGCGTAATCAACTACCTCAAGGGCATCCGGCAGGACTATGTGCTGCTGTCGGACAGCGATCTTGTCATCAACCTGCCGCTGGAGGACGTGCTGCGCAGGCATATCGACAGCGGCGCGGACATGACGGCGGTATGTACCTCCGTCCCCGGCGATGTGTCGGACACCTACTTTACACTGGATGAGACGGGCCGCATCACCGACACCGCCTACGATGTGTTTGCCCCGGCGGGCTATCGCTGCCTGAACATGTTCGTGCTCAGCAGGGATCTGCTGATGCAGATGGTGACGGAGTGCGCCAGCCGCAACCAGTTCAGCTTCCGCCATAACATCCTGCAGGAGATGGGGCGGCGGTACCGGTTCCACGCCTACATCTATGACGGCTACGCCGCCCGCATCAACAGCGTGCAGAGCTATTACCAGCGCAGCATGGAGCTGCTGGATCCCGCTCTGCGGCAGACGCTGTTCTGCCCGGAGCGTCCGGTGTACGCCAAGGAGAACGACTCCCCCTCCAGCTATATCGACCCCAGCGGTCCCTGCGTCAACTCCCTGATCGCGGACGGCTGCGACATTCAGGGCAGCGTGAAAAACTGCATTCTGTTCCGCAATGTGCGTATTGAAAAGGGCGCCAGCGTGGAAAACTGTATTTTGTTCAAGGATACGGTGGTGAAAAAGGGCGCGATGCTGCGCAGCGTCATCACCGATAAGTATGTGACCGTCGGCGACAGCGTAACGCTGATGGGTCACGAGAACTACCCCATCGTTATCGCCAAGGGCAGCACCGTCTGAGGGCTGCCGGAGAAAGGAGCAGCGGTATGAAGATCCTGTATGTGTCCAGTGAGGCGTTCCCCTTCTGCAAGACCGGGGGACTGGCCGACGTGGCGGGCAGCCTGCCTCCGGCGCTGGCCCGGAACGGCGATGAGGTGGCGGTGATCCTGCCGCTGTACGGCCAGATCGGCTGGCAGTGGCGGCAGCAGATGACGTTCCGCCGCTACATCTATGTGGATCTGGGCTGGCGGCACCAGTACTGCGGCCTGTTTTCGCTGGAAAAGGACGGCGTGACGTGGTATTTCGTGGACAACGAGCACTACTTCTGCCGCAATACGCTGTACGGCGAGTTTGACGACGGCGAGCGCTTCGCCTTCTTCTGCAAGGCGGTCATCGACCTGCTGCCCAGTCTGGACTGGATGCCCGACATCCTCCACTGCAACGACTGGCAGACGGCGCTGGTACCCATCTACCTCAAGGACGTGTGTACCCGGTGGGAGGCAGTGCGCCGCATCCGCACGGTGTTCACCATCCACAACATCGAATATCAGGGCCGCTATGGTGAGGATACCGTGGATCAGCTGTTCGGTCTTGACAGAGGGTGGTATAATGACGGCACGCTGCAAATGGACGGCGACGTGAACCTGATGAAGGGCGCCATGCTGGTGTCCGATGCTGTGACCACCGTCAGCCCCACCTATGCCGCCCAGCTCCATGACGCGGCCTATGCCGAGGGCATGGAGAGCGTGGTACGCATGATCGACTGGAAGTTTTCCGGTGTGGTCAACGGTCTGGACGTGGCGGGCTACGATCCCTCCCATGATCCGGCCCTGCCGGCGCGCTATGACGCCGACCACATGGCCGGCAAGGCCGCGTGCAAGGCGTCTCTGCAGGCGGCGCTGGGCCTTGCACAGGAGCCGGACACGCCGCTGATGGGCATTGTCAGCCGGCTGGTGGGCCACAAGGGGCTGGACATCGTGGAGCAGGGACTGGACGGCATCATGGCCACCGGTTGTCAAATGGTGGTGCTGGGCAAGGGCGACAGCCGGTTTGAGGACTTCTTCCGCGGCAAGGCGTGGGAGTACGGCGGCCGCTTGTCGGCGCAGATCACCTATGCCGAGGATCTGGCCCGCCGGGTCTACGCCGGGTGCGACCTGTTTTTGATGCCCTCCCGCAGCGAGCCCTGCGGCCTGAGCCAGATGATCGCCATGCGCTACGGCGCGGTGCCCATCGTCCGCCGCACCGGCGGACTGGCGGACACGGTGAAGTCCTGTCAGGTGGGGCAGGAGGACGGCACCGGCTATCTGTTTGAAAGCTACGACGCCGGAGCCATGCTGGACGTCATCGGGCAGGCCACCGGCCTGTACCGCGGCGACCGGGCGGGGTTCGATACCGTGCGGCGCCGGGGCATGACGGCGGACTTCAGCTGGGCGCGGAGCGCCGGCGACTACCGCCGCATTTATGAAAATCTGCTGGGCTGACGCCCGGCTGTTCATACGGAGGATTTTAGCATATGACCTATACCAAGGATACACTGAAGGAAGCCATCGTACAGAAGCTGCGGCTGAACTACGGCTGCACCGAGAAGCAGGCCACCGACGGCGAGATGATGAAGGCCTGCGCCATGGTGCTGCGGGATATCATGGCCGAGCACGGCGTACAGACCCGGGAGAAGGCCGCCCATGAGGGCCAGCGGAAGGTACACTACCTGTCCATGGAGTTCCTGATGGGGCGCAGCCTCATGAAGAACGCCTACAATCTGGAGCTGCTGGATGTGCTGATCGCCGCCATTGACGAGCTGGGCTTCAAGGCCGCCGACATCTTCGAGATCGAGCCGGACGCCGGTCTGGGCAACGGCGGTCTGGGCCGTCTGGCCGCCTGCTATCTGGACAGCATGACCACGCTGGATATCCCCGCCGCCGGCTATTCCATCTGCTACGAGCTGGGCATCTTCAAGCAGAAGATCGTGGAGGGCCAGCAGGTGGAGCTGCCGGACGACTGGATGCAGCTGGGCGATGCGTGGCTGCTGCCCAAGCTGCAGGAGGCCGAGGAGGTACACTTCGGCGGCAAAGTCCGCACCCGCTGGGACAACGGCCACCTGATGGTCGTCCACGAGGACTACACCCGCGTCATGGCCGTGCCCTGCGACATGGAGATCGCCGGCTACGACACCGACCACGTCAACACCCTGCGGCTGTGGCAGGCCCGCAGCCCCAAGCCCATCGACATGAAGCTGTTCAGTCAGGGGCAGTACCTGCAGGCGTCGGAGGAGCGGGCCATGGCGGACGCCATCAGTCAGGTGCTCTACCCCGAGGATAACCACTACGAGGGCAAGTCCCTGCGGCTGAAGCAGCAGTACTTCTTCGTCTCCGCCACGATGCAGTCCATCACCCGCAAGCATATCGAGGTCTACGGGACTCTGAAGAACTTCCACGAGAAGAACGTTATCCAGATCAACGACACCCACCCCACGCTGGTGATCCCGGAGCTGATGCGTATTCTGGTGGACGACGCGGGCCTTGACTGGGACGAGGCGTGGCACATCGTCACCCATTGCGTGGCCTATACCAACCACACGGTGATGGCCGAGGCGCTGGAGGTCTGGCCGCAGCAGCTGTTCGAGACGCTGCTGCCCCGCATCTGGCAGATCCTGCAGGAGATCGCCCACCGTTGGCAGAGAAAGGTGGAGGAGTACTTCCACGACCCGGCCAAGACCGCCAAGCTGGCCATCATCTGGGACGGCCATGTGCGCATGGCCAATCTGTGCCTTGCCGGCTCCATGGCCGTCAACGGCGTGTCGGCGCTGCACTCTGAGATCCTGCGCAAGGACGTGTTCAAGGAAGCCTGCCAGATGATGCCGGACAAGTTCAAGAACGTCACCAACGGCATCGACCACCGCCGCTGGGTGCCCCAGATCAACCGGGGTCTCAACGACCTGATCTGCGACCTCACCGGTGACGGGTATCTCACCCGCCCGCAGGAGCTGAAGAAGCTGGAGGCCTACGCCGACGATGCCTCGGTGCTGCAGCGGCTGGAGGAGATCAAGCACCGGAACAAGCTGGCCTTCGCCGCCTACGCTAAGAAGCAGCAGGGCGTGGTGCTGAACCCCGACGCCATCTTCGACGTACAGGTGAAGCGGCTCCACGAGTACAAGCGCCAGCTGCTGAACGTGCTGCACATCATCTATCTCTATCAGCGTCTGCAGGACGATCCCAACATGGACATGCGGCCCCAGACGTTCCTGTTCGGCGCCAAGGCCGCGCCGGGCTACGCCGTGGCCAAGCGCATCATCCACCTCATCAACTCGCTGGCCGCCCAGATCGACCGCGACCCCATCTGCAGAGACAAGCTGCAGGTGGTGTTCCTGGAGAACTACCGCGTCTCGCTGGCGGAGATGCTGATGCCCGCCAGTGAGGTGAGCCAGCAGATCTCCACCGCCGGCAAGGAGGCCAGCGGCACCGGCAACATGAAATTCATGATGAACGGCGCCCTGACCGTGGGCACGCTGGACGGCGCCAACGTGGAGATGCACGAGGTGCTGGGCGACGAGAACATGTTCCTGTTCGGCCTGAAGGCCGACGAGGTGGCCCATCTGCGCCGCACCTACGATCCCCAGCTGCTGTACCAGCGCGACCCCGTGCTGCGGCGGGTGGTGGATCAGCTGAAGACCGGCTTCGGCGACGGCGTCACCTACGAGGACATCTGGCAGCGGCTGGTGATGGGCGGGGACGGCCCCGCCGACCAGTATATGGTGCTGGCGGACTTTGCCGCCTACTGCGACGCAGAGGAGCGGATGAGCCGCACCTACGGCGACCGGACGCAGTGGAACCGCATGAGCCTGCTGAACATCGCCCGCAGCGGCATCTTCGCCGCCGATCGGGCCATCGCCCAGTACGCCGACACCATCTGGCATGTGCCGTACAAGAAGTAAAACGCAGGAGAGGGGCTGCCGAAGCAGCCCCTCTCTTGACATATGTGCTATACTATCATAGGAATCATATGAAACGACGAGGATACGGATATGGAAGTGACACAGGGCGCACCGTTTGAGAGCTTTGGTCTGTCAGAGGCCACCATGCGCGCCGTCCGCAACAAGCACTACACCATCAGCACGCCGGTGCAGGCCGGCTGCATCCCGCCCATGCTGGCGGGAAAGGATGTCATCGCCAAGGCCCCTACCGGCACCGGCAAGACCATGGCCTTCGGCATCCCCATCATCGAGCGCATCGACCCGGAGAGCGAGGCGGTGCAGGCCGTTATTCTGGCCCCCACCCGGGAGCTGGCTATGCAGATCACCGACGAGATGCGGGACATCGCCGTGTGCCACGAGGGCGTGCGGCTGGTGTGCCTGTACGGCGGCCAGCCCATCGGCAAGCAGATCGACGCCCTAAAGCGGCGGCCCCAGATCGTGGTGGCCACGCCGGGGCGGCTCAGCGACCACATGAAGCGCCGCACCGTGACGCTGAAGGATGTCAGCACCGTGGTGCTGGACGAGGCCGACCGGATGCTGGACATGGGCTTCATCCACGATGTGACCCGTATTCTGGACAAGATCCCCAACCGCAAGAATCTGGGGATGTTCTCCGCCACCATCTCCCGGGAGGTCATGGACATCTCCTGGGTCTACCAGCGCGACCCGGAGGAGATCACGGTGCAGGCCACCAAGGAGAATAAGCCCGACATCCTCCAGTACCGGCTGGAGGTACCGTCCGACGGCAAGGTAAACGCTATCGTGCGTATCCTGAACTGTGAGAACTACGAGCGGGTCATTTGCTTCTGCAACACCAAGGGCAGCACCGAGCGGCTCACCAAGTTTTTGCAGATGCGGGGCGTGGACGCCCAGTGCATCCACGGCGACATCCCCCAGCGCAAGCGGGAGGAGGTCATGCAGCGCTTCCGGGACGGCAAGCTCCGGGTGTTCGTGGCAACGGATGTGGCCAGCCGCGGCATTGACGTGGACGATGTGGACGCCGTGTTCAACTTCGAGGTACCGGAGGAGAACGAGTACTACGTCCACCGCATCGGCCGGACGGGCCGCGCCAAGAAGCACGGCGTGGCGTACACGCTGCTCAGCGATTTTCCCAGCCGTATGCGGCTGGACGACATCGCCCGCAACACCCGCAGCCAGATCATCCCCGCATCGGTGGATGAGAATGGCCATGTGACCCCCACGGAGAAAAAGTGAAGCGAAAAGGAGTCCCGCGCCGACGGCGCGGGACTCCTTTTTTGCTTTACAGGGCGGACTTGATGGCGGCCAGCAGGTCACCGTAGCTTTCAAAGGCTGGCAGTTGGGGGTAGTCGGCCTTGATCTTTTCCGTGGTGCGGAACAGGAAGCCGGCCTTGCTGTGGAGGATCATCTCCAGATCGTTGTAGCTGTCGCCGCTGGCAATGGTGTCGTAGCCCATGGATTGCAGCGCCTTGACGGTGGTGAGCTTGGAGTGCGCGCACCGCATGACGTGGCGTGCGATGTACCCGTCCTCATCCACCTCCAGCGTGTTGCACAGCAGGGTGGGGTATCCCAGCTTCTTCATCAGGGGCATGCCGAACTGATCGAAGGTGTCGCTGAGGATCACCACCTGCGCCACGCTGCGCAGCTCATCCAGAAATTCCTTCGCGCCGGGCAGGGGGTCGATCTTGGCGATGACGTCCTGGATCTGCCGCAGCTTCATGCCCTTTTCCCGCAGCAGGTCGATGCGCCAGCGCATCAGCTTGTCGTAGTCCGGCTCGTCCCGGGTGGTGCGGCGCAGCTCGGGGATGCCGCTCTCCTCGGCAAAGGCGATCCAGATCTCGGGGACGAGGACGCCCTCCATATCCAAACAGACAATGTTCATCAAAGCGGCTCCTTTCTCACTTTTTCAGCACTTCCGCCAGCACATAATCCAGCATGGCGTCCTTGTCGATGACATCCTTATGCAGCACGGGGCGGCCCTCCAGCCCGGACAGGTTGCCGGGGATGGGCACGCCGGAGAGCTGCGCCAGCTCGTCCATCATGCGGAACTCGCTGTCGCTGCCCGACCGGCCCAGCGCGGACAGCACGGCGGCGGGAAACTTGTAGGGCGAGGCGGTGGACAGCACCACCGTAGGCGCGCCGGTGCCGCGCAGCTCCGCGTCCAGCTGCTCCGCCACCGACCACGCCACGGCGGTGTGGGGGTCGCAGAGATAGTGCTGCTCCCGCCACAGGCGGCCGATGACATCAGCGGCGCCCTGATCGTCGCAGCAGCCGCAGGAGAAGTCCTGCTGCAGCTTGTCCAGCAGTTCGCCGGACAGCTGGTACGCGCCGTCCGCGCTGAGCTGCTGCATCAGTCCGCCCACATAGGCGCTGTCGCGGGACAGCAGGAACAGCAGCCGCTCCAGATTGCTAGACACCAGAATATCCATGGAGGGGGAGGTGGTCTTATAGAACGGGCGGCGGCGGTCGTAGCGGCCGGTGGAGATGAACTCCGTCAGCACATCGTTGGCGTTGCTGGCGCAGACCAGACGGCCCACGGGCAGGCCCATGGCCTTGGCGAAGTAGCCCGCCAGAATGTCGCCGAAGTTGCCGGTGGGCACCACGAAGTTCACCTTGTCGCCCGGCGCGATGCGGCCCGCCTTCACCAGGTCGCCGTAGGCCCGGAAGTAGTACACCACCTGCGGGGCCAGACGTCCGATGTTGATGGAATTGGCGGAGGACAGCATGGCGCCCTGGAGGTCGCGGCCCTTACAGGCGGCGAACACCTGCTTGACGCCGGTCTGTGCATCGTCGAAGTTGCCCCGGACGGCGCAGACCTTTACATTATCGCCGGTCTGGGTGGCCATCTGGGCCTGCTGGACGGCGGACACGCCGCCGTAGGGGTAGAACACAATGATGCGGGTGCCCTTTACATCATGGAAGCCCTCCAGCGCGGCCTTGCCGGTGTCGCCGGAGGTGGCGGTGAGGATGACCACATCGCCCTGCATGCCCTCGGCCTTAGCGGCGGCGCCGATGAGCCGCGGCAGCACCGACAGGGCCACATCCTTGAAGGCGGAGGTGGGGCCGTGGTACAGCTCCAGCACATATTTGTCGCCCACGGGCACCAGCGGCGTCAGGTCGGCGGTGGGGAATTTACCGGCGTAGCTCTTGCGGACGATGTCCTCCATATCGGGGAAGTCCGGCAGCAGCGCGGAGAGGATCTTCGCGGCCATGGACAGGGTGTCCAGCCGCAGAGCGCCCTGCCAGTCGAAGTCCAGACCGGCCGGGTCGCAGATATACAGACCGCCGTCGGGGGCGATGCCCTCCAGCACCGCGCGGGTGGAGGGAGCGGTGAGGCGGATGTCGCGTGTGCTATGGTACAGCATAGGAAAAGTCCTCCAAAAATTTCTCTTGCATTTCTGATGACGCTATGATACACTGTCGCCAACAAAAAAGCAAGTGTTTTTATCTCATGGACAAATACGAAAATTTTGTCGCCGCGATAAAAGTGTTGCTGCAAAAAATCCAGAGCTAAGAGGCAAAAATATGTTGAAAGTATTGAAATTCGGCGGCTCGTCCATGGCGGACGCGAAACAGTTCGCCAAGGTGCGGGATATCGTGCGGGCGGACGACAGCCGCCGTGTGGTGGTGGTCAGCGCCGCCGGCAAGCGGGACAAAAACGACCACAAGATCACCGACCTGCTGTATCTGTGCCACGCGCACCTGCAGTACGGCGTCAGCTGCGACGCCATCTATGAGATGATCCGCTCCCGTTATGTGGGGATCCGGGACGAGCTGGGGCTGCGGACACCGCTGGAGGCGGAGCTTGACGCCCTGCGGCAGAAGATGGACAAGGGCATCAGCGCCGACGAGCTGGTGTCCCGGGGCGAGTACTTCGCGGCGGAGCTGATGGCGGACTATCTGGGCTACGGCTTTCTGGACAGCTCCCTGTGGCTGAAGTTCCGGCTGGACGGCACGGTGGATCAGGAGGCCAGCTACGAGAATCTGCGCCGGGCCGCATCGGGCCGCCGTGTGGTGATCCCCGGATTCTACGGGGCCATGCCCGACGGCAGCATCCACACGTTCTCCCGGGGCGGCAGCGATATCACCGGCGCGCTGGCGGCGGCGGCGCTGGACGCCGACGTGTACGAGAACTGGACGGACGTGTCCGGCTTCCTGATGGCCGATCCCAAGATCGTGAAGGATCCCAAGCCCATCGAGCGCATCACCTACGCCGAGCTGCGGGAGCTGAGCTACATCGGGGCGCAGGTGCTCCACGAGGGCACGGTGTCGCCGGTGCGGGAGAAGAACATCCCCCTGAACATCCGAAACACCAACCAGCCGGAGCACCCGGGCACCATGATCCGGGAGAGCTTCGACGAATCGGAGACGGAGCGCTCCTCCGGCAGCATGATCACCGGCATCGCCGGGAAGAAGGGCTTCTCCGTCATCACCCTCACCAAGAACGGCATGTCCTCCGAGCTGGGGGCGGTGCGCCGTATTCTGGAGGTGCTGGAGCGGTACAGCATCAACGTGGAGTACCTGCCCTCCGGCATCGACAGCGTGTCTCTGGTGGTGGAGACGGGCAAGTCCTCACCCTATCTCTATCAGGCTATGGGCGATCTGGAAAAGGAGATACGGCCCGACAGCCTGCACCTTACCGACGGTATGGCCATCGTGGCGGCGGTAGGCCGGAAGATGGCGTTCCAGCCCGGCTCCTCCGGCAAGATCTTCGGCAAGCTGGGCGAGAACGGCATCAACATCCGCATGATCACCCAGGGCCCGGAGGAATTGAACATCATCGTGGGCGTGGACGGCCCCGATTTCGAGCGGGCCATCCGTGTGCTGTACGACAGCTTTGTGAAATAAGGAGAAATACACATGAAAAAGTATAAGGTCGCAATACTGGGCGCCACCGGCGCGGTGGGCCGTGAGATGATGAAGGTGCTGGCGGAGCGGGACTTCCCGGCGGAGGAGCTGCACCTGCTGGCGTCGGAGCGCTCCGTGGGGCAGGTGCTGCCGTGGAAGGGGCAGGACATCGCCGTGGAGCTGGCCTGCGACGAGGCCTTTGAGGGCATGGACATCGTGCTGGGCGCGGCGGAGAACGACATCGCCAAGCGCTTCGCACCGGCTATCGTCCGGTCGGGCGCCGTGTTCGTGGACAACTCCAGCGCCTTCCGCATGGATCCCGACGTGCCGCTGGTCATCCCGGAGATCAACCCGGAGGACGCCGGGAAGCACAAGGGCATCATCGCCAACCCCAACTGCACCACCATCGTGTCGCTGGTGGCCATCAACGCCCTGAATCAGGACAGCCCCATCGAGAGCATCGTCGCCTCCAGCTATCAGGCGGTGTCCGGCGCCGGCGCAGGCGGCCCGATCGAGCTGATGAACGAGGTGGAGGCGCTGGGTCTGGGGGAGAAGGTGGAGCCCAAGGTGTTCCAGTACCAGATCGCCTATAACGTCATCCCCCAGATCGGCGGCGAGGCCTTCGAGGGCTATACCTCCGAGGAGATGAAGATGCAGAACGAGGGGCGCAAGATCATGCACCTGCCGGCGCTGAAGGCCAGCTGCACCTGCGTCCGTGTGCCGGTGGTACGTAGCCACAGCGTGTCCATCGTGGTGCGGACGAAGGAGAAGATCTCCGTGGAGCGGGCGCGGCAGCTGATCGCGGCGGCGCCGGGGTGCCGTCTGGTGGACGATCTGGCCAACAAGCGCTATCCCATGCCGCTGGAGACCAGCGACCAGGATCTGGTGTTCGTGGGCCGCATCCGCGACGACCTGACCAGCGATAACGGCCTGAACATCTGGTGCTGCGGCGATCAGGTGCGCAAGGGCGCGGCCACCAATGCCGTGCAGATCGCCCAGCTGCTGGTGGAGTAAAGGAAATGAACAAAAAGTAAAGCCGCCCATGGGCGGCTTTACTTTTTGCCCGAAACCATATATAATAACAGAAACTATCCCCCACGGAGGAGTGGCTTATGAGAATCTGGAGACGGGCGGCGGCGCTGCTGCTGGCCCTTTGCATGACGGTGCTGCTGGCGGCCTGCGGCGAAGACCCCAACGACGAGAAGAAGCTGTCGGTGGTCATGACCGGTGCGGTGCATACCATGGATCCGGCCAAGGTGTCCACGGCGGCGGAGCGCACGGTGGTGCAGCATGTGTTTGAGAACCTGATGCGGCTGAACGCGGACGGCACGGTGTCTCACGCGCTGGCTCGCAGCTATACGCAGGAGACGGCGCTGGACGGCTCGGTGACGTACACGTTCCAGCTGCGCACTGACGCCAAATGGTCGGACGGCACCGCCGTCACGGCCCGCGATTTCGTGTACGCATGGCGGCGGCTGGTGGATCCGGAGACGGCCAGCCCCAATGCCGACGCCCTGTCCATGGTGGCGGGGTACGAGCGGGCGGTGCTGGGCGATACGGAGGCGCTGCAGGTGACGGCGCCGGATGACCACAGGCTGCAGGTGGTGCTCAGCGGCAGCTGCCCCTACTTCATCGGCAGCGTCTGCACGGCGACGGTCACCATGCCGGTGCAGGAGAAGGCGGTGACGGCCCACAGCAACTGGTCGAGCAGCAGCCTGTGGTTCGTGGGCAACGGGCCCTATGAGCGCACCGGCGACTGGGGCGACGCGGCGCGGCTGACGCTGCACACCCGTGCGGCCTACTACGATGTGAAGCGGCTGGGCCCTGACCGCATCGACCTGCTGCTGAAGGCGCGGGAGGAGGCGGACGCCAGCGCCGGTAAGGTGGACATCGTCATCGGTGCCGGCGGCGAGGACGCCGCGCTGGGCGGCGACCCCACAGTGGGTATCCTGCTGGTGAACCAGATGGCCACCAGCATGGGCCATCCGGAGCTGCGGCGGGCACTGAGTCTGGTCATCGACCGGGAGACGGCGGCTCAGACCGTGGGACAGGACTGCCGTGCGGCGGAGGGGCTGGTGCCCTACGGCATCCGCACCGGTGAGGGCGAGGAGTACCGCACCGCCAACGGCGCGCTGATCGACAACGACCCCGCCTCCTACAATGAGCGGTGTCAGGGCGCGCAGGCCCTGCTGCGGCAGGCGGGCTACACCAATTCCACTACCCTCAGCGCGCTGGACACGGTGACGCTGCTGTACGGCAAGAGCATGGAGCAGGTGGCCCGGCAGCTGCAGGAGAGCTGGGCGTCGAAGCTGGGCGTCAGGGTGCAGCTGGAGAGCGTGGAGAGCTACGAGCTGACGGCGCGGCTGGCAAGCGGCGAGTTCGTGCTGGCGCTGATGGAGCTGACAGGCCATTACAACGACGCTTCGGCCTACCTTGACCCGTGGCGCAGCAGCGATATGCGCAACTACGGCATGCAGTACCTCAATGCCTACGATATCCTGATGCGCATCGCGGCCAACAGCAGCTCGCTGGACGCCCGGGACGCCTATCTGAAGGATGCGGAGCGGCTGCTGGTGGAGCACAGCAACATCATCCCGCTGTACAGCCGTGTGCAGCCCTATGTCATCCGAGACGAGGTGCGGGGCGCCGTGTCCGACGGCATGGGCGCGTGGTACTTCGGCGGCGTCAACCGCGTCTCGTAAGGGAAGATACAGCAAACGGCAAAAGGCCGCCGGGGTTCCCCCCGGCGGCCTTTTATATACGTTTTTATTTGCGGCGTGCGGAGTCCACCACGACGGCCTGCGCCCGGGCCAGCTTCAGGTCATGGCGCAGGCGCATGGGCGGCAGCTGCTGGCGCAGCAGGTCGCGGGACAGCTGGTACTGGGCGGACAGCTCGCCGTACTTCTGCTCCACGTCCTCCTCCGTCACGTCGATGCCCTCCAGCCGGGCGATCTCCGTCATGGCCAGCTCAAAGCGGGCGGCGGAGACGGCCTGCTCACGGGCGTGGGCGCGGAGATCCTCCATGGACGCGCCGCTGGCCTCCAGATACTGCTCCAGCTGTACGCCCTGGCTTTCCAGATGGCCGCGCAGCTCCTGGATCAGACCATCCAGCTGATTCTCCACCATGGCGTCGGGCAGCTGCACCTCCATGCCCTCCAGCACCTGCCGGATCAGGTCGTTGGCGAACTGCTCGGCGGCCTCCGTCTGCTTCTTCGCTACCGCCTGCTCCATCACGGCGCGGCGCAGCTGGGACAACTCCTCAAAGCCCTGCGCCCTGGCAAAGGCATCATCCAGCGTGGGCATGGCGCGGCGGGTGATCTCGTGTACCTTGATATGGAACGTGGCGTCCTTCCCGGCCAGCTCCGCCGTGTAGGCGGTGGGGAAGGTGACATGGATGTCCCGCTCCTCACCGGCGCGGGCGCCGGCCACCTGCTCCTCGAAGCCGGGAATGAAGTAGCCGCTGCCCAGCAGCAGGGGATAGCTCTCGCCCTTGCCGCCCTCAAAGGCCACGCCGTCCACGAAGCCCTCAAAGTCCAGCACCACCTCGTCGCCCATGGCGGCGCGGTCGGAGTGCTCGACGGTCATGTGGGCCCGGGCGTACTCCTCCAGCGCGGCCTGCGTGTCCTCCTCGGACAGCTCCGCCGCCGGATACACGGCGCTGAGCCCCTTGTACTGGCCCAGCTTCACCTCGGGGTACAGGTCGATGAGGGCGGTGAACGTGAAGCCGTCGGATCCGATGCTCTCCACCGTCAGGGTGGGCGTACCGGCGATGGCGATGTCCTCCTGGCCGATGGCCTCCACCAGTGCCTGAGGGTATGTCTCGTTCACGGCCTCCTGATAGAGAAAGTCGGGGCCGTAGGCGGCTTCGATCTTCTCGCGGGTGGGCTCGCCCTCCACGGGGCACAGGGACTTGATGCCGTTGTAGCAGTGCATCAGCGCGTCCTGCCATGTGCTGCGGTCTACGGTGACGGTCAGGCGCACCTGACGGTTTTCCGGGATGTCTTCACGCTTTTTGATCTCCATGGGGGAACTCCTCCTTATTTCGGCACAAACTGCCAGCTTATTGTAATAAGTATACTATACCCGGGCATGGATGGCAAGCCTGTCAGGCACTTTCGGCGCGCTGACTGAGTTGTAAAATTATTGTGACATTTACAACAAAGGGGGTTGTTCTCCGCAGGCGGATTTGCTACAATACGGGATACGATTTTCATCTCATCGGAGGTAGCTATGCAGAGCATCAAAGCTTTTATCCACGACCACCCGCATATGTGGTGGGGACTGTTCCTGCCGGTCTATCTGGCGCTGTTCTTCACCATCGAGCACTTCATCACCGACAACTACTGGGCCACGCAGCTGCCCATCGACTATAAGATCCCGTTTCTGGAGGGCTTCGCCCCGTTCTACGCCAGCTGGAGCGTGCTGCTGTGCATACTGGGCATCTACCTCATCATCAAGGACGGCGAGGGCTTCCGCCGCTACATGTGGAGCATCATGGTGACGTTTCTGATCAGCACCCTCATTTGCGCCCTGATCCCCAACGGGCAGGATCTGCGGCCTGCCGTGATGCCCCGCGATAACATCTTCTGCGATCTGGTAGCCTACACCTATTCGCTGGACACCAACACCAACGTGTTCCCCAGCGTCCATGTGGTGGGCGTCATCGACGCATGGTTCGCCGTGTGGCACACCAGGGGACTGAAGAAGTGGACGTGGCGCTGGAGCACGGCGGTGTACGGCCTTATCGTCATCGCATCCACGCTGTTCATCAAGCAGCACGCGGTCATCGACGTGGTGGCCGGCTTCGTGGTGGGCTTTCTGGGCAACTATGTGGTCTATGGCATCATCGGACGGCGGCGCGACCGCCGGCTGTGCAGGGGGGCGTAAGGCATGGACATCGGTGCATCTCCGCTGTTCCGGGATATCAGCGAGGAATCCCTGCAGGCCATGTGTGCCTGCTTTGACATGCGGGAGTACACGTTCCGCCCCGGCGAGCTGGTCTACGATTTCTCCGAGGGGCGAAACATGGTGGGCGTCCTGACAAAGGGCGCCGCCGTCATCGAGCGCATTGACCATCAGGGCAGCCGCACCATTCTGGAGCGGCTGGAAGAGGGCGGCGTGTTCGGCGAGATGCTGATGTTCGAGAACGTGTCCGGCGACTACATCACCGTGGTGGCTGAGAAGCCGTGCCATGTGTGGCTCATGGCGGCGGAGCAGGTGACGAAGCGGTGCGAGAAGGCCTGTACCCACCACACCCGCGTGGTGGAGAACATGTTCCGGCTGGCGGCGGAGAAGGCCACCTCCCTCTACGAGCGGGTGGAGGTACTGAGCCGCCGGAGCATCCGGGACAAGCTGCTGTGCTACTTTTCGCTGCTGGCGGCCAAAAGCGGCGGCGAGTTCCAGCTGCCCTTCTCCCTCAGCGCGCTGGCGGACTATATCTCCACCGACCGCAGCGCCATGATGCGGGAGCTGAAGAAGATGCGGGACGAGAGGCTGGTGGATATCACCGGCCGCCGCGTCCTGCTGCATCTGAACGCTTGACAGTTTTTTCACATTGCAGATTGACGGGTCTGCCCGTTGGTGCTACAATGGCAGGGAAAGCGGCTGTGCCGCGAATCTGATCCCTATGGCGGACACCGAACTTAAAAGAGAAGGAGCCGTGATGTATGTACCGCATCGTTAGAAAAGAAGCGCTGAAGCCCACCGTGATCCTGTATGAGATCGAAGCGCCCATGGTCGCCAAAAAGGCGGAGCCGGGCCAGTTCATCATCCTGCGCGTGGATGAGAAGGGTGAGCGTATCCCCATTACGATCCACGACTACGACCGGGAAAAGGGCACTGTGACCATCATCGTCCAGACCGTTGGCGCCACTACCGAGAAGCTGAGCCACAAGCAGCAGGGCGAGTGCCTGCATGACTTTGTCGGGCCTCTGGGCCGTCCCACCGAGACGGAGGGCAAGAAGAAGGTCTGCGTGGTCGGCGGCGGCGTGGGCTGCGCCATTGCCTACCCCGTGCTGAAGAAGTTCCATGACTGCGGTGCCGAGGTACACGCGGTAGTGGGCTTCAAGAGCAAGGATGTCGTCATTCTGGAGGACAAGTTCAAGGCTGTCTCCTCCGTGCTGAAGGTCTGTACCGACGACGGCTCCTACGGCCAGAAGGGTCTTGTCACCGAGGCGCTGAAGCAGCTGCTGGACGACGGCAACCAGTACGACGAGATCTTCGCCATCGGCCCCATGGTCATGATGAAGTTCGTCTGTAAGACCACCGAGCCCTACGGCGTGCCCACCACCGTGTCCATGAGCCCCATCATGATCGACGGCACCGGCATGTGCGGCGGCTGCCGTCTGACCGTGGGCGGCGAGACAAAGTTCGCCTGCGTGGACGGCCCCGACTTTGACGGCCACAAGGTGGACTGGGATCTGGCCGTGAAGCGCAACCAGATGTACCACGACTTTGAGGTGCACAAGCACGAGGAAGTCTGCAATCTGTTCAAGCAGGAGGTAAAGTAAGATGGCTGCCAAGATCAATATGCGTTTGGATAAGAACGAGATGCCTTCTCAGGATCCGCAGATCCGCAATAAGAACTTTCTGGAGGTGGCGCTGGGCTACACCGAGGAGCAGGCGCTGGACGAGGCCGCCCGCTGCCTGAACTGCAAGAACCACCCCTGCGTGGACGGCTGTCCCGTCAACGTGCGCATCCCCGAGTTCATCCAGAAGATCGTGGAGAAGGATTACGAGGGCGCGTATCAGGTCATCCATCAGACCAGTTCCCTGCCCGCCGTGTGCGGCCGTGTGTGCCCGCAGGAGAGCCAGTGCGAGATGCACTGCGTCCGGGGCAAGAAGGGCGATCCCGTGGGCATCGGCCGTCTGGAGCGCTTCGTAGCCGACTGGCACAACGCCCACAGCACCGAGGCGCCCGCCAGGCCCGCCTCCAACGGTCATAAGGTGGCCGTCATCGGCTCCGGCCCTGCGGGTCTGACCTGTGCCGGCGATCTGGCCAAGAAGGGCTATGAGGTCACGGTGTTCGAGGCGCTGCATCTGGCCGGCGGTGTGCTGGTGTACGGCATCCCTGAGTTCCGTCTGCCCAAGGCCATTGTCCAGAAGGAAGTGGACGGCCTGAAGGCCATGGGCGTGAAGGTGGAAACCAACACCGTGGTGGGCCGCACCATTACCATTGACGAGCTCATGGAGGAGAACGGGTTCGAGGCCGTGTTCATCGGCTCCGGCGCCGGTCTGCCCATGTTCATGAACATCCCCGGCGAGAACCTGAAGGGCGTCTACTCCGCCAACGAGTTCCTGACCCGCATCAACCTGATGAAGGCGTACCTGCCCGACAGCGACACGCCCATCATGGATCTGAAGGGCAAGACCGTGGCGGTGGTGGGCGGCGGCAACGTGGCCATGGACGCCGCCCGCTGCTCCAAGCGCCTGGGCGCCGAGGTGTACGTTGTGTACCGCCGCGGCATGGAGGAGCTGCCCGCCCGTCACGAGGAGGTGGAGCACGCCATCGAGGAGGGCGTCATCTTCAAGACGCTGAACAACCCCATCCAGATTAACGGCGACGAGCAGGACTGCGTCAAGTCCATGACCTGCATCGAGATGGAGCTGGGCGAGCCGGATGCCTCCGGCCGCCGCCGTCCCGTGGAGAAGAAGGGCAGCGAGTTCGACCTGCCTGTGGACGCCGTCATCATGTCGTTGGGCACCAGCCCCAACCCCCTCATCAAGTCCACCACCAAGGGTCTGGAGGTCAACAAGAAGGGCGGCATCATCGTCAACGAGGAGGGCCTCACCTCCCGTCAGGCGGTGTACGCCGGCGGCGACGCCGTTACCGGCGCGGCCACCGTTATTCTGGCTATGGGCGCCGGCAAGCTGGGCGCCAAGTCCATTGACGAGTACCTGAGCGCCAAATAAAAGGGACTACATACGGCCCGCCCTGCGGCGATATGCTGCGGGGCGGGCCTTGCACCACAGGAAAACAGGAGGATCACCGTGGCGAACTTTACGAAGCAGGCCATCAAGGCGTCATTTATGAAGCTGCTGAGCCAGAAGCCCCTGAGCAAGATCAGCGTCCGGGACATCGTGGAGGACTGCGGCATCAACCGCAACTCGTTCTACTACCACTTTCAGGACATCCCGTCCCTGCTGGGAGAGATCGTCACGGAGCAGACGGATGCCCTGATCCGGCAGTACCCGTCCATCTCCTCCGTGGAGGAGTGCTTCTCCGTGGCGTTCCACACGGCGCGGGAGAACCGCCGGGCCGTCATGCACATCTTCAACTCCGCCAACCGGGACATGTTCCTGCAGGACACGCTGCGCCTGTGCGAATATGTGGTCAGCACCTACATCAGCACCGTGTTCTCCGGCGAGAACATCGGCGTGGACGACCGGCGGGTGGTGGTGCAGTTCATGAAGTGCCAGCTGTTCGGCGTGTGGATCGACTGGGTCAGCGGCGGCATGAAGGAGGAAGCCCTTGCCGACCTGCAGCGGATGATCCAGCTGTGCCGCGGTGTGCCGGAGCTGATCGTGTCCCACAGCAGCCGGCAGGAGCCGTGACGCGGGACGGACAAAACCGCCCGCATGCCCAAAAATCAGACGGATACGCACAGATGCCCGGTTTTCGGGCATCTTCTTTTTCTGCCCGTATCGAAAACCGGCGAAGCAAGGTATACTGTACCATGAAAAGCGAGGCGCTGCGGCGCGGGAGGAGATGCGAGTCTATGCGTAAAACGAGGGCCACAGGGCCGCTGTGGGCTGTGAAAACGGGGTATATCGTGATATCGGCGCTGTTCTGCGTGCTGGGCGTGGTGCTGTTCATCATGGCGGAGCGCTGCGTGCCGTGGATCGGACGGGCGCTGGGCATCGGCATGGTGGTCTGCGGCGCCGTCAAGCTGGGCGGGTACTTCTCCCGGGATCTGTTCCGGCTGGCGTTCCAGTACGATCTGGCCTTCGGCATCCTGCTGGCGGCGGTGGGCGTCATCACCCTATGCCATCCGGGGGAGGCCATGACGTTCCTGTGCGTCATGTTCGGCATCCCGGTGCTGGCGGACGGCCTGTTCAAGATACAGGTGGCCGTGGACGCGAAGCGCTTCGGCATCGGGCAGTGGTGGCTGGTGCTGCTGCTGGCGGTGCTGACGGGCGTGATCGGCCTGCTGCTGGTGCTGCGGCCCACGGAGGGCGCGCAGGCGCTGGTAATGCTGATGGGCGCGTCGCTGTTTCTGGACGGCGCGCTGAATCTCACCGTGGCGCTGTGCGCCGTGAAGGTGGTGGCCCACCAGCAGCCGGACATCATCGAAACGAATGACTACGAGATCGAGTGAGAGAGGATCGCAAAAGGGACGGGCGGCACGCTTTGCGTGCCGCCCGTCCCTTTTCAGCAGCCGTCGTCATACCCAGCGCGGCGCTTCATCCGGTTCCGGTCGTAGACCCTCCCGCTGGGCACCGTGCGCGTAACAGGGGAGAGCCCGTTCCACGAGCCCCGCTGCCCGGCGTGGTAGGCCCTCTGTGCTTTCTTGCTCTGCTTGCGCAGCGGGACGAACGAATGTCTCATGTGCTTCACCTCCGTGGATGCACCCGGTAATTTTACAATTTTGTGAAAAATCCGAAAAACACTTGCTTTTTTCACCGGGGTATCGTATCCTGTACTACTCCCGCTTCGGGAGAATTACCGTACAGGAGGCGATCACCGTGACGAATAAGCCTTTCCGGGTCATAGACCCCGCTGCCACCGGCGCCAATATCCTGCGCCTGCGCAAGGAGCGGGGGCTGACCGTCCGCGACCTGCAGACCTATTTCGGCTTTGAGGAGCCGCAGGCCATCTACAAGTGGCAGCGAGGCCAGAGCCTTCCCTCCGTGGATAACCTGTATGCGCTGGGTGCGCTCCTTGAGGTGCCTCTGGACGAGATACTGGTGCAGGCAAGGCCGCAATTGAATATGCTGATGTGCGAGCAGCAGGCCGGAACAGCCTGCTGCTCTCCGCTTTTTTGCCGCCGGCCGCGGGAGATGCGGTGGAAGCCCAAGATCGCGTGACCATTTTTGCACGCGGCGCGTGCCGTCCGCACAGGCGGGCCGCAGGCGACGGGTGCGTTTTTTTTGAGCGCCCGCAGGCGCAGGTCATCAGATCCTTGGATCCTTCGTTGCTTGTAGGGCAGGGAGACGTAAGCGCGGAAGCGTGAGAGATCGGGCGTGCGAATGGACGAAGGGGGAAGCAGCGTTGGGCGCTGTGTGATACGGAGGGCGTACCATTTTTGTATCTATCAGAGCTTTCAGGACTGCTTGTCCCGTTTCCTCGCGATTGCGAATGTGCAGCACCATAGTTCGTCTGCACCTGAACCGGTCGCTGCGCTCTCCGGCTCCGCCGCATCTCCCACGGCCGGCGGGGCAGTGTCAGGCGGACGCCTCCAGATACGCCTCGAAGGCCTCGGCAAAGGTGTCGTTCACGTCAAAGGGCGCGGCGTAGTCCACCTGCGTGTTGACCAGCGCCGCGTCCAGCGCGGCGGAAACCTCGTCGGCGCGGCGGCTCAGGTCGGCGCACATCCTCCGCACCTTGTTCCGGTCGAAGTTGATGGTGACCACGCGCCGGACATCGCAGCGATAGGTGACCTGATTACCCTCGTTGTTGAAGCGGTAGCCGGTGCCGCCGCCGGCGATGAGCGTCTCGGAGGCGCGCAGGCCGGCCATGCGCCGCAGCAGACCGGCGATCTCCTGCCGCTTGCCGTTGAGCCCCACCTCGCCGTCCAGTCCGGCAGGCAGGTCGAGGGCAGCCTTGGCCCGGTAGATGGCTGCGCTCAGCGTCTCCCGCTGCGCCAGCAGGAACAGCAGGAAGGCCGCCGCCTCGGTGATCTGTTCGCTGTACTCCGTGGCGGGAGGGGCGAAGGTCGTCTCGTCCTCCGCCTCGGCCATCACCTTCCTGCGCAGATAGGTGTTCTGCACCCTGGTGATGTTCTGCTCCCGGCCGAGGATATCCTCCGCCGTCTCCATCATGGACTGCAGCTTGTTCTGGAACCGGAACGCCTCTTTCAGATTCATACGGTCGTTACTCCTTTGTCGTTTCTCGTTGCCCCTATGATACGGCATCCGGTACGCTTTGTCATTGAACTGCTGGTTGAATCGGCAGCAAAAAGAACCTCGGCTCTGACCTGTGCGTCAGAGTCGAGGTTCACATTTGGGAGCGATTTTACTGCGTGGCGTCGTGGAAGGCGCGGTTGACGCGCTGCATCTGCTTTTCCGCGTCCTCAAGGTCGCCGGAGATGACGGCCCGGGCCAGCGCCGCGTGGGCCTCGTAGGCCATCTGGTTGATATGCAGGATCTTCTGGCTGGAGAATTCTCTGGCCCGGTTCCAGAAGTAGGTGACGATGATCTCCGTGATGGCGCTGTTGACCGCGACCACCATGGCGTTATGGCTGGCGGCGGCCAGAATGGAGTGGAACTCCTCGTCGATCACATGGAGGGCTTCAATGTCGGCCACGCTGGCGCCGTAGCGCACGATGTTTTTCTCCAGCGCGGCGATGTCCTCCGCCGTGCGGTTCTGCGCGGCAAGGCGTGCGCAGCCCATGTCGTTGACGATGCGGTAATCCTTCAGCTCCTGCAAACTGAAAACGCCGCTGTCGATCATATCCTTCAGATTCTTTTCCAGTCCTGAAACAGAGAAGCCCTGCACGATGGAGCCGCCCGCGCTGCCGATGTCGATGCGGATGAGCCCATTCTGCTGCAGCATGCGCAGCGCCTCGCGGACACTGGGACGGCTCCGCTGAAACTGCTCCGCCAGAACACGCTCCGGCGGCAGCCGGTCGCCGGGCTCCAGCTCTCCCTGCACGATTTTGTTATAGATCTGGTCATAGATTACTTCGCAGGCACGCTTCGTTTTGGCGGGTGCAAACGCCGTTTTTTCATTGGAAATGTGACTCACCCCGTTTACATTTTAACACATACTATATGAAGTATAAAATGGCTTGACCATTATGTCAAGAACTTTTGCAGTTTTCAAGCGAAAAACTTTCCTCTTGGTGAGAAAACGTATGAGCGGTGCGGCGGCGGTGGACGGGCAGCGCCGTTTTTTGCAGTCAAAACGACATGAACTTGCGGGAATCGGCAAAATATACAATTACTTGCACAGTAACTTGTGAGGTTTTTCCGTATTGACACACGGCGATTCATCTATTATCATAAACTATTTAATTGGTAATACCGATAGACACATTTACCTATTACCTGTTTGGGAAGGAGAAGTTCAGATGTTGCTGGAAAACGTTTCTTTTAAGGGCAAGACCGGTATCATCACCGGCGGCGCGCAGGGCATCGGCAAGGCCATCGCCAGCCAGCTCGTGGCGATGGGCGGCAGAGCCGTCATCGTGGACATCAACCCCGTCACCGGTGAGGAGACGTGCCGCGAGCTGGGCAACGCCGCGTTCTACGCGGTGGATCTGGCGGACGCCGGACAGGTGGTGCGCGTGTTCGAGCAGATCATTGCGGACGAGAAGCATGTGGATGTCCTGATCAACAACGCGGGCATCGTGAACACCGACGATTTTCAGGATCTGTCGCTGGAGCAGTGGAACAAGATCCTCGCCGTGGATCTGACGGCGGTATTTCTGGCCTGCCAGGTCTGCTTCCGCCACATGGCTGAGATCGGCGGCGGACGCATCGTGAACGTGGCCTCCATTGCCGGCAAGGTGGGCGGCGGCTATCTGGGCACGGCCGCGTATGCCGCGGCCAAGGCCGGCGTGATCTCCCTGACAAAGAGCGTGGCCAAGGCCGGCTCCGAGAAGAACATCTACTGCAACAGCCTGTGCCCCGCCTACACTAAGACCCCGCTGGTGGCCACCCGTCTTACCGGCGAGAAGGAGGCCAAGGTGCTGGCTGCCATGAATCTCCACCGCGCCGCCGCGCCGGAGGAGGTAGCCAACGGTGTGCTGTTTCTGGCGTCTGATGCCGCCAGCTTCGTGCAGGGCGAGAACCTGAACTGCGACGGCGGCATGCTGATGAACGGTTGAGTAAGTGTCAGCTTCCGCCGTCCCCGGCCGGAGGCTTTCACGCAAATAGTATTTGCAAAATAAAGAGGAGGAAACTGTAATGAAAAAGACCATCGCACTGGTCATGGCACTGGTCATGACGGCGGCGCTCCTGGTTGGCTGCGGCGGCCAGGGAAACGCTGGAAACTCGAAATTTGAGACCTCGGACACCTATACGCTGAAGATGCACCTGTCTGTTGCCGCCACCGACCCCGTCTATGCTTCCGCCGAGAAGTTCGTGGAGCTGGTCGAGGCCAAGACTGATGGAAAGGTCACGTTTGAGCTGTACCCCAGCTCTTCTCTGGGCGTCACGTCCGACTGCCTGGAGGGCCTGAGTATGCGCGCCTGCGACGTGGTGTATGACTCCATGTCCAACCTGTCCACCTGGAATGAGCTGGCCAACATCGAGGCGCTGCCCTACATGTATTCCGGCGTTGACCACTTCAAGGCCGTGTGGGAAGGCGAAGTGGGCGAGAAGATCCGCAACGATCTGGGCGACGCCACCGGCCTGAAGATCATGGGCTGCGGCCTGCAGGGCATCCGCGTTGTCACCTCCAACACCCCCATCAAGAGTCTGGCCGATGTGAAGGGCCTGAAGATCCGCGTCCCGACCATCGACGTGTACCTGAAGACCTGGGATTGGCTGGGCGCTTCCACCACCCCGCTGGCCGGCTCTGAGATCTTCACCGCCCTGCAGCAGAATACCGTGCAGGCCCAGGAGAATGCCTATCCCACCTGCGTGGGTCTGTCCCTGCAGGAGGTCTGCGACTATGTCACCGAGACCAACCACGTCTACTCCATGACCACCTTCATCATGGATCAGAGACTGTTCAGCAGCATGCCCGCCGAGTACCAGACCGCCATTGAGGAGGCCGCTGTGGAGGCCGGCAAGCTCTGCACCCAGCTGATCGTTGACAGCGCGGAGTCCAGCAAGCAGGTGTTCGTGGACGCCGGCGCCACCGTCTATGAGGTCGATCTGCAGGAGTGGCAGGATGCCATGGACGGCTTCGTGGAGCAGAACTATCCCAACCTGCTGGAATACTACAACATGATCCTGGACGCCGATCCCGCCAAGTAAGGCGCCATTTTCTGGGGCGGGGTGGGAGCCTCCCCACCCTGCCCACCCCCACCGGACGCTTCCGGACGTGCAAGTGTAAAGGAGGAATTTTGTGAAAGTCCTGAATGCATATTCCAAATTTTTGGATATTCTGACCAAGATACTCAGAGCGATCCTGATCGTTCTGCTGGCATCTATGGTCATTATCATGATCTACAACGTGATCTGCCGCTATATTTTTTCGGACGCAAAGCCCTGGGCGGAGGAGCTGACGCTCTATATCTCTATTTTCAGCATCATGCTGGGCCTGGGCATTGCCAGCCGCAGCGACAGCCACCTGCAGGTGGACTTCCTGACCCGCCTGTATAAGCCGAAGGTGCGCTGCCTGATGGCGGCCATCTGGTCTGTCGTGACCATCGTGATCATGGCGATTTTCGCCTATTACTCCGTCAGTCTGATGGTCAACCACGCCACGGCTCGTTCCGTGACACTGCCCATCACCATGCGTGAGATCTATATGGCGTTCCCCATTGGCTCCGCCATTCTGATACTGTACTCTATTGAGATCATCGCACGAAATCTGGTGGGCTTCGCCCACGGCGGCGAGCTGCCTGCGCTGCCCGGAAGAGAGAAGGGAGGAGACGCTGAATGAACGCTGGTCTGATCGTATTTATCGTCCTGATCGTGTTGGCTTTCCTTGGCCTCCCCATCTTTGAGGCTATCGCGGCCGGCACCATGCTGGCCATGTGGTTCGGCGGCTTCCCGCTGGAGACCATGGCGCAGAAGACCTTCCTCGGTCTGAACTCGTCCTCTCTGCTGAGTATCCCGTTCTTCATCCTGGCGGGCAACCTCATGGCCCGCGGCATCACCCAGAAGCTCATCGGCGTGGCAAATGTCCTGTTGGGCCGCGTCCGCGGCGCACTGGGCTCCGTGACCGTGCTGGCCTCCGCCCTGTTCGGCGCCATCTCCGGCTCCGCCGTGGCTACCGTGGCCGCCATCGGCGGCATGACCATCCCCGCCATGAAGGACGAGGGCTACGATCCCGACTACTCTGCGGCGCTGTCGTCCGCGGCGTCCCTGTTAGGCCCCATGATTCCGCCGTCTATCACGCTGATCGTGTACGCCGGACTGACGGAGGCTTCCGTCCAAAAGCTGTTCCTGGCTACGCTGACGCCGGCCATTCTCTGCACGGTGGCTTTCCTGGCCTACACCCTGTGGTACGGCAAGAAGAAGAACCTGCCCAAGCAGCCCAAGAAGACCGCCAAGGAAGCCGGCAAGATCATGCTGGACGCCATCTGGGCGCTGCTGCTGCCGGTCATCGTGCTGGGCCTGATCTTCTCCGGCGCCACCACCGTTACCGAAGCGGCCGCTGTCTCCTGCCTGTACTCCGCCGTCGTGTCCCTGTTTATCTACAAGACCATCACCTTCAAGGATCTGCTGAAGATCCTGGGCGACTCCGCCGTGTCCATCGCGGCCATCATGATCCTGGTGGGTATGTCCAAGGCAACGGCCTATGTGGTCATCTCCTCCCAGATGCCCCAGCTGTTCATGGATTTCATCACCTCCATCACCGACAGCCGCTTCGTGGTGCTGCTGATCATCAACGTGATCTTCCTGATCCTCGGCTGCCTGATGGAAGGCAACTGCATCATCGTGATGATGGTGCCGCTGCTGCTGACGCTGGTGAAGTCCTTCGGCATCGACCTGCTGCAGTTCGGCGTCATGTCCGCCATCAACATCTATATCGGCTGCATCACCCCGCCGGTGGGCGTGTCCCTGCTGCTGGGCTGTAAGCTGGGCAAGACGTCTGTTGGAGGCACATTTAAGGCGATCCTGCCATTCTTCGCCATCTCAATGGTGATACTGATTCTGGTGACCTATTGGCCGAGCTTTACCCTTTGGCTGATTCACTGAGCAAATTTCAGATGAAATGAGATGAAATTATCATGAAGATCGGATTTTTGGGCCTTGGCGTTATGGGTCTGCCCATGGCCAAGAATGTCGTAAAGAAGTGCGGCTGCCCCGTTCTGGGCTACGATGTGGCGGAGGCCCGGCTGGCGGAATTCAAGGATTTCGGCGGCGAAGTTACCTCCGATCCCGATGACATTTACCGCACCTGCGACGTGGTGATGCAGATCCTGCCCACGCACCCCATCATCATTCATTCGGTGGAGCGTGCGATCGAACTGGGCAAGCCCGGCAACATCATCATCGACCTCAGCTCCACCGCGCCGGATATCGTGCTGGATCTGCACGAGAAGGCGCTGGATGCCGGTATGTTCCTGCTGGACTGCCCCGTCTCCGGCGGCAATCCCATGGCTATCGCCGGTACGCTGGCCATGATGGCCGGCGGCGAGAAGGAGGCCTTTGACAAGGCGGAACCGCTGCTGTCCTGCATGGGGCACCCCATCTACACCGGCGGCAGCGGCAGCGGCAGCGTCACGAAGCTGGTCAACAACCTGATCGGCGGCGCGGAGCTGGTGGCCATGTGCGAGGGCTATGCCTTCGCCGCCAAGGCGGGCATCGACCTGCAGACCACCTTTGAAGCCACCCGCTGCGGCTTTGTGGGCGGCCCCATGTATGAAAACAAGGTTCCCAAGATCATCCACCGCGACTATGAGCCGGGCGCGCGTATCGCCGTCCACCGCAAGGACATCCTCAACGCCAAGCACTACGCGCACAAGCTGGGCATCGACCTGCCCATGACGGACGTGGTGCTCCATGTGATGGACTGGATGAACGACAACGGCCATATCGACGACGATCAGGCCGCTATGGTCAAGTACTACGAGGAAAAAATGGGCGTCACCGTGGGCTCCGCTCCCGACGGCGCCGAGACCCTGTGAGTCCGAAACGGCGTCTCTCCTGGGGCGCACGATGCAGACAGCGGAGTGCGCCCTTTTCTTTCCCTTATGCCGCCCTGTACGGTAGTACTACGGGCCGCAAATGTCCTGAATGTTGAGAAAGGAGCATGATCATTATGCCTAACAATGCAGTTTACACGAAAGAATTTGCCGTCAAGCTCTATGAGACGATGTGCACGATCCGCAAGTTTGAGGAGTGCGTCAAGCACGACTTCCTCGCCGGCGAGATCCCCGGCTTCACCCACTCCTACATCGGTGAGGAAGCCATCGCCACCGGCGTGTGCGCCGCTCTGCGTGATGACGATGTGATTGAATCCACCCACCGCGGCCATGGTCACTGCGTGGCCAAGGGCGCCGATGTCAACCGCATGATGGCGGAGATCTTCGGCAAGGAGACGGGCCTGTGCAAGGGCCGCGGCGGCTCCATGCACATCGCCGATTTCTCCATCGGCATGCTGGGCGCCAACGGCGTCGTGGGCGGCGGCTACAATCTGGCCACCGGCGCGGCTCTGGCCTTCAAGAATGTCCTGAAGACCGATCAGGTGGCCGTGGTGTTCTTCGGCGACGGCGCCAGCAACCGCGGTACGTTCCACGAGGCCATGAACGCCGCTTCCGCGTGGAAGCTGCCTGTCATCTTCGTCAACGAGATGAACTGCTGGGCCTCCACCACGCCCTACCGCACCACCTGCAACGTGGAGAACATCTCCGACCGCGCCGCCGGCTATCACATCCCCGGCGTCGTGGTGGACGGCCAGGATCCCTTTGCCGTCTATGAGGCCGCCAAGGCCGCTGTGGAGCGCGCCCGCGCCGGCGAAGGCCCCACGATGATCGAGTGCAAGACCTACCGTATCGAAGGTCACTTCGTGGGCGACCCCGAGCTGTACCGCAGCAAGGAGGAGACCATGAAGATCTTCCACGACACCGATCCTCTGAAGAAGTTCCGTGAGAAGATGGCCGAGTCCATGAACGATCTGGTGACCTCCGCCGAGTGCGACGAGATCGACGCCAAGGTGGACGCCAAGATCAAGGCTGCCAAGGAGTTTGCCATGGACAGCAAGCAGCCCGATGCGTCCGAGTACATGAAGTTTGTCTATGCTGACTGAAGGAGGTAGGAATCATGCGTAAATTGACGTTTGCACAGGCCACGCTGGAGGCGATGGCCGAGGAAATGAAGAAAGACGATAAGGTCTATGTCATCGGTGAGGATATCGCCCGTCAGGGCGGCGTGTTCGGCCAGTTCAAGGGCCTGAGCCAGGAGTTCCCCGGCCGTGTCATCGACAGCCCCATCTCTGAGACGTTCATTATCGGCGGCGGCGTCGGCGCGGCCATGGTGGGCGCCCGTCCCGTGGTGGATATGCACTTCGCGGACTTCGTCGGCGTCTGCATGGATGAGATCCTGAACCAGATGGCCAAGGCCCGCTACATGTTCGGCGGCCAGACCAAGGTGCCTCTGGTCATGCGTGCGCCCGACGGTATGACCTTCGGCGGCGCTGCCCAGCATTCCCAGTCTCTGGAGGCGTTCTTCATCCACATCCCCGGTGTTGTGGTGGTCACCCCCTCCAATCCCTATGATGCCAAGATGGTGCTGAAGGCCGCCATTGAGTCCGACGACCCCGTCCTGTACTTCGAGAACAAGATCCTCTACAAGGAAAAAGGCGAGATGCCCGAGCTGGCGGATGAGGAGCCCTACACCATCGGTAAGGCCAAGGTCGTCCGCCCCGGCAAGGACGTGACCATCGTTTCCTACTCCATCGGCATGAAGGCCGCCAAGGGCGCTGCCGAGCTGCTGGCCAAGGACGGCATCGAGGCCGAGGTCATCGACCTGATCACCCTGTCCCCGTGGGATCGTGAGACGGTGTTCGAGTCTGTGAAGAAGACCCACCGCCTGTGCATCTGCCACGAGGCCGTCAAGCAGGGCGGCGTCGGCGCCGAGATCGCCGCCGTGGCCGCGGAGGAGCTGCTGACGGAGCTGGATGCCCCCGTGCTGCGCTTCGGTGCGCCGTTCTGCCCGATCCCCTTCGCCAAGAGCCTGGAGGACATGGTGCGCATTACGCCGGAGAAGGTTGCTGAAGGTATCAAGGGCATGTTTTGAGCCCTGCCGGAGTAAGGAGTATACGATATGGCAACTGAAGTATTGATGCCCAAGATGGGCCTGACCATGACGGAAGGCACCATCGAGGAATGGAAGTTCAAAGAGGGTGACACGGTCAAGAAGGGCGATATCCTGTTCTCCGTGGCCACCGATAAGCTGACCAACGACGTGGAGTGCGACACCGACGGCGTGCTGCTGAAGATCCTCCTGCCGGAGGGCGAGACCGGCCCCTGCAAGAGCGTCATCGCCTACATCGGCGAGGCCGGCGAGGCCGTGCCCGGCGGCGCACCTGTGGCCGCCGCACCCGCTGCCGCTCCTGCCGCGGCTCCCGCTGCCGCCGCTTCCGCCGCCGCTGCGCCTGCCGCCAAGCCCAACCACGGCGCGTATGTGCTGGCGACGCCCCGCGCCAAGAAGCTGGCCAAGGACAAGGGCTACGATCTGCACGACATCCCCGGCACCGGCCCCAACGGCGTCGTGGTGGCCCGTGACGTGGAGAGCTTCGTGGCCGGGCCCAAGACCAGCCCCATGGCCGCCAAGCTGGCTGCCGAGCTGGGCGTGGACGTATCCAAGCTGGACGTGCAGGGCCGCGTGATGAAGGCCGACGTGCTGGCCGCCGCCGGTGTGGGCGCACCCGCCGCTGCGGAGGCCGCCGCCTGCGAGAGCTGCGAGAGCAACGATCTGCCGCCGGTGAAGGTGAACCCGCTGCGCCGCAGCATCGCCGCCAATATGTCCGCGTCGTGGACGACCTCCCCCCGCGTGACCTATACCCGTCCGGTGGACGCCAGCGCCATGAAGGAGCTGCGCAGCCGCCTGAAGGATACCCTGAAGGAGCAGGGGATCAAGCTGACCTTCAACCACATCCTGATGAAGGTGGCCGCCCAGACCCTGATGGAGTTCCCCGATGTGAACGCCAGCTTTGCCGACAACATGCTGACCCGTCACCGTCACGCCAACGTGGGTCTGGCGGTGGCCAAGGGAGACGGCCTGATCGTGCCCAACGTCAAGAGCTGCGACACCAAGAGCCTGGCGCAGATCGCCAAGGAGACGGAGGCACTGATCGAGGCCACCCGCTCCGGCAAGCTGAGCATGGAGGACATGACCGGCGGTACGTTTACCATCTCCAGTCTGGGGCCCTACGGCATCACCAGCTTTTCCCCCATCATCAACCAGCCTGAGCTGGCGATCCTGGGCGTGTGCGACATGGTGGATACCCCTGTTGTCCGCAACGGCGAGATCGTGATCCGCCCCATGATGAACCTGAGCCTGACGGCCGATCACCGCGTGATCGACGGCGTGATGGCCGCCAAGTTCCTGAAGCGCATGGCAGAGCTTCTGGAGAATCCCTATCTGCTTCTGATCTGATACAGGGCGGGCGGGGGCAGACGCTCCCCGCCCGCTTACGCATTCCCTTATACCGGACTGAAACTAAGGAAAGGAAGTATTCCTATGGCAACCGAAGTATTGATGCCCAAGATGGGCCTGACCATGACGGAAGGCACCATCGAGGAGTGGAAATTCAAAGAGGGCGATACCGTCAAAAAGGGCGATATTCTGTTCTCCGTGGCCACCGATAAGCTGACCAACGACGTGGAGTGCGACACCGACGGCGTGCTGCTGAAGATCCTCCTGCCGGAGGGTGAGACGGGCGCCTGCAAGAGCGTCATCGCCTACATCGGCGAGGCTGGCGAGGCCGTACCCGGCGCAGCCCCTGCCGCCGCCGCACCCGCGGCCGCTCCCGCCGCGGCTCCCGCTGCCGCCGCAGCCCCTGCTGCCGCGCCTGCGGGCAAGAAGACCGTCATCGTCATCGGCGGCGGCCCCGGCGGCTATGTGGCCGCCATCCGTGCCGCGCAGCTGGGCGCGGAGGTCACAGTGGTGGAGAAGCAGCATCTGGGCGGCACCTGCCTGAACGTGGGCTGCATCCCCACCAAGTGCCTGCTCCACAGCGCTGAGCTGGTGGAGGATATCAAGAATCAGGGCAAGGAGATCGGTGTGGAGGTGGAGGGCGTCAAGGTCAACTTCCCGCAGGTCATCGCCCATAAGAACGCCATCAGCAAGCAGCTGACCAGCGGCGTCGCCGGCCTGCTGAAGCTGAACAAGGTGAAGAAGGTCGACGGCGAGGCCGCCTTTGTGGGTGAGAAGCGCATCCGCGTCACCAAGCCCGACGGCTCTGCCGAGGAAATGACCGCCGATGCCATCATCGTGGCCACCGGCTCCGTCAACGCCGTGCCCCCCATCCCCGGCATCCGCGAGAACCCCAACTGCATCGATTCCACCGGCGCCCTGAGTCTGGAGAAGCTGCCGGAGAGCATGGTGGTCATCGGCGGCGGCGTTATCGGCCTTGAGCTGGCCTGCGCCTATGCGGCCTTCGGTACCCGCATCACCGTGGTGGAGGCCATGGATCACATGCTGCCCATGCTGGACGGCGACCTGACGGCGGTGGGCGTGGCCCACATGAAGAAGATGGGCATCGCCTTCGCGCTGGAGTGCCCGGTGCAGGCCGTGGAGACTTCCCCTGTGGGCGCGAAGGTTGTCTGCACCACCAAGAGCGGCGATACCGTTACATTTGAAGCGGAGAAGGTGCTGGTAGCCATCGGCCGCAAGGCCAACACGGCGTCTCTGGATCTGGAGGCCGGCGGCATCCGCAACGACCGCGGCCGTATTCTGGTCAACGACCGGATGCAGACCAACGTCCCCGGCGTCTACGCCATCGGCGACTGCGTGTTCGGCAAGGCACAGCTGGCCCACACCGCCTCCGCCATGGGCGAAGTGGCGGCGGAGAATATCATGGGTCACGACAGCACCTATGACGAGAGCACCAATCCCACCTGCGTATACATGGAGCCGGAGGCCGCTTCCGTCGGCCTGACGGAGGAGCAGTGCAAGGCCAAGGGCCTGGATTACAAGGTGGGCAAGTTCCCCATGAGCGCCAACGGCAAGGCCCTGATCATCAACGGCGGCGAGGGTCTGGTGAAGATCATCTCCGACGCCAAGTACGGCGAGGTGCTGGGCATGCACATCATCGGGCCGCGTGCCACCGACCTCATCTCCGAGGGCGCGCTGGCCATCCGTCTGGAGGCCACGGTGGACGAGCTGATCTCCACCATCCACTCCCATCCCACCGTCACCGAGACCATCCGTGAGGCTGCACTGAACGCCATGGGTCGTGCGATCCACACCAAGAACTGAACGGAGGCCGACTATGGAAGGTGTTATGCGCGGACTGGTCAAGGCCGTGGCCGCTCCCAGCAGTCTGGTCTACCACGATGATCTGCCCATCCCGCAGATCAAGGACGATGAAGTCCTCATCAAGGTACACTGCACCGCCATCTGCGGTTCGGATATCCATATCCTCGACTGGGACGAGTGGTCTAAAAAACGCATCAAGCCGCCGGTGACGCTGGGACATGAGACGTCCGGCGACATCGTGGCCGTGGGTAAGAACGTCACCGACCGCAAGGTGGGCGACCGCGTCTCCTGTGAGAGCCACATCCCCTGCGGCAGCTGCTACTTCTGCACCCACGGGATGCCCCACATCTGCAAGGACATCCAGCTGTTCGGCTGTACGCAGAACGGCGCCTTTGCCGAGTATGCCGCCATCCGCTCCGACTGCACGTTCTTGCTGCCGGACGATGTCTCCTATGAAGCCGCCTGCATGTTCGAGCCCATGGGCGCGGGCGTCCACGGCGTGGAGGCCGCGCAGGTGGCGGGCAAGACCGTGCTGGTCAGCGGCTGCGGGCCCATCGGCATGACGGCCATCAGCGCCTGCAAGACCTTCGGCGCCACGAAGGTGTTTGCCTGCGACCTGCTGGACAGCCGTCTGGCCATCGCCAAGGACATGGGCGCGGACTATGTGTTCAACAGTGCGCAGGTCGATCTGCCGGCGGAGATCCTCCGCCTGACGGACGGTCTGGGCGCGGATGCCGCCATCGACATCACCGGCGCGCAGGCGGCCATCAACGCCGACCTGAAGTGCCTGCGTGCCGCAGGCCGGATGGTCTGCGTGGGTCTGCCCAGCGGCCCTGTGACCCTGCAGGACATGACGGACGACCTGATCTACCGCGAGGTCACGCTTACCGGCGTGTCCGGGCGTCTGATCTGGGACACCTGGCAGGACTTTGCCAGGGTGATGAGCGGCCCGTATTATAAGCTGGACAAAATCATCGGCGGACGCTATACTCTGGAGCAATACGAGGACGCGCTGGCGGCGATCCGGCAGGGTGTGCCCGGCAAGATGCTCCTCTACCCCAACGCAAGCGATATGTAAGGGTCAACAGGACAGACTCTTTCATATAAAACAGTTGGCATTTATCTTTTTCATTCCACAAATACCCTCCTCAAATCATGGATACGCACCGATGCCGCCAACCATCGGTGCGTATTCTTGACTGGAAAGGCAAGGTCACGCATGGTCTATTATCTCGAAACAAAATCTACCGACCCCTACTACAATCTGGCGTTTGAAGAGTATGTGCTCACGCACCGCACAGAGGGCGACTATCTGCTGCTGTGGCAGAACGACAACACGGTGGTGGTGGGACGCAACCAGAACACAGCGGAGGAGATCAACGCCGACTTCGTGGAGAAGCACCGCATCAACGTGGTACGCCGCAGTACGGGCGGCGGCGCCGTGTACCACGACATGGGCAACCTGAACTACTCCTTCATCACCGACGCGGGGGAGAAGGAGGAGCTGTCCTTTGCCCGCTTCACCCAGCCGGTGGTCAAGGCGCTGTGCGATCTGGGGCTGCCCGCCTCCGCCAGCGGCCGCAACGACATTCTGGTGGGGGACTGCAAGGTGTCCGGCACGGCCCAGCGGCTGACCGGCGACCGCATCCTCCATCACGGCACGCTGCTGTTCGACTCCGACCCGTCCATGGTGGCCGGCGCGCTGGCCGTCCACCCGGAGAAGTTCCAGTCCAAGAGCGCCAAATCCGTCCGGGCCCGCATCGGCAACATCCGCGGCTTCCTGCGGGAGGACATGACCCTGCCCGCATTCTGGGAATACCTTCGCACGGCCCTTGCACAGGGCGCGTTTCAGGAGACGAGCCTGACGGAGGAGGAGCTGCGGGAGGTGCAGCGCCTGCGTGACGAGAAATACGCCACATGGGACTGGAATTACGGCAAGTCCCCGGCCTATGACATGGTGAACCACCGACGCTTCGCCGGCGGCACGCTGGAGGTGCGCATGAATGTCCGCCACGCCGTCATTCAGGAGATCGGCTTCACCGGCGACTTCCTGTCCCGCCGCGAGCTGGCCCCGCTGACGGAGGCCCTGCGCGGCTGCGCCGTGGAGCCGGACGCGGTGGAGGAGGTGCTGCGGCAGTTCCCGCTGCCGGAGTATTTCGGCACCATCACGGCCGGGGAGGTGCGGGACACCATCTGCAACAAGGGGAACGGGGAATGAGCATCCGTGTGACTCTCAGCGCCAACGCCGGCGCGGCCATCGAGCTTGGCGGCGTCCGCATCTGGGTAGACGCCCTGCACGACACACAGGTGCCGGGGTTCTCCACCCTGCGCCGCCAGCAGCTTCAGCAGCTCTGGACGGCGGAGCCGTTTCAGGCGCCGGACGCCATCGTGTACACCCACTGCCACCCCGACCACTACGCCCGGCAGCTGACGGAGGAGGCGCACCGCCGCTGGCCGCAGGCGCGTCTGCTCCTGCCGCAGAAAGAGTTTGCGGAGCAGGAGCTGGTGTCCGGCGATGCATACATGGCGGCGGTGGGGGACGTGGGCCTGCACTTTTTCCGCCTGCCCCACGAGAGCCAGAGCTACACCGTGGATGTGCCCCACTACGGGCTGCTCATCACCCACGGCGCGGAGACAATCCTGCTGCCGGGGGACTGTGCCGTGGGGGCGCCGGCGCTGCTGCCGCTGACGGCGGGGCGGCATTTCCGCCTTGCACTGCTGAACTTCCCGTGGCTCACCCTCCGCAAGGGCCGGGATTTCATCGAGCAGCACATGGCCGCCGACCATATCATCGTCTATCACCTCCCCTTCGCGGAGGACGACACCGAGCGTTTCCGCGCCGCAGCGGCATCCGGCGCGGTGCGGATACAGTGCAGCAGCATGCATATTCTGGAGGACTTTCTGCAGACGGTCAAGCTCCCGTGAGGGAGGACTGCCGCCCCGCGCCGTAACCAATAAAAAAGGAGCCCCCGCTCAGCGAGCGGGGGCTCCTTTTTTCATTATATGGCAGGTATTTCAGGAAAATTTCCGTGCGTCCACGCCGGTCTGGGGGTTGCCGTTGGCCTTCATAAAGATGACCTCGATGGTGTGTCCCTCCGTGATGCCGCGGAACGTGTAGGACGTCACCGCGCCCACACTCTGGCCGTCGATCAGCACCTTGGCCACCGCGTAGCCCTTGTCCGGGGTGATGGTGAAGGTCTGGTCGCCGCCGATGGGGACATTGGCCCAGCCGGAGGGGGAGACGGAGCCGTTCCCGCGCACCGTGACCATGATGGTGCGGTAGTTGTGGCTGTTGCCGTGGCCGGTATCATCCTCCGCCGGGCTGTACAGCTTTATCGGATCGGAGGAGGTGATGTCGGTGTAGTTCCCGTCAGTGGGCGTGAAGTGCCAGAAATAGGACTTGTTGGCCTCGATCACGGTGTCGTCGGGCAGCACATTGCCGTCCTCATCGAGCCATTCCAGCGTGCCGTCCTTCAGGGAGAGGCTGCCACCTTCAATGGTCAGCGCCGCGTCCCTCAGGGTCTTTCCCCGGCCCGTGACCGGCGTGTAGCTGGGCTCACCGGTGGGCTTCGCCTTGGTGACGGTGACGGCGCCCACCTGAACGGGCGTCAGCACGCCGTTGGCGTCGATGGTGGCCTTGCCGGTGCCGTCGGTGACGGCGTAGGTCACTGCGCCGGCGCCGCTGCCGCCGGAGGTGCCCAGCTGCAGCGTCTCGCCGTAGACCACGGTGGTGCCGCCGGTGACGCGCAGCGCCGCCTGATTATCCTTTTCCGTCAGGGTGATGCGCAGGGTGATGGTGAAGTCCTCGTAGTTGCCGCAGGACGCCTTGAGGGTGACGGTAATGACATCGCCCACGCTGCCCCCGGCGATGGCGTAGGTCAGGCGGCTGCCGTCCGCCGCGAAGTCCTGTCTGGACAGGACGGTGCTTGCCTCGCTGCTGAACGTCCAGCTCTGTCCGGTGGGCAGCCCGCCCCAATCCGGGGTGTAGGTGTGGTCACCGGTGTTTGTGTGCTTCTGCGTCAGCGTCGTCTCGGCAAGGCTGCCGCCGTCCGCCCTGTATACCGTCACGGGAACGTCGATGTTCGGCACCACCGCGTAGTTACCGGTATCGGCGGGGGTGAACCGCGCCTTGAAGGTGTCGGGCACAGCGGAGACATCGCCCACGGAGAGGGTGCCGTCCATCCAGCTCCAGCCATCGGGCAGCGTCACATCCGCCAGCGTCTGGCCGTAGACCGCCTGCAGGTCGGAGGGAACGGTGTAGACCGGTGTGGCCTGCGTGATGTCTGCGCCGGTGATGGTCAGCACCTCGGTGGCTGCCAGACGGTAATTGCCCGCCGTGATGGCCTCCGGGGTAAAGGTGATCGTATCCGCCTCGTTGACATTGGCGCTGTTGAATTGCAGCGTACCGGTGACCGCGAGGGTGTCGCTGCCCACCAGAGAAGCGGGCTTCACGAAAACGGCAAGATCGCTGGGCGCGCTGTCACTGCCGTCGTAAACCTTGGTGATCGACCCGGTGTAGGTCAGATCATCCCTGGTCAGCGTCTTCGGCTCCACCGTCAGCGTATAAGAGACATCCTTTTCGATGTAGTCCTGCGTCTCGGATGCCCTGGCGGTGATGGTGGCGGAACCGACCTTCAGGATGCGCACGGTGCCGTTTTCATCCACTGCGGCAACGTCCGGATCGCTGCTCCTGTAGGTCACGGTGCTGCCCGCCGCCGCGCCGACAGCGGCGACGGTGAAGTCAGGATCGCCGTAGCTTCTGGTCAGCGCGGAGGTGTCGTTCTCGAGCTTGAAGCCGGTCTGCTCCTCGCGGTCTATGATCGTCACCACCAGCCTGAACGTGGAATCCTTGTAGTTGGCCGACCGAACGGTGAATGTCCAGGTGATCTCCGCGCCGATCTGCCCGCTGATCTGATAGGTCAGCTTGCCGGTGGCTTCCTCCTTGTCGGCTCTCCCGACAGTCGCCGTGCCCTTCGTGACCTCGTAGCTCACGTCATACGTCAGCTTCCCGGCGTTGTCGGGCATGAGATTTTCGTAATCCGGCTGATACTCCTTCTCCGCCGTGTCCGTATAGCGCTGCTCAAGCTGCACCGTGCCGAGGTCGCGGGCGTCCGCCTGTACGATCTCACCGTCCGCGGTAAAGGGTGCGGTGGTCGCGCCATTTGCGAAGCTGTAGTTCTTGACGCTGCCGAACAGCGCTACCGTGCCGGTGATCGTGCGGGCGCCGGTATCGGCGCTGTCAAAGGTGGTACCGTAAATGCCATAGTTGCCGTCGGTATCCGTGGTGTCAAATATGAACGTGTCGCCGGCCATGATCCCGATCAGTTCGATATTCGTGACATAGAGGGTCGCGTTGTCATAGCCGTCGAACTGCTTGGGCGTGGTGGTCACTGTGCCGACCGTGAGGACGCGCCGGGTGATCTCCACACCGTTGGTGGCGGTCAGCGTCTGGTCGGCTGCCAGACGGTAATTGCCCGCCGTGATGGCATCGGGCGTGAAGGTGATCGTATCTGCCGCGGCAACATCCTTGCTGTTGTACTTGGCGCTGCCGGTGATGGTGAGCGTGTCACCGCCCACGAGAACGCCGCTCTTTACGCGGGCGCCGACATCGGGTGCGCTGTCCGTGCCGTCATAGACCTTCCGCAAGCTGCCGGTCACTTCCAGATCATTCGCCGTCAGCGTCTTCGGCTCCACCGTCAGGGTGTAAGCCGCCGTGGCATTGGAATACTTGCCGTTCATAGCGGCGGCGGCTGCCGTAATGGTCACTGTGCCGACGCTTCTGGCGGTGACGGTGCCGCTTTCGTCCACCGTGGCGATGGTCTCGTCGCTGCTGGTGTATGTCACATCGCTGCCGCCCTGACCTGCGCGGTCATTCGCCGCCGGGTTGGTGAGCGTCCTGCCGTAGACCACCGTCTGGTCGCCGGCTCTTTCAAACGTCAGCGTCTGCCCCGCCGGGGCGATGAAATAGTTTTGCGTGAGATTCGTCGTGGGCAGCTTGTAGTTGCCTGCCTTGTCGCCGGTCAGCCCGTCGGCACGTGCGACCCACGAGCCGGCCATGTTCCAGCCGCCGTCGCGCACCGTGACCTGGACCTTGCCCGCGTCCGCTTCCAGCAGATTACCCGCCGTGGCGGTCACGGTCTTGCCGTCGCCGTAGGTGCGGTTCTCATAGCCGTGCCAGGTCAGCGTGACCTCGCGCTGCCCGACCGTCAGCGTGCCGGGGACAAATGTGATCTCGTAGTTGTCGGAGGTCACCCCTTGCGGCGCGATGATGTAGAGACCGGTGTCGCTGCCCGGAATGTAGCTGAAAATATAAGTCAGCAAGCCGCCGAGGACGCCTGCATCCTCGCCATCCACGAAGCCCTTGTATGTCACGCCCCTGTCAAACGCCGTGTCGCCGTAGGTGATGGTGTTGCCGTTGGCGGTGATGGTCAGATCCTTCTTGCCGATGGTGTAGGTCACGCTGGCGGTGACTGCACCCGTCCCCTCGCCCAGCGTGATGCTGGCGGTGTAGGTGCCCGCGTTCCGGGGATAGCTGCCTGCGAGAAGCTCGCCGGTCAGGCCCGCTCCCATGCGATAGCCGATATCGGACGCGGAGACGGTCACGCCGGTGGTGAGCTGATCGTCCAGCGTGGCTTCCTTGTCGCCGCCGCTGTAGGTCAGCTCGGCGGGCGCCTTGATGGTCACGCTGCCGCCGCTGGCGTTGCAGCCGCTGCACACGGCGGTGATGGTATCGGTCGTGCCGGATTTGAGCGCATACGTCCAGACATGGGTGTGAGGCACCAGCTTCACGGTGGAGCCGTCCTCGCCTATGCGGATGGTGCCGTCCGCCCCATCGACCTTGAACGCGCCGTCCGGGACTGTCACTGTCCCGGAGACCCAGCCGCTCTTCTTCGCGATGGTCACCTCGGAGCCCTCGCTGGGCTTCGTCTCCGTGGTCACGCGGATATCGGCGGTGTCGTCCAGATCACCGCGGATGGTGACGCCCTCGCTGTAGCGGGGCAGATAGAGGTTGTTGTCCGCCTCACCCTTTTTGTTGCCGGTGATCTGGGCGCCGCCCTTGACATTCACCGTGCTCCTGAACTGGTAGTTGCCGTCAGCGGCATCCGCATAGACACCGCCGCCGTCCCCCACAGAGGTATTGCCGGTGATCTTGCCGCCATCCATGGTAAGCTGGCAGTAATTGCCGTTGCCCAGGTAGTTATATACATCCAGATAGACACCGCCGCCGCGGCCGCCGGCGTAGTTGTTGGAGATCTCGGCGCTTCCGGACAGATTGACATAGCTCCGGGCATCGCGGAACGCCTTGGTGCATACGCCGCCGCCATTCTCACCGGCCCGGTTTCCGGTGACCTTTCCGCCGGACAGGGAGGCCGTTCCGGTAAATACATAGATGCCGCCGCCGCTTCCGGTGGCGCTGTTGTAGGAGACCTCGCCGCCGTCCATGGAGAAGTAATTCATGACGTACACGCCGCCGCCCTCGCTGCCGTGGTTGTCGGTGATCTTGCCGCCATGCAGATAAAACGAACCGTTAAAGCTTCCGTTTCCCTTGGTGCCGCCGGCCTGCACGCCGCGGCTGTTTCCGGAGATCTCGCCGCCGTACATGTGCATCGTGCCGTTGTTCGCCGCCGCGCCTGTGCCGCTGCCGGTGATCTTGCCGCCGTAAATGGTCACATTGCCGTTTGCGGCAAAGGGCCCGATATGAATACCGCTGCCGCTGCCGCCCCGGATCACACCGTTAAAGATGTTAGCCGCGCTGTAAACATCAATGGCCTGATCCTTCGCCGCGGTAACAGACCCCGGCTGCGCCGCGCAGTCCGTCAGGTTCAGCACACCGGAGGATACCTCAACGGGGCAGCCGCCGTCCTTTGCGGAGATCGTGTACCCGTTCAGGCACAGCGTCCCCGTCAGCACGGTCATGCCGTTGAGCACCACGTTCTGCGTCAGGTAGTAATTGCCCGTAGTGGGCAGCGAATTGCCGCTTGTCCAGGGCTGGAACGTCACGTCCGCGTGGGTCGTGTGATCCCCGATATCCCCGGCGCCGTCCGCCGGATGGCCGCAGATGCAGTGGGTGTGCTCGCCGAGCGTCCGCATGACAAGGTCTTCGCCGTCCGCGAAAATGGCGTAGGCCGCCGCATCGTCCGCAAAGAAGCGGGTCGTGTAGGCCGCGCCGCCGCTGGTCAGACGGATAGAGCCGCCCGCCGTCAGCTCACCCTGCTTTTCCGCCGTGACGCCGATGTTGGCCGTGCTGTCCAGCGTCCCGACGGTGACGGTGATCCCCTCCGGCAGGAGCAGGTTTCCGTTGGTGTTTCCGGCGATCCTCACGTCGCCGGAAACGTCCATCGTACCGCTGTTTTCAACGCCCTTACCGCATCCGGTGACGGCGCCGCCGTTCATGGTCAGCGTCCCGTTGTTGACCACGCCGGTGCCGGCGGCGGTGATGGTGCCGCTGTTCATGGTGAATGTACCCTTATTTTCAACACCGATACCATCAGCGGCGGTAACGGTGCCGCCGGTGACGGTCAGCGTACCGCTGTTTTCAATTTTGCCGGAAAGTGCGCAGTCCTCCAGCGTAAAGCTGCCGCCCTCATTTACGGTCACATCGCCGGTAAGGGAGCCGCTGCCGCAGTCGGTCAGCGTGAAGCTGCCGCCTGTCACGGTCACATTTCCGGTGACGCTGTGTCCGTTCACGCAGAGGGTCACATCATTGCCCAGCGCCTGCCCGGAGGTGAGCGTCACGTTCCCGGTCAGGTAGTACATGCCGGAGGCATCCGGCAGAGAATCGGTCTGCTGCCACGCGGTCAGCTCCTCCCCTTCGTGCAGATGGGAGATCAGGCTATAATAGCTGCCGCTCTCGCTGTCATAATAGACCCGGCCGTGGGAGGCGTCCGCCACGGGGAGCCCGTCGGCGTCAACGCCGTCCTTGTTGCCGGGGAGGTTCTGCCGCCAGACGCTGTCCTGCTCTGTCCTTTCCCCGTTGAGCTTGTAGGCCGCCTCGCCGGAGGCGAAGGCCGCCTCGTCTGTGACGGGCGTACCGGCAACGGCTGTCTCGCCGTCATACTGCAGATAGTAGCAGTTTTCCACCGTGCCGCTGTTGGTTCGGACGATGGCCGTGGCGGAGGAGAGGTCGCCTCTTGGCCCGCTGGATGTACTCTGGAGCCGGCCGGAGACATAGCAGTCCTGGATCAGACCGTCGTTGATAAAGGCGATGCCGCCCACCAGATTTTCGCGGCTCTTGCTCAGCGTCAGCGTGCCGGCACGGCAGTCCTTGACGACGCCCTCGCTCTCGTTGTGATAGACGATGCCGCCGATGTTCTTCTCACCGGTCCAGTCCAGCGCCTGGCAGCGCTGGATGGTGCCGTTGTTGGAGTACGCGATGGAGCCGGTCGCAGAGGATATGTTCACGCTCCAGTTATAGATCTGGATGGTCAGATCCTGCACGGTGCCGCCGCTGGCGATGCTGCCGAAGAGCGCGTTGTTCTCTCCTCTGCCGCCTACCCGAAGGGTGATCGTATGGCCGTTTCCGTCAAAGACGCCGGTGTAGCCCTTGATCGATTCCCACGAATAGTTCTTATTGCGTGAAACATCCTTCACCAGCACGGCGTTCAGGCTGCTTTCACCGCCGTTCACCCGCTTGCAGAAGGCTTCCAGATCGTCTGCATTGGAGATCCGATAGACCTCCCCGGTCGCCGCCGCGCGGGTTCTGGCCCGCACGGCGGTATCCTCGCCAACGGTGTAGTCCTCGCCGTTCTCGGTGCCGCCCCGTGCTTCCTGCGCCGCGAGGCTTGACGCCTCTGCCAGCGCCGCTGTGGGCAGCAGCGTCAGGCACAGGGCCAGCACAAGAAGCAGACTTGTGATGCGTTTCCTCATGTGTATATCCTCCTTAATTTTTTGCCGGTTTATTGTATGTTCTCTTTTTCGCCGCCGCGTGTTACAGCAGGCCGATGGCTTCGCCGCGGCTCACGGCCTGCTGCCGGTTTGGCACCCGGAGCTTTCGGAAAATACTGTTGCTGTGAAACTTTACCGTGCCCGTTTTCCGGCCCAGCTTCTCCGCGATCTCATCGTTGCTCATGCCCAGCGCCATCAGCCGCAGCACCTTTTGCTCTGTGGCGGTCAGCGGCTCGTAATATTCCGCCGGAGTTTTCAGATAATGGGGGAAGTATCTGCTCACGCTCCCCGCAAGCTCCATGATCTGGCCGGTAAAGGCATCCGCGCCTTTTTCTCTCTGGTAAACGGACAGCATCTGCACCATGCAGATACCCTCGTCCGCCAGCAGCCGTATATACCGGTATCGTTTTGCCAGCGTCAGGGCCGTTTCAAGCTCTTCGCACATACGTTCTCTATCGTCCGCCTTATGGCAGATGATGGCAAGAAGCATATGGCACTCGCACAGATCCATATAACGCTTTCCCGGCTCCAAAAGTGTAATAAGCTGCCTGACCAGAACATAGGCGGCCATATTTTTTCCTATCTGTAAATAGCATCGTACCTTTACCAGCCAGGCGAACATGTCCATCATATAGATGTCCCCGTTCTCATCGGGCGCGTCATGCTCCAGCCACTCAACGATGGCCTCCTGCTGTCCGTCGTAGCAGGCCGCAAGACACGCAAGGGCGTTTAAGCTGGAGGTCAGCTCCTCCCAGCCTGTCTCGTGAATGCGATTCCGGATTTTTTCAACCAGCGGCTTTGCCGTCCCCGCCTGTCCGTTCATGAGCAGGATCCTCATCTGCAGCGCCAGCGCCACGAACAGGCAGCGCATATCGCTCTCCTGCTCGATCAGCGGGATCGTTCCGGTCACAAGTATCAGCGATTTGAAGCAATCGTTATTCTGATAGCACCATTCCGCCAGCAGGATCTCGTATACGTTCTTGCCGACGCTGCCATACAGCTGATGCACCGTCTCGGATATCGTATCCTTATACCGCTCCAGATACGGGCCAAACCTTGTAAAGTCCCGGAATCCGTTTAATATGCTGGGACGGCTGGCAGACAGCGTAAGCGACCTCACCGGCACCATGCCTGTCTTTATCAGAAAGAACACGATTCGCAGGAACATCCCGTCGCTTGTGTAAGGCATGACCAGCTCCGCATAGATCCGATAATAGTCCTGTTCACGAAAGTCTTGTGGCTTCCAGCGCCTTGGAGCTTCCCCCAGCAGGCGCACATATTCCCGTGCCTGCTCCAGATCCCCCTCCATAGCCGAAAGCAGCGCGAGAAGCGGCGGCAGCGCCGGATGGCTCCTGCACGCCTCCGCGTCAAGCTGATGAAGATAGCTCCGGCAGGCCCACAGCGCGGGCATGTGAAAAGGGTGCGCCGCAAACTCATCCAAGATGGTTTCCAGCAGGCGTCCCTCTTTGCCGGCTTTTTCCATGATACAGACCAGCTCTTTTTGCGTGCGCGGATATGTCACATTTTCTTCCATGGCCATCATCCTATCTGTTTTCACTATACAGCTTCTAATTATAATTCATTTTACACCGCTTGCATAGCAAACTTTGGTAATATAAAAACCAAACTTTTTGCCAAACCATCCGCCGGCCAGCGCGTTGCATGATGACAGCCGCACCCGCAAACGCATTACTACACCGCCGACATCCGCGAGGGCGTCGCCGTGGAGTATGTTTCCTGCGAGCCGCCGGACAGTCTGAAAGAGCTGTTCCCGGAGGGATACAACGCGGGTGATGATTCCTTTGAGAAAGAAGAAACGGAGCAGGTGTAAACCTGCTCCGGACATGATAATAAAAAAGTGGATGTAACTGAAATCAGTTACATCCACTCGATCTGGTTGCGGAGGGAGGACTTGAACCTCCGACCTCCGGGTTATGAGCCCGACGAGCTACCAACTGCTCTACTCCGCGATATGTCATTGTACCGGTGGTGCCGGTGACCGGACTCGAACCGGTACGGCATTGCTGCCGGGAGATTTTAAGTCTCCTGTGTCTACCATTCCACCACACCGGCGGATTCGGCATTGATTAGAATACCACACTTGTACCCATGTGTCAACACCTTTTCCAAAAAAACATTTCGACAAAGAGAGGACGAATGGCGGCCAGCCCGTTTTCACGCCCCGGCAGGAAAATTTTCGTGGGTTTTCCGCCGCGCCCGTGTATAATAGGGCAGAGAAACACGAAAGGCGGTGAGACAGTGGATGACGCATCCCTAATGGCGCAGATCGCATCCGGAGACGAAGCGGCTCTGCAGACGCTGCTGCGCCGCCACGGCGCCCTGCTGCGCTACATCATCGCGCCCATCCTGGCGGATGACCGGGATCGGGAGGAGTGCCTTGCCGATGTGTCTGTGAAGCTGTGGCAGACGGCGGGCAGCTTCGACGGGAAGAAGGGCGCTCTGCGCAGCTGGCTGACGGTGCTGGCCCGCAACTGCGCCCTGAACCGTGCCCGCGGCTTGCGCCCGGAGACGGCGCTGGGGGACGACGTGCCCCACGGCGGCGGCAGCGCCGAGGACGAGCTGCTGCGGCAGGAGCGCTCCCGCCTGCTGGCCGGGGCCGTCAAGAGCCTGACTGCCGGGGAGCAGACGCTGTTTTATCGGAAATACTACTACTGTCAGTCCACCGCCCAGATCGCCGCCGAGCTGGGCCTGACGGAGCGGGGCGTGGAGGGGCGGCTGTACCGCCTGCGCCAGCGGCTGCGGGAACTGTTGGGAGGTGACTTCTGTGAGTGACGATCTGCGCTTTGACGCGCTGCTGACAGAGGGCGCCGGCGCCCTGCCGCCCGCACCGGACGTCAGCCCATGGCGCACCGCCATGAGCTGTATCATGGGGGGCATCGCCCTGAAGACCCTGACGCTGCAAATTCTGTATCTGGACGACATCCTGCCCACGCTGGGCTGTATCCTGCTGGTGCTGGGCTTCCGCACCCTGCGGCGGGAGAACGGGGCGCTGCGCTGGGCCTATGGCCTGTCCGTTGCCGCTGCCGTCCTGCGCAGCGTCTGCGCGGTGCTGCTGGCGCTGCCGGTGGACATGGGACTGGCGTTTGCCTATGCCGACAGTGCGCTGATGCAGGCGACGCTGATCGCCCTGTGGCGGGGCATGATCGGCGTATCCCGCGCCGCCGGGGCGGAGAAGCCATCCGCTCCCGCCGCGGGGGCACTGGCGGCCTTTTACGCGGTGCTGATGGCGCTGGCCTTCATCGGCCTGGAGGGCTGGCTGCTGGTGCTGCCGGTGCTGGCGGTGTACCTTGTGATCCTGCGGAATCTGGTAAAGCTGTCCCGCTCGCTGGAGGACACCGGCTACGCCATCCACGCCGCGCCGGTACGGCTGCCCGCGTCGGCGGTGCTGTGGGGCTATCTGGGCCTGACGCTGGCGGCGGTGGTGCTGGCCATGCTACTGGGCCAGCGGTATCCCATGAACTGGCAGGCACGGAGCGATGCGCCGCAGGACGCCGCCGTCCGCGCGGAGCTGCTGGAGCTGGGCTTTCCCCGGAATGTGCTGGACGACCTGACTGCCGAGGAGGTGGCCGGTCTGACGGGCGCAAGTGAGGTGCTCACACAGACCGACACACGGTACGATGGAGACAAGTATCGGGTGGTGACCACCGCTGTCTGGGACGAGGACACGCCCAATGAGTGGCAGTACCAGAGCGTGGAGAAGCAGGAGGACGGCACATACCGCTATACCTATCGCGTCTATGACGTGGAGGAGGTCTGCACCATGACCCACGTGGCGGTGGTGCTGCCTCAGGACGGCTATCAGCGGGTGGTGTTCCTGCACCACATCGCGGCGCGGCCCAGGGGGCTGACCCTGACGGAGGGCGTGGAGCTCTGGCCGATGTGGCGCGATGACGAAAACTGGGCACGGGGCAGCATCGTGGAAGGCCGCGTGCTGTGTGACCGGCAGGGACAGACGTACACGGCGGGCTTCGCCGCGCTGGACAGCGGCAGCTACACCAGCCAGAGCTTCTTCGGAAGCAGCCAGCGCAGCACCATCACTGCGGAGTGGTCGCGCCTGCGGGGCGCGGAGGAACAGCGGGTCTATGTGCTGTACGACGCGGAGACGCTGACGCCGGAGTGGGAGTATCTGGAGAGCTGGTGCAACTACGCGCAGTCCGGCGGCGCGGTGTATCCGTTCCGCAGTGCGCTGGCCCGGTGGCGCAGCTGGGGGCTGGCCGACGGCGATACGCTGATCCAGTCGGCGCTGCAGGAATGGGCCGGCGATGTGGAATAAAGATGTGGAATAAAAAAGAGGAGACGCGCGGCGTCTCCTCTTTTTTCGCGTTTACGTCTGATAATGATGGGCGTCCTGCAAGACCATATCCTTGACCTTCATCAGCCGGGTGGTGTTGCCGCGCTCGTTCTCGTCCAGCTTCATGGTGATATAGCGGATGTTCTTCTCCGTCTCCGGGATCATCACATATTCCAGCGCATTGACGCGGCGGCGGGTCTTCTCAATATCCTGCGCCAGCAGCTGCATGGATTTCTCCACCTGCGCCAGCTCCAGCATATCGGCGAACACCGCCTGCATCTTCTCCAGCGCCGCGTCCAGCTCGCCGCTGGTCTGGGCGAAGCCGTAGGGCAGGAGGGAGCCCTCGCCGCCCTCGGTGTGGAACGTGAACACCGGCACGTTGACGCTCATGATGTTCCGGGCGTCCACGTCCAGCGACACGGAGCGCTGGGGCCGCAGCAGCGACTGCTCCAGCATCTCCGGGCCCATGACGGCGGAGGCCACGGTGAAGGCGTCGTTGGCCTCCTTCAGGCCCTGCTCCACCTTGGCCCGGAGCGTGCGGTTGCGGCGGACGATCTCCAGAAACTGCTTCATCAGCTCGTCCCGCTTATCCTTCAGCAGCTTGTGACCGCGGCGGGCCGTCCTGAGACGTCCCTTCAGCCGCGTCAGCTCCATGCGGGTGGGATTGACAGTCTTTCCGGCCATAGGCGGTCACTCCTTTTCCGGCAGGTACTTGTCCAGCATCTCCGGCTTGATGCGCTTAAGCTCGCTTCTGGGCAGCATCCGCAGCAGCTCCCAGCCCAGATCCAGCGTCTCCTCGATGGAGCGGTTCTCATCGAAGCCCTGGGAGACGTAGCGCTTTTCAAATTCGTCGGCAAATTTGGCGTACAGCAGGTCGGTGGGGCTGAGGGCGGCCTCGCCCAGAATGGTCATCAGCTCCTTGGCCTCCTTGCCGCTGGCGTAGGCGGCGAACAGCTGGTTCATGGTGGGGGCGTGATCCTCCCGGGTCTTGCCCGCGCCCACGCCCTTGTCCTTCAGACGGGACAGGCTGGGCAGCACGTCCACCGGCGGCAGGATGTTCTTGCGGTACAGGTCGCGGCTGAGGATGATCTGCCCCTCGGTGATATAGCCCGTCAGGTCGGGGATGGGGTGGGTCTTGTCGTCCTCCGGCATGGTCAGGATAGGGATCATGGTAATGGAGCCCTTGCAGTCCAGCTTCCGCCCGGCTCGCTCGTACATGCTGGCAAGGTCGGTATAGAGGTAGCCGGGATAGCCGCGGCGGCCGGGGACCTCCTTCTTGGCGGCGGATACCTCCCGCAGCGCCTCGGCGTAGTTGGTGATGTCCGTCAGGATCACCAGCACGTGCATCTCCTTCTCGAAGGCCAGATACTCGGCGGCGGTCAGGGCCATACGGGGCGTGGCGATACGCTCCACGGCGGGGTCGTTGGCCAGATTGGTGAACAGCACCGTGCGCTGGATGGCGCCGGTGCGCTTGAACTCCCGGACGAAGAACTCCGACTCCTCGAAGGTGATGCCGATGGCGGCGAACACCACGGCGAAGTTGGAGCTGTCGTCCAGCACCCGGGCCTGCCGGGCGATCTGCGCCGCCAGATTGGCGTGAGGCAGACCGGAGCCGGAGAAGATGGGCAGCTTCTGGCCGCGCACCAGCGTGTTCAGCCCGTCGATGGTGCTGATACCGGTCTGAATGAACTCGTTGGGATAGTCCCGGGCGGCGGGATTCATGGGCAGGCCGTTGATGTCCATGTACTTGTCGGCCAGCAGGGCAGGGCCGCCGTCGATAGGCTCACCCATGCCGTTGAACACACGGCCCAGCATGTCGGCGGATACGCCCAGCTGCAGGGGGTGTCCCAGAAAACGGATCCTGGCGTCCCGCAGATTGATACCGGCGGAGGAGTCGAACAGCTGCACCACGGCCCGGTCGCCGTTGACCTCCAGCACCTTGCACCGGCGCACCTCGCCGCTGTGCAGCTGGATCTCCGCCAGCTCGTCGTAGGTGACGCCCTCCACGTTCTCCACCACCATCAGCGGCCCGGAGACCTCGTGAATGGTACGGTATTCCTTCATCATGCGTCCTCACCTGCTTTCTTCACCAGATCGGCGATCTGGCCGTCCATCTCAGCGTGTACCTGCTGGTAGTTGGCGGCGTACTCCTCCGCGGCGGCGTACTTGGCCCAGCCCAGCCGCTCCCGGGCGGGGATGGCGAACAGCGCCGGCAGTGCCGCGCCCTTATCGATGGCGTCGCGGCACAGCGTCTCGTAGTGCAGGATCAGCGCCAGCAGGCGCATCTGCCGGTCGAAGCTGGAATAGGCGTCCACGTCCATAAAGGCGTTCTGCTGCAGAAAGTCCTCCCGCAGCATCCGGGCGATCTCCAGCGTCAGCTGATCCTTGGGGGACAGGGAGTCCTTGCCCACCAGCTGCACGATCTCGTTGAGCTCGTTCTCCTCCTGCAAAAGGTGCATGGCCCGGTTGCGGTTCTTCATGAAGTCCGGGCCCATGTGCTCGTCGAACCACGGCGTCACCGCGTCCAGATACAGGGAGTAGGAGTTCAGCCAGTTGATGGCGGGGAAGTGCCGCCGGTAGGCCAGCGAGGCGTCCAGCGACCAGAACACCTTGACGATGCGCATGGTGGCCTGCGCCACCGGCTCGCTGAGGTCGCCGCCGGGAGGCGACACCGCGCCCACGGCGGTGAGGGAGCCGCTGCGCTCCTCCGTGCCCATGCACTGCACCACACCGGCCCGCTCGTAGAACTGGGCAAGGCGGGACGCCAGATACGCGGGGTAGCCCTCCTCGCCGGGCATCTCCTCCAGACGGCCGGACATCTCGCGCAGGGCCTCGGCCCAGCGGGAGGTGGAGTCGGCGATGACGGCCACGTCGTAGCCCATGTCCCGGAAGTACTCGGCGATGGTGATGCCGGTGTAGACCGACGCCTCCCGGGCGGCCACCGGCATGTCGGAGGTGTTGGCGATAAGCACCGTCCGCTTCATCAGGCTCTCGCCGGTGCGGGGATCTGTCAGCTCCGGGAACTCCCGCAGCACGTCGGTCATCTCGTTGCCCCGCTCGCCGCAGCCGATGTAGACCACGATGTCCACATCCGACCACTTGGCCAGCTGGTGCTGCACCACGGTCTTGCCGGAGCCGAAGGGGCCCGGTACGGCGGCGGTGCCGCCCTTGGCGATGGGGAACATGGTGTCGATGACCCGCTGGCCCGACTGCAAAGGCGTCTCCGGCGGGAATTTCTTCTTGTAGGGACGGCCCACGCGAACGGGCCACCTCTGCACCATGGTCAGCTCCCGCACCGCGCCGTCCGCTGTGCGGAGGCGGGCGATGGGCTGTGTGATGCTGTACTGTCCGGCCTCCGCCACCCACTCCACCGTGCCGCTGACGCCCACCGGCACCATGATCTTATGCAGCACCGACGCCGTCTCCGGCACGGTGCCCAGCACGTCGCCGCCGATGACGGCGTCGCCTGCGGCGGCGGTGGGTGTAAAGGCCCAAAGCTTCTCACGGTCCAGCGGCGGCACCTGAATGCCGCGGGTGATGTTGGCGCCCACCCGGCGGACGATCTCCTCCAGCGGACGCTGGATACCGTCGTAGATATTCTCGATCAGGCCCGGGCCCAGCTCCACGCTGAGGGGCGCGCCGGTGGTGACCACCTCCGCGCCGGGGCCGAGGCCGGATGTCTCCTCGTACACCTGAATGGAGGCCCGGTCGCCGGTCATATTCAGGATCTCTCCGATCAGATGCTGGGGCCCCACGCGCACCACGTCCGCCATGCTGGCATCCGCCATGCCGTCGGCCACCACCAGCGGGCCGGAGACTTTGATGATCTTACCCATTCTCTTGCTCCTTTCAGGAAATATCCGCGCCCACGGCGCGTTCCACCGCCGCGTGCAGCGCCCGGTCTGCAAGACCCAGCGCGCCGCCCTTGCCGGGGATGAGGATAACGGCGGGCAGCATATCGTCCTGATAGCGGGCGATCTCCGCCGACAGCTCCTGCGCCAGCTGCTCCGTCACATAGATCACGGCGTAGCTCTCCTGCGCCAGCCGGCGCAGGGCCTTGCGGCCCGTCTCAGCGTCGTCGGCGAAGAACACGTCCAGCCCCAGCGCCCGAAAACCCAGCACACTGTCGCGGTCGCCCAGTACGGCGATCTTATACATACGCATCACGCAGCCTTTCCCGTATGGCGTCGGCGGACAACCCCGCCAGCCGCCCGGCCATGACGATGCGCACAGCCGTCCACTCCGCCTCCTTGGCGATGAGATAGCCCAGCGCCACCTCCACGCCGAAGGGTACCTGCCGCGCACCGGCGGCGGTTTTCAGCACCGCGTTATCGCAGGCCCTTTCAAAGGCTGTCAGGCTGCCGCCCTTGACAGCCTCCTCGCCTTTTTCCGCCGCCTCCCGCAGCGGTGTGCTGCGGAACAGGGCGGCCACACCGTTTCCGACGCCGGCTCGAAGGGCGTCCACCGGCACGCTGCCGCCCTCAAACAGCACCTCCTGCAAAAAGCCGGGATCCATGTGCAGCCGCTCCGTCCGCACCAGCGAGCGGAGGTTGGCGGCGTCGATCATGGCACGGACATAGCGCTGCAGGTACGCACACCGGCTGTCCGCCGCCAGCTTTTCCAGCTGTGCAAAGCAGGCGCGATCCAGCACACAGTCGCTGCGCTGGGCGCTGCCCGTCTCCGCCAGCAGCTGGGCGGCCTTTTCGGCGGCTGCGGCCATATCGCCGGGGAGAAACTGCCAGCTTCCGCTGTCGGCATACTGCCGCTGCAAGTCCCCGGCGGGGATGGTGCCCGCGTCCATCAGCGGACGCTCCGCGCTCTCCGGCGCCTTCAGCAGCACCTTGATATTGTGGTAGTCGTATTTGATGCGGAACACGTCCAGCAGCTCCTTCTCCGGCATGAACCGCTCCAGCTCGGTGAACACCGCCTCCCGCTGCTTTTTCAGGCTCGCCTGCAGGGTGGCCTCGTCCCGGATGGGCTCGTACCCCAGATCGGTCAGAAGCTGGGAGCAGCTCTCCGCCGACGGCGCCTGTAAAAGCTGCTCCAGTCGCTGGGCCGTCAGCAGATTCTTCTCCAGACTCCGGATGCGGGCGGAGAGGAACAGATAGTCCGTGTCCTTTCTGCGCTTTGTCAAAGGGTCGCCCCCTTTCAGTCAAACAGCAGCCGCGCCACGGCGGAGGACTCCTCCTGCCGCAGCTGGCGCAGCTTTTCCGTAAAGCTGCAATTCAGCTCCACGCGGCCCCGCCGCAGCACCAGCCCGCCGCCTGTGTCCCGCGTCTCGCCGGACAGGTGGAAGGACGCGCCGGGCTTTCTGGCGTTGGCGGCGTCCACCACCGCCGCGCCCACGGCCTCCCGGTCGCGGGCGGACAGCAGCAGCTCCTCGTCGCCGCTGCCGTTCTCCGCCGCCAGCGCGGCCAGCAGGTCGATGTAGTCCGCCTGCGGCAGCGCCGCCAGTGCCTGCGCCGTTCGGGCAAAGGCCTCGTCGATCAGCTGCTGCTTGGCGGCCAGCACCCGCTGGCGGCAGGCCAGCTGGCTGCTGCCGTTGAGATGCTCCAGATGCTCCGCCGCCTGCGTCTGTGCGCGCTGTGCGCTGTCACGGGCGGCGGCGTCCGCCTGCGCCTGATAGTCCCGGCGGATGGCGGCGGCGTTCTCGGCGGCGTTGGCCGCCAGCGCGTCGCACTCCGCCCGGATATCCGACTCCATGCGGGCAATGATCTTGTCCAGTCCGTTCATAGCGGCACCCGCCTTACTTCAGGATGTTCAGGGAGATCATGATGGTGGCCACCAGCGACAGAATGGCGTAGAACTCCACGATGCCGCAGTAGATGATGCCCTTGGTGGCGGCCTCCGGACGCTTGGCCACGATGTTGATGGAGGCGGCGGCCACCCGGCCCTGGAAGATGGCGCTGAGCCAGCCGCCCAGCATAATGGGCAGACAGGCGGCGAAGAACGCCATACCCTGCGTCAGCGTGATTGCCGCGGCGCTGCCGCTGAGCAGACCCACCTGTCCCAGCACGATGAACAGCGCCACAAAGCCGTACAGACCCTGTGTACCGGGCAGCACCTGTAAGATCAGGCACTTGGTGGACTTGTCAGGGTCCTCGCTGGTCAGACCGGCGGCGGCCTCACCCACCATGCCGGTACCCTTGGCGGAGCCGATGCAGCACAGACCGGCGGTCAGCGCCGCGCCCAGAATGGCGAAACCCAGTCCGCCGATGGATTCGAGAATACTCATTGTTCATGTTCCTCCTTCATGATCTCTACATAGTTGGATCGCATACACAGGGGACGGAAGGCCTTGCCGCCGTCCTTGTAAAACCGCCCGAAGAATTCCAGAAACTGCAAGCGCATATCGTGGACGTAGCAGCCCAGCAGGTTCAGCGCCAGATTCAGGGTGTTGCCCACCAGCGAGATGATGATGAACGTCACGATGTTGCCGGTGGTGGCGCCCAGCATATTGAACACCTGCGCCAGCACCGCGCCGGACAGCATCAGCGCCATCAGCCGCACATAGGACAGGATGTCGCTGAAAAAGCCGGTAACGCCGTTGTACACAGCGGCCACCACACCGGTGACCTTGCCGAAGCCCCTTTTGCCCCGGCCCGCGCCGTACAGCAGCATCACACCGCCGATGCACAGCACCACCGGCACGCCGCCGATGCTGCCCACGCCCAGTATGGCCATAGCGCCGCCGGCCAGGATGATCCACCATGTGATCTCGTCGAACAGCGCGTCCGCGAAGTGCCCGTTCCGGCACTTCTCCACCACGCTGACGGTCATGCCGGTGAACACCTGAATGCCGCCCAACACCAGCGAGCCCACCATGATGGCCATGGTGTCGTTCAGCGGGTCGAACAGCGACGGCAGGGCAACGGTGCTGGCGGGGTCGATGAGCCTGCACAGCTGGGGGATAAAGTCCCCCAGAAAGCCGCCGGTCAGCGCGCCGAAGATAAAGGTCATGATGCCGCACCAGAAGATCATCTCCATGAAGCTCCTGTTGTCGGGCCGCTTCTTCTTCAGAAACAGCAGGGAGCCGACGATCATGGCCAGTCCATAGCCCATGTCCGCCATCATCATGCCGAAAAAGAAGATAAAGAACGGGGCCATGATGGGGTTGGGATCCACACCGTCGTAGGCGGGCATGGAGTACTGCTCCGTAATGCAGTTCATGGAGCGGGTCAGCACGTTGCCGTGGAGGGCCACCGGCACGTCGGGTATCTCCTCCGTCGTGGGGTCGCTGGCGTCGTAGGCACAGTCCAGCGTGTCCAGCCATGCCGCCAGCTTGGGCAGCTTGGCCGCGGGTATCCAGCCGTCGAAGGCTACGATACAGCCGTCTGTCAGCAGCCGCTTCCGGTTTTCCTCCCGCATGAGCCGGGAGCGCAGCCGGTCGCAGCCCAGCTGCAGGTCAGGCAGCTGATCGCCCAGCGCCGTCAGTGCCTGACGGGCTTCCTCCTTCTCCGCGGCCGTCTGCCGCAGGGCGTCCGCCAGCGCCGTCAGGTTCTCCTCCGGCGTACCGCTGCGCCCCTTCAGCTGACCGCCGGTGAAGCCGAAGCCCCGCAGCAGCTCCAGCGCCGCCGCCGTGACGGCCTTGTGGGTCAGCAGCAGGATGCACTGCTGCTCCCGGTCGGCGTACAGCTGATACGCCTCCGCCTCCGGTATCTGCGCGGTCAGCGCGCCCTGTATCTCGTCCCAGCGGGCGAAGGGGGGCAGCGTGCCGGCGGTGATGTCGCACCACCGCGTCTCCGTCAGCTCCAGCGGAACGTCAAGGCTCCGCCACGGGCCCAGCGCCGCCTGCTCGCTGCGCAGCTGCGTCTCTCTGGCGGTGAGACGGTTGATGTCCGCCGCCAGCTGGTTGATGCGCTGCGCCGTCTCCAGCTCCCGCGCCAGCGCCGCCTCGTCCAGATACGCCATTTCGGTGATCCGGGGCCGGGGCGCCAGTAGCCCCGCCTTTTTGGGCGGTGCTATGCGGCGCAGGGTGTCCATAGCCGTCTGCAGCTGCCGCTGCCGGGCCAGACAGTCCGCTGCCGCCGTGTCACACCGGCGCAGGCTGTCGGGCAGCGCCGCCGTGTCCGGCTCGCTGATCTCCACGCAGCCCATGTGCTGCAGCCGCCGCAGCATGGCGTCGTGGTCACGCTCCAGCGCTAGGATCTGCAGCCGCTTCATTTTCACAATGGCCATCTACCGCTTCACCACCTTTTCCAGCAGATAGGCCACCGCGCCGTCCATACGGCCCAGCGCCGTCTCCCGCAGGGCCGCGCAGTCCTGCTCCGTGCGGGCCAGCATGGCCGCCCGCTCCGTATCGGCCTGCGCCTCCGCCCGGCGCAGCGCATCGGCGGCATCACGGCGCGCCGCTTCCTGCGCGGCGGCCACCAGCGCGGCGCCGTCCTTTTCGGCCTGCCGCACCTGCTCCGCCGCCGCACTCTGGGCTGCGGCCCTCTGTGCCAGCAGACGGCTCTCCGCCGCCTGCAGGGCGTCGATCTTTTCCCGGTACAGTTCACTCACCGCCTTTCCAGATACAGGCAGACAGGGGAAGACCCCTATGCGGCCTTCCCCCGTGTCGTATGCTTTATACCGCAGGGGAGGCCCTCTGCGTATATTTATATTAGAATACCACAAAAGCATGTTTCCCACAACGGGCAAGCCGTAGAAAATGACCATCCCGTTTTTGTGAATTTGGTCAAAGGATACATTATTCACAAGAGTTATCATAATAAGAAACTTTCATTGATTCTGTGCAGAAGTCAAATTCCAGTGGCATTTTCTCCGTTTATGTGGTATAGTATCCGTGTTATGACAACTGCGTCGACAACATGCGGGATAATTTCGACAATATATAACAATTTGTATTCAAATTTGACGTGAGGTACAGCTATGACATACTTGACTGCATTTCTGCTGGGACTGGTACAGGGCGTGGCGGAGTTCCTGCCCATCTCCAGCTCCGGCCATCTGGCCATCGCCCAGAACCTGCTGGGTATGCAGGAGGCCGGCAGTGTGCCGGAGTTCTTCGACGTGCTGCTGCATCTGGGTACGCTGATCGCGGTGTTCGCCGCCTACTGGAAGGACATCTGCGAGATGGTGGTGGAGCTATTCCGGGGCATCGGCGATCTGGCGCACCGCTCCACGCCGTCGCCGGTGCCGCCGGCCCGGCGGCTGATCCTGCTGATCGTCGTGGGCACGCTGCCGCTGTTCGCGGTGCTGCCCATCCGCAAGGCGGTGCAGGGCCTGAGCGACAATATGGTGTTCGTGGGCGCGGCGCTGATCGTCACCGGTATCCTGCTGTTCCTGTGCGACCGGGTGCGCAAGGGCCGCAAGACCGAGCGCAGCGCCACATGGGTGGACGCCCTGCTGGTGGGCGTGGGGCAGGCCGTCGCCACGCTGCCCGGCGTCTCCCGCTCCGGCATGACCATCACCGCCGGCTGCTTCGTGGGCTATGAGCGCCGGTTCGCCGTGCGGTTCTCGTTCCTGCTGAGCATCCCCGCCGTGCTGGGCGCCAACATCCTGTCCGTCGGCGACGCGGTGCAGGCCGGCATCAACGGCGCGGAGGTGCCCATGTATCTGGTGGGCGTCGTTACCGCCGCCGTGGTGGGGTATCTGTGCATCCGCCTGCTGAAATATGTGGCGGACAAGGGCCGCTTTGGCGCGTTTGCCTATTACTGCTGGGCAGTGGGCATCCTGACATTGGTGCTGCAGGCCGTCAAGTGAGATAAGTGAGGAAAGCTATGGCATCGACACGAAAGAAAACAACGAAAGGGAAAAAGACCCCGCCCAGACCGGAGCCGCCCGCCTATAACGGCACGGCGCGTCTGGTGGGCGGCATCGTCTGCCTGCTGCTGGCGCTGTGCGTGCTGGTGAGCTATTTCAATGTAGACGCGCTGCTGCTGACGTTTATCGCCAGGGTGCTCAAGGGCCTGCTGGGCTGGGGCTTCTATCTGACCGCTCCGGCGCTGCTGGGCGCGGCGGTCATCCAGCTGCGGCATCAGGGCCGTCCCGTGATCCTGCGCACCGCCTGTACGCTGCTGGTGCCGCTGCTGGCGGGTGTGCTGTGGCATCTGATCTTCTGCCGCACTGCGTATGAGCTGGGCGGCGGCCTGCTGTCCCGTCTGTGGGCGGACGGACAGGCCCTGACCTGCGGCGGCGTGGTGTCCGGCGGTCTGGCGCTGGGCAGCGAGGCGCTGCTGAGCAAGGTGGTGTCCATCATCATTTTCGTGGTGCTGCTGCTGGCGGCGCTGCTGGGCGCGCTGCACATGACGCCCCAGCAGGCGGTGGACAAGGTCAGGGAGTACCGTGGCAGCCGCTGGGAGGACGAGGACGACGGGGACGATCTGCTGGACGACGGCTTTGAGCCGCTGCCCCGGCGGAAGGAGCCGCCCGCCCCGGAGAAGCCGGCGCGGGACAAGCCCGGCCGGAAGCGGGCCGATTTCGATATCCCGCTGGACGGCGAGCCCTCCGCCATGGAGGGCGGCGCGAAGAAGGACTTCTTCTCCCGCAGGTCCGCCGCCGTCCGGACGCCGGATCAGGTGCTGGCGCAGCCCGATGCCGCGCCTGCCGCCGCTGCTCCTGCGCCGCAGGAGCCGGCCCCGGCAAAGGAGCCGGTGTCCGGCAAGAAAAAGAAGGCCCAGCTCCAGCAGGAGGTGCAGTCCGCCGCTGAGGAGGTGGGACAGGCCATCGAGCAGGAGCTGGCGCAGGGCGAGGAGGCCTACCGCTACCCGCCCATCACCCTGCTGGAGGAGAACCGCGCCGATAACTGCACCGAGGTGGGCGCGGAGCTGCGCAATAACTCCCGCCGTCTGGCGGAGGCCCTGCGCTCCTTCGGCGTGGACGCCGCCGCCGGCGACGTTGTCCACGGCCCCAGCGTCACCCGCTACGAGTTCACGCTGGAGCAGGGCGTCAAGCTCAGCAAGATCACCAACCTGTCCGACGATATCGCGCTGGCGCTGGGCGCCAGCGGCGTCCGCGTGGCGCCGGTGCCCAACAAGATCTCCGTGGTGGGCATCGAGGTGCCCAACCGCACCGTCACCGCCGTGCGCATCCGGGATGTCATCGAGTCCCGTGAGTTCACCCGCCACCCGTCCCCGGTGGCCTTTGCCGTGGGCAAGGACATCGGCGGCAATAATATCGTGGGCAACATCGCCCGCCTGCCCCATGTGCTCATCGCCGGTACCACCGGCTCCGGCAAATCCGTGTGTACCAACTCCCTCATCGTCAGCATCCTCTATAAATCCACGCCGGACGAGGTGCGCTTCATCATGGTGGACCCCAAGATGGTGGAGCTGGCGCCCTACAACGGCATCCCCCACCTGCTGATCCCTGTGGTCACCGACCCCAAGAAGGCCGCCGGCGCCCTGCAGTGGGCGGTGTTCGAGATGATGAAGCGCTACAAGATGTTCTCCGAGAAGGGTGTCAAGGATCTGGCGGGCTACAACGCCCTGTCCGAGACGGACGAGGACGTGAAGAAGCTGCCCACCGTGGTGGTGGTCATCGACGAGCTGGCCGACCTGATGCTGGTGGCCGCCAAGGAGGTGGAGGAATCCATCTGCCGTGTGGCCCAGATGGGCCGCGCCGCCGGCATGCATCTGGTGGTGGCCACCCAGCGTCCCTCTGCCGACGTCATCACCGGCCTGATGAAGGCCAACATCCCCAGCCGCATCGCCTTCGCCGTGGCCAGCTCCATGGAGTCCCGCATCATTCTGGACACCCCTGGCGCGGAAAAGCTGGTGGGTAAAGGCGACATGCTTTACTCCCCGCTGGGCGACAGCAAGCCCACCCGCGTACAGGGCTGCTTCATCACACCGGAGGAGATCGAGCGGGTGGTGGCCTTCGTCAAGGACGCCGCCGGCGAGGCCCACTACGATCAGGATGTCATCGAGAAGATCCAGCAGGCGGTGGACGCCAAGGCCGACAAGGGCAAGTCCGCCCCGGCCGATACCGCCGCCGACGGCGAGGACGGCGACGAGCTGCTGCCCGCCGCCGTGGAGGTGGTGCTGGAGACGGGGCAGGCCTCCGTATCCATGCTCCAGCGCCGCCTGAAGCTGGGCTACTCCCGCGCCGCCCGTCTGGTGGATCAGATGGAGGAGCGGGGCTACGTCGGACCCTTCGAGGGCTCCAAGCCCCGGCAGCTCCTCATCACCCGGGAGAAGTGGCAGGAGCTGCAGATGGCCAGGGGCATCGCCCCGGCGGAGACACCCTCCGCCCCGGATCGCTGCGGCTCCATCCACGACGTGTTCGAGAGCCACGACGCGCTGGACTGAGCGGAATACAAAAAAACACCCGCAGTCGCAAGACTGCGGGTGTTCTGCGCTTTGCTTACAGCCCGTCGGGCCTGTTGACGCCGAAGCCCTCGCCCAGTATCTCGTAGGCGTCGCACACGATGATGAAGGCGTCGGGGTCGGCCTGCTTGACGATGGACTTGATGCTGACAATCTGCGCCCGGCTGAAGGCGCACAGGATCACGTTCTTGGGACTGCCGCTGAAGCCGCCCCGGCCCTCCAGCAGCGTGACGCCCCGATCCAGCTCCAGCAGCTTGGCGGTGATGGCCTCGTACTGCTCGGAGATGATGTAGGCCATTTTCGCCCCGTTGCCGCCATAGACCACCCGATCCATCACCTTGGAGATGATGAACAGCGCCACCATGGCGTACAGCGCCTGCGTCAGGTCGCGGAACACCGCGGCGTAGGAGATGACCACGATGGCGTCGATGGACAGGCACAGCGTACCGATGGACAGCCCCGGAAATTTCAGCTTCAGCAGCCGCGCCGCCAGCTCGGTGCCGCCGGTGGTGGCGCTGTACCGCAGCATCAGGCCGCAGCCTAGACCCACGATGACGCCGCCGTAGATGGCCGCCAGCATGGGCTCCATGGGTCTGAACGTGTACACACCGGCCAGCAGGTCGATCATGCCGGAGCTGACCAGCGTGGCGTACAGCGTGGCGTACAGCCACTGCCGCCCTACCTTTTTCCAGCTCAGGATGAACAGCGGCAGGTTCAGCACCACGATGATCGTACCGATGGGCGCCTGCGGGATGAAAAAGTTGATGATCTGGGCCACACCGGTAAAGCCGCCCACGCTCAGGTGGTTGGGGTCAAAGCACCAGTTGAAGCCCACGGCGTACAGCGCACAGGACAGGGTGATCATGGCGTACTGTCCCACGATCCCCTTCAGCTTCTGCTCCATAAACAGCGTCCTCTCTTCTCCTCAAAAAATGTATATACAGTATACTATGCAAAACGCTGTTTGTCTACTGCGGTTATTCCTCCACCATCGGCGGAACGAACCGCTCGATGGCGGCCCGCAGCTTGGGGTGCCGGATGACGAAGTGGATGGCGGGCGACTTCCCCTTGGATACCATGGCCCACTGCCCCTCGTGAATGGTGATCTGCAGGTTCCGGAAGGCCCCGCCGCCGGTGAATTCCAGCTCGCAGCGGGGATGGGCGGCGGCAAACGCCTCCGTCTGGGCCAGGTGCGCCAGATACGTCTCGTAGGTGTAGGGCACGTCCTGTCCATAGAACAGGCCCGACAGCGGCAGGGCGGGGGGAAACTGGGCAAAGGCCCGCTCCGTCAGCCGGGGCAGCTCCAGATGCACCGTGTCCGTCAGCAGGATCGTCTCCAGCTGCTCCCGCCGCGTCCGGGCATAGGCGCGGATGCGCTGCCGATTCTCCTCCGGCAGTCCCTGCTTTTCCAGCAGCGCCGCCAGACAGTCCGGCTCCATGGTACACAGCGGGGGCGTGTGCAGAATGTACCGCCTCCGCCCCGGCGTGCGGCTGTCCGCCAGCAGAAAGGCGTTGAGCCGCGCCGCGCCGTCCTCCCGGTAAATGTCCATCAGCGGACTGGCGTTTTCCAGCATGGCCTCGGCCCGGCGGCGGCAGTAGGCCACCTCACCTTTCGCCTTCGTCAGGTCGTACCGCCCCTCGCTGTGGTGTCCAGCCACCGCCTCGCCGGTGAGGGCTACCGTTCCGGCGGAGCGCATGAAGTGCAGGAACACGCCGTTTTGCGGCGTCTTGAAGTAGTACGGCTCGATCTGCCCCGTCATGTACATGGGGATGAAGCTCTCCAGCCCCAGCATCATCTCCGACATGGAGCGGTCAATGTTGTGGATGATCCGCAGCGTCAGCCCCTTTTTCAACAGCATGGCCATGCCGAACATCCACTTTTTTGGGAACTCGGGATCCTGCGCCATCTGCTCCATGGGCATGTCGCTGTACAGGATCACCGGCTCCATGGAGCGGGACAGCACCGCCGCCTTCATGAAGTCCAGCTCGCTCTCCATCATCTGCTGCAGCCCGAAATAGCTGCGCGACGTGGGCAGCTGGAACGGCGCCGCGGGCACCTTCAGCTCGTCAAAGCGGATGGAGCGTATGTACTCGTTCAGGTCGAACTCGTCCAGTCTGGCCAGAAAATGGCGGACGCCGTCCTGCCGTGGCGCGTGGCTGCCCAGCAGCCAGTCCCGCAGCCTCTGGCAGTACACGGGCCGGTCGGCCAGCGCGTCGGCCCCGCAGTCCAGCAGCTCCCCGGCGATCTCCCGGTGCTGTACATCGTCCAGCTCCCGCGACACGTAGGCGGCCACCGCGTCGGCGAACCGCTCCGGCTCCGCCGGCTGCCGCGCCCCGCTGCGGAACCGGAAAATGGTGGACGGGTCGTAGTTGGCGTACCGGCACAGACGGCTGACGCTGACCTCCATCACCTCCACCAGCGTGTTGAAGTTCTCCCGCAGGCGGGCGCGCCGGTCGTCAGTGTACTCCTCGCAGGACAGGAACCCCGCCCGCACCTCCGCCTCCGTCATACCGGGGGCGCCCTTCTCCTGCGCCAGTGCCGCCAGTGCGCGGCACAGACCGTCCATAGCGGCGGAATCCCGTCCCGGCGTCCGCTCCCCCGACCGGTAGCGGCTCAGGGACGGCGCGGCGATGCCCGCCCGGGCGCACAGCTCGCTGGCCCGGCAGTCCGTTTGCTCCATCCATACCTGCAGCTGCTGACAAAAACGCATAGCGCACCTCCTGTGTTGCTTTGCTGCCATTATACGCCGGAAGCTTTGTTTCCGCAACTGGCAGTTGACGATCCCGGCAACTCTGTTGCACCTGCCGCCCGGTCTGGTAGAATAAAGAAAAACACCGACAGGGAGGTACTGCACATGAAAAAGAACAACCGCGGCCCGCTGGGCCTGCTGCTGGCGCTCTGCATGACCCTGCTGCTGGTGACCCCGGCGCTGGCCGGCGTCACGGATGTCACCGGCGGCAGCAAGACGACCGTCAATACCGTCGTCCGCAATAACTACACGGATACCCACGAGAAAAAGACCTTCGCGCTCACCGGAAAGACCACCACCTTCGAGGGCGCGGCGGGCTACTTCGGCGCCGAAAGCGGCACCCTGACCGTGGGCTTCCCCGATCTGCGCGAGGTGGAGATCACCTACACCGTCTCGGTGGATACCGTGGTCATGACCGTCACCAACTACGATGACCTGCCCGACGGCACCTACACCTGCCCGGAGCGGGAGGACAAGAGCCTGATGACCACCATCTACACCGGCTCCAAGCTGACCTATACCGGCACCGACTATGAGGACGGCAAGGTTACCATCAACGAGATCCGCGACGACTACTACAACCGCCACCACATCTGGCGCGGCTACACGCTGACCGTCACCGGCAATGCCCCCGGCATCACCGCCACCGGCACCGGCAGCTGGAACAACGTGGACTGGAGCGCCCTGACGCAGGGCGGCGGCCAGACCACCGGCGGCTACAGCTCGCCCAAGACCTTTGACGCCGGCACGGCGCTGTACGCCGTCTCCGCCGTGCTGTCCGGCGCGGGCGCCGCCGTCCTGCGCCGCCGGAAGCGGTAAACCACACGGACATCCTTGCACTTCGGCAGGGGGAAATAAAGCAGCAGCGCATCCGCGGAAAGCGGATGCGCTGCTGCTTTATACCGTGATCTCGATGAGGTTCCCCTCCACGGCGGCGATGCAGCTTTCATAGTAGCCGTCCCCCGTCGTCCGAGGCCCGCTGACCACCTCGTACCCGGCGTTCCGCAGCCGGGCGGTCAGGGTGTCCACCCGCTCCCGGCTGCCTACGCGGAACGCGATGTGCGCGTAGCCGGCGCGGACAGGATCCTTCGGCAGCGCCGCCATGTCCGGCCGGTGCATCAGCTCCAGCCGCGCCCCGCCGTCAAAGGTGAGGAAGTAGGAGCGGAACCCCGTTTTCGGATTGTGATAGCCGCCGTCGGATGCCGCGCCGAGATACCGCACGAAGAATTCTCTGGCTCGCTCCAGCTCCTGTACATACAGGGCGATGTGCCCGATCTCCATGGCGTCACGCAAATTCCAGCGGCGTGTGGTCGCATATCTCCCGGATCTTGGCCTGCAGGCGCTTCAGATCCTCGAAGGTCTCCGGCTTCCTCCGGGGGTCGCGGAGCAGGGCGGCGGGGTGGTACAGCGCCATCATCTGGATGCCGTCCTTCTCAAAGAACTGGCCGTGCTCCTGGGTGATCCTGAAGTCCTCCTTGATGATCTCCATGGCGCTGATACGGCCCAGACATACGATGATCTTGGGCTTCATCAGTGCCAGCTGCCGGGACAGATACCCCCGGCAGGCGTCCTTCTCCGTGTTCAGCGGGTCGCGGTTCTGGGGCGGACGGCACTTGACGGAGTTGGTGATGTAGATGCGGCTGCGATCCAGCCCGATCATGGCCAGCATATCGTCCAGCAGCTTACCGGCCCGTCCCACGAAGGGCTCGCCCTGCGCGTCCTCATTGGCGCCCGGCGCCTCGCCGATCAGCAGTACCTCCGCGTTCTCCGCGCCCACGCCGAACACCACCTTCGTCCGGGTGTCCGCCAGCGTGCAGGCGCGACAGTGCAGGCATTCCTCCCGCAGGGCTTCCCAATCCGTCATGTTTCGTTCCTCCCGTATCATTCGCCCCTCCGCCGCGCAAACTGTGGAGCAGGAGGTGCGTGTCTTGTTTTTTTATGGATTCTGGCTGTTTTTGCTGTACAGCCTCGGCGGCTATGTGCTGGAAAAGCTGTACGCGGCGGTGCGCCGCCCGCCCCACCGGGTGCGCAAGTGCTTTCTGCTGCTGCCGCTGTGCCCGGTGTACGGCCTCGCCATGCTGGCGGTGCTGGGTCTGCCGCCGGACATGACCGGCACGTTCTGGCGTCTGGCGCTGTACGGCGGCCTGACGGCCACGGCGGTGGAGTACGCCGTCCATTTTCTCTACGAAAAGCTGCTGGGCGTCATGTTCTGGGATTACAGCGCCACCAAGATGGATCTGAACCGCCGTGTCTGTGTGCCGTTCGCGCTGGTCTGGGGCCCGCTGACGGCCCTGACGGTGCGGTACGTCCACCCGTGGGTGTCCGCGCTGGCGCGGAGCATGCCGCCGGCCGTCACCTGCGCGGCGCTGCTGGTGCTGGTGGCGGACTGCTTTCTGTCCGCCCGTGTGCTGCGCCGCAGCGGGGATATCGACCTCATGTCCCTGCCCCGCCTTGCCGCCGCGCTGCGGGCTTAGAGCTTGGCGGTGAGCCACAGGCCGATGTCCTCAAAGATCTGCCGCTGCTGGGCCTTTTCATTGAGGATCTCGTGGCGCAGACCGGGGTACAGCTTCAGCGTACAGTCCTGCACACCGGCGCGGCGGAACTCCTGATACGTCCGGCGCACGCCGTTGCCGCAGTCGCCCACCGGGTCTTTGGCGCCGGCGATGAACAGCACCGGCGTCTGGGGATCCATCTGCCGCAGATTGCTGAGCCGCTGGTTGAACCGGATGCCCAGCAGCATCTGGCGGAACAGCCCCACCGTGGCGTCCGCGCCGCACAGGGGATCGGCCATGTAGGCGTCCACGTTGTCCGTGTCGGCGGACAGCCAGTCGCAGCTGGTGCGGTTGGGGGCGAACAGCCTGTTGTACGCGCCGAAGGCCAGCTTCGTCACCAGCTCGCTGGTGCCGCTCTCACCCACCACGGCGCCCACGGCCTTGGCCACCGCCAGACCGCCTGCGATGACGGCCTTGGGCTGCCAGCCGGTGCCCATGATGATGGCGGCCTTCACGGTGCCGGGATAGCGGATGAGATAGGTGCGGGTCAGGAACGATCCCATGCTGTGGCCCATGATGCACAGGGGCACGTCGGGGTACCACAGGCGGATGCGCTGGTGCAGCACATAGATATCGTCAACCACGGTGTGCCAGGTGTTGCCCTCGCCGAAGTAGACGGGGGTGCCGCCCTCCGGCAGGGACAGGCCGTGGCCCAGATGGTCGTGACCCACCACGGCGATGCCCAGGCTGTTGAGATAGCGGGCAAAGGCGTCGTACCGGGCGATGTGCTCCGCCACGCCGTGGCAGAGCTGCAGCACGGCCCGGACGCTGCGGCCCTCCGGCTCCCAGCGCATGCCGTGCAGCTGTGTTTTCCCGTCGGTGGACAGGAAGGTGAATTCGCTCATATTCGTCATGGAAATCCCGCTCCTTTCGTGGTATAATCCACAGATAACCTGATGGTGGTCATAGTGTACCACACAAAAATGAAAAAGAAAAGAGGAGAAGCCATGTCCGATCACATTCTGGCGCTGGATCAGGGTACCACCAGCTCCCGGGCCATCGTATTTGACCGGGAGGGCCGCATCGCGGCCATGTCCCAGCACGCCTTTGCCCAGCACTACCCACGGGACGGCTGGGTGGAGCACGACCCCCTGGAGATCTGGGACACGGAGCGCCGGTCGGCGGCGGAGGCCATCGCGGGCTTTCCCGCCGGCAGCATCGCCGGCATCGGCGTCACCAACCAGCGGGAGACGACCATCCTCTGGGATAAGGCCACGGGAAAGCCGGTGTACAACGCCATCGTCTGGCAGTGCCGCCGCACGGCGGAGCTGTGCGAGGAGCTGAAGCGGCAGGGACTGGACGAGCGCATCCAGTCCGCCACGGGCCTGCTCATCGACGCCTACTTCTCCGGCAGCAAGATCCGCTGGATCCTGGACAACGTCCCCGGCGTCCGGCAGCGGGCGGAGCGGGGCGAGGTGCTGTTCGGCACCGTGGAGACGTGGCTCATCTGGCAGCTCACCGGGCAGCACGTCACGGACTACTCCAACGCCAGCCGCACCATGCTCTTTGACATCCGCCGCCTGTGCTGGGACGAGGAGCTGTGCGGTATTCTGGGCGTCCCCATGGCCATACTGCCCCGTCCCGTGCCCAACAGCATGGTCTACGGCACGGTGCGCCCCGGCATCGAGGGGCTGGAAAAGCTGGCGGGCGTGCCGGTGTGCGGCGCCGCCGGCGACCAGCAGGCCGCCCTGTTCGGCCAGACCTGCTTCGCCCCCGGCGAGGCCAAGAATACATACGGCACCGGCTGCTTCACCCTGATGAACGTGGGCGATACGCCGGTGCGCAGCCGGGCGGGACTGGTGACGTCCGTGGCGTGGCAGGTGGGGGACAGGACTACCTACGCGCTGGAGGGCAGCGTTTTCAACGGCGGCAGCACCATCCAGTGGCTGCGGGACGAGCTGCACATCATCTCCTCCGCGCCGGAGATCAATACGCTGGCGGCCACGGTGCCGGACAGCGGCGGCGTGGTGGTGGTGCCGGCCTTCACGGGGCTGGGCGCGCCCTACTGGGACATGTACGCCCGGGGCGCGGTGCTGGGCATCACACGGGGCACCGGCCGGGGCCATCTGGCCCGTGCGGTGCTGGAGTGCATCGCCTATCAGGTCACGGATCTGATGCTGGCCATGCGGCAGGACGCCGGCTGTGACATCACCATGCTGCGGGCGGACGGCGGCGCCAGCGTGTCCGATATCCTGCTGCAAATGCAGGCGGATCTGCTGCGCATCCCGGTGGATCGTCCGGAGATGGTGGAGACGACGGCCTTCGGCGCGGCGGCGCTGGCGGGTCTGAGCTGCGGCGTCTGGCGGGACATGGAGGAGCTGAAGGCTCTGCGCCGCAGCCAGCGGGTGTTCCTGCCGGAGGGGACGCAGGCGGACTGCGACCGGAACTACCGGCTGTGGAAGCGGGCGGTGTCCCGTGCGGCGGACTGGATCGAGCATTGACCGGCTCATGAACAGTGTGTAAATTTCGCCATTGTCCGCTTGCATCGGCGGACAAAACGCGGTATACTATGCAGCAATAGAACAGCAATATTTGAAAGGAGAAACAGCATGAGCATTCTGGACAATCTGAACACCTTGGGCAAGAAGGCGCAGGAGTACGCCGGTGTTGCCGTGGATAAGGCCAGGGATCTGGCGGAGGCTGCCGCCGATAAGGCAAAGTCCGCTACCGACGCCGCCAAGCTGAACATGGCCATCCTCACCGAGCAGCGCGAGCTGGAGAAGAACTACCGCGCCATCGGCGAGTGGTTCATCTCCGAGTATACCGGCGAAACGCCCGACGCCGTCAAGGACGTGGTGGCCGCCGTCAACGCCTCCAAGGCCCGCATCGCCGAGCTGGAGGCCGAGAAGGCCGCCAAGGTCGAGCCCGCTGCCGAGGAGGAGACGGTCAGCGTCAAGGTCTGCCCCGTCTGCGGCGCGGCCAGCGAGGACAAGTTCTGCCCCCACTGCGGCGCGCCCATGGGCGAGTAAGCAGACAGGATACGCAAAAAAAAGAACAGCCGTCACGGACGGCTGTTCTTTTTGTATCCCGAAAACCACTCGCTGGGCGAGTGGTTCAAAAGAGGCTGCTGCCGATGAGGAAAAATAAAACTCCCTCTGTTATAGTAGAGATGCGGTCTGGCAACTGCAAACTACAAAACAAAGGGAGGCCACTCAAGAATGAATGACACAAACAGTTTAGCGCATACGAAAGTACAGTTTACAAGGGACTACACAGGGTAGATATCTGACGGGAGGGGTTCCGCCCGTCAGATTTTCCATGTGATATTCAAACTATCGCTTGTGGCGGCTATGGTGGTAATCATCAAATCCACCACCCGCCGCTTGTCGTCAAAGGATACATTCTCCCAAGTGTCGAGGTAGCCGGAAATCTGGTTGACCTGTTCCGGGCTAATGGCTTCCACCGCCAGTTCCGCTATCCTCGCCAGAAGTTCCTGCTTGCGCCCGTCCAGTTCTGCTATCTTCACATTCACATAGGAGAGCAAGACATTGTTTGCACCCGTCAGACTGTCCACCAGCTTTTCAATCTCGCTGTCCACATGGGCAAGCTCCGCTTGCAGGGCGGCAATTTTAGGGTTTGCCTTTGCCGCTTTCTTTCTGCCTGTCAGCGTCTTGTAGCTTGCCAGTTTCTTCACCATCTGCTGATAAACAACCGCTTCCAGCTCCGAAGTGATGATTTTCCCGCATCCGGCACAGCTTTTATTGTCCAGCCGCTTTGTGCAGCGGAGATATTGCTTTCCCACAGGATTGTTAATGCTCATAAGGGCATACCCGCAGTTTCCGCACTTGATTTTTCCCGCCAGCCATGTATGGGTGGCTTTCCGGGCAGACTGGATTTTCATGTTGTTCATCAGCTTCTTGCGGCAGGTCAGCCAGATGTCGGAGGGGACAATGCCCTCATGGGGAGCCAGCACCAGCATTTGGTCTTTCAAGTCGTTCTTTTTGCTGGGCTTCACATCCCGCCCTTGATACAGATAGCAGCCATTCATGCCGGTAAAATCGGCAGCGTCATTGACAATGATTGTCCCTTGACTTTTGAAAAATTCGTACACATCAAGGTCTGCCTGCACATAGACAGGATTGCGTAACATCTGCGCCAGCGTGGGGCGTATTAGTTCCTTGCCGTTGAATAAAATTCCCTGTTCGGCAAAGTACCGGGTAATGTCCCCGTAGGAGGTTGTGGGCTGGGCGTACATCTCGAACATCAGCCGGATATTTGCCGCTTCGTCTGGGTTTACCACCAGCTTCTTTGTGTTGATACCGTCCATCTTGATTGGCTCTGTATGGAAGCCGTAAGGGGCTTTTCCACCCATCTTAAACCCTCGCTGGCTGCGGGAATAATAAGCGTCCGTTACCCGCTTCTGTATCGTTTCCCTTTCAAGCTGGGCGAACACGATACAGATATTCAGCATCGCCCGCCCCATCGGCGTGGAGGTATCAAACTTTTCCGTAGAGGACACAAACTCCACATTGTACTGCTGGAACAGCTCCATCATGTTGGCAAAGTCCAGAATGGAACGGCTGATACGGTCGAGCTTGTAAACCACGACCTTTGCAATCAAGCCCCGCTTGATGTCCCGCACCAGTTCTTGAAACTTCGGACGGTCTGTGTTCTTGCCGCTGTACCCTTTGTCTGTGTATTCCTTGCAGTTACCGCCTTTCAACTCGTATTTGCAAAATTCAATCTGGCTTTCAATGGAAATGCTGTCCTTTTTGTCCACCGATTGTCTTGCATAGATTGCGTCTATTCGATTATTCATATTGTCGCTCCTTTTCTTAAAAAAGAAACGGAGCTGCTGACAGCTTTATTATACCGCCAGCAGCCCCGCAAATCAACGATGGCTTTGGAAAACCTTATGCCCCGGCTTCCTCGCTCTGCCGTTTGTCGGCATACTTGCGGAATACCTCATAAAGCTGCTGTTCCAGCTCCCGGCGTTTTGCCGCTTCCTGCTCCGGCGTGAATACCGGGGAGAGATTTTCCAGCGTGATTTCCTTTCCCTGAAAAGTCACGATTTCTGTTTCCTTTTTGTATCTGATATTGCTTATAAAATCACCTGTCCTTTCCATAATGCTGCTGCCGTTTCAGTTCTGCCAACACCTCCGGCGGGATACGGTCAACCAACCGCTGAATGTCTTTCAGCTCGCTTTCCAGCTTTGCCCGTTCCATGCGGTCTTTGATTTTGCCGTTCTCGCTGGCTCTGGCTCGTTCTTCCAGCTTTTCATTTTCCGCCAAAAGGTCGTTTATCGTGACCTTGTACTTTTTGAGCTGCCCGGAGAAGTTCTCCATCTGCGGAAACCACTTTTTCAGCATGGAGAGGGCTTCCTCTTTTTTCTTTCCGGCATTCAGCGAGTTAATGCCGTCCAGCGTGGCTTCAATGGCTCTTGCCTGTTTGGATAGATTGACCGCCTGCTTGAACAGCCGAGTGGGGATATGCTTCCTGCCTGTCTTGCTGGCACTCTCCCCACGCTCCAAGTCGGGATATTTCTCCACCATATAGGCGTGAAAATCGTCCTGCCATTTTGTGAGGTTGGCTCTGTTCCCTATAATCTCCTTTGCACACAGGCGGTTGTCTTTTGTCAGCGGAACAAAAGTTAAGTGGAGGTGGGGCGTTTTCTCGTCCATGTGTACCACCGCCGACACGATATTTTCCCGCCCTACCCGGTCAATGAGGAAGTCCGCCGCCCTCTGGAAAAACGCCTGTATCTCCTTTGGGGATTTCCCCTTGAAAAACTCCGGGCTGGCGGTAATCAGCGTATCGACAAACCGGGTGCTGTCCCTACGGGTGCGGCACCCCGCCTGTTCAATGCGGCTCTGAATGAAATGGTAATAGCGGCTCTCCGGCTTGACGATATGGAAGTTGTATTTGCTCCGGCTGGTGTCAATATCCGGGTTGCTGGCATACTGCTCTTTCTGCCTTTCGTGATGGGCTTCCAGCGGTCTTGCCGGGTTGCCCTTGTGCTTCTCAAACCGCAAAATTGCGTGTTGTGCCATTCTGCTCCTTTCCCCATCCCTTTCCTATCCGGGGTTTTCCACAGGGAAAATCTCACAGGAATTAGCTCGGATAGGATTGGAATGGATAGAATATAAATCAATATTTTTATCTTTGTATTTCTATATACCGTCCGGTTTTCGTGCTTCAAGAGGATTGATTATCGTACTCCATGAGTGCGGTTTTCAGGCCTTCGGCGTACCAGAACGGGATTTCTTGAAGTCGGTGTTTGGAACCGCTTCAAAGGATTTTGGGTAGATGCGGTTGGGTTTTCCACAGCCCTGCTTCTGGATCTCCACCAATCCGGCATATTGCAGTTCCCGCAGGGTGTTCACCGCCTTTTGCCGCCCACAGTGGAGCAGGGCGACTACCTCGCAGATTGGATAGTACAGGTAAATGCGCCCGTACTCGTCCGCCCAGCCGTTCTTACGGGATAACTCCGCCCGGCGCAGGATAAAGGCGTACAGAACCTTTGCTTCGTTGGACAGGGGTGTGAATGTAGGGGCTTCAAAGAGAAAGTTGGGCAAGCGTGTGAAGCTGACTGCTTTCTCCGGCTGATGAATATAAATTGTGTTTGTCATATCGTGTTTTGTGGACGGTTAGAAGCCCGTTTCCGGGGCGGGCGATACTTTGATTGCGGAGCCTTGCAAATCAAGGCTTTTTTCCGCCTTAACTGTCCACAGCAGACCTCTTTTTCCGTTCACTTTCTGTTTTCTGCCGCCTGTGAACTCTGGCGGCGCAATCGGGACAGTATTTCGCCCGGTTGGACTTTGGGACGAACGCTCTGCCGCAGACCGCACAGCGTTTTAGCTCCTTATCCCGGAAAATCTCCGCTTCCAGCGTTCCGATTTGTGGCAAGACCGCCCACCGAAACCACTTACAGCAGACCGAGAAAGAAGCCGTCTGCGGGCAGGCGCAGGTGTCCCCATCGTCAAGAACGATGCAGTTGCCGTCCTCACAGCAGCACTTCCGGCGTATCAGGCTGGCCGCCTGTTTCCTCTGCGCTGGTGTCATGCGGCAAAGGGAACCGTCCGGCCTGCGTTCCAGCGGTGGCAAGCCTTTATAGGGGTTATCTCTCATGCGTTCCCTCCATTTTTCGCTTTTGCTGTTCGCCCCGAAAAAGCTTCCTGCCCCATTCCTGCGGCGTGTTCCGGCGTTGGCACGCTCCCCACAGCTTCGGGACAAGTTGTCCCGAAGTGACCTCTGGACAAAGTGACCAGAAGTTGGCTCCTTGCGGTGCTTCCCCTGCCGGGGTATTCCTTTTCGGACGGTCATTTAGTTTTCAAGGTGCAGCTCATCGATGAACTACCATAAGTCTACACCTAAATGACTGCCCGTCCCGTATATCCGAAAGGTAGGAAATCCGCCCAAAAAACTGCCTATTTCCACGCTCTCGGAATTGTGGTAAAATGATAAGTACAAAGAGACAAATCGAAATCTATGAAAATAGTACAGCGAGAAGGAGTATGCGAATGCAGGATACAATCATTCAATTAAAAGCTCTTGGGCAAATGCCTGACTCATTAACAGGTAATCCAGCAGGAGAGCTTGTCAGCAAGTATGACGAACTACTTATAAAAGTGAAAACACCGCTTACAGAGGAAGAAGTTGAGGCATTAATTGGTATTTTTCCCGAAAGTACGATGTATGAAGTTGAATGGACATTGTTACATTTAGTTGAAACATATGTGAAACCAGAATTGCTTTCAAAATATAGAAATTTAATTTCAAAATGCCCCAGTGAAGAGTGGAGAGACACTATGAAAGTACGCTTGGATAATTGGGAAAAGAAAAATGGTAGACATATTTAATACGACACCTTCCCATTTATCGGGCAGACAGGGAGGGAGAGCATGGAATTATCCATACAAGAACGATTAAAAGACCTGCGTGTGGAACGAGGGCTGACGCTGGAACAGCTTGCGGAGGAAACTCACCTTTCCAAATCTGCTTTAGGCAGTTATGAGGGAGACAATCTCAAAGACATCAGCCACCATGCCCTTATCCAGCTGGCAAAGGTTTATGAAGTGACCGTTGATTACCTGCTGGGACGCTCTAAAACAAAAAATCACCCAAACGCCGATCTTGCAGACCTGCGTTTGAGTGATGATATGATTGAGCTGCTGAAAAGCGGACTGGTGAACAATTCTCTCCTGTGCGAGTTAGCGACGCACCCGGCTTTTCCTCGGTTCATGGCTGACCTTGAAATCTATGTGAACGGCGTGGCGGTGAAGCAGGTGCAGGCCGCAAACGCCATAATGGATACCATGAGCGCAACGATTATGAAGCGGTACAATCCCGGCCTGACTGACCCGCAGTTACGGCAGCTTGTCGCCGCCCATATTGACGATGACAGCTTTTGCCGCTATGTGATACAGCAGGACATAAACAAGATAGCTCTTGACCTGCGGAAAGCACATAAGGACGATTTTTTCAGCGTCCCGGAGGACAATCCGCTGGAAGATTTTTTACAGACCGCCGAGGAAACCGCTAAAGAGGACAGCGACCCGGAGCAAGCGTCGCTGGCGTTTATCTGCAAGCGGCTTAAACTGAATTACAAGAAGCTGTCCGAGGAAGAAAAGAAGTGGCTGAAGAAGATTGCACAGAAGTCGGACTTGCTGAAAAATCCAAACCCGCAGCGGGGGAGAAAATAGAGAACGAGAAATTGGAGGGAGTAAAGATGCAGGAGGCAATTATAAAATTGAAACTTCTCGGTCAAATGCCAGACGCAGTGAAAGATGACCCTACAGCAGAAACCATCAACATGTATGACGAATTGCTCTCCAATGTAAAAACGCCATTGACAAGAGAAGAAGTAGGCGTATTGATTGACATTTTCCCCGAAGGTGGAATGTATGGAGTAGAGTGGGATTTGCTAAAATTGGTAGAGTCTTATTTGATAGAAGCACCATCAAGTGAAGAGTATCGAAAATTGATTGCTGCTTGTCCAAGTGAAGAATGGCGAGAAACTATGCAAGCCCGTTTAGATAATTGGGAAAACAACAAACAATAACTTGTTGGGGAGATAGCAAAGCCAGTCGAGCCAGTCAACGGTCAAGATAAACGGCGCATTTCATGCGCCGCCGTTGACAGCCCCGCCCGTCTTTGCTAATGGGCAATCAAGGCGGGAAAGCCCTAAAATGGCTTCCCGCCCATTTCAATTTTGAGAAGAAACCCTGTCTGTTTTCTCGTGAATGTGGCTATCCGTCTGGGACACTTTGTCCCATAGTCCAGCGTAGGATGAGGGACGGGGGCTTTCATATACGCCCTGTCTGCTGGCGAAACCAGTCCTGCGCTTGCGGCTCCACGCCACGCAATCACAGCACTGCTTTCCTGCCGCTTCAAATGCCCTTGCCCTCCCCGGCGGCAATGGCATTTTCACGGCAACGCCGACAGAGCGTATAACACACTACACTTTGCGAGCAAAGTCGTGCGCCAAGGGGCAAGCCCCTTTGGAAACCCCAGACAACAAAACAGGCTGAATATCCCGCACTTTCCCGGTGCTTGATATTCAGCCTTTATTTGTTGTCAGCAGCCCCCGTTTCGTGGTCTGCGTGTAGTTCCTTGTAAACTGACCTAAGTGGAATTGCAAATACCACATCGTATTTGCGCCGAAGTATCGGCGCAAAGTGTTCTTCGGCGAAAAACGCAGGGAGATTGGGAAAATACTGCGGCAGTTATGCGAATGGAAAAAGGTGAATATCGTAGAGGCGGAAGTATGTCCGGATCACATACATATGCTGCTTGAGATCCCACCCAAAATTGCGGTTTCGAGCTTTGTGGGATACCTGAAAGGCAAAAGCTCGCTGATGATCTACGAACAGTTCCCAAATCTGAAGTACGAGTACAGAAACCGCGAATTTTGGTGTCGCGGGTACTATGTAGATACCGTGGGGAAGAATGCGAAGAAAATAGAGGAGTACATTCGGAATCAATTAGAGGAAGATAGGATGGGCGAACAACTGACAATGGGCAACTTCTAAGCCCGTTTACGGGCGGCTGGTAGCAAGCCCCATGCAGATGTCAGACCGTACCAACGCCGCATGAGGCGTGGCTGGTAACATAGGGCTTCGCCCGTCTAAGAAATACCCCCGGCTTGGCCGGGGGATATTTATTTCGCGCCTATTTACTGCTTTACCCACTCCAGCGAGGAGGAGATACCCATGCTCTCCAGCTCGGACAGCAGGGCGTTGTCATCGCTCCACGTCATGGTGCCGCCGCTGAGGGCGTAGCCCATGGACTCCTCGGCCTTGAAGCCGCTGCCGTTCTCGCTGAGATACAGGCGGCCCTTTTCGGCCTTGTAGCTGCCGGCAGTGATGTCGCTGCCGATGTCGCCCAGCAGGGCGCTTACGTCAAAGGCGGACAGAACGCTGTCCACCAGACCCTCCACGGTGAGCCCGCTCCCGTCCAGCGCCTTGTCATACTCCTCCCGGGTCATGCCCTGCTTTTCAGCCTCCTGATAGGTCAGCTCCACGATGACAGGCTTCAGCGCCTGTATGTACGCGGTGAAGGAGGCGGCGGTGGCGTCGGTGTCCACGCCCATGGTGAAGGTGCCGTCGTCGTTGAACACGGCGGTGAGGAACATCTGCATGGGCGTCTCCGAGGCGTACTCGGCGTCCAGCGCGCCGCCGATCTCCGTGTCCATCTGCGATGTGATGTCCACCGTACACTGCCATGTGCCCACCAGCTGCTTGCTTTCATTGCTGCCGCAGGCGGTGAGACTTAGTGCCAGCACCAGCGTCAGCAGAAGCGCGGTCAATTTTTTCATGATGTCTTTCCTTTCCAGTGGATGATATTGTGCGGCCAGGCCGCCGGTGGGCATTATAGCCGAAACGCTGTACCGTGTCAATCGAAACGCGGGTTTTTTCTTGCAAAATGCCGCGTTATCCTGTATGCTGGTAGGGAAAGGGAGGGGGAGAGATGACGCTTTTACAGATGCGCTATATTCTGGAGGTCGACCGCTGCGGCTCCATGAACCGGGCGGCGCAGGATCTGTTCGTGTCCCAGTCGGCGCTGTCCACCGCCATTCTGGAGGTGGAGAAGGAGCTGGGCATCACCGTGTTCCGCCGCAGCAACCGGGGCGTGGTGCTGACGGAGGAGGGCCGGGAGCTGGTAGCCCAGATCGCGCCCATTGTGGAGCGCAGCGGCCGTATCGCCCGGTATTACAGCGAGCGCCGGGCGGAGAACCGGGTCACGCTGTCCGTGGCATCCCAGCGCTATCCCTTCTGCGCCAAGGCCTTCGTGGAGTACCTCCACCTGCTGGAGGAGCCCCGCATACAGGTGAGCTTCAAGGAGATGGAGATGGCCGCCGTCATCGACGAGGTGTTCCGCCGCCAGAGCGCGATGGGCATTATCTTCGTCTCCGACATGACGGAGCACTTCATCGGCCGCATCCTGCAGGAGAAGGATCTGGAGTTCTGCCAGCTGGCCACGCTGCGCCCCCGGGTGTTCATGCGCCGGGGCCATCCGCTGGCGGCGGAGCCGTCGGTGCGGCTGGAGCAGCTGTACGCCTATCCCTATGTGGTGTTCACCCAGTCCGACAGCAACTACCAGTACGCGGAGGAGGCGGTGGTGGGCACCGGCGCCCAGTTCGACCGGGTGGTGTGCGTCAGCGACCGGGCCACGGCCTACAACGTCATGGCCCACACCAACTGCGTCTCCACCGGCAGCGGCGTCATGCCGGAGGGCTACGGCGACGACCGGCTGGTGACGCTGCCCCTGACCGGGCAGGTACACGATATGCGTCTGGGCTATATCAAGCTGCGCTCTGTGCCTCTGACGGAGACGGGGGAGAAGTTCGTGGACATCCTGACCCGCAGCCTTGCCGAGCTCGGCGAGGGCGTATAACGGCGGAAAACCTGCAATAAACCTGCGAAAAATCTGCAATATATCTGCAATAAACCGGAAATATATCTGAAAAAAGGACGCCGTTCAGGCGTCCTTTTTTGCAGGTCACACCACCTGAAAAATAAAAAATTTCAGGTAGCTCGTCTCGTCCACGCCCCACAGGATGGGGTGGTCGGCGCACTGCTGCCGCGCCTCGATCTGCCGCAGCTGCACCCCCGCGTCCCGTGCGGCGCTGCGCAGCATTTTGATGAACAGCTCCTCCGTGGCGAAGTGGCTGCATGAGCAGGTGGCCAGATACCCGCCCCGGGGCAGCAGCCTCATGGCCCGGTAGTTGATCTCCTTGTAGCCGGTCATGGCGTTGTGTACCGTCCGGCGGCTCTTGGTGAAGGCCGGGGGATCAAGGATGATGAAATCGTATTTTTTCGGCTGCTTTTCCAGCTGGGGCAGCAGGTCGAACACGTTGGCCGCCATGCAGTCCATGACGCTGTCCAGCCCATTGCGGCGGGCGTTCTCCGCCGCGCACTGCACCGCGAACTCCGACACGTCCACGGCGGTGACATGGGCCGCGCCGCCCCGGGCCGCGTTGAGGGCGAAGGAGCCGGTGTGGGTGAAGCAGTCCAGCACCGTCCGGCCCTTTGCCAGACGGGCCACCGCCTGCCGGTTGTACTTCTGATCCAGAAAAAAGCCGGTCTTCTGGCCGTTCTCAAAGTCCACGGTGTAGACGATGCCGTTCTCCACAATGTCCACCGCCGTCTTTTCCGGCGGCGTCTCGCCGGGCAGGGGATACCAGCCCTTGGCCTGCGCCATGCCCTCCAGCTCCCGGATGGCCGCGTCGTTGCGCTCGTAGATGCCCCGGATGTCCTGTCCGTCCTCCCGCAGCACCTTGGCCAGCAGGGAGAACAGGCGGGGCTTGATGCGCTCCATGCCCAGACTCAGGGTCTGCGTCACCAGCACGCTCTCGAACCTGTCCACCGTCAGGCCGGGGAACAGGTCGGCCTCGCCGAAGATCACGCGGCAGCAGCGGCTGTCCGTCCCGCCCATCACCGTTTTGCGGTAGTCCCATGCGTAGCGGATGCGCCGCGCCCAGAAGGCGTCGGAGAAGTCGTCATTGGCGTTGCGGCTCAACAGCCGCACCCGGATCCTGGAGCGGCTGTTGTAGAATCCGCAGCCCAGCCAGCTGCCCCGGCGGCTCACCACGTCCACCAGTCCGCCGTCCTCCGCGCCGCTTTCCACGGACGTGACCTCGCCCTCGTAGACCCACGGGTGCCCGCCGGTGAGGGCGGCCTCCCCCTTGGGGGTGATGGTGACCTTCGCATAGGGACGCGCAGCTTTCATGGTACATACCGCCTTTCATTTCGTGGCCGCCATTATAACACATCTTCCCTGGATTTTCCATATAAATGTGGTGAACGACATTGAAAGGCAACAGACGATATGCCGCATACGCGGCAGGATTCTAACGGAGAATCACAAGAAGCTTGAGAATCTGGGTGTACTATCACAAGAAACTTGTGACCCTCACGCGCCTACAGGGGGTAGGCTCCACTACGAAAGGGGTGATTCTGTGCATGACCTGACCCGACAAGAGCGCTGGCACAAGCGGCACCTGCGCACGGTGTCCTCAAAGCTGACAACCCAGCAATACCAACGGTTTCTGGGAATCTGTCAGCTATGCGGCCTGACGCCTTATGCCGCCATCCGTCTGTTCTGTAAGGGCGTTACGGTGGAATTTCTGGACAATTTCATGAGAAATTCGCTGTGAAATTCCTTTGCCGTCTTGCGGGCTGTCCACTGTATCACACGGCGCAAGGCCAGACGGCCGCCCGGTGCGTCATCTGGCAGTCTGTAGCGGGCCGTTTGCAAGCTCCGGCCTTGCCCTCGTGTGTGCCGGGATGGTGCCGCAAGACGGCAGAAAGGACGGTTCAGGACATGAACGGAAAGAACAGCATGAACGCGAACATCAGCAAGGAACTGCGGAAAGAGGTATACCGGCGGGACGGGTTCCGCTGCGCCCTCTGCGATTCAACGGACGGGATTCAGATTCACCACGTCAAGCCCCGTGGCCGGGGCGGCGCAGACCACCCGATGAATCTCATCACGCTTTGCTGGCGGTGCCACGCCGCCGCCCATGGTTCCATCCTACTGTTGGACGAGTACCCGTCCCATGACGAGTTCCCGAACATTGAACAGCAGATTCGCGCCATGATGGACGAACTTGAATTGGCCTGCGTGGAGTACGTTTCGGACTACTACGCCGAACGGGGCGAGATTTGGTATCCGTGGGAGGGATGACCGCGAGGGGGGGCTTCGGCCCCCTCTTTTTTTGCTCGTTTGCATGTTGTGGGTGCGATGGAGACGGGACGCAAGATATAGCGCCGTTCGGGGCACCTGTGGGTGTCGCAGTCAAAAAGTGGTGGCGCGGGCGGCTCCCCCCTGCGGCCCCTTGCGGGGGTCGGGGCCTTGGCTGGCGCGCCCCCCCGCCCGCGCTATTGGATTCTCCGGCGTCCCCGCCGCCAACGGCGGGGCGCGCCTGCGCGCCGCCTTGCGGGGGTCGGCGGCTTGCTCTCGCGGCGGCGGCAGCGATTCAATGGGGGGGGCGGTGCCGCCGCCGCTCGTCCGTTGTGGGGGGTGCCCCTCTCTCCGGCGGGTGCGGTGGTGCCTGCCGGGTGTGGGGGCTGTTGTCGTGGCGCCGCCGGGGGCTGGGCCGTTCCGCTCCGCTTCACTCAAAGCCCCCGGCGCCGCCCCGCCCCCAGTCCCCGCCCCCTTGCGCCTGCGGGCGCGGGGTGGGGGTTCCGCTGGCTGCGGCCAGCGGGGACGGCCGCCCGCTCTCGCGGGCGAACTTACGATGAAATAACACATCTTCCCCGGATTTTCCATATAAATGTGGTGAACGACATTGAAAGGGGAATGACCATGCCAAGCGTGTATCTGAGTCCCAGCACACAGGAATACAACCCGTACATCACCGGCGCCGGCAGCGAGGAGTACTTTATGAACCTCATCACCGACGCCATGGAGCCGTACCTCACCGCCAACACCATCCGCTTCGGCCGCAACACGCCGGAGATGACGGCGGCCAGCTCCATCCGGCAGGGAAACGCCGGGAACTACGACTTCTATCTGGCCCTCCACTCCAACGGCAGCACCGACGGCAGCCGGGAGGGTACCGTCCGGGGCGTCATTGCCTTCTACTACCCCGGCAGCGCCAACGGACAGCGGGCCGCCGACATCTTCGTGCGGAACCTCAAGACCATCTACCCGCTGCCGGAGAAGGTCTACACCCGCTCCACCACCGCGCTGGGGGAGGTGCGCCAGCCCCGGATGCCCGCCGTGCTGCTGGAGCTGGGCTACCACGACAACTACGCCGATGCCCGCTGGGTGCAGAACAACATCCAGGCCATCGCCGCCAATCTGGCGCTGTCCCTGACGGAGTACTTCGGCCTGCCGTTCATCACGCCCCTCACGCCGTGGCGGGGCACGGTGCGCACCCAGTCCGGGAGACTGAACCTGCGGGACTATCCGTCCACGTCGGGCCGGGTCGTCGCCCAGCTGCCCTCCGGCACGGCGGTGACGGTCTACGGCCGCACCGGGGAATGGTACAGCGTGGGCTATCAGGGCCATCTGGGCTATGCCGCCGCCGCGTACATCCAATAGGGGGGCGCGGCTGGCAAAATCGGTGAACTGCCTAAAAAACACAGGTCATTTTTCCGGTTTGCCCTTGACAGTTGACTATAATATGTTTAATATTGTAAAGGATTATCATCGGAAGGACAGGGGTACCTTTCGGTTATTTTCTAAGGCACATCTTGTGCCGACCCATACTAACCATTACAACATAGGAGGAATGCACCATGACCGCACAAGGTTGGATCGTGGCAGTCCTCTCCTTCGCTGTTGCCTTCGTTCTGGGCTTTGCGGTATGCACCCTGATCCGCCGCCGCAAGGAAAAGAACGACCAGCGCAAGATCGAAGACGCCGAGCAGGAAGCTCTGCGTATCGTCAACGAGGCCATCAAGAGCTCTGAAAACAAAAAGCGGGAAGCGCTTCTTGAAGCAAAAGAAGAGATTTTGAAAAACCGCAGCGAATACGAGAGGGAAGTGAAGGAACGCCGCGCCGAGCAGCAGAAGCAGGAGCGCCGTTTGCAGCAGAAGGAGGAGAATCTCGATCACAAGACCGAGATGATCGAGAAGAAGGAGGAGGCGCTGGCCCAGAAGCACGCCGCCGCCGACAAGGAGCAGGAGGAGATCAAGCTCATCAAGCGCAGCCAGACCGAGATGCTGGAGCGCATCTCCGGCTTCACGGCGGAGCAGGCCAAGGAATACCTGATCGCGCAGGTGGAGTCCGAGGTGACTCACGAGACGGCGCTGAAGATCAAGGAGATCGAGGCCCGCGCCAAGGACGAGGCCGACCAGCGTGCCCGCGAGATCGTGGCCACCGCCATCCAGCGGTGCGCCGCCGACCATGTGGCCGAGATCACCGTCAGTGTGGTTCCCCTGCCCAATGACGAGATGAAGGGCCGCATCATCGGCCGCGAGGGCCGCAACATCCGGACGCTGGAGACTCTGACCGGCGCCGACCTCATCATCGACGATACCCCCGAGGCCATTACCGTCTCCTGCTTCGAGCCTGTCCGCCGCGAGGTGGCCCGGCTGGCGCTGGAGAAGCTGATCGCCGACGGCCGCATCCACCCCACCCACATCGAGGAGATGGTGGAGAAGGCCCGCCGCGAGGTGGACGGCGTGATTCGCGCCGAGGGTGAGCGCGCCGTGCTGGAGACGGGCGTGCGCGGTCTGCACCCCGAGCTGCAGAAGCTGCTGGGCCGCCTGCACTACCGCACCAGCTATGGCCAGAACGTGCTGCAGCACTCCATCGAGGTCAGCCATATTGCCGGTATGATGGCCGCAGAGCTGGGCGCAGACGTACAGGCCGCCAAGCGAGCCGGTCTGCTGCACGACATCGGCAAAGCCCTTGACCACGAGTTCGAGGGCACCCATGTGGCGCTGGGTGTGGAGTACGCCCGCAAGTACCGGGAGAAAGAGGACATCATCCACGCCATTCAGGCCCACCACGGCGACGTGGAGTGCAGGACGCTGGTGGCCTGCCTTGTGCAGGCGGCCGACGCCATCTCCGCCGCCCGGCCCGGCGCACGCCGCGAGAATCTGGAGAACTATATCAAGCGTCTGGAGAAGCTGGAGGAGATCACCGGCACCTATCCCGGCGTGGAGAAGAGCTACGCCATTCAGGCGGGCCGCGAAGTCCGCGTCATGGTCAAGCCGGAGCAGGTGTCTGAGGACGAGATGGTCATTCTGGCCCGCGAGCTGGCCAAGCGCATCGAAAACGAACTGGAGTACCCCGGCCAGATCAAGGTTCACGTCCTGCGGGAAACGAAGGTCGTGGAATACGCAAAATAAAGACCCCTACGGCTCCGGAGTGCGTTGCACTCCGGAGTCTTTTTTGCTATAATGTCCCTGCATGAAGGGGGGAACGTCTATGAGACGCATCGTATTGTGCCTGCTCCTGCTGGCGATGGCACTGTCCGTGACCGGGTGTCTGCCCGTTTCGGGGGACGGCGCGCCGTCTCCGGCGGCGGAGGAGCCGAAGCTCGCCGCCACGGAGCCGGATGACGCCGAGGCTGTCACCGCCGCAGAGCCGGTGTGGATGCGGCAGCACCAGTCCGTCTGGGGGCGGGAGCCGGAGACGGTCAGCGCCGAGTTCGAGCGCATCTCCGGCGCGGCGGCCTGCGGTATGACCACGGGGCAGGAGCTTCTGCTGCTGGACTTCATGGACTGCTACTACCAGTCCGTGTGCAGCTTGCAGGCCATCGACTGCAGCGCGCTGTTCGCCGACCGGGCGCAGTCCGACTATCACCGTACCGTCTGGCGCACGCTGGCGGCTATCCGGCAGGAGTCGCCCATCGACCTGCACGCCGGCTCCTACAGCTACTCCCTGCGCTGCGCGGCGCTGGATGGGGACGGCGACACGGCGGCGCTGACGCTGCTGGAGAGCAGTGTGGTCTACTTCGACGGGCTGGAGGGGATGCCCTCCGAGCAGTGGAACGTGAAGCACACCTTCCGGCTGCAGCGCGCCGGCGGCGATCGCTGGCTCATCGCGGAGCACGTCTCCGATGACAACCCCTATTACAGCGCCGATTACGACGCCGATACGGACACCGACCGCAATCTGCCCCGGCTGCTGGCCTGTATCCGGGCGCGGCAGGACGATCCCCGGACGCCGTGGACACCGAAGGTCACATGGGATCACGACTATGACCGGGACGCCGCGCTGGACTACATGCTGACGTACAGCGCCAAGCGCAACCCCGCCTACCGGGCCTATGACGATGTGGGCGGCAACTGCATGAACTTCGGCTCACAGGTGCTGTCTGCCGGGGGCATCCCGCCGGTATCCGGCGGCTACGAGACGGGCTGGTACTATTTCAGCAGCAGTGATGTCACGCTGCCGTGGGTCAACGTGGGCGGCTTCCTCGACCTTGCGGCGAGCCATACCGGCTCCGGGCTGGTGGCCGCGGCAGACGCGCCCTACTTCACCGGCGAGGTGGGGGATATCATCACCATGGGCGTCGAGGAGCCGCGGAACCACACCACCGTCATCTGTGGTATTCTTACCGACGACGCGGGGCAGACCGTGGACTATCTGCTGTGCTCCAACACTGCCAACCTGCGGAACTATCCGGCTTCCGCGTATTACTATGCCAATCGCCAGCTCACGAAGATACTGGGCTGGAACGACTGACCTCAAAGGAGGAAATACCATGGACTATCGTATTCTGGCGCTGGGCGACGTGGCCAGCGAGACGGGCCTCCAGCTGCTGCAGAGGAAGCTGTGGGCCTTCCGGCGGGAGCGGGACGTCGCCTTCGCGGTGGTCAACGGCGAGAACATCTCCGGCAGCGGCCTGACAAGGGTGCAGGCGGAGGAGCTGCTGGCCGCCGGTGCGGACGTGATCACGCTGGGCAACCACACCTTCGGCAAGCCCCAGATCGCCCCGTTCCTGGACGAGAACCGGTACATCCTGCGGCCCGCCAACTTCACGGGCCGCGCCGCCGGACGGGGCTATGCCGTCTACGACTGCGGCGCGTTCTCCACGGCGGTGCTGGTGCTCATCGGCCGCTGCGGTTTGGATTTCAACGCCGACAACCCCTTTACCACGGCGGATCGCCTGCTGAAAACGGCGGACAAGCCCACATTCACGCTGGTGGAGCTCCACGCGCAGGCCACCAGCGAGAAGCTGGCTATGGCCTACTATCTGGATGGCCGCGTGTCCGCCCTGTGGGGCACCCACACCCATGTGCCTACCGCCGACCAGCGGGTATTCCAAAAGGGCACCGGCTACGTCACCGATCTGGGCATGACCGGGCCGGTGGAGTCGGTGCTGGGTGTCAGGCCGGAGCAGTCCATGGAGTTCTTCCTGGGCGGTCTGCCCGGCCGCTATCAGGCGGCAGACGGGCCCTGCGCCGCGCAGGGCTGTATCTTCACACTGAACAGCGACACCGGCCTTTGCACCGGTGTGGAGCGTATCGAGATCAAATAAAAGGAGAAACTGCTATCATGTCTGTGGAAAAAGTAAGAGCCTATCTGGAACCCTACGGTGTTGCTGACCGTATCCGCGAATTCGATGTGTCCAGCGCCACGGTGGAGCTGGCCGCGCTGGCCGTGGGCGTGGAGGGCGCGCGCATTGCCAAGACCCTCAGCTTCAAGGTGGACGAGGAGCCTATTCTGGTGGTGGCCGCCGGTGACGCCAAGGTGGACAACAGCAAGTACAAGCACTTCTTCGGCGCCAAGGCCAAGATGCTCACCGCCGAGGAGGCCGTGGAGCGTATCGGCCACGCCGTAGGCGGCGTGTGCCCCTTTGCCCTGCCCGATGATGTCAAGACCTATCTGGACGTGTCCCTGAAGCGGTTCGAGACGGTGTTCCCCGCCGTGGGCAGCGCCGCCAGCGCCATCGAGCTGACCTGTGACGAGCTGGAGCACTGCTGCGGGAAGAACTTCGTCCAGTGGGTGGACGTGTGCAAGGGCTGGCAGGACGGAGAGGCGTGATGGTACGCATCCTGCATGCAGGCGACTTCCATCTGGACAGCGCCTTCGGCGCGCTGACGCCGGAGCAGGCCTGCCAGCGCCGGGCCGAGAGCCGGGAGAGCGTGCAGCGTCTGGTGGACTGGGCCAACGACCACGAGGTGCAGCTTCTGCTGCTGGCAGGCGACCTGTTCGACGGTGACGCCGTGGGCAGCGACACCGCACGGCTGGTGGCCGCCGCGCTGGGCACGTTCCGGGGCCAGACGGTGATCGCGCCCGGCAACCACGACCCCTATACCACCCGCAGCGCCTACGCCCGCACGCTGTGGCCTGACAATGTGCATATCTTTACAGAGGATCGGATGCAGACCATTCCGTTCCCCCAGTACGGCTGCGCCGTCCATGGCGGGGCCTTCACCATGCCGGAGGAGCCGGCGGATCATGTACTGGCCGGATTCACCGCCCCGGACGACGGGCTGGTGCATATCGGCCTGCTCCACGGGGAGTTGACCGGCTCCGAAAGCCGCTACCGCCCCCTGACCACTGCCGCCGTGGCCGCGTCGGGCCTGCACTATCTGGCACTGGGCCATGTCCACGGCTGCACCGGCGTCCTGCGCAGCGGCAGCGTGCCCTACGGCTATTGCGGCTGTCTGGAGGGACGGGGCTTTGACGAGCTGGGGGACAAGGGCTTTCTGGCGGGAGAGGTGTCCCGGGAGAGCGCCGCCCTGCGCTTCGTGCCCTTTGCCCGCCGGCGCTACCGCATCATGGAGACGGACGTGACGGAGGGCGACCCGGCGGCCTGCATCGCCGCCGCTCTGCCCGCCGGGACGGAGGAGGACGTGTACCGGGTGGTGCTCACCGGAAGCCCCGCCGCGCCGATATCGCCGGAGCGGGTGCGGGACGTGCTGGGCCACCGGTTCTACGCATTGCAGGTGCGGGACAAAACTACCGTCCGGCAGGAGCTGTGGGACAAGTGCGGCGAGGACTCCCTGCGGGGGCTGTTTTTGCAGCAGCTGCAGGCGGCCTGCGGCGATGATCCGCCGTCCCGCCGCCTGACGGAGCAGGCGGCGGCCTTCGGGCTGGCCGCCATCGACGACCGGGAGGTATGACCATGAAAAAGATCCTGATGATCGGCACCGGCGGCACCATTGCCTCGGAAAAGACGCCCTCCGGCCTGACGCCGGAGCTGACCACGGAGCAGCTGCTGTCCTTCATCCCCGGCATCGCGGACTTCTGCCGGGTGGAATGTCTCCAGCTGTACTCGCTGGACAGCACCAACATCCGGCCGGAGCACTGGCTGGGCCTCGCCGCCGCCATCCGCGACCGGTACGACGGCTACGACGGCTTTGTCATCGCCCACGGCACCGACACCATGGCCTACACCGCCGCCGCCCTCAGCTATCTGGTGCAGGGCAGTCCCAAGCCCATCGTGCTTACCGGTGCGCAGAAGCCCATCTGGTTCGACGGCACCGACTCCAAGCGCAATCTGACGGATGCCTTCCTCTATGCCTGCCGGGGCTGCGGCGGCGTACAGATCGTGTTCAACGGCAAGGTGATTCTGGGCACGCGCGCCCGCAAGACCTGCTCCAAGAGCTTCCACGCCTTTTCCAGCGTGAACTATCCCGATCTGGCGGTGGTGCAGGATGGCCATTTGCTGCAATATATGCGCTGCGCCTGCTATCCCCGGCCCCTGTTCTACGACACGCTGGATACCCGCGTGGGACTGCTGAAGCTGATCCCCGGCACATCCAGCGAGCTGATCGACTTCATGCTGGACCGGCACGACGGCCTCATCATCGAGTCCTTCGGCGTAGGCGGCCTGCCGGAATACGAGGGGGCTGATTTCTACGACGCGGTGCGCCGCGGCGTGGGGCAGGGCAAGATCGTGGTCATGACCACACAGGTGCCCAACGAGGGCAGCGACCTGACGGTGTACCATGTGGGCGGCCGCCTGAAAAGCACGCTCCGACTGCTGGAGGCCTACGACATGACCACGGAGTCGGCGGTGGCCAAGCTTATGTGGATCCTGGGCCAGACGAGGGATTTCGGCGAGGCGGAGCGCCTGTTTTACCGGCCGGTGGCACGGGACATCCTGTACGAAAACTGAATTTGATGAAAAAACGGCACGCCGCACAGGCGTGCCGTTTTGCATACATTTACGCCGTTTTTCCCATACTATCCAAAAATGCGCGGGGAGGACGCAAAGCATGAAACAGGAATTTTCCACCAGAACGGCGGCGCTGGACGATGCGCTGGGTGCGGGGCGCTGCTTCGACATGACGGCCCGCGATCTCACCATTGGCGGCCGCCGCGCCAGACTGTGGGTGGTGAACGGCTACGCGCAGGAGAGTATTCTGGAGCGGATGATCGCACAATGGCTGGCGGCACCCGACCTGACGGACATGAAAACGCCGGACGCATTTCTCCAAAGCTTTGTCACAGCCTGCGATGCTGCCGTCTGCCTGAAAAAGGAGGAGGCGGTGCTGGGGGTGCTTTCCGGCAAGACGCTGCTGGTAGTCGATGGTTGGGATGGCGGTATTCTGATGGATGTGAAGCAGTTTCCCACTCGCTCCATTGAGGAGCCGGACACCAGCCGCGTCCTCCGGGGCAGCCACGACGGCTTTGTGGAGAATCTGATGCAGAACGCCGCTCTGCTGCGCCGCCGTATCCGAGATACCCGCCTGACGCTGGAGCGGGTGCAGCTGGATAATCGCTCCCACACCGATGTGGTGCTGTGCTACATGGAGGGCGAGGCAGATCCCGGCCTGCTGGCGGAGCTGCGAAAAAAACTGAAAAATATGCAGGTGGGCTCTGTTGCCATGAGTCAGGAATCGGTGGCGGAAGCCCTCTCGCCCCGGCAGTTCTGGAACCCGTTTCCGAAGGTCCGCTACACCGAGCGTCCCGACGTGGCCACGGCCTGCATCATGGAGGGCGATGTGGTGGTGATGGTGGACAACTCCCCGTCGGCGCTGCTGCTGCCCACCACGCTGCTGCGGTTTACCGAGGAGATCAACGACTACTATTTCCCGCCCCTTATCGGCTCTTACCTCCAGATCGTCCGCATGGCGGTGCTGCTGCTGACGGTGTTCGTCACGCCGGTGTGGTATCTGCTGGTGAAAAACCCCGACACGCTTCATGAAAACCTGCATTTTCTGCTGATACAGGACGAGTATTTCGTCCCGCTCATCATCCAGCTGCTGCTGGTGGAGCTGATCATCGACGTGCTGAAGCTGGCGTCCCTGAACACGCCGGATGTGCTGAGCAACTCCTTCAGCATGATCGGCGCCCTGATCTTGGGGGATTTCGCGGTGCAGGCCCGCTGGCTGGTGCCGGAGGTGCTGGTGTACATGGCCTTTGTGGCCATCGCCAACTATGCCCAGCACAGCTACGAGATGGGCTACGCCACCAAGCTGTGCCGGATGCTGCTGCTGATCCTCGTCTGGCTTTTTGACCTGTGGGGCCTGATCGCCGGCGTGGTGGGCATACTGCTCATGATGGCCGTCACCAAGCCGCTGGTGGGTAAGGGCTATCTCTATCCGCTCATTCCCTTTGACGGCAAAAAATTAAAGCGTCTGCTGCACCGCGTTCCCATCCGCAAGGACAACAGCTAAGTGCAAAAACCATAAAATACCGGGCTGCCGCTGGCAATTCACCCTGAATTTACACCGCATTACGCGCCTCATTCCGGCACAAAGTAACGCTGTCGCCGGCGACAATTCCACAAAGGGGTGAGACGCTTGTATGAACTGCGTGAAACGCATCGCACAGGCAGCCTCCGCAAAGGAACCGCAAGGCTGCTCGCTCTGGTATTTTCCCTCTCACTGTGTCTTCAACTGGTTTGGGCCGCCCCCGGAGAGCGGACGTTGATCCCTCTGGGCAAGGCCGTGGGCATCAAGCTGTTTGCAGACGGCGCGCTGGTGGTGGGACTGGCGGAGGACAGTCCTTGTCCCGCAAAGGATTGCGGCCTGAAGGAAGGGGATCTTATCCTCTCCATGGGTGACACGAAGATCACCTCCACCGAGCAGGTCCGCGCAATCCTGCAGGATAATGGCTGCGAGCCGCTGGTCATGACCGTCCGGCGCAGCAGCAGGACACTGACTGTCACCGCCGTACCCGTGCAGGGCATAGACGGCGCGTGGCAGCTGGGGGCGTGGATCCGCGACAGCATGGCCGGTATCGGCACACTGACCTATTACGACCCCATCACCGGCAGCTACGGCGCACTGGGCCACGGCATCACCGATGTGGACACGGCCAAGCTGATGCCGCTGGCCTCCGGTTCCATTATGGAGACCACGGTGAAGGCGGTGAAAAAGGGCGCCAAGGGTGACCCCGGCGAGCTGAAGGGCGACTTCTCCGTCCAGCATGACGTGGGTACCGTCTGCATCAACAGCGACGGCGGTATCTTCGGCACGGTGGCGGATCCTGATTTCCTCCAGATGGGTACGCCCGTTCCCGTTGCCACAGCCCGCCAGGTAAAGTCCGGCCCTGCCACCATTCTGGCCACCATCTCCGATGATGACACGGCGGAATACACGGTGGAGATCGTCCGGGTGTTCCCCGGCAATCAGTCCACCCGCAACCTGCTGCTCCGCGTCACGGACCAGCGGCTGCTGGATGCCACCGGCGGCATCGTGCAGGGCATGAGCGGCAGTCCCATCCTCCAGAACGGACGGATCGTGGGAGCTGTGACCCATGTTCTGCTCAACGACCCCACACAGGGCTACGGTATTCTCATGGAGAATATGCTGGCCATGGCGGGGTAACGGAGGAGGTGGACGCCATGCAGTCTCTGCTCATCAAGGACACCACCCGCGCACAGCGTGAGGAGATCGTGCGGCGGGCGCTCAGTGCCTGCGGATCCGGCTGCGACGGCTGCAACGGCTGCGGCAACTCCGGCGGCGGCCGCGTGGACAGCATCTATCAGCCGTATATTGACGGTGAAAAGGAGCTGGCCGACATCAACGCGGAATACGCCGCCGGACGTAAGCTGGTGCGGTAACAGAAAAGCGGCGGGCACAGCCCGCCGCTTTTTCCGCACGATATGCCTTTACGGCACAGGCCGGTAGGACACCGGCTTGCCGCCTTCAAATGTCACCTGATACCCGGTACCCGGCGCCACCGGATAGTCGTACCGGATACCGCCGAACCAATGCATCAGCAGTCCGGCAGTGACACCGCCGTGGATGACGCATACCGCGTCCTCCCCCGCGTCCAGCACCGGCTGGAGGGCCGCCAGATTCCGCGCCAGCACCTGCGGCGCGCTCTCTCCGTGGGGGCAGGCATTGTGCTCCGCGTCCTGACACCACGTCTGAAACGCGGGGTCGTCCTTCAGCTCGGCGTAGCTCTTCATCTCAAAATCGCCGAAGTCCATCTCCCGCAGACCCGGCAGCTGTGTGTGAGGCACGTCGCCGTACAGCGCACGGATGGTCTGTTCCGTCCGCAGAAGGCCGCTGGTGTAATACCGCGCCGCCGTGGGGTACACGCCGGTCTTGGCACGCTGGGCCAGCATCTCCAGAGAATCCAGCAGGACGGGGATATCCGCCGCGCCGTAGTACAGGTCGTCCCGGCTTCCGGCGGTGTCGCCGTGCCGCAGTAGAGTCAGCTTCATTTCAATACCTCCGCCAGTCCGCAGAATACGCGGGTCACACGGTCAGCCCCGCGGGCCATGTCCTGCATGAGGGTGCCGTGGCGCTCCCGCCACGCCCGCTCCTCACCGTCCATGGGGACGATGCCGCCGCTGACCTCCCGGCACACCACCACCGCGTTTTCAAACAGCGGCAGATACCGCGCCACATCCGTCTCCCGACGGCTCAGGGCCTCCAGATGGCAGTAGCATTTTGCGCCCGCCCGCGGCTCCGATACCGCCAGATCGCACACATCAGCCATGCTGAATCCGTAGTGCGCCAGCGCCCACGTCAGCTTGCCCTGAAACGCTCCGCCGATCACCAAATCCATATCGTTTACCCCCCTAACGCCAATACCACTGTGCCGCACAGCTCGCCCAGCACCAGACCGAAGCCGGAGATATCGCCGGACATCCCGTCAAACTGCCGGAAGCCGTACCACACCGCCAGACCGTATCCCGCAGCCGCCGCCAGCGGGGCGAGGCTGCCCCACAGAAAAACCGGCAGTGTGCACACAGCCGCCAAAAGCGCAGCCGCCACAAAAACCGGTGCGCCGCCCCGCTCCATGGCGCTGTACTGGCTGGTGCTCATGGGCCGCAGCGTCAGCACCGCCATAGCCGCCGATGCCCGGCTGGCCATGGGGAGCAGCGCCAGCGGCAGCAGGGGGATGTCCTCCAGCGACAGAAACGCGCTCCACTGGGCCATGGCCAGCAGCACCATGCAGATCACCGCGAAGGCCCCGCAGTGGGAGTCCTTCAGGATGCGCCGCCGCGTCTCCAGATCCCGGCGGGACAGGATGCCGTCGCACACGTCCATGAAGCCGTCCAGATGCAGAAAGCCCGTGGTCAGCCACGGCGCTGCCGCGCACAGCGCCGCCCCCAGCGGACGGGGCAGGAGACCCGCCAGCCACGCGGCCAGCGCCCATACCGCGCCCACCACGATGCCTACCAGCGGCAGGCAGGCCAGCATTTTCCGCCGCGCCGACTCGCTCCATATTTTTTTCGGGCAGGGGACGGCCAGAAACATCCCCCATGCCATGAAGAAGCCGTATATCCAGTCACGCACGGGGCAGCGCCCCCTTCCACACATGGGGCAGCCCCATGGTCATTTCACATACCACATCGAACTCTGCCGCCAGTGTCCGGCAAATATGGGCCAGCCCACCGACATACGCCGCTGTCCATGGGTCGTACGCCTCTCCGCCTGTGAAGATGCCATCGCACACGCAGACAAAGTTCGCCGGATGGCGGCTGATAGCCGCAAGCTGGGCGGCTACCCGCCGGGGCGCATCCGTATCCATGCCGCCGTCCTCAAACATCTGCGCCGCCAGACATGCCGTGACGCTGTCAAACAGCACCGTACCCGTCGGATCGATGGCTGTCAGCCCCGCCGTCAGGTCGCGGGCGCGTTCCACGGTGGTGAAGCCCCAGCCGTCCCGGTCGGCGATGTGACGCCGGATGCGGGCCAGGTCCTCGTCGTCGTGGGGCTCCATGGTGGCCCAGTAGTACAGCGGCGCATTTTCGCCCAGCAGCTTGGCGATCCGCTGGGCGGCGCTGCTCTTGCCGCTTTTGCAGCCGCCGATAAACAGAAGTCTCATGTTGCCTCCACGGTGAAAGCGTCCATCGCCCGTATCTCGTCCAGATAGCCGTCCTCAATGGCGGTCTCGTCAAAGGTAGCCATGCCCCGCATCACGCCGCAGGCGCCCTCCAGCAACCGGAACAGCAGGGGACACCCGCTGCCCTCGCCCAGCCGCATGTCCAGCCGCAGGCAGGGACGCAGACCCAGCTCCTCCGCCGCAATGCGGTAGCCGATCTCGTAGGAGTCGTGGGACAGGAACAGGTAGTCCCTCGTCGCCGGACACAGCCGCACGGCGCACAGTGCCGCCGTGATGGAGATGAGGCCGTCCACCGCCGCCGGTATCCGCTCATGGGCGCAGCCCAGAAAAGCACCGGTCATGGCGGCGAGATCCAGCCCGCCTACTCCGGCCAGCACGCCGATGATATCGTTTTTATCGGGCCGGTGCAGCGCCAGCGATTGCCGCAGCACCTCCTTCTTCCGCAGGAAGCCCTGGTCGGTGAGGCCGCCGCCCCGGCCGGTGACGGCCTCCACATCCGCGCCGGTGAGGACTGCCAGCACCGCCGCCGAGGTGGTGGTGTTGCCGATGCCCATTTCGCCGATACCCAGCGCCGTTACGCCATCCGCCTTGGCCTGCGCCGCCTGCTCTATGCCGGCGGCCATGGCCTCCAGCACCTGCTGCCGGGTCATGGCGTCCTCCCGGACAATGTCGCCGGTGCCCCGGCGTACCTTGCGGTGGAGAATACCCACCGGCGGCACGTCGCCGTCGATGCCTACATCCACCACCGTTACATCGTCGCCGAAGGCTGCCGCCATGGCGGACATGCCGGTCTTACGGAAGGTCATATTCACCGCCTGCTGCAATGTCACCGACGGCGGCGTGCAGGATACGCCCTCCGCCACCACGCCATTGTCGGCGGCGAACACCGCCACGCGGCACTTGCCCATGGCGGGGCAGACCTGCCCTGTCACGCCTGCCAGCCGGATGGACATATCCTCCAGCTGACCCAGACTGCCCGGCGGCTTGGCCAACTGCGCCTGCCGCCGCCGCGCCGCATCCATGGCGGCCTCGTCGGCGGGGCGAATGGCCTCGATATATGCCCGCAGTTCCTGCTCTGTCATGCTCGTTCCTCCAGGTATCCCCGCTGCGCCAGCCAGTCGAGAGACGGCGCGCAGTCCTGATTTTCGATGGTATAGGTGGCCGCCGGACACTGCTCCAGCAGCGTATCCAGCACCTGCTCCATGGGGATCGTCCCCTTGCCCAGCGGGTCGTGGAGATCCCAGTCTCCTGCGTTGTTGTGCAGGTGGACATGCCGCAGCCACGGGGCCATGGGGGCGATCCACGCCAAGGGCGGTGTTTTGCTGGTGGAGGCATTGGCGTGCCCCACATCCAGACACAGCCCCAGCCGGGGATCGTTTACCTGCTCGGCGATCTGTACCAGCATCTCCGGCCCCGGCTCCATCACGTTCTCCACCGCCAGCACCATGCTCTCCGGCACGTCCGCCAGCAGCTCCCGCCAGAACAGCACCGACTGCTCCACAAACCACTCCGGAAAGTACACCAGCGGGATAAAGCCGCCGTGTACCACAAGGCGCGTTACCCCCAGCGCCCGCGCCGTTTCGATGGTCTGGCGGAAGCGGTGCAGCGCCGCGTCCCGCACCAGCGGGTCGATGGCGCAGGGGGCCAGCTCGGCAAACGGCGCGTGGAGCCATAGATGCCGGGCACCCTCGATCTGTCGGCGCACCAGCGCCATGGCGTCAGGCTGCTCCAACCGGGGCGCCCAGCAGAATTCGGTGATCTCGAAGCCCAGACCCCACTCTCGTGCCAGCGCTGCGGCCTGACCGTCCATACCGGACAGGTGCAGCCTGCTCCGCAGTTCTCCTCGCTCCATACGCCGCCTCCCTGCACATACTTCAAGGAGGATTATAGCACACGGCGCGGGAAATACAAACCCCCAAAAGCGGGCGTGCCAAAGGCCGTACGGAGCTGCGGAGGGTAGTGATGTATGGCAAAAAAGATGGCGCGGGCGGCAGCCTTTTTTGTGTGTGCCCTTGCATGCGGCACGGAAAAATGGTATGATAACTACTTAAGAAATGTAAGGGAGGTCATCCTCTATGAAATTAGGTATCGTAGGGCTGCCCAACGTGGGCAAGAGCACCCTGTTCAACGCCATCACCAACGCTGGGGCTGAGAGCGCCAACTATCCGTTCTGCACCATCGAGCCCAACGTGGGCGTGGTGGCTGTGCCGGACGCACGGCTGGACAAGCTGGCGGAGATGTACCAGCCGGACAAAAAAACTCCGGCAGTCATCGAGTTTGTGGACATCGCCGGCCTGGTGAAGGGCGCCAGTCAGGGCGCGGGCCTTGGCAACAAGTTCCTGGAGAACATCCGCCGCACCGACGCCATCGTCCATGTGGTGCGCTGCTTCGACGACGAAAACATCATGCATGTGGTGGCCGACGCCAGCCAGAACGTGCCGGTAGACCCGCTGGGTGACATCGGTACCATCGATCTGGAGCTGATCATGGCCGATCTGGAGATGGTGAATCGCCGGGTGGAGAAGGCGGCCAAGGCCGCCAAGGGCGACAAGAAGTTCCTTCGGGAGGCGGAGGTATTCAAGGCGCTGGCGGCCCATCTGGACGCCGGGAAGTCTGCCCGCACCTTCGAGTGCGACAAGGAAGACCGCGCTATCATCGAGACAGCGGATCTGCTGAGCCTGAAGCCCATCATCTACGCCGCCAACATGGATGAGGACGGCTTCGCCAACTGTGAGAGCAACGGCTACTTCCAGTCCGTCCGCGATCTGGCGGCCAAGGAGGGGGCGCAGGTACTGCCTATCTGCGCCAAGCTGGAGCAGGACATTGCCGAGCTGGACGATCCCGAGGAGCGGGCCATGTTCCTGGCCGATCTGGGCATTGAGAAGTCCGGCCTTGACCGGCTGATCCAGTGCTCCTACGACCTGCTGGGGCTGATCTCCTTCCTGACCTACGGCAAGGACGAGTGCAGAGCGTGGACGATCCGGAAGGGCACCAAGGCGCCGCAGGCCGCCGGAAAGATCCACTCCGACATCGAGCGGGGCTTCATCCGGGCGGAGACCATCAACTTCGACGAGATGATGGCCTGCGGCGGCAGCGTGGCCGCAGCTAAGGAGAAGGGGCTGCTGCGCTCTGAGGGCAAGGAGTATGTGGTCAAGGACGGCGACATGATCTATTTCCGCTTCAACGTGTAAAAAGAACAGCCGGAGGCGGCGCGGAGAAACTCTCCGCGCCGCCTTTTTGCGGCATGAAACCACGGTAGGAAGAAATACTGCAGCGGTGTAAAGCGCGACTTAGGCATTATATCTAAAAAACAGGGAAAATTTTCTATTCCGCAGCCGCAAAAAGTGCTTGTTAAAAAATTATCATCACGGTATAATAGGGGGTGCAATTGTGAAATCCGTCACAATCAAATCGAGGAGAGAAATCAGAAAGGAAACAAGTATGGAAAAACGGTATACCCTGCCTGTGGCCATCGCTCTGGTGGTAGGCACAGTCATCGGCTCCGGCGTGTTCTTCAAGGCGGAGGCCGTCCTGACCAAGACCGGCGGCAATCTGTCGGTCGGTATCCTGGCGTTCATCATCATGGGCGTCGTCATGATCATCAGCGCCTGCACCTTTGGCGTCGTGGCACAAAGCCACGAGGGCGTGGAGGGCCTGGTGGGCTACGCTGCCGCCTCTTGCGGTAAGACCTACAGCTACTATGTGGGCTGGTTCATGGCCGTCATCTACTACCCCTCTCTGGTGTCCGTGCTGAGCTGGCTGCCCGCCCGCTACTTCGGCGTGCTGATGGGCTGGGACGACGCCGTGGTAGGCGGCCGCACCATGATGCTGGCCGGCGTGTTCATGGTCGTTACCTACACGATGAACGCGCTGGCGCCCAAGCTGGCCGGTAAGTTCGCCATCTGCACCACCGTTATCAAGCTGATCCCCCTGCTGCTCATGGCTGTGGTGGGCACCATCGTGGGCCTGAGCAACGGCATGACCGAGTTCAACTTCTCCAACGTCGTCACTGAGATGCCCTTCACCGAGGGCCTGTTCGGCGCCATCGTGTCCCTGGCCTTCGCCTTTGAGGGCTGGATCTGCGCCACGTCCATCGGCACCGAGCTGAAGGACTCCAAGAAGAACATGCCCCGCGCACTGCTGATCGGCACCGTCATCGTGGCGATCGTGTACGTCATCTACTACATCGGCCTTGCCGGTGCGGTGGAGTCCGAGGTCATGATGGCCGGCGGCGAGGCCGGCGCCAAGATCGCGTTCCAGAACATCTTCGGCCAGGTGGGCGGCGCGGCTATCTTCGTGTTCGTCGTCATCTCCTGCTGGGGCACCTGCAACGGCCTGACCATGGCCGTGACCCGCGGTATGTTCGATCTGGCCACCGAGAGCAACAGCCCCAAGCTGGCCATGTTCAAGAATGTCGACCCCGACACCAACATGGCCAACAACTCCGCCGTGTTCGGCCTGCTGGTCAGCTCCCTGTGGCTGCTGTACTTCTACGGCGGCACGATCATGGAAGGCTTCGGGCCCTTCAAGTTCGACTCCTCCGAGCTGCCCATCATCACCCTGTATGCCATCTATATCCCCATCTACATCGCGCTGCTGAAGCGCAAGGATCTGGGCGGCTTCCAGGGCAGGGTCATGCCCGTTCTGGCCATTCTGTGCTCCGTGTTCATGGTCTTTGCGGCCATCTACTCCCACAAGTGGAACGTGCTGTATTATCTGATCGTATTCTTCGTCATCGAGGTCATCGGCGCGTGCTTCCGGGGCAAGAGGGCGTAACGCCTCTGCCGACAAGTGAAAACACCGGCCCGCACGCTCCCTGCTGATAAGACAGTAAAATTCAAATTTCTTGGAACAGGCATGATTTCGGTCATGCCTGTTCCGCTTTTAGCAGCTCGTCCACGGGGATGTAGCCTACAAGATCGTACTCGATATGTACCTTCTGCCTGCGCTTGCCGCTGGACTTGTCAGGTGCATCCACATAGACCGCCTTGACAAGCTCTCTGAGGGCATAGGGGGTCAGTTCCGTGAGGGTGCTATTCCTCTTTACCCGCTGAACAAACTGCTCGATATTCTCTGCCTGCTGTTCCTGTTCATGGATTCGCTGTTGCAGACCCTTGACCTCGGCTTTGAGGTCTTTCTGTTCCTCGGTGTAGTTCTTGCTCATCATGGCAAAGCGCTCATCGTCCAGCTTTCCGGCAACATTGTCCTCGTAAATGCGGATGAACAGACGGTCAAGCTCTCCAATTCGTTTCTCAGCCTGCGCCAGCCGTTTCTTGCACAACCGCATGGTTTCCTCACTCTGCACACGGAGCTTTTGCTCCATTTCCGAACGGAAATATGCCTCATAGCGAGTGACCACCGATATGACCTCTTGGATGTGCTTCCAGACGAGTTGTTCCAACACGACAGCCCGGATATAGTGTCCGCTGCACTTGTCCTTGTTGACTCGATGGGTGGAGCAGATGAAGAAGTCCTGTCGCTTTTCAAAATAGCTGGTGGTGGAGTAATAGAGCTTTTGCTTGCAGTCGTTGCAGAACACCAAGCCGGAGAACATATTGCTCTTGCCGGTCGCTGTCCTGCGGTGCCGCTGCTGCCGTATCTCCTGCACCTTATCAAAGATCTCCAGCGGGACGATTGCCGGGTGCGTGTTATAGAAAATCCTGCGATTCTCCATTGGATTCTCCCGCTGCTTCTTGTCATAAATGGAGTTGGTGTAGGTCTTGAAATTGACCGTGCAGCCGGTGTACTCCATGTATTCAAGAATGTAGGCAACGGTACTTTCGTGCCAACGGTACTCGTTCTCCGGTGTCTGATGCGGCGTTTTTCTGCCCTCCCGCTGTTTATAGGCGGTGGGGTTCAGCACCTTTTCCTTTTCAAGCAAAGCGGCAATCTGACTCGGGCCCTTGCCCTCCATGCAAAGCGAGAAGATCCTCTTCACAACCTGTGCCGCTTCCTCGTCAATCACCCATTTCTTGGGGTCGCCAGAGTCATGCTTGTAGCCGTAGGGAACGTTGGTGGTCAAGCGCTCTCCACGCTCACCCTTCGCTTTGTTGACGGCACGGATTTTGCGGCTGGTGTCTTTGGCAAAAAACTCGTTAAACCAGTTCTTGATGCCTGCAATGTCGTTGTCGGTGCTATTGGGGTCAATGGTGTCGAAGTGGTCGTTGATGGCAATATATCGCACGCCGTACTGAGGAAACGTGTAGTTGATATAAAGTCCTGTCAGCGAGGAATTACGACCGAGTCTTGAAAGATCTTTCGTAATCACCACTTCCACATGACCGGCTTCAATTTCCGCAAGCATTCGCTGAAAGCCGGGGCGGTTGTTGAACTCAACCCCGCTGTACCCATCGTCAATAAAATAGGTCGGGTTCGGAAAATGCCGGGACTTAGCGTACTCCATTAACATAATCTGCTGATGCTGAATGGAGTTCGATGGGTCATCCTTGCCGCCTTTTTCTTTGGTGTCCTCCACGGACAGTCTGCAATAAAGCGCTGTGATTTTGTCGGTTGCCCTTGTCATATTGTTATCCTCCTTTGTCGGGGCAACTGTCTGAACAGGATTGGATTCTTGGTTTATATCAAGAGAAGCGTCGTTACTCATCGGCGTCCTCCGTGATACCGTTTTTATCATCGGCGGCGTTCTGCTCCATAATGCGTTTGAGCTTTTTATCGAGGGGTTCTGTTCCCTCATAGCTGCCCGTCACCGTGTATTCCGTGCCGCCATGCTCGTCCACGATTTTGATGTCGGGCAGCCAATAGGCGGACGGATTTTTCACCACAATGTTGCCCTTGTCATCGAAAGAAAACTCTCGCTTGGGGGCATCGTCGGGGCGCGGCTTGACCTTAGCATAGGGGTCTGAATTGGAGAAATAGAACGACCGAATTTCGCCGCTATCCTCGCCGTTATCAAAATCGTCATCCGCAAAAATTTCATCCAGTTCTTTGTCGGTCAGTTCGATGATCTCATCATCTTTCTCTTTCGGATTCACTTCGTCAAGCCTCCTTCGCTTCATTCAAAATCATAATCTGTGTAGCAAAACAGACGGACGCCGTCAATGGTCGGGATGAACGGCTGCGCCGCCATTGACAGCGTCCGTCCGTTTCGCTTTTGGGCAGACAAGGCGGCGGTTGCCGCCGATTTCCATTCGGAAAATGGCGCTTGCTATTATGGAAAGGACGAATAGCAAGCAAATCAAGCGGGGCCCCACTTGAGAAAATTGCCGCGCCTGCCCCCTGCTGAACTTGCAGAATAGCAAGCACAGCAGGTGTAGCTACACTCTGCGATTTTTGCAAAATCCAGTTTACTTGCTAACCCCATAAATGGAGTTAGCAAGCAATGCACGGCGGTACCCACTCGTACAAAACTTGTTGGGCAGCATCCCAAACCCTTTAGCAATTTTAAAGAAATTGGCTGCGCACCGTTGGCGCTGTTCCTCATAAAAATCGTAATAAGGCAGTTACGACTTTTGCGTTTTTTCCTGCTTAAAACTTTTCTCGCAATCGGCAGTTGGGAAGGTCCCCTCCATAGCCATGGTGCGAAGATAGGCACTAAGATTATCTGTGCCAGACTCTATCATTCGCTGCTTGATGGCAGCAAGCTCTTTTTCGTCTACAAAGAATTTGACCTGTATCGGTCGCTTACGATTTCTGTTATCCGGCATAAAATTTCCTCACTTGCTTGTTCTATAAAATACAAAGCAGCTCAGATAGCTTCTTGATCTGATAATCCACAATCCCTTCACCGAACTCTGCACCTTGATATTTTGCAAGCCCGTTCTTAATCCAAACAGTTTTCATACCCAGTGCTTTGGCAGGGATCATATCATTGTCCAGCCGATCACCGACCATCACGCTTTTCTCGGCACAGCACCCTGCGATTTCAAATGCTCTTTCAAAAATTTTCTTGTTCGGTTTGGCATATCCGATTTCTGCGGATGCAGCAATCACGCCAAAGAACTTCCGTAAGCCCCAAAGTTCTAGGCGTTCGGCTGTTCCAGAACTCTGATTTGCGATAATCCCAAGTTGATACCCTTTACCACAGAGAGCAGCCAGTGTGTTGTGTGCATCTGAGTAGGGAACTTCATCTTCCGGGTGCCACGGCGTTTTCGTTAATCCAAAATGCTTGATCGCGACAGAATTGCCATCAAGACCTTGCTTTGCAAAAGCAATACGGGCATTGTCAAATTCCTGAAAGGTGATACTGGTGCCGGAAATCATATCTCGTACCCGATGATCGTAGGCGGCTGCTTCATCAACGAGTGTCGAGCCGACGTCAAAGAAAATCCACTGGGCCATGTGAAATCCCCTTTGCTTGTACTAGTTCATGTTCCAGCACATCTGCAAAGCGCTGTATCGGCACTGCAAGTGTTTCTGCATAGTCAAAGGTCAGTTTATCCTCCTTATATTTCAGCGGATTTCTGCGAACCTTTAACGCATATTGCATTGCGTCTGCATCGGGGCAAAGATTATTTTCCAATGCCCATTCTGCGGCGGCGGTCTTTGCGATAATTCTGCCGGTGCGAAGGGTATAAATGCACCGTGCAATATCCAGCAGCCAGCCAAATGTGTAGAAGCTCCGTCCGGTGCTCTGTGCATATTGTCTGATTGTTTCATAGTGGTGTTTCACATCGGCATACAGCTCTTTGAAAGCGGGATAATTCAAGTTGTTTCTAATATCCGCCCCATACAAAAGAACGCTGCTCTCGACCAGCTCTGCCATGCAAAAGCTGTCAAACACATAACGGTCGGTAACTCTTTCTCCGCTGGTTCCCCAATATACGACCCGGTCAGACGCACCTGAGAGGAACGCATCTAACGTGAGCATACCGCCTTCAAAGGAACGGTAATAGAGGTTGCCCGGCTCATCTGCAAGCATCGCTTGCCGAAGTCCCACAAGCGATTGTGCCTGTCCCTCACTCATTGGGCTATCCGTCAGAACGAGAATATCAATATCACTCCATCCCAATTTGAAATCATCTAGGACGGATGAGCCATACAAATAAATCGACGGCTTAACATCTGAAAGAATACTGCTGATTTCGCGAACCATCTTATCTATTGCACGTTGCACAACATTTCGCCTCCATTCATTCCAGTCTGTCCGAAGGAATAACTTGTTGACCGCTGTCCATATTGGACACAAAAGACAATAAATTCTCCCTCCGGCAAACCTCTCGCTCGCCTGTGTGTACACACATTATATCACAAAGATAGCTGCGTTTTCAATAGGACTCGCAGAAGTTATCATCCTAATAATGTAACTTTTCTGTGAGCATAAGCCGATTTGACGGTTTTTACGTTGCCAGCCATACTCAGCATTGAAATACCCACCTATCGGTTTTACCGTTTTGTGGTGTAATTAACGCAATCGCAAATATTCATGCTCATCAGGGAACGATATTCATCATAGCGTGATTTGCTATTTCGTGGGGATTTTTCAACGAGGATGACAACTACTTCACCCATTTCACTATCATTGCCTTACAGAGCAGAAAACAAGCGTTTTTCGACCCTTAAACGCACAAAAATAGGCGGCATCCAACCAATGTTGAATGTCGCCTGTTTTGTCCAATCCCGTCTGACAGATGCCGATTTCGTAATTTTCTCAAATTACTGTCTTATCGGCACACGCCGCAAGGGCCGGTGTTTTTTGTATCCCGAAAACCACTCGCTGGGCGAGTGGTTCAAAAGAGGCTGCTGCCGATGAGGAAAAATAAAACTCCCTCTGTTATAGTAGAGATGCGGTCTGGCAACTGCAAACTACAAAACAAAGGGAGGCCACTCAAGAATGAATGACACAAACAGTTTAGCGCATACGAAGTGGAATTGCAAATACCACATCGTATTTGCGCCGAAGTATCGGCGCAAAGTGTTCTTCGGCGAAAAACGCAGGGAGATTGGGAAAATACTGCGGCAGTTATGCGAATGGAAAAAGGTGAATATCGTAGAGGCGGAAGTATGTCCGGATCACATACATATGCTGCTTGAGATCCCACCCAAAATTGCGGTTTCGAGCTTTGT